>Ga0315285_10000030_pt1 | contig 136339 bp, 137 predicted proteins | sample YL17G09_36_MG_FD_203698 | JGI IMG/M metagenome (GOLD analysis project Ga0315285, IMG submission 203698) | Sediment microbial communities from Yellowstone Lake, YNP, Wyoming, USA - YL17G09_36 | ecosystem: Environmental > Aquatic > Freshwater > Lake > Sediment | place: USA: Wyoming | collected... | reverse complement strand
CCACCACAATGTCTTTGACTAAGGCCGCACATAGTCATCACGAACGAATAGTCGAGAGAGGACTGAGCCAGCGTATGAAGGATGTAACCGTCACAGGACTGATATCGAAGATTATGAACCGCTATGTGATTACTGCTGATGACGGCACACAATACGAACTCTCCGCGATACACCCATGGGAAGCAGTGTCCCCAGACTTTGGCTCCGGGATTTTTGCAGAAAATCTCGGGAGGCGGATGACAGCAATGGGTGCTACCGACGGTCACACCATCTGGAAGGCCAGTCTGATGCCGCCAGAACAGGTTTCACATGACACACAACCCGTTTCGCGTTCTGGCACGCGTCCTACCAAGGCAAAGGGCCCGAGCCGCAAACAGTGAGTGTCAGCTACTGAATACGCATCACCAAAAACAGAATCAAGGCCTGCCCCAGTTGACAGGCCTCGCATAGTCTGGTTTAGGAACTACTTGATTGCGATGTCCTTCTCGCTCTTCCAGAGACCGTGGATGTTGCAGTAAGAAGTCGCCATGAGAGTTCCTGGTTTTGTTATCTTGAACGCGAATACTGCGAAGGGTTCGGAGTACAGCGGACCCGTGTTCGGGCCTTGAGCAGACTCTCCGTGTGTGTCGAACGTGGCATAGCCGACCTCCATCGGGAATTTCTCTCCATCAGCCCAGAAGAACAGGTCTAGCCACTTAATGTGATGCTCCGTGACATTGGGATGCGGAATCTGTTTTCCCACAGATACCGTCACCTTCACTACCTCTCCTTTCTTCACAACATCAGGAGCCTCTATCACGGGCACGTGTTTTTCACTCTTCCAATCCGCAGTCTGCATCCATGTCTTGTCTGGCATTCTTCCCAACCTCTGTGTCACAACACAGAACACCCATTGAGGGTTGTTCTCTTTATCCACTATGTATCAGCTGTTAAAACACTTCTCCTATGTTACATAGGGACAGGGCTTTGAATTAGTCAGACAGCCGCTTTACCTGATTCAGTGTCCATTTCCCACGTTCTGATAGCCCATAGTATCTTCGGTATCTGCCGTCGAAGGTTCGTTCAGACCGAGTACCAATGATAAGCCCACTTGTCTTCAGTTCTACAAGGTGTTGGTATACGCTCGGGATTCTGAGTCTAATCCCATGGTCTTCCTGAAGGCTCTTCCAGATTTCATATCCATAGGATTCACCCTTGGTCAGAATGTGAAGGATGTGCACCTTTGTCTTTCCTAGATGGGTAGTGAACCGTCGATCTTCGACTTGGCTGAGTAGGTTCTCAAGCTCAGCTCTACCCTTGACCAGCGTTCTGGCAATCTCAGGATATTTCAGTCCCATACCGGTTATGACACAGACTACACTGTCTGTCCGGCTTATCTCCCTCGACTCTATGAGAGCCCTTAGTGCGGCAATCGATGTCGCTGATGAAGGCTCAGCGAACACTCCCTCTTGTCGAGCCAAATCGCCCAACGCCTTCAAGGTGTCCTTGTCGTGAACAGCTATTGCATGACCCTTCGATTCACGTATGGCCTTTAGAGCCATGTGCCCACAGGAAGGTTTCTTTACACTGATATCAAGTGACAGTGATGAAACCGTTGTACACGGAATGATTTCATCAGCATCGCTATCAAAGGCTTCGACGATTGGAGCACAGCCCTTCGCCTGCACACCCACAAGCCTCGTCTTGTTGTTCTCAAGAAGGCCAACCTGATTCAGTTCATTGAGTCCTTTCCATATCATTGAGAGATGGCCGCCATTGCCCATTGGGACTATGATCCAGTCTGGTCCGGTCCATTGAAGCTGTTCGCACACTTCATAGACCGTGGTCTTCAGGCCCTCAAGAAAATGCGGACTGGATGGGGTGACAATGCAGCTGTGAGATGCCTCTCGGTTCGCTCTCGCTTCAGCCTCTTCATGATCCCTGACAACTTCCACATCTGCACCGTATGCAAGGATTTGGTAGAACTTCCCAACGTCCACACTCACTCTTTGTGGGATGAAGACTTTGCTGCTGAGTCCAGCTCTTGCGGCATAGGCGACAAGAGAAGCTGCCAGATTGCCAGTTGATCCGCAGCACATTGACTTGAACCCTCTTTCCCTTGCAACCGAAACCTCTACTGCGGTTCCCCTGTCGATGAATGCACCGGTTGGGTTGGTTGTCTCGTCCTTCAGATACATCTCCTGTATCCCGGTGCTCCTTGCCAGTCCATCACACTTGTGAAGAAAAGTACCGCCCTCTCCCAGAGAAACAACCGTGTCAAGGTTCATGACTGGGAGAAGCTCGAAGTACTTCCAGATGCTCGGCAACCGCCGCTCAAGCTCAGTGCTTTCAAGACGCATTCTCAGCTGACCGAGATCATAAGTCACATTGAGTACGCCATCACACACAGTGCAGGTGCTGATGTATTCATTTGGCGCATACTCACGGCCGCACTGAGTGCATTTGAGTGCAGTAACGAATGACATAGAGCCCTGCCTATATATAGGCGCAGGCTTATATATCGTCCTTTGGGGTGCGCTCGATGCTGAAGGCACGATTGAGGTTCGCCGTCGTGACATCTGTTCTGACAGTCGCTGCCGACAGTGACCTCGCCTTTGGCAAAACCCTCTCCGTGTTGGTCGGCCATGATGAAGCAATCACATGCCTTTGGACACTACCCCGCGTTCTATGTAGCATTGCTAGCAGTGTTAACCGCGTTGACAACCGTTGCCACACTCATTCTTGCGATTCCATTCCCGACAACACAGGGATACTTCAACTTGGGCGATTCGCTAGTGATGATTAGCGGCTTCCTTCTAGGTCCGGTTGGGGGCTTCGTTGCTGGGGGCGTTGGTTCGGCTATGGCCGACCTGATTGCGGCGCCAGCCTATGCACCCATTACTCTCCTGTCGAAGGGACTTGAAGGAGCGATGGTCGGATTCTTCTGTCGTCGCACCCCTAGGGACACGAAACTGGGTTGGTGGGACATAGTTGGACTGCTCCTTGGCGCTACTGCCATGTTGACAGGATACCTATTCGGAGAAATCCTGGTATTTGGTTTCACATGGGAGGTGGCAGTCTTGGAGCTGGTTTCGATCAACTCAGTACAGGTAATTAGCGGCGCAATTGCGACAGTCTTGGCAGGGCCTGTCGTCAGGGAGTATCTAAGGGGAACAACATACGGGCCCGAAGATGAGGAAGTCGGGACCATTGAGGATCTGCAATCTGACAATCGCTCTGTCGACAGAGCCTAGTTAGTGAATGGCAGAATCCGGGCCTCTTCTGATGCCACTTGATACCGGACCAGACTGGCTGTCAGAATCTTTTATTTGGATGCGCCCTGAATACTCCTCGGTCCATGAACAAGGTCCAAGTCAACGCCAGAAGGTCCCCTTGATGATTGATAGAAAGAGGCTGAAGATCGGTCCCGAGAATCTGAGGAAGATCAACGACTTTCTAGTGCGTGATGACAACCCGCTCACGACTGGTATCCTCGAAGTGATTGACAAATACGGCGGTGTTGACGAGATCAACAGAAAGGCGCGCGAAGCATGCAATCTAGAGAACCTGATCACCCGACTTGAAGCAAAGAAGTCACCATTCGTGCGAGATCTGAGATGGCTAGAGAAACAACGTGATGAGAGTGCCTTCATCAGCATTCCAGAATATCGAACGAGGATTCTTGGTGAGAGAGCAGGATTGATGAGGTTTGATGACAGCTTTGCTGTGACCCTAGAGATAAGCGCATGCCAGTACTTTCCATGGGTGATTGAAGAAGCGCGTCATGCCATTGAAGAACGAGATCTGATGCCCGGACGTTTCATTCGCGTGCGGAACATGAAGGAACAGACTGCAGATGATCAAGTGATTGCCTTTGCTGCGGCCATGCAAATCGTTGGCTCATCGTATGTTGAAACACTCGACACGAAGGGGACGATGCCCGGACCTAATGGGGCCCCAGCGAATGTCCATCTTGGTGGCCCTGCGACAATCACGGGATACTTCGGCGGCGTGGGGATGCCAAACGACTTTCCTCTTAGGTGGGCTGACGAGTACCTTCACTACTACACCACTTATGGAGTGAAACAGGTACTGAATGTGAACTCTGGCAGCATACTTGTCGGCTATATGATGCACAAGTTAGGGATAGACATGGAGTTCAAGGTTTCCGTATTCACAGGCAACGACAATCCCTTTGCGTGTCTATGGACAATGATGACTGCGAAGCTTTTCAGTCGAAGCGATGGCAGCAGTCCCCTGATCGGATTCAACCTCTCCAACAGTGTGAACAACGAAACAATCGAGCTCGCGGCGTACATTCGAAGGAACTTCGGTTTTGAGGACGTCGTTCGTATTGAGCATCACATCACGGAAACGTACAAGAGTATTGTCCGCCAGCCCTATGACCGATTACCCCAGCTCCTAGAGCTGGCCGACCATGTGAGGAACATAAGTGCTAAGCACGAGGGCGGGGTTCCCAGTGTCGAGTCTACTCGAAGCCATCCCAGCGACATTCTAGACTACTTCAGGCAGAAGAGTGAGATTGAGCAGAAGGGTGAGATGCAGCTGCTGCTTCAGAACTACATGGACAAACACCGGGCTGTCAACAGGACCGCGGACGAGCTTACAAAGCGCGGATTGGCCTTCATTGCAGCGCCAAGCCTCCACAAGACCTAGTTCGTGTCGTCACGTTATACCGCATGGGCTTCTCCGACAAACGGAACACGATGGTTTCTCTACCGAACTATCACACATATCGAGATGCGTTTGAGGTGACGGTATTCGGACTACATCCACTGCTGGAAGTTGTCATCGTACAGTTTCTGTAGTCGGTCCTTGTGACCCAGCTCTTCGCGAGCCAGTGTTTCAAACACCGCCTTGTGGGGCGCATCAGTTGTCAATCCAGAGAGCGCCTCGTAGAAATCGTAAGATGCCTCCTCTCTCTTGATTCCAACTATCAATACGTCCTGAGGCGTGGACGAGGGTTTCAATGGTACGGATATGAGATACCTACCGAGATCCATCTTCTTGAACTGGACGGTGGTCTTGCAGGCGAACATCTTACAGACACCTTCTTTCAAGGCAGCCTCCAGCTTCTTGCGGTGCACAACTTCCTGTTCGGCAAGTTCCTTCAGGAGTTTAGCAGACGAGGACAGTTCTGCCAGCCTGGCTGACTCCGTGTAGAACTCGTATGCCTCCTTCTCTTTGTCTATCGCAAGCGATACTAGCTTCTCGAAAGACTGTTGGACTGTTGTCAATGAATCCCCATCTTAGCGAGCAGGGGACCGGTTTTAAGTATGGCGGCACAGGGCTCTGAAGAAGACGCTTCCGCTGATGTGAGTTGATGGTAAGACAGAAGTGCAAGCTTGTGCAGTAGTCGTGGACGTTGAAGGAGTCAAATGCCCGTGAAACTGTCATCCAATGATTTTGCCCAAGGGGCGCCTATTCCTGACAGATGTGCCTACAGGAAGGGAAACACGAGCCCGCATTTGGCGTGGGATCAGGTTCCTGCAGGGACCAAGAGCTTTGCCCTGATTTGTAACGACCCTGATGCACCAGTAGGCGACTGGATACACTGGCCAGTGCACAGCACACCCCCGACAACGAAGTCTATACCGTCTGGTGGGCCTGTGCCCGGTGTGCAAGAGGAGAACGACTTTCGGGAGAAGAAGTGGGGCGGTCCTGCACCACCATCGGGCACTCATAGGTACTTCTTCACCATATATGCATTGAATGTCCCGGCTCTCAAGGGTATGCAACAGCTGCCTAGAAGTTAGACAATCTTGGACATTTTCGAGTAGGGGCTTAAATAGCTCGGACCAGACATCTCTTTGAGGCTGACTCGACACATTCCAGCCTCAAGGAGTACGACCCCAGTGCCGTTTCTGGGAGGACAAAGACTCCCGTGTCCAACTTTGTCCAACTTACAATGAACGGTGCAACCAAGAAGAACTTTCGAGAGATGTGTGAAACTCACAAGATTGAGTCAGCACAGACAATGGGGACATACACGAAAAAGTAATGGTCTTGCTGAACCTCTGTCACAGCTTCCAGCACAGCAGCAGGGCTTGATAGAAGATAGTCCGAGTGGCACTTGAAAAGGGCTTCACGTGTCACCATACTGCTTGCTGAATGTTCAGCTCTTTGATCCTGGATGTATCTCTCTAATCTCTGGCGGGAGGTACTTGTGTAAAGCCTTTGGGATTACGATGCTTCCGTCTTGTGTCTGACAGTTCTCCATGATTGCCACCATGGCCCTGGGGTTGGCCATCATGGTACTGTTGAGTGTGTGCAGGTACGCTTTTTCGAGACCGCCCTTCTTCAGCCTGTACTTAATGCCAAGCCGAGTCGCTTGATATGCAGTGCAATTGCTGCATGAGACCGCTTCCCGGTACATTCCTTGGCCCGGCATCCACATTTCCAGATCGTACTTCTTAGCGGCAACGGTTCCAATGTCACCAGTGCAGATATTGACAACACGGTATGGTATCTTCAGAGCCTGAAAGAACTCCTCTGCATTAGCGATGAGCTCCTCATGAATCCTCCAAGATTCATCCGGACTACTGAATACGAATTGCTCGACCTTGTCAAACTGGTGCACTCTAAAGATGCCCTTTGTATCTTTTCCATGACTCCCTGCCTCTTTTCTGAAACAAGTGCTGATACCTGCGAACTTCATCGGCAGATCGGTCGGCTCGAACACCTCACCCATGTACATAGCGGCGATGGGGTGCTCGGACGTCGCGATTAGGTAGAGGTCCTCGTCGTCAATCTTGTACATCACGTCTTGGAAGTCAGCAAGGTCAGTCACGCCTTCATAGGGCTCTCTATGCATCATGAATGGGGGATACACTGGGGTGAACCCCTTCTTAGCTAGCATTGCGAGTGCCATCTGCTTCATGGCGAGATCTAGGATGACGAGCTCGTTCTTGAGGTAGTAGAACCTAGCACCCGCTATCTTGGCGGCTCTTGGAATGTCTCCGAGACTGAGCATGTCGAGAAGATCTACATGACTCCTAACTTGGAAGTCGAACTTGGGCTGTCCTCCCCACTCACGAACGACTTCGTTTCCTTCCTCGCCCACTCCGTAAGGCACACTCTCATGAAGCAGGTTAGGAATCGCCATCAGAATCCCTTTGAGTTCTTCCTCAAGCCGTGTGGTTTCTGTTTCGTTTTTGGCAATGGCTGCATTGACATCGTTAGCTCTGCTCATGACTGCTGAGGGGTCGGCACCAGACTTCTTCAACTCCCCGACCTCCCTAGACAGTTTGTTCCGTTCCGTTCTCAGACTCTGGAGCTCTCTCTTTAGCAATCTCACCTTCTCATCAAGAGTGAGAAGACGCTCAAACGCGTCCATCTTGGCATCATCACGTCTTCTTCGAAGGTTCTCTCTTACCAGCTCCACATTGTCACGTATGAATCTGAGATCCAGCATACGACGTTCACCTGTTCAGACTGACGATGCATTCTCTGGTCGTACCGATGATGAACGCACACCAATCCGAATCCGAGCGGTGTCTACACCCCTCGTGTTTCGTTCGTTGGTAGCACCTCCGCTTTTTAACCGCTCGCTCAGACTTCCCTCCCGGTCAGACGACGCTCGCACTGTTTCTCCGTACCACATACTACGGAGTTCCGGAAGAAGGCCATCGGAAGGGCTTAAAGGCAGCTCCAGAACCGCAGCAGTATCCAACCACGAGGTGGATTCTGTTGAGGATTGGCATGGTCAGCAAGTTCGGCGTTCCAGACGGACTCTGCATACGTGCCAATGCCGTTTTGAAGGGTCTCTTGGATAATGGTCATGAAGTCCATGCCTTCACCCACTCAAACAACGTGAGCCTGCTCCCGCCCGAGCGAGTACACAGGTTCCACGGGGTGCAAATCAATCCTCATTTGTCACTTGATGCTCCACACACACCCCGCACGATTGCAGAGATATGCGGCCGTCTTGGAATAGATGTGTTAGACGTCCAGATGAATTCAGGCAGTACAGAGTTTCTGCTGCCCTTCTTCAAGCAGTCATTGCCGCCTCTCGTTGTCACATATCATCTCGCCTATTCCACTACGGGCTCAATCATCAAGACTGCCTTCAATATGGCAGGGAAAGCCTCACTGTCTGCCGGCAAGAGATACGATGCGATAATACTTGTGCATCCATTTCAGAGGCGCATGTTCTCTCATAGCGATGTCCCTAGGGACAAGCTGAATGTCATAGTGAACGGCGTAGACACTCACATTTTCACACCGCGCACGCACCAAAGGAATGACGGCACTATGGACTTCATATATGTGGGGCGCCTTAGCGTTGACAAAGGGGTGCATATTGTCATCGAAGCGTTTAGAGCGTATCACAAGGAAAACCCGATGTCCAGACTGACCCTGATTGGTGACGGGCTCGTGAGATCAATGCTCACTGGTCACGAACAGAACCGGTCCATCCGATGGCTGGGAAATATCGACCATGATCTTGTTCCATCATTTCTCAAGGAAGCCGATGTCTTTGTGGTTCCTATGAGTATCGGACCACTGACCGCCTCCATCAGTGTGTTGGAGGCCATGAGCTGTGGTCTGCCATTGATAACCACGAATGTTGCAGATGCCGATCGCATCCTGAGTCCGAGCGAAGGTATCCTCGTGGAACCCGAGTGTGTACCGGCCGTCGTTGATGCAATGCGTGTCCTGGCTCAGGATGAGAATCTAAGACTTTCTATGGGGCAGCGCTGCCGTGAGAAGATCCTGCGAGAACACTCTTGGGAGCGGCAGATTGGCCTGATTGAGGATGTCTATCGCCGGGTCATCAATCAATCGAACCGTTGACAATCTTGCACCACCAAGACATGGACTTCGCAGGACTGCATCCGTCATGAAGGGCTGCCTGTTCTCAGCCACTCGAAGTATCTCTGCAAGCCATCCCGAAGAGTCACTCTGGGTGCATAGCCCATCCTTCGGGCTGCCAGTTCGATTGAGGGATCAAATCTCATCACGTCTCCGGGTCGTTCAGGGCCGAATTGTATGGGGGTCTTGACGCCAGACACGTCCATCATCAGATTCGCTAGAGACAGGATGTCTATGCGTTCATTTGTGGCAATGTTGTAGAAGTCACACCAGCACTCCTTCCTGAGGACAGATAACAGGTTTGATCTAGCAACATCTGAAACATAGGTGAAAGACCTCTGCTGCTTGCCAGATCCGTCCACTGTCAAGGGTTGGCCGGAGAGCAAACGAGTGGCAAATACCGGAATGACTCCACCTCCAGTTCCCTCATGGGCTGACTGTCGAGGCCCATAGACGTTGTAGTATCTCAGCGCGACATACTGCGTCGAGTAGAGCTTGTTCCAGACCCTTAGGTATTCCTCCGCAGCCATTTTGGAAACTCCATATGGGGACGAAGGCGCACGAGGATGAGACTCGGTCTGAGGGGACTTGATCGGCTCGCCATATACGGAGCCCGTAGATGAGTGGACGAAAATCTTCGTTCGGTCAACCTTCCGGATTGCCTCAAGCAGATTCAACAACCCTGTGATGGTCACAGATGCGTCTTCTCGTGGATCTCTGATTGACATCACGAGATTCTTGGCCGCCAAGTGGAACACTACCTCAGGTTCATGTTCTTTGACTGCACGATTAACAAGCTCGCTGTCTGTCACACTCCCCACGCGAAGCGCAACGCGATCTTTGACAGCGCTCAGATTCTCCAGAGTTCCCCGGCTCATGTCATCTATCACTAGTACTTTTGCACCGAAACCGACAAGGTGTTCTATGAGATGAGACCCAATGAAACCGGCTCCTCCTGTGACAAGTACTCTCATTCCTCCGTACTGGCCAAAGTCCTCGTCCCTAGTTCCGTGTGGTTTCACTCGAACACCTTCCAATGCATGGACTGCCAACTGAGCCCGGTCATGCCGATAATAAGCATATTGTAATGAAGGCATGACACGACTAATTCTGACTGGTAGGGGTATTCAACAGAGGCGTAGAAATTGGACAATCTTGGACATTTTCGAGTAGGAGATTGAATAGCTCGGACCAGACATCTCTTTGAGGCTGACTCGACACATTCCAGCCTCAAGGAGTACGACCCCAGTGCCGTTTCTGGGAGGACAAAGACTCCTGTGTCCAACTTTGTCCAACTTACAATGAACGGTATCTGAGCATGCAGCTGTTCTGTGCGGCTCAGTCCATTGAACGATTCTCTCACTTGTGCATATCTGCCGAGGGGCACAGGCTTCTCACTGCACACGTACTACACATGGGCTTCTTGGCGCTACATGTGCGTCTTCCATGAGCGCCAACCAAGCGCGCGTACTCGTGCCACTTCTCGCGGGGTATGAGCAGCATTAGTTCCTGCTCTATCTTCTCTGGTGTTTTCTGTCTGCTGAAGGCTAATCGCTGAGTCACTCGACCGATATGGGTGTCAACAACAACACCATCATTGATCCCAAATGCCACCGACAGAATGACATTGGCTGTCTTTCTCGAAATGCCAGGAAGAGAGGTTAATTCCTCCATGGTCTTTGGAACCTGTCCTCCGAACCGCTCTACAAGATGTCTCGATGTGTTCTTGACAAAGACTGATTTTCTGTTGTAGGTGCCACACGGACGGATGATGTCGGCTATCTTCTTGATGGGTGCTTTCATCATGGTTTCGGGATTTGGATATCTGGCAAAGAGATCACGTGTGACCTGATTGACGCATCTGTCAGTAGTATGCGCAGAGAGGATGGTCGCAATCATCATCTCGAACGGGGTCGTGTAGTCTAGGTACGTGGGTGGAGCATCAGGATACGCCTTCTCCAATACTGGGATTACCTCCTGCACCCTTTGTTGTTCATCTGTCATCCCTTCAGCCTCTCATAACTGTGGGCATCTCCGTCCCATTAAGTGCGACGGCTGAGTCAAGTCACTCCTCGAAAGCATGCCGTGCGATGCGTTTCTCTCATCAGCAAGTGCTGGGGACTTCCTCTGCGTTGGCTGCAACCAAGCCGACCTTCGTGATCATGCCGAGTATTATGAGATTCAGCACCAAGACTATCGCAAACAACTGCGATGGCTGAGCGTAGGTAAACACCAAGCCTCCCAAGAATGGTCCGATGGATGCGAACAGGTATACCGCGAACCAAAAGACTGCGAGGATCTTTGCGGTGTCCTGAATGGGGAGTTTCTTCTGTATCAACGTAATGAGAACAAGTCCCCACAGTGCGTCATTCACATCCTTCATGACGATTGCGAGGAAAGGCGTCGAGAAGACCACTGCAAGTCCTGTAATGGCCGTTTCAGCCATTTCGATGATGGGCGCCGGCATCCAGTAAGGAAAGACAGGAGCAAGCATGAGCAGCGCCGCGCAAACGGGCATGACAGAATACACTCCCAACGCTGCTCTTCTCACTCCTCTTCGATCCGACACACGACCAACCTTGACCAGAAGAGGGACCGATACGATAAGGGGTACCAACACAATGACGGTGATGCCTGATATGGAAACACCCAGATACTCTTTGGCATAGAGCAAAGCGCCAAACTGGAAGATGGCATCACTGAAGGCGTCGACTATGACAACGAGCAACACGCCGGGCATGACTGAGAGAAGCAGTCTAGCGGCGTGCCGGTTCTCCCGTAAGAAGTCCTGCCAGAGGGAAACACCCGTCGGCCTCTGTCTTTTCTTGCTGGAACTGAGATAATGTTGTCTGACGAGAGTGCACAAGAGCAGTGACACACCCGTCACGAGGTACATCAGTCTCATTCCGTTTCCGAACCCCACGACTGGTACAAGGGCTCCGAATACGATCAATACAATAATCCCCAACGATCTCCCCGCTGTGAAGAGTGAGAGGGCCAGCCCACTGTCATCCTTCGGAATATTCTCCATTATGTATGCCGAGGAGCCCCCCTTTGCGATATCCATCGTTGCTAGGATTGTCAGACCCATTAGTATCAGCGTGAAGTCTGTGAAGAGTCCGATTATGATGTGATAGACAGCCGCCATCATCATGGCGATGACGGACAGCTTTTTACGATCAAACGAGTCGCCGACGTATCCGCCAACCAGTCGGGATACTGCAGCCAATGCGCCCACAAATGTCGACGCGGCTCCTATCGTAAGGAATTGCCAACCTATTGCAAGTAGATACAAGTTGAAGAATGACCAGATGCTTGTGAACGCACTGAACACCCAAGCTGTTAACAAGTAGACTCGATAGTTGTGCCACGAAAACACCAACTTGAGGGAGTTTCTCATGCCCACGCGGGGACGCACACCCTTGTCCGGGGCCTGGGTGTCTAGCCTTTCCTCCTCCGAGTCGATTGGGCGTGTACCTGACACCTTGGTCACCAGGTTATCATCCTGACTCGGTGTCGGTTCTTGGGCATGTTCTTCCACGTCGCCTGCCTTCTTATTCCCGCTAATGAAAACACTCTCCGAAAGCCGTCGCGGCCGCAGTCGTATTTGGACCTGTTCGATGCGACCGGTGTGGGTCGGCAGAGCGACCTCAAGTATGTTGCCGAGCTATAAAGCCTCCTCCTGCCCTGAGCGTGATGAGGCGTCTAGGAGAGATCGGTCTCTCCGTGAGCTTCCTCACACACTCTTCTTCAGGTCATCTCACGAGTCGAACACAAGCACCCTGACTTTGCCACCATCTGTTGACATGGCAGTCAGTCTATAGGTGCATATATCAGCTGTGAGGACTAGGCACTCGGGTGGGCTTCGAGATTCCATTAGATTCTTGACTGCTAGTTCTAAGTTCAATGCGACGAGCCTTACTATTTCTGGGTCGTTGAATACATCAACTTCACGACCCTCTTCAGGAGTCGCAGAGTATTCTGCAGATGTTATGTCCATTTTTTCTATACCTATCATTTAGACTATCCTCCATTGAATGCGGTTTCTCCGCAAGCGTTTCTTTTACCACGGGGTTGGGTCTGGGCTCATTGGATGTGGAACCGACATTGTTTGCTCTCCTCCATTGATTCAATCACGACTTCATCGAACTCCTTTCTCCATATCACGCAGTTGTCGATGTTTTTTGTTTCCTCAATGATGTTCAATTGTTTCTTCCTCTCCGCTGCGGCTCACCCGCAAGCGTTTCTTTTACCACGGGGTTGGGTCTGGGCTCATTGGATGTGGAACCGACATTGTTTACTCTCCTCCTTTCTCTGAAAGCTGATGATTCCTGACCCTATGTCCACTGCAACACAGCGCCGCCTTCCGCCAAGCATCCACTGCCCACTCTGTTCAGTTTCTCAGAGATTCCGACCCGGAGGTCTTGACTCTCTAGAACGGAGTTGGGTCTTCACACGGTGGCTGCACGACGGTCGGCATGCCGCGCACTATTCCGACTGACAACAATCTAAGAGCCATACGGTTGGTCGTCATGTTCTCGTAGATCGTCCTCATCCGGTCTGTGTTGATCCTTGTCACCTCCTTCACTGTGTGCGTTGGAACATGGGTTCTACTGAACCACGTTTCTTGTCGAGCCACCTAACGCTGGGCTCTTGCACTTCAACGTGCTTTCCAGCCGGCGTCAGGAGTTCGCTTGATTGCGGTTCTGAAGGCTTCTCACGTTGAAACCCTGTACATTATAGATGCAGTCGGCATTAAAAAAAGGAGTAGGGTCAATATGGTCCTTAGAACTGTCAAGGAAGCCAGAAGACGGGGTGCTGAGTGTTCAGGTCCAGTGAAGGTCCTGTACGGCATCAGTTAGAAAGACTTTTTGGGGCCGGTGGGCTAAACATTCGGACAGCCAAGCTACTCATGGGAGTGGAGCATCTGTTGAATCTTGAGCCCACGGATTTGAAGATTCTAAGGAAGCTTGCGATTGACCCTAGAATGCGCCAGGTGGACATAGCAAGGGATCTGGGTGTGACAAGGTCTTCAGTGAATCAGGTATGGAAGAGGCTTGCCAACAGCCATGGTTTCAGAGTCAATTCTGTCATTGATTACGGGCAAGTCGGTATGGCCCTGCTGTTCGGCTGGGCACAAATCCCTAGCACATCAAAGACGTTGGCGAGTTTTCGGGACTGGCTCGAATCCAGCGTTTTCGTGTCAGATACCACATATTCACTAGTGTCCTCTACAACTTACTCCACAGTCTATTTTGAGGCTGTGCTTCCTAGAGGCGAGCGTGTATGGTGGTTCACCAAACAGCTGGAAGGGCTCTGTGGTGCACACGATGACATAATCATGGTCCATGACACTGCCTCCGAGGTGTCCCACCATCTCAACCTTGGATTGTTCGATGGTTCACACTGGGACTTCGATGAAGGGTTCCGATTCCAAGCCAGTACGGGTGTCGCGAGAGGCTATGCGGACGTACTTCCGGTGACGAACACGCTGAAGCAGAGCGAGTCGGGTTCGGGCTCCATTGTGGACATGGCTCTTCTCTCTGCCGTGCAACAAGACTATCATGCTTCGGCGAGACAGGTGGCCGCAGGACTTCGTAGACTTGGGTCCAGACGGCTTTCCGAGAGGACTTTGAGGAGGCATCTAGAGCAAATACGGAATTGGTGGGCAATGCCATACATCGAGCTTGACAACATTGGTCTTGCTCAGAGGGTGTTAGTGTGTGTCGAAAACAATCCCAATGAACAAAGCCTATCGAGGGTGTTACATGTTCAGGCTGGTGCTCTTCCCAAGGCACGAGTTGTTTCTGGACCTAGGCTATCGGTACTTGATCTGAAACTGCCAATCTCAAGCAACTTGGTCGCACTTTCCTCGTCTCTTGAGCGCATGATTAGACACACTGCTCAGCCAATCATATTCATAGCACGGGAATCGATGACCAGAAAAGCATTAGAGAACCTTCTTTCTTATCAGGCCAAGAAACTGCGTTCCTAGCATACAAGAATAGATATGCGAGAGCGAACGGTCTTCAAGTTCGACTGCCAAAGAGGTGTTTCGAGAGTTGGCTTCGGGCCAGGGTGCCTTCCCAAAGATATCAACACCCTATGATGAGCTCTTCCCATCAGTTGAAGATGCATCCTCTCGCTTCTACCTTGAAGCCATCCGTCTATACCTCGGCTTGTGTGCTGGAACAGTCACTCTTGATGATGCCCTACGATTCGTCGAACGTTTGAAGCAGAACCCGGAGTTTGCGAAGTCCCCTTGTGATCCGACATTGGCCCCTGTGAATGAGCATTTCAAAACGAAGATTGTTGAGAACCTAATAACTCTGAAGAAATACAACCTACACACACCAGACTCAATAAAGTCTGCATACAGCTTCGCCTTCCTCGTTGAAGAGGCTCCCATGAATGACAAAGACCTCATGGTGCTCTCACACCTTGTCAAGTTCCCCTTAGCTCCTGCAAACAAGGTCGCGGAGTTTCTTGGCATTGCTCCGAAGACAGTCGTGAAGTCCATATCTCGACTGAAGAAAGACCACACGGTACGATTCAGCTGTCTCACAGACAACTCTGCTTTTGGAGTCCAGTCAGTCATTCTGTTCTTCAGACTCGCAGAGGGTACGGAATGGAGTGAGGTCGAAACTCAACTCGCGGAGTTTCCCTTCACCAAAGCACTTCTGAAGACTGAGATGAGTGACATAGGTTATGCTTCATTCATGTTTCCGGGAGAAGACAGGGAGATATCAGTTCTCGAGTCTAGCACGAGGAAGCTCACAGGCAGCGTTTTTGACTACGCTAGTCTGCATGTCCAAGAGGGGGCTAGTTCTGACGTCAACCTTTCACTGTTTGAAGAAGGGGCTTGGGTTCTTCCTGAGATTCTCAATCGCCCCGATGACCTAGAGTCGGCCGAGAGCGCCCATGTGGGATTGCACAATCTCCCATGTCGAGGGAGGATGCGTGGTTTTCAGCGAAAGGACTTCGCAGTTGCCTCTCAATTAAGATCTGATATTCGTGCTGCTCCGGCTGCCATTAGTCATAGTCTCCGCATAAAGGGATGGGATATAGAACCAAAGGAAGTGGCATACTCCACTCGAAAGATGATTGACCATGGAATTCTTGAACCGGATGTCGTCTTTGGGGGTCTGGGCCTCTCGACCAACTTCTGCTTCGAGATAGTATGTGGCCCATTATGGAAACGGCGGATAGTTTCACTTGCGTCACAGATGCCTGCTACGATGTCCTATCTCTCCCCTAGAGGAGTGGTGATCTGGGTTCAAGTTCCGAGCCAGCATCAGGTGGAGTACTATCAATTCATCCGGTCTCTTGAGCGAAAGCGCGGCGTGGAAAGTGTGCTACCTATCATGACTCTCGCCCAGAAGGGTTCCCGCGCTATGCTAGACCTAGTACGACACTGGCATCTTGAGGGCGACTTCTGGTATGTGGAACCGGACGAACTGAATCTTGCTGTCTATCTTCAGTAGACCGTTTGGTCATTTCAATCCGTCCGCGGAATTGAGTTCGAATACCATGAGATTCCGACCGTTGAGAACACTTCTGGACGCTTAGAGCTTGCGGCTCATGCGTATCTCTTGCGTAATCTCACTCATGGCTCCCCTCCAGTCCCCCGAGAAGGGTGGGCCTATCACGACCTCGGTTGCCCCCATTCCTGCAAGTGCTTCAAACTGCTCAATCATGCGTTCTTTGCTGCCCGTGACTGAGAACGAGTCTAGGATCTCCGGTGTGACATGAGATGCACCTGCAGACGGCCCGCCTTTTTTCACTGCAGACTGAATGGTCTCTACTTGGCCAACGTTAACACTTGTCATGCGAATCACTTGGTCTGGCGTGTCAGCCACGACAAGTGCCACAACTCTCTTCGCAAGCATCTCATCTCCGCCCTTGAATGTTGGAATAGTCGGTTGCCAAACCACTTTCTCGATTGAGTCCTTGTTTCTGCCTGTTGCCCGTGCCTCATCATCTACCAGTCGAATGGCCTTGTGGATGTATTCAGATGGTCCGGAGAGGATGACACCATCCGCCATTTGTGCAGCCATTCTCAGCATCTGAGGGCCGCGAACTCCCAAAAAGACAGGGACGGAAACTGGCTGCTTGAAACCAAGACTATACTCTCGCAGCCTGAACAACTCACACTCTGCACTCACCGTTTCTCCGGCCCAGAGCCGTTTTAGTACTCTCACGGCCTCTCCGAGGACTGTGACAGGTTTGTTCAGCTTGACTCCGAGTGTCATCAGGTCTTGGGTGCCCCCGATTCCTGTACCAAAGACAAAACCACTGTCTGCCAGCTCTTTCAGACTCCTTACAGCTCTCGCAAGCGCAGCGATGTCATGAACAGTTATCGGCACGATTCCCGTGCCCACTCTCACCCCCCTTGCACCCTGCAATACAGCTGTCGTCAGGACGAACACGTCATGCCCTCTTCCTATGTCCTCACCCACCCAGATACCGTCGAGGCCTAGCTGCTCAGCGTTGGATGCGATCCACTCTGAGGCTGTCAGACTCATGTTGGTAGTTATGCCCGCACTGACTCTGTACATGTTTCGGTCACCCATGAACGGAAATGGCCATTGCCTAAATCCTCAATCACTTGATAATGAACTCTGCCATGAGGCTCTCACTATCTGACGTCCAGTGTGAGCAAGTCGTTAATTCAAGCGACTAGACACAGCTAGGTATTTGTGGGCGTGAAGCGCATGCTTCATCGATAGAATTGGTGCGCATCGCATGGGGAATCACGGGCTCTGGCGACAGGATTGAAGAGGTCTTGGATGCGATGGTTCGGCTCAAGACTGATCTTGGAGTCAGAATCGATGTCTTTGTTTCAAAGGCGGGCAGGCAGGTCCTCCACTGGTATCACCTCTGGGATAGACTGAACGCGGCATTTGACAAGGTGAAGCCGGAGGTGGATGCCAACGTACCATTCATTGCAGGTCCTCTTCAAGTGGGGAAGTATGATGTCTTCGTTGTGGCTCCTCTCACTGCCAACTCTGCGGCCAAAATCGCATACGGAATCGAGGACACACTGATCACGAACGCTGTCGCTCAAGCCCTGAAAGGGACTACTCCCGTACTGCTATATCCGGTCGACCAAAAACCGGGTGAGGTGGAAACCGTGACACCGGAGGGCATGCGCATCAAGATCAGAACACGGGCTATCGACATTGAGAATGTGGAACGTCTTCGTCGTATGGAGGGTGTAACAGTCCTAGGCTCGGTAGCAGACATGGAAGACCGAATCAACGAGATGTTCAGGGCTGCGTGATAGGAACGATGGAATACGCCAAACGATTGGACTCAAGTCGGATGGCGAAGACACGGAATGCCGTTGTCCGCTGGTACAAGAAAGAGGGCCGAAGCTTCCCTTGGCGAGAAACGTCAAATCCATTCGCCATCCTGATTGCTGAGATGCTCTTGAGGCGAACCACTGCCTCTGCAGTTCTCAGGGTCTACGATTCTTTTGTGAATCGTTTTGGCACGCCGCAGAAGCTGGCGGCTGCTTCTGAGAGGGTGATTGCCGGCCGCCTCATCTCTTTGGGTCTTCAGTCGATCAGAGCCCACCAGATGCACGAAACCGCAATCTTGATCCTGAGAGAGCATGATGGACAAGTGCCCGATAACAATGAGCATCTTGAGCGTTTTCCGGGCGTCGGCAAGTACGCCGCATCAGCCGTCCTCAACTTTGCGTTTAGCCATTCAGTTCCGATGGTAGATGGCAACGTTGCTCATCTTCTAAAAAGGGTCTTCTCAAGCGACCTTGAGGGCCCCACGGACCCCCACGCATGGGAATTGATGCATGTGCTGGGAGGGAGGCGCCAGCCGAAACACCTCTACTGGGGTATCATTGACCTAGTAGCAACCATCTGTCTGAGAAGAATGCCAAGGTGCAATCGGTGCCCTCTTGACAAGCTCTGCGACTACTCGACGAATCGCGTTCAGCAGGAGTCCTAGTTGGTCACGAGTGTCATCAACGCGTGGGTCTTGCACACGAAATCTCCGTAATGAGCCGTGCAATTGATATGGTACCGTTGGTTTCATCTTGAGCGCCTCCAGTCCTAGGAGGCCCAACAACAGTCAGCAGTCTGATAGGCTCCATGAGTGTGAGGTCCGGATGAAGCGAAGAGTGCAACCCCATCTGCGGGTCGGCGAGGGTGACGTGGAGAAGGTCGTAATCATCACGGGCAACCCTGATCGAGTACCTTTGATCGCCAATGGGATGAGGGATCCGCAGGAAATATCACGGTATCGGGGTCTGTTGACCTACCGCGCGTATACCCCGGGTGGTGTCCCTGTCACGATATCTGGCACTGGAATGGGAACGCCGTCTACTCACATATGTATAGAGGAGCTGGCGAAGCTTGGTGCGGAGAGTATCATCAGGGTCGGTACGTGTGGGGGAATTGAACTCTCTGTAAAGACTGGCGATGTGGTAGTTCCAACAGGCTGCATCAGAGATGAACGCACAAGTCTGAACTATGCACCAATGGAATACCCGGCTGTGGCATCTCCCACACTGCAGAGAGCGCTGCTAGAAAGCATCTCTGCGCTTCTGCCGCCCGACCGGATTCACGCTGGAGTGTGCTGGACAAGTGATGTCTACTACTCCGCTCCCGAGAACAATCAGCTCGCAATATGGACCCGGTGTCGAGTGAAATGCATTGAGATGGAAAGTTCATTGCTGTTTGTATTCGCCCAGACCCGTGGTCTTCATGCTGCATCAATCCTTGCTGTGGACGGCAATCTCCATAGGGACCCCAAAGAGGAGCAGAAGGATGAACGAGAGAAGACAGGGGAACAGAGCCCACTGTTGGTGGAAGCTATTGAGAAGGAAGCCGAGGCGACGGTCTTGGCCATCGATCGTCTGTTCGTCTGATTGGCAGTCGGGGTTCGTGACAGTTTCTGACGGCGCGACTGTTATCCGGCAGTCACGATAGTGAGGTACGAGGGTGTTTGTGGCATGGTTTCGAAGTCAATTGTGAAAGAGAAGTCCTACGTCATCATGAAGGCTGCCGCCAAGGAGGCCCTCGAGCTGGTGACAGAACGATCGCTGAAGAAACAGGCCCCTGAGCACGTCAAGGTCCACCGTCTAGAGAAAGACCAAATCCAAGCCTTCGTCAGTCTATACAACAGGTGTTTCATAGCGTCGCCTGACCCTTTTTGTCCTCTGACCATTGAAGAGGCCAAGAAACTCGACACAGAGGGCATCTTTGTCGCTGAACTCTGGGGCACGCCATCAGGGTTCATAGCATGTTTTGTGGAGAACAGGGGCGACCGCCCGTACGGCGAGATCACAGGCATTGGTGTGCTCCCGCACCGCCGCAGGAAGGGGGTTGCCACGTCGCTGATTCGTGCAGCCGCTGACTACTTCATTGGTGCAGGGGTCGACGAGATCTACTGCGAAGTATACGAAGACAACACTCCCTCCAAAATGCTGATCAGTACCTACGGGTTCAGGGAGGTGGGCCGGAGATCCTTTCCTGTTGAAACGCCGCAGGGCACAAGTACTGAAACCCAATTACCAGGTGGTAAGATCATGAGACGGTTCGGTCTCAGACCGAGGCCGGGATGTGAGTCTTGCAGGGACATATGAAAGGTTGTGGGAGGTGAGTCTGCGTCCGAGAGTTCTTCAACCGAGGGGCTGGATTCCGGGTTTCGGCAGCGCATATCACTGCAGGAACTCTCCAAGGTCAACAACCCCTGCTCAATCCATGGAATCTACCCTTATCGGGGCAAGATGTCAGGTATCGACGCAGCTCAGGTAATATCACAGCTCCCACGGAACTGGACACTCCTTGACCCATTCTGTGGAACGGGGACTATACTCTACGAGGCACAGGTCCATGGGATGTCGGCTATCGGTGCAGACAACAACCCGCTGGCATGCACCATCGCCCAAGGCAAGACTGAGCCGCTCGATGTGAAGAAGACGCTCGATCATCTAGTCTTGGCAATAAGTGATGCTCGGTTTCTTGATAAATCCCCAAGAATGTCATCATCTGTCGCACAGTACTTTCATCCCATAACCAGACATCAGATCATGAGGATGGTTGCAGTTTCGGACGGCTTCTCCGCCTTCGAGCATTCAATACTCTATGGGTCAATCTGTGTGACGGCACGGGCATGCAATGGTTGGACGTGGACCTCGACGTCGATAGGCAGAGTCAGTCCCAAACTCCGTCCAATAGATTTCTACGACGTGATGATGCGAAAGGCTCGGAAGCATGTGCTCTTTGTGAAAGGGACTCCTTCTGTTAGAATCCTCTGTCATGACACACGGCACATCCATGAAGTGCTCCCGGAACAATCTGTCAATGTTGTGTATACGAGTCCGCCTTACTTCGACGCACTCGACTACACAGGCTACTACAGCGGTCTGGTCCTCGACATCCTCAAGGTGGACCGCGCCGAGCTACGGAAGGGTCTCATACAGAGCTTCTCAACATACAGGTCGGACATGATACAAGCGCTCCGGTCTATTCAGAGAGTCGTGCGGGAAGACGGTCTTGTGATACTTGTCGTTGGAGATCGCATGGTCCGCCGGAGATTGATAAGGGGGTCTGAGTTCTTTGCAGAGATTGCTCCTTGGGGCAAACCATACGTCATTGAGAGGTCGTACACAGAGACACCGAGTGGCCTATGGGACAGAATCAACATGACCGACAGGAAGGAAGAGGTGCTTGTCTGGGACCTGCGTGAAGGTGGGCTCAGTAGATGAAGACGCACCACCGAGTGATCTTTGGTGACAGCCGGCATATGGACACTATCCGCGACGGTTCTGTCCATCTCGTCGTGACATCGCCCCCTTACTGGCATTTGAAGGACTACGGCGAAGATGTCGAGATTGGCCAGGGGTCGACCACCTTCGAGGAATACATGAGCTCGCTCTGTGCTGTGTTCGAGGAGTGCGTACGGAAGCTGGTGCCAGATGGAAAGCTGATCATTAACGTCATGCCGATGCTCTTGCCCGGGGACACTTCCACGTTCAACCGTCGGGTGACCAAGACCGTGCTGACCGAGCTTGAGGGCTATATGGACTCACTTGGTAACATGTATCTCATGTCGCTTCACATATGGGACAAACGAAAAGCGGCGCGATTCAGTTCATGGGGCTCGTATCCCTATCCCCCAAACATGCTCTCTAGCTATCCATATGAGTGGATAATCGTCTTCTCGAAGTCTGGCAGAAGAGACCCTGTGGACCCATCATTGAAGGAGGCCTCTAGGATAACTCACAGAGAGTTCACCGACTGGGTCCAGAACTCAATCTGGGACTTTCAGCCAGCCTCTGCTTCAAGAGAGGGTCATCCGGCCCCTTTTCCTGAGGAACTGCCAAAGAGGTGCATCAAGCTCTACTCCTTTGTAGGTGATACGGTCCTCGACCCGTTCGCGGGCACTGGAACAACGCTCAGTGCGGCGCGAAGACTCGGCCGCAGTTCTATTGGATACGAAGTGAACGCGGACTACGAGGACTTGATACGCGCGAAGCTTGGTGTAAACGAGGACTGGGGCGACCAAGCGACCTTCGAGTTCATCAGGGAGGCCGCTAGGTCTAAATAGAGGCTTGCAAGGGCAAGCTACAAGAGGAGTCGCTGACCAATCAACTCGGTCTGACAAGATACTGGCATGGGAGTGCTGACTGATGGGGTCATGTGATGTCATAGTTGTAGGCGCAGGACCCGCTGGTTCAGTTGTAGCACATGACTGTGCAAGAGCAGGACTCCGGACACTCCTGCTGGAGAAGGCCAGACTCCCAAGAGAGAAGCCCTGTGGCGGAGCAGTGATGTATAGAGGGCTTCGCATTATTGGAGGCAGACTGCCTCGGCGACTTGTAGAGCAGAAGATCCACGGCCTGAGATTTGTTCTTCCGAGCGGTAGGAGAGCTGAGTTCCTATCAGACAAGCTAATCGGAATAACTACAAGCCGATCTACCTTTGACGAGTACCTTGCTCGTAGGGCTGCGGATGCAGGAGCGGAGCTGGTAGAAGAGGCAAGAGTCACACGAGCACAAGTGAACGAGGGTTCCGCTCAAGTAAGGCTGAGCGATGGCCGTGAGTTCGGTTCTCGGATCATCGTCGGTGCTGACGGTGCGAGTTCGATTGTCGCCAAAGCGCTGGGTCTCAGACCTGAACACAAAGACCTGACAAGGGTGGGCCTTGGTATGGAGGCCGACCCCCATGTGGGTGAAGAGGGAGTGTTGAAGGCGACTCGGGGCAACCCATCGGTACTCGAGATAGTCCCCGTTCAAGGACGAACAAGCTATGGATGGGTTTTCCCTAAGAGGGCACATCTAGGAATCGGTATAGCTGGTGCTGCAGTGCAAATGACTCATCTCCGACCCGCATTCGACAGCTTCGTTAGGGCCACCGAGCAGCGACTCGGAGTGTCGCTGCCAATTATGAATAGACGAACTTGCTTCCTAGGGGCTGACGGCATCACCAACAGGAATGTGACAGACCGAGCCATTCTGGTTGGCGACGCCGCAGGTTTTGTGGATCCGGTGATGGGCGAGGGAATAGCGTATGCCATGAAGTCGGGGGTCCTCGCGACACAAGTCATAGTACAGGCAGCTGAAGAAGACAGATACGACATGTCGTTCCTGTCGAAGTACGATCGTCTTTGCATCAAGGAGTTCAAAGCAAGTTTCGGGATGGCTGAATGGGTCGGCATGAGAGGCTCCCCGCTCGCTGAGTCTCTCTTGCCCCGCGCCAGTGGTCACAAGGTTTCCTCGGATATCATGGTGATGCTTGCCAAAGGCGAGATAGGCTACTCTGGCATTCCTGCTACCATCTTAAGAAAGGCACCAAAAGAACTCCCTGCATTGTTTCGTCGGTATGTTCAAACGCGGCTGTGGTCGCCCAACTAGATGTTCTGAGAGGACTGATTGGTCTGATGACGTTGCATGCCCTGTCTTGGATCATGCTGTTGTTCTTGACATCTCCTGTTTCACCGCCTACTATCCGTAGTGACTACTCGCCTGTCTTTGACGGGACTCAGGCCCTAGTACATCTGACTGCGCAATGCGACTTCGGTCCTCGTCCTCCAGGATCTGCAAACCTGAGCCTTTGCAGAGAGTATATAGTCCAGAACGTGGAGTCCTACGGGTGGAATGTGACTTTACAGAACTTCACGTATCTTGGTGTTGAATGTGTGAACATTGTCGTACGGTGGGGCTCTGCGGACAACGCATCGATACTGCTCGGCGCGCACTATGACACACGTCCTAAGGCAGATCAAGACCCAGACCCTGCCAACAGGTCACGTCCGATAGTCGGAGCCAACGATGGCGCCAGTGGCGCCGCTGTACTCATTGAACTCTCACACTCAATCCCAGAAACCGCTAGGGGAAACATCGAGATGGTGTTCTTTGATGCAGAGGACTCGGGAAACATCAACGGCTGGGAGTGGATAGTGGGATCCAGTCACTATGCCGAGCAGCTCAGCACGGAGAGAAGGGAGGCGATCAGGGCGATGATTCTTCTGGACATGGTGGGCGGCACTGGACTGCGGCTTGCTCGGGAAACCAGCTCCACCTCCTCTCTTCAGGAAAGTGTCTGGTCATTGGCAGAACAGATGGAGTTCGGAAGCACATTCCTGAACGTGACCGGAAGAGGAATAATCGATGATCACACACCGTTCCTCAACTTGGGAATCCCTTCCTTGGACATAATCGAACACAACCCGTTTCCTTCGACCTGGCACACCCTACAAGACACGCCCGACAAGTGCAACGCCACGAGCCTTGAAACAGTCGGTCGTGTGATAGAATCATTCGTCGTGTATCATGGAGGCGGCGACACGAGCTTCCCGCTTGACAACCCCGTCGGCACGTATGTCGCCGTGATAATCGGCATATCTGTCCTAGCCGCCGCCATACTCCTCTTGGCAAGGCGTAGACTGTCACGTTAGAGTTTTTATTCTCATGCTCCCACGAACGTCCGTGCATTGTTGCCCGGTGAGTGTCTTTGGAGAAGCACATTCTCTTCAGATCTTCTGGTACTCCGTTCTCTCCACTGACTACCGTATCGGTCAATCCTGATGGCCGCAGACTCGCATGTGGTTCACTCGATGGGAGTATCGTTCTCATTGACAGCAAGACTGGCAGACTCAAGCGGACCCTCAAGGGCCATGAAGGCATGGTGTCGGCAGTCACATTTCTCGGGAGCGGAAGGCTCCTGCTATCAGGTGGCTGGGACAAGACGACTAGGATATGGGACTGCACAGAAGGAAAGTGCAGATACTCACTCAGACACAGTGACCAAGTGAAGGCTCTGGCAACTTGGGAGAAGTCTCAGAAGGGATCCGCGGGGTCTCGGGACGGAGAAGTGAAAGTCTTCTCCACCAAGACACTCAAGACTCTGAGGAATATCCGTGCCCATAGAGCGGACCTGTCCGGCCTTGTTTTTGTTGGAGATGGCTCGCAGCTCGTCACCGTTTCATGGGACTGCGAATGCAAGCTATGGGACCTTGCCAGCGGCAAGATGTTGCGAAGGCTTGCCAAGTCCCCCGAACGTTTCAGGTCAATCGCGGCGATGCCTGACGGGTCGCGTGTCTTCTTGGGCATGCATGGGGGCAGTATCCTGTCACTCAGCCTTGAGCATCCACGTGAAAAGAGTAAAATGATCGGTCATTCTGATGCTGTAACCTCCCTCTCAGTTGGACCCACTGGGGAGCATCTTTTGTCTGGGAGTTCAGACCGCACTTTGCGGCTCTGGTCAATCGAAGACGGTACAGAGAATGCCAACCTGAGAGTGGACAGCAGTGTCACTTCCGTGGCATGGGCTGCTGGCGGCGACGTTTTCTACTCCACTGACTTTTCCGGAGCGCTCATTGCTTGGAACCCCTGAAGCAGAGTGCTGTCTGATTCGTCGCTACACAAGCCGCACGTCAACCTCGGCATACCCCTCCTTTCGCCACGTCAGTCGGACCCGCTTGTATTCTTGCTCGCCCCCAGCGATTGAACGCAAGAGTTTGCTCTCTTGGCTCCTGCTCCTCTTATCAAAGGGAATAGGTATCTCCTCCCCCATTGTCCCTAAGATTGTACAACCACTCTCTCCAAGCGCTGCTATGGGAGGTGACAGAATCATCCTGCCCGACTTGAAATGGGGGGTCTTGTTTCTGAGGCTCCGAACAGTCCTAGCGAGCTTCCGGTGTCGAATAATCTCCCCGCGGGCCTCACGAAGTACGTCATCGAAATATCGTCGCAGGTACCACTCGGCGAAGGTGCTGTCGGTCTGTCCCTGTGCTCTGGTGCCTTGGCCAATGTACTTCCAGGCGAGATCTTGCTTGAACCTAGATATGAATCTCCTGCGTGCGTCTTCTGGCGCCACTTCCCCTGTGGCGTCGGGTTCAGAGGTCGTAAGACGAAACAGCTTCGTTTCGAAGTGCTCCCTCAGAACCTCCAATGTCCTCACATTGGGGGCGATTTGCCTGTCGACTATCGTCTTGATGATGTAGTTGGCCACAGATGCGTATGTCTGTAGCTCTGAAAGCAGTCTGGACTGCTTCTCCTTGGTCAGAGGTACACTCAGAAGACGAACAACACCTGCCGGCTGTTCGGGCATGGCATATCACTCGCAGATTGACACTAATCAATATGACTCGTTGCCTGATTCATAGTCTATGCGTGATGAACTGCGCCTCTCCCATGCTGCGCTTGACTGCTTTTGACTGGAAATCGAACGCCCCATACTGCAGGAATACCTGCTCATAGTACTCCTTCTCACGCTCTCTCAGTTCCTTCACGACATCACTCCGCTTCGTTTCTGCCAAGCCGTCTATTGCAAGAAGGGCTAGTCCGAGGGTGGCCATTGATCGCCTCATCTCAAGTACAGCCAGTTCATAGTCCGCGGAGAATGTGAGGCCCGTGGCACCGTAGTACTCTCTCTGCGCTTGCAGGAGAAGCTTGGTTGCCATGTCGCCTGCTCCTGCCTTTGCGCGACGCTGCTCAGCCGTTTCTAGCCAGCGTTTCACATTACTCAGAGTATCGCGTAGTTCCTCTTCCTCGAGACCCTTCAGCTTGAATGCTCGGAGAAACAGCCCGTATGCCAGAGGATCGAGCATTCTGACCTCCCTGAGTATCTCAGACGGCCTGATGATGCAGAAGAGGTTGTTCTTCAACAGGATGACACCTCCAAGATCAAACAGAGCATCACGGAGCTCGTAGACAGTACTCACGGTCTCATCCTCCCGTTCTGACAGACGAGCAGCGCTCTCAAGTGATTCTATGGCCCGAGCCTTCAGACCTGTGACTACGTCATCAGGACATGTGTATTTCATGGCCCTGTCTTGCCACTTCTTCAGAGTACCATGCGGGTCATGGACTGTCTTTGCGCTCCTGAGTCTGCATACAACCTCTGCAACTCTAAACGGCTCCTTGGTTCTCTTCTCAAGGACATCTTCAACATCCTTTGGTGTGAGAAACGCCATGTCGATCCGGACCGTCTTGTGTTCCACTAGGGCTTCCATCGGAGCTCTGTCCTCGTCCCAAATCACACATACATCGAGGTCCGAGTTGGCAGTCACATTTCCTCTTGTGTAGGAGCCGTAGACATAGATCCCCTTTACAGGACCCTTCTTCTTCCACTCCTCGACGGTTTCAAGAAGAACAGCATCGAATCGCTTCTGGATGTCCAGCATACTGAGCCGCTCCTGGCCGGAACACTGACTGAGGACCGCTCTATGAGATACGATGCAACTAACAATAAAACTATCTGTGCGGTCTCGCGTACGAAACAGAGTAATTGCAGTCAATCCCTCACCAATGAAGGAGGCCCGCAGAATGACCCGCGTTGACGGCAGAGCGAACGATGAACTCAGACCTGTAGAGATTGTGCGTGGATTTCTGAAGAACCCCGAGGGCTCTGTTCTCATAAGAACTGGCGACACCCAGGTCATATGCTCGGCTACAGTCGAGGCGGATGCCCCGCCATGGCTGAATGGCACAGGGCGCGGCTGGGTGACGGCTGAATATGGCATGCTGCCAAGGGCGACTGCTGAAAGGACAGACCGGTACAAGGTCACTGGGCGCGAACACGAGATTCAGCGGTTGATAGGAAGGTCACTGCGGGCGGCTGTGGACCTGAGCCGCCTAGGCGAACGATCCATCAAGATTGACTGTGATGTGATTCAAGCAGATGGGGGCACGAGAACTGCATCAATCACAGGGGGCTTTGTGGCTCTGTGCGATGCTCTTAGCTTCATGGTTGACATGGGCATGATTCGTGAAACGCCGCTACTTGGTTCTGTGGCTGCAGTGAGCGTGGGTGTATTGAATGATGAGGTCCTTCTCGACCTGTCCTATCCAGAGGACTCACGAGCTGCTGTCGACATGAATGTCGTCATGCGCGATGGCAACTATGTCGAGGTACAGGGCACTGGTGAGAATGCGGTCTTTGACCGGAAGTCCCTTGACCTCATGCTCAGCCTGGCCGAGAGGGGAATCAAGGACCTGATGGCAAAACAGAGAGAGTCTCTCTCTGACTAGAACCTATATGAAACGGTTCTTTCGATCATCTGCCTGACAGCAACTGCCGGCAGGTACTCATCTCGATATGAGAACCATCGCTTCAGCTCGTTTCAAGCGTAAGATAATCGCGTCGTGTCACAAGCTTTATCTAGAAACTGCATACTGTTACTCTGCTTCTCACGGGTTGAGTAGAGAAGGTGTTGTTGGACGGCTATGGAAGGTCGTCCGAACCATTCTGGTGAACCTCGACACTGAGGAAGCTTTAAATCCAAAGCCGCAGAGGCTGCGGAGGCACGCACCCTAGATGCGGTGCGCGCAGGTCCACAAGACCTCAACTGAGGCCTCCTGTGTTCGCCAATCAGGGGTTTCATCGAGACCAGACGACTGGTCCACCCTCCGGGGCGGCTACCCGGAAGACAGGTGGAGCGGTCTGCACATTATGGCGTCATTCTCGATGGGGGACCGTCACACACACACGCCTCGGGGTCGTACCCCAACCACGTTAGTGGAAGAGGATGTGGTGTGGAGACTGCAGAGGGTGGAAGAGTATTCTCCTTTGATCGCATGAATGACTTCATGTGATGTAGCAGTTGCTACACAACAGGTTATACTGTGCCGGTGATATAAGTAGGTCCGCAATTCGCTGAACGGTTACTGGTGGATGACTTGGTTGGCTAGCCGATGAAGGACGTGGCAAGCAGCGATATTCCGTGGGTAGGGGCATGAACCCTTTGATCCGCGGGTCTCCGAATGGGACTTCCTCACGTGGGTTAATACCCCACGTGGATCCGGGGTCAAATCCGGATTGGTAACGCTCGGAATTGAAGCATCTTAGTACGGGCAGGAAAAGAAAACAACAGTGATTCCCCTATTAACAGCGAGCGAACGGGGAACAGGCCAAACCGAATCTCTGCATGACGAATGCCGGGAGATGTGGTGTGTGGGCCAAGGACAATTGCCGATACGCCTAAACCGAAGTCGTCTGGGACGACGTGGCATAGAGGGTGACACCCCCGTAGGTGTAAAGCGCAGGCATGTCTTTGGATCCAGATTAGCGCGGGTTGGACTTCTCGCGCGAAGGCCGCAGACGCAATCTGCGAAGCCTAAACACTAAGCCAAACCGATAGATAACTACGTAGCGCGAGCGAAAGTTGAAAAGCGCCGCGGGAGCGGGGTGAAAAGCACCTGAAACCAGTAATCAATAAAAAGGATGCCGGATGTAAGAGTAGAAGCTCGGGGAACGAAACGAGAGCAATCTCGCAGTAGGACCTGAGCAGATCGATCCGGCCTCATCCGTCTAGAATCACGGGTCAGGGAGTTCATGGGCGTGGCGAGGATAAGGCGTCAAGCTGTAAACAAAGGGAAACCAACAAGCCCGCAGCCGGCTTGCCGGTAAGGGGCGGCGTGTGAAAGCGCGCGAAGTCACTCTCATGATACGAGAAGCCAGTCGATCTAGGCTCGGCCAGGGTGAAGCCAGGCGAAAGCCTGGTGGAGGCCCGAAAGGGTTCTGACGTGCAACTCGTTCCGTTGAGCTGAGCGTAGGAGTAAAAGGCCTATCTAGACTGGAGATCGCTCGTTCTCTGCAAATTAGCTCGCAGGCTAGCCTTGCTGGAGATATCATGTGGTGTAGAGCACTCTCGGATTGGCTCGGGGGGCGTCAAGTCCCTCACCATCCTGGAAACTCCGAAGCTGCATGAATCGTAGAAAGCAGGAGACGGGTGCCCGGGGTAAGCTCGGCAGGCCGAGACGGGGAGAACCGAGAGCGCGGTTAAGGTCCCTAAGGACCAGATAAGTGCGGTGAAGAAGGGAGTCGAGAGCCTCAGACAGTCTGAGGGTGAGCTCAGAAGCAGCTACCCCCGAACGAAAGCGTAACAGCTCACAGACCGAGGCTCTCGGCCTTGAAAATGGACGGGGCTAAATCTGGTCACCGAGACCGAGCAGCACGCGGGTAGAACCGCGTGATCTGGTAGCGGAGCGACCCGGTTGGGAAGAAGCGGGGGTGTGAACTCCTGTGGACCGATCGGGTTCGAGGATCCTGACGATAGTAACAGCGAAGCATGGTGAGAATCCATGCCACCGGAAGGGAAAGGGCTCTTCGGCGATGCGTCGTCAGCCGAAGATCAGTCGGTCCTAAGTGACGCCGTAACACGAACGTCATGAAAGGGAATCAGGTTAATAATCCTGAACCTCGGAGATACAATACGCGGCAACGCAAAGCCGGACTTGTGACCTATCTGGACAGGCCAAGCACGGCACTCGCTGTGTCTAACATTATAAGCGTGCCAAGTACCGTAATGGTGAGAGGCAGGTGAAAGGTGCAATGGCGGGTGGTCGGACATCCGTTTGGTCCGTTTCTGGTGGCCCTGAAAAACGAGTCCGGAAGGATTCTCCGAGTCCGTACCAAGAACCGACACAGGTTCCCTGGCAGAGAAAGCCAAGGTGTATCGGAGTTAACTCTCCTTAGGGAAATCGGCCAATTAGCGGCATAACTTCGGGATGTGCCGTGCCTGGGTCAGTGAATAGCTCTCCTAGGCCTTAGTTACTAGGGGGTGCCAACTGTATAATAAAAACATAGCTCACTGCGAGCGCGTAAGCGTTAGTACAGTGGGTCAATCCTGGTCTGTGCCTGTCTGTTAAAGCTCAGAAATGGGTCGAAGCACAGGTTAACGCCGGGACTAACTATGAGTCTCTTAAGGTAGCCAAATGCCTTGTCGGTTAAATGCCGACGTGCATGAAGGGATCAACGAGCTCCCCGCTGTCCCAAGGAGGGATCCGGTGAAGTCACAGCGTATCGAATAGAATACGTGGCACTGTGGGGATAAGAAGTCCCTGCGGAGGTTTACTACGCAGTCTGTTATTGCCGTTTCTGGTTCGGCGCAGAGAATAGTCAGGAGCGTTGAACCGGGCTCTTCGGGGCCTGGGAATGCGAAGCTGTAATACTGACCGTCTAGCTGGAGGCGGCTAACCCAGAGCAAGAGTCTCTGGGGACACTGGCAGATAGGCAGTTGGGCTGGGGCGGCACACGGCTGACAAGAGATCAGCCGTCACCAATGCTGAGCTCAGAGGCGACGGAAACGTCTCGTTGAGATTAAGGGCATAAGCTCGGCTGATAGGATCCCGCAACACGACGGATCCTAGGCGGAAACGCTGGCCTAACGAACGTTCATTTGCCAATTGTGAGCGGTGGACATGAGAGAAAACTTACCCCAGGGGTAACAGAGTCGTCGCGCGCAAGAGTTCATATCGACCGCGCGGCTTGCTTCCTCGACGTCGGCTCTTGGTATCCTCCCGTTGCATAAGGCGGGAAGGGTGCGGGTGCTCACCGATTAAAACCGAACGTGAGCTGGGTTTAGACCGTTGCGAGACAGGTTGGTTTTTATCTCACAGTGCTGTTGGGTGTCTGACGGCAGGCGCTATACGGTACGAGAGGAACTATAGGGCGTGACCTACGGTGTATCGATTGTCCGAGCGGGCATTGTCGAGTAGCTGAGTCATAATGGATAAACGCTGAATGCATCTAAGCGTGAAGCCAGACCGGAAAATAGACACCCACTTTACAGACGATCGCACCGAGCGACGATGGGGCTGGTGACAGCAACGTCGAGTCTGTGAACGAGGACTCTTGTACAACACAAGGTGAATAGGGCGGGGGTGTAAGCACGAAGCCTTCGGGCGACGTGTTCAGCTCACCGCTACTAATGTCCGAGGCGTGCGGAACGAAAGTGTCACTCGCACAGTACCTAGAGTTGTCAAGGAGAACAAGTGCTTCCATCCTCTGGAGTTTCTTTTTTTCTTCGATACTTGTTCGGAGCAGTTAGCATGATGTCTGGCAGTGGCTGGGTTGTTTCAATAGGTCTATTTTCTACCAAACTAGCTTCAAAGGCCTCGGAACTGGATACGCCGAGATCATGTCTGGTCTTTCTTGATCGCGTCTACTCCACTAGACGCAAGACACAGGAGCTCGAAGACCCTGTAGGCCTCGGTCATGTTGGCCGCCGTGAATTCGATGGTGCGGCCGTCGGTTCTCTTTACCATGGGAAGCAACTCAGCAGCATCGGCGAAGTACGTTGACTGAAAGGCCACTCTCATCCTGACTGGACGGTCTGCAACGAGAGAACTTGCTCTGTGCTCTTTCAGATTCGTCATTGCCCTCTTCACACCTGCCCTGAGCTCCTTCTCTATTCTACCTAGCCCAAAGCTCCCCGCCGAACCTCGACCGAGGGACCGTTTGAGCGCAACAGTTTCAGTCCAAGGGGCGTACTTCTTGACATCGTCCTCAAGAAGCTGGTAGTCCCCGGCGACGAGTATTACGGGCACTTTTAGGTCTCCTAGATAGTACCCATTGAGAAGGAACTCACTTACTTCGACACGATTGATCTCTACTCGGTGAACAGAGAGACCGCTATAGGTGTGATCGAACGCAGACTTGGTAGTGCCTGCCTTTGAGTGGTATCCGAGGAAAAGCCCTCCATCACATCCCTCTGCTCCGGCCACCATGGAGGTGGGTCGAGGGTATCCCCTGATGAGTTCTACATATTCAGGTATGTCGTCCACTAACAGATTGACCATCGGGCCATGGCTGTCCGCAACAACTATCTCATCGGCCCCGTTGTTATGTAGCTCGTCAATAGCAATGAGCGAGATTCTTGTAGCAATCTTTCTGGCCTCATCATACAGAGCGCCCTTCAGAGTCAAGTGTCCAGGTATGACAACATAAGGCATGCCTTCAAGGTCAACTGAAATGAATACTCTCATAGGAAAGCCTCGGCATCTCTCCGATTAGTGCATAGATGACGAAAAAGTCTTGCGGACTAGAGGGAGTGATGTAAGTCGAACCCACGGTCGAATCATTTATGGGCTGGGAGAATGGTGCGAATCGAGGAGGCTCAAGAGCATTGAGTCTTAGCGGGCCCCTTCGCCAGCGTAAGAGTTACCTGAAGTTGGTTCTACGTCCTAAGGGCATCACCTTGGAGGATGTACGCAACAAGTACGTGTCAGAGGTCACATCCTTCTATGAGTTCGTCTGGGAAACCCCGACAGGCGATCCTCTCATCGAGGCTCTCAGAACAGTACTTCAGACGCACATGCCCGGCCTATCCTTCTTTGTAGTGATGAGCTCCCTCAGAACTCAGGCTGTCACGTCGCAGAGAGGCCCAAAGACAGCCAGTCACAGATATCGTCACATTGCTGAGGTAGAAGTCACTAAGGCTGTGTGAGCGCTTGCGGCATGATGGGGCGTCAAGTGCCTTGTCTAGTTCATGTGGCAGTTTCACAAGAGTTATGTCTAGGACAGTGCGCCAGACCGCCGCGAGGTCAAGACAATGCCTGAAAGACTCAAAGTCGGGACTGCGACTGCCAAGAGAGGCGAACTGCAGAAAGGTATCATAAAGGGAATAGAACTCAACACCACTACCAGCATTGACATCCCTGTTCTCGTGATGAATGGGATGAAGGACGGCCCCACCCTTCTCATAGTCTCCACGCAACACGGGATCGAGATTCAAGGCACTGAGGTGGTTCTCAAGGTCATGAGGGAGCGGGTCGATCCAAAGAAGCTGAGGGGTGCCATAATCGGAATCCCTGTTGAAAACCCTCTGGCCTACATGCATCACCAATACCTGTCCTGGATTGACAATCTGGATCTCGGTGGCGGAGGAAGCGGAAGTCTGCTGACTGCGGACAGACCCCAAGGTGGAGCGACAGAAAGACTTGCCCACGCGTTGTGGCAGGAGGCATGGAGTCAGGCTGACATTGTCATCAACATCCACTGCAATACGCGCCCCGATTCTCTATTCTTCCAAGAGATTAACATTGGCAACCCGAAGACGAGAGAGAAGCTGGAGAGAATGGCAAAGGCCTTTGGAGTGACAACTCTGGTTGTCAACGAACCAGTGAAAGACGATGCGCCCTCCACGTTGGGAAACATGGCGGCGAAGAAGGGCGTACCTGACATACTGATCGAACTGATTGATGGCCGCTGGATATCCGAACCCTCAACTACCGTCGGTGTGAGGGGCGCTCTCAATATCATGAAGACCTTTGACATGATTGACGGCCAGATTGAACCACAGCAGGGAATTCAGATCGTACAAGGGCCATGTAAGGAATGGGGCATTGTTCGAGCCAACAGGGGCGGCCTTATCCGATTCTTGAAGAAACCCGGCGTTTTCATGAAGAAGGACGAGGTTTTTGCAGAGATCTACGACCTTTACGGTGATGTGCTCGAGAGAGTGAAGATGCCGGTAGATGGATACACATGGGCCTATCCATGTGGGGACATCTTGGGCACCAACACAAGTCTGCAGGCTGTCCAGACTGGTGCTAATGTTGCCTATGTTTTCACAGGGGAGAGCAAGTAGACTCGCAGGTCTTCATTGGAAATCCACAAGTCATTGAAAACCGACTATGCTCAGTCTTGATATGGCTCTGGGCCAGCCTGAGTGCGGCCCAGAGCTGCTGCAATTCCTCATTAATCCCCCCGCGACACAAATTGAAACGAGGCACTCAAGACCAAGGGAGAACCTAATCCTTAATACGACACGCATGAATGGTTCTCAACTGAGTGGAGCGCGAGGATGTCGGTGGGCTCGTCATTGGAGCCTGCAAGGAGGCAGGCATTTGTCAAGTTTCTGTTCCTACTCATCATAGTCATACTCATCGTACCTCATACACTCAGAATCGAGCATTTGAATGGCATTGACAACTGGTATTTCACGTATGACCTGATTGCATTGTTGTGGATGCTGACTCATAGCTACGGAAGCACAATCGCTGGGGCGTTTGACACCATCGCCCTTTCATTACCTGATGCGGTGGCACTCTTCGGGAGCGTACTCGCTCTTCCAGTGACTGTTTTCATCTTTCTCATAGTACGACGGCTTTCCCGTAGAGTTCCCGCCAAGAAACTCGGGTGGGCTTTGGTGGTCTGCCTCGTCCTTTGGATCCTCTTCTTAGGCGGTTTCACAGGAATGGCTGACGGGTGGTGGACGCAGACCATGGTTCCCTTCCCACTGCAGCAGATCAGTGCGGCTGCGGTTGCATGGTACCGTCCTTCCGACAGACAGGAGCGCCGGGAAACCTAGACCCTCCCGATTCGCAACGCTTCATTGACCTTGAAATCACCACAGATAATACGCACCATGCGAAGCTTCGTTTTCAGCTATTCCCGAGCGTCACCCTTTGTCGTGCCAGCAGCGAACCTAAGATAAGCACATCAATCAGGTTTCGTTTCTACTGCAGTGCGAGAACAAGGGTGAAGCTAACGCTTAATACGACACGCGTGAATGCTCTTCGTAAGGGCGGAGAGCGAGGATGTCTGCAGATTCATCATGGCCCAAGCAAGTGCAGGTATTTCCAAAGTTTCTGTTCTCGCTAGTAGTAGTTCTCCTAGTCGTTCCTCATACGCTAATGATTCAGCAGTGGTACCTCACTGACAATTCATATATCAGGTTCGACCTGATCGCATTGTCATGGGTCATGATTCGTGCCTACGGAAGCACGATTGCAGGACCGTTTGATACAATTGGTCTCTCCTTTCCAGATACTCTAACACTTCTCTGGAGCGCACTTGCTCTCCCTGCGAGCATTGTCGTCTTTCTTGCAGTACGAAGGTCTTCTCAGGGAGTTTCTGCCGGCAGACTTGGCGTGGCTGTTATTGCATGTATCGTCCTTTGGGTCTTCATCTTGGGCGGGTTTACAGTCCTCGGCCTCGGATTCTGGTCGCAGACTCTAATCCCCTTCCCACTGCAACAAATCAGCATTGCTATGGTTGCACGGCACTATTATTCTAGCAGACCGGAAGGTCCGACAACCTGATCCTCTCAGAATCATACTGTTTGCAGTTTCGTGACTGCCTGTGATTCTATAATTGGCCCGGCGCGCGACGTTTCGTTTTCGGCCATTTCAGAGTGCCGCCCTTTGTCATGCCCGCGGCGAACCCAAGATAGGCACATCTATCTGAGTTTCCCCTATTTCAGCGCGAGTTGAGATGAAGGGAATGAGCAAGGCCATTCGGACCATGTTCGATGAGGTGTCGCCGACCTATGAGCTCATCAACCACACTCTCACGTTCGGCTTGGACACGATATGGCGAAGATCGGCCGCTGCGTTCGCTGCAAGGAAAGGGGGAGCAGTCTGGGTTGACATGTGCAGCGGGACGGGTGAGATGGCTTTGAGTCTTCGTCGTTTTGCCGCTGCAGACACACGGGTGATTGGTGTAGACTTCAGTACGCCTATGCTCAGGAAGGCCGCAAGGAAACCGGGAGCAGGCGGCGTGCTCTTCATGCTTGCTGATGCGAAAACCCTCCCCTTTCGCAGCGGCTCACTTGAAGTTCTAACGGTCGCTTTTGCCATTCGGAACATTCACACTTCGAAACAAGCCCTAGTTGGGACTCTCGAAGAGTTCCACAGAGCCCTGAAGCCTGATGGGCTTCTTGTGAGCTTAGAAACGAGCCAACCCTCTTCCAAGTTGATCCGATGGTTGTTCCGTTCCTATGTCAAGTGGCTCGTCAAAACGATAGGCCATGCAATCTCCAGTTCGAGTTCAGCTTATGCTTACCTATCATCGACCGTTCTTCGCTTCTATAGCACAGAGGGTTTTGGAGGAATCATTCGAGAGGCCGGATTCAGTCGTATCAGGTTCTATCCCGTGATGTCCGGAATCGTCGCCATTCATGAGGCCAGAAAGTGATCACCATGATGTGTCCATCAGTCATACTCGGCGAACAGAAGATGCCTCCACGTGATTCTGCGGTTTCATCTTTGTTTGGTCGACCGAAGCACATCATCAATCATGAACTGGCGCTCTGTTCGCCACGAGTGAGTGTTCTCGTCAAGTGTTTCGGGCCACACGTAGTATAAGTAGGAGTGCGTGTAGTCCAAGAGACAGACAGTCATCTGTTTCAGAGAAGAGAACAGGTTGGTCAGCACCGGCGAAAGATGGCTCGGTTGGAGCCTGATGTACCAAAAGAGCTGGTTGCCGGACACCCTCATCGTAGACTCAAAAGGAATCGGATTCCTCACCATCTTCGTTCTTAGCCTTTGAAGAAACGCACTTCCACCTGTGCCCAGAATCAGGATGTTAGTGTAGATGTCGAAGGCAGAGGGGTCGAAGGTCACACGGAAGCCATCTATACACTCGTTTCGTATCATGCGATAACGTCTGCTGAATGTCTGAGGAGTGAAAGATGTCCCATTCTTCCTGAGCGTTTCTATGAGGTCACTGTTCTTTCTTCGAGCCCCCTTCATGAGCTCTTGCAGGATGCAGAGGTCGTTCCTTGTGAGCCAAGATAATGACTTGCCGGGCCATTCTTCTCTCTCTACTGGCTCATCCACAATGGTTTCTGCTGTGAACCACGCATCCCAATCGAACTTCCAGGTGAGCGTCTTCGAATCCCAACCGTCAATCCTCAGGGATGTATAGACTGTGGGTTCGTCCTCTTCGGGAAGGAACCTGTAGCCAGTCACTACTCCCTCGTCGGAAATCTGCTTGACCATTTCTTCTATGAGGGGGCGCGTACCGATGGGTGCCCGAAACTGCAGAAGCTCTCCATTGATAGCCCCGTAGCAGCGACTACGATAGGCAGTGTATGGATGTCTTGTCGCTATGTCTTCCAGTCTGAGAACTCCTTCAAGGTCGTTGGTTTCCAGAAGTACGTCAACAGGCTCGTAACCAAGGTTATGATGATTCAGAAGCGGTTTGACAACGAAGTAGGCCTTCTCCTCGGCCTTTTCTCTGCGCACAATGGCCGAGCGCTGACCCTGAAGCTCCCTGAGTCGCTTTGCGGCTGTCGGCTTTGAAACCCCTGCTCGATTAGCCAGCTCGTCAATCGTGGCAAAGGGGTTCTCCTGTATGGCAATGAGAAGCGATAGACTTTGACTGGGTAGGGCGTTCAGTTATATCCCCTCGCCATGTTGGTCGGTTTGGTACAGGCATTTTGAACGGTATCAGTATTTCACTTCGATGGATAGTATTTCGGCTAATGGGGGTCCTGGATCTCCACCTGTTGGCGGGTCAAACGCAACAGATGAGTAGGCATAGTAGATGGCCGAGTCCCCTATCAAGAAGCAGAATGTACTGAAGGTGTACCAACCAGACTCCGTGACCACATTCAACCACCCTATGACTAGGGCCAATTGAAGGTAGGCACCCTTGAAAGCGATCCCCACAACGAATGCCCTTCCGGATGGAAGGGTCAGGAAGCAGCAAATCTCTGTCTTCTTGAAAACGACCTCATCTGACAATACCTTGATTCGAAACGCAGTCACTATATCGTCTTGACTGCCGTCCCTGTCAAGGTCACAGTATTCAGCGTTCTTGATGACGACCTGCACGCAGTCCTTTTCTTCCCCTTTCTCGTGGTCTCCGTCAGCGCGTGCTTGACTTGGCACCATGGCAAGAAGACACGCTGCGACTAGTACGAGCACCAACATCCTTCTCAGAGGTATCATAGCAACCTCCGCCGATAGAAAAACGAATCCATTTAAGGCTTCTTTGGCTTTCTTATCACGAAGGCAAGGCAAGCGATTCCAAGGGATTCTAAGGCGATGAGAATAAAATGAAGGCTTATATAAGCATACCTCACTAATCTACCACACCTCTTTGGGCTTGAGGACACATTGGGTGGTGAGATACTGCCATTGAAAGAAGAGGCTCCTTTGAAAAGGCATCCAGCATCAGCCCCCGACAAACAGAGAACAGCTGTGCCTCGGACGTCCATCAGGGATCAAACTTCGACCGAACTCGATCCCTGCGAGCTGCCACTCACTCAAGGGGGAAAGCCACTGGTCAGCCTATCCCCGGACTCTTCGCTTCGTGGTCTGGGGTATGAGAGCGGGCTGCCTAAATCCTCTGCGTCCTCTACATCATCTGTTCTCTCGAAGGGCTATGAGTGTCGGCCGAGCATTGCCAGTCAAACGATCATTCGCAGGAACAATTCACTTGGCAGCCAAATGCGGGTTGAATCCATCGACCTGTTCAGGGGCTATCTCGGAGGTCGTCGTGACATCTCACTAGCGGTCCGCGTGGTAACTGGAGGAACGGAGCCCGTGATTCGTGCAGAGGTGAGCTTGATTGTCATCAGCCCTGACGGTAGACTATCCCGGTTCTCAGAGTCCACCGACGACAATGGTATTGCGTCCTTCAGAGTCAGTGATGCATATCCTGGCGAATGGGGCGTCGTGGTCACTGAGGTCATTCACCCCTCCTACACATTCAGCAGACCTGCTAGTGTGGATGTGAGCAGAGCGATCTTCTTGTGATAGGCTTTCGAACAGCGTTTCCTCCTTTTACCATACAGGACACATGTCATGCTGTAGCCAGCTGAAGCCAGAGCGCACTACGGCCAGATAACACTCCTGCGGCTTTCATGGTGAATGCGCCATTCTTCAGCTACAAAAGCCACGCCCTCAAGCGTTCGTGACAGGTCTAGCCTGTCCAATTCGTCGACCGAATACCAGCGCAATTGACTGCTGGTCCACTCTTCATTCCCTGACACCAGTGCCCCGGGGATCGGTGTTTCTTGTGCGACCATTTCAACCAACATGATGGCACCTAGCTTGCCATGCAGTTCTCCCACGATAGCTAACAGATGCTTCTCCGGTCCTACGTCAACTAGAGCCTCTTCGTTAAGCTCTCTCATGCAGGCCTTCTCCACTGAACCCTCGGCATCCCCTGATTCAAGCATTCCGCCCGGCACTGAGAGAAAAAGGGGACAGTGTATTGAAACGCGCGCCCGTTCTCCAATCAAGATGCTCTGGCGATCAGGCGTAAGAATGATCATTTGGCAACCAAGGCAGCCGTAGCCTACCAGACCCAACCCAAGACTGTCCAAAGTCACGACTCTCGAGAACCTGATTGTGTTCAGGTCAAGATGTACTCCGGTTGACGAGGCTTGCAGCCTCTCCAAGACCAACAGCAACCCATCGTAGACACCAGGATGCTGCCGGACGGTTTTCTTCCAGACCCGGTTTCTCTTCGCTTCTAGTTCGGGCTTGAGCACAACCTCTCTGCCGGTGTGACGTTCCCAAGACACGTGCTCAAGTGGGATGTGTCCTCTCCAGTGAATCGTGAGCTGAGGTTGTACGTTGACCATGCGATCGCCGGGCCAATGTTGCTTCTGAGAGTCGTCTGCCGTCCATGGGGACGTGTGGCTCCCTTGGGGTCATGCCCTAGATGAAGTTAGAGTTTCTCATGGGCTCGCATTCACGGACCTCTCGTGCCCTTGCCCTTGAGGTCTCTCAGAAGATCTCGAATCTCTCGCAGAGTCAGCAGCATCTCATCATCAAGGGTGTCTTCCATCCTTGGGACGGGTTCCTCATGAGGAAGAACCACTTCAGTCCCGAGCGTGTAGGGCTCTCGGAACTTCCTCAGCTCTCTCAGAATGAAGTCCCTGACCTCCTCGTAGAACACTATTCCCTCGAGCTTCTGTTCGGGCCCTTGCTGCCTAGGCCCAGAGAAGCCCGCAGTTTCGATTTCGACCGTGCCTATCCCAAAGAGCCTATCGAATACTCCGGCTCTGCTTGAGATGTTCGTGATGGTCCTGAAGGGAACATGCTTCCTCGTCACATTCAGTATGCCCTGTTTCACATACACCTCGGGCATCGTTTTGCCTGACTCTGATATGACAGAATACTCTATCGAGTGGATGTAGATAGGTGTCAACACTAGTGCAGGAATGAGCCATACCAGGTTGAAGATCCACATTCCGAGGTGCAAGGGTATCCACCACTGATTGACCCACGCCAGGTAGTCGGTTACCTCGGGATTCTCACCTGTCGACATCATGTATACGAACCCTAGAGCGCCTAGAATGAAGAGCGCCCAGAACGCAACTGCAATCGAGATTTCTATCGTCCAGTTCTTGTATCTGAACACCTTAGCAGGTCTGAAGACCTTCCCGCTGGACACATTCTCAGCAGGTGGCCTGATCACCTTCGTTTCTTCTTCGTGTGTCATGTCTATCTGCCCCCTCTCCTATCGAGTTTCTCATCCATTCTCTGCAGAATGTCCCTCATCTCGCGGAGGGTAATCAGTATCTCATCAGTGGTGGCACTCTCAGGTAAGGCCACAGGCCTCTCTTGAGTGTACCCGGTTTTCGTTGGTTGCACGACCTCTGTGCCAGTGACATATGGCGCGCCAAGCTTCCTGAGTTCCCTCAGTATGTAGTTTCTGAGTTCTTCATAGAAGACAACGCCCTCGATCTTCTCTTCGGGTTCTGTGGTGCCTGCTGCTCCCACTGAGGAGCTTGCGGTTTCAATCTCGACATTGCCTATCCGAAAGAGCCGATCGAATGGTCCAGCCATGCTTGCAATGTTAGTGATAGTCCTCAGGGGTACATGTTTCTTCGTGATGTTTATGATGCCCTTCTTGACATATATCTCAGGCAGACTCTCGCCTGACTGTCCCAACACCGAGTACTCAATTGAGTTCACGTAGACCTGAACGACTATCATGGTTGGAACGAGCCAACAGGCGTTGATGACCCAGATCCACCAGTTCATCTGGACCCACTGCTGCTCAAGCAGGCTCCAGAGATCCGGCCCATCAACAAATCGGAGAAAATACGCGGCTCCATAGAACGTGAGAATCGTAATTGCCCATATCGTCGCTGCAGTGACTACCGCAGTGAACCAGTACTTATTCCTCAGTCGCCTTGATGGTCTGAACACTTTGCCGCTGGTCACCACTTCGAAAGGCGGCCTGATCACCGTCACACCTGTTTCGCCGTTCAATCCTGCTCACCTGACTCAGTCCTTCTCTTGTAGCGCGGCACTCCTTTCGCTGCTAGCTTGTTGAAGATGGCTACAGACTGCAAGGTCATTGGCAAGGCCTCCTCGTCGGGTCTGAGTGTGATGTTGTACTCCTGCATGATGGCGTTTAGAGTTTCTCTGCATTCCGACTCCTTCGGACACTCAGGACAAAGCTTTCCTGCATAAGAGTCATGTCTATACCATACTATTATCCCGAACCTCTCAGTAAAGACAATGTAGACCTGTGCATTTGCCTGGTAGTCAAAGCCGATCAACAGCCCCTTGTAGTCAAGGAGGCTCTCAATGTCTAACCGATGGCTGTTTGCATGGTCCCTGAGGGTCTTTGCGATCTTCTCTCTGGCTCTGTTCAACACCCTAGACACATAGGCCGGGCTCCACTTCTCCTCGCCACTGTCCTCGGCTATCTCGCTGGTGCTCTTTCCCTTCTGAAACTCGCGCCAGACGATCTCCTCATGAGCCGAGAGTAGTCCCATTCCGTCTTCCTCGCTAGCTAAAGTCATCTACTACGAGATGGTAATTCTTGACCACGTAGATGTAAAGATTTATATATAAAGTTCACGGTCTACGATACCAAGATTCGGTAAACATTTACCCGGTGAACTACAAGTGAAAAACAACGGAATCTGTATTCGAACTGAGAAACTGAACAAGACCTTCGGGACAATCCAAGCAGTCAGGGATCTGGACCTTGAGGTGTCGTCAGGAAGCCGCTTCGGCTTTCTGGGCCCCAATGGGGCAGGAAAGACAACGACTGTCCGCATGCTGTCCGGACTGATGAAGCCGACGAGTGGTACTGCTACTGTCATTGGCTTTGACATCGAGAGGCAGAGGGATGACATCAAGTCCGTGACAGGCCTCCTCCCCGAGAGCCCGGGCCTATACTCCAAGCTCTCTGCAGTTGAGTTCTTAGAGTTCATAGGAGCTTTGAAGGGTATGACTGGCGCAGTCTTGGGCCGACGGATCGAGAAGCTGCTCTCAATGCTCGGACTTGAAGGCAGACGGGATGACCTGCTTGAGTCTTACTCATCAGGAATGAAGCAGAAGGTGCTCATCGCTTCAACACTGCTGCACGAGCCAAAGCTTGTCTTCCTCGACGAACCGACTTCCCGTCTGGATCCGAGTGCTGCTGTTCTGGTAAAGGATATCATTCTGGTACTAGCAGAGGAAACCAGCACGACCTTCTTCATCTGCACACACCAGACATCATTTGCAGAGGAAGTGTGCGACATGGTTGGGATACTCAACCAGGGCCAGCTTGTGACCACAGGTCCTCCTCAGGCAATAGTAGAGTCGTCAGAAGCACATGACCTCGAGGACGCATACCTGAAGATCGTTGGCGGCAAGGTCGATCGTGAGTCACTTCTATCATGGAGGTGAAACAGTGGTCCACACATGGTACCACATTGCGAAGGCCGAGTACTTCGTACTGACAAGCGGAATGAGGAAACACAGGAGCCCGCTGGCGGTGACTCTGTTCCTACTTGCGACCTTGTGGGCAGTAATGGTTGCACCAGCAGTCATTGGTGCTCTCCTTAGTGCCCTCATCCCAATGTCGCAGCTCCGGTTTCTGCTGTTGATGATCTTCCCAGGCGTGATGCGTGCTGCCATGATGTTCCTGTGGACCATGCTCCTACTCTTCCCGCTGTCAACAGCCCTCCAAGAGATCAAGGTTGGTCAATGGGAGCTATTCCTCTCGCACAAGGTGAAGACGAGGGATATAATGACAGGGACTTTCCTGGGCAAGATGCCGCTTTATGGGCTGTTGGTCCTTTTCTTATCTCCACTACTAATCTCGCCCTTCATGATGGCATTCGAGGTGACTCTGGTCGGGCAGGTACTGGTCTATGCAGTGATAGCACTCCTGACAATCACCACGATATGGCTGTCGAACTTCATTACGGCAGTCGTCCAAGCCCGGCTTGGCGATTCCTCCCGGGGGAACGACATTGCCAAGGCTCTCTCCCTTATAGTGGCCATGGTTGTCATCATACCAATGTACGGGATGATGTTCTTCATGCAGACTCTATCTCAGATTCTTGGCATGAATATGTTCCTGTTGATGCCCTTTACTTGGACAGCAGACTTGGTCAGCTGGCTCACGATTGGCTTCAACGGCATTGGACTGACTGAGCCGCAGATAGCAGCTTTCACAGGTGTGCTTCAACTCAACATGCTGACGAACGCCTTGTTGATGGGTGCCTTCGGGCTTATGGTTCTCATTGTCGGACTCACATTGGCGGATCGTGTGTTCACGATAAATGCTGGAGCCCGTACCGAGAAGGTCACAACAGTGGGTCGCGAGAACCTGTTGCTCCGAGGAATTCGTGCTATGAGCAGTGGACCATCGGGAACTCTCATCGTTGTGAGTCTCAAAGATTTCGGCAGGAAGGCTCAGAATCTCTCTAAGGTATTCTATGGATCAGTCCTAGCTCTGGTGATGCCGATAGTGATACGACAGGCAACCGAAATGGACGGTGACACCTTTGATTTCTTTGGGATTCTGGTCGAATTCGGCCTCATGATTGCGATTCTTGGTATCATGCCCTTCGCCGGGACTGGATTCCTAGAAAGCAGGGACCAGCTCTGGATGATACAGAGTGCGGCAAAGGGTGCGTCGCGTTTCATGAAGGCTAGGCTAGTGTCAGCACTACTAATCGCGCTGCCCACCGCTCTCATCCCTCTCGCAGCGGTTGTGTACATCTTCGGACTGACAGTCTTGGAGTCGATGCGGCTTCTCATCTTTGCATGGGTAATAGTATCTGGGGCAGTGATGGTGAGCATTGGTGTCACGGCACGAAACCCGAACTATGAAGACACCAAATCGTCTGCCCACCAGACAATCATGATGACCACAACAATGTTGGTGATGTTCAGTATCATGGGTCCTTTGTTCCTTGATATGATCTGCGCTGTGGCTGGCATTGACCTGTTCCAGTACATCAGGTTAGAAGCACTCATGATGCTCGGCAGTCCTACAGTCCTGTTCTCCGTCGGGCTTCTGATGATGCTTCTTGGGACTAGAAGTCTGTCCAAGCCTCAAGCATGAAGGATGGCGAATTCGCCGCCAAACGTCCAAGAGCGGCCAGGGATACTCCACTGGTTGTGATACACCAATGTCACTGCCGGGCACGCACAACCAAGTCCCTGGCCGTCAATCTCTCGAAAGGCAACTCCTGATAGTCAGAATAGTAGTCCACAGAACGGAATCCGGCCGAAACGACCGCTTCTTTGATTGCATCAAGATTGAGGTTGAGGACTCTCTGTGTGGAGGTGGCCGCTGACCATTCTACCCCGCTCTTATTGAACGCAGAAACCACTAGCGAGGACGCTACGCCATCGGCCGAGTGTTCAAAGAATCTTGTCAAGACGGTTTCTTCCCCATTGGGCATTGTTCCTGCCTTAGTCGGGAAGAATCTGAAACCCGCCTTGCGAATCTCCTCAAAGTTGAGCACTTGGAACACAAAGCTTCCTGCCGAAGCCAGCTTGAGGTAGACCGATGCAATCACTCGTCGAACATCTTCAAAGGTTGGTAGTAGTGCAAGTGAGTTGCCCAAGCAGATGACCAAGTCGAGCTTGTGTTTCACTGCATTCTCAACATCCCGCATGTCTGCCACCAGAAACTTCGCATTGACCCCTTCCTTCTCTGCATGAGCTCGAGCTGCACTGATCATGCCTATGCTGCTGTCGAAACCTATCACGTCTGCTCCCTTTTGTGCCAGAGCTACCGCGTGTCTTCCGCTACCACACGCCATGTCTAGGACCCGGGGACGTTTTGACATAGGCAGGCATTTCAACAGGAATGGCATTTCCTTGCTTAGACGGGCTGCCCAGTCGATTGAGCTGTCATATGCAATAGAAACCTCGTCAAACGAGCTCATGTTCTATCGCGATCCCCACTGTCTTTCTCTAGGTGAATCTCATCGGGTGCAAAGAGCACCCTTCCCTCCATTCCACCCGCGATTGTAATAGCTTGACCACTGATGTGCCCTGACAGGATGTCGGAAGACAGGAATAGGATGGCATTGGCGATATCTGCAGGCACAGCAGTCTTCCGCATTGGAATGGTCTGGAGTATCCTCTTGACTTTCTTGCTGTCCTTCAGGGTATCCTCAGACATGGGTGTCAACGTCCATCCCGGGTTCACAAGGTTCACTCGCCCCTTCGGTGCGAGATACACTATCTCGTTCTTTAGACTCATCAAGAGCCCGTACATTGCAGCCTTGGAAGTTGAGTAGTCACAGAACCATGCTTCTCCAAAGAGTCCTGCGGTCGAGCCCACAAGAATGAGCGATGCACACTCACCGCGGTAGCGTTCAAGGTTCTGGAAGAAGTGTTTTGCAGAGAGGAACGTACCGGTGAGATTGACTGCAAGAGTATTCTCCCATTGTTTAAGGTCCATCTCATGAATGGGCGCCTTCTCTAGGTTCGCTATGCCTGCATTTGCGACGAGAATGTCGACCCTGCCGAACGCCGCGTTCGCCTGCTCAAATAGTGATTTGACCTCTGCCTCGCTCCGGATGTCAGCTGCAACCATTATCGCTTGTCGCTGCCAGTCATGTACAATGCGTTTCAGGCCCGTCGTTGAGCGATGGTACGCGGCGGTCACCCTTGAGCCTTCGCTCAGAAACAGTTTGGTGAGTTCAACACCAATTCCTCCGCTCGCTCCTGTAATCAGGACGTGCTTGTTCTTCAGACCCGTTTCCATCACCATTCCGCCTCCATTGAATCGCTTGGTCTCTTGGATTTCAACACACCTTTGAACCATTCGCAGTGCCAATCCGAATCTCAAATGTGGGAGTGGCATGTGCCATGGTCAAACTTCGTAAGCATGACTTGTCAGAATCGGAAACCCGTTGAAGTCACGGTCGCCAATACTAGCGTCCCTTCCACAGAATCGTGTGGTAGCGGTCCACCAGAACCTCTGGCCAGTTCCCAATTGATCTTAGCATTAAGTCTGCTGTCAGGGAAACGTTCGAATCAATTTGCAGGTCCTGAAGCTGAGGACAGTGAAAGAGAGGCGAAACATCAAGCCGCTTGAGCAGATTGTTCTTCAGTACGATCTCCTGTAAGTCGCGGCACTCGCTCAGAGGGGCCAAGTCAATCTGTTCCAGAAGATTGTGGTTCAGCTTCAGTCCCTTCAGGCGAGTGCATTTGGCTAGCGGAGTAAGGTCTATCTCCGTCAGACGGTTGTACCGTAGATTTAGATACTCTAGGTCCGAACACCACACCAGAGGAAGCAAGTCAATCGAAGCGGCATCGCGCAAGTCCAAACTGATCTTGGTTTCATCGGTCTTGAAGACTTCACATTCCTCGATGCCGACAGTAGTCGTATACCTGATGAAGACCTCTGTCATACAGGAGCCCTCTGCCCAAGACTTTCGTTCTGACGAGCAATCTGCTGGCTTATGAAGAGCAGCCTGCTTCTTCAAGAACCAGCACTTAAGGACTCCCTATTGGTTCTATACTCTGCGGGGAAAAATGATATCATCTACATCCGCGTACTTGAGAGCCAGATAGTCCGAGAAAAGGGGAAGGACCGCATGAGAAACAGAATGAGCAGTCCAGTCAATGACGTTGACCCCGTTGGTCCGTCCACGTTCTCGATAGTCGCTAGAGACTCAGATAACGGTGACCTAGGTGTCATAGTCCAGTCCAAGTTCCCAGCAGTTGGGGCTATTGTGCCTTGGGCAGCTGCGGGGGTTGGTGCAATTGCTAGTCAGGCCTGGGCCAATTCGTCATATGGTCGCAGAGGTCTTGCTTTAATGAAGAAGGGCCTAACAGCGGCACAGACACTCAAGGGTCTTCTCAAGTTTGACAAAATGGCAGAGCATCGCCAAGTCGGCGTTGTAGACTCCATGGGCCATGCTGCTGCACACACGGGTAGTAAGTGTATGGAGTGGGCGGGGCACGTGGTTGGCAAGGGCTACAGCTGTCAGGGAAACATCTTGGCAGGTGAGTCTGTTGTCACAAGCATGGCTGAGGCCTTCAAACAGACCGAAGGTGATCTCATAGATAGACTGTTTGCAGGTCTGAAGGCCGGGCAAGCTGAGGGTGGCGACAGGCGAGGAATGCAGTCTGCTGCCATACTAGTTGTCAGGGACAAAGGTGGATATGGCGGAGGAAATGACAGGTATGTCGACGTTCGAGTCGATGATCATCCACGTCCCATCGAGGAGCTGGAACGCATCTTCAAGGTATACGAACTATGCTTACTCAACAGAGAACCCCCGGGCAGACTAGTCCGACTTGACGGTGATGTGGCTCAGAGAGTTCAGCGAGCTCTGGTCACTCTGGGCTACTTGACCGCAGTCGAGAAGGTGGGCTTCCCGCCTGAGGCCGCAGACGCTCTCCAGAAGTATATCAATGTCAGCAACTTTGAGAACAAGCTGCGCAGTGATGGGACAATCTGGCAAAGCGTCTTGGATTATCTCCTAAGTGAGGCAGGTATGAGCTGAATGACTCCACACTGCATCTGCACATCAAGGACTACGAGTATGGCCGTGTTTCGCCTCTGATAAGCTCCAGTCCCCTCTGAAGAACATACAGTTTCTTGTATTGACCTGCCTGTTTTGCCTCGGCCATCTCATCGACGAGAGTTCTCTCCACATACTGGCTCATCTCTTTTGTCAGAGAGTCCTGTATTAGCTCGATTCTTTCGGGACCCTTGTGGCTCTCCAGTAGTTCGACAAACAGGGCATTCTTGATCTTCTCAATGACCACAAGAGGATCCATGTCATCGTGGCCAATCAGCCATCTGAGTCTGCGCCGCAGACGCATCTCATCAAGTGGCCTTGGCCGATTCCTTCTTGCTCCGAGCTCCTGATCTGCGACAACAACGACCACTGCATCCACATCGAGGTTAGTGAGATTGGGGCAGAAGAATAGAGGTGAGGCATCGATGCTGCGTAGCGGATTCACTATCAGTGACAGCCTGCTGAGCTCCTTGCACGTTATCAGTGGCCACAGGTCGACCTCTTCCAACAAGTTGTGAGACAGGTCAAGAGTCTGGAGGCTGCCCAAACGTCCTACTGGCGAGAGGTCCACAGAAACGATTCGCTTGGACGACAAATCGATGACCTTGGTGTCAGGACTCAGACTTGTGCTTGTGTTAGCGCCATCTCTTGTCACATATCTGATGACGGAATCAGCCACGGATGAGCCTCCCGGAGTTGTATCATGGTTGCTGATGATGGCACTCGACCTAGATTCTAACCCCCTAATAACTAGTATCGATGGCGGTCTGCAAGCCCACAAAGGGTATGCAATAGCTGCGAAGGAGTTGGACAATCTTGGACATTTCCGAGTAGGGACTTAAACAGCTCGAATCAGACATCTCTTTGAGGCTGACTCGGCACATTCCAGCCCCAAGGAGTACGACCCCAGTGCCGTTTCTGGGAGGACAAAGACTCCTGTGTCCAACTTTGTCCAACTCACAATGAACGGTCTTGCATTGGGAAGCGGCCACTTACCTAAATGAGTGGCGCTCTTCTCGCCAGGGGTCAGCCTCATTGTGATATCCTCTGACCTCCCAGTACCCGGGTTCGTCTGATTCGACGAACTTCAGCCCGACCAACCACTTGACGGACTTGTAGGCATAGATGGCGCTTACGACACTCCGAAGCGGGCCTCCGTGCTTTGGCTCCAGTTCCTTGCCTCCCCATCTGTAGGCAAGGATTGTGTCATCCCTCAAGAAGGTCTCGATTGTCGTGTTGCTGGTGTACCCTGAGTCTGCAATCATGACGACATGTTTCGCAGTAGGTCTGATCTTGGCCACTTCACATATGGTTCGCCCCAAGACGCCTTCCCACTCGTTGTCGAGCATGCTCCAACCAGTCACACAATGAAAGTCAGCGACCAGCTTGCACGAGGGCATTACCGAGAACTGGGCCCAAGTCAGCTCAAGAGGGCGATCGACTTCTCCTGTGACTCGAAACCGCCACTTCTCGCAGTCAAACTTCATTGGTCGTTCAACGTTCAGGACAGGAAACCCATCGGTCACATGCTGTCCGTGTGGAACTCTCTCTCTCTTCATCACAACCATGTGTTGTTGATGTCCGGCAGATTTCAACCTGTTGAAGGGCTCCTTCTCGGGCAGATTGACATCGGATGGGCTAAAAGGTGGAATACGGAGTTAGATGATGTGCCCATTGACCCGGACTTCCGCAGGGAATGGATGATTGTCGACAGTCATAGTGGGCACTCGGTCTGGAAACTGAAGCGCAAAGACACAGGTACAATCCATGGGACGAGGGTCGGAGTTCACATCGAGTCATGTGTGGCATGCATGAAGTGCGTCACGGCTTGTCCTACCAGCGTTCTTGTAGAGTGGGAAGATGAAGTGAACCACCAAGTGGTGGACCCTGCACATGAGTCCGATTGTATTGAGTGCTTGATATGTGAGCTCGTGTGCCCCGCGGATGCGATTCACGTCGAGAGAGAGCATGGTTCTGAAGCCACTCTAGACTCACTGCTGCGCCGCCCTTGATGGCTGATGCGGTTTTCGAAGTTCGAATGGACATTCTTCCCACATTCGGAGGCTGTGCAGGTTAGATCGTGAACTGCCGCACCGGGAAACCCTAGAGTCTTTATCGTACGGTGTACAATCTGGTTGCTGTGGCTTCAATGTCATGTTCGAACTACTGTTGACAGAAAGCGAGAAGAGAATTCGCGATGAGGTGCGTGCTTTCGTCCGTGACAAGGTCGATAGGTCTCTGATTCTCAGCATGGACTCTCGCGAGAAGGAGTATCCGTACGAGTTCGTGAAGGCCTTAGGGCAGGCGAACTTGATCGGGTTGCGTTTTCCAAAGAAGTATGGCGGCCGGGGTCTTGGTTGGGTTTCCGAGATGGTGGCGATAGAGGAGGTTGGTGTCCTTGGTATCGCTCTCGGATGTGCTTACTCGCTACCAAGCATAATCGGTGAGGGAGTGAACAAGCTTGGGACAGAGGAGCAGAAACGCAGATACCTGCTTCCTACACTGCGTGGCGAGAAGATATGTGGAGAAGGGTTGACCGAGCCCCGCGGCGGTTCTGACTTCTTTGGCACCAACACAACCGCTGTCAAACGAGGGGACCGATTCTTGATTAACGGTGAGAAGCGCTTCGTGGCAGGGGGTGTTGGTGCGGACTACTTCCTGGTATATGCGAAGACCGACTTCACCGGTCCCCCCCACAAGTCGTTGAGTGCCTTCTTAGTGAATCGCGATTCAGGAGTGAAGGTCGAAGAGGAATATGAGCTCATGGGATGCCGCGGAATGGGCGCGGCGCGGATAGTGCTGAACAACATTGAGGTCCCTGAAACAGACCTCGTCGGAGGTCTGAACGCTGGGTATGATGTTTTCAATGCGATGATGGTCCCTGAGCGTCTCACCTCAGCGGCTGGGGCAATAGGAATGGGCCGAGCGGCGCTCGAAATCGCAGTTAGATACTCGGATAAGAGGGAAGCGTTTGGCCAGAAGATAAGTCGCTTTGAAGGTGTGAGCTTCAAGGTGGCTGACTGTGCCACTCAGCTCGATGCAGCTTGGGGTCTTGTCTACCATGCAGCCAAGAAGGCGGACACAGGTGCTTGGTGTCGCAAGGAGGTGTCTCAGGCCAAGGTGTTTGCAACCGAAGCAGGCTTTCAAGCCATCCACGAATCGATGCAGATGCTTGGTGGGATTGGCTACACAAACGTGTACCCTATCGAAAGACTGTTTCGTGACGCTCGGTTAGGAATCACCTGGACGGGCAGCAATGAGGTTCAGCGCCTGATCATCCAGAACGAAGTGTACAAAGAGATCCTGTCGGAGGACCGAAGTTTCAAGCGCGATGTTGAGTTAGACACTCCGGGTGCGCACAAGACAGGTGAGAAGGTCTTCAGCGAACCTGCAGACAAGTACCTGAAACCGTCTTAGCTTTTTGTGATGTCCAAGAGTTGCCGTTCGATCGATGCGTCCACAGGACTAAGTTCATAAGGTCACTTTGGTTAATCATAGTTAAGATTGCAGTTCAGTCCAAGAAAACAGGTGACCTAGACATGGCAAAGCTCGTATGCAAGAAGTGTGGCCAAGAGGTGGCTGTACCGGCCCACTGTGGAAAGGAGATGCACCTAGAGGGTAACCAGCTTGTATGCTGGATGGGACCTGAGTGCGGACATCAGCCGATTCCAAAGCATCATAGTGCACCGATGGTCTACAAGGCATGAAAGCCAACGTCTGAGATCATGTCGGAGCCAGATGTGACGGACGGAAACGCAAAGGGTTATCTCTTGGCGTGTCGGTGCCCCGGGAGGCGGTCCTATGCTGTCCCAGGTGATATCTGAGCTTTTCTTGATAGCGTATGGCCTTCCTGCCCTCTTGGTAGGACTCTTAGCTGGCTACAGTTTCGGGGGCCATAAGAGCCTTACACGGTCCGAGCGGATTGGCTTTGGTTTTGTCATCTGTATGTTGAGCGGCTTGGTGATGACATTCCTTCTTGCTCCATTTGCACCTGTATCCATTCCCAATGTCCTTGTACAAGTGCTCTCTTTCTCTGGTGGCTACGTGTTCGGGGCGTTGAACAACTGGGCCCCCATAGAGTCCCTTGCGCCAAAGCGCCATGTCGTCTTCGAACCCGAAGATGACGAGGAGTTCGACAGAGAGGTCGACAAGGCTCTCGGATCCAATCGTTGATGCCGATTGCTCTGAGAACATGAAGATGGCATTAGTCCTAGGTAAACCACGGAAGCGTTAATAGAGACCTTGGAGGCAAGTACTCCACTACATCTCACCTGGGGACATTGAAAATGAGAAAGACCTTGCCGCCTCTGATTTCACTTCTGCTGGTCACATGCATGTTGTGGTCCGCACTGATAATGCCGTTGCAGGCTGCGCCGCCGCCGCCCTTGAGCGGCGATGACAACTTGGCGTTCCTGCTTGAACTGAACGGGACATCTGCGTATTACTCCAATTCAAGCTATCCGATACCTGTCGACTTGTCAACCAACCTGACCATAGAGCTCTCTATAGATGTCGGTGCCGCCCTGAGACTCTGGAGTGGCCTTTTTGTGATGAAGTATCTAGCTATCCCGATAGTAAACCAGCCATTCAACTTCTCTGGCGTGACCTTGCCTGCAGGGTGGGAGCAGGTGTTGGTCAACACATCATTTCTGCTCCTAGGCGGATACGGTGGACTTAATCTAATCACTGGAACAGTCGAGGGTGTGTTCTCTTTTACCTATGAACTTGATTCGGCCCCGGGAACGAATGTCACAGTGAGTGAGGACTTCGTGCTTCGGCTTGGACCCGTTGGTCCGGCAGCGCTGCTGTCGGTTGCTGGTCTCATAACTCTGGGGTTCACGGTCACGTCTGTCTTTGGTCTGTTGCTCTCACTCGACGAGTTCCAGCAAGGGATAATGGCCGCAAGAAAGATGAGAGGTGCCAAGAAGGCCTCCGACGTTGGTATATTCCCACGCGCTGTTGTGCTCAGAAGGCATCCGAAGAAAGACGGAGAGAGAATCAGCAAAGAGGAACTCGTGAGGCGCGTGAGTGAGGCCGCCCGTGGAGGATGGGACGGGAAGCGATGCCCGAAGTGTGGCAAGAAGTGGGCTCCAGAAACCACAAGCTGTCCGAAGTGCAAGCTGGACCGCCAATCGGCAGTGACCTACTTCTCCCAAGACATCGCCGAGTATGGCCCTAAGGCTCTCAATGTTGTGAAGCCAAAGTCTAAGGTGCCCGTTGGGAGATTCTCAAGACGACTCAGACTGAAGCCCGACAAGGGCGGGGCACTAGCCGCAGCGTTGACTGACATGGGTGTCTTCCAGACGCGCAGTGTCAAGATTCCCCTAATGAAAGTGGCACTCGCCGGGATGACCCTGTCCGGTACATACTTGAGCTGGATGCAGATCATTGGTGGGGCCATTCCTTCTTGGCTGGACGTGTTGCTGTTCACGTGCGCCGGACTGGTGATTTCTGTACTCGTGGCCTACTTTATGAAGTGGCTTGCTCGTATTCCGAAGCTCGGCTACGATTAGAGTGAGGGGGCCTTCTTGGCCCCTTCTCATCACTCCAGAGGTGCTGCCACAAGCCGACAACATGACCGAGTGTCGAAGTCTACCCGGTTCTCCATCAAGGAACGATTGTCAATGTGATCTGCAGGAAGGTCTGTTCGAGCCAGAGGATGGTCGACGCAGTCACCACTTCCAGTAACGATAGTACTGATCCAACCTTGAGGTATTCTCTCAGAGATATCTCAAGACCCTTCCTTCTCATGGTTCCCAGCCACATGAGTATGGCCAGTGAGCCCAATGGAAAGAAGTGGGGTCCTAGGTTGTTGCCGATTATGTTGGCGAATATCAAGCTCGTGCTGGCCTGAGCACCCAAGCCTGCGGTAGATATTGCCTGCTCGACGGACAGAAGTCCGAGCATCGTCATTGGCCAGTTGTTCATAGCACTCGCACCCACCGTGACAATGAGGCTGGGAACCAGAACGGAAAGCACACCGGGCAGATTCAACGAAGCAAGAAAGAGTGCGGCAAAGAAGTCGATTGCACCGGCATGCCTCAGCCCCTGGACCACGAGGAATATCGCAATCATGAAGAACAAGATGTCCCAATTGACCTTCCTCAACACCTGCAGTGGGCCATTCTCTACTCCTGTCAGTGTATGATTGCCCTTGTATGTCAGAGCGTAGAGCGTGAGCAGGAAGACTGCACCCGAGAATATGACGAATGATACTGGAACCCTGATGAGTGATGTAAGCACATAGCCGACGTCTATCGCAATTAGAGTGACAATGCTCGTCCTCAGGTGCATGGGCTTGGGGCTGGTCTTGATCAAATCCTCCACCGCCTCAACTGCAAACGTTCTAGGGATTCTCCTCCTGAAGAACAGATAGACCACCAGCACACTCTGCACTACTGTGACCACTCCAACCAGTCCCATGAACATGACATGCTCGATGAATGTGTATCCAAAGTAGTCCGCACTCAGAATGTTGACTGGGTTGCTCGTGATCAGTGGCATGGCCGCAGTGTCTGCGATGAGGCCGGCTCCGAACAGGTATGCCAAGCTGCCCTCTCTGCTTGTCTTCAGCTCCTTGACCATCTCCATGACGATGGGTGTGAGGATGAGCACAGCACTGTCATTCGCGAACAGTATGCTGACCGAGGCCGTGAAAAACGACACCAAGAAGAACAGCCTGATGCCGTTTCCGTGTGCGAGTCTTGCGACTCTGAGAGCAGCCCACCTGAAGAAGCCCATGGCATCTAGAGTGACTGACATCATCACTATTCCGAGGAAGGCAAGAGCCGCGTCCCATATGTTTCCTAGGGCAGTGAGAGCGTCAGCGACTGTGACAGTGCCAACCAGAAGGGAAAGCACTGCTCCTATTCCTGCCGCGACACCCAAGTTCATTCGTCTGGGCCGCCGGAGCATCAGGAAAAGAGTGACGAGGAATATGACAATAGAAACTGCCGCGGCGTAGTCCATGCGTACTCGTGCCGAGGGATACCATGTATAATACTATCTGTGCAGTTGTCTGGCCGCTAGTGGACCTGTCATGGTATGACTTAACAGCCCCCGCGTCAAATCGGTCGCCAACTCAGTCTCTCGCCGCATTGGCTGTTTTGGCGTCATTGCCATCCCAGTCCGCATGCGTGTGAAGACTAGGTCTAGAATGGGACTTGGTGTCAGATGCGCAAATCCTCAGTACAAAACATGAGCGTATGGGAGAATGATGAGATTCGTGTTGATGTTCCGTACAGTGCAGCCGGCGTGAGCACAACTGTCTTGTTGGCGTCGAAGTTCACAGGCAAGATGATGCTGATGGACGTCGGTGACGGGGCTCTCCGGGATCTACTCTCATTTGGCAACACAGCATTCGTCAATGAAACTGATCCGATAGCTATCACACATGGTCACTTTGACCACATAGGTGGCATTCATACAATACTTGGATTCATGAGGATGTTGAAACGTTCGAATCCATTGAACATACTAGTTCCGGCTGGCTGCACAGAGGCGATAGGCCTAGTCGCAGCCTTCAAGCAGTCGTACGCTGGGAGTCACCCATTCAGAATTCAGATTCACGAGATTGAGGACGGGTATGGTTTCGACACAGACTTTTTCAAGATTCATGCAGTCGCAGTTGAGCACTACGGCATGGAGAACACATCCAATGAGGAGGTTCTGATGCCCGCTCTTGGCTTCAGAGTGCAAGTAGGCAACACGATCGTGGGATATACTGGCGATACTAGGATGTGCCAAGGCGCAGAGAGAGTGGTCAGGGACGCTGACATCGCTGTGATTGAGGCCACAAGGAAGGACACTGACCCCATTGACATTCCTGTACATCTCTCAGACTCTGAGGCAAAGCGTCTAGGAGCACTGGCCAAGGACTACATTCTGATTCACAGGACTCCGACAATTGCGAAGTCGTCGAAAAGAGGCAGTGGAGTTGCTGTATCAAAGCGCAAGGAGCGGACTCCTAGCTGATACATGTGTCCAAGCAATCACTCCCCGACGACTGCACGTATCCTCATCAGTCCTGCACCAATGCTGTCCTGTTTTGTGATTCTGAAGTGTTTCAAGACACCCGTGTGCTCGACATGAGGCCCGCCACAGACCTCCTTGCTGAAGTCACCTACTGTGTAGACCGAAACCTCATCGCCATAGGTTTCCTTGAAGAAAGCAAGGGCTCCCTGCTTGGTGGCCTCGTCCAGTTTCATGAACTCATGAGTCACCTCCAGATCCCTCTTGATGACATCATTCACTAAGTCCTCCACCTGCCTGACTTCGTCTGTAGTGAGTTTCCTCGGAAAGGTGAAGTCGAACCGGAGGCGCTCCTTCGTTATGTTGCTTCCATTCTGACGCACTGAGTCACCTAAGACCTTCCTGAGTGCCGCTTGAAGCAGATGGGTAGCTGTGTGGAGCTTTGTGATCTCTTCACTGTGATCTGCCAAGCCACCCTTAAACTTCCCTTCTGTCGCTGTCCTCGATATGTTTCTGTGCTGCTCGAACTCATTTCTGAATTCGTCCAAGTCGATCCTGATGCCTCTCTCAGCCGCGAGCTCCGCAGTCATCTCGAGAGGCAGGCCGAAGCTCGTGAACAGGACGAAGGCGTCCCTCCCAGTGATGGTGCCATTCTCTTCAAGCATCAGTTCGAGTTTCTTGAGAGCCTTCCCAAGAGTACCCCTGAACTTGTCTTCTTCCGCCTGAAGGTTCTGCATCACGAAGTCGCGATTTCTTTGGACTTCCTCATACACTTCCTTGTAGAAACTAACCACCACATCCGCCAAATCGGTCAGGAACCCCTTGCTCATGCCCAGCTCGTCCGCGCAGCGTATCGACTTCCTCAGGAGTCGGCGTACGATATAGCCGTGTTCCACATTGGACGGAGATATGCGTCTGTCGTCAGACATGATCATGACAGCAGATTTCACATGGTCTGCTATGATTCTAATCCGCCTTTGGTCTGCCTCGGTGAACTCCTTCTTTCCTGAAAGCTGCTTTATCGTTTCAATGATCGGTGTAAACGCCTCGGTTTCGTAGAAGCTCTCGACTCCTCGCAGGATGGCAATCGTTCGTTCTAGACCCATGCCAGTGTCGACGTTCCTCTGCTTGAGCAGCTCGTATCCTCCGTCCTCTCTCTTGTTATACTGCATGAAGACGTCATTCCAGACCTCCATGTAGTGCCCACAGGAGCAGCCCGGTTTGCAGTCAAGGCCGCACTTTGGAATCTTGCTGACCTCAATGAACATCTCCGTGCAAGGGCCGCACGGCCCAGTCGTGCCTGCAGGTCCCCACCAATTATCTGCCTTCGGAAGATAGAACACTCTCTCCTTGGGAATTCCAAGACCCATCCAGATACTTGCAGAGTCTTCATCTCGAGGCGCATCAGAATCGCCAGCAAACACGGTCACCGAGAGTGTGTTTGGATCAATCCCAAGCCACTTTCTGGAGGTGAGAAACTCATAGCTCCAGCTGATTGCCTCTTTCTTCCAGTAGTCGCCAAGGCTCCAGTTGCCCAGCATCTCGAAGAATGTGAGGTGGCTGTTGTCACCCACGCTCTCTATGTCAGTGGTCCGAATGCATTTCTGACAGCTTGTGAGACGCCTTCCTTGCGGATGTGGTTGTCCTAGCAAGTACGGAACCAACGGGTGCATGCCTGCGGTCGTGAATAACACTGTCGGATCATGTTCTGGCATCAATGATGCAGAGCCAATGGCCGCATGTTTCTTCTGCTTGAAGAACTCGATGTATTTCTGACGCAGCTGATCTATTCGCATGACTGTCACCAGACCACCAAGGTGCCGATTTGCCGGCGTTCGACTTGTCACATTTTAATGCTTTTGCTGGGTCTCATTCTGTCAACAGGCGGGGCCGCTACACTACGGCCCAGATATGGAATCAGCTCAGTTCTCTGGCCAAGGGATGTCAGACCAGTATGAGTCCTGACGGCGACATCCTGTATCTTCTCAGCCTAGACGGCAGCCATGGAAACCTATCGACCCAATCTAGGAACCTGTCATTGCTGACTATGTCTGCAGCCTCCTTCTCCGCGGTCTTTATGATCAGAAGGTCGTCATCAGTACCCTTTGGTGCTTGGATGACCTGTTTCTTGGATATCATGTCTGTAAGGGTTTCCTCTTCATCGATTTGATGAATCAAGGCCGCGGAAACGACAACAATGGGGACAAACCCGACACTTACTAGGCTACGACTGGCTGTCACGATGTTCTCCAGCCTTGGCTGTCCGTCAGTGGAGAGGTAGTATGCCACATTACTCCCGTCGATAATCACAACCTTTCTCACAGTCCTTTCCTTGGGTGCACTCCTCTCCTGTCTGCACCGCATGACGTGCTCGTCCAGTATGTCACGACGGAAGAGTCCGTCACAGTAGGGACATCGTGCCCGTTTTGACAATGGCTCAGCCTCTCATATGATGCGACCGACATATCGGTCCACGATAAGAATCCGCTTGTGCTAGCGCGGAGTCAGCACAGTGTCCGGCACACCAATACGTGGACTGTAGAACACCAGTTCCAGACGTGCTAAGTAAAGATAATTAAAGAAATGATTACATATCATCTTAGGCGTCCAATCTCCGTTGTGCTTGTCCTCCCGGCGGCATATGGCGGAGGCGGACGCCACCGTTCATTGTCAGTTGGACAAAGTTGGACACAGGAGTCTTTGTCCTCCCAGAAACGGCACTGGGGTCGTACTCCTTGGGGCTGGAATGTGTCGAGTCCGCCTCAAAGAGATGTCTGGTTCGAGCTATTTAAGCCCCTACTCGAGAATACCCAAGATTGTCCAGCTTCTACGCGGCTGTTGCATACCCTCCTTTTGTCCACCCACAAAGACTTGCGCACTTGCTGTGCACAGGTTCTCACGGATGATCGCCATAGGGGAGGTCCGCGCAAATGTCCCCCTCGACAAAGCCCGGTACGTCAATTGCTTCACCGCTGATGTCAATCTGAGCAACTGCCGCTCGGACTAGATCTGCGATTCCATCGTCCGATGGTCTACCGTACCCGAGAGGAACAGTCAACGCCGTGATTGGCCCTATCTGCGTCTTCTTCCTGACATGGCTGTGACCAGAGATGGACAGTCTGACCCTACTGTCCTTCCGAAGGATCTTGCCTGTGCTTTCTGCTCCCATGAAGGCCGAGAAGAAGTCCCATGGCAGTCTGCCCTTGTAAAAGGATAGCTCTCGGAAAGGAATGTGATGTGACACATAGACTACGCGTTCGGTTTCACCGGGCAGGTTGGAGAGGTCATACTCAAGTCTTCGGTTAAACAACTCAGTTGCCTCGCGGTCGCTAAAGTCCCATTCGATGCTAAAGGCATCAAACCAGACCTCCCCTCTGAACTCCTTTTGTTCATATGCGCTGTCGGGAATGCGCAGATCATGACTTCTTAGTGAGTAGTCATACCAACCGACACTGCCCACAAATGCCACGTCATCAATGATGTATGGATTGTCCGGCAGATGAATGAACCCATTCTCGCGGCAGGTTTCTCCTATCACATGGGAATACTTCTCAAGTGAACTGAAAGGCTTGTCGTCCTCAAGCCACAGGTCGTGGTTGCCCGCCACGTAAAGATTCACGCACTTTGGGAGATGAAGCTTCGCCAGCGTTTGCGAGAGTATCTGCAGCCTGTCACTGATGTCCCCTGCTATGATGAACACGTCCGGCGACAATTCCTCAACACGCACTCGGATTCCATCCACAAGTGCCTTGTCGCTCCCGTCGCTGCGGACATGTATGTCTGAGATAGCTGCTATCCTCATGGTCATCCCTTCAGTTTCAGGTACATCCTTGAGTGTTTGGCAACTATTCAAGGGGCATCTTGGACCTGTTGGTGTGGTTGTGTTTCCCTATACAAGTTAGTAATAGGCGGACATACCGCAGCTTTGATATCCTATGCCCAGAGTGACGCCGGTAAATCGATCGATGGTGGAAACGATGACCAACGAGATCAGAGCATACAGGCCTAGAAATGCTGACTTGTCGAAGATGAAGGTGGTCACAGACCTCAAAGAGATAGCTGACACCTACCGACTCTACCTTGATGATGAGTCGCATTCATTTGATGGCCATGCCGATCAGATAGTCTTTCCAACGACTGAAGAAGAACTGGCAACGGTTGTCGGGAACGCATATGGGCATGCTCAGCATATCACCATTCAAGGCGGACGGACAGGTCTCACTGGCGGAGCAGTTCCTCTGGGGGGAGTGGCTCTGAATCTGGAGAAGATGAAGCAGCTGCTCTATGTTAGTTACTCCTCCGACAAGCAAGTCTATTCAGTAGCAGCACAATCCGGGATGTCGCTTGAGGACTTAATCAAGGCAGTCACATCGAAAGCACTTGGGGTTCTGAGGGGGAAGGGAACCAAAGACCAGCAACAGGCCCTTGAGAAGTTCCTTGCCGATCCTCGGAGCTACTACTTCCCTGTCGACCCAACTGAAACAAGTGCATGGCTGGGTGGACTCGTTGCCTGCAACGCATCAGGGGCAAGGACCTTCAGGTATGGGGCAGTCAGAGAATGGGTCCGCAGAATCAAGGTTGTGCTGGCCAATGGCGACGTCTTAGACATCGAACGCGGTAAGGTGTTCGCTCAGGACCGCAAGTTCAGAGTTGTCCTCAGCAATGGGTCAAAGGTCGAGTTCGCGGTGCCGAGCTATTCAATGCCGAAGACCAAGAATGCAGCTGGCCTGTACGCAAAACCAGACATGGACCTTATTGATCTGTTCATTGGTTCTGAGGGAATACTCGGCGTAGTCACTGAGGTTGAACTCATCCTAGCAGAGATGCCCAAGACCATAATGACAGTCATGGCCTTCTTCCCCAGTGAGGAGGACGCGGTCGGTTTTGTCTACGATGCCAGATCTGAGGGCTCAAAGGTGAGAATGGACTTCCTCGAGTACTTCGGACCTACTGCCTTAAAGATGATCCGTGAGAAAGCCAGTTCAGCCGGAATCAAGGTTCCTGCACTGACAGACAGCACACAAGCAATCGTGTTTTTCGAGTTTCCATATCGTGATGAGGAGATGGAGGAGAAAGTACTGGCTCTCGAAGAGATGCTAAACAGTCACAACTCCTCTTCGGAGTCAAGCTGGGCAGGACTGGACCGCACAGAGTTGGAGAAGATGAAAGTGGTGCGCCACTTCGTGCCAGAAACCATCAACGCCCTCATCGCGAAGCGCAAGCAGGAGTATCATGAAGTACACAAGATTGGAACTGACATGGCAGTCCCCGATCGGGCCCTAAGAGAATACCTCAAGTTCTATTGCGATACACTTGAGCGACAGGGCATGGAATACGTCATCTTCGGCCATATCGGAAACAACCACCTACACGTGAACATGATACCACGCAACAATGAAGAGGTCAAACAGGGCATGGAAAACTACATGCTCTTCGCAAGGAAAGCAGTCGAGCTAGGTGGTACAGTCGCCGCAGAACATGGAATCGGGAAGCTCAAACGAGCCTTCCTCGAATTGATGTATGGTCCAAAGGGCATATCTGAGATGCAGGCAGTGAAGAAGGCGCTCGATCCGAAGTGGCTACTCAATCCTGGCGACATGGTCCCAGTCCCGCAAGAGTTCAACCAGAGGAAGGCCTAGCAAACGAATACACTTCGTCCTCAATCTGCCTAATCTTGGAACACAAGTCGGGTTCCTCTTGACACAATCGCTCCATGTCCTTGATACCAGCGGTAGTCCAATATTGTTTCAAGGCGTCTTCAATGCTCTGACAGCAGCCGTCATGGCATTCCGCAAGACTGCCGCGAATCTCGTCAACGATCTGGTCGATGGACATCTTTTTGATTCTCACTCGTGTCCAGTAGTCACAGTTCTTGCCTCGGCAGGGCCCCTTCACGATGACACACCAGACCATCAGATATCATCCCAGTGCGGTCGCCAACCAAGGGGTATGTTTCTTAAGCGTTGTTGACCGGGCCGAGTCGATTCCTTAAGTGCGGTACGCTTTGTTATGCTGGACCAGCTCCCAAGTTCCTTTGGCTGAGAGTCCAGCATCATGAAGGTGCAATCGCCCTCACTTAGGGATAGACCCGGAGCTACGCATCTTAAAGCTCATATTCCCATCATGACCAAGCGCCCAGTGCCCTTCCAAGGCACAGTAGTTCCATCGCGTTCCGGGGGAACCAACATGAAGCTCGAACCAAAGGAAGCACTCACTCCAGAAGAGACAGAGGCCGGTCTCGGCATCCTAGTCAAACAGGGGCTTGCAACACAGGTCAAGCTCACGCTGACTGAGGGCGTGTTCGTCGTCGCATTTGCGATACTACTCGGTGCTCCGAACACGGTGGTCGGTATCCTAGCAGCTACTCCTTCACTGGCTCAGCTACTCCAGATTCCCTCGGTATACCTTCTCCGGAGGTTCCGGTCGAGGCGGATGCTAAACTTCCTGACAACCTTGGGGAGCAGAATCACGATTCTAATGATGGCTCTAATCCCGTTCGTTTCAACTTCGGAAACAGGACTTGTACTGCTCGTCGTGCTTGTCGCAGTACAGGCATCCTTCGTCGCAATAGGTTCTCCTAGCTGGAACTCACTGCTTCGCGACCTAGTCCCCGAGGAACGGCTCGGTAGCTTCTTCTCAAGAAGAATGGCTCTGATGGCGGCTGTCGCAGTCGTGGTTTCCCTGCTTGGAGGCCTGTTCGTCAGCGAGTGGGAACACTGGAATCTTGGTGACCCGGCCTATAGCTTCTCAGCCCTGTTCTTCATAGCCTTCAGTGCAGGCCTGATATCCGTCTACTATATCACAACACTTCCCGAGCCCAAGATGGCCCCCATTGAGAAGCAGGCGACCTTCTCCGAACTCATATCTAAGCCGTACCAAGATGATAACTTCAGGAATCTGATGCTCTTTTCGGGAGTCTGGAGCTTCAGCACGGCTCTTGCCGCTCCATTCTTCACAGTATACCTCCTCACAAGACTCTTGATGGATCTCTCATTTGTTACTGTGCTCTCTGCGATAACTCAGATCATGAGTATCTTGTTCTTCAGGTTCTGGGGACGTCTCTCTGACAGGTTCGCAAACAAGTCAGTGTTGCTGGTGACTGTCCCTCTGTTTATGGTTGGGACACTACTCTGGACCTTCTCATCCGTCGCAGAGTCGATCTCCATAATCCTTCCCTTCCTCATACTGATACACATCATCATGGGTGTTTCAGCAGCTGGCGTGAACTTGACCTCGGGAAACATCGGGCTCAAGCTCGCCCCACGAGGTCAGGCCGCTTCATATCTGGCAGCACGGGGGATTATCATCGCAATCGCGGGGGCCATAGCACCGTTGGTGGGTGGTCTTCTGGCGGACTTCTTCACTGGAAGGCATCTCTTCCTCACTTTCAACTGGGAAGCACCCGAAGGCACCATAGTGTTCAACACGGTTGACTTCAGTGGCCTAGACTTCGTCTTCTTGATCTCTGTGGTCATCGGTGTCTATTCTCTCCACAGGCTGGCCCTGGTCAAGGAAGTTGGCGAGGTCAAGGAGAAGGACGTCATTGACGCCATACTTTCGGAAACCCGCAGAAACGTGAGGACGCTGTCGACGATTGATGGACTCCGTCAGACGTTTCAGGCTCCTCTCACGACAGTCCGCAAGGCCCTCCAGAAGAAGAAGGAGCCTCAGAGAACCACTTTCGAGTAGTATGTATGCGTGTCCTAGTCAGATGTGACTGTGTGGAGACAGTCACACATGGTTAAATCAAATCATCGAAGGTGTTTTGTCTAAACAAAACAGGTGTTTGATGCAATTATGATGAGTGATGAACAACTGGCGGCGGAGCTGAACAGTCGCAAGCTCACGAAAAGCCAGTCAATCGTGCTGCATATCTTGCGAGAGAACGGTATGCGTGGAGCCACTCCAAAGCAGATTGTAGATGAGGTTTCTTTTGCCCCTCGAACCGTCAGATACGCCCTGAGAAAGCTGTTGAGGCGAAAGCTGATCCGACGTATTCCGTGTTTGCAGGACATGCGCCAGTATCTATACTTCCCAGTATAGACTCTTCGAATGAGAGAGGACAAGATTCCGGGATGCAAGGTCTCTTCTCAGGCCTTGCGAATCTCGATTCTTCCCATTATGCTATCTTTTCCAGCGAACAGGACCTTGCCGTGTGCCTTGACCAGCTCAGAATAGACATCTATCGGATTGTCAATCCTCGCCAGCATATCAGCACTATAGGCACATATGGCTGTCATCGGGATGTCAAGGAAAGTATGCAGTGCCTGTTCGTACTGTATGAGTTCGGGAATCATGTGATGCTGGATGAAGCAGCTCATCTCACCAGTGGCTCTCATGCCTCGGAATCCATCTATCATGGCCTCCCTGTAGAACTTGTCCCATGAGGCCATGACTTCTGGCATGCTGAACTCACCGTTTCTTATATAGAAGCCATCGTAGCTCAGGACATCAAGTGCACCAGACTTCTCATACTCCCTTACTTCGACGCCGAACTGCTCCATGCCTCGCTTTATTTCATCTGGGGTCTCTTCTGAACATATGTACTTCGCGGCTTCACCATTCTCCAAGCCAGTCCTGATGAAGTTGAAGAGTGTGTTCCGCTTTGCGACCTGAGAGTCGTACACCAGTATCACATGGTCTCTCGGCCTGAGCCGTTTCAGTATGCGAGTAGTCTTCTCAGATGGCGAGAGTCTGAAAGTCCTCCAGTCAGTTGAGGTCCGGAAGTGGTCTTCGAAGTCTCTCTCTATGAGCCCAAGTAGACTGCCATCACTGGTCCACAAGCACTTGCCTTCTGTCGCTACGCCCTCTGCCGAGGTGACAATCATTGCCTCCCTCCCGTCGAACACGACATAACGGCTGGGAAACCCCTCACCGTATTTCAGAGTGAACGCGTGACCCGGCACACACTTGTCCAGCGTCCTCGGAATCATCTCCTCATCGTCAGGGCAGTCTGTAAGAATCCTGACCTTGACATTCTTGCTCTTGAGTCGCCTGAAATCATCTGCATAGGCCGACAGGAGTCGAGCAACATTCTCGCTTGAGTCCACAATGTCGATTGCTCTCTTTGCTCCTGCTATCAGAGAGACTGTTCTCTTCGTCATGGCATCCTTTTCAGATATCAGGACGAAGTTTGAGCTTCCTTCATCCCGGTCTATTTCCTCGCCGGTTCCCCTGAAGGTGCTCAGGACATCATCCTTCTTGGCAGTCAGTTCCAGTATGTGCTTGTCCGACTCTTCCTTCTTGCGTGCGATTAGTTTCGACAGAGCATCTTCAAGAGGTAGGGCCTTCACCTTGACAGGTCTGCCTAGCACTCTGTCGACCAGTCCTCCCTTCTCAAGCTTCGGCAGAGTCCTATAGACCTCCTCTCGACGAATCCCCGCGAGCTTTGAGATCCTGCCTGCAGAGGTCGTACCCAGCTTAACCACGGCCAGATAGACCTTGGCCTCATATGCTGTTAACCCGAAATCGGAGAGCATCTTGGCACTCTCTTCCAGCTCGGACAAGACAGAATAGACTCCTTACAGCGGAAACCAGCTAGACGGTATATCCCGGCGTATTTGAGAGTATTGGCGCGAGTTCCAATGAGATATCTCCAAGCATCCCCAAGCATGAGTTCGGCACCAACACTTATCTCTCGGACTCAATCTATTCACAGTGAGCGGAAGGAAGTTGCCAAGGGAACCACGATACATCGCACTCTTCATACTGTCAGTCGTTCTTGCATCGGCAATCTACATGGGCTGGTCTGCTGAGAGAGCTCTTGGTGAAGTCACTGTGGGAAACTTCCAGATTGTCCGGGCGAATGGCAGAACCGTCGATTTCTCGATCTTCAAGCCCCGCGCACCGACCTATAGCGGTCCCTTGCCCGCAGTCCTGACCATCCACGGAATCTCCGCATCAAGGGATGCCATGCTGTCGTTCAACATTGAACTGGCAAGAAGGAACTTCACAGTCGTGTCTGTGGACTTGGCTGGCCATGGGGCGTCTTCTGAGAGATTCAACTTCTCGACGTTCCTAGAGGTCGCCATAGATGCTTACGAGGCTGTTCGCTATGTTCAGCTGAGCGATCCGGGCACCAGCAACTTCACCTATGGTGTCCTTGGACACTCATTGGGCGCTGGTGTCGCACTCCTCATGCAGGTGATGCCTGTTCACCCCAATGCCACCGTAATCATCGGTGGAGGGATGGGTGAGAACTTCGGGGGACTGTCGCTGCCCCTGAACCAGACTCATCCTCAGAATCTCATGATTGCCTGTGGGCTGTATGATGAACTGGTATCTACAACCTTGGCTTTTGAAACCCTGAGGACTGCAACCGGGCTGTCCGATGTCTATGAGAACACAACCTATGGCAGCTTTCTCAACGGGACCGCAAGGAAGATTGTGCTGAGCAGCACCAATCATCTGTTTGAAATGTCTGATCCGGTGATAGTCACTCAGTCAGTTGACTGGATGGGACGTTCGCTTCAGGGAGTCCATCAGCTTGAACAACACACCCTGTTGCCATCTCGCCATGTCTACCAGTACGCAGCCATTGCTGGTGTGATTCAATCGTCCGCTGTTCTGTTGGCAGTCCTTCCTCTATTCCTCATTACATACTCAATACTACCACTGAAGCTCAGGCCAAGACGGACGCAGAATGAAACGCCAGCACTGCCGACAAAAAGGGGTCTTGAGTTCAGCCTCCTGATTGGAGTCCTTGCTGGCGTCCTATTCCTTTCAATCATGCTGATGGGTTTCATACTTGAGTTCGCCGGGTTAGTCCTCATTCCAGTTTCCTTTGGCACTACTCTGACTCTCTACTCTGTGGCCATGTACTTTATCGTGGGCTTCTCTGTGAAAAGGCTCCTCGGTAGAAAGCCAGAACACACCCGCGATGATGCTTGTCCTAACAACAAACGCAGGTTGACGCTCGACGACCTCTATAGGTCGTTTATTCTCTTGGTTCCGGTCATAGTCTGGTTGTTCCTCTGGTCTTGGTTGTCTTCATCAGTTGCCGGGATCAGACTCGCCCCCACCCCTCAGGTGACCGGAGCTGCCAGTCTGTCAAGAACGGCATACACAGCAGTCTTGACTCTGACTTTTCTTCCTCTCTTCTATGCAGATGCACTGTGGCTTGACAGAGTGGCCAAAGTAACCTTCGGTTGGTCTTCACTCTTCTCACTATCCAAGAAGTGCGTGGGCGTCATTGTTCATAGACTGGCTGGCTTCGGTATCGTATTGGGCCTACTGTACATTCCGTTTCTTGCTGGAGCCCAACTGGGATTCATAATGTTCGTGGCTCTGCTGATGCTTCCCTTCGCTGTCCTATTCGGCTTCAGCGCCTTGGTCACCCTCTGGGTCGGAGGGCTGACCAAGAACCAGTTGACTGCTGGCCTGCTTAACGCATTCCTCTTGGCTGTGATTGTAGCCGGCACATTCCAGATTATCTGATCCTGATGAGTGTCAGGCAAACAGAGAACAGGCGCGTGTATCCACTTTCGTCGTCTGAGTATGATTCCTCACACGCGCCCGGAGTCAACGGTAGTGGACACTATGTGCCTTCGGCATAGGCTTTCGCATAAGCTGCCTGCTCTCGAGTGAGTCTGTCGATCTTGATGCCCATGGTTTCCAGCTTGGCCAATGCTGTCTGCCTGTCGAGGTCCTTCGGGAATTCATAGACTGCAGGTTTCAGCTTCCTGCCATTCACCGAAAGCCAGAGCATGGCATTGAGTTGCGCAGCAAACGATAGATCCATCACCTCAGATGGATGCCCCTCTGCGGCGACGAGATTGACAAGCCTACCTTCACCCAGCAGGTAGAGGCGTCGGCCGTCCTTCAGCATATACTCATCAAGGGCCGGGCGCACCCTCTTCTTTCCATCGCTCAGAGCCGCCAAATCGTTTGTGTTGACTTCAACGTTGTAGTGTCCAGCGTTGCCTAGGATGGCTCCGTCCTTCATCAACCTCATGTGCTCGCCAGTGATTATGTCCTTCATGCCAGTGGCAGTGATGAACAGGTCGCCTTCCTTTGCCGCCTGCTTCATCGGCATGACTCTGTATCCATCCATCCGTGCCTGTAGTGCCCTAACTGGGTCTGCTTCTGTCACGACCACATCTGCGCCCAGTCCGCGTGCTCTGGTGGCGAGACCGCGTCCACAGAAGCCGTAGCCTGAGATCACAACGGTCTTACCAGCAATCAGTATCGCGGAGGCCCGCAGCACACCATCGAATGAACTCTGTCCTGTGCCATAGACATTGTCGAACATATGCTTCGTGTCGGCGTCGTTGACAGCCATGATTGGATACTTGAGCGCTCCATCTTCAGCCATGGCCCTGACCCTAATCACTCCAGTGGTGGTCTCTTCCGAGCCGCCATACAACTCAGGTATCATCTCCTCATGCTTCCTATGGAGAGTGAAGATGAGGTCGGCGCCATCATCGAGTGTGAGGTTCGGGTGGCGCTCCAGTGTCTTCTCGATGCACCAGTAGTACTCCTCTGTGCTCAAGCCATTCCAAGCGAAGACTGGCACGTCATTCGCAGCTAGAGCTGCTGCGACCTTATCATTTGTTGAGAGCGGGTTGCAGCCAGACCATGCGACCTCGGCACCGGCCGCCCTCAGAGTCTCAACCAACACAGCAGTTTCCTTGGTCACATGCAGACAGCCTGAGATCCTCATTCCCTTCAGAGGTTTCTTCTCAGAGTACTGTTTCTTCAAGTGCATGAGCACTGGCATGTGCTTCTCTGCATAGTCAATGAGCATCCTGCCTTCTTCAGCGAGTTTGATGTCCCTGACCTTGTAGTCCACCATATGATTCACCGAGCATGAACAGGGGTATGACTTATATGAATGTTACATCCACCTGCTGCATACATAGCATCGCATGGGGTCACTGATGTCGCATTCTATTACAGACAGCGAGTCATCTCTTCTGAGGTTACTGCTGAAGAGCTCTCGTTCGACCACAGACTATCTCGGAAATCAGCTTGGCAAGAGCCGCAACTGGGTCACCCGCACAATGAAGCGCTTGGCACTGAAACACGTCATAATGTCATATGTCACGGTGTTCAACCCGGCCCAAGTCTTCAGTGAGAAAAGCACTGTTCTTCTAATCAAGACAAATCCACGGGAGCTCAGGCTGAGCAAGGCACTCTTGGAATTGCCTGAACTCGAATCGCTAGATGGCATATCTGGAGAGCACTCTCTGCATGGGCTCTTTAGATTCAGGAGTCCGGCGGGATTCGATGCATTTCTCAACAGAATCGATCGAATACTGGCTGTTTCAGACTCTCGGACTTACAAACTCGTTCAGGTTCTGACAACCTACAAGACTCGCGGTTTTGTAGTCGATAAGCCGCAATCGAAACAACCACCTCTGACAACAAGCGAGCTGAATCTGATGCGGGTCATCTACAGACAGTCGCCCTCGGATGAGTTTCCGATGCCACAATCACAGGAGGAGGTAGGTCGCAGGATGGACCCACAGTTGAGCCAGCCTGCCGTGTCGAGAATAATGAAACGTCTTCAGGATAGAAGCACGATTGTAGGCTACACTGTCGATATCAGCTTCAGACATGTGGGACTGCCCGTGAAGTTCTTCCTACAAATCAAGATACTTCCTGGCACGATAGCAGAAACCGCACGCTACGTGAGCCGAATGGACGAAGTCTGGGACCTGCACAGGACCAGTGAGGACTTCAGCTTGTTTGCGACAGTCCGCACCGAGAATGTCGACCACTACAATAGATTCCTGAAGAACCTGTACAACAACGAGTCTGTTCTGGACACCCAATCACAGATCTCACTTGAGGAATGGTTTGTTCCAGTGAGATAGCATACATTCACACGTATCATTACCCATTGTGACAGCAATGCACAGGCTCATCGGACAGGCGCACCCGGACACATGTATCTTTCCCGCCTTATCCATCACTGGACAGACTCTTCAGACTGGGCCTGAGTTTCTCCTAGCAGCATGCTGTTCCAGAGCGAATGCCTGGACCTCCAAGTGATGCCTAGCATTACGATGAGCATAACTAAGGTCAGCAGAGAGTTTGCAAGAGCGAAACCAGCCTGCAGATCTCCTTGCGATGCAAAGAGCAAGACGAGTATGCCGACTATAGCATACGGGTCAACCCAAGGCCATAGTACCGGGTTGAACCAGTGCATGGGCAGGTCGAGTGCAAGGTGACCAAGCAGACCAAGCGAGCATGACAAGTATAGACCTTTGCCGAATGAGCAGGCTTTGTCGAGCCTGAAGCGCTCAATTCTGAATAATGCGGCAATCAGCGGCGGGTATGCGTAATGTGTGACGAGTACTGAGAGGAGCACTCCGAGAGTGAGCAGGCCTATGAAACTGTGCAGAATCAGGTGGTCCGGGACTCCACGATCGAGAACCCACAGGAGCGGCACCTCGATGTCAGGAATGAATGAGCCCACGATTAGGCCGGGCAATGGCAGACTTCTTTGGAGCCTGTGCAGTCCAAATGCAATCGGGTAGTGGAATGGTGTGAGCGGCACTGCGGATACCTAGTCTGACACTGACGTAGCACCCTGAAATAAACTACTGGGACTGGCCTCAAGAGTCTTATAGAGCATGAACCTGCAGTGCCCTTGGTGCCAAAGCGATGGGTCTGTACAGGTTTGATGGTAAGATGCCGAAGATACACCCGGGCGCCTATGTTTCTCCTCGAGCAGCAGTCATTGGAGATGTTGGGATCGGGGATGGAGCAAGCGTCTGGGAGTTCGCCGTGATTCGAGGTGACATGAACACCATACGGGTTGGCAAGGGCACCTCCATACAGGACAACTGCACAGTTCATGCTACATTCACGAACCCGACCACAATAGGCGACCTTGTGACCGCGGGTCACAACTCGGTGATTCACGCATGTGAGATAGGTGACAATGTTGTCGTTGGCATTGGTGCGATAGTCCTCAATGGTGCCAAGGTTGGAAATGGCAGTGTCATTGGTGCAGGTGCCGTCGTCACGGAGAACACGCTGATTCCTGAGAACTCACTGGTGCTGGGAATACCCGGCAAGGTTGTGAAAGAGGCATCGGCTGACATGCGCGAGTCCTTCAAGACCAACGCAGAGCTCTACATCGAGCTCGGAAGGAGGCATAAAGAGGAATCTGAGTGGTCCAAGAAGAGCAAGTAGGAACAGTGCGGCCCCGCTGGCAGCCGGGTTTCCAATCACTCGTGCGGCCATGCCTGCTCTTCAGTCACCACATGAGCCCGTTTCTTCAAGCCCCAGTAGATGACCAAAGCGACTGCCACGCAAATCACGATGAATTGCAGTGCACCTAACAGCATGATTGTACCGACATCAGTCGTTATTATGTCGAGCATCTTTCTCAGCTGCCTCAGCATCAAGTAAGCCTGGGAATCATCCGAGCGACGATACTATTGGAGGACTGCCCTGGTCTATGCATACATAAGCATGGGACCGCCTAATGCCTTTTCGGCTCAAGCAGTTCTTACCTTTGTTGGCAATCAGGCTTGGGGCGGACAAGGGAACATATGACCAAGTCTGAATCCAGAAAACTCCAACACGATCTGGATTCTTGCCAGAGAGCAACGTAATGAGGCATGTGAAACCAGAGGAAAAAACGAGGAACGGGGCATGCTTGGCCCCGTCCGCTACTTAGGCCTTGATGCCTTTCTTCTCAAGCTCCTTCTTCCGAAGCTCACGTCTGAGTACTTTGCCCACCTGGCTCAAGGGCAGTGACTCCACAAATTCGACTTCTTTGGGTCTCTTGTAGCCCGCCAATCTACTCTTCGCCCACTCAAGAATCTCATCTGTGGTTGCGGTCTGTCCCTGCTTCAAGACTACGAAGGCCTTGACATACTCATCACCTGGGTCGTCTTTCTTGGGCACACCAATGACAGCAGCCATGGCGATCTTGGGGTGCTCATAGAGAGCGTCCTCGATCTCGCGCGGATAGGCTTTGAGCCCACCAGCGTTGATCATTTCCTTCTTCCGATCGCTGATGATGGTGAAGCCCTCGTCGTCCATGTAGCCGATGTCACCCGTGAGGAAGAAGCGCTTCCCACCGATGGTCCTGAAGACCTCTTCTGTTTCCTTCGGCTTGTTCCAGTAGCCTTTCATCACTTGTGGACCGCTGACAGCTATCTCTCCCTTCTCACCCATTGGCATCTCTTTTGTGCCAGTTTCGACGTCGAGTATCTTGCAGATGGTGTCAGATATCGGCAGTCCAATGGACCCAAACTTGCGGTCTCGCCTGTTTGTCGGGTTGATGTGTGTGACTGGCGAGGTTTCAGTGAGCCCATAGCCCTCGAACAGGATTGCACCACTGACTTCTTCGAATCTCTTGGCTAGCTCAGGAGGCAATGGCGCTGCTCCGGAGCTGCACACCTTGATGGACCTCAGGTTGTACTTCTTGACATCGGGATGGTTGACAACTCCCGCGTACAATGCCGGCACACAGTTGAAGATGGTGCCCTTGTACTTCTGCAGGTCCTTTAGCAGGACCGACATCGGGGGCTTGCCGGCTCTCGGGTCCGGGATGCACACCAGCTTGGATGAGAGGGATGTGCTCATCAGCATGGTCAGTGTCAGTCCATAGCTGTGGTACCACGGCAAAGCTCCTACGAAGACTTCATCCACCTCCTGAATCTTCGGAGGTGCCTTGATATCCTCTGGTGACAGGTTCACCCACTCGTAGACTTGTTGCACATTTGACACCAAGTTACTGTGCGTCAGTGCCGCACCCTTGGGTGTGCCAGTAGTCCCACCAGTGTATAATATGAGCGCCACGTCATCGGGATTGATTTTGACGTCTGGAGGCATCGGTTCGTGCTTGGCTATGATGTCGTCATAGAAGAACGTCACATCGGGCTGATACGATGGGCTCTTCGGTATCTTTCCTAGTGCTCCGCCAATCTTCGCCTTCGCTTTCGGCAGGAACGACTTGACGCTACAGACAACGACGGTCTTTACCCCTGTCCCCTTGATGGCCTCGTAGCACGTTGGTGTGAACGTCGGATGGTCAAGCACAAAAACGGCAATTGCACCTGAGTCCTTGAGCTGGAAGTTCAGTTCTGCCACCTTGTACATTGGGTTGCAGGTCACGACGGTTGCTCCAGCCTTCAGTCCGCCGAAGAACACAGCCGGGAAGTGCGGTACGTTCGGCAGGAAGAGGGCCACCCTGTCCCCTTTCTTGATGCCGCGAGATGCGAGGAAGTTCGCGATTCTGTTGGCGTGATCACGAATCTCGGCATACGTCTTCGAGGCGCCCTCGAACAACGTATAGGGCCGAGTTCCATTCTTGTCTGCTGCTTTGTCCAGCATGGCATACAGTGGCTCTTTCGGATAGTCCAGTTTCTTGCGGGCATCCTTTGGCCACTTGAACTTATACCACAGATAGGTTTCTTCTACCAATCTAACTCGCTCCACTACTCTCTCTTCAAGATTCTTGACTCTGAGTAGCAGTCAAAAACTGATTGCTAATATGCGTTCGTGACTGATATCTCTTCTGTCAGAAGAGGAACTGGCATTAGACCGCAACATGCCCAATCCACGCTCCCCAGTTCTGGGCAGCTCTGGATAGCACAACAGATAAGATGTGCCATGACGAACCATTGCTGCATTTGATGCTCTCACACGAAAGCCAATGACTGAGGATCATCGATTTGAGCTACGAGCAAGCCACCATACAGTCCAACAGTCAAACATTGAAGCCCGCAGTGACAGAACGGCTCACCGTGGGCTATATCTACCCACATGCACCACTGGAGATCATCATGGCCCACGGACTGACTCCAACTCTGGTCCGCGCCAGACCTGGGGTTGCTGGTGCATTCGAAGCCAGTCTTCAGACGTTTGCCTGCTCCTATACTCGGAATCTGTTCAGCCAACGCGCTAACGATCAATTGCCCGCCTCGGCAGCGCTCCTGTTTCCAAGCAACACGTGCGATTCCCTTCTGAACGTGGGCGATATCTGGCGTGTTCGCTTCCCTGACGACATCATATTCCGGCTCACGTATCCTGCAGCCGACCAAGGCGAACCCGCGGTCCGCTATCTTGCAGAGGAACTCAGGAGTCTGAGCCAGTCAATAGAAGCAGCATTCGGTCGATCTTTTTCTGAGGAGGAGTTCAGGGATGCTGCAAGTCTGACCCGGCAGTTTCGCAGCGCAGCCCAGTTCCTCTATGCAGCAAGGGTCATACGCCCTCAGGTTCTCCAATACTCGAAGCTGGCTGCACTGATACATGCCTTTCTTCTGTCACCTGATCAGAAATCGGCCAACGAAATCACGAATGTGTCCTCACAGGTTCAACGAACCCTAGCTCGGTCGAGGCTGCTGGAGTCTGCCAAGAAGATTCAGGAGCAGCTGATTAAAAGACATCTTACACCAGTGACCCTCCCTCGCGATGCCAAGTCGCCTCGAATCGCCATTGCTGGCGGCATGATTGATCCCGGTGCCATTGTTGCGCTCTTCAACGCTGGCGGTATTCCCGAGGATGCGCTCATTATGGACCTTTTCTCTTTCGGCTTCAAGACTGTGTTCACTCCGCCTTGTGAAGCGGGACGTGACCCGTTCGACAGCGTTGCGAGGTCTATCTTGGCATCCCCCTTAGAACCAACCCAAGAGGGCCTAGGAGCGCGTCTTACATTTCTGAGGGATGTCCTCACCAATCTGGCCATTGATGGCTTAGTCGTCTGCGAACAGTCCTTCTGCGACCCCGATGAGTTCGAGGCGCCAAGTCTTGAAGCGGAGGCCTCTAAGTCAGGAGTCGCGGTGATGAGGCTCCCTATCGACCCAGAACTCTCAGACCGGGCGCGGCTAGGCGTCCGTCTTCAGAGCTTCCTCGAGACCATCAGTCCTAGGAGCGGGAGGTAACGACGGTGGGACACGAAGAACGACGTACTGAAGAGAAAGTGTACAGGCAGCTCCGTGCCAATTCACTTCTCCAAGAGATCATGCTGCGCTACATGATGGAAGGCCAAGCGGCCAGTGAACAGGGGAATCTTGCGTGGGTCACATCCGGCTTCCCAGTAGAGATTCCCGTGACAATGGGTGTTAATGTCAGTTACCCCGAACAGTACGGAGCTATCATCGGTTCACAGAAGGTTGGTCCAGAGATATGCGGCTTTGCCGAGGAGTTGGGTTACTCGCAGGAGCTCTGTTCCTATGCCCGGTCTAGCATTGGCTCTGTGCGCTACCCTGAGAAGAGTCCATTGGACGGGCTGCCAAGACCCCAAGCTCTGCTTGCATGTAATAACATCTGTGGAACTGTCCTGAGGTGGTACGACGCCGTATCCCAGATGACGGGCGCGCCTGTCTTTCTCTTTGACACTCCTCCGACTGAGGGCCCGCAGCCATCTCACCACAGGGAATACGTTCGCCAGAGCGTTCTGAGGCTCATTGATTTCCTATCTCGCACGTTCCACACTTCCTTCTCAGAGGAACGCCTGCGTGAGGTGGGTGAGCTATCAGGCAGAGCGATTGATCTGTGGACTGGGTCTCTGAAGGCTTGTCGCAATAGACCCAGTCCATTGAACTGCGCTGACAGATTTCTTGCAATGGCTCCCATCGTAGCTTTGCGTGGCACAGAGCCAGCGATTGAGTTCTATCAGGCCCTTCTCGAGGAAGTGCAGGAACGCGTGGCGCAGGGCCTTGGAGCAATCCGAGATGAGAGAATCCGTCTGCTGTGGGATGACATTCCTCCTTGGTTCACAATCTTCCGGTTCTTCAACGGCCTTGCAGCAAGAGGTGTGGTCTTCCCTGCAGACACATACACTCACGCATGGTCCGGATCGCTCGCTGGTGCAGACCTGCTAGACAGTGTTGTATCCGTGTACTCCAACGTCTATCTGAACAAGGGTCTGGAGGCCAAGGTCGACAAGATGTGCGAGCTGATCAAGGAGTACTCACTCGATGGGTTCATAATGTTCTCAGTCCGTTCCTGCAAGCGCTATTCCCTCGGGCAGCTCGTGTCAAAGGAACTCGTCATGGAAAGAACTGGCGTACCGGGCGTGGTGATTGAGGGTGACATGGTGGACAGTCGCCTCTTCAACGACGCGCAGATTCAGACTAAGCTTGATGCGCTTCTTGAGATGTTTCTGTAGGGTATGCAACAGCTGCATAGAAGTTGGACAATATTGGACATTCTCGAATAGAGGCTTAAATAGCTCGAACCAGACATCTTTTTGAGGCTGACTCGACACATTCCAGCCTCAAGGAGTACGACCCCAGTGCCGTTTCTGGGAGGACAAAGACTCCTGTGTCCAACTTTGTCCAAGTTACAATGAACGGTGGCACCGAGTTGGCGAAACACACGACCATGGGAATAGGTCTAGACATTGGGTCAACAACGACGAAGGGTGTGCTCGTCGACTCAACAGGCACTGTGCTGGCGACCTCGCTCGTGACCACTGGCGGGTCGCCCCTTGGTGCCGCAAGACGTGTCATGGAAGAGCTGTCGCAGACATCAGGTGAGGACTTGACAGGCCTGCCCATAGTTACCACGGGTTACGGACGGACATCTGTCGAGTTCGCCCATGAAACCGTGACTGAGATAACATGCCACAGTATTGGTGTTCATTCGCTGAACCCCGATATTCGACTCCTCATTGACGTGGGTGGCCAAGACTCGAAAGTGATTCGGATTGGACCAAACGGGCGTCCAACGGACTTCGAGCTGAATGACAAGTGTAGTGCGGGGACCGGCAGGTTCTTAGAAGTCATGGCCAGAGTGCTGGAGGTCTCGATTGACGATCTGGGTCCCCTTGCTCTACAATCTACTACTCCGTCCACAATCAGCAGCACGTGTACAGTCTTTGCTGAGAGCGAAGTTGTGGGCAGAATCGGGACTGGTGCCGCGCCTGCTGACATCGCTGCAGGAGCGCACTTGGCTATGGCAGGGAAGGTTGCCACCTTGGCGAGGAGAGTTGGTTTGGTGACTCCTGTAGGCGTGACCGGCGGCGTGGCCCTCAACCCCGCGTTTCGTCACTATCTCTCCAAACAGCTAAGTTGTCCTCTCTGGATGCCGGAGAAGCCCCAGCTGACCGGGGCTCTTGGCGCAGCGATTCTGGCAGTCAAACGATAGGTTGCCGTTTCTATCTTTGGACGTTGGGTCCGCATGAACGCGCATTCATAGTATGAAACGCGAGTGTGCCTTCAGCTTGGGGTTGCGAGAGCCTTCTCACCGGCCTTGATTCCTAAATCAAGAGCCAGTTGATTTATCTTGACGAACTTAGGCCAACGTTCCTCCATCTGGTGTCTGAGACCCTCTATCGACACGGCCTTCGTGATTGCCGCGAAAGCACCCATCATCACTACGTTGGCGGTCTGCTTGCTTCTGACTTCCTGGTCCGCAATCCGTGTCGCAGGAATACTATAGACCTTCACACCCTTCGGGAGTTCACTCTCCACCTTAACAAGGTCACTGTCGATTATGAGTATACCATTCTCTTTCAGGCCGTGGACGTACTCAAGGTATGCTGCTCGGCTCATGACAACGAACACGTCAGGCGCGATGACCTTCGGATAGTCGACCTCTTCGTCACTGATGACTATCTCGCTCTTGCTGGCACCACCTCGTGCCTCGGGACCGTAAGACTGAGTCTGGACCACGTACTTCTTGTCGAACAGGGCTGAGGCCTCCCCGATGACGACCGCCATGGTGACGATACCCTGACCACCAAAACCCCCTATCCTTACCCCATAGCGCCCCATACTATCACTTCCTGACCTTCGCGTGCATCTGTTTCAGAACATCAGTATATTCGGGCTTCTCAATATCGACGAACTCACCACAGACTATTCTCCTTGCGTAGTCGAGCTCCGCCTCGTGTGGTGGAAGACCGTTCTGGATGTCAGTCACCTCTAGGAGGTGTTTGTGCATATCAACACCCTCCCCAAGCCTGTTCATCCTGCCATATGCAGTGGGACACGCGCCGACAATCTCGATGAAAGAGAGCCCTTGTTTCTTGATGCCTTTTTCAATCGACTTTGTGGCACGACGTACCTGGACAGCTGTCCAACGTGCGACAAACGTCGCTCCAGAGGACGCGGCAAGCTTGACCAGATTGAAAGGATGCTCGATGTTGCCGATAGGAGCGGGGCTCGTCTGCGTCCACTTCTCGTGCTCAGTAGTGGGTCCGAACTGGCCGCCTGTCATACCGTAGTTGAAATTGTTTATGCAAACGACTGTCATGTCGATGTTTCTCCGACAGGCATGAATGAGATGGTTTCCTCCTATCGCGGCAAGGTCTCCATCACCTGCGACGACCAGAAGCTCGAGATCGGGGTTGGCAATCTTAACACCTGTGGCGAATGGGATGGCCCTGCCGTGTGTCGTGTGAAATGTGCCTGTCTTGAAGTAGCCCGACGTACGACCACTGCATCCGATGCCTGACACGACGACCACCTTCGAGAAGTCGATCCCTAGGGTGTCGATGGCCCTCGTGATCATACCTGTAACGATTCCTATCGAGCAACCGGGACAGTAGATCCATGGCATTCGGTCCTCCCTGATGTACTTGGCCATCGGGTGCTTCAGTATGACTTGGTCTGCTGTTGCAGTCATTGAGCGTGGACCTCCATGATCTTCTGTAGGATCTCGTCAGGCAGTTGAGGTGTTCCGGCAGGTTTTGCCATGAGGTGAACAGGTGTAGGCGCTGCAAATGCCCTGACCATATAGTAGACCTGCCCCATGTTCTGTTCAGGTACTATGATGTGTTTGACGTCTGAGGCGAGCTGTGCGATGGTTTCTTCGGGGAACGGCCAGACGGTCTTCAACCTCAACATCCCCGCCTTGATACCTTTCGCCCTTGCATCCTTGATGGCCTTCTTGGCGCTTCTTGATGGCGTCCCATAGGCGACGATGGCGATGTCTGCGTCGTCCAGCAAGTATCTCTCTACCTCAGTTATCTCATCGATGTGTTTGAGTATCTTCTCGTTCAGTCGAGTCACGAGCTCAATCTGCACCTTGTCACTATCAGTAGGATACCCACGCTCGTCGTGTGTAAGACCTGTGGCATAGAACTGGTACTTCGTACCGAGCAAGGCCATTGGCGGCACAAGATCATCATCAGGTTTGAAGGGCAGATATTCAGAGGGGTCGCCGTTGGGCATCTTCCTGCTTACAAGCTTCAGGCTCTTCTCATCAGGTATTACGAGTGCTTCTCTCATGTGTCCGACTATCTCATCGGCCAGCACAAACACAGGAACTCTGTACTTCTCTGATAGATTGAACGCCCTGACAGTGAGGTCGAACATCTCTTGGACAGATGCCGGTGTCAATGCGATTATCTGATAGTCACCATGGCTGCCCCATTTCGCCTGCAACACATCACCCTGCTGCCCACGTGTGGGTTGACCAGTACTCGGACCGCCACGCATTATGTTCACGATGACAATCGGGGTTTCCGTCATGACGGCAAGACCCACAGCCTCCATCATGAGGCTTGCACCCGGACCCGAGGTCGCGGTCATGGCCTTGGTCCCCGCCCACGAGGCGCCAATCACACTCGTTATGGAGGCGATCTCGTCCTCATACTGAACATATGCTCCGCCCAGCTCAGGCATCCTGACGGACATCCACTCAGCTATCTCGGTCGCAGGAGTGATCGGATAGCCACCGAAGTATCTGCACCCGGCGCTCAGAGCCCCCTCAGCACAGGCGATGTCACCCATTGTGAACATGGCTCGTTCGGGCATTCAGTGGACCTCCTCTTTCTCCTCTGCCTTCTGATACTCTGGGACGATTGTGCCCTCCTCCACTGTCCCTGCTTCAAGTGCCGCTTCAGCTTCCTTCCTATCAACCAGAAAGATGGCCATGTCAGGACAAATCAGTTCGCAGAACTCGCAATTCACGCAGGCGTCAATATCGCAGGCAGTGACCGGATGGTAGCCCTTGCGGTTATACTTCTCTGTCAGGCAGAGGACGTGCTTGGGACAGAACTCCACACACAGACTGCATGCCTTACACTGTTCCTGCAGGATGACGAGGACTTTCTCTCTAGTCCTCGGGGGTTTGGGTGTGATCGGCTTGCGGACAGTTGACATTCAGGTGCACTCCATTTGCAGTCTGCAATAACTCTTTGTCCCTAGATGGACTGGTCTGGACAGAACCCGGTCTTGGTTGGGGCTGACCAGAAGTAGCAGGTATATGAGCCTTACCTTAGTGCTCCCCAACAGGTGGTTGAGCATGACCACAGTTAAGAGGCAGCACTACAAACCACGCGACAGCACGATGGTGGTGTGGTAGGTCTTGCCCGACGACGAGCCAAACGAGGAAGAGCTGGCCAAGTCGTTGAAGGGCAGGACCTTGCGAGTCTACTGGTACATGCTACGTCATCCTGTACCGATGACCGCGCGAGAGATCCAGCGTGGTGCTGCCCTTTCCAGTCCTTCGCTGTCCATGCACCACCTTGAGCACCTTAGGCTGCTAGGGTTGGTAGACAAGGATGTTCATGGGCAGTATACAGTGAGGCGCGACGTGCGTGTCGGGGTTCTCAAACTGTTCGTCGGGAGAGGTCGGCTCATGGTGCCCCGATTTCTCTTCTACGCTACTTTCTACACCTCTGTCACTGCTGCACTTGCTACGATGATACTAGGCACTGGCCACATCGATTCGTACTTGTTCGTTCTACTTGTCCTTCTGTCATCAGTCTGTGTGGTCCTGTGGTACGAGTCACTGAAAATATGGAGGGAACAGCCATTTCCAGAGCAAGAAGACTAGGTTCTAAGAGTAGAACTAATTACCATATCACGCAAGTCAATACGGACTGTCACTCTCCGATGGGACTGTCCTGGAGTGAAGCTATACACATCTCGCTCCGATCATTTGCTCTCGCCACTATCCTGCTGCTCCTGCTGATAGTAGGCGCGCTGTTTCATCCCGCCCCTCTTCTTGCCACCATCACCGAGGAGTCCCTTGGCGGCAAGACCTTTGCCTACTGCAGTGACAATCCGGATGTTTCACTCACATATCACTCACTATGGAACCAAACAGAAACCCCTGTTCATTCAGGTGACAGAATCTCAGGTGACAGAGTAGTTCTCAGGGGCACGTGGTCACCCCTTGGCACGGTTGTGCAGAGCAGGATTGACGTGAACGCGACCGCAATCCCGAGGTCTATCTCTAATCAGAGCCCGTCCAGCTCAGTCTGGATAGACACGCGAGGACTGGGCAACAACGCCACCTGTATCATCACGGTCTTCGCGCTACTACTTAACGAGTCCACAATCAATCAGACATTCAGCAATGTCTTCATTGGCAATTTCTTCGTCCCTCACGTGATAGTGCTGTTTCCGAATGGTGGCGAGCACTGGACCGGCGTTAACAACGTAACATGGTTCGGCTGGGACAACAACACTGACGAGCCGTTGACCTACGAAGCACTGTTGTCATCTGACTCAGGGATAAGTTTCCAGCTCCTTGCCACACATCTCTCGTCAACATGGTACCAATGGGACTGCACGGGCTTTCTCAATCTAAGTACCTACATGATTGAAGTTCGTGTCACAGATGGGATCTATGTTTCTTTTGACAGGTCCGATGGGACTTTCACTGCAGGAAACATACCCACCACGACGACCAGCACGACAACCACTACCACGACCACTACCACGAATACAACAACAACTACTACGGTTGATAACAGGTTCATTGTCGGCTTCTTCATCTCTGCGGCCATAGTTTCAAGCGCGGTGATGGCGCTCATAGTGTACTATGCAGCCAAGAGATGGTTCTGATTAGAAGTCTACTTGGTCCGAACAGATCAAAGAAACCTGTCCACAAGTGCCTCTGTGCTGATGACGTGTTTGTGGAGTCCAAGTTCCTCAGGATCTATCCCCATCGCCAGACCAAGCAGCTGTGTGTAGTAGAACACAGGGAGATGATACCTGTCACCAATCTCCTTGTTCAGCTGGGGTTGAGACATCTCGAACTGAAGATGGCAGAACGAACAGACATCGACTATGCACTCTGCCCCTGCCTCAATCATATTGTCAAGCTTCTCACGTGCAATGTCTATGCTGACAGGCACGTTTGACCCACGGACTCCACCACCTGCACCGCAGCAGAGGAACTTCTCCTTGTACTTCACACTCTCTGCACCCGTGACTTCGACCAACTCATCAAGGAACGTGTATTTCTGGGTCTGTTTCCAAGGCCTGAGCTTCGTGGGCTTCAAAAGATGACACCCATAGTGCACACCGACCTTCAGCCCGCTCAGAGGGCGGGTCACCTTCTTGCGTAGGTTGTCCAACCCAAGGTTGTAGATGATCTCGACGAGGTGCTTTGCATCAGCCTTTGCCTCGTACTTCAGACCAACACTATTGAGAATCCGTTGGACCTCCTTGAGCCTCTCCGGTTTCTCATGAACCACATGGAGTGCCTCTTTGAATGTCCCATAGCAGCCATTGCAGCCTGTGATGATATCGTGACCTGCCGCTTCTGCAAGTGCGAGGTTCCGTGAGGCGAGGGCGAGCCAAGTGGGGTCGCTGAATGACCTGATCACACCGGGGGCAGGACAGCAGCTCGCGCCCTGCAGTTCCTCCAGGTCAATCCCAAGTCTGGGGAGTACAACCCTGATGCTCTTCTCCACATTGGGGAACCGATTGGGCATGATACATCCCAAGAAGAACGAGTAGGTCTGAGCCTGCGTCATCTCTAATTAGCCCCTGCTCCCTCTCCCTCTACTAGAGCCTTGAACCCTGTCTGCCTCATTATCTCCTTGACCTGAGCGAGTGCCTGTTCGCTGGAGTGCGTTGTCGGAGGTATCTCGACGATGCCGAGTTCTCTCCGCATCTCTTGGTTTGCATCGTCCAGTGGGACCGCATGACCTGTCTGGAGCAGCTTCTGAGCCGACTTGCGATGCTGTGGCAGCATGAAGCCCTCCTTGACAGCCATGTTCCGCATTATGATGATGGCATCTGTGACCTTGATCTGTCTTGGACACCTTTCGAGGCAAGTCAGGCACGTGGCACATAGCCAGAGGTCGGGCGAGCTCAGCACGTCCTCTTTGAGACCGAGCAGAGCCTTCCGCATGAGTTCACGTGTCCTGAAGGCAGTTCGACGTCCACTAGGGCAGACACTAGAACAAGTCCCGCATTGGATGCAAGTGCGTATTCTGTCTGCACCTGCTTCGACAATCTTGTCTACGAAGGTAGGATCTATGTCTGCGCTCCGAATGGTCTCACGGCTGATGTCGCCCATTAGGATGTCCTTCGATACAGTGGTGTTGTCAGGCATCTGAGCTTGCGTGATATAAGAGTGGTGCTGATGACAGAGACTTCCAGAGTGTGCTCACTGGAAATTGTACCTCGCACTAGACAGGAGGCTAGTGTTCCCGATTCTGACATTCGTCAGGCCGGCGTCTTGAGCGGCTTTCACTGCCTGCTCTGCATGCGCCCTGCTAGTGCACGGCAGATCACTCATCATGTGGTGAGGGTAGAATCCAAGGAGCGCAGTCGGGACGGTTGGGTCGCAGGATGCAATGAAGGCCGCAAGTTTCCCGATCTCAGACACGCCTATGTATCCCGGAACGAGGAGTATGCTGGCAATGAGAAACTCCTCCTCCCGCTTCCTTCCGCGTTGCGCCAGGGCTCTGAAGTTCCTGAGGACGCTGTTGTTGGACACGCCTGTCAGCGCAGTGTAGAGTTCAGGGGAGTACGCCTTTAGGTCGAATTTCACGGGCGCCCTGCTCTCCCAGACAATATCCGCAATCTGCTGGAGCCACTTGCCAGAGATTAGACCATTGGTTTCATAGCAGATCTTCACATCTCGCTCTCTTCGGAGGAGCTTCGAGGTTTCGACCGAGTGCCACGCATTGCACGAGGGGTCGCCCCCGAAATAGCAGACGCATGCAGTCCTGTCGTCAGCCACTGCCGCGAGTTCAGAAGGAGTCATCAGAGGCGTTCCTCTCGCCATCATGCCCCGGTAGCTGATGTTCTGACAGAACAGACAGTCTGAGCTGCAGGTGCCGTAGAACACAGCGAGGTTCTTCAGATAACGTGCATAGGCACCAGATTCTCCGTTGCACTGAGTCAGCGAACATACCCAGTCCGCCACGCAATTCGTCGGCAACTGATCAAAGTACCATGATACGACTGCCCTGCCCGGGTACTTCTCAACAATCTGTGAACCAGCAACGGTCCTGAGGTGGCAGAACCCAGTTTCACCCTCGTTCAGCCTACAGTGGTTAGCGCATTCCGGGCACACCGTTCCGCCGCTCTTTGAAACAGACGCGACCAGACCATCCCTCTGCCTGCTGGCTCGGTGCACTCTCGTCACTCGGTCCAGAAGTGTGCTGTTTGTTTGCAGGCATTCGGGGCAGCAACCCACAGACCTCGAAACGAGTCGCTCGTCTGGAGTGTGATTCGGGCAGAACATCTCATACGCTCTACGGCGGCTTTTCCATTCAACCTTTCCTTTTTGCCCCTGCTAGGGCCCAGCTGAAAGAGGCAACTGCAGCATGCATATACATCGCTCTGCCTCAATGCCCGACATACTCTGCACTGGTTTCATTCCTTCCTCGAATATGGACTCAGCTTGCTATCGTCTTCTTCGCACGGCTAAGAGCACAAGCGCAATCAAGGCGACAGTTGACGCACCCACTACTACCGCATTCGTGTAGGTCAAAGGAGAATTCTCAACTGTGGAATTGGTTGGATCTGACGTACGTGTTGGATCAGGTTCGCCGACTATTTCCACAGTCGCGTTGGCCACTACAGAAGTCGCACCTTCGTAGAAGACTCGTACGATGAAACCTGTGAGAAACAGTGTCAAATACGTGGCATTATCCCATCCAATTGTGAACTGCACGCTTTGCATATCCTCATACCGAGCGACAGCCTCTATCAACATCTTAGTCGGGAAGAGATAGGTGATCTGAGCATAGATACTCCTGTGCCCTGACTCCGCTGACTTCTCGTACGCTACACACACTACAGCATACTGTTTTGTGCCCAGTTCTATGTCCACATCAGCAAAATTGTGCAACTCGGGACCCACCGTAAGAGTGTACTCGTAGAGTTCAGCTACTGCAACGACATCAGCACCAGACACGGCAATACATGTACAAACCAGAGCGAGCAGCGGTAGAGCGATGGCAATCCTCTTTGGCATACTCAGCACCTCACCCTCGACTAGAGCACCCAATCTCTCAAAGTACCAGCTATGTATTGCAGTATTCCCTATTCAACTCTCCGTCGATGGAAACCCCGCGAATTCAATGCCTCTTTCAGATGCTAGATACAGCGGGGGTGGATATCGTCCGTTCTGAAGAACACCCAACAGGCGACAAGACTGGTGTCCAATCTCTCTTCCCCTTAACTGCGCCTGTTCCATTCACCCCTCCCTTCTGTGCCCATATCGAATGCATAATAACGACAGCCGTGAAGCAACGGATAAAAGGCCGAAGCATCTGCCCAGCCGAGCGCTCAGGTGTGGAAACTTGACAGTCGCCGAAGAGAAACCCCCCATCGACATGGACACTGTAGACCTAGGTTTCATCCAGATGATCAAGAAGACGGGTGGACCAAACATTCAAAGCTGCTATCAATGCGGGACGTGCTCTGGGTCGTGCCCCGCGGGTGCCCGCACGAACTATCTCGTGAGGGGGATCATAAGGAAGGCTCTCCTCGGCTTGAAGAAGGAAGTCATCTCGGCTCCGGAACTGTGGTACTGCACCACATGCTACATGTGTACTGATAGATGCCCGCAAGACGTGAAACCGACAGATGTCATCAAGGCGATTCGGAACGTTGCGGTCGAAGAGGGATACATGCTCAAACCGCATCAGGATGTTGCGAAGAAAGTCCTAGAGGCCGGACACGCGGTACCGCTCGACAAGGACACTTGGTCTGCTCTCAGGCAGAAGTCGGGTCTTGAGCCGCTGCCCCCCAACGGTTCTTCGAGTCCAAAGGTCGCCGAAGAGATACGCAAGATGGCCAAGAAGAGCGGATTTGACAAGCTGATCGGATACAGCGATGCATCTCCCCCGGCAGAGAAGGAGAAGTGAACGACTTGTCGAAGAGGCCTGCGTACTATCACTTTCTGGGTTGCATTATTCCCCACCGGTATCCAAGCATCGAGAAAGCTGCCAAGTTGGTCTTCAATGACCTCGGGATTGATCTGCTTGACATGGTGGGCGCGAGTTGTTGTCCCGCCCCCGGAGTCTTTGGTTCGTTCGACAGGGTGATGTGGGCCACAATTGCGGCACGCAATCTCACCATTGCAGAGCAAGGTGGTCATCCAATCACCACAGGATGCAACGGGTGTTTCGCCAGCCTCTGGGATGCAAATCACGATCTGAAGGAAGACGAAGAACTGAGAGCTGCTGTCAACAGCAATCTGGCTGAGATAGGACGAGAGTTCAAGGGCACAACCGAAGTCACCCACTACATTGACGTGCTCTACAACGTGGCGGGTATGCAGAAGGTGAAGGAGCATGTCACACATCCATTCACCGGAGTTAGGATGGCGCTTCACCCCGGATGTCATTGGATGCGTCCGGCGTTGGTCAAGAAGAAGGACAACAGCGAGCGTCCTCACATATTCAGGGAGATCTGCGAAGCCTCAGGAGCCAAATACGTTCACTACAAGGATGAGCTGATATGTTGTGGTGCAGGTGGAGCAGTCCGCACAGCAGACGTCAAGATTGCGCTTGAATTCACCAAGCAGAAGTTCGACAGTATCCTTGCGGCGGGCGGCGCCGACGTGATTGTGACTCCTTGCCCATTCTGCCTCCTGCAGCTCGATATGGGCCAGGTGGAGATCCAGAAGCTCTTTGGAGTCGAGTACAAGTTCGATGTCATGCACGTGTCAGAGCTGCTCGCGCTGGCCTTTGGACACCAGCCTGAGGAGTTTGGCCTTGCAGGCCATCTTCAGTATGCTCAGAGGAAGACCGAGCCGAACTGGCAGCGGCTCAAACTGAAGGCCAAGGCAACGGCCTAGAACATTTATGAAGCCCCACATACCTGCTAGGAACGAGGTCCAATTGCTTTGAGAAACTGGCTGGATGAGATGGACTACCTTGGCTTGGGAAAACGAGTTCGGCTGCACCGCCTGATGTATGAGCACGGTCCGGGCAATGGCCATATGCTGATACTGCCCATCGATCAGGGTCTTGAGCATGGCCCCGCAGACTTCCTGCCCAATCCTCCCTCGGGAGACCCGGACTTCCAGTTCAGGCTTGCTCTGGAGGGCGGCTTCACGGGCATTGCACTCCATCTGGGACTTGCCCAGAAGTATGCGGCAAAGTATGCTGGGACTGTCCCAATCATACTGAAACTCAACGGCAGGACGACGATTCCTCCCGAGAGCTACCCTATCTCTGCAATGACAGCTTCAGTAGAGGACGCAGTTCGCATCGGAGCAGATGCTGTGGGCTATACCCTATTCGTTGGCAGCCCGAGGCAGTTTGACGACTTCAACCAGTTCAGGAGAGTGAAGGCTGATGCGGACCGATATGGTATGCCAGTCATTATGTGGGCATATCCGAGGGGACAGGCAGTTGATGCCAAGGGCGGACGTGACTCTCTCTTTGCCGTGGACTATGCCGCACGCGTGGCAAACGAACTCGGTGCTGATGCAGTGAAGATTAGTATGCCTGCCGAGGACCCCAAGACGAAGTCGCTGCAGCCAAAACCGTATGACACACTGATACTGAGCTATGAGGAGTCAGTGAGAAAGGTCATCAAGTCGGCAGGCAAGACACTCGTCCTGTTCTCTGGAGGAGGCAAGATCAGCGATGAAGAGCTGTTGCGCAAGGCGAGCGTATGTCTTGAGGAGGGTGCCGCGGGTCTGATCTTCGGTAGGAACCTCTGGCAACGTGAGTGGGAAGACGCACTGAAAATGAGCAGGGCTCTCAAGGACTTGATGGGAGCCTAACTTAGTTCAGAACGAGATGTTCTAGATAACAAACGTTTTATCGTGCTATCCTGAAGCCGCGGACCATCACCCTCCAAGAGGACACATGATGGCAGAGGCCTCAGCAAAACCCGTCGTTGTCATAGGCGCTGGGATCGCAGGCATTCGCGCGGCACTCGATCTCGCAGGCATGGGCGTCAAGGTGTACATGGTTGAGAAACAACCATCCATCGGCGGGCACATGGCACAGCTCGACAAGACATTCCCCACATTGGACTGCTCCATGTGTATCATGGGTCCGTGGATGGTTGACTGTTCCCGGCACCCGAACATCACAATCCTAGCCTACTCAGAGGTTGTCGGCGTATCGGGGGAGCGAGGCGACTTCAAGGTGAAAGTCTTGAAGCATACTCGCCGCGTAGACCCTAGCAAGTGTACTGGCTGTGGCGAATGTCAACGCGTCTGTCCCATCGAGGTCCCCAACGAGTACGACCTTGGCCTCAAGATGCGAAAGGCAGCCTACATTCCATTTCCTCAGGCCGTGCCCAATATCGCGACAATTGACATTGAGAACTGCATCCAGTGCCTGACCTGTGTGAATACCTGCAAGGCCCAGGCTATCAACTTCGAGATCTCTGATGAAACCGTTGAGATCAACGCAGGCTCCATAATCGTAGCGACTGGCTATGCGCTACTTGATGCTTCAACTGTACCGGAGTATGGCTACGGAAGGTATCCTAACGTCGTCACAAGCCTAGAGTATGAGCGAATGGTCTCTGCAAGTGGACCCACAGGAGGAGTCCTAGTGCGTCCGTCTGACGGTCGAGAGCCCCATCATATCGCCTTCATACAGTGCGTCGGCTCACGCGATGTGAATCATTGTGCCTACTGCTCTAGGATCTGCTGCACTTATGCCACGAAGGAGGCCATCATCACAAAGGAGCACACACCGGACGTACACATTGACATACTGTACAATGACCTGCGTGCCTTTGGCAAGGGCTTCGAGGAGTTTCTGGTCCGGGGCGAGAAGGAGTATGGGATCAACTACGTCAAAGGGCTGCCGAGCGAGGTAGCCGAGGACTACGAAACACATGACTTGTCAGTCCGACACAGTGACACCAAGGGACGGGAGGTACTGCAAGACAAGTACGACCTAGTGGTCCTCTGTCCTGCGATGGTCCCCAATGAGAATAGCGCTCTCTTCAAGGAACTCGGCATCCAAGTCGACAATTACGGTTATGTGCAGGGCCTCAGCGACCATATTGACAGCGTCCAGTCAGGCGTGCCCGGTATCAGCATCTGTGGGACTGTGAACAGGCCAAAGGACATTCCTGACTCTGTGACGCAAGGCAGTGCAGCTGCTGCGCTTGCTGCGCTTGACGTGGTCATACCTAGAGCCGCCGAAACCGAGGTCCTGACAGAAAAGGACCTTGCGCTCATGACTGCGGAGCCGCGGATTGGCGTGTTCATCTGTTCCTGCGGCATCAACATCGCTGGGACCGTAGATGTTGCAGAGGTCACCCGGTATGCGGGTACTCTGCCAAACGTCGTTCACTCTCAAAACCTGCTATACTCATGTTCATCTGATGCTCAGGTCGTCATCAAGGACGCCATCAAGCAGCATAAGCTCAACCGAGTAGTAGTCGCGTCCTGCACTCCAAGAACCCATGAGCCCCTCTTCAGGGCAACAATCGAGCAGGCTGGACTCAACAAGTACCTCTTCGAGATGGCCAACATCCGCGAGCACTGCTCATGGATCCACCAGTCCGTCAAGGACGAGGCCACCTCCAAGGCGATGGACCTCGTGCGAATGGCAGTGGCAAAGTCAAGGCTGTTAGAACCTCAGGAAGAGGCGGTAACGAAGGTAGAGCCCGCAGCCCTCGTCATTGGGGCCGGGGTCGCCGGTATGTCTGCCGCGGAGCTGATAGCCGGCAAGGGCTTCAAGGTCTATCTGGTCGAGAAGGAGAAGGGAGTGGGAGGGCTACTAAGAGACCTGCGAACTGTGAGCTTCGATTTCAAGCCCGCTGCAGAAGTCATTGGAGAACACGAGCTCTCTATCAAGAACGCGCCCAACATCGAGCTGATGCTAGGCTCTGAGGTCACAGAGGCAAAGGGCTCGATTGGTGACTTTGAGGTCACCGTGACGACAGGAAAGAAGCAGAAGCAGTTGAAGGTCGGAGTGGTTGTGGTGGCCACAGGGGCTGTTCAGCTTGACGAGAAGGGTCTCTATGGCCTTCACAAGCTCCCCGGCGTGATGACAGAACTCGAGTTCAACCAGTGGCTCGGACAAGAGAAAGCGATGCAGGACGACCAGACCTTTGCAGTCATCCACTGTGCAGGGTCGCGCGAGGATGAATCGCTCGAAGGTGCCCGGACATGGTGCTCTGCTATATGCTGTACAGTGGCTCTCGAACACACGCTTGAGCTTCTGGAGAAACACCCTGATTCACGGGTGTTCCACATATACAGAGACGTCAGGGTTTCCTATGCGGCCGAGGACAAGTACCGCGAGGCCCGGAAGAAGGGTGTTGCCTTCATCAGGTTTGACAAGGACTCTCCCCCAGACGTGAAGAAGGGGAAGAAAAAAGCACTCAGGGTCGAGGTCACCGACCAAATACTCGGGGCCAAACTTCTCTTGGATGTCGATCACGTGATTCTGTCCACTGCCATGGTCCCGCGCGAAACAAACAAGCAGGTTTCAGAGCTCTTCAAGGTGCCCCTCAACATGTCTGGTTTCTTCATGGAGGCGCACCCCAAGTTGAGGCCTGTAGACTTTCAGACTGATGGTGTGTTTGTCGCTGGCACTGCCACTGCGCCAAAGTCGATTGACGAGGCAATCGCTCAAGGACGGGGTGCTGCCGCAAGAGCCCTTGTGCCCTTGGTGAGCGGGATAAGGAAGGCCGAGGCGATAGTTTCTGTCGTAGATCCAGAGGTATGCGTGGGTTGTGGGACCTGCGAGATCAACTGTGCCTACAACGCCATTGAGGTGGTCCCGGGCGAGGGTGGACACGACTATGCTGTGTCGAACCCTGTCCTATGCCAAGGTTGCGGGAAGTGCGCTGCCGGATGTCCTTCAGGTGCCATCACGATGAAGCACTTCACTGACGATCAGATTCTCGCACAGATACGTTCGGCACTTCAGGACATGCCTTCGAGTCAATCACGTATTCTTACAATCGTGTGTAACTGGTGCAGCTATGCAGGTGCAGACAGCGCAGGGGTTTCAAGATTCCAGCAGCCGACCAATGTTCGTGACATACGTGTCATGTGCACAGGGAGAGTCAGTGTGACTCACATCCTTGAAGCGTTCAGGATGGGTGCAGACATGGTCTGGATATCAGGATGCCACATAGGTGACTGCCACTATGTCGATGGCAACGTGACATTCGAGAGACGGTTTGCCATCGCCAAGAAGATCATTGAGAAGGCAGGGCTTGAAACCGAGCGTCTACAGTTCACTCATATCAGTGCAAGCGAGGGCTCAATCTGGGCTGAGACTGTAAGGAAGCTGTCTGAGCTGGCTGACAAACTAGGACCTAGTCCTCTCAGGCAGAGATAGCGATATACCGATAGTGGAAACGGTACCTAGTTATGCGTCTTGGCTGGGCAAATCATAGCACTCTCTACTCAGCCTGTCACCTTCAGAGTCTTTCCGCACCTTGGACACCGGACCATCTTTCCAGCACGAACTCCCTCGGGCTCGGTCGCGTATCTGTTTCGACAAAAGGGGCACTCTATTTCTCCTGACATAACAGAGGGCAGCCTGACTTTCCACCTTCGGAGAACATAGAGCCCCATGAATGGCAATATTGGGAAGGGTAGCGGATAGCCAAGTCCCAGCATCCCATACTGAAAGAGCTGACTTGCGAGAAGCCAGCCCCAGAATAGTGCAGGGGCGACGTTCAGGACTATGGCCCCTTCGACAATCCTTGTTCGAGTTCCCCTTTTGCGAAGAACCCAGAGGCTCACCACGAGCACCAGCCAAGCTAGGAAGTAGAAGGCGGCCAGATACACAGTGGGATTTCCAGACAATAGCAGCAGGATGTTTGAAGAGATCCCAAAAGATGTCATGTGGTCACCATACCACAGAAGGTACATCCACCAGACAGGAGCCACCACGAAGACCTGTATGTGTGGGAAGTACTCAGGACTCCTTGAGAACATGGCAAAAGACGGCAGGAACATCCCCACCGCCAATAGGACGAGAGCCCTCTTCGTTGAGAAACTCACGCCAGAAGCGTCCAAGTGATACGAAGTGCCCATAGACCATCTCACCCCTTAATCGCATGAAACCCGCAGCCGCAACAAATAACTCAATAACAACTGACCTCGACTTAATCTTTTGCATCGGAGCCTTTCTGCGGTATGTGATGCCACATATGTATGAGGAAGAGAGATTCTGACGGGGCCGTCATCGTAGTCAGCATTCCTCCTTGAACAATATCGCACATCATGAATCCTACTATCTTACGCTCATGAGTGTTTGTCATTCAACTTAATCGCTTGTTGCCAACCAGTATGTCTCACACTTACGACTTGCAAATCCTCCACTCGTGTGTCGGAACTCTTCATCCACTGAAGATAGACCTACGAGTATTCCTGCGTATCTGCGGCTCGGGGCTTAGAGCGACTCCTCACTGCTCCGTTCCCAGTCTGCGAGTTGCACGGCAACGCTGGTTTTCCAGTTGCTCCGGTCATTGCCAACTCGTGTACCAGAAATAGTATACGGCCCTCTGGAAGTGCAGGTATATCTGCTGATTCCATTCTGCTCTCCATGCATCGTTGAAGCCAAACAGCAGTTGAGTAGTCACGTCATTTACTGTAATATCACCCCTCGACCCGCCTCCCCATCTACTATCACAGCGAGCCCACTTCGTTCCCGGAATGGATGCCCTGAACCAGTCAGAATAGTACTGAACAGGAGTTGTCGATTTGTCACTTAAGACGCGCAGTTCGACATTGTCGACAGTGGACAATCCACCTGAGGAGTCGCTCTGCCAGATGCATCCGTCGAAGTAAAGCCACACTGTTGTTGATGATGGGGAGAAACCGTAGGGCCAATAGCTCGAACTCCAGCTGAAGTCATAGCCAACGTAGAAATTGACCAGTCCCATCTGCCAGTGAGCATAGTCTATGTTACCCCTCACCCTCTGAGCCAGCCTATACCTAGGCTGTAACGGAGGCGAGTCCTCAATGTACTTCGTTTCAGTTGCAATGGTGAAGTAGTTATAGTGGGAGCTCCCAGAAGTGCCCCAATAGTACTTCCCATCCGTTGTCCAATAGTGGACTTGGCTCCAAGCCGGGTTTGCAGCTATATATGCATAGCCCCTGACCTGACCGTACCAGTATGCTCCTGATTGCTGTGGAATCGCAGCTCCATCGAACTTATAGCGGTGATAGTAGCCGTTTATGCGGTCACGTGTGGTGCTGTGCATTCTCCATTCTGTGAACGGGAAGCCGTAGATATCGTAACCAGTGCCGCCAGCCATGATGTAGGTATAGCCGTCTCCTCCTTGTTGATCTCCGAACGGCGGGACGGAATCAGCTCCGTGGATGGCTCCAAACAAGTGACATAGTTCGTGCACAGCACACTCCTCTATGCGTGATGCATCCAAGAATGCCAAGTAGTTGCCCATCGCGACACATGCTGAACCGAGCTGCCATGCCCTTCCTTCGCCGCTGTGAACCTCATAACCTGCTCCCATGACGCCTAAACCGATGTCAAACCCATGATTCTCTCTCATTGTATAACCTTGGTTGTAATCGAAGTAGAACGGGTTTCCAAAGGTTTCCGCGCCCACCCACGCGCCGCCGATTCCTAGGGCTGTGCCAAGTTGATAAATGGTGGCTTCAAGTGCCGCTCCCGAATCGACAACGCCATCCAGTCGAGTGTCCCAGCTGTAGGTACCCACGTGCAGGAAGTTGAAGTCAAGTCCGAACTCGTTGCAGAGGTTTGTGGAGGGTCCAAGGTTCATGCCTTGTCCAACACGAAAGCTGTGATGCACTGCATTGAACAAGAAGGTTGTGTCAACATAGTAGGTCCATTGGTCATTCACGACCGCAACCAGAATCTCATGGACAGATGGGTTCTGTTGCACGGTGAAGCTGGGTCCAGCAACCGATGGACTAAAGTATCCAGCGCCCCCGCCGTTCCATCCATAGGCCTTCATGTCTGTGACTTGGTAGTTCACTGGGACAATCTGGGGAGGCTGGTTTGGCACCCCTGTGACACTGAGTGCCCCATTCAATGCCCAGTATCCTCTGTTGGTATCGTGCAAGAATGGACCGAATGTTGCAGTGATGTAAATGGTCTGACTCGGGTATATGAGATATCCAGTGTACAAGCCGGGATCCGGGAACGCCCATACCCCCAGATGAAACCCAATATACAGCTTGGTGAGTTCCCTGATCTTTACGTTCAGATACACTCCCAGCGGCTCGTAATGGTTGCTGTGTATCTCAAAGGTGAATTCGAGACCCTCTCCTTTGTAGAGTGTGCCATCTTCGAGGAACCAACCGGTTATCTCCAGTTTGTTGGCGGATGCAACGGAGCCACCTGTGACGGACCATTCTTTGGGCATGATTTCAAAGGTGCGCATAATCTCTGTATTCACGGTGGTGCCATCGTCGCACAGACCATATGTGAGATTCATCATGAATCGATTCGGCACTGCTAGGGATTTGTTGATTGGTATCCTGAAAGGTTCGAGATTGTCTGCAACAGACCTGGCCCCCACCCTCCCCCAGCGAACAATAAGAGCCCCTCTGAATGGGTCGACCTGAGTTGAATTGCTGAGCTGTATTCCTGACTCGTTGTCGGAATACGGGTTGCCTTGGATTACAACAGTGGGCAGAATATAGTCACTTGGGGGGTACAGGACACCAGTGACATTCAGGTCAAACTCACATTTGCTCTCAAGCATGATATGAATGTCCAGCGTTGAATTTCGCACTACTCTGCTGCAGCTGATTGGCGTCAACGAGTCACAGATACCTTCAGTCACAGAAGGACTTTCTGCAGCGACAGTCATGGGAAGACCCATGAGCACCAAAACACAAACAGTCAAGATCATGGCATATCGATGCACGAACAGTACCCTCCATCCCGTAGCCAATGCGAAGAGAACATAATTCCGTTCGTTGTGTCGGTAATAAACTTGGCGAATTCTCAATGCTGTGCAAGCCAGCTTCTGGGAACAGCAGTGTTAGTAAGAGAAAACGGACGGAATATTAGAGACTCGAAACCCGTGATGGAGAATTCATCCGAGCGAAATCAGATGCGATTCTGATCTGTGGCCAAGTGTGCCCAATTGCAGTTCATACCTAGTTATGTGTATTGGCTGAGCAACAGTACTCTCTATTCAGCCTGTCACCTTCAGAGTCTTTCCACATCTTGGACACCTGACCGATTTCCCAATACGAACACCCTCGGGTCCAGTGGTGAGCCTGTTCCGACAGAACGGGCATTCTATTTCTCCGGACACAACAGGGGGCGAGCTGAATCTCCAACCTCGAAGAACATAGAACCCAATGAACGGCAGCATGGGAATGGGCAGGGGGTAGACAAGGAACTGGGCACCATACTTGAAAACCTGACCTACTAGAAGCAGGCCCCAGAGCAATGCAGGAGCACTGTTCAGCATTATGGCCGCTTTCAGAATCCTTGTTCGAGTCGGTCTACTATGAAGAATCCCTAGGCCGACTATGAAGGCCAGCCAAGCGGCGAAGCAGTAGAAGCTCCATACGGGCTCGGCTCTTCCAGTCAATAGCAGGAACAGGTTAAAACTGGCCTCAAAAGACGGCATTTGGGCGCCGTACTGGAAAGCGGTCAACATCCAAAAAGGCGCATACACAAAGAGCATGGTGTGTGTGTATGAGTGGTCCAAAGTGTTCCTTATGTAGACCGCCAGATAGGGCAGGAGAGTCCCCACAACCATCAGAGCAAGAGCCTTCCTTGTTGAGAGGACTACTCCTCCGGGATCCGGTTCACTCGAGGTACCCATGAATCGCCCACCTCTCTGAAGTGATGATAAGCAAAGCCACAACTGGTGACTCGATGAAGCTGAAGTAGGCTTAATGTTTTGCATCGAAGTTTTTCTTTAGCATATGGTGCGACAGACTGACCAGGGAAACTATGCGTAGACTCTTGAACTCGCTGACAAGATTGGACCAAACCTTCCCAGAAAAAGATAGACTGGGGGACAGCGCAAACGCCTGCCGGGCCAGGGCCGAGGGGCCCTGACCAGACAGGTTGTCTATTCTCTGGGCGGCAGTTCAAGGCAAACTAACAAGTAATGAACTCAGTATCAGGAGCCCGAAAAGGACCAGAAGCAGGAATGCAATGCAGATGCAGCATCCACATCTGCTACGTCCTCTGAAGAACACCCTGTCAACAACGACAGCAGACGCAACGGCATGTAGCCATTCCATGTAGTCCCCTACAGAAACGCGGAACTGGTCCCTGATCGCCAGTATCTTCTTGTCGAGACGAAAAGCGAACGCACCCACGCTGGTGTTTGCTTCAAAGCCCCATGCCAACAGTCCACCTTGGGCTTTCAACACGTCGTCATGATAGAAGATTTTGAAGTTCTTACGGAGAGCAATCCATGGCCGCGTGAGCTTTGCAATCGTCTTGCCTTCACGATCCTTGAGCCAGAATGTCTTGTCAAAGAAGCCTCCCTTAGCAGTGAGAATCTTGTTGCCCTGCGCATCCTCGAAGTTGACTGTTGACCTTAGGATGCTGAACCAAGTCTGCTTTGCAACTGCGACCTTCTCACCGGTCTGCTCATCATATATCTCGAAGACAGGTCTCGCCGCTATGATCTTCTGAACAACTTTGAAGTTACGGTGCCCACCTGGTGTGCTTTTGCCTACTTCCACTGATGATACCTCTCTTACTATCGTGCGTCACCATGCTATTAAACAATAGTCGTCTCTCTAGGTCTTGGCCGAGCCCTGCGAGCCGTCTGTGAATCCCGGCGCGGCCAAGACACTACTGATATAAGAGGGCGGTTTTCCGTCGGCTCCGTCATTGCTCCGAGGTGGAATCATGGTGACTGAAACCTGGGGCCAGCTCAAATCCCTTGAAGGCAGGAAGCTCGAAACGCTTGATGCCGAGTTCACTAGAGAGGTGTCAAAGATCATAGGCGGTCAAGACCTTACTGCATGTTTCGCTTGCGCCAAGTGCAGCGGAGGATGCCCAGTTTCTGACAAGGTGAACGTGCAGGTCCATCAACTGATGAGGATGCTTGTCTTTGGTCTTGAAGAAGTCCTCAAGACTGACATGATCTGGCTATGCACAACTTGTTACCAGTGCCAACAGAGATGCCCTCAGGGTATCGACATCACTGACATAATCTTCGGTCTCAAGAATATGGCCTTTCGCAAGGGCATTAACCCACCCGGCTATGTTGCATCGCGCAAAGCACTGTACGACTCGGGCAAGCTCTACGAACCAACTGACTGGGAACGAGATGACCTCGGCCTTGCTCCGGTTCCGCTTTTGGATGTGGCCGAAACAAGGAAGGTCTTGGACAGGACTGGGCTCATGAAACTCCAGGAGGGCGAGTGATACGACTCAGACCTATGAGGTGTTCCTCGGATGCGCGATCCCCAACCGTTTCAATAACTATGAGGCGTCCATGAGGGCGGTCGCGAAGGAGCTGGAGGTCGAGCTTCTGGACTTCCAGGGTGCATCATGTTGTGGGACGGTAGTTCTGAAGTCCATCGATGAACCTAGCTGGCTCGCCTTATCGGGAAGAAACATCGCACTTGCGGAGAAGCGCAGACACGACATAGTCACCCCCTGCAATGGCTGCTTCGGGTCACTCAAGGACACTGCCCACATCTTGAACTGTGATGAAGCTGCGAGAAAGGCGACCAACAAGACACTGTCGGCGCTCGGGCTCAAGTTCACTGGTAAGGCGAAGATACTGCACTTTGTCGAGGTCCTGTACGATATGAGGGACGAAATCAAAGGCAGAATCGTGAAACCCCTCACAGGGCTCAGAATCGCGTTTCACCCGGGATGCCATCTTCTGCGGCCGTCGAAAGTGGCTGGTTTCGAGGACCCTGAGCTTCCTCACAAAGTCGATGAGCTCTTGGAGCTGACTGGCGCGAGGAGCATACCTTGGGGGCTCAAGTTGAGATGCTGCGGTTCGCCTCTGCTCATTGCTAGCGAAGCCGTGGCCTCAAGCGTACTGAAGGAGAAGATGATATCCGCGAAAGAGGCCGGCGCTAGTTGTGTCGTTACCAATTGCCCTGCATGCCACACGCAGTTTGACGTTCAGGTTCTCGGACTGAAGGATGAACATGGTCAGTCACTCGAGATGCCTGCACTATTCGTGACCCAGGTACTTGGTCTGGCCATGGGCCTCGACCCGGATAGCCTAGGGCTTGGACTGAACAGAGTTTCACTAGACCCAATTCGTGAAGTATTGGGGATCTAGTCCGGATTCTAACCTCATAGCAGATGACGAGGTTACACTTCTCGCATGCTCTCACTCAAGGCCGGAGTCTGGCTATGGCAACTACCGCATAAAGAGATGCAATTGCCACCAAAGAAGCGATTGACGCCACGACCATCAATACTGGTGACAGCGAGGATGTGGATGGTTGTATGACTCGAACGAGCGTCCATGCCCGGCTGCTCTCGTTCCGCAGGTTCATCACAACCATGCTGTAGTTGTAGACGCCCGCCTCAAGCTCGTCCAGAGAGGTGGTGATGTTTCCGCCGTACCATATGTCGGAGTCCACCATCGTGCCATTCTTGAACAGTTCGAAGCTGGAGGGTTGTGAGTCGTAAGCCGTCCAGACAAGGTTGTTGTTGGTCGTGCCGGCGACAATCTCAGTTTCGTTCTCTATCCACAGGAAAGGTGGTCCCGTCCTTTCCGGCCATCTGTCCACACTGCCTGCCGAGCCCGGTATCGAGTAGACTCCATAGCCGTCGTAGTCGTCCCACGTGTTGCCCATCGAGATACCGTCATCCCATTCCGTGTTGCCACTGTCATCGAGGGCGTTGTGTACACCACTCCCTGTGATGACGTTTCCGAAGATTCGGTGCCCTGTGGCTCCGTTAGTGATGGTCACAGCAATGCTGCTGGTTTCAACTATGGTGTTGTTGATGATCTGGATATAGGCAGAGTCAGAAAGGACCACCCCTCTGTCACAGCCGACCACGGTGTTGTTCTTGAAGAGTGTCCATGAGCCGCCACCTGATATCAGTCCTGTTTCGCAGTGACTGACCGCGTTATCACTCAAAACGATACCAACCGTTGCGTTGCTCTGTTGGTGGTAAAGAGAATCCATCAGGGACGTGGAAAGCCATATGGCCGCGGATGTCAGGTTCTCGAACTTGTTTGACTTGACAGTGAACAGCTCGGCACCGGGGTAGATGAACATGCCTGTCATTCCATCGGTGAACGTGTTCTCAGTCGCCTCTGTCTGGCTTGCACCATTGACATAGACACCAGCTGCACATCCCACAAAGTGGTTCTCTGTAACGTTCATGTTCGAAACGATTTCAAGATGGAAACCCCAGTCCACTGCTAGGACGTTGTTCCGCTCCAATACAAGACTATCACAGTACTCAATCCAGCCCCCTTCTCCTCCTGCAGAGAAGTCCGTGTCCCTGACAGTCATGTAAGTGCAGTGTGAGGCGAAGAAGCACCTAGCTGGAGTCACCAGCGAACAGGCATCGATGGTCCCATGGGTGACGTTTGTCCACTGGACGAGATTCCTCTGGTTTCCAACACAACTGAGGAAGCAGTCACGGATGACAAAGTGGGCACTAGTGTTCCATATTCCAATGGCCAAGGCTTCCATCGTGGTTATGTTCAGTCCCTCTATCCGGTACGGGTCGTCCTCGGTCCCATTGCCAGGCCAGCCCTGCGACGCGAACGCTTCGTTCCCCATTATCTCGATTGGACCATGCGACAGGAGGCGTAGGCAGCGTACCTCCGCTTGATGAGGTCCGTGATGATTCGTATACATACCATGAATGGGAGTGTTTCCAATCACAGGTTTCGGAGCAAAGGCCAGTACTAGAAGTGCTATGCATGCGAGTGTGGTCAACCTCACCACGGCTTTCTGCCTCCACCAAGACTATCCACTCTACGGATCACCCCCAGAATAACTCTCTTGTGTGTTGTTCCACACCGTGTAAGTGACATCTCGTGTGCCCTAGCCGTCAAGACTTCTATGAACCCGCTTGGATTGTGATCTCATAATTCCGCAACACACGGTTCTCCAATGAGTCAAGCTTACTCTTGTTCTAGGGCCCTAGCCTACTGTCACCGTAGAACAGTCCAGCTAGGCGTCTTCTGGCCTCACGCACACAGTCTTTCTTGCCGCTCACCTGCAAGTGCCTGTCACCATCAAGTGATATGCGAACGCGACAGTCCTCTGCGAGTTCTGAGATGACTTCGACTGGTATCTCGTCAGGCAGTCTAATGCGGAAGAACGCGATGTCTTTCTCTCTTGGCAGGTCAGTTATTGGTGTCTTGGGCTCCTCTGGTAGACGCTGACCCATCCCTGCCACAGCATCATCGAATCTTCTCTCCCACGTCCGACGAACTGCTTGACCATCCTTCTGCTCCGCCCAAATCATCAGGGTCTCCTTGAGTCGGAGCATCCTGAGTTCCATCTCAGACCTCAGCTCTTCGTCTTGTCTGTCCTCAGAGGAGATCTCATGCTCGAATGCCCTGAGGTACTCGAGGGACATCTTGCTGTTCCGCAGGTCCGCATAGGTGAGGTCGGGTATGAACACGCCTTTGCTCCTTAGATCGCCAAGCAGGTCATTCAGGACCATCCAGCCTGCAAGTAGACCGTCTGCTGAAGTCACAACATCACTTCTTGAGCATCGCTTCAATCTCTTGGATATGCTTGTCGGTTCAATCACTTTCCAGAGCGGAGTAGACAGACAGCCATGCCGATAAGGATGAGTCCCGCGAAGAGCGACAAGGCAGTCCAAGTAGGGTCGTAAGGGCCACCTCCTGGATTGTATAAACCAGCAAGTATCACTAATGTGATTCCGAAGAAGACGAGCAGAATGCTCGGTAGCGCTATTCTCCTCATGTTCCAATCGCCTTCGTCTCCACATCGCTTGGAGTTTCATATGATTCCTTGTGCGATTCAGGAGTGCTGTCTGACGATGTGTACCTGTGCATCCACAAGAAGCCGATCGATGCACAGGATAGAGAGAGAAGGCACACAACTGCTACGTTCTGTATGGAGTTTCGAGGAATCATTTTCCCACCGGAATATTGGAGGGTCTGATAAAAACCCTCTCCTGTACGTGCGTCCACTGGGTATTCATTCACGGTCAATCCCCAAGGCCCAGTCACATTATACTCGAAAGTCCATGTAAGTCTGAACTCCCAAGATTGTGACGTAGGTATGGAATACGGCCAAGGTTCAAGCCGAAGGCATACCCGTCTCTCCGAATAGTTCGCCACATACGAGATTGCCACGTTTCTGGCAAGGCTCACATCAACAAGTCCTTCTGTGCCAGCTTTCGGAATGTCAAGAGCCATGTATCCAAAGTAAAAGACTCGTCCAGTTATTGCATCGATTTCTATCAGCACGCCTTGAAGCCACTTGACAGGAAAAACCTCACCAGTTGGTATCGCCAGTTCGATGTGGTATACCGGACGTGAGTAGTTCTCAGGCTGGCCGGGTTCTGTGTCGACCTGTCGATACTCCAACCTAGTGTCAATCAACCTTGTAGAGCGGGGAAGTGTGTAGTTATGTGAATAGAGGAAGTCACGAGAGATGACTCGTGCTTGGCTCGGGTCTATCATTCCGCCATCTGGGTTCATGGGGGTAAGAATCCAACTATGATAGGAGGAGAACTCGGATGACCAGACCTCGTAGTACATAGCGACCTTCCCTGACACCGAGTTCACAGAAACACGAACGTAGAGCCCGTGGAGCATCATTGGCCCCGAATATGAGTCGTTAGTGAACGTGTAGTGCCAGAGCCGTCCGTCCATACCGTCCTGTGGATTGTCAGGGACTTCATCGCTGACGAGTGACTTGAGCCGATTATCGATGAAGGCATTTGCTAGGTCAAGGCCCGCGGTGCCCGAGATGGCTGGCTCATCAAGGGTCAGCAGATACGTGTGTGAGAATCCTGGGGACTCCAGCCATTCACCAGTGAAGACCACAGGGTCAGTATCATTAGCCGCCAGCGATGCATACACAGTTTCCGAAATCGGTTGCCCGGGCAGAGGGATTGCCATGACATGAATCCTAGTAGCCTGATAGATTGTATAAGGGACTAGCACACCTATGACTGCAGAAACAAGCAGTACGGCGGCGATGGGAGTCCGGAACATTAGTGGAAACATAGGCACCACAATCACATAATGATGCTGTATGTTGAGGTACATGCAGGGATAACTCTATCATTAGAGCTGTCAAAGGGGTCAATGACCTAGTTTTAGAGCTGATCTGACTCATCGCCGCAAATCTATGAACCATTGTGAATGTATTTCCAAAGACTCACAGTTTCAAACCAGAACACACACACGGAAAACACGAGTAGCACCATGAGAAGGAGGAAGGTCGGTGTCAACATCCAATCGAACAACAGTAGACTTACTATCAAGAAGCTTGTTGTGAAGACTGCGTAGAAGACATGACGGGGGATGAGAAGTCTTCCTATGATAACAAAGAACGTGAGTATACCTGTCTTGACCACCTTGGCTGCAAAGAAGCCCTCTTGAACATCCCTTTCTACTAGGCCAAGTTTCTCCAGCTTGTTCAGATGATACAGAGCAAGGCTGGGGCTGGAGATGTTGGTCTTACGTTGGATTTCTCTCGCACTGAGGGGCTTGTTTTGTCGCAAGAGAAAAATGTAGACCACCAGAGTCCTGCCCTTGACCTGATCGAGATTATCTGGAATAGGATCCAAACGAAACATACTCCCGCTTGCCGCCGGGTAGATAGTTCGGAAACTTATGAGCATTCCGCACTCTCAGAGCCACAATTGCGGTCCAACTTTGAGTTGCCGAAGCCAGGTCAGAGCGTTCATGCTCAAACTGCTACTGACTGCCACCCAAAGTGGCTCCGAGTGTTGACCATATCTAGCACACTCGAACAGGAGCCACAACTGCTCCACCAAGGCTTCTTGATGAGCGAGGCTCTATTCCTTGAGCATTGCCTCAATCTCTTCCATGTAGCTCTTCTCGCGCCACCAACGCAAATCACGAGCACCTGTCGGGCAGATTGCAGCACAGGCGCCGCAACCCTTACATCTCATTTCGTCGGTGACGCTCTTCTTGACCCCTGGCATAACCTCCATCATGGTAATCGCGTCGTAGGGACAGATCTCAGAGAAGTGGCAGAGGTCACAACCGACACATAGGTCCTGGTCTACTTCTGCGGTGAGCAGTTCAATCTCGACCTTGCCCAGATTGAGTGGAATGCAGGTTTCACTCGCCGCGGCACGACCCTGATTGATCGAGTCGGCCACGTTCTTCGCATATGTCGTACCTAAGAACACGCCCGGTACCGTTGTTTCAACAGGCCGGAACTTCATGTGCATCTCGCGCAGGAACCCATCTTGTCCCCTGTTGATGCCCATGGCCTTCACGAGGTCCGCCACATCATGAGGCGCCTCAAGCCCCACTGCGAGAACAACCATGTTTGACCTGATCTTGAATGCCTGCTGTGACAGAGTATCATAGACTGTCACTACTGCTTCATCTGCGTCTGGGGCCTTTTCTACTGTGACGGGCCTCTCACGGACCCATCGAAGATATATGACGCCCTCCTGCCTGTTTTCGCGCCACATCTCCTCCATTCCAGTTTCATAGGGTCGGATGTGCTCCTTGAATGCTGAGAACACTCTGATGTCTGGAAACATCTCCTTGAGCTCATGCTGCATGGCCACAATCGCAGAACAACAGACTCTGGAGCAGTATCTGTTTCCCTCACCCGGCGTCTGTCTTGAACCAACACAGTGTATGAAGACAGGGTTCTTCGGGGGCGCCTTGATCTCCTCATTCCTCAGATTCTTCTCAAGGTCTAGCGTGGTCATGACCCCTGGGACCTCACCCCAACCGTACTCGCCCTTCTTTGGTTGATAGGTGTCAGTGCCAACAGGCATGAGAATCGAGCCGACTTTGTATGTCGTTCGTTCCTTGGTCGCGACGTTCTCGACCGCTACGTCGTAGTTGCCGTACGCCCCTTCAAGCCCCATAGGTCTTGAGTTCAGGACGACCTTGATTCTCTTCTCTTTGCCCACGCGGGCCGTCAGGTCGTCCACGATGTCCTTCGCAGACTCCATCTTTGGAAACAGTCGATGCAGCTCGTTCAGTCTTCCACCGAGGCGTTCGGACTTCTCAACGAGAATGACATCGAAGCCCCTTCGGGCGATATCGAGTGCGGCCGTCATCCCCGAAACTCCTCCACCGACGACCATGGCCGTGCGGACCACATCGATGGACTTCATGGGGATGACCTCGTTGTTGATTGCCTTTGCCACGGCGCTACGAATCATGTCCTGAGCTTTCTCTTGGCGTTCCTCAGCGGTCGCTCTGGCATTCACAAGAGACAGTTGTTCCCTCAGACCCACAGGACCGACGAAGTAGTATCTTGAAAGACCTGCTCTCTCCAGTACACCCCTGAAAGTCTCTTGGTGCTGAAGTGGTGAGCAGGACCCGACAACGACTCGGTTCAGCTTGTGTTCCTTGATAGCATCGAATATATGCTGCTGACCCGGGTCGCTGCACATGAATATGTAATCAGTACTGAAGACCACATTCGGAAGGTTCTTGGCCCACTCAGCAAGGCCGGGGGCACTGATCATGTTGCCGATGATGCCTCCGCAGTGGCATATGAAGACCCCAACCCTTGGTTCGTTGCCGATTTCCATCTTGGGAACTTCTGGGAGCGGTGTAGGTGTGGGGATGGGCAGGAAGGACTGAGCCGCCATTGCGGCACCCTTTCCTTCATTCACAGTGTCAGTACCATCCCTAGGACCGTGTGCACAGCCAGCCACGTATATGCCCGGTCTGTTCGTTTCAAGAGCGGCAGTGTTGGCGTGCTTCTCCTTAATCCATCCAGTTTCGCTCAGCTCAATATTGAGCATCTCCGCAAGTTCTTTCACACCATCGTTCGGTCTGAAGCTTGAGTTGAGGACCACCATTGAGATATGGTTTAGTTCGATGATTTTGCCGCTCTCTGTGTCCTCAAGCTTCACAAACAGGTCCTGGGTATCTGGGTCCTCTGCTATCTCTGCGACTCTTCCCCGGATGAACTTGATACCCTGGTTCTTCTGCGAGTCCCAGAGAAACTCCTCGAGTGCCTTGCCAGCAGTCCTCATGTCCATGTAGGTGTAGATTATCTCGCAGTGTTCCTCCGGGTAGTGCATACGAGTGACCTGAGCGAGTTTCAGGCCAAATGAACAGCAGACTCTGTTGCAGTGCTGGGCGTAGCCACCAATGCTCTCTCTGACGTCCCTGCTGCCGACACAGTTGACAAACAGGATTTTCTCAGGTTCTCTGCCGTCAGATGGGCGGACCATGTGTGAATCCGTTGGGCCTGTTGGGTGGCTCTGTCTGTCATACTCAAGACTTGTGACCACGTTGGGATATACCCCATAGCCATACTCGGCATAGTCGTATGGCTTGTACTCTTGAAACCCTGTAGCGACTATGATTGAGCCCACATTGACGTCGTACAGCTTGTCCTTGTCATCGTACTTGATGCAGTCTTGGGGGCAGACTCCTGCGCACGTGCCACAGCCAATGCATGAGTCCTTGTCTATGCGGGCGATCAAAGGGACCTGCTGCCTGAAGTTGAAGTAGATCGCCTTTCTAAGGCTCATTCCGAAGTCGTACTCGTTAGGGACTTCGACTGGGCAGTTCTGGGTGCAGAGCCCGCACCCGGTGCACTTCTTCTCGTCCACGTATCTTGCTTTCTTGCGAATCGTGACTGCAAAGTTGCCTTCGTTGCCAGTCACCTTCTCAACTGTCGAGAGTGCATAAGTCGTGATGCTAGGATGCTTACCCACAAACGAGGTGAGAGGAGTCATGACACATGCGGAACATTCCAGGGCTGGGAATATCTTGTAGATCGCTACGTAGTTGCCGCCGATGTTCACTTTCTTCTCCACGAGGTGGACATGGTGTCCACTCTTAGCGAGATCGAGTGCAGCATTAATGCCGGCCATTCCAGCCCCAATCACGAGGACATCGGTGGACTTGGATGTAGTCTTGGCTGATGCCCTGGATGTTGCCTTGGGTATTGTCTTGGTTGTCGTCTTCTTGCTCGACTTGGTCACCATCGGCGCAATCTCCGGGCTCTGCTTGTATCGGTGGCGACAACTGGAGAGGCGATATAATCTTTCTGTCAGAGGCCATGCCAGAAGGGGCTTTTCAAAGCACATACAGTCTGGTTGATATTGCTCATACTTTTCCCAGCCGGGTGACAATGGTGCTCAACGGGCTGTTTGTGCTCGGGAGGCCAGTCTCTTGAGAATCGGCTACCCGTGTGTCAATCTCTCAGTTGGCTGTACAAGCTCAAATACGTTCATGCTTAAGTCCTATGCTGAAGACAGGCTCATGTCAACTGTCAAGAGCAACCTTGAGTGTCTAGAGAATATACTCAAGTTCAATCTTGAGAGGCTAATTCTTCACTTCAGAATCACTTCGGACCTTGTCCCCTTTGGAGGGCATCCTTTGTGTACGGCTGATTGGAGGTCACACTTTCAATACGAACTGCGGGCAATCGGAGAGTTCGCGAAGTCAAACAGGATGCGATTGTCTATGCACCCGGGACAGTATACTCTCATCAACTCCCCTCAGGAGAGAATCTTCGAGAATGCATTGATGGATCTTGAGTATCATGAGAGCGTACTGTCAGGCATGGGCCTTGACACAGATGCGAAGATTCAGATTCACGTGGGGGGAGTCTATGGTGACAAGCCTGCAGCCATTTCCCGATTCGTGGACCGCTTCTCAACCATGAGCAGTCACCTCACCCGCAGAATCGTCATAGAGAACGATGAGCGGAGCTATAGTGTAGAGGACTGCCTCAAGATTAGCGGCAAGACAGGTACACCTGTCGTCGTTGACTCACTTCACCACCGTGCCAACAGCGGTGGTCTAAGCCTCAAACACTCAATGCGGTCTGCCTGTTCCACCTGGAGAAGAGAGGATGGCATTCCGATCGTGGACTACAGCTCTCAACAAGCAGGAAAGCGTTTAGGAAGTCATGCATTGAGCATCGACAAGAAGGATTTTCGTTCCTTCCTAAATGTCACCAAAGAGCACGACTTTGATTTGATGCTGGAGATAAAGGACAAAGAGCGCTCAGCATTGGAAGCGCTAAAGATTGCGTCTGCCGATGCAAGACTAGTCAGAACTCCCTGAGGCGTGTTCTCTGAATATTCTGCTAAGAGAACATACACAGCGTAATCTAGGTGCGACAAGAGAGTATTAATCTACGATTGCACTTGAGCCAGTCTAGGTCATAGAAATGGTCAAGGACAGAATAATGGCACAGCTCAAGGAGATTGCCAAGCGGTTCGAAGATCCTAAGATACAGAAACGCTTTGCCGGATACAACAAGACCCTCATGTTCACGTTTCCCGACATTGGTGCGAGCATGTACATTAAGATAGGTGATGGAAAAGTTCTCTCAATTGGAGAGGGTACCGTCAACGCAGAGCTCCAGGTGACGATGGACTCAAGTGTCTTCCTTGGAATCATGGCGAAGACTGAGAGCCCGATGGCTGCGTACTCATCTGGGAAGCTGAAAACAAAGGGTGAGGTTCCAGACCTCCTGAAACTGCAGAAGCTGCTGATGTAAGACTGGCCGGTCACCGAGCACTTTCTGTTTCTCATACCCCTTCTCCCTGTTTCCTAGTCAATGGATTCCATAACATGAACTCGACCCATTCAGAGTTTATGTGCTGCCACTCAACAAGAGAATGTTAAAAGGCGGACTGGCACCAAGTCGCCGCACTCTTCGGTGATGAACTTGAAGGCTCTCATAACTGCCCCGTTCTCTGAGTCGGGTCTGAAGACCCTTCGCGACGCCAAGCTCGACCTGCAGTATCAGAGCTGGCTTGAAACAGGCAAGCTGTACATGGGCGATTCGCTCGCCAATGCGGTCAACCAAGGGGGGTATGAGATCATCGTTGTCGAGGGTGACGAGGTCAAAGAAGACGTGATAGAGAAGACCTCCCTGAAGCTGATTGGCTGTGTAAGAACTGGTCCGAACAACATCTCAGTTGCTGCAGCCACGAAGAAGAAGATTCCTGTCATCTCTGCTCCAGGACGGAACACGGTTGCTGTTGCCGAGCTAGCGATAGGTCTCATGCTGAGCGTGGCCCGAAAGGTTGTCAGCAGCGGTCACTTCATCCGCAACGACTACTATGTCGACGACTTCGGGGACTTCGCTCGCATGTACAAGACTCTGATGGGAGTTGAGCTGTACGGACGAACAGTCGGGATAATCGGGCTTGGTGCGATTGGTTTCGAGGTCGCGAAGCGGCTGCAGGCGTTCGGGGCGCGGCTTCTTGTCTATGACCCATATGTTGACCAAGCGAGGATGAAGCAGGTCGGCGTTGAACATGTGGGCTTGGATGATCTCATGAAGCGCTCTGACATAGTGACTATCCACTGCCCGCCCACAGAAGAAACCCGAGGAATGGTTGGCGCGAAGCAGATCGCCATGATGAAGAAGACTGCGATACTGATCAATACGGCAAGGGCCTCAATAACCGATGAGAATGCTCTGTTAGAGGCTCTGAAGTCGGGTGCCATTGCAGGGGCAGGGCTTGATGTGTTCACAATGGAGCCTGTTGACTCTGACAACATCTTTCTGGGTCTGGATAATGTCGTGGTCATGCCGCATATGGGCGGTAACACAAGGGAGACCATAGACCGGCAGTCGATGATGGTAGCCAATGACATCGTTGTCTTCCTCAAGGGCAAGAAACCGACCCACATACTGAACCCAGAGGTGTTTCGTTAGGAGGCGAACTTGAGTGGTAGTTGCTGCCATTGATGCTGGGACCACTGGAGTCAGATGCATGTTAGTGGCCCGTCACGGAGAAGCGCTCAGCATTGGCCGAAGGTCTTGGAGCTACACCACACCCTCGGAGCTCGAGATAGCCAAGGAATTCAATCCACAAGACTTCTGGAAGCTGACATGCGCAGTCATCCGGGAAGCGATGAAGAAGTCAGGTCTTCCGCGAGTGGAGATCGAGGCTGTCACCACAACAAGCCAACGCCATGGTGCCGTGTTTCTCAACTCAGACGGAGAGGAACTGTACGGCGGGCCCAATGTTGATGCTCGTGGAGCCATGACCCAGTACGTTGTTGAGGAGGCCCTAGGTGAGAGGTTTCATGAGATCACCGGCTGCTGGCCTCCTCTGGTGTTTGCCCCTTCCCGCCTAGCGTGGTTCGAAGAGGAAGCACCTGAGATAAGGAACGCAGTGGCACACCTGCTACCAATCAATGATTGGCTCACCTACCGCCTTTCCGGGTCCTTCGCTGCAGACCCCTCCTCTGCAAGCGGGACCGGATTCTTTGACATCAAGTCAAGAGCTTGGAGTCCTGAGGTGACAGATGCTCTCAATGTCGACAGAGGAATCCTACCTGAGATACACAACGCTGGCACTTTTGTCGGCGAAGTTACTGCCAAGGCCGAACGCGAATGCGGACTGCCAAAGGGTACCAAAGTCGTGCAAGGCGGCACAGACACCCATTGCGCTGTTCTTGCATCTCAGGGTCAGGTAGGGGACATAGTAGTCATCGCTGGGAGCACTGCCCCATCAATGCTGGTCACGGACTGTCATGTATGTGTTCCCAACCAGAAACTGTGGACAAGCTGCCATGTAGTCCCGGGACAATGGACAGTCGAGAGCAATGCCATGCTCACGGGGGCCTATCTCGATTGGGTCGTGCGTCTGCTCTGTGAGCGGGCCGAGAACCCTGAGAAGTGCGTCAAGAAGACTTTCGGGAGCCTAACACAACTTCTAGCTGAGGTCCCACCCGGCAGCAACGAGACCTATGCTGCCATCGGACCAAACATCATGGACTGCAGACGGATGACCGATGTGCCGCAGGCAAGGATAGTCTTCCCTCAGCCAGCGCTGCCTAACGTTATCCCTCTGAGTTCGGCTAGTCTTATTCAAGCGGTGCTCGAGAACATTGCTTACTCTGTTCGGGGCAACTGTGATCAGCTCGCTGAGTTTGCCCCACCAAAGGCAATGAAGACAATAGGCGGAATGACACGTGCTGCAGTCTGGCCCAAGCTGCTTGCCAACGTGCTGGGTCGGCCCGTCCGTGTGCCTCTGCAACCGGAGGGCAGTCTGCTTGGTGCAGCCGTCTGTGCGGCCTCCGGAGCCGGTTGGTATTCAAACCTGCAGGAGGCGGCCCAAGCGATGGTCCGGTGGCAACCCGTGATTGAACCTGATGCGAGGGCTGAAGCATACAAATCATGCTATTCAAGATGGTCTGAAGTCTGGTTCGCAGATAGAGGTGAAACATAGTGTACGAGAATGTGAAGAAGGAGATACGAAGCGTTTCAGTCGAGATGTTGAAAACAGGCCTTGTGTCAGGAACTGCAGGCAATGTCAGTGCACGTGCCGAGCACTATGTCGCCATCACACCTAGCGCAAAGAACTACCTTGCCATGAAGGCCGAGGATGTCATGGTCATCGACATGGACGGCAACGTGGTTGAAGGCATACTCAATCCCAGCAGCGAGATGCTCATGCATCTAGAGATCTATCGGCGACGTGAAGATGTCCAGGCAATAATGCACACACACAGTATCTATGCCAGTGTGCTTGCTGTCATCCACAAGCCTCTTCCGCCTATCATTGATGAGCTGGTTCCCAAACTTGGTGGGGAGGTACGAGTGTCGAAGTATGCAATGCCCGGCACACGGGAGTTGGCAAATAACGTCACAGATGCCTTGGAAATGCGGAGTGCCGCGCTGATAGCAAACCATGGTGCGGTAACGTGTGGCAAGACTCTCAAGGATGCTCTTGACTCTGCTATCCTTCTAGAGAGGGTTTCCAAGATCTACCTACTGGCTCTTCATCACGGCGAACCTGCAGTTCTGCCGGAAGATGTGCTAGAAAATGAAACTGATATCTGGCGGATTTTGCACGGCATCTAGAGGCCAGCCTGATGAAAGGGTACATGGGAAAGATACTCGTCGCTGACCTGACCAAGGCAAAGACGAGTATCATCGGTACTGACGCAGACACTGCTGCGAAGTTCATTGGTGGCGGTGGCTATGCATGCAGATTGCTCTATGGGCTTATGAGCCCGCAACCGGATCCCCTTGGCCCTGACAACACACTTCTATTTCTGACGGGTCCTCTGACCGGTACTCTCGCGCCATGCACAGGCCGTCATGTAGTGGCGGCGAGGTCCCCTCTCACTGGCCTATGGGGTGAGTCGTACGCTGGAGGCCACTTCGGCGCGAATCTCAAGTTCTCAGGTTTCGATGGAATCATGGTACGAGGGCGAGCCAAGAAGCCGGTCGTACTCTTCGTCGACAATGGGTCTGCGAGTTTCCTCCCAGCAGACAACCTCTGGGGTATGAGAACAGATGCCACTCAGGAGAAACTGAAGCAGCAACTGGGCAAAGTCCACGTTGCATGCATTGGACCCGCAGGAGAGAAGATGGTCAGGTTCGCAAGTATCATGAATCAGGAGCGGGCGGCTGCAAGGTGCGGCCTTGGGGCTGTGATGGGTTCTAAGATGCTGAAGGCGATTGCAGTCAGGGGCACGAACGAAGTTCCTTTGGCAGACCCGGACGGCTTCCGGCAGCTCGCGCGCAAGGCTTTCGAAACACTCGGTGAGGTAATGGAGCTGTTAAGGAAGTCGGGCACTGGCATGTATGTGGACGTAGGGATGTCGTTCAACGACATGCCAATCAAGTACTTCCAAGGGGCCGAGTTCGATGTTTCGATGCTTGACTCAAAGGCGCAGGGGTCAATCCTCACTGGTCGGACTGCTTGCTATTCTTGTCCAATCGCCTGTGGTCGCAGGGTTTCCGTCCCTAGCTTGGGTCTGAAGAATGTGGCCGGCCCGGAGTATCAGACAATAGCTGCTTTCGGAACGAACATCTTGAACCCCGACATCAAGCAAGTCGCTTGGATGAACCATCTGTGTAACCAGTATGGCATGGACACAGTGAGCTGCGGGAGCACAATCGCTCTAGCCATGCATCTCTGTGAGCAGGGCATCCTCGACATTGGCTTGGAGTGGGGTGACACTGATAAGACAGCTGAGATGGTTCATGCCATCGCCAACAGGCAGGGGGCCGGTGATCTACTCGCTGAAGGGTCCTTCCGGCTTGGACAGAAACTTGGTGTTACTGAACAGGTCATCCATGTGAAGGGACTAGAGGTACCGAATCACGATCCTCGAGCATTCTCAGGTATGGCCACCGTGTATGCAGTGGCCTCACGCGGTGCAACTCATCTAGAGGGCGACATGTATAGTGTCGACATGGGTGCAGATGTCAGAGAACTCGGCATCAACAGTGGGGACCGCCTAGAGAATGAGGGCAAGGGTGCCACTGCCGCAAAGGCTCAGGACTACAGAGCGTTCTTTGACACCCTGATAATGTGCCACTTTGCGATAGTCCCGCTTCAGACCATAATAGACCTCGTCAAGATGGCGACTGGTCTTCAGATTGGCATAGGCGACATGCTCACAATCGGTTCGAGGAGCGTGACGATGAAACGTCTATTCAATCTCAGATGCGGCCTCAAGCGAGCAGACGATACACTCCCTCAAGCACTTCTTCGCCCTCTGCCAGAAGGAGTGACAGAGGACTTTGTGCCTGACATGGAGCTTCAGCTGGCTGATTACTACAGATACCGTGGATGGGACCCATCGACGGGTCGACCCACTGATGGAGCCCTAAAGAGCCTGGGGCTTGAGCCCTAGGCCTTTAGAAGGTGCTGAAGTTTCAACAGGTCCTTCATGGCGCCTTTCGTCTTTATCTTGCCAGTCATGCCTGCGCGGGTGGACGACACTGACCCATTCAGAATTCCCAGTATTGTGGCACTGTCAGTAGTGACGGTCAGGTCCGGGTTTGCAGGGGTCCCTTCACTAACAGTTGCCTTTCCATTCCGAATGACTATCGTGACGTCCAGTCCTATGTCCTTGTAAGACATCAGGAGCGTCTTGTTGAACCCCTCGAACTGTTTCTGTACTTTCGGGTCTTCGATACGACTGACCATCTTGCGCATAGCTTCAAGGACCTCTTCTCTGTTCGTCATGCAAATCACGTACCTGAGATGTGAGTCCAGTTCCACTCGCTCAACAATAGGCTGATGTACTCGCCTACAAAAGCCTGCCGAGGCCTTGTCTCTGGCTATTTGACGACTCTGCATCGATATTGTTCTCATCGGTCACCTTATCCGGTAATCAATGTGGGGGCCGCGCGCGGTGTTGGTTCATGCAGACGGCTGAGGAGTTGGTGCTAAGGTTTGGCATCTTCTATTTCTTGATACTAGTGGGCTATGCCTTTGGCCGGATGTCTTCTCACGCTCCCTCAGTGAACAAGTCACTCACATCACTTCTTCTCAACCTGTTCCTGCCATTGCTTGTCTTACAGTCTCTCCTGACAGCCTCAGCACAAACAATGTCCGAGGTCCCCGCCGTAGCCATGCTGGCGGTGCTTGCCCATCTGCTTGGCCTCTTGATAGCGTGGGTTGTATTTCGTACTCCGCCACTCGAAAAAAGAGCAAAGGGAGCACTCATGCTCTCTGTTGCCTTTAGCAACGCCATCTTCCTGCCTGTTCCTCTGGTCCTCATCTTCATCGGGCCTGAGGGAATACCGGCTGTGACCTTCTTCACTGTGACTCAACTCTGTATCTTGGCTTTCGTTGGACCTGTAGTGGGATCTGTGTACGGCGGCAAGCCGGATTGGCGGTTTGCCGTGAAAAAGACCCTCCTTTTTCCCCCTCTCTTGGCTGTGTTCGCGGCTCTTGCCTTGGCAGCCCTTGGTGTGGTTCTGCCTTCGGTTGTACAGTCGGTTCTCTCGGTAAATGGCACCGTGACCACCTACCTCGCATTGTTCGAGGTCGGCATCGGTGTGGGCCATCGTTTCTCACTATTCGATATCCGAAATGCCTTGGAGGCTGTGGCCATCCGGCAGCTCATATTGCCTGCAATCATCATCGTCATCGTGGTCTTCCTCGGTCTCTCTGAGATCACCACAAAAGTGATGATACTTGAGGCCTTGATGCCCTCTGCTGTGACCGTTGTGATTTACGCGGCAGGTCTTGGCCTTGATTCAGAGCTGGCCGCAACTGTTGTCACGCTGGGCACTTTCCTGCTGCTGCCTGTGATACCCCTGCTGCCGATTCTGCTCGCGTAGTGTCTATACAGTCCATCGAGTTCGGATTCCTACGACCACGTTTCTCATCCTAAGGCATATATCGCAGTGTGGTCGCCAGCTCGCTGTAGGTGACCGGATTGAGTGAGAAGAGCCCCCAGAAGGAGAGGAATCCTGAGAAGATCAAGAGGTCTCTTGACGAAGTTGTGCATCTGCTCAATCAGGAATCGGACTCGAGTCAGAGCTGGGGAGAAACAATGTCTGAGAACCGAGTGGCATGGGAGGACCTGAAGAAGAGGATTCAAGAGCGCCAAAGGGCTTTGAAAGCGCTCGTGCGAGAGAAGAAGGCCGGGACCATCAGCACAGAGGAGTTCGAGAAGAGGTACAAGATAATCCAAGATGAGCTCACGGAGCTTGAGTTCAAGGTGTACAACCTGCGCCTTGGGACGAGCATAAAGGCATGATAGAGGTTCTGGTCATCCTACTCTGCTCTAGAACGTTGAATCAGAAGCACAGTCTCAATTGCAACAATCACTGCAAGCAGCCCAGACAGCACAGCTAGTGCTAGGTTCATGGGAGCACCTGACCCAGCGCTGCCTTTGAGATCGAGAGCCGAGGTGAGGGCTCCAAGGTTGTATGTCATGAGAGAAAGATAGTCAGAGAGTCCTGAGAAGAAAATGGTATTCCACCACACCAGAGTCCCACCGTAGTCCTTCGCCATCTGATATGCGAACTCGCCACCGGTCTGTAGACGGGCCACATCTGATCCCACAATCAACTGGATGGTGCCATTCTGAAGGGCCTCTTGGACTCTCAAGAGCTCACCAGCTGATATGGACACTCCCTCAACTTGGAGAACGGCATCGCACTGGATGCCAAACGCTTCTGCAACATACGTTTCCTCAGCAAACACTGCCACGGCATGCATATCCGAGAAGTGATAGGCCGCGTTCTTCGCGGTGACAAGATTGTCAAAGGCCTCTACGTCCCTCATGAACCGCTCAAGGTTCATATCCAATACCTCGGACATGGTTGAGTTGATGATTGTCAGTGCTGCCCGTGTGGCATCTGCTATGGCCTTGGCATTCTTTGACAGCAGCCAGTAGCCGTGGGGGTTACCCTCTTCATGATTTTGGACAGTCGTGTTTCCGCTCACACCTGCTCCTGGCATGGGCGAGAGTGTTGCTCCAAAGTCCACATACCGGGCAATTGCACCTTGGTCATCGAAACTGATGAAGGGCTTTCCCGTCTGGCTTGCGAGGTCAGACTCCCACGGGAAATGGCCTGTGAACACAAGCAGGTCTGCACTATTAGCTGCATTCAATGCCTCAATGGGCAGCTGCGAAACATGAGGTTCGGTTCCTTCGGGCAGAAGGATCGAGGTCTCCACGTAGATTCCTCCCACTCTAGCCACTATTCCGGCGAGTGGAGCTATCGAGGAAGCGACCTTCAGAACAGACTGACTTCGGGCTTCTACTGCTGTGGGGACTCCAAGAACGGCGATCGGAACAAATAGCAGGGATGCAACGAGGACCACTTCGAATCTTCTCGTTCTCAGAAGCCTCCTTAGGCCGACTCGATATTAACAAGTTCGGAATTCTTATTAGGATTCCGGACCACTCGGTACTCACTGACTCCGTTGCGCCATGACAATCCAGTAAGTTTCACATATCGTGGTGTTTGAATTGGCGATAGTCGCAGTATCCATGCCGAACTCCGATCTCAATGAGCTTGAGCGACTCCAGAGTGACGGCGGCTTCTCAAGCAGGTCTGAGGTGGTCAGACACGCACTCCAGTCTCTTCTGGCTGAGCACCGGACTCTCGAACAGGCGGTGGGCGAGATCACTGCTGTCTTTACAGTGACCTACGCTGAGAAGGGAAAAGATGACGAGTGTGATGATGTCCAGCACGACTACAGCAGAATGGTCACGGCTGTCATGCACGTTCATGCCACAGACGGCGGCTGCGTTGAGGTCATGCTGGTCAAGGGTACTGCAGCTGGCGTGAGGGACTTCATGAAGAAACTCCGGACGCTGAAGAAGGTCGTCAGGGTCCAAGTGAATCTTGTTGGGGTGTCGTGACATGGAACCGAATCTACTGTTCGACGTCGCAGATCTTGCCGTGAGGTATCCCAATGGTGAGGTAGCACTCCATGATGTCACCTTCAGAGTGAAGGCCCCGACTTTCATGGCCATCATCGGGCCAAATGGGTCAGGAAAGAGCACGTTTCTCAAGACAGCATTGGGCATGCTGAAACCACTCAAGGGCCACGTAAAGGTTCTTGGCTATGACTCGATGCATGACAAGGGAAAGATAAGACGACTGGTGCGCTACGTTCCCCAGAGGGACAGGATTGGCCTGAGTGTGCCCATGAAGGTCAAGGACATAGTACTGATGGGACGCCTGTTGAAGAAGATGCCTCTTAGATTCGCCTCTTCTCGCGACATCGAAATAGCTCACAATGCATTGAAGCAAGTCAACATGGTTGATATGTGGAACAAGCCTTTTCCCGAGCTCTCTGGAGGACAGCGTCAGAGGGTACTTGTGGCTAGAGCACTGGCCGAAGAGGGGCAGATACTCATGCTCGACGAGCCTCTCAGTGGGACCGATGTGGAGAGTCAGGATCTCATAGTCCAAGCTCTTGAGGAGTATCATCAGAACAACGAGGTCAGCATTGTGGTGGTGACACATGACCTCAATCCACTACACACGATGGTCGAGAATGTGTTGCTGCTCAAGGGCACGGTTGTAGGCATTGGCGAGCCCTGCAGCATGATGGACCCTGAACTCATCACCCGCGTCTACGGGCCAACTGCCAAGATTGTCGAATACGGAGGACACAGATACTGTGTGACCAAGGACTCTGGATTTGATCGCCATGATTGACATAATCATCCCACCATTCCTCATGCGTGCAGTGATTGGTGCAGTGCTCATCGCTGTCGTTGCATCTACTAGTGGGACCTTTCTTGTGTTCCGGGGTCTCTCGTTCATGGCTTCGGGCGTGGCTCATGCGGCGCTTGGCGGAGCGGCCCTCGGGTTGTTCCTTCAATACTCCGGCATTGCCCCTTGGTTTGACCCCATACTAGGTGCACTGCTCTTCAGTGTCTTTGTTGCATTGGTGACTGGCTATGCAGGTGAGTCCGGCATAACGGAGAGGATGGAGGTCGCTGTAGGGGTCTCATTTGCTCTCTCTATGAGTATCGCTGTCTTCCTCATGTACTACATCCCGCCAACTCAGGTCCCGCAGATATGGGGCTACTTGATAGGCGACATCCTTCTTCTTCTCGACTTCGACATAGTCATGCTTGCGGGGACTGCTCTGCTGGTGCTGATTGTCACACTCATGTTCAACAAGGAGTTTGTCTACGTCAGCGTGGATATGGAAGGGTCCTTGGCACACGGACTGAATGCTCGTGCGTATCACTACCTGATGCTCATCGTGTTTGCACTTGCCATTGCGCTTGCCACAAAGGCGGTTGGCGCAATCTTGGTCTACGCAATTATGGTCGCACCTGCCGCGGCTTCGAATGAGCTTGTCCGGTCCGTGAGGGGAGTCATCGTCGCTGTATTCTGCATAGCCCTTCTCTCCGAGCTCACCGGCCTTGCTGCATCATTTGCGTTCAGAGCCTCACCCAGCGCGATAGCGGGTATACTGGCTGCACTATCATATGTGGTTGCCCTGCAGATCAAGAAGATGCGTGAGAGAGTAAACGGTCGAGCAGGCTTCTTGAGTACACCCTCGGACGTGACTGAGGGGGCTCATGAGCCCGACTTGTCTCAGTCGGACGCCAGTCACAGACACTGATTGTTCGGCAGACCTGTCGGACATCTTGCCATGGAATGAAGTCAAGCGCGACTATTCGGCGGTATGTTTAAGTGAGGCATGGGGTTCCGGCGGCGCCAAGGTCGGTGACAACGGCTGTGAGTGACGAAACCCCTGAGCGTGGCGAGGTCATAAAATCCTCAATCATCACGATTGTCCTTGTCGTGATCTTCCTGTCTCTCGCGATTGCCTTCTGGGCGTGGTCCGCCCCTGACATCACCAGCCCCGTAAAGTACCTGAATGGCATGAATCCATACATCGCTGTTGTCCTTGAGATTATGTTCATGTTTGGTTTCTTCGTGTTCGCCACCGTGACAATCGTGAACGTCAAGCTCGCACTCACTCGGTTACGTGCTGGGTGGACTGAGATTGTCCTCATGCTGATACTTGAGGTACTCTTGTCCTTCTTGATGTTCGGCTCTGGTGTAGGATCGGCGAGCGTGGTTCTCTGTCTGGCCTTTGTGGTGTACCTCTACCTGCTTCAGGACTGACATGCATCTCCGGTTTGCTCATTTCCGAACGAAGGTAGCACCAGAAGCTTTATGTGGTGACCTCTGGGTAAGCCTTCTTAGTCCAGTGGCAGAATTGCTGATTGCTGGCTGGATCGAGAGAATCGCGGTCAACTGGCCGGACCTGTCAGCATTGCCCGTTCTGAGGTTCTGACTTCCGACAGTTGCAGCGAGTACTACTTGGAGGACATGAGTGTGTTTGGAATCAGCGGCGCCGGCTATGACATGAGCACAAGCATATTCAGCCCAGACGGCCGCATATTCGCCGCGGAGTATGCTAAGAAGGCCGTTGAGCAAGGCGCGACATCCATAGGCATTCTCATCAATGATGGTGTGATTCTCTTGGCTGAGAAGAAGATGATGCCGCTGCAGGAACCTGACAGTGTCGAGAAGATCTCAAAGGTCGACGAGCATGTTGGAGTGGCCACGTCAGGGTTCATGGCAGATGCACGTCGTTTGATTGAGGAAGCAAGAATCAAGGCACAGTCCTACTGGCTGACATATGAGGAACCGATTCCTGCGGAGACCTTGGCCGAACACATATGCGATATCAAGTCACTCTTCACTCTGGACGCGAGAGGGCGTCCCTTTGGTGTCGCTATGATAATCGGGTCTGTCGATGCAGACAGTCAACCCCGTCTGTTTGTGACTGACCCAGTCGGGACCTACTTCGGTTTCCTGGCTGCAGTGATCGGGCGTGGCAGTACTCGGGCGGGAGAGTACCTAGAGAAGCAGTACAAGCGCAAGATTAAGCTCTCGCAGGCAGTCGGCCTCGCACTCGACGCACTTCGTCAAGCGACCGAGACAGTCCTGACCTCTGAGAACGTGGAGATTGCGAGGATAGCAGTCAACGACCGTAAATTCTACAGGTTCTCTCGATCAGAGATAGACGGTTTCCTAGCGCCACCGAAGTCCGAGAAGAAGCCCTAAGGAGTGGAATGAAAGGTTGATGGGCTGGGGTAGCAGAGGCACCAAAATCGGCGAGAAGTGGCTTGATCTCGACGCCGTGGTCATAGGCATTCAGAAGGGACACCTCCGGTTTGAGCTGCTTGTCAATCCTGACCTCGCTTTCAGATACAGGCGTGGAGAGGATGTTCCACTTGAGGACATACTGAAGGCCTACGAGATATATGAGGACGCCATGCGAGGTGACCACGCGTCAGAAGACTTAGTCAAGGACACCTTCGGGACCAGCGAGATATTCGAGATAGCACCTGAGATCATAAAGCATGGCGAGTTCAAGCTCACACATGATCAGCGGGAGCTGCTTCTGAAGGAGAAGACGGAGGCCATAATAGCGAACATCGCCAAAGGGGCGATGAATCCGCAGACTGGTCATCCTCACCCTCCTGAGAGGATTCGCCAAGCGATGCAGGAGGCCAAGGTGCGCATCGACCCATTCATCAAAGTTGACGAACAGGTGACGAATGTTCTAAAGGCCCTCCGCACTATCATCCCCATATCATTCGACAGTGTCAAGCTGAGGATAATGATTCCAGCGGCTTACTCAGGCAAGGGCTACAACATGGTGGCCAATGTTGGCGTGATCAAGTCTGAGAGTTGGGAACAAGACGGCTCGTGGACTGGAGTGGTCGAGATACCTCCTTCAGGGAGGCAGGCACTGTACGATGAGCTTAACAAGCTCTCGAAGGGGCAGGTGCACATCGAGCTCGTCAAGTAGCCCCTGTACACGACCCTAGCATTGATGATCATTCACAGATGATAAAGACAGAACTTCACAATGAGGGAATAGAAACACATTGGCAGGCATATTCTTTCAAAAGAGAGAGGTAGTTGTCCCGGGCCAGCTCTTGGCCGAGGGAAGATATCAGCCATCTACGGGAACCTACTCCGACATTGATGGGAAGATATTCTCAGCCCTAGTAGGTCTTGCAGAGCTGCGGGGAAACACAGTGAAAGTGGTCGCACTTGAGGGTGTCTACATCCCTCGAGAAGGCGACCTCGTGATTGGAACGGTGACCATGGTCGCCGGTAACAACTGGAAGATCGACATTGGCGGTCCCTACGGTGCATCACTCCATGCCAACAACGCATTGAGGCGCCCGTACGATGAGGACATCTCCCGCTACATGGATATTGGCGATGTGGTGTCCGCCGAAGTGTTAACCTTCGACAGGAACAGCGGGCCGTTTCTTTCGATGAATGGCCGGGGTTTCAGGAAGCTCACTGACGGTATGGTCCTTGAAGTGAGTCCTGCAAAGATTCCTCGGATCATCGGAAGAAAGGGTTCTATGATCAACATGATCAAGGACAAGATACGCATACAGACAGTGGTGGGTCAGAATGGTCGAATCTGGATCCATGCCTCCGACTTGCCAACTCTGCGTCTTGCCATCAAGGCCTTCAAGATGATTGAGGAACAGGCCCACACGTCAAGGCTGACCGACAGGATTGCTTCAATGCTTGAGGAGGAGAAGGCCAAGCTCAAGGGGACCGAGAGCGTACATGTTGAGAAAAATGAGAGTGACACTGACAAGGAGGACTGGAGATAGAGAATGAGTCCAGAAACTAGACCTGACTTTCTTATCAACCCTGAAGGCCTAAGGTTGGATGGGCGGAGACCTGATGAACTGAGAAAGATTGAGCTTGAGTGTGGCGTGCTGAAGACAGCCGACGGGTCGGCTTCAATACGACAGGGCAAGACCTACATCTTGGCTGCAGTGTACGGCCCCAGAGAGCTTCATCCAAGACACCTGTCCTTGAGTGACAGGGCATACCTGAGATGTGTCTATCGAATGGCAACCTTTTCTGTGCCCGACAGGAAGCGAGCTGCTCCATCCCGTCGAGAACGAGAAATCTCGATGGTCATGGGCAATGCGCTGGAACCCGCACTGTTCCTAGAGGAGTTCCCAAAGGCTGTTGTCGACGTCTTCATCCAGGTCATTCAGGCTGATGGCGGGACGCGGTGTGCGTCTATCACTGCAGCATCGCTTGCGTTGGCAGATGCAGGTATCCCGATGCGCAGTCTGGTCCCTGCAGTTGCAGTTGGAAAGGCTGACGGCAAGCTCGTCCTCGATCTCGGTGACGAGGAAGACAAGTATGGTCAGGGCGATATTCCCATTGCCATCATCCCCCGCACTGAGGAACTGACACTGCTCCAGCAGGACGGCTCATTCACCCGTGAGGAGTTCCTAGAAGCACTCCAGATGGGGATAACCGGTTGCAAGTACATCCACGAACTCCAGAAGGACGCCCTCAAGAGAGCCTATGCTAAGAGGGCTCCGGAGACCGGAGAGGAGGAAGAGGAGGCTGGTGCGGAGTACGAGGACGACCTCGAAACGGACCTCGGCGAGTCTGAGTATGACGAAGAGGAGGATGAGTAGGAATGGGCGACTTTAGTGCTGAAGTGATAAGCCACATAGATCGCAACTATGTAATGGAGCTTCTCAAGAAGGGAGAGCGGATCGATGGCAGAGCACTGGACCAATACCGGCCCGTCGAGGTTCAAGTAGATGTGGTCCCAGCGAAGGCCGACGGTTCATGCATTGTCAAACTTGGCAATACGAGTGTGATAGCAGGCATCAAGGTCCTTGTCGGTGAACCCTACCCAGACACACCTGACGAAGGCGTCATAATGATATCGGCTGAGATGGCACCAATCGCGTCGCCACTCTTCGAGGTAGGACCTCCGAAAGAGGACGCAATTGAGCTGGCGAGAGTCGTGGACCGTGGTGTCCGCGAGTCTGAAATGGTCGATGCAAAGGCACTATGCATCGCGCCGGGAAAGAAGGTGTATATGGTCTTCGTAGACATCTATCCTCTAGAGCATGATGGAAACCTGATTGATGCATCGTCCATTGCATCGAACGTGGCAATGATGACTACGACATTCCCCGAGATGAAGATTGAAGACAAGGAGCTCGTGCCAACGGGTCGGCTCATAAAGATTCCAATCAAGAATCTCGCCGTGGAATGTACCATTGCCAAGATAGGGACCAGTCTCATCCTTGACCCCATCCTCAAGGAGGAGTTCGTGCAAGACTGCAGACTGACAATGGCCATTGACCAGAACGACAACCTGACTGCGATGCAGAAGGGTGGTGGTATCGGCCCGATATCCATGAAGCAGATTGAGAGCGCAATCGACATGGCCCTTGAGCGGTCTAAGGACATCCGAAAGATCACAGAGGACGCTGTGAAGTCGGTGAAGTGAACCGTGACATTGGAGTTGTCGCTCTGGCGGCACCTCCTCTGTTACGTTGATTCATAGATACGCTAATAAGTGAAGCCAACGGGCGAGATTCAAGCCCGGTCGGTTCCCATCATGGGGCACGGCTGGCTTCACACCCTGACGAATCAGGAGACCAGTAGTTTGCCACATACCAAGAAGGTGAATAGCACAGGCAGATTCGGCGCAAGGTATGGCTCGAAGCTGCGCCGACGAGTTCTAGACATAGAGCTCAGACGTAGGGAGCCTCATCGCTGTCCATCCTGTGCGACAAAGGCAATAAAGCGACAGGCTGCGGGTCTCTGGATGTGCCACAAGTGCGGTATGGTCTTCGCCGGCGGAGCTTGGGTGCCTTACACCGAGCCCGGCAAGGCTGCTCGACGCGTAATCGCTCAGAGAGTGTCAGGTGACTTTCTTGCTCTTCGTGTTGAAGAGGAACCCGAGAAGCCCACTGAGTGAGTGCTTCTAGTGCGAGGGACTCTAGGTGCCCTCACTTCTCATTACGACCTCCCGGAGGCCGTCTAATCGGGTCAGGTCTTTTGTTCGTGATCTGATGACCGTCCTGCCAGACAGTGAGAGGTTCAACCGTGGAGGTATGAGCTTCGACGAACTCACAGCCAGAATCAGGCAGTCGGGTGCGAGAGCGGCACTGATTGTAGGCACATCTAGGGGCAATCCCAAACAGATTCAGTTCGTGTTCCCTGCGGGTCATTCAGCTCTGTCCATTCTTATTGAGAGTGCGGTCCTGCGAAGGGAGGTCTTACGATCAGGAGGTCCTCGGATTAGTGGGCTCCACGGAATCACGGTGAACTCTTCGCCTACAGACAATGCAAGGGATGTTGCTGGAATGGTCGCAGATTTGCTGGAGATGCCACTACATGAGTCTCAGAAGGTGGACCCGGTGGGAGAGGGCGGCCTCAATCGTGCCATAATCAGGTTTCAAGATGTGGCCGGGGACAAGCTCATCTGGACGCATTATCACGCATATGATGGAACAGAGATTGGTCCGCGAATGCGGATCTTCTCAGTCAGGAGGAGTCCCAACCATGAGTCTTAGGGTTGTCAGTGGCCGCACCATCATTGAGATGGACCTGGGCTTGTCCGAGATGGCTCAGACGATTCTCTGTGCATTGGAGCCTGAAACAGAGTCTGTCCCTTCAGAGCGTGCAACAACAACCATCCGTGCAGACGAATCCAAGCTCGTCCTTGAGATTCTTGCTGAGGATTTGACAGCACTCAGAGCGTCGATGAACTCGTTCTTGGCTTGGATTTCAGGTGCCAAGCGGGCACTTGAGTATGTCAACAGCCACTAGCCCTGACGAATGCAGCTGCGGAAAGCTCACAGGGGAAAACGCTTAAGTTCCGACCACTGTGCCGCATCAGAGACAGACCGTTATTACACCGAGAGGAGCGGCAAGAGAATGACTCAAGAGATACCTCCGGCCCTTCAGCAGCAGTTCATGCGGTTCGACAAGATGCAGCATGAGCATGAAACCATGCAAGTAATGGTTCAGAGCATGCAGTCAGAGCTCAGTGAAGTGAGAATGACTCTGGAGGAGCTGGGCAAGCAAGCAGACGACGTAGAAACCTACAAGGTTGTGGGACAGGTGATGTTCCGGGTAGACAAGCCCAAGATGAGAGAGGAGCTGGAAGACCGGAGGCAGACCCTTGAGATGCGTCTCGCTGCGATGAGCAAGAAAATAGAAACGCAAGCGGAGAAACTCAAGGAACTTGCGACAAAGATACAGGAAGAGGCGGGCAAGCACAACATCAGGCTCCAGTGAGAAAGATGAGTCCTGTCCTTACTATCGGCCTGCCAGAACTGACAGAATCTGACATGGAACGCTTGGCAGAGGAATGTGAGGAGGCGGTCAGCAGATTCGTCCTCAAGTCCGTGCCGAAGAAAAGCATCTCCGAGCTGTCAGTCATCTGTGTACTGGATGTTTCGAACGACAGGTCACAGCTCGATATAGACGTCCAACTGAATCTCGTACAGGAGTACGAGACAGGCCACTCGCTTGAGGCTCTCGCTGAGGAAGCCACTAGGCACGCGGCAAGCTGGCTTGAAAAGAAGCTGATGGAGATGAAGGGCAGTTGACCATAAGGCCCCTTCTTGAGTCGTCGTCGCGTGTTCTGTTTCTAGGCCATCAAAACGCTGATCCAGACGCAATCTGTTCGATGGCCGCACTTGCTGAGCTGTATGGACAGTTGAACCGTCAGGGACATGCTGACCTCGTGTGTGACGATGTCAGTCGACTTGCTGTTCAGGTGCTTGAGAAGTTCTCACCTATGACCAAGGTTTCGGCATCTGTTGAGGGCGATCATGACCTAGTCGTTGTTGTGGACGCGAACAACAGGTTCCAGTTCGGGGAGCGACTACAGTCATTTCAGAGCATCCCGTCTAAGACGGTAGTTATTGACCATCACGAGCCCAACCCCGACATTGCTCAGCTGGCCGAACACTCCATTGTCAAGAGTGACGCTTCTTCGACCTGTGAAATCGTGATTGAGCTGTACGATGAACTCGGTATTCCCATCAGCCCGACTGCAGCCAGCCTGCTGCTCGCAGGGATTGTGTTTGACACTCGGCGATTCTTCTATGCCACCCACGGAACACTGGACTGTGCTGTCCGGCTGTTGAGGGCAGGGGCTGACTACCAAGCTGTCATAAACTCCCTTATCAGTAAGCCAGACAGGTCAGAGAGAATCGCCCGACTGAAGGCGGCCGCAAGATTGCGATTTCAGATTATTGATGACTGGATCATAGTAACAACCAGTGTTGGGGCCTTTGAGGCAAGCGCATGTCGATCACTGATTGAGCTGGGTGCAGATGTGGCCATAGTTGGAGGGTCCCCTTCAAAGGGTGTAGTCAGGCTCAGTTCCAGGAGTACGAACGAGTTCTATGCACAGACGGGGGTCAATCTTGGGAGGGATGTGATGGAACCTCTGGGTGAGGTGATTGAGGGTATCGGCGGCGGTCATCCGAATGCTGCTGGTGCGAACGGCAAGCGAAACCGCGATAAGGCACTGGCAGTTTCCGTCGAACTAATCCGGGAGGCCTTGGCAAAGAAACTCCCACATACGGATGAAGTGACATCATGAGGAGTCTGCGGACTAATGACGCTCGTGGAGTTCGTCGACTTCAGTTTCAAGTACCTAGAAGCAGACTCCCTGGCTCTGAAGCATATTAATCTGAAGATTGACTCGGGCGAGTACGTTGTCGTCACAGGCCCCTCGGGTTGTGGCAAGACCACCCTCTGCCGGGCAATCAACGGGCTTGTCCCGCACTTCCATCGCGGCTATGTCGGTGGTCGCGTCTATGTGGACTCAAAGGACACCAGAAACAGCGAGGTCGCCGAGCTAGCCTCGATCGCTGGACTCGTGTTTCAGGACCCGAGCAACCAGCTTGTGACTCTGAATGTGGAGAAGGAGATTGCCTTTGGACCTGAGAACCTAGCCGTAGAGCCCAAGGAGATCCGGCGCCGAGTCGAGGAGCTGATAAGTCGTCTGAACTTGGAGCATCTACGCGACAAGCATCCTCATGAGATGTCGGGTGGGGAGCAGCAGCGCGTCGCAATGGCGGCTACTCTTGCACTCAGACCCAAGATTCTTGTGGCCGACGAACCCACATCGAATCTTGATCCACAGAGTGCACAGCTCATTCTCAGCCTCATTGCAGATCTGAACAGACAAGGAATGACTGTCTTACTCGTGGAACACCGTCTGGATCTGGTTTCGAACGAAGCATCCAGGCTCATTCTGATGGACAAGGGCTGCATAGTAGCTGATGGCCTTCCTCGCGATGTGCTTGTGCAAGACCTTTGTCAGGAGATTGGCGTGGGAATACCAAAGGCCACTCAGGTCTACAAACAGCTGAAACGTCGGGGTGTGACGCTGGGACGTGTACCACTGACGGGCGAAGAGCTCGCTGCTCTTGTGACGGAGGCCCGACGGGCATGATTCAGCTTGATGGTGTCCACTTCAGCTACGAAGGTATCTATCCGGCCCTCAGAGGAGTTTCCCTGCAGATTGACGACGGAGAAAGGGTCGCTATCATGGGCTCTAACGGAGCTGGCAAGACAACTCTCATAAAGCACATGAACGGGCTCCTCCGGCCACAGAGAGGGCGAGTGTTCCTTGACGGCAGGGACACAAGAGATCTCTCAGTAGCTGAGATGGCTCGTATCGTCGGACTGGTCTTTCAATCGCCTGATCATCAGCTCTTCTTAGATAGCGTCCACAAGGAAGTAGTGTTCGGACTCAAGAACTTGGGATTCACCACCGAAGAAATAGAGGATAGATGTGCCAGTACACTGGAGCGTCTAGGGCTAACAGGCTTTGCTGAGAGGTCACCCTTCACTCTCTCCGGAGGCGAGAGAAAGCGTGTCGCACTCGCTTGCGTTCTGGCTACAGAGCCCCGAGTCCTTGCTCTCGATGAACCAACCATCGGCCAAGACGCTCAGCAGAAGGACAGACTGGCACAGCTCTTGCTGGACCTGAACCAGAAGGGCCGCACGGTGATAGTTGTCACTCACGATATCGAGTTCGTCATTGAGCATTTTCCGCGGACCGTGGCAATGGCAGGTGGGAGGATAGTGGCTGACGGCTCCACCAGTTCTGTGCTGAGCAATGACAGAGTGATTGAGTTGTGCTCACTTGCACACCCACAAGTCACACTTGCCGCAAAGGCCCTAAACCAATCCTTCCCCGAAGTGCCAGAACGTATGACATCCATGTCCGAGATAGAAGAAGTGATCATGAGTCTGCTGGAAGGAGGGACACACTCGTGAGTTTCTTGGAGATCTTCCGATACACTCGCAAGGACTCAATCATCCACCGTTTGGACCCGAGGTCAAAGATGCTCTTCTCGGTGGCCGCCGCCGCTGCTTCTCTCATGTTCCTGAACATCATCCCCCTGTTGATAGTGCTTCTTTGCCTCATACCCATCATAGTAGCAGCCAAGTCATTGAAGAGGTGGTTGCGGAGCATGAAGGGGCTGTCAATGCTGTTGGTCTTCATAATGGTCTTCAACACCCTTCTCTCGCCAGTTACGAACCCCTTCTCACACTCAATCGCATTGACAATCCGTCTTGTTGCCCTCATGACATCGTTCTCCATCTTCTTCCTCACTGTACACCCAGATCAGTTGTCCCAAGCGCTCATCCAGATGCGTGTCAAGTTCGAGTTCGCCTTCGCGATGAGCATGGCGATGAGGTATGTCCCGACGCTCGCGCAAGAAGCATACTCCATTATGGATGCCCAGAAAGCGCGGGGTGTCGAGCTCGACAAGGGCAATCCCATCAGACGAATCAGGAACATTGTGCCAATCATAGTTCCACTGATCATTGTGTCCATTCGTAGGGCTCTCTCGATTGCAGAGAGTATGGAATCGAGAGGTTTTGGCGCATGTGAGAAGCGGACTTACATGGACCGTCTGAGGTTTCGCAAGGGTGACTGGGTGGTCGTGTTGGTGTCCGTACTTGTCCTAGCATTTGTACTCTACATCCGGCTCTTTGTTGCGCTGCCGGAATGGATGCTCTGGAGTCTTCCTCTCTGAAGCAGTTCCAGCGTACAAGCTCACGGAAGGTGTTGTCCCTGCGCAAACCGACTGGCTGTCCATGCTGAGATTCTTTATTTGAAGGGCCCAACGTAGTATGACGGGATGACAGTCGAGAAGAGGGTCCAGCTACCGTCCCGAGAGCAGTACACAGTGAGAGATTTGTTGGCCGACCTGAAGTCAATCGACCCTACTCCCAGTGTGCTCGACAGGGTCGCTTCGGAAGTTATCTACTTCCAGTGGAGCTGCTGCAAGGCAGACTTGGGCGACCAGAACCCCACAACCGACGGTTTCTCACGGCTTCTCGCGTTCATGCAGGGGGGCTATGAACATCTGCTCGTCAACGGCGAGCTATGGCGGGCCAATGACACGCCTAGAGCTGCGCTCAACCAGATTGAGAAGGCACTGCCCGTTGAGCTGATGGACTACGTCCTCGGTCGTCCTGGGCCGTATATTCACGGTGTTCTCGACTTAGCCTACGCGGAAAGACAACAAGAAGTGATGAACTACGAGCGCCTTGAGAAAGGAATCCGTTCCGAGATAGAGAAGTCGCCTGAGGATCCTGACCTCTACAACAAGCTGCGTCTACTCCTCTGGATACTGGGACGTCACAGAGAGTCCAGCGAGGCTTTCAAGACGGCGAAGAAGCTTGGGTGGAAGCCAGAGGCCAGTAGACTGGTAACGATATGACTCGTCGCCTCGACTTGCAACGAGCGTGGGCATCGTTTCACTCGGCTGAAGGGCTGGTTTGAAGTGCAAATCGTAGGACAACCTGCCCTACTACCATCCGAGTGAAATGACCAGACCCCTGACATCGATATCGTTGTAGGCCTTTCGAAGTGTTTTCCTGCATTCTGGATGGCACTATGAATCCCGATGTCAAGAGAGATGCTATGTCATGATGAGATGCCCTGAGGCATCTTCAGCTTGGCTATTCTTGCGGTTGACTTGGATTCAGGCGACACATCTTGGAATCGTCCATTTGCCTCTCGGATGGTCACGGTTCCATCCTCGCTTAGGCTTTCGACCCAACTTCCCTCATGCACTCCCCAAATGCCCACATCGTTATACTCGCGGACATAGAATGTGCTGAGGACGGCCCATGCATCTAGTTCCTCTGGATTGGTGACCTTGCGGAGGGCGGAAGCAGCAGGACCAATCCAGTCATATCGTACTTGTGCAATGTAGGGGTCCCCACCAGCACGATCCGTGCTGGGCCCATCTGTCGTTCCTTCGTAATTGATGCTAACGGTCACTAAGAGCCAAGGCCCAATCTGCTTTGCGTCGATGTCGCTTTCTGGGGGACTCGACTCCGTAAAACTTTCACCCGACAAACTGCTGCAACTGAGATACCCAGCTAGCCAAGGAAGGCTGTCATGACTCTGTACTTTCTTGCACAGACCAAAGAGCAGCCTGTCTGTTTGCATCGTTGTAGAGCCTCTTCTTTCTTTCAGCAACGTACACAGAACACCTGATAGGGTTTGCTTCAATCTCGATTTCCGCTACTAGTCTGCGCGGGAGCTCTCTGTACACACATGCAACACAGGGGTCATGGAGCTGGCCCGCTTCCTCACATTTGAGCTCTCACAGGAGCTGATACTACCTACGTGCGCCTCTCGCGATGAAGACCATGACGAACTGCAGAACAACATACACCAAGTAGACACCGGTCATCGCATTAAACATCGGGACGCCTATCCCATTCCAATCACTCAACAGGGTGGCCCCGATGACCAGGATCAGCATCAACAGCCCGTTGCCGATAGGAGTGGCGACGCAGTTGAATAAACTCCACTCCTTATGCCAGACGCCATACCTGCGATCGACCTCGTAGACAGTGAATCTCACGAAGAGCCCGAATATGACGAACACAGTGATTGTGCCAAAGGCTGCAAGAATGACCAATGCCGAGAAGCCCAGCACGTCGTGGTAAGCCTGACCGATATCCCAGCCGCATACAAGTAGCCCGATACATAGAAGGTTGATGATGAGGAGCTGGAGCCTGATGCTCGATATGTTAGAACTCTGAGTCAAAATGGTATCTCCCATGCGGATGCTGTCGACCAGTTTCGATGCCCCTTTATATCTCCGTTACCTTTGGCCCACTCAACGCGAGAGTGAAGCGCACTGGTCACATACTCTGCTGCAATTGAATCTGGGACCACAGGTCTGTGGTATGGCCGTTTCATCGACCTTCAGGGTACCCATGCCCGAGCTAAGGACAGGCAGTCTTTGCTTCGTGACCTTCAGGACGAGCTTCTGTACCACAGTATCTGGTTGCAGCGTCATGGCGAAATCTCTCCGTCCATTCTAGAGCACTCTGTCATTATCGTGGAAGAGATACCCGGTGTCGAAGGTCTGGGTGAGTCTGGCGGCGAAGTCGCTCTCTTCAAGTACGCTCGCAGGAGAGTGACTGGCCAGATGATGGAGGACTCCATTCGCTTCATGGGCCACAACAGAGAGGACCTACTGCGACTCGTGAGCGACCTGACCCCGCAGCAGTTGACCTTTGTTCCTCAAGGTAAAAAGCGCGACATCACGGGCATCCTCAGACACGTTTGCAACGCGGAGGAGTTCTACATCACGCGACTGGGCCATGATGCTGATTCAAGGTATGAGAGGTATGCAGGGATGACTGAAGAAGCGGTCGATCAGCTGCCTCTCTTCCAAAGACTGGAAATCGTCAGGAGGGCCTGTGTGGCGACCTTGAGAGCGCTTGTGCCACAGAGGGGCGCCAGAGTATTCACAAGAAAGGAGTACACGACACACCCCGAGGAGCAGTGGACTGCTCACAAGGTGATGCGACGGTTTCTGGAGCATGAACGGGAGCACATCTACAACATACGTGAGTATCTGGGGCTGCCTCCTCGTGACATTGGCTGATGACTCTCGTCCTGTATTCCTGACGCAAGGAGGAACCGGATCGTTCAGTGTTTCACACCGTAGTATGTCATCATAGTCACGGGTACGCCCGCGGTCTTCAGATACATCCACAGCTGCATCTTGTGCATGGCGATGTGAGTGGTGATCTCCTGCAAGTAGTCTACCCATCGCTTTGGAGGCCCCTGTTCATAGAACGGCTTGAGCTTCGGTTCCAAGGCTTCCTTGTCCGTCATTCCCTTGAGGCGCTTGACCACCAGTTCAACACCCTCGTCAAAGACCTTCAGAATGTCAGCGACGGATCCACGGTTCAGGTCCTTCTCCATCGCCTGAGCCTGTTCGGGCTTGGTGATCTCTCCTCCTAGGATGGCCAAGTCCATTCGTGGGATCTGTGCAAGATGGTTCGACAACTCCCTAAGAGTTCGCATTCCATTCACTGGCCTGTGATCCGGCTTCACACCTTCGGTGGTTTCGATGACAACTCTCGTCTGCTGAGCCTCGTGCTTGAAACCGTCCAGCAGAACGCCAACAATCTTACCCATTGATTCATCCTCCGTGAGTTGCCTTTCCTAGGACGGCGAAATACGCCTTTCGCTTAGAGCGGCCGCGAGAATGCAAATCCAGTAGCTGATCCAGCATGCTTTACTGAGCAGTTATTGGACCATATTCTTCCTCCCGGCCACCCTTAAGCCGACATCCGCGACAGCAACCCCTGAAACGCAGTGGTTCTCATATGACGCACTACCCTTGATCACCGTTTTCTGCTTCTGAGCCAAAGTACTCTCGCAGTTGTGGCTATCATGACGCTGAGCAAGACTACTGAGAACGGCATTGCAGCAGCTACCAGTGACACGTTTTGTTGCCAGTAGAATCCGGGGTACAAATACGAACCTGAAATCGCATCGGAAGAACCGAGCTCACCGAAACTGTCAAGACCATTGACGGAGGTTGCAAACTCAAAGCTCCATGCCAAGGCGAACATGTTGCTCTCCGGCCAAGTTGCAGGCACAAGACGCAAGTAAGTGTTCTCCAGGGTTGATGTCTGCTTGAAATCACTCACAGGTACTGAGGCCACTTCCCGTCGATAAGCAACGTCCGATGTCATAATCCTTAAGGTGTCAATGTCGATCTCAGGGAGTGTGGGCAGAAGGTAGAGGAATCGTGTCACTCTGCTATTGTATGCATCCACTTGAATCCTGACGCCATCGGCCGCTCTATCAGGGAACACCTTGCCCGTAGGAATCCTCAGGACCATCTCATATATGTCGGTCTGGTTGATATGCTCACTATCATAGCGTATCGCAGGAGCGCTTCTGATGTACCTCGTTGTGGATGGCAGAGTGTAGTTGTGTTCAAGCAGAAAGGCTACTGCTGCCTCCTCGGCCTGAACGACCTCGATTCCTGTGCCTAGTCGCTGTGGAGCTAGGTTCTCTATGTCGTCAGGAGGATCCCAGCCCGGATACCAATACTCATCATATCCCACGATTTCTGCCGATAGCCCACTAACATATACAGAGAGTGCCAGATTCGTCTGATACTGAGTCCCATCCACCAATGTCATGTTAGCGAAGAAGGACTGCCAGATGACTGGCTTGAGATACTCAGGGAGCAGAATGGGCGCGGGTGTGTAAACATCCATATCATCGACAGGTGCGACGTACTTCTTGAGCCGCTCATCTAGAAAGCCTTCCGCTATGATTCTGCCGGACTCTCTACTAACCGTCTTGTTCGGCAGGCTGAGGGTCAGTCTGTAGGGATCCGTCGAGGTCACTGTCCAGCTCCCTGAGATAGCTAAAGAGCCGCTTTCCTCCCCGATAGCGGGGGAGAACGCAGTGTCCTCGATTGGTGTTCCTGGGAGTGCTATGGAAACAGCCTGTGCCACGGAGAACATAGACCCGACTTGGACTACGAGAAGTCCTAAGATCAGCCCAGCCGCCACCGTCAACACAGTCATGCATTGACTTCTTCGTTTTGTGTTCACTATAACCACCCACGACTCAGGCTAGGGCAGCTGAATTGTATCATATCTTCGGATATTATTCTAGGCTTTGAGCTTCCTGACTGTGCGGTGATCAAAGTATTGAACCCGTCACCAGCTGTCTAGTCCGTTGCGAATGAGCCAAGCAGTTTCGAATATGAATATGAAGCACCCAATGGATAGCACCAGTATAAGGGTGATATCTATTGGATTTACCGTGAGCCTATACATTAGGAAGGATAGAACAAGGACGGACGCAAAGAACACGCCATAGAAGAGGAATCTAGGAACAAGCTGACTGCCGAAACGAACGAAGTATCGTAGTATCCCGACCCGTACGGTCCTCGAAACCCTGTACATTCCATCACTGTCAGTTGTTACAAGCGCTACATTCCTCAGCTTCTCAAGATGATATAGCGAAAGGCTCGGACTGGACCACCCCATTTCACGCTGGAGTTCGCGAGCCGTCCAAGAGCGTCCACTTCTCACCATCGTGTAGTAGATTTTCAGCGTTTTTCCTCTCAGGATTTCAGAGAGGTCATGCTCAGTCGGTTCCGCATCTTCCGCCACATGCTGGCCCTCCAACATCACACAGGGTGGAAATGGGCCCGCCCCGGCACTTTAGCATTGCCATCGGGCGCCCAGTTCCACATGCGGTACTCTCTGCCCGAAACAGGACACGTGGGGTCAACTGTCGAAGGGCGTCCGGGAATTTCTTCCTAGGACGCCGAAATACGCGGTTCGCTTAGAGCGGCAGCGAGAATGCAAATCCTTTTTGGAAGAGGCACCCATAGAGGTATGTGGCAAGGGGTCCTCGGTGTGGCAGTCAGCGTTTCAAATCTGGTGGTAGGTATGGTTTCTTTTGTTCAAGTCCCGAAGCCGCGTCGTCAGGGTTCGCGTTGTCGAGTGGCCCGAGGAAGTTATGCACAGAGAAGTCTGGGCGTTCGGAGCGAGTGTGTGGCCATCGTCCTGTTTGTGGTATTGCTTTTGTTGACAGCCACAGGCCTTGGAAAAGCGAGTAGAGCCACAACAACAGCTGCAGTATTCCTTGGGTATGACTCGGAGGGCCCATCGTTTGACCTATCTTGGATGCCAGACTTCGCGGACTTTGTTCCTGACAATAGACCGCTGAACCTCACTCTTGAGCTCGTTGTTGGGGTCGAGGACCCTGATGGAGTCGACTCGGTCATTGGCAGCTATAGGAACGAATCTCAACCGGAGTGGACGAATGTCACAATGTCTGAGGACCTAACAAGGGGTTCGTCCGGTGTCTATTCTGCCGCAGTCCTCAACTACACTACACCATCGGGTAGTTTCAGCATTCTTTGGCAGGCTGTGTTCTACGCGAATGATAGCCTGGGAAACTGGAACAAATCAGTAATGAAGAACATGTCCCTTGGTCGGCAGGTCGGCCCAAGCACTTTCGATAATGTGACAGGAGTTGTTGTCGGTGGTGCAATCATCGTAGCAGAGATAGCTGTGGCCGCGTTGTGCTACGTCCGCAACAGAGAGTGAAACAGATCTGCACTCACATGGAGTGTCTGATGGCCTCTAGTGGCTACTACGCTTCCATTCTGGATAGAAGCCGGAACCGCAGGTTCTCCAGTGACTGGATCGCTGCCACAATATGGTTCAGTCCCTTGCGAGGTCCAGCACAGTTTTCTCGTTTTCGCTCAACTGCCAGCATACTTCTTCATGCCGCCACTGCACACAGAACACATAGTGTGAGGTCGTGGTTCTGTTGAAGACTAGCGTGTCCAAGGCAATGACAGTAAAGCTCTCCTCAGAGATTCCTCCTGATCCCCTTTTCGACCCGAAGTATAGGAGAGCTCCTGACAGGGGTTTCAGTCTGAGCCAACAAGAAACGGTGCTGGCTGTCAAGAACGCTCTCCGGTACATACCTGAAGATCTGCATGCCAGACTAGCACCTGAGTTTCTGAACGAGTTGATGACTCGCGGGAGAATCTACGGATATCGCTATCGTCCGGCTGGTGCCATCATGGTCAAGCCAGTGAATGAGTACAAGGGCATTCTCGAAGCCAGAGCAATACAGCTCATGATGGATAACAATGTGAGTTACGAGATTGCCCGTGCACATCCAATGCATAGCTTTCCGGACAGGAAGCCGCGGATGCTTGGCTAATCGTGCTCTATCCTCTGTGCAGTACGCTCGACATAGCACTACTTGTTATGTCGCGGGGGAGAGGTTGAAAGAGTGCACACATGAATGACGATTCTATGAATCCAGTTCATGGCCGATGTACGGAGTCGACGTCTTCGCCGGTTGATTTCACTGGAGCATCGAGGACACAGTCCTTCTCTTTAGTGACTTTCCCACTATCGTACCAAGGGTCACACACGTCATGGGTTCTCTTGGCGTGCCAGAACTCCCTTTGACTCACTATAGCAACAGAACAGAACAACAACACCCATGCATAGAGGCCCATCAGGAACCCGGTGTATTCTGTGACGAACTCCACCGGAAATACTGCGATTTGCTCGATGGTTTCGATACAGGCCGCGAGATAGATGAGCGACACCAGCACCCCGAAAAGAGCGAGGATCATTGTCCCCGTGAAAGTTAGTCCCAGCCTAGGAAGGCTCTTCAAGATTTCGACCATTATCATCAGGGCCATTGCTGGGAAGAGCATCAAACTCAGTACAATGAGTATGTTGCCAGCGGGATAGGTCCGGGCTGACGATGTGAAAATCGTTGAAAGCGACT
>Ga0315285_10000029_pt1 | contig 137847 bp, 111 predicted proteins | sample YL17G09_36_MG_FD_203698 | JGI IMG/M metagenome (GOLD analysis project Ga0315285, IMG submission 203698) | Sediment microbial communities from Yellowstone Lake, YNP, Wyoming, USA - YL17G09_36 | ecosystem: Environmental > Aquatic > Freshwater > Lake > Sediment | place: USA: Wyoming | collected... | reverse complement strand
GTCCGCATGCGCCTTGCGATGGCGGCGCATCCGGTGTGGCCTTCCGCACAAAGGAACGCCGTCGGCACCCCGGACAAGACTATTTCGCGGCTCAATACCCAGCCCGCACGTTCCCCTGCCAACGCTTCCACCGCGGCCTTGCGACCGAAGCGCCATGGCGCGGGGCCAGTGTGGCTCGCTACGCCTTCACTGTGCAAGACTCTCACTCGCTACACCTTGCCGGCTTTGCCCGGCGCTGTCTCCTATATGTCTTATCCGTCCTATAGGTCCTATGGTCTCCACGTGCCGCAAAAACGCCAAGAAACGACGCAAAAGGCCACGCCCGTTTGACAATCCAGCGGGCGGTTTGGTAGGTTTACGCCTTCACAACGTTATGCCCGCAGCATCTGGAGCAGGGCGCAGCCCACTGATCCTTTCCGGTAATCAATGAGCGGTCACCAGGCCTAATACTATAGCCAGATGGAGGTTCCCGAGATGATGCGTAAAGAGCGTCTATTTACTCCCGGCCCGACGCCGGTCCCCCCGGAAGTCCTCTTGGCGATGGCCGCGCCAATGACCCACCACCGTCAGGCCGCATTCGAACAGATTTTCGTGTCAGTGAGCGAAAAACTGAAGGTCGTATTCCAGACCACCAGCCCCGTCGTCATCCTGGCGGGTTCCGGCACCAGCGCGCTCGAGGCCAGCGTCGTCAACCTCCTTTCGGCGGGCGACAAAGCCGTCTCCGTGAACGGCGGCAAGTTCGGCGAGCGGTGGGGCCAGATCGGCAAGGCCTTCGGCGTCCAGATGATCGTGCTCGACGTCGAATGGGGGACGGCCGTCGAGCCGGGGCGCGTCGCACAGGCACTCAAAGAGAATCCCGACGCCAAAGCCGTCTTCACCACGCTCCACGAAACCAGCACCGCCGTACTGACCGACATCAAGGCCATCGCCGCCATAACCCGTGAATCCAACGCATTGCTGGTGGTCGACGCGGTCAGCGCCCTCGCGGCAGACGAACTCCGCATGGACGAATGGGGCGTCGACGTCGTCGTTGCAGGGTCCCAGAAGGCACTGATGCTGCCGCCCGGACTGGCGTTTGTGGCGATTGGCCCCCGCGCCAAAGCCGCCATCGCCAAATCCACCTTGCCCAAGTACTATCTGTCGCTGGACAAGGCACTCAAGAACCTCGAAAAAAAAACCACCCCTTACACGCCCGCCGTCGCCACCATCATCGGTATGCAGACCGCCCTCGACGCCATACTCAGCGAGGGAATCGAGGCCGTCTGGGCGCGCCACGCAAAACTCGCACAAGCCACTCGCGCCGGCGTACTCGGGATGGGAATGGAGCTGTTTTCCAAGGCCCCGTCCAACGCCGCGACCGCCATCAAGCTGCCCGAGGGGTTCGACGGGGGCGCCCTTCACAAAAAACTGCGCGACGAACTGAAAGTGACGTGCGCGGGCGGCCAGGATCACGTCAAAGGGAAGATCGAACGGATCGCCCACATGGGCTACTACGACCAGTTCGACGTGGTCGTCGTGCTCGCCGCCGTCGAGCTGGCCCTGCACGATCTCGGCGCACCGGTTAAAATAGGAGAAGGTGTTGCCGCAGCACAACGCTGCTTTGCCGGAGTATGAACCATGCCAAAGGTACTTTGCCTCGATAGCCTCAGCGAGGACGGGATCGACGTGTTCCGAAACGCGGGTCTCGAAGTCGACGTAAAACCACCACAAAAACCCGATGAACTCGCCGCCATCATCAACAATTACGACGCGCTCGTGGTAAGAAGCGCCACCAAAGTGACTGCCGCCGCACTCCAGGGCGCCAAACGGCTCAAAGTCATCGGCCGGGCCGGCGTCGGCACCGACAACATCGACAAGGAAGCCGCCACCAAACACGGCATTGTCGTCATGAACACCCCCGGCGGCAATACCATCTCGACCTGCGAGCATACGTTTGCACTCCTTTTTGCGCTTTGCCGCAACGTCCCCGTGGCGCACGCGTCCATGATGGCCGGCCAGTGGAATCGCAAGCTGATGGGCGCCGAGGTATGCGGCAAAACACTCGGCGTGATAGGCGTGGGCCGCATCGGCGCCGAAGTGGCCAAGCGCGCACAGGCGTTCGAGATGAAGGTCCTCGCCTACGACCCCATCCTGACCAAAATCAAGGCCGACTCGCTCGGCGTCGAGCTCGTAACACTCGACGACCTCATCGAGCGATCCGACATCATCACCATCCACGCCCCCAAATCCGATAAAACCAATAACATGATCCGAGCCGAGCATTTCGAACGCATGAAACCATCATGCCGCATCATCAACTGCGCACGCGGCGGGATCGTCAACGAACACGACCTCGCCGACGCCCTCCGAAAAAAACGCATTGCCGGAGCCGCACTCGACGTCTACACCGCCGAACCCTTTACCGACAACCCATTCCTCGGGTTGGACAACATCGTGATGACGCCACACCTCGCCGCATCCACCGACGAGGCCCAAGTTACCGTCGCCGTCGATGTCGCCAACCAGATCGTCGACTACCTCCGGACCGGAGCTATCGTTAACGCCGTCAACGTACCCAGCATGGACGGCGAAACTCGAAAAACACTCGAACCCCTCCGATACCTCGCACAGCGCATCGGCCACTTCCAGTCGTCTTTCATCCAGGGCCGGCCCGTGTCCATGGAGATCGAATACAGCGGCGACCTCGGCGTCACCGACACCTACCCTATCACCGCCTCCGTGCTCGTCGGTTTCTTGTCGCCGCTGGTCGAGACCGTCAATATGGTCAGCGCGCCCAGCCTCCTCGAAGACCACGGCATCTCGTTCAGCGAAACACGCAGCGTCCGTCCCTCCGACTACGCGTTCGAAATCGGCGTCACCGTCACCACCGATTCCGAAGTACACCGCGTCGCCGGCACCCTCTACGGCAAGAACGATCCGCGCATTTGCAGCATCGACGGCATGCGCGTCGATGCAAAGCCCGAAGGATACATGCTCGTGTGCATGAACGAGGATAAACCGCTCATCATCGGCCGTGTCGGCACCATCATCGGCGAGGCAGGGGTCAACATCGCCAACCTCATGCTCGGCCGCGACGCCCGCGGCGGCCGCGCGCTTACCGTACTGAACATCGACGCGCCCCTCGACGATCCTACGCTCGAAAGGATCCGGCAGGTGCCCCACGTTAACGAGGCGCGGCTCGTCAATTTGAGCTGAATCCCGAGGAGATTGACTTGAAGTACGACCGCATTTCGGCGCCAGCCGGCGAAAAACTCGAGGTCAATCCGGACGGCGCCATCCGCACTCCCGCAAGGCCCATCATCGCATTTGTCGAGGGCGACGGCACCGGCCCCGATATCTGGCGCGCGTCAAAACGTGTGTTTGACGCAGCCGTTTCCCACTGCTATGGCGCCGCGAGGTCCATCGCGTGGATGGAAGTTTACGCCGGTGAGAAGGCCAACGGCCTCTACGGCACCTACCTGCCCGACGAAACACTCGAAGCCATACGCGAATACCGCGTCGCAATCAAAGGACCGCTGACCACCCCTGTCGGCGGGGGGTTCAGAAGCCTCAACGTCTCGTTGCGGCAAAAGCTCGACCTGTTCGCCTGTGTGCGGCCCGTGCGCCATTTCAAGGGCGTGCCGAGCCCCGTCATCGCGCCCGAAAAAATCGACATGATCATCTTCCGCGAAAACACCGAAGACGTGTATGCCGGCCTCGAACTCGAAGAAGGCAGCGAGAACGCCCAAAAGTTCATCGCGTTCGCCAAACGCGAGTTCGGCTGGGACATCCGCCCCGACTCCGGGCTCGGATTCAAGCCCATCAGCAAGAGCGGCACACGCAGAATCGTCCGTGCTGCGCTCAATCACGCCGTCAAACACGCCCGGAAGTCCGTCACCCTCGTCCACAAGGGCAACATCATGAAGTACACCGAGGGCGCGTTCCGCAAATGGGGCTACGAACTGGTGCGCGAGGAGTTCTCAAACGTCGCCGTCGGCTGGGACGAATGCGGCGGAAAACCCGGCGGCAAGATCCTCGTCAAAGACACCATCGCCGACATTTTCCTCCAGCAAATCCTCACTCGGCCCACCGACTTCGACGTCGTCGCCACCATGAACCTCAACGGCGACTACATGAGCGACGCGCTCGCCGCCCAGGTCGGCGGCATCGGCATCGCCCCCGGAGCTAACATCAATTACGAAACCGGCGCCGCCATCTTCGAAGCCACACACGGCACCGCGCCCAAATACGCCAACCTCGACAAGGTCAATCCAAGCAGCCTGATCCTGTCCGGCGTCATGATGTTCGACCACATCGGCTGGACCGAGGCCGCTCAGGCCATCACCGCCGCGCTCGTCGACACGTACAAGTCCAAAGTCGTCACCTACGACTTCGCCCGCCTGATGAAAGGCGCCCACGAAGTCAAGTGCAGCGAATTCGCTAACGCCGTAATAGGCAACCTGAAATAAGCGGGGCTGAAAATGACCGACAGCGAACCCCCGGATGTCGCCGGAGCTCCCATCGATCCCGGCCTGCGCGGGCGGTTGTCGCCCGTTTACCGGGCCGGCCAGGTCGGCGGGTGCGTATCGAGCGTCGCGCACGACGTCAACAACTACCTCGGCGCGATCCTCGCCTACGCCGAATTGATACAGCAGGGAGCCTCACTCACCGACGAAACACGCCGAATGATGGGCAACATCATTAAGAGCGTGCAGAAGTGCAGCAGCCTCATCTCCACACTCACCGTGGTCGCACGCAAGGAACGGCCCGACGTCAACTTGGTGTTTCCGCCCGAATTCCTCGATCAGGCGCTCGACCTGAAACGCCACGAATTCCGTACCGCACGCGTTGCACTCGAATTGAAATGCCCCGAACAAATGCCCTCGCTCGTGGTGGACCGGCCCAAACTCTTGATGGCGGTGTTGTATCTCCTGGCGAACGCGCTCGAAGCGGTCGAGGGCGTCGAAAAATCCCGCGTCACCGTCACCGCACGCATTACCGGAGAGTGCCTCGAGATAACCGTCAAAGACAACGGGCCGGAAATCCCACAAACAGTTCAGGAACGCATGTTTGAACCGTTTTACAGCACCAAATCGGAAGATCACCTGGGACTCGGCCTGACGCTGGCCCTCGAGGCCGCCCAATTCCACGGCGGCGACCTGCGCTATGACAATCGCCTGGGATTCGTCATGACCCTCCCGCTGGCCTCCCACCTCAAGATCTGACCAGACCTCATTTCTTCGGAAATTTAAGCCTCCCCTCGTGTGTATACGCTGATGCCCTGATGCCGCCGTCGGGGCAAACGCGGGATGACAAACCCCACAGGCAATGGTACTATACCCAGCCTGAAAGCACCGCATTCTCAAATCGAGGGAGCGCTGAATGAGATTGCATCACCTCTCGAGGCAACGGATTGCCGCAGTAACTGTTCTATTCCTGCTGGCAACGGTGGGCGCAGCACGCGCACAGGATCCCAACCCCCCTTCAATCAAATCAAACCGTGGGGCGTGGCCGCTGTACCGCCAGTGGAATAAGCCCGAAGCCGGCCATTTCGCAAAATGGATCGAAAAAATCTACCTCGTCAAAGCCAACGGCTCGCTCAAGCAACGGCTCGCCAAAATCGAGGGAATACTTACCGACCCCGAAATGAACCTCCTGCTCGACCCCGCGTTCAGCGGCGAGCCCGTCAATCCCCAGCTCAGCCTACCTGTCATCCGCGCCATGCACAGCGTCATCGACTGCGGCAAGCTCACCGTCGCGCTCAGCGCATACTACGCATACCGGCGCGGACTCCCGTGGATGGTCAACCACGTCCGATCCTGCGACGGCACCGACCTCCGCACCGCACCAAGTACTATTCCCGTCGGCGCTATGAACGCCTTCAACTACGCCGATGCCTACGCCTTCTTCACCGACGCCGTCACCGGCCTCAACACCGGCAATTTCCGCGTCGAACCCTTTTGCGACGCCAAAGTCCTCTCCGACACCCTCCCCGTCGCCATCGACCGCCGCTACCTGACCCCCGGATGCCTGTTTTACCTCGACGGACACGTCCTGATCCTCGCCCACATCACCAAGTACGGCGAACCCCTGTTCCTCGACGCCACCACCGCATCATCCCGCGACGTCTACACACACAACGGGTTCAACGCCGTCACCGGAATCATTCCCAAACAGGCCGACAAATACACCGGCTGTTACCGCGGCTTCCTTATCTACCGCTTTCCCATCGCCGAGACCGACGCCGACGGGAACGTGCTGCACGTCCGGCGCAGGACTAACCAAGAAATGGCCGAGTTCGGGTTCTCAACCGAGCAGTACGAAAAAATGCAGGAACTGATCGACACCCAGGCCATCCACGAGCAGGGCTACGCGCTCGACAGCTTCCACAAGTTTGTCAGCCTCCGCCTGCGCACCGCAAATACCATCACGCCTGCCGAAGACCTCCGCGCAGCCGCCGAAAAAATGCTCGACCTGCTCCAGCAACGCGAACAGATGGTTCAAAACGCATGGCGCGACGTCCAGGACAACGGGCCGGTAGTCTATCCCGAACACCGCGGTATGGAAAACATCTTCAACGCAGGCGGCCGCTGGGGCGACCAATCCACCGCCCTGTTCGACGTGGGCCTGCGCTGCCTCTACTTCAACCTCATCGACAGCCTCAACGGATCAATCCAGTGGTTTGACCTCATGCCCGATGCATTCAACCTCGAGCCCATCAACAAACACGCCGTCTGGACCGAATCCGACCTCGCCGCGGCACTGTTGCGGGAAAAACAAAAAGTCTTCGCCGAAACCCTGTTCTACTACACCAACTCCAACGGCGAACAAGTCACCCTTTCCCTGCTCGACATCGAAAAACGTCTCTACGACCTCTCCTTCGATCCCAACCATCCCCCGGAACTCCGGTGGGGCGCTGCTCCGGGCACGCCCGAAGCCGCCACCGCACCCGAAAGCCCCACGCCCGTCCCCGGCGGCGCTGTCGTGCCCATGGCCGAAGCCTACCGCCGGCAAGCCTACTACCGCACCCTCTCCCAACGCGACGTCGATGAAAGCTATCTCCGCGAAATGCTCGTTGAAGGATATCCCGTCCGCCAAAAACTCGACGAAGTCGCACGCAGATGGCCACAACGCCCCTCCCCGCCCCTCGTCCCCCACAACGGAAAAGCCGCATGGCTCGCCGAACAAAAAAAAGAAAAAACCGTAGGCTGATTTCCTGACAGCCTTCGTCACACCGGGCACGGTTCCCGCCGCGCCTGTACAGTTTTTGCAGCATCGCGCGCACCGATGCTATAGTTGACCGGGTCCCGGGCGCTTAGCTCAGCTGGTTAGAGCACTTGCTTTACACGCAAGGGGTCCCGTGTTCGAATCACGGAGCGCCCACCATTTTCTTTTATTGCCCCCTGTTGCCCAGCCCCGTCTTTATTGGTCAAAACGCGATCCGTGCCCGCCGTTGCAGAGTAACCTTCAAACGGGGTGATATTGCCATGCATTGCCCCGGAATCACTCGAAATGTCTGCATCTGGGGTAACCGTTGGGGTAACGGAATTTACCGCCATTTCCGCCGCGGCTTGGTGCGCACCCATGCCGATGCTCGGGAGTTTTTCCACCGCGCCCGCCACGTCCACCAGCCCCAAGTGCGTGTATACATTTGCCGTCAATGCCGGGGTGCTGTGCCGCATCGCCCGTTGCGCCACCTGCAACGATACGCCCGCCTTCGCCAGCATGGTTCCGAAGGTATGCCGCAAGGCGTGAACATCCACCGCCCGGCCCGCGCCGTCATGCCGCGGAACCCCCGCCGCCTTACAGTCCGCATGAAAGACCTTGCTCATTTTCTCGGGCACGTCGAACACCGGCACACTGTCCAGCACACCGGGAAATTCCACGATGGACGCGCCAGAACGCCCTACAAGGCGCGAACGCCGTTCGACAAGGTACTTTCCCAGTTCCGCCGCCAGATCCGCTTGCACGGGGATTTGCGCCCCCCGCCGCGCCTTCTCAGACTTCGCTTGCAGAATTACATGGGGCGGGTCCGCATCCAGCCGCACCGCCCCCAGCGTAATGCTTCGCAGTTCGCCCCACCGCAAGCCCGTTGCCGCCGCCGTCCAGTAAGCCAAGGCCCGCGTCCACCCCAGGAAGCGTAACCGGTCAAGCGTTTCTTCTGAAACGTCCGCGCCCGGCTTGCCCTTGTTCGGCCCGCGGTTGATCTTCACGGCTTCCAAACATGGACGCCGCCGCGCCGCATCGACAAGCCGCGCCAGTTCATCCACGGTCAATGCCCGCCGGACGTGCCGCCGGTCCGCCTTTTCGTTCCGTTTCGCCGTTGCCGCGAACGGGTTCGCTTTGACATAGCCTTGCCGCAAACACCATGCGCCGAAAGCCGCGAACGCCGCCACATGCGCATTGTGATTACGCGCCCCCATGATAGAGTCCGGTTTCTCGGGGTCTTTAGGAGTAACCGCCCGCATCGAAAGCCACCTTTCAAGCCCCGCCCGGTCCATGTCCGCGAGCGTCCGCCAGTCCAGCCCGTCCACGCCAGCCGATATCAAATAATGCCGCCACGTGTTGCAGGTGCCTTTCACGCATCCACGCGCCGCCATGCTGTCAATGAACGCTTGCACCGTGCCCGCATACGCCATGCGCCCATGCTTCGCCGTGTTCGCTTCGCTGGGTGTGATTACGCCCGCCCGGATCTTTTCCTGTTCCGCCACCAATTCTGAAAGCCGCGAAGCCGCCGCCGACTTGTCCCGGCATCCCGTCGCCACGTCTGACAGTCCGCCGTCTGCCCGCCGAAGCCGGACATACCACGTCGCGCTTTCTGTCTGAATCCGCGCTGTGTCGCCTTCGCCCGTGACTCTTGCCGTTCGCTTGCGCCCCTTGCCGTCCGTCCACCGGGCGAACCGTTCGCCGTTCCGCGTGAACAGTTCCGCGCCCGCGGGAAGGGGGCGGGTTGTGGTTTGTTTGAACAGGTGCGCCATGATTACTTACCTCTTTTCCGCGGTTGTTTCGGTTGAAGTTCAAGCCCGAAGAATTCCGCCAGCAGGGAAGCCGCCGACAAGTTCAAATCGGTATCGCCACGCATGAAACGCATCAACGAAATGCGGTTGACCCCGGACAGTTCCGAAAGCTTCTTAATGGACAAGCCCGAAGCTTTGACTTCTTTTCGGAGGATCGTTCCCATGTCTAACATGTTCACATTGTAACACCAATGCTGTAGGTTGTCAACCCCCGTCTTAACGCCCCGCGCCCGCAAGGGTAAAGCGGGGCCGCATTCTTCTTGTAGAAGAATCTGTATAGGGGCACGTTCATTGACCCACTTCAGCACGTTCATTGACCCACCCCCGGCCCCGGTTTTTGCACCCTGTAAACCGCCACCCCGCCCGCGGGTCCGCCCCGCCGGAGTCGAACAAGCCACCCCGCGCTTATCAAGCGCCGAAGCGCAACCTTTGCGGTGCCGGGTGAAATCCCGGTTGCCCGCACTATTGCCATCCGCGCCACGGTTGCCACGCCGTCCGCCCGCGCATGGCGAAACAGTGCAAGCCATACAACCGCGTCCGATAGTTCCAGCCCGGCCATGCCTTCATCCACGAAGGCATTTAGCAGCGCCCATCGCCGCCGCGCCGCTTCCTTCCGCCGCCCCCTTGCTTCCGTTGCCCTTTGCCGTCGCGCCAGCCGTTCAAGTTCCGCGGGGGTCCGCACCGGGTCCGTTGCTTCGCCGGGTGCCGCCACACGGAACGGTTGCGCCGTTGCGTCATTCTTCTGGGGAAGCATATTCATCTTCCTTTGCCGGAAGCGCCGCCGCGTGTGCCGGCCCCACAACCGTAAAGGATTGTCGCGCCCGGTCAAAGTTCAGCAACAGCGAAGGGGTTTCACCGTGCCGGTTCTTGACGCAACAGAGATTCACCACGCCCCAATGATCGTCATCCGCCTCAAGCGTCCAGCAGCTATCCGCGCCATATTCGAGTTCACTTGAACCGCGGTAACTTGCCAGCCCCAACCCCACATAGTTGGAACCGTGTTTTCCTTTTTGCCGCGCCACCGCGGACACCGCCAGCACGCCCAGCCCGGCATCCGCAAACTTGCGGACGTAAGACATAATCCCGTCCAGTTCCGCCCGTTTATCCACGGGCGTATCGCCCGCACCCAGGGTGAACCGTTGGATATAATCCAGCACCAGCAGCCGTGCCCCGAAACCGTCCACGCTTCGCGCAACGTCCACCAGCGCCGGGGGGCCAATGTGAAACGCCAGCCGATCCGCTAAACCCCTTAGTGCATCAACCCCCGCCCGCACTCGGGTTTCCTGCCCCGCCAGCCACCGATGCCGGACGTGCCCCGCATCCAGGCCAGCCAGCCGCGCCAGTTGCCGGTCCAGCAGCGTTCGCGGTGCCATTTCCACGTTGCACGCCAGCGCCCGAAGTCCGCCATCCAGCCGCAAGGCATCAACGGTCCATTGCATCGTGACAGCCGTTTTCCCCGCACCGGGTGCGCCGCCAATCAGCGTAACCAGCCCCGGCCCGAGTTCAACCGGCTCGAAACCCGCGCCTATCCGCCAGAGTTCCGGCCCTTTGCCGGTAAACACGTCCGTCGCCCAATCATCGAACAGGCCCGCCGCTGTTATGAAATTCATGCCGCACCCCCGCAGCCATGCTTGACGCCGCCCGCTATCGCCCGCCGCGCTTCATTGGGTGCAAGCCCCGAGTCCAACGCCGATTCCAACAGCAGCGCGGCCGCCAGCCGTTCATCCGCGCCCAGTTCGGCAAGGTTCGCCGCCGCCATGAAGCAACGCCGTTCCCGTTCGCCGTTCACCGTGCCGCGCCGAATAAAATCCAGCGTTGCGCGGTTCAGGTTTTCCCGGTCCGCCGCGACGGGTGCCGGGGGTGTCGCCTTCGCTTCATTCAACGCTTCCCCCCACAAGCCACCCGGCCCGCCGATCCGCCAGTCGCACCAGACTTCCGGCTCGGGCACGTCGCCGGGGCAAGGTTCCACCGCCAGCCGCCGCACCCCGTCCGCCGAGATCCCCAGGACTTCATCCGCCCGAAGCGGGATCTTATACAGGCCCGTCCGCGGGTGCCGCGTGTTGGGTGCGCGGAAGATGCGCACCGCGTCATAAATGGCAAGGTCCGGTCCGGCCCCCGTCGCCGCGCCGATACGCGCCACAAATGCACGCGCCGGTTTGTTGAAGCCCGGCCCCGGTTCCGCCCCGACAAGACCCACCACCGGAAGCAGAACGTGAAACCCTTTGCCCCCACTGAACCAGCAGGAAAGCTTGTCCAGGTCCGTACCTTCCGATTCCAGCCACGCCAGCAACCGCCGCGTGCGGTCCAGTGCATCCGCCACCGGGTCGGCGCCCGCGCCGTCAATGTCTAGCGGGAGCCATTCCGCAAAGCACGGCCCGGCAAAGCCAGCCACCCCGCGATGCGCCTTCATGTGCCCCAGCAGTTCGGGTCCATACGTCCACGCGGAAAGATACGCTTCACTTGTGCCTGCTTCGCCCGCGCAATAAGCCGCAAACGCTTTGCCCCACTTTACGAGCTTTCGCACTTCATGCGGCCTACCTTTCACACGGAAGCCCCAACTAAATTCTTGTTGTGTATCCATTGCGCCGCCCCCCCCTATATTAAATCGCTATCCACCAGCCCGGCGGGAAGATCTTCAACGCGGGCGGGTGTCGCGGGTTCCGGTTCAATGGGAACAGGTGTCACGGGTGCGGGCGCCGCCGATACTTCGCGGGGGTCTGGTTCAGGCCCGCCCGGAATCACTTCCCGGATCTCGTTGGACACCGCGCCGCTGTCTTCGCGCCGAAGCGCAACGTGCAAGCGCACCAACCCGCGGGGAGCCGCGCCGCTTTGCAGCTTGGCAAAGGAATCAAAGCCCAGTGCCGCCAAATCCCGCCGCGAATACGGCAGTGCCTTCGGGGAAAGATACCACCGATGAACCAGCCGCCGCCCGGCATGTTCACCCGAAGCAATTTCAAACCGCGCCCGATAGAACGGGGTGCCGGTTCGAGACTCGCCTAGGGTGCCGTCCAACCACCGCGCGGCGTATTCGCCCGCGGGTATCGGAGGCAACGCTTCCGCGGGGGGCGTACTGTCAAACGCGCCGGCCAATGCCGCCCGGTCCGGCCCTATCACGGTGCTGTCGAACATGCGTGAAAGTTCACTCATGCCGCGCCCCCTTTCCCGCAACCGCCACCGCAACCCGCCGCCGAAGCCGTCCAGCCGGTCCGCTTAACGTCGGGGCATCCCGCCTGTATCCAAGCGGCAATGTCGGCAACACGCCACCGGATGCACTTGCCGATGTTTATGGGCGCAGGCATCCGGCCCGCATCGCGCAAGCGCCAAATTGTCCGCGCACCGACCCCCAACATCGCCGCCGTGCCGTCAACATCAATTAGCCTTGTTTCCATTCGAAGTTGCCTTTCGTTCCGCATCGGCACCGCGCCGAAGCTGAAACACTTATACGGATGAATTCGGACGGAATAATTGATGACTCGGACGGAATAATTGAAGAACTTCCGCGTGCCTTTGAAAGTGCTGTTGTGACAATGAAATACAGGGCAAGACTATTCGGACGGAATAATTGCGGAACGGGGGAAACCCCTTGACATGCTACCCCTCTTTTCGTTCCACGCGTTTACGGGCGCGGTCAATCGCCTCTTTAATCTCACGCTGACTACAATTGTAGCTTTCGGCAAGAAACTCGATTGAGGAGCCCCCCTGCCTTGCCTTGAAGATCAACATGTCCCGCTTCATCCGCTCTGGGTCAGCTTTACGTCCGGCCTTGGGTTTCGGCGCACCAGGATGCTTAACGGCACCATCTCTCGTGACACCACTATGCTTGAGGTCGTCCTTTTTGCCTGCCGCTGTAAGATGCGGCATTACAGACTCGGGGCGGGGAGATTCTGGCTTCCATCCCTCAGCAACAATTTGTCGGTAGGCATGTCTCCAGAGAAAATCACAGACCGGGTAATGCCTCTGCTCGTCTTCCGCAAGGTAACGCACAAGATCCATGATGCGCACATGGGGGTTCCCGGACTCGAAAAGACGCGGTTTTCCCTTGCCTGCATCCGCCTCGACTTTTTCCCTGTTCCGTTGTGCCACCGCGCCTTGCGAGCGTGCGTACCTGGGATCGGCGCTGTTTGGTTTGAAGCACAATTGAGCCAATGCATAGGCCAGAGGATGGGGATCGTCTTGCATGAGAACGCTCAGCCAGGCTTTCCGTTCCTCAAGGACCTCAACAGCCTCCGGTTGCCCCTGCTCGAAAGCCTCTCCTGCACGAGCATCCCTACTCAAAAAGTCCCAGCCAAACGCAGTGAGGACCCAACCTTTTCCATCCTCGCTTTCATCAAACAACGTCGGCCCTATGTCCCTGGGAAGTTGTCCTATCAAGGTCGCCAGGTCACAAGTGATCTCAAGGAACTGAGGGCGCCCCTTCTCATCCTTTTTAGTGAAGGAATCGCCGTCAAACATGAACGTGGCGCCGTCTTTGACTCTCACCATCCACCGGGTCGGCGATTGTTCAGTCATGTAGCCACCTCCGTCAGATGACCCGTGAAGAAGGGCCGGGGGCGAGCGCCACGGTCGCGCGGTTCGGGGATCAGCCTAGCCCCCAGCAACTCTCTGCTTGATTGTACCACTTGCTTAGCCGAGACTCGACCCCGTGAGTGGGGGAGTAATGAGGGAAGACAAGAATTGCCTCACGTTAGAAAACCTCTACCGCCCGCCTGTCGAATAATTGATCTACTCAACTCCAAGCGCCTTGAAGGCCGCGTCGGATGCATCGGCATAGAAGCTGGTTTGGAATTTGGCAAAAAGCTCCCCGGGGATCGTCACGATATCGCCCACGCTGGACATGGGCAGCAGGATGCGCTTTGCACCTGCGTCAAAGGCCACTTGAAGGGATGCAGCAAGGTTTTCCACGGGGACGATATTGCCGCCCAAGCTCATGCTTCCCAGAACCACCATCTGTGATTGCAGGGGCTTAGTCAGCACTGCCGAACAGAGCGCCACGAACGTCGCCAAGGTCATCGCCGTTGTTGGCCCTGAGTTGTGGAGTTCCACAACGTGAAGGTGGTAATCGTGGTCGCCGGCTTTGATGGATGCGCTGACCCTCGATGCGTTGGCCCGGAAATAGTCGAACCCTACCTTCACAGCCTCCTTCGCTGAGGCATTCGAGCCGAAACCCGAGAGCGTACACTTGCCATTGCCCGGTGTAACCTGGATCTCGATGCGGTAGAGACCGAGGTGTCCCCCGCTGCCGGTGGCCACTGTGTGGAGGACGCCCGGATTCAAGGGGCCTTCGGGGATGAGGCCTCCGCCGCCCTGTTCGGGCACGCTGATGAACTTCTCCTCCCTGGTCTCCTGGTCGATATATGAGAAGTGGACATCGTAGAACTCCATCCCGCCGATCTTCTTTAGCTGCTCCTTGACCCTTCGGCGCGTCTCCATGGCGTACTCAAGACATCTTCGTACCGCCTCCTTGTCGTACTCCTCGTCGGGATACAGCAGCTTCAGGAGACCTGAGACCGTGTGTTTCACGGCAATGCTGTCGCGTTGGTTCAGGTCCCGTCCCAAACGGAAAAACCTGTTGATGGCGTCCCCATAGTTACGTTTCCGCATCTCCCGCATGAACTCCGCGAGATAATCCACGATGAGGCCGTATTGGTTCGTAAAGAACTCGGGCCGCATCTTGGGGATCTCCCAGCCGGGGATGTACGCGTGGAAACGGTCGAAGAACGCGCAGTCAATCATCGTCTCCGGGAACGGTGCGAGCAGGTGGCTCGTCTTCACCAATGTTTCCACGCTCTGGTTAATGTTCCCAACAAATACCATGGACGCCGAGGCCGCAACGGAATCCCTGCCCCTGGCAAAGGATCCCGAAGCCATAAAGTCCTTCATGATTTGCACGCCGTCGTTGTCTTTGAAGGAGATTCCGGCCACCTCGTCGAAGGCGACAACATCCCAGAGCCCCACGAGCCCCACCGTGCGGTTGGCCATGTTGTAGAAGAGGTTGGCGACGGTTGTGCGGCCGCCGGAGATCAGGATACTGTTTGGGCTGATTTCCTTGTAGATATGACTCTTTCCCGTTCCCCGAGGTCCCAGTTCACAGACATTGAAGTTGTTCTCGACCAGGGGGACCATCCGGCACAGAATGTGCCATTTTACCCGCTGCGTGAAGTGGGTCGGCTCATATCCGCAGGAACGGAGCAGCACATCGATCCATTGCTCCTCCGTGAAATGTCGCCGCCCTTCAAAGATTTCATTCATGTCCATGCCCGGCATCTGGATCGGCTTCAGGTCTTCCACAACGAAGGGCGAACCTTTCTGGCCCTCCTCATAGAAGTACTGCATCGTGATGATCGACCAGATCCCGCCCGCCAGGAGCTTTTCATACTTCCTCACGGTGACCGTACTGATCTCTACGCCCTTGACGCCCAGGTTGGACAGGATTGCCTCGTAGACATCCCTCTTTTCGTTGAGGTGCACGGTCACCTTGTCGATGATTTTCATGCGCCCGCGTTCTCGGATTATAGACTTCACTTTTTCCGCTTCGTCCGGGCGAACATAATTTTCCGCAAGGATGTTTTTGACAGTCTTAAGGCCATCTTCCATCACTGCAGGATCCGCGGAGGCGCAGTAGTTTCCCAGTAGATACTCCAGCACGTACACAGGGACGTTCGCCCCCTCCTTCACGAGCTTCGTGAGGTCTTTGCGGACCACGCGCCCCGCAAAGTGCTGCACCAGGAGTTCATCAAGATTTGAGGACATCGTTTCAGAAGTCATCGGCTATGGCCCTATCAATGATCACGTTGACACTCTGTTGCTCAATCCCCGTGTCCGCATCGCGCAACACCAGGCGGTAAGGCTTTTTCTTGTCATACTGCCGGTCCTGAAGCACCAGGTAGAGGTCCTTCTGCCGGTCACTCATGTTATCCGAAACGCTATCGAAAGTGACGGTCTCGATGTTGGTAACGGGGGCGTCCCCCTCGTAGACCGCAACCTTCAGTGTAACGGGTTTTACGCGGTCGCTCACCTGTTCCATTTGAAGAAGCTGAAACCGATGCCGCGGGGTAGTAATCCGGTGGGTTGCCCCGAGGATACTGACGGTGACCGGTTTGGATTTGGTCTTTTGCCGGGGGGACTTGTCCTTCAGGTGCTTCACCGTGATAACGGGTACCACGATCTCCTGGGGCATGGCGCCGCCGTGAATAAACCGCGCCCCGCCGGCGAAATGGAATCTGTTCGCCCCCTTGGGGATCCAGAACTCCATGTCGCCATCGGCCCCGGCAGTGTTCTTAGTCTTTCCATGCCAGGCATCCTCGTACGTCCCCAGTCCGCGGCCAAGAAGGTACCGCTTCTTGTCGATCACCGTGCCGCCCGGCTTGGCGTTCAGCTTGCTCTTGTCCGTTTCAGACGGGGGGCTTTCCGTGAAGAGAAAACCGTGGTCCGAGGTAATCACGACGTGATTTCCGTTGAGGTTGTTGACGATATAACGGACCAGGTTCACCAGTTCGGAGACCGCCTTGCGCACGGCGTCAAAGGTGTCGTTTTCCGTTGACGCCGAGTCGCCGATGGCATCAATCACGTTGTGGTAGATATAAACCACCTTGGCCCCTGAGACGCGTGCGCGGCCATCCTCTTTCTTCATCGCCAAGAGGTCGTCGGCCTTCACTGCGATGCCTCCAACCGACGCCAGGATGGCATTCCGATAATCAATAGACGCCGTTGGCTTGCCGTCCACCGTGACTTCTCCGGAGTCCCCATAGGCCAACATCTTGCCAGGTAAAAGGCTCGCCATCCCCAGGGCCGTGTAGGAGGGCAATACCCCAAGCTGGGTGGCCAACTCCGCCTGAAGCCGGTACTCCCCATTGAGTGTGGCGTGTAACTCCTGTGCGGCCTCGTACCGGAGGGCGTCACTGATGACCACGAAAGCCCGGAAGTTGTCCGATTTCTCAATCTGGGGCCGGACATGCCGGTCAAAGAAGTTCTGTTGGTTGCAAACGTTTGGGATTCTCCAGTTGTCCAAGAGGCCCGCGGCCACGCACTTGCCCCAGTCCAGGCTCAGCCCTGTGAGGTACCAAGTACAGTAGGCGGCTTCGATATCATCCCTCAACGGCTTCAGGAGTCCCCAGCCTTCTTTCTCGGCTTTGTCCGCTGCCTCGCAGAAGTGCCGATAGAGCTGATCAAACTGGTACAACTTGTCCACATAAAGCAGGTAGAGGTCTGAGGCATCGGCGAAGGGGAAACCGTCCCGATACACGTTCCGCAAGGCGAAGAAGTCAGCGGCAGCCTCCAGGGCGGCGTAGGCTCCATGGATGGCGGCCCGCGGCACGCTGGCAGCCCCGCTCACTTTCGGCGAGGCCCAATGTCCATCCTGACGGCGGCGGACTATTTCGCGCACGGCTTGGGCATCTATGGCCTCGGCCGTCGAACGCACCCGGTCTCGCAGGCTTCGGACGATGGCCTTCTCCACATCGAGGAAGGTCACCACCTCCTTCAGGACATCAGCATCCAGATCGGCCACGACCTCCTTAATGTTCAACCCACGGGCGGCTTCCGCAGATAGCTCGTCGTAACTTGACGCCGTGCTGCTGCTGTCCCGCCATTGGGCCAGGCAGACTACCGCGTTGGCCATCCCCGATCTCGGAAGCAGGAGATGCTGGAAAGACGCCGGGCCATTACCCGGAAGCTGGTGGTTGAACTCGCTCAACAGCATCCGGATCAAGAGATTCCGCAGGCTGGGGTTCTGCTCGGCATACCCGAAGGCGGATTGGATCATCTGCCAGAAGGGGGCGTCGAGGTCGAATTTCTCGATCTGCTCCCAAGCAGCGGGCGGCGCCTCCAAATCGCCGCCCTCAATAACGATAGTGTGGAAAAACGTCCGAATTATGTTGAACAATTCGGCCTGGTCGGCCCGGCATACGACTGCGATCATCTTGCGGTCCAGAGTAAGTTCATCATCGTTTGGATCCACGAGCGTTTTCAGTTTCTGGAGGCGTTCCTTGTTGTCGAAGAATTTACGCCGTGCCGCAATATGCGCCCGCATCCGCTGCTGTGTCAGACCCAGTTCATCCAAAATGATCGACGCCCGATCGGCGCGGAAACTGCGGCTGTAGAGGCGGATATCGAGGAGCCAGTCGTTCTCGAAGTCCGGTTCCTCGGTCGGGGCATAAAGGAGATATTTGCCCTCGGGGTCGCCCTTTTCCAGGATGCATTTCACCTCTAATGCGCCAACTTCGTCGAGGCGGATGATGTTCACGCCCCCCAGATTCAGGAAGGGAACCTCGTTCTGAAACTCCTGATCGGGATCATTCCAGAATACGATCCGTTCCTTGTCCTCCTGGAACAACCGGTTCAGTGCCTGCTCTATCTGTTTCGTGTCCACGGTCTTCTCCGGGCTCGCTGAACTGTCGATTACGCTCATGATTGCGGTTTCTTCCCTTGGGCATTCAATGCCAGGCGGCCCCTGTCCGTAAGGCGGTATTTCTGTCTGGTGCTGCGCGGTTTATCAGGGACGGTCATCTGGATGAGCCCGCTGCGCAGAGCGGGTTGAAGATAGTCCTTACGGAAATGCTCGCGGTCCTTTAGTTCGAGGACTTCCATGAGTTCGCCCCTGGTCATCTCTCCACGGATGTTCTCGATAACCCTTTGAACTTGCGGGGTGACATGCGGGGTAACTTGCGGGGTAACTTGCGGGGTCTTGGACGAAACAGAGATAGGCTCGGCCCGGTACACCGTGAAGCGCAGGCGCATGCCGATTTCTTCGATCTTCGGCTCCGGCAACCCCAGTTTCTGCGCTTCGTCATACATACGGCGGACGCCGCTGCCCCATTGCTCGATCAGGCCCAACTCGCGGAAGACCCGACCGATAACCTTATTGCGCAGCTTGGATACGCCCTGGCGCACGTCGTCCAGCGTGAGCCCAGGCACCAGAATGCCGGGATTCTCCACTTCCACGCGATCATCGTAAATCGCAATGCGAAGCGGCCCGCCGGTCTGCGAGTAATCCGCATGAACGATGGCGTTCACGACTGCTTCACGCAGGATGCTCAACGGGACACTCCAGACATCCCGCCTGCGGACTTGGGACAGGTCCGCCCCCCGCATCGCGTGCTTCTGAATGAACTCGATGGCGCGTTCCACCAGGGCGGGCAGGTGGTCGTGGATTTCGGTGTGATCGAAGATGACGCTCTTTGTTGTGCCCTCGAACCGCCCGCACTGGACCCATGCATCAGAAAAGTGTTGGTCTCGGTCCTTGCCGAAGAGCAGCATGCCGCCGATCGTCGGCACCAGGCGACCCTGCACCCGCGTCAGCAGTTTCAGCGTGACCAGTTCCTTTTCGGTCACGGCACGGACCCCCTTGAACGCCTTCTTTGCCGCCGCGATGTCGAGTGCCTTCCCGGTCACTTCCGGCATCGGCATCTCGTCAAACGATGTGCCCGCGGCGCTCCGCTTCAGTTCCTCGATAAGGGCGCGGTCGGCCTTGCGGTTGGTCGAACCCAACCGGACGTACACGCCTTCAAGGGGACCTTCACTCTTCAGCCAGTGCGGACGGGGCCCGCTCGGGTACACCTCGACGGCCAGCAGTGTCTTTTTCTGGAACGCGACCAACTCGACGTTGGGCACTAGCCGCGGTTCGATGCTGTCAGCAATGAGGTTGCACAGCCGTTCTTCCTCATCCAGTGGTTTGCCACGGATCCCCACGACCTTTCCGCCGCCGTCCGCCACACCGACCAGCAACACGCCGCCCGCGGAATTGGCAAAGGACACCAGCGTCTTGAGCAGGTTTTTCGGCGAAGAGAGATCGCGCTTGAATTCCAGCGTTTTCCCCTCCGGCTTGGCGATAAGTTGGTGGGTGGGAAGCGTCATCTTTACTCCTCCTCGGCGGGGCCGCCGGTGACGGCTTTGACTTCGGCTAGGAGGTCGCCGAATTTTCCGTAGTTGACTTTGACGCCGTCGTCGAGGTCGAGGGTGATCCGCTGGTCGGCGTAGTGGCGGAGCTTTTCGTCGTACTGGCGGAGTTCTTCGAGCTGTTTGCGGAGGGTGTCCTGCTCTTTTTGCAGCTTATTGTGATGGGATGTCGAGGTGGCCGCGGCGATGTCATTATGCAGGTGGTCGATGCGGGCCGCCATCTTGCCCTGGAGCGGGATCACGTATTCGGTCCGCATACGGGATAACGTGCCCTCGTTGTAGCGGTGGAGGTACACGAGGCATTGGAACGCCCGCAGTTTTCCGCTGCAGAACAGCCAGTAGATGGGCCGCCGCTTGTAGGTCTGGAGGTGGTTCTTATAGAAGCCGGTGGCGAAATAGCGGCGGATCGTATCGCGGGCATGCTCGCCCTTCTGCGGTCCGAGGCTTTCCGCCACGAACTCCAGGTTTTCCTCCAGGTGTTCCTTCGGCCACGCCAGCCCAATGAACTGGACGAAGCGGTTCGTGGCATCGTCGTCGAACCAGTCGTATTCGGTCAGCGGGATGATCCCGTCCGCGTCGGCGGGAAAGGTGGTGTAGCGGCTCGGATCAAAACCCTTGTTCCCACTGTGGGCGTATATCAGGCCTGGCTCGTCGAGGCTGTATCGGCCCATCATGCAGCCGATGGCGTAGGACAGGAGGGCCTTCATATCGCGTTCGCGGTCAGGACGCGCGAGGGCGATCTGTTCATCGGGTACTTCCGGCGAAAGTTCGTTACCAAGATCATAAGCTTCAATAAGGAGGCGGTTATTTTCTTGTTCTAGTGCCTTCATACGAAGAACATTCGCCGTGCAGCGGTCGCGCCAACTCTCCCAAGTGTTCTTCAAGCTATCAGCCTTGTTGACGGTCAACAGTGCACTGCGTTCAAAGTCCCACGAAATTTCCTGCGAATCCCAATCACACTTGGATATTTCGACACAAGAAGATACAAGAGCATCTGAACTGCCATTTTGGATTGCGAGGACTGGAATCTTAGCCAGTTCGCCGCTAGTGAAGCTCATTGTTGGGCACAATACTTCCAAGTATTTACGAGCCACCACGGAACATCCGAGTGCGAGAGCCATTAGCATATTTTCACGAGTGCCGAACCCGCATCTGCCGGTATCGTCAAAAAGAAATCCTCTCGGTCGCAATCTAAGCGCAAATCGACCGGAGCTGATTTTAGACCAGGTAACTCCGTCCCTAAAATAGTATGAATCATTTCTAACGGCGGAACCCTTAAAAGCCCTAATTGCTGCGCCATTGTTGCCCCAATCCACCACAGTTTCGTGATTTCCATACCATTTTCGAAAATCGCCCCCACTGTGGCACGGATACCACTTCGCTTGGTTTTCAACGGTATCGTCTAGGCACATAGCATCAAAGCACGACTTCCTCACGGAAACTTCGTACCAGAATCTTTGAAATCGCGTATTGTCACCTGTAGACATTCCGGCTTTTAGCTGAAGAATATCCCCGAATAGTCTTGATTTCTCAAAAGCATTTAAAAAGGAGCGGCTTACCCAATACGCAATCGGGCTCCCGGGGATCATCTTGAAGTCTTCGGTGGAGATACACTTAAGACGTTCGTTTGGCACCGGAAACTGAAGTGGGATTCCGTTGCCATCCATTTCGTAGTAACGAACGCACGAAAAAGAGCCTTTTAGCGCCGGAAAGACTCCTCGGCAAAAAACCGTCGCAGAGGTGCCGAAATTAATACCCATGCTGGTATTGCCCTTGCCAAGATACGGCATGTGTATTAAACCTAGGATGGTGGATCTTTTCAGCAGTCTTAGTCGCATTTCTTCGTAAGATGAAAGAAACATCCACGTTTCCATGGTGACCATGGCATTGTTTCCGATTTCGCGAATCAGTTCTAAGCCACGCTCAATAAACATTGCAAAGAGGTCGGACTTGCTAACGGGATAGTCCCGTTTGGCGTAAGATTTGAGTTTATCGTTCATCCCCTTGCTGCCCATATACGGCGGATTCGCGACAACGGCGTGGTAGCGACACCCTAGTATCCACGCCTGCTCTGCGATTGGTGCGAAACGCTCGGCCACTGGCTTCCGATTCACATCGTTTTCATTAACTACTCTGTCTGTCCGCTCGACGATCTCCGGTAGCTTCTTCGCCAGTTCTTCCGGAATTCGAATCAGGGACCCGAAAGTCTTGGCGTCGTCTCCTTTGAACAGAGCCAGCAAAGCTCGAATGTCGGAGAGGGAGAAGGGGCTGGGGGTTGGGGGCTGGGGGCCAGTGGAAGAAGATGCTTCGCGGCGGAGATGGGCGAGGAGCGGGGCGCTCTGTTCTTCTGCGAAGGGGAACTCCTCCGCCGGGGGAAGGCCGCTCTTGTCGACCACGTCCACGCCGGTGAGGGCTTCGTAGACTTCCTCGGCTTTGATTCCGTCGCTGGACTGGATGCACCTAACGTTCATGCGGATGCCGCCTTCGAGGATGCGGCGGTCGTCGGCTCGGGCTTTCATGAGGAGGGCGAACGACGCCAACTGGGCGGCGCGCTCGTCGATCTCCAGGCCGAAAAGGTTGTTGCGCAGGATGAGGCGGGGGATGTCCTTGGCGCGGTAGCCGCGCTCCTGGTAGATGGCCTTGAAGAGGTCGTAGGCTTCGACGAGAATGTGGCCGGACCCGCAGGCCGGGTCGAGCAGGGTCATCTCTTCGGGGTTGAGGGTTTCCGGCGTGATCGCCTTCAGTTGCGCCTGGACCTCGGGGGTCTGTTCGGCAGGCTCGATGTAGTACTTCATCTGCCCGCGCAGGGGTGAGTCGGGGTACGTGGCGAGCCACTGGCGGCCGATGGAGTTCTGGACGAGGTATTTGACGATCCAGTTGGGCGTGAAGAGCTGGGTGGCGGCGGGGATGTCCTCGCTTTTGACGACCTTGCCGATCACCTGGTCCTTCTTCTCGGAAATGTAGAACTGGTAGATCCAGCCGATGACCTCGATCTCCTGCCAGTTCTCCTCGGGGATCTCGTTGACGAGTTTTCGAATGACACTGTCGGAGTGGAGGAGATTCTCGGGGAGAAGGAGCTCGGTCTCGTCGTCAATCCGCTCGAACAGGAACGGCATGGCCTTGTTGAGCGCATTGCACTGGGCGACCAGGAGCATCTGGTAGAGCTCCGCCTCCCTGTTTCCGGCCAGCTTGAGTTCGACCACCTTGCCGGGGTTGAGCCCGGGCAACTTGACGTGTTCGGCACGCTCAACGATTTCGGGGATGGGCCTGCCGCCAGGATGGCTCAGTACCCGGTAACCGTGGTCAAGGTACCCGTGAAGCTCCATGTACCGGATCGCCACGAACCGGTTGAACCACGTGTAGGCGATGGCCTCGACCACGTGGTCAAACCCCTCGCGCTCGATCCGCCGCTCCAGCCCCATCCGCTTGATGGCCACGCTCCGAGGAAAAGGCCTACCGCCGATGAGGGCCACTTTCCCCTCAACCTTCACCGGCTCAATGCCCGTCTTCGTCAGGCCATAATGCCCGGCACGGTCGGCGACCGCGGCAATAAAATCCTTCCGCGCCTGCGGAGCATATTTCTTCAGGGCTGAGCGATCCATTCTCACCTACTTGATCTGAATACGTTCACCACGGTCGATGGCGGCGTCCATGGTTTTCTTCAGGGTGTCCACAAACGCGGCCACGTCCTCGCTGGTTTCGAGATAGGGCTTCTGGGTCAACTCGCTGGGCTTGACCACACACCGAGGCTTCACGACGGGCGTCGTGGGCGCGGGAGCGCCACCGCCGGGAGTTGATTGCGGGGGCTGTGCCGCCGCTTCCAATTTCTGCATACCCGCCTCGAAGAGCCGGTCAGCCTCCATTTCGGCCTGGGCGAGATGGGCGACACTCTCCATCTGTCCCACCTGCCCCCTGAGTTTCTCTAATGGCGCCAGGCACGCCTGTTTCAGGCCGGCATCGGCTTTGGCGTTAACCGTCTCCGCCGCCATCTGGTCAAGTGCCTGTTGGACCTTGGCCAGGGCCTTCTGGCGCCGTTGGGCGACGAACATATCGTTGATCTGGGCGACCTTCTGAATCAGGCCATCCGCTTCCCGGATGAGCGCATAGGGGCTCGGGGCGCTGAGGATTTCGCCCATACGCCGCAGTGCGGGCGCCGCGACCTCGTCGCGGTCGAGTTCAAGCCGGTTCAACTGGAACTTGGCGTAGGCCGTCCGAAGCTTCTCCCAAGTCGGTTTCTGGTATTCATAGAACTGCCGGAGGTCATTGTAGCTATCGGCGAAGTTCCGAAGATCCTGCTCCTGCTCATTGAACCGTTCGACCAGTTTCCGGCTGTCTTCACAGGCGAGGAGGTTCTTCGCTATGCCAAGCCCTTCGGCGATATCGGCCTGGCCCGGATAGTTGCCCGTGTCCGCCAGGGACTTCCACCGCTGAAGGTCGCCCTGCCATTTCCCGATACAAGTCTGGACGTGGGCAGAAAGCGCATCTTCCCCATCGGGCGAAATCTGGGAGAAAATGTCCTGCGCGATCCCCCGGGCCTTCTGGATGGCGGCGGGGTCGGCGGTCTTGCGTTGGACAACCTGGACCTTCCGCCACAGGCTTGGGGTGGTGAGGGCGTCGTAGAGCTTGGCCGGGGGCACCGTGTCGCCGCCGCTGACCAAGTGGATCTCCCCGAGGATCAGGAGCCGGGACAGGAGCAGGGCCACCTCCATGTCCGGCCAGCCATAGGGGCGTTGCCCATACCGGCCCGTAATCATGTCGTGCATGACGATCTGCCGGCTGGTACGGGTGCAGAGGTCAATGTACTGCCGGAGGTCGTTAATGGCATTCGGGTTGCTCTCGGGCAACTGGATTTCAAGCGTTTGCTGCCCGATGTCGTTGCTGCGGAGGATCGCCTGAATCTCCGTCAGGGGGTTGTCGTTGAGATGCGTGAGGTAGGCCATCTTGGTAAAGGTGTTGCGAACGAGGTAATCCAGGGCCTCGTCGAGAATGCTTTGCGCCATCGTGGCTGTCGGGCTAATACGGTTCCCGGCGACAAAGTAATCCGCCTCGGTGAGCATCGCCGCTATAAGATTGACGAGCCGCACGCGCCGCTCTCTGTTTTCGTCGGCGAGATGGCGCAGGATCGTTTTGGTGCCGGGGGAAAGGGTGCCATCGTCTTTGGTGCGGATGTATTTGTCCGTCTGAATACATGCCCGCAGTTCCCGGCCCAGGTTTACGTCGTTCTTCAGCCGAATGAGGACCTGGCCGCCTTCGGTGGAACTCTCAAGGATGCACCTGTTGTCCTGATAGAGTTCATAATCGTCGTTGAGCGGGCTGACCACCGAGACCGGCAACGCGCTGTCGGTGCGGTTGCCGACGGGATGAAGGTCACAGAAACGGTTGAAGGTAAAATCCATCTTGTTGATGACAAACCGGTGTTTCCGTTGCCCCTTTAGAGCGTCATCAAAAACAATCTCGCCGAGGAGCCTGGCTTCGTCGCCGGCATTAAGGTCGACGGTCTTGATCTCTCGACTTACGTCCCGCTCCTCGTTCGTCAGGAACTGGTACAGATCGCCGTTTCGGCTGATGAGTGTCTCTTTTTCCAAACGCTGTAGACTCTCTTCGATCTGGCGCCGAAGGATAAGACGGTCGGCGTCAATCCGGTCGATGCAGAGGGTAACCAGGTTGTCTACGTTCCCCTTCATCTCTTCCACGTAACGGATTAGGAAGAGAACCTCGAGGAGTTCGTTGTCGAAGGGTTCGAGGCTGGAATTCTCTCTGGCATGGTCTATGGTTCGCTTTACGGACGTGTCGAGGAAGCTCTCTATGGCGGGATAGAAGCGATACAGGGGGATCAAGACGCCGATTTCCTCATTGGCGACCTGTTTTGCCGCGGACTGGAAGGCATCAAGAAGCGAACGTTCGCCCTGGGCCAGATGGAGGCCGGTCGCGCCAACCTTTCTGATGGACTCAAAGATCTTCTGGAGGAGCTTGAACTGGTAAGGAACGAAGGGATAGTTCCCGGTGAAATCTTCCGGATCCCGCAGGGACTTAAAGGTCATGCCGAGGTTCTTAAAAGTCAACTGGTTCTTGATGATGTCGCCCTTGGCAGCGAAGAGGGCTGTGAGCTCCTCGATGGCTGCCTCCTGCTTGGCCAGGAGGCGCTCCTGGATGACCTCATCCACATTGGCGCTGGAAAGGGACAGCCGCGTTAGGAATCGCCCCTGGATCTTGGAGAAGTCATTCCTTGAGGTCCTTACATCGCCCAGGACGGCGTCGATGTCTTCCTGCGAAGTGACTACGACCCAGGCGCGGCCCCCGCAGATTGTCCCCAACTCTTCGACAATGGTCTGGAGGTTGAGCATAAGGTGGGGGTCGCCACCGATGAACTGGCCGACTTCATCCACTAGAAAGACGATCTTGTGGCCCGGTCCCCGTGCGTCCAAGTACTCCTTGGTCCATTTGGCAAAATTCTCGACCGTGAGGGGAAAGTTATCTTCTGCGTTATCGATCCACTTCTCCAGAGACTCCTCGGTCTGTCCCAGCACTTCGGAGAGAGCCGCTAAGACGTGGTCCCGGTTAAGCCCATAGGCATCCCTCTCATCGAGCCAGCTCGTGCCTGTGAGGCGCTCGTAGGCGTCCTGGAAAGCTTTCAGCTTGCCCTTGCCGTCGAGGTAGCGTTCCATATGGGCGATGTAGGGGTAATCCGGGCTGTAGCCTTGGCGCTCGTTGAGGACCTTGAGGAAGACGTAGAGAATGGTGTCGCGGCCGGCCCGGTTGTCGGCCTTGCTGTCAATGTTGAACAGGATCACGTCAGTACTGGAATCCACGGCCCGCCCGATGTCGGCGAAAAGCATCTCGTCTTGGACCTTGGACTTGAAAAAGTCGATAGCCCGCTTGCGAGTCCCGTTGTGGACGTGTTCGGTGTTTTCTAGCAGATAGGACAGCACCTTGATAAAGTGCGATTTGCCGGAACCGAAGAAGCCCGAAACCCAGACGCCAATCCGACCGTTGACATCCGGGTCGTTGGGCCGATCCAGCGCATCGAGGTAGGTCGAGAAGAACTTTCGAAAGTGCCCGTCAAGCTCACGGGTGATTACAAACTCGTCGAGTTCTTGCCAGACCGAGGATTCGTCGAGTTGGTCGGCTTTTACGACTCCGTTGATGGGGCGGAAGATGTCTCTTTGAAACATGTTCTCAATGCGCATATTTGGGTTCCTCTGGAATCAACCGGAAGGCACGGTAATAGGGGTCCTGTCGTCTCCCGCCTGCGGAGTTGCTTCCCACCGAGAGAGTGGTCTTTCCAAAAAGCCGTAGCGAGACGCCGTCATAGCGCCCCGGATAAAACATCACCAAGGGGGTCTGGCCCATGATGGGATGAAGGTTGCTAAGGAGGGTGTGCGAACGAAGCAGGGGGTAGACGCTCCCGACGCCGGAGACCAGCACAAGGTCGTGTTCCTCCGGCCTGGCGACCTTCGCAAACTCCTTGGCCAGCTTCCCTTCATGGAGCGGCCCCCGCAGTGCCTTACGGAGGGCCTCGTCGCCTTTCTCCCGTTGAATCTGAAGGGCGCGGTCAAAAAGTTGCCGTTCCCGGAGGTGTCCAATAACGAAATCAAACAGATTTACATGCACAACTCTTATGCCCGGCTTCTTCTTCGGGATCTGTTCCATCAACCATTGGACATGTTTACGGACGCGGATCTCCTCCTCCGGGGGATAGTCGAAGATGTGAAAGGCGATCTCGTTCCCGAGGCCCGTGGCCTTCAGGAACTCGTCCGTCGTAATCTTGGGAAGGATTTGGTCAAGTCGCTTGTCGAGATCGTCGCTCATGGGGCCACCTGGATACATTTCAACACGTATTTCTCCTCGTGGGCCTGAAGATACGCGAGAACCTGTCGGTCGATATGAACAGTTTGGAGTCTAAGGGTGCGAGTGTTTTCGATATAACCGGCCTGTGCCAGGATTTGGAAGACCGTGGAGCGCAGACGGCTTCTTGTGGTCTCGCTTAAATCGCCCATTTCGGGGTCCCGATTTCGGCAGTCAAGGAGATAGTCCTCCCATAGCTTGTAGGATAGTGCCACAGAATAAGCACAATACTCGTTCCGAACGACCAGATCTAGAAAATCCCCGAGCAAACAACTGCATTTTACTGCCGCAGCCAGGCATGCGTGTGTCGCAGTCGGACCGCTGCCATCCCGCACAAGTTTCCAGAGGTCCGGTTCCATCGAGGTCAACCTGCGGCGGATCAATCGAGTAAGACGCTTCGCCGTTTCTTGGCTTCGGGTCTGAAGGACGTTGTCAGCATATAGCGCCCGATCCCAATCTTTTCGGATCACCCCCCGGAGAAGAAGACCCGCGATGACACGACTCTCGGGCACCTTCAAGGAACCGGAAGTAATGTCAGCGCTATATCGCATCTTCTCCTCAATTTTTTGCGGGAAACTTCGATCCGGAACAACCGATTTTGCCCTAAGGTGCTGGATGATAGACATATTGTTCAGGCTGCCCACACTCTACGATACACAGAGTTATATGCGCGATCAACCACAACGCCATCATCGAAGCCTCGCCCCAGAGCAACACGTACACCGAAGAGGAACTGGCGCTGGCGCTTGTCACTGCAAAGGTCGGCCTGCAAGGTGCCTTCCTCCGTGTCGCCTGATGCACTGCAAACGGGGAGGATCCTGCCCTGGGATACGTCCCCGTTTTTTGGGCCGGCCTGTCGGGATGACCCCGACAACTTCGGGCAATATCACTGACCACTCAGTGCTAACCGCCAGCCAAGACCCTTGCCAAGACCGCCTGAAAGATCCACAAAAGGGCCTTATCCAACCGCTATAGATAACAACCGCACATACGGCAAGCCCAGACTTCCAAGGACGGCCTTGTGTTCAAGTCACGAGATGGCGCCCGGTTCAACAATGTCGATGCGGCGTGGCGGGCCATCCTGGAGGAAGCGAATATCACAAATTTCCGGTGGCACGACCTTCACCAGTTCAATGACGACTTCTTCGCCCGTGTCACGAGTGCAAATGAAGTCGGGCCTTTCGGTTCGCCACCCGGCACTGAGGTGCTCGCCAGTCACGTCTGCATACGCCTCGCGGAAGTAGCTAAGGTCGATTTCCTCGCAGAGTTTCTTGCCGTAATCCTCATCTGACATCAAGACCAATCTTCCTCCGTATGTTACGTTCCAACATCAGGCCTTATCGTAGAGAGCGACCAAACGCATGAAATGGCGCTGCGTCCACGTTATGGTGCAGTCCTCGCCCGCCAAACGAATCCGAACAGTAACGCTCTCTGTATTGCTGTCTTTCCTGAACGACTCGATTGTTTCTGCTATGTCGTCAAGCCACTGGAAACTGGCGTACTTGAGCTTAGCCATGGTGTCGGCGCTGACGCAAAGCATGTTGCCCTCGTTATTGAGGTAAGCGGCATTTGCGTACGAAAGCAATGCGCATGCCGCGAAATAATTGTGGGCCTCACCATTTACATTGCTCGAAGCCTTTGGAAAGGTCGTCCCCGTGACTTGGCAACGACCATGATACTCCGCGTACAGGAATTCCCGCGCCTCTTCATTCGAGGGCTGGGCTCTCACCGGTACGAACGATATGGTGTGGGGTTCAGTCCGGTCTTTCGTAACCCTTTCTCCCACTTCTTCACCAAGTTTTTCCTGATAGCGTATGACATCCAAAACTGGAACATCGTCGGTGTCGTCCGATTCCGTACGACCTTGCTGGACACGGCTCATGTTCTTCAGGCCCTCGTCGAAAGAGGGAACTGGGACAGGCGGAAGCTCACATGGGATGAGCCTTAGGAGCTTTTCACGTTCGGCCTCGGGCGCTTCGTGATAATATTCGATCATCTTTCTGAGACGAGGGTCACCCGCTGTAACCATATCCATAGCCTGCTCGCGTTCAGGCAGCTTCATTTCGAGAACCTTTGCAAGAGCCTCGCTCCGACCCCACTCTTCCGGCAGATCTGCAAGGGACAACTCGCTCGGCTTCCTAAAACGACCGTTTCTGTCCTGAAGCCACTCATTACCCGCGAGATAATGCCCCATCTTGGAGTATCTCATCTCCTCCTTCTGGGGTATGAATTCCTTGCGAACATATCTACTGGGTGTACTGCATTCCTCCACCCTCCCTCTTACAAGATGAGCACGGTCCTTCAAGAGAACTTCCCACATGTACCGACTCTTTGCCGTTGAGCAGGGTGTTGATAGGGCGCGTTCCAGATGCTGGATTTCACAGCGCTCGTCAAACCCGCCCAAGTACCGAGATTTGTGATCGTAGGAGTGAACAACGTGCACTGTCTCTCCGAGGTTGTGTTCATAGGTGACGGTGATCTTGGTCTTCAGGCCGATCTCAAGCAACTCGGAGTAGAATCTTCTCGCGAGATCAGTATCCACCGTCCAGACGTCCGGGTTTCCAGAGAGGTAGGCACGAAGTCCGTCGTCCGTGTCAAGCCAGACTTCTTCGGGTCGTCTGAATCTCGCTTCGCGCGTGGCGGCATTGGTTGCTTTGACGAAGGGCGTCTCTCGGCACGCGTCTAACAACCGCTTCTTCTTCTCTTGCGAGTCCGTCTTTAGTGCCCGGAAAATGGCGTCGAGATTGGCTCGGTATGCCTCATCATTGAGAATGAATTCCTGCGTACGGTATTTGGGCAGGATGTTCTCGATGACATCGGCGACTTCATCCGGTTCCGACAAGCCAAGACGATCGAGGAAGACCAGCGCAGGAGGGTGGCTCGTGATGAACCGGCAAACGACAGGACAGGTTGTCGGGTGTTTTGGAGGAAGATAAGCGTTCGGATTCCCAGAGGTATCGAAGGGGGCGACCGTAGAACCATCCTCAAGACGCAGTATGGGCTTGCTTCTTAATGGACCCGGCGAGTCCCAACTGTTTTTCGCTGCCCTCCAAAGGGCCTCTTGCTTCAGCAGAAACTCGTAGAAGCGCTGGAACCAGTCGTCCATCTGTGCCGACAGAAAGTTCTCCGACAGCAGATTGGCGAACCCGCCTGGGTCAATCTCCTCGACTTGTAATTCATTTATCAGATAAAGCCTCAAGGCGGGCGTGAGGTTTTGAGTGATTTCACCCGACATCCAAGACAGACTCTGTTCGGAGTTGCAGAGTGTGGAGAGTTGGTCGGACGTAAGCAGATCGCGCAACGCATCGGATCGGGCGGGGGCGAGTTTCGCGCGAAGGGCGGAAACATGGCCGCCGCCATGTTTCGGCAAGAGGTCCCTGTCGCCCAGCGCTTTTTGGGTCTTCTCAAAGATTGGCCGGAACATACTGTCCTCGGGAAAGTCGTTCGGGACAATAGGCAGAGTCTCAATCACCGGAACGGTCAGGAGACCATCACATTTCAGTTGGTCGAGAGAATCCGTAAGCAGGTCGGCGGTGGCCGTGATCAGTGTTCGATTCCAGTCGTCATCCTTTGGGATGTTATCCCTTGCCGGTGTAGTGCGATACGGGCCTTGGATGAGAAAACCGAGATGGGTCTCCTTCTCGGTCGGGAAGAACACGACAAGCCGAGAGTTCTGGACTTTGGTGATCTTCCATTGCTTGGATTTGGCATCCTGCTCCCGGAGAAAACCAATCTCCGCGTTCACCGCATCTTTACAACAAGGTGTCTTCATCTTCTCGGGAATTCTCACCTCCCGATGAAAAAGAAGCCAGTTCTCCTCCTCGTCTATCGAATTGCCTCCTTCAGCCTCTTTCTTCTGGCCGATAATCGTCACTTTGCGCTGATTGTCTGATATCTTGCGGCCCCCACGCAGATACGTGCCGCTTGCGCCATTTGGCGTGTTATATTCGATGCCCTCAAGATGTTGCAGAAAGAGTAAAGTCCGGATGCCGAGATTCCCAAGCCGCTCAGCGATCTCTGATTCCGCCAGCGGTATTTCGATGCCCTGGGCGTTAAAGGGGATGATGATAAGCGTCGTCCATGACTCTCCGGGGTGGATATCCGTGACACGTTTAGGTTTGATATACGATTCAATGCGAAAATGTTCCGGCCCGTTGGTGCCATTGATCGAATGGATTTCGGGTGTGCTCGTGTAAGCATAAACCGACTTGAAACCGATCCCGAATTTGCCGACCTGGGTCAGATCGCCAGCTTTTGTGCCTTTGCCGATATCGCAAATCGCTCGCACGTTATCGGGGTCAAAAGGACGACCATTGTGTCTTATCTCAAGCCTGTCTCGCCGAAGAGCAAACTGAATCGAACGGGCATGCGCATCCTCGGCATTCTGCAATATTTCGTAGACGAAGTGGGTTGGATCGGAATAAAGCCTTGTCAGAAGTGCACATGCTCTGCCCAACTTGCCTTCAATATCCTCTTTGGCAATGGCATCATAGTCGCTGGACATCTCTATTCTCCTTTAGGGATTCGATGACACCAAACGCGACAGCGTGAGCAAAAATGTCCGCCTTCTCGCCTGCGCCGCTGAGTTCGTCCATGCGACGTCCGTAGTCCGCTTCGGCGGTATCAATCTGAGACTGGCGCATGCGGCGGATCCTGTCATTGGTGGCTGCGGATAGCTGCTCCCTGAGCAGGGCAACACGTGCCCTATGGCTGGTGGTCAGGCTTTCGCGCCGCGCTCGTGCCACGGCTTCGGTACGTTGGCGGTGCGCCTGTCTTGCTTCGGACCAAAGGCGGTGGTGAATAACATCCAATTCGTTGCGGACCGTTTCGTCTGGCATATCGGTCGGTGGCAAATCACAGGGGTTGGCTTTCGGAAGCAGTTTCGGAAGGGCTGCAGTCAATTCCGGGACGAGAGTTACGCAGCAAATATCGAGGTCGTTGCGCAGTCCGCAGTATTCCCATGCGTAAGCGGCAAAGGGATGATGCCCGGGCGGAAGCGCCGCGTCGCGCACGGCCATAGCGGTGCAGAGCGGTTCTTCGCCCTCAAAATACTGGGCCGCCTGTCTTGCCAGCGGATGCAGGGGCATGATAAAGGCGGCCTCCTTGTTTCGGCTTGCGCATTCGGCGTCAAAGGTGACTGGCAGATGCGGGTCAGCGCCCTTGAGCCAGCGTTGCCAATCCCGGAACATGGGAGATGTCTGTTTCGGGAGCCGTTCGTAGTGTTCCAAGAGTCGAGTGCGCGCTTCCTGTGACAGGCGGAGTGTCTTGAGGGGCTTTTCGCCAAGCACATACTCCCGTCCATCGCCGCAAACAAGTTCCAGATAGCGTTCCGCGAGCCTCTGTATCGCTTCGGGACCGAGCCAAACGCTGGATGCGTTCTCAATCTCGGCGCGCGCCATTTCTTTCGGGAGTCGGATGCCGAAGAACTCGGCTTCCTTGTCCTCGAGTTGCCGTTCTTCCTGGATAAGCCGAATCTCGTTATCGGCTAGTTGTTCGAGTTTTCGTCGCACCTCTTCGGGCGACAGGGAGAAGTTCTGGGCAATGTCGCGGACCTGCTGTGTAATCTCTCCGAGAATCTCCTCGCTTTCCCCGAGCGATTCGTTGAACACGCCGATCCGCAAAAGGCACCGTTCGTAGATTTCCGCGTCCACGGTTCCTGGCGTAATGAAATTGTAGATGGCGACGGTCTCGCTTTGCTGTCCCACGCGGTCGATGCGTCCGATACGCTGTTCGATGCGCATGGGGTTCCAAGGGATATCGTAGTTGACGATGCAGTCGCAGAACTGGTAGTCGAGCCCTTCACAGCCCACCTCCGAGAAAAGGAGGATGTCGAGCGCATCTTCACTGTCGCGGGAAGCCTCAAAGCGATCGCGAATAGACCTTCGTCCCTCTTGGTCCTTCGCGTCTTCGTCCGGGATATCTCCGTGGATGAGACCTGTGTGATAACCGGCAGCCTTAAGGTGTTGGTGGAGATAGGCCAGGGTGTGCCGGAATGTGCTGAAGATAATCATCTTGTTGTTTGCGAGGCGCTGCTTGTCGGCGACAAGCCGGAGCAGGGCGTCCAGTTTTGGGTCGTCCGGGGGCAAGGACTTGGCAGCCTGGATGACTTCGCTGATTCCGTTTCGGAGAGTGTCCAAAGCCTGATCGTCGGGACGCAGGTCGGAATCCGATGCCGCCAACCATGCCAAGTCATCCAATCTGCGCGTCAGGATGTCCTCGATGAAGGGCGCCAGGCCAAAGATACAGCTTGCCGCTTGCCTCCGCAACGTGGTCATCATGAACTTGACGTTCTGGCTTCCATGGAGCATTTCCAGGATGCGGGCCTGGACGGCGATTAGGTTGTCATGCAGTTCTTGCTGCGGCCGCGTGAAGGAAACGGTGACCGTTTCCGGCTTTCGTACGGTGAAGTTTCCAATGTCGCGGCGGCGCGTCCGGTTGATGATTCCGGCAAGAGTATGCAGATCTTCGACCCTGCGAATGAGGTTCACGCGGTTTTCGCGGCTCACGGCCGCACCCTGGAACATCTCTCGGCAGGCATGGAATTCGGGATTGTGAGAGAGAACCGCGCGGCCCCAGGCCGTCTGCGCCGCGCTTTCCAGCGCGGCATCCGCCTGTGACTGCCAGTCTACACCCCCCGCGCGAACTTGCGAGACCGCCTGATTGATGAATGGATTGGGCTCGGCCATGCTTCGATAGCTTTCCCAGTCGATGACCAGATCGGGGCGCAGGACACGAAGCAATATAAACAAATCCTTGCTTCCCAATTGAATCGGCGTGGCCGTCAGGAACACGGCCGCCTCCGCGTGTTCACAGAAGAAGCTGACCGCCCGATGCGCATAGGTTTCGGGGTTACGGACATGATGGGCTTCATCCACGATGACGAGATCGAACCGTGGCGGAGCATCGAGGTCCAGCAAACCTTTTAGACGCCTACGCGTCCGCTTGCCCGGTTGTCCATGGATCAGAGCCTCGTCCAGCAGCGAATAGGGCAGAATTGCCTTCTGGTATTGCGCCGGCCATCTTCCATCCAAGTCTGTTTCCTTGATGCAGTGCCGAAGCATGGGGCCATCGAGGGCGATGAAACGCTCATCGAAACGCTTCATTTCCTGGTCCCATTTGCGCTCCGTGACAAGCGGGCGCGGGCAAATAATCAGTATCGATTGAACATCTGTTCGGGCTTGCATCTCGCGAAGGATCAATCCGGCCTCGATGGTCTTGCCAACCCCCACGCCGTCAGCGATCAAGAGGCGGGGACGATCCGAGCGGATGAACTTGAGCGCGGGCCGAAATTGGTAGGGTATGAAGTCGATCCGCGCGGCGTTCAGTGAATACAGCGTTGAGCAACTTGGATGGCGAATTTGCAGCGCGCTGAGAAAAAGATGAAATTCTTCAAAAGGGACGACTCGCGGTTGCGTAGGTTCCGCCGTGTCAGGGATGAGTTGGGATTCATAAAAGGTCTGCGCCTGACCATCGATGAATACCTGGTATCTCGATTCCGCAGCAGAGCACACCGCCAAAAGTATCACGCCTTTGCGAGTCGGGTCCGCTACTAGTCTTACTATCGTTCCCGTCTGAAATGGCGACATGGATGCGCATACCCTTTCGAAGTAAAGAGCAGGTCAACCCACCGTACTGCCTAAGATCCCACAACTCAAGTCTATAGCCATGTCGTTTTCCAAGCAAATTGCCTGCCCAACACGCCAAGACTACTCGCCAGCTAAACCGTATCCTTGCCCGCGCACCGTTTCTCTCCCTGTTTCCGGTACTTTCTCAGGCCTTACCGTGCCCTTAAGCGGGCCTCTGAAGAGCGTCAAGGGTTTTTCAAAGTGCTTTAATGGCAGTATTTTGTGGCTCGCGTGCAAGTGGATAGTGGCTGCACATACGGCAAGGCCATTGTCCGTTGGCATGGAGATCCACTGGGACGGACTGGAGCCCGAGCGGCTATCCTCCTTCTCAATCATGGCTCAGGGCCTGGTTAACTGACCTTACGGCAGAAGGCAAACGTGGCCTTGGAGTCGGCCACGTTTATTCGATTTCGGGACAGTCTTGGTTTTACTTGGAGGTCTTCTTCGACTGCTTGGCCAACGCGATCAGTGAAGAGGGCGTCTCGCCGTATGGGCTGGCATCGACTGCAATGCTTGCTTCGACGACGGTGAGTACTTCCTTGCGTGACATACCCGCGGCCTTGGCTTCAGCTACGACTTCAAAAAACCGCCCGATGATGCGCTTGCGGCAGTCCTCACCACACTTGGTTCCGATGTCTTTGTTGATAAACACACCCATACCGCGACGTGTGTACACTAGGCCCATGACCTCGAGATCGCGGTAAGCTTTTGCGACCGTATTGGGATTGACGCCGACGCTCTCTGAGAGTTCACGAACCGAAGGAAGCCTGTCGCCTGGCTTAAGGCGGCCTGAGGCAATGGCGAACTGCACGTGGTTTTCTATCTGGATATAGACGGCCACGCTACTATGAATGTCGATGCTCTGAATCACGTCTTCGCTCCTTTTTGTTCCCAATCACTAACGCTGTTCCAACACACGTCCTATGACAACTTGGCAGATTATATAGCATCTGTACCCGCCTGTGCCTCCCGAAAACGCGTACTTATTGGTAGCCAATGACTTATGTGAAGCCGACGCAGTCTGAGGAATTCGCCGGAATCTGCGGCGATCTGATGGCCTCTTCAAGCCATTGAACGCTTTTCCGTGTCTACCTTTGGGCGAGTGCAACAAAGTTATGGGCCGCAGCATTTCCGACGTAAAGCTTCTGCCCGTATGGTCAAAATATTCAGCCGATGTGCAAGCGGCTCTGATGACATAAGTTGCGTTCAGCTTCTGTTTAGGGGCTGAGCCGATTGACTGGGCCTGGATGTGCGGGCATCATACCTTTTTCTCATTTGGAAAGGATTGCACGTTCTCATGCCGGAATTCATCCTCAAAGCCTCCCATAAGAGTCTTCCCGGCGACTCAGGTTCTACCCCCCTGGCGGCGTCCCCAATGTAAAGCAGTTAAGTACTCGGTCGGCACCTTCCGGTTCCCTCATAACCTACGTTCTGACAACGTCTTACGGTTTTCACGTGAGCAGGTAGCACTGCGGCTGCGCGAATTTGCGGTACAAAAGTCGGCAGAAAGTCAGGCTGAATTAGCCAATTTCGTGGGAGTCTCAAGGAAGGCGTTTTCTAAGTAATTTGGGTGATGCAAGACAGCTTCCGGCTAGCGGTCAAAGCGACCAAACATTTTTCCCTCTGAATCAGCCGGGAAGACCAGTTCAGGTTGCACTTACGCAAGTTCGTTGACTGTGCGTACGGACGTCTCTATAATGAGATCAAGCCAACATGGAGTTGTGCGGTGGGGGAAAATGAGTTAAAGGTTTATCCTGATGAGGAGCCAAGACGTGATTACGAGCATCGATATTCAAAGTAGCGTGGCTGTGTATATCCAGATAGAGAATCATGTGCAATTTGCCATTGCGTCAGGCCGGTTAAAACCAGGTGAGCAGCTGCCATCGGTTCGTGAACTTTCGGAACGACTGCATGTCAATGCTAATACCGTTGCTAAGGCGTACCGCGACCTGGAGGTGATGGGCTTGTTGTATACCCGGCGCGGCATGGGCGTATTTGTAAACAAGGCTATAGAAGATAGGCACTGTGAAGATATTCGTAGACGCATAATAACACGCTTATATGAAGTCATTTCAGAAGCTAAAGCTGCGGGAATGCCCCGTAAAGATTTGCTGCAGGTTTTTGAAGCAACTGCTCTCGCCGACACCGCTCCTTACGGGCAGCCTCCTTCTTCAATCATCGCATTAGCAAAGCAGCAGAAGAAGCGGGGAAGGCAGGTTTAGCCCACTGGCCCCTGAAATCAGCGCGATTCGGTCGATTGTTTTTTGGGCTGGTTGATTTCTTGACTCGCCTACAGTAGAAAGTCTTGCACTGTATGGAGACAAGCCCGGAGCGAAAGTTATTGTTTGCCGCTCTTGCGGTACAGCTTAAAGGTTTTCCAATAGAGGCAGTTGAAGAGGCGGCATTTACCGCAGACGCTCAACTGGCAGATATCCTTATCAGGGATAATTCACTCACGCCAGAAGAGACCGCACTTATAGAGGCGCTTGTAGATGAAATTATTGCTGCCTATGGGGGAGTTGCTTCAGCTTTAAGTGCGTTCGCCGGGCTTGCCCGCATCGTAAACTTCCAGCAACCGTTAGCAGAATGTAGTACGTTGGAGGCCGCTTTTTTACCGACTGCGCCTGAAGAAGTCGTTTTTTCCGCGGTAGACGAGACGCCAGGACGTTACAAGTTCATTTCTCGCTATGCCAGGGGTGGAATGGGCCAAATACTCCTAGTGCGTGATGAGTATCTTGGCCGCACGGTCGCCCTAAAAGAATTCCTTCACAAGTCAAGGCCTCCATCTGTTTTAAATCAAGCAGATTATTCTGCCAAAGTCACCGCCCGTTTTCTTCAAGAGGCCCGCATTACTGGACAACTTGAACACCCGTCAATTGTGCCAGTTTATGAACTGGGCCGGCGCCATGACGGAACGCCTTACTTTACGATGAAGTTGGTAAAGGGCCGAACGCTTTCCGAGGCGTTAAAGGCGTGTAAATCTTTTTCTGAAAGGATTCAGTTTTTGACGCACCTCGTAGATGTCTGTCAAGCGGTTGCTTATGCGCACAGCCGAGGAGTAGTCCACAGGGACATTAAGCCGGACAATATAATGGTCGGCGATTTTGGTGAGACTATTGTTTTGGACTGGGGGCTTGCCAAGGCGCGCGGCACGGTAGATTTCACTGCTGCCGACGCTGGAGAGGATGAAAGGCTAACTGCCGCTGGGCCTAATGGAGAATGCAAGACTGCCTATGGTCGTGCCTTGGGGACACCAAACTATATGTCGCCAGAGCAGGCAAAAGGACAGATAGAAAGTGTAGATGAACGGTCGGACGTGTACTCGTTGGGTGCAGTGCTATATGAAATTTTGACTGGCCTGCCTCCTCACGCAGGACGAACGAGAGAAGAGGTGATGCTGAATGTTATCCATTCTGTTCCAAAACCTATTCTTCAGGCTGTCCCTGAGGCTCCCCCTGAATTGGCCGGCATATGTGAAAAAGCTCTGCAGGTAGAACCTCACGCGCGCTACCAGTCTGCGGTTGCCTTGGCTGAAGACGTTCAGAGGTTCGTGACAGGCCGCCTGGTACTGGCCTATCATTACTCAGTTAGGGGCGTTCTTGCTCATTATTACCGAAAGCACAAGGTGGTGGTAAACCTGGTGCTTATTTGTTCGATGCTGGTGACTGCAATCCTTGCATATGCCTACATATCCGTTTTCCAAGCACGAAACAATGAGCACAGACAAAGGGTGGTTGCAGAACAGGCAACAGCGAAAGAAACAAGATCCAGAGAGCACGCAGAACGTGTGGGCTTTATTTCAAAGCTGGCTCTAACGCAGCAATACCTGGCTGTGCAGAATTATGAAATGGCAAAGGAAGTTTTGTGGAGCGTGCCAGAGAACCAACATGGTTGGGAATGGGGGTTCTTGCTTAATCAGGCCAATCCTGATCTTATAACAGTTTCAACATCTCCATTTAAGACCACATCTGTTGCCGTTAGCCCGCGCGGTGGAGTTGTGGCAGCGACTTCAAACGAAGGACCAGTGCAGCTTTGGGACCTGCAGACGGGCACGCTGCTGAGAAATTGTGAGGGAAAGCCTTTTATGCTCTCTCTTCCCTGCCAATTCAGCCCAGACGGCGAACTGCTCCTGGGGGCAGGGCTGGACGCCAAAATACGGATATGGGCAGTTAGTTCTGGAAAATGCCTTTGTGAATTATCAGGGCACTCCAAGCCGGTTTTGTATGCAGATTTCGGCTCTGATGGCACAGAGGTCGTATCCGCAAGTCAAGACGGAACAGTCAAAACTTGGGAAATACCATCAGGAACTTCCAAGACTTTGCTCGAGACAAGTGAGGGCTTTACAAAAGCAATCCTATCTCCCGATTCAAAGCTTTTGTGCACTGTGTCTGAGCGGGAAGAAGTGAGACTCTGGCGGCGAGAGGAGACGCTGGTTGAGCAGTCAAGATGGCCCGGGAGGGATACAGTCTTTAGCCCAAGCGGTCAATTCTTGGCCATTGTTGCCGAAGATGGCACGGTCTCCATCTTTGATTGCAGATCAGACGCGAAGGTATTCCAATTTGAGCATACCGCCCAAGTTTCTGGAGCGGATTTCAATGAGTCTTCAGACTTGTTACTGACGGCATCAAGCGACGGCTACGCCCGGCTATGGGACTTGAATTCAGGTGAGCTGTTCGACGAATACTTTCATGGCAAACCGCTACTTAAAGCGGCCTTTCTGCAAAATGCTTCCCTCATCGTCACGTGCTCTTTACTTAACGATTTCGTGGTTTGGGATGTAAAAACGGCGGCAGTCGTCAACAGTATGAGTGGAAGTGGCCCATCTGTAAGTAACGTCGATTTCTCGGCTAACGGTGATTACATGGTGACCGCTTGCAATAAGGACTTCTTTCAAGTATGGAACCCGTCACACCGCACGGGAAGGCGACTGCTGAATTTTGGGGGGGCTTCTTATCCCGCTCTTGCAGTGTCTGAACAAGGGGGCAGAATCGCCACACTTGATGTGGTCAATGGACTACAGGTTATTGATCTAAATAACCCAAGCAGGCATACCGCCTATGCGGGAAATCCGATGTTTTTTGGGGGCGACAGAGGAGTGACTATAACAGAAGACGGTTCCAAAATAGGGGTAATTCTTGATCTTTTTGTACCAATGGTCTTAAACCGCAATGAGAATAAATACGTGCAACTTTTCGGCCACAACGCGGGGATCCAGAGCATTGCTTTTGATGTCTCCGGCCAAAAAGTGGTCACTTCTTCGGTTGATACCACGGTCAGAATATGGGAAAGCGACTCCGGACAGCAGTTGGTCGTTCTTAACGGTCACACCAACGCTGTCTGGAGCGCCGCTTTCAGCCCCGATGCAAGAAAACTGGTGACCGCATCCAGAGATGGGACTGCCCGCGTGTGGGACGCAGAATCTGGCAGGCAATTACTACAGCTTAAAGGCCATTTGCGCGGTATCCGGTGTGCGGAGTTCAGTCCTGATGGCAGCCGAATATTAACCTCGGGGGACGACCGAACTGTCCGCATTTGGGATGCCGGCACTGGAGCGCCCATAGGGCTGCTAAAAGGCCATAGTGACTCGGTTTACTCAGTTACCCAGGTTGATCAAGTCATTCTTACGTCCTCGTCCGACGGGACCTCGCGGGTTTGGGATGCGACCGATTTGCAGACACTTCTTGTGCTGCCAGGAGTTTGCTCCTTTCGCTACACGGCCAAGGGGCTCGTGGCCGCATTCCACGATGGGCGTACGGAAATCCTGGAAATTCCAGGTCAAAACGAAGCAGGTCATCAAGTGTCGCTCACCCCGGAAACTTTTGCGAACTATAGGACGACTGATCACAGTGCCGCAGTTGCAGGCGGCATCCCTTCAGTTCTACCTGGCACGATGACGACTGTGTCATCAATCGATACAGTCAAAGACTGCCTGCGAAACCTACTCAAGCAACTGGACAGCCATTCGGGTGTAGCAAAGGACAGTGGACTTAAGGCCGAAGCACTGAGACCTCTTGGCCTGCAGAAGGAAGATATTGTTGTTGAATGTTGCGGTGCGGAGATCAGCCAAATAGCTCAATTCGCGGCGGCAATTTCCTCCGCTCTAGCGTCAATGAGCCGATCTGAAATGTCATGTCAGGTGGACTTTGTTGTTTCGCGAGGTCAAGAACGTGTACCCGTGCGTGTCGTGGCCGAAGCCTGCCGTAGACTGTCGCGTACGGCCTCTCTTACTCCAGATCATGCCGCAGCCGTACTTGGGCTGATTATGGAAACTGATGATAACGGGGCGGCCGAGATGCCGCAGGGAGTGAACCGTTACCAGGCTTCTCGCGGTGAAGTCGAAAACGGGCAAGACAGCCAAGGTCGACAGTTTGATGTGTATTTGCCCGACGATGCCAGCCTTGAGAAATTGCTTGAAGCACAGCTTTCTCCGTTTGATATCATTGTTGCCATAGATGGCCACAAGTTGGGAAAAAAGACTGAGGATGCGGTCTGGCTAAAAGACCTGATTGCACAGGTTGTGGCGGGAGAGAAGAAAGAATATACGCTGGATATTAGACGCGGCGAGTTTATTCAGTTGACCGTTGTGCATTCTATAAAAAGGTAATTGAAGATCAGCGGTGAGTTATGGTCTTATTGTGATGTATAAACGCCGGGCAATCCAGAGCCGCGGCACAATCGGGGAGAGCAGACATGAGAGAACAAATTGGAAGGGCAATGCTTTTGGTGGTAGTGCTAATCGCAGTTGTGCCGGGTACAACCTTAGCGCAAGACAAGTACGCGCTTAACATCCAAGCCTACAAGGATATCGCTTTCGCGGAGTTGTTTGGAAACGTTTCCGATCTTGGCGTACGGTTTCCATTTGCCGCCGATATGGAATGGAACCAGACGCTCGTTGTTACGGAAAGCGCTGTTTCACTTGGGGAGTTTCTAAGTCGTGTGGCGCTTAATTTGCAGCAGTATGATTCTGCCCCCGCTGAGGACAGACCGCTTGTACAAGACGTCAGCAACAGAATTTCCCTGCTGACGGCTTACTTGAATCAGTTGGAAGGTGCCGGCGCGTGGATAAAAGAGTGGCCCGTACGATGGTTTTTCGATGCCGACCTTAAAACAGCCGTCTTCTCTGACACACGGATCCAAGATGCAGTTCGAGTTCTGTTTATAGACCATTTCGAACCTTTGGACAGGGCCGGACTCACGTTGCCGTGGTTATTGGTGGCCAACAAGGGGACGTATGGCGAGCTTTTTGACCTGCTTTACGCCAGCCGGTTTCTTCAACGGTTCTCGCGGCTGACCTACGAAGACCTTTTTACAATTACGGTAGAAAATCCGCTGGTGGACGATGAGATTATGGAACTTGCCCAGAGGGCCATCGAGATTGGTTTGTTGGGTGCGTTGCAGGTGTACAAAGCCGATCCCCAAGCGACCATAACGGCGGCTGAACTTGCCGTGGACGGCATAACGGGCGTGGGTTCTTATCAGTGTTGTCACCGTCTTCAGCGGGTGTGCAAAGTTGCTTCGACGTATTCAAGTTACTGCAACATGTGTGGAACCTACTGTTGCATAGGTTCAACGTGGTGCCCTTGATGAAGGACGCATAAATCATCGGCCACGCGACTCAGGTGCCGTACATTGCGTCATACAGCTCCGTCAGTGCATAGGCAAACGCTCGCGTAACAGGGTGTTTACCCGGAAAACTGACCCAGGCGGCGTGCCCATCCATGTACAGCACATTTGCACCCCCAGGGACATGGTTGAATCCGTCTCGGGAGAAACCGGTCGACAACCTGTCCCACATCACCGGAATGTTGCTTTGGCTGACAGAGCCTGATGCCGGCGCATTGATATCAGTGATCAGAAAACGCTCCACACCTTCTCTGAGCCTATAAAGGGGCGCCTCCGTGGCCGAGGGGTCAAGAGTCTGGTAAGTATAATCTTGGTCATAGGCAGTCTTGTTGTCCCACCACCGTTCAGTGAGAACGTTGAAAAAAGTATTGAGAAATCGGTCGTTAACAGCGATTTCGGGAGGAATGGCATTTGCGTCCGCCCCCGGGAGAACTACATGCTCAGGCAGAAGTATCCAGCCGAAGTAGATGTAGCTGTCTTCTGTTGACGCACAGGGATCGATTGGATTGGCTGCATCGTCATTGTAGTGCCAGTCGTTGGGAGTAAAATTGGCCGCCGCGGGACACTGCAGGATCTCCAAACCCGTAAGATACTCCGGATAAAGGACTTGTATGTCCGGCAGCAGCGAGGTTGTATTTGGCATATCGCAAGTGTAATTAGGTGAAATTGGAACTTCAGGAGTCCAAGTGGAAGTGTTGAGCTTCAACTGAGGCCAGCGCTGTTTAGACGATTCACCTGCATACATTTTGAAAACAAGTCCCATCTGTTTCAGGTTGTTTTGACAAGAAGATCTTCGAGCCGACTCTCTTGCCCGAGCTAAAGCAGGAAGGAGAATTGCCGCCAGAATGCCTATAATGGCTATCACGACAAGCAACTCCACTAGAGTAAAACCACGTTTCGTTCCCACAATACGGCACCTTCTCGTCTGGCCTTTCCCCCCTGGTTTGTCAAGAGTAGACCGAAGCCGGAATATGATGCGTTCTCCCCAATAACTGCAAAATATCAGAAGAGAATCCCTTTGTCTAGCCTATATTCAGAAATTCATATAAGCCCTTTGTTAGCAGTGAATTACCCGCGTGAGAAGTTGGTGCTTTTCTGCCACTCGTGCTATGATATTGGCAGAAATGAAACTGGGGATGAGTTCCTATTCCGGTGTTAGGAGTCTAGGTTATGTGCCATTATCACTTGACTGCATTAATCGAGATAAGACTCGAGAATCCGCGGCTTACCAACCTGCAGATAGCTGTAGAAGCAGTAAGAACACCTGGCGGCGGGAGAGAGATATGTTCTGCATTACGGCAAAGCTTGGAACTGTCAAAGGAAGGAGTTGGCTGATCGGGGGCCGTCCGTTAGTCATCGGCCGTGGCAACGACTGTGACATCAGGATCCTCGACCCCATTGTTTCGCGGCGCCATTGCGAGATCTTTGTTACGGATGAACATTTGCAGTTGCAGGACCTGGGCAGTCGTAACCAGGTCTTACTTAATGGAATACCTGTAGACAATTCCCGACTGGAACTTGGCGACGAAATTCGTGTTGGGGGGGCAGTGTTTTTTATCACGAAAGCCGAAAACACTGAAACGCAGCAAGCCCTTGAGCGCTGTTCAACCATTACTTTGACGGAAGGCGAATCCACCTTGCTTTCTTCAAGTGTGCGCAGCGATCCAGCCGCCACCCCTTTAAGCAGTTATAAAGATTTGAGCAGCTTGTTTAGTATTAGCATGAGGTTAAGTTGTGCCTCTTCAAGAGAAGAACTTAATACTCTCCTAAGGCGTGCTTTGATTGCTCGATTTAAACCTTCAAACGCCTGGCTTCTGCTTCTTCGCAACAATCAGGAAGAGATATGCTGCCTACATGGATCCTCAGAACTAAAACCTCCGCGCGAACTCATGCTCATGACTCTTGCCAACCGGACCGGTGCGCTCTTTCCCCAAGAGTTGGGTGCCTCAAAAGGATTTCCTGCATGGACTCTTGCTGCACCACTCTGTCTTGCTGATCTTAAAATTGGTGCTCTGGCCGTAATGCACGATGGAAACTCACGCTACGACAGAGATGATTTGGATTTTCTTGTTGCTCTTGCCTGCATAGTGTCCCCCTGTTTTAAAGCGCTTGAGCGAATTGAAGAACTGAAAAGCGAGAACGTTCGACTTCGCGCGTCGGAGAATGATCTCTCAGAAATGGTAGGCAACAGCGATGCAATCGCTCGAATTAAGACAGTTATAAGAGCGGCTTCAGCTTCAACTCAAAATGTCCTAATCACAGGGGAAACAGGGACGGGCAAAGAACTTGTGTCCCACTTGATTCATTCACTCTCTGATCGACGGAATGAAAAACTTGTAACGGTAAATTGTGCGGCAATTCCAAGAGAGCTTTTTGAGAGTGAGCTCTTCGGCTACGAGAAAGGTGCTTTTACGGGTGCAGGAACACGTAAGAGTGGGCTTATGGAGGAAAGCGATGGCGGAACGTTATTCTTAGATGAAATTGGCGACTTGAGTTTGGAGAATCAGTCCAAGATTTTGCGCGCGGTAGATGGGAAGAGTTTCAGGCGGGTCGGTGGAAGCAGCGAGATTTGCTCCGACTTCCGATTGCTAGCAGCAACTAACAAAGATTTGCCGTCAGAGATCAAAATGCGACGGTTCAGGGAAGACCTCTACCATAGATTAAATGTCCTTCACATTCAGTTACCACCTCTTCGAGAGAGACGGACAGATATTCCTGAGTTAGCCCAGCATTTCTTGGACTTGCGGATGAAGGCAGAAAATAGAAAGCTGCACTTCACACCAGAAGCTATTGAATATCTCATGAAACGCGAGTGGCCTGGCAATGTCCGAGAACTAAAGAACAGCATTGAAAGGGCAATAGCTTTATCTCAAAATGGCCTTGTTGAAATCGGCGATCTGCATGCTGTCTCGTATTCGCTTATTGAGGAGAATTCTCCTGATCTTACGCTACAGGAAGCCGAACAAATCTACATTGCAAAAGCCCTCAAAGCGAGTAACAACAACGTGGTCGAAGCTGCAAAGCGCTTGGGTATAGGTAAGAGCACGCTGTACAACAAATTGCGACAATATCATTTACTTTGAGCTCGCCTGCCGTTCCGGCTCTCTCTAGGTTTCAGATCGTCCCCTGCTTCCCAATTCTGGAAAATGAATTCCCAGGAGTGGAAAACGACTTCTTTTGCCAAGTCCACTCTACAGGCGAAAGGATCTCAACTCCTTTTGTGAATAAGACTTATCACCGGCATAACTTCTGTGCAGAACGGTGGCACATCTCTTGCTTAAACGGGGGAGGACACGAATGGAGCATTGAGCAAAGGACAACACACGGCGAGAAACGGAGAAAGGATCGGCTCACAGTCGTCATACCGGACTGGAGGGAGTACTTGTGGACGCAATGGATCAAGTAAGAATAGCGGGTGCCATAGTTGACATTCTGACTGCCATGGGATGCTCCGCGGAGGATATGGGCGCAATTGCTGATGCAATCCACCGGCACCTTGTAGTTCAAGAGAAGGAGACGCTGCCAGTAGATACAAATCAGAAGTCATCATTAGTTGGTCTAAACAACTAATCAAAGCTCGAGCTATAGCCGGTAAAGTCAAAAAACTCAACCCACACTTAAACTCTCTGCAATCAGGTTGATGAGCGTGGATCTGAGACCGGATCTCGACCCTGATTCTAAACCCCTGAGCGCGACGATTCGCGAACCGTTCGCCCAAGACGCAGAACGGGCGCGGTCTGACGGGTGGCCACACGGTAGAAAATGCGGAATCTCTCTGGCGGCATCGCGGTAGTAGTATCGAAGCATCCCACCGAGCCGGTCACGACGAGTGACTTTTCCTGACGTACTTCCGACGTTTTCATCCGGCTCGATAAGGTTATTGCCGAGTCCTTGATGATTGCGCTCGCCGTGATAATGCGCCACAAACTCAGCCAGAGCCCGGCGTAATGAGCGTTCGCCGAAAAATACCATCCGTTCGAGGCATTCGGATTTCATGCTTCGCATAAAGCGCTCGATCTGGGCGTTCAAGTTTGGACTTTTCGGCGGCAGCAAAAAGCCTTTGTCATCGTGCTTTCAAGAACGCCTCGCAAAGGCAGGAACTTCTTGTCGCGGCCCAGCAATTCCAATGTAGACTTCCTTACCCGTCTCAATATCTTGATAAGTATCCAAGCCCCCCTCGTGGCCAACACGATCGAGGAACTCGGATATGTCATGGGTCTTCACAAACTTGTATTTAGCGCTCAGTGAATCCTCGTAGTCCGCCCGGAATTGCTCCCAGCCGCCGGGATAGCGAGAAAGAATTGCCTCAGCCCGAATGACTACCGATATTGCCTTAACAAGGACAGCCATAGCAGTGATCCTCGAAGTTTATTCATTCGTGTACCAGTTCTGTTTCCCAAGGCATCTCAGGAACATTACGACAGTATCCAGTGCAGAATGACTATCTGCCCACGCCAAATGCTCCAGAAACCGTTGTTTCTTTTCGTACGAAGAGGCTTCCCACCACGCAGCCAAGATCAGCGCAACGGCGGCTCCCATCCGTTTCCGACACGCTTCTTCGCCGGCAGCATCTCATACAACTCGTTCCATCGCATCGGCTGAGGACAGACCCAACGTGGACCGGCAATGTCATCTATCAGCTTCTGAATATCCTGATATTGCATGCGAAGACCTCTAAGAATGCGCCGTCACGATTCGCACATAACGACAATCTTCAGGTCTACTTTCCAGACTTCTTCGCCTGCTTGGCCAATGCAACCAGTGAAGAGGGCGTCTCACCGTATGGGGTGGCATCCATGGCAATGCTTGCTTCGATGACAGTGAGTACTTCTTTACGTGACATGCCTGCGGGGGTCGTGCCATATCACCAGCACGGAGCGGCACCCGCGGGTATCTATCTTGTCGATGTCTTTCATTCGACAACTGTTTGGCGGAAGCGGGTCTGGGTAGTCATCGGGCACGCCCATCCATATCATGCTATCTGGCTTAAACGTTCGTTCGCCCAAGACCTTTTCAACGCGGGCGAGCCGCCCTGCCATGTTACTCATGAGCCTTTCCTTCCGAACGCCTCGCGCGATGGAAGGCATGTCTTTTGCCAGTCGGTTTATCAGCATGCTCAGGTGTTTTCTGCAGGCTAATCGCGTCAATCATTGGTGTGTTCCTCCATTCTGAGACTCAACGCCGTTTTGGGATTCTCGTTACTTCCTTCTCAAGCGTGGCAAGACGTTCTTCTAATGCCACCCCCTGGCGCCACTTCATGACCGAATCCAACGCCGCGACAGCCACACGCACCTTGATCGCATCGGAGACACCTTCGCTGCTGAGCAACTCGGCCAGGGTATCCACAGCCTTTCCGGCCAGCCCGGTCAGTCTGGACGTAATAGACTTCAACACAGTGGTCTGCATGGCCTGTAGGGCGCCGCTAAACTCGGGTCGAGTCAACCAGCGTTCGAGGGTGCGGGGGCTTATCCCGGCGGCCTTGGCGGCCTCCGTCATGTTTCCGCCGCATAGCAGAACCTCGAGTCCAGCGACTTGGCGGGGTTTAAGCCCGTTTTGGGAAGCGACATTTCCAAACGTTTTCCGACAAACATCATCGTTGAGCATACGGTACTCCTTACCCAGGAAGGGAGGGATTTCTGGCATCGGTCAGTACTTCCGCCAGTACTTCCAGCAGGGTTTCCCGGTCCACCCCGTGCAACGCTTCCAGCAGTGCTTTCTTGTGGTCAATTTGGGATTCTGGGGTAACAGGTGGGGTAACGGGGTTTGCGCCGTCTTGCAAGTCCTTTGGGTGAAAGTCGTTACAAGTGCTGGACACTTGCTTTACACGCAAGGGGTCGCAGGTTCGAATCCTGCAGCGCCCACCATCCACCCCCCAGGCCGGGCAGCTTCTCCACCGCATACAGCCGCCATTATGCACACGCTGATCGAGGAGTCAGAATGAGGCTTCCACCTCGGGGGGAGGAGCGCCATTCTGATCCCAGCCCCGTTTTTCGTAGTAGAGCGAAAGCATCCTCTCGAACTCTTGTTCGTTTATTGTCTTGCCGGCGTTGGGCCCGGTCAGGACGGGCACGTTCGTGACTTTGTAAGGTAAGGAATCTTGTTTCCGTGTCGCTCCGAGGCGCATATTCATGCGACGCGTCAGATCGTACACGTGATCGGACAGCTTGAGCAGCTCTTCAAGCGTCATCTGCTTTCCGGTGACATACCCGTAGAACTTCTCGTAGTGACGCTCATTCAACCCGAGTTCGATCCAGGGAAGCCGACACACGCCGAGCATGTCAAACAAGGGCCGCACAGCCTGATGATACATCACCAGGTTGACCTTCTCTTCAGCGGACCAGCCCGCGCCTTCTTCGATCTCTTTGGCGATAGTCCAGGCGCGCGTGTGATGTGCGCCGATGTCGGACGTCGCGTAGGCCAGCCCCATCGACGTCCCGACGCGGCTGTCGTAGGCGGATTGCTCGAGCCCCTTGACCTGGACCAGGACCTTTTGCATTTCGGGCCACTGGTTAATGATAGCGCGAGAACCGTCGGCGAGGATGTCGCCGATGCCTTCGCGGCGGGCAATTCTGCCCATCAGTTCGAGGATGGCGTCGTCGTCGTTCCAGGTGATGCCTTTGCCATCGAGGTCGTTCAATGAGATGATGCCCTTTTCATAGCCCTCGATTACGGCGCCGATGATGCTCCCCGTCGAGATCGTGTCGATGCCCAGTTCATCGCACAGCCGGTTCGCCGCAAGCACGGCATCAAACCGTTCGACGCCGAGGTTCGAACCGAGCATGGCACACGATTCGTACTCCGGCCCTTCCGTGACGGTGCCGGCGTATTTGCCGTTCTTCACCAGACAGATGTTCCCGCAACACATCGGGCACATGAAGCATGCGCTGTCGCCGATCTTGTAGTGTTCGAGCATGGTTTCGCCGTTGATCTTGTCGTGCGCGGCAAACGTTGTGGCCTTGAAATTGTACGTGGGCAGGATGCCTTTCTCGTTCGCGTACTCGATGACGTTCATCAAGCCCTGCTGCTGCCATAAGCGGAAATACTTATGATGGGTCATGTACTGGACGGCTTTGCGCGTCTCTTCAACAAGCCCGTTCACGTCAAAGACCGGCAAATCTTTGGTGCCGCGCACAGCGATGGCCTTGAGATTCTTGGAGCCCATAATGGCGCCGATGCCCGTACGCCCCGCGTTCCGGCTCCAATCGGAATTTACACACGCAAAACGGACCCGGTTCTCGCCCGCAACGCCGATCGTCGCCACGTGAAGGCCATGCGTGCCCAGCTTCTTCTCGATAAGGCCTTCCGCCTCCAAGCACGTTTTCCCCTTGAGGAACGGCATGGGAAGAATCTGGACCTCGCCATCGTCGATAAACAGGATGGAAAGTTCCGGCGCGGCCCCCGTGATGCTGAGGCAGTCGTGGCCCGATTGGCGGAATTCAACCCCGAATCCGCCGCCGATCGATGAGTCGCCATACAGGCCCGTGGCCGGCGAAATCGAGATGAACGAGTTCTTGCCGGAACACGGCACGTAACAACCGGTCAGCGGCCCCGGCGCGACAACCAGCAGATTCTCGGGTCCCAGCGGATTGACGTTGAAATCGTGGGCCTTCAGGTTCTCCCAGACAAGCTTCGCGCCAAAGCCTCGCCCGCCGATGTAGCGTTCGATGAGATCGTCCGAAAGGTCGCGACGCTCCACCGTGCCCGTGGTCAGGTCAACATGCAGTTGCTTGCCGAAGTATCCGCTCTTGATGGTCATATCTGTTCTTTTCCAATCTCTGCGTACTGGAGCGTCTTGACCTCTCCCTTTTCGACGAACTCGATTTCTTTCATCTGGGTGTAGCTCAGAACGTTGCTCAAGCGCTTGCTTTCACCAAGGGCGTACTCCGGAACCAGGCGCAACGCCCCTTTGGGGCAGTGCTTCACACAGTCCGGGTCGCCGCCGCACAGGTCGCACTTGATGGGATACTCGCATTCGTCATGGGCATAGATCGCCCCAAATGGGCACGACTCGACGCAGTGAAAGCACGATATGCACAGGCCCGTGTCCAATCTCACCACGCCGTCTGTCCGGCTGATCGCATCAACCGGGCAAACGTCTTCGCACGGCGCTTTCTTGCATTGGCTGCAAACGATCGGCATGCGCACAACAGGATGTGGATACGTGATGAGCACCCGGATCGCACTCTTTTTGGGATTATTCACGCCAAAATGTTTGATGGCGCATACAAGCTCACACATCTTGCATCCGGAACACTCTTCCGGTATGACCGCCAGCTTGCGTGACAATTTCTGCCTCCTGACATAAACCAAACGGTAAAAAGAGCCGGAACCGACCAAATATCGCTATGATATCGGGTAACCAGCATCGAGTCAACAGCCCCGCCTACGCCCCAGTGCTCCCCAGTTTTAAGTAGGCAAGGCTCTGAGATCTCCCCAGGCAGTACTCGTGGGGCATTTGCAGAGTCGAAGAAAGCAATTACCGATTCTGGAGAGCGCGATGATTCTTTCTGAACTGGTATTTGCTTTGAAACTGTGTGCTATCGAAGTCACCTTTCCAGACGGAAACGTCTGCCTCAGCGTTGCTACGCCGCGCGACTCCACCGCGACGCTCTTCGCCTGCATAGATGCCACCCCGCCCCACGGTCCTCGCCGGAGTCATGCCCCGGCAGCCACGAAGCAACTCGCCTCCACCGCAAAGCCCGCTGAAACCAAAAACTTACAGCAAGAAGCGTGTTTGGAAGAGACAGCACAGTGGTAGCGAGTCTACCATCCGTGCCGGCAAGCATATGACTTTGGCTGTGGCGGGGCATGCTGGACCGCAAAATTCTTCCCGCGAGTGGGTGAGGCAATTAGATACAAGATTTGCCGCGCCACTATTCCTTGCGTTCGTTCACGAATCGTGCTTCGCACGTAGGGCACTGTCCCTTCTCCCATTCGAACATGTACATCTTGACGCCGCAAGCCGGACAGGTGACCCTCCGCAGCCTACGTTTCTTGTGGGATTCGGGGACAAATGGAGTGACCGCCCACAAGAAACGCGGATAGTATCCAGTAAGACTCATGATCAGGGCTGAAGGCAGGGTGAGTATCCATCCGAACAAGAGCGTCATTTCGAGCACAATGGCGAGAGCGCGGAGCAGCGGGATTACTCCTAACGCTCGTCCCGATAGGACGCCCGAGTCGGCGAGCATCTCACAGGGCATCTCGAGTACTGGCCTAATCTCATAGAGCGCGTAATTGGCGTCCGCCTCGCCGCCGACATTTTCGGCCTTGCTCCAGCCCGACACAATAATCGGCCGCGGTTCCGGCTGGTCCATCTGGATCACCTGGAGCAAGCCTGTTCCCGGTTCGCCGGCGGTGTTGGCGCAGGCGATGCTGCGCGCGCCGCCGTGCTTGGTCGAGAAGTCGACCGCGTAGCCGTTCCCGTAGGGCGTCCACGCCGCCGAGCCCGCGCCAAAAATGTCGAAGAACAGATGCCCGGGCATCGGTCCGCCCACGGGCACCCGGGCGGGACGGTCACGTTGCGGGTTCACGGCCACCAGCCCGCGCTCAAACACCCTGTACCACGCGCCGTCGGTGCTCTGCTCGTCGGCCAGCGGCGGCCGGCGCAATGACCTCGAGACGCTCCGCCGCGCCGTTCCGCTCTGGCGCAGCGACTACATCATGGAACCCATCGGGACTCAAGGCTGCACCTGCGGAATCTCGTCCTGGATCCCGTTCCACGGCACCGGCGTCAAAGAACCCGACGCCTACCTCTTCCGCAGCATGATGACGCCGTACCCCAACTGTCTGTGGGACGCCCGCCGGACCGACCTCAATTACGCCGAACTCCGCCGGCTCGTCGCACAATGGAAACAGGTCGCCCCCAACTATTCCGGCGACTACTATCCCCTCACCCCCTACAGCCTCGACAGAGCCGACTGGATCGGCTGGCAGTTCGACCGGCCCGAACTGGGCGAGGGCATGGTGCAGGTGTTCCGCCGCGAGGGAAGCATCTACCGTTCCGCCGACCTCGTCCTCCGCGGCCTCGACCGCTCCGCCCCCTACACAATCACCAACCTCGACGCCCCCGACAAACCCGCGCGACATAACAGGCAGCGACTTGATGGAAAAAGGCCTCACCGTCGAGATCCCCTCCCGCCCCGGCTCCGCCCTCTTCCTCTACAAACGCGCCGGGTAAGTCAGCCAGCATCAAATCTCATCCCAAAGACTGTCATCCTGAGGAGCCGCGACAGCGGCGACGTGAGGATCCCGTCGCTCGGAACCAGTGGCCCCCACTTCACAAGAACGCCTGCCGTCAAAAACCTCGCCTCGTGGAAGCGGCGTCCCCGCCGCTTCATCGCCCCACCACACGCCTGCTCTTGTGCCGCTAGCGAATTACCAAACCGAATCCCGTAAATCCTGTCATTCTGTCCGACTTCCTTGACGGGATAACAGGATTGACAGGATTTTTTCTTAACACACGGGACTGGCGTCGGCAAGAATCAAACCTGACAGCTGTCCCTGCGCTGAAAGCGCTAAAAGAGAAAGGCTAGGGCAACGCCCTGGTGAGCGTGAGCGCATGAAGAAAGCACCCTCAAAAGGTGCCAGGAGCATTCACCGGTGCTCAGTGAGGCCTCAATCCAAACCTCCAGTCTGCTCGACGTCAGAGCCCCAGACCTCTTTACAGCAGTTCTTGCACTTCCCGGGAAGGGAAGAATGTGAATAGCCGGAGGCGACCGAAGGGAGCCTCCGGAAACCAGGAACCAGTCTGTCTTAACCCCGTAGGGGTCGAATGTTAAATAGTTAAGTATCTTATTCAACCCCTTGAGGGTTGTCGCTACACAATTGAATTCCGGAGGCTCCCTTTCGGTCGCCTCCGGCTACTCATAGTGAACGCCTTCGGCGTTCCAACCATTACGCTATCGGCACACGCTAATTTCTGATTGAACATTCTGGGGGCGCTGACCTGCGGTTAACGTTGTCCTGGCCGCTTCATTTTGCAGTCCCGGGATATTCAGCGCCTTTGATTATGCCGCCGCCGGATTGCATCCCGATAGAACCGAGCACGAGCGACAGGATGCCGTCCGGGGCGAAATCCGCCTCGTTGAGTTGCCCGGCCTTTTCCTTGATGGCTTGCTGCTGGGCGCGCAACTGGGCCTTGGTTGTGTCGTCCAGCTTGGACTCGGCCAGGATTTTGTCGTAGTCAAGACTCGCGATCTCTTGAACTCCGGCCATCACACTCTTTTTGGATGGCGACCAGCGGACCCAAACCTGGTAACGGCTGCCCGTAACCAGGAGCCCAGGGGAACCGACTTTGACGTTGTCAATCACAACGGTCTGCGGATTCAGCCCGCCCTCTTTTGTGATCCTGATCGTGCCGTCCTGGAGATAACCGAGCGGTTGGGCTTCGGGAAACGGGCTCAGCGCGAACTCGACCCGCGCATAACCCGGCACGTCCACGAACGCCAGCGACATGCCGTACGCATTGATCTCGCCGGCATAACGCCAGTTGTCGACAATCACCTTTGACCCGTTGAAGCTCCACCGGTCCAGCTTCAGTTCCGATCCGTCAAGAGGCCGTCTCGTGTTGTCGATTCGCCGGATGGACGGCACCAGGTTCAGTCTATACGACCGGTTATCCTGCTCGTTCTTGGCCAAATCCAGGCTGACGGGTTTCAGGTCGGCCATCGACAACCGTTCCTTCCTCAGCTTGACTTGCTCACTCTTGGCGTCCGGCTTGACTTCCAGATCGACAAAAAACGTCCCGCCTTCCTCAATCGGACGGAGATCCACCTCGAATTGGAAACCTTCATCGCCACAATTCAGCCCCAGGGTCGAACCGGTTTCCGCAAAACCGCTGCCGTAGAAATGGTGGCTCTCCTTCACCAGCCCCTGGGGGCCTTCCTGGACTGAAAACAGCGACACATCTATATGGAAAGAGTAAAGCACCTCGTCCCCGGCCGCCGGAACGGTGGCCGACAGAACCGTAATAAACACACTGCTCAACAGTGAATAGACAATTTTGCGCAACATGATCTACATCTCCGTATAGGTTTAGCGATCCAAGTGAAACGAACAGTTTCCGGTCATCGTGACCGAGACTTCTGGTCCCGGCGACGACGCCGAGGCCAGCGCGACGGACGGAGTCGGCGTCATGACGGGCTGAACATCGAGCAAGGCCGGGGTGGCAGAAGGTTCAACGATTGCGTCCGGATGCGGGTTCGCCAAATTCCATAGCGCAACCTGAATCACAACGACCAGGATCACCGCGGCCGCCAGTGCCGGAACCGGTACCGACACCCGCCGGCGCCACCACCCCACTTTGTCGGTTGGATCCGCCGGCCGCTGGCCCAGCACCCGTTCGGCAAATCCCGCCGATGGCCGTTGTGCCTCAAGCCTGCGCAGTTTCGTTTCCAGTTCTTCGATATTCATGTTCAAGCTCCGTTCGTAACTTCTCCATCCCCCGCCGATACCATGAAGTCACGGTGTTGATCGATACCTCTCGCAACCCCGCAATCTCCCGAAACGTCAAGTCACCGTAAAGGTGCTGGAGGATCGTCTCCCGTTCATCGGGCGACACTTGGCACAGCACTTCCTCGACCCGCTGCTCAAACTCCCCGCGCGCAGCGGCTTGCTGGGGGTTTTCTCCCGGATCGAAAAACGACTCGTCGAGCGCTTGCCCCGCGAGCGGGGACCGCGTCACCTGGTCCACCGCCGCGTTGCGCACCGCGCGATAGACATAAGCTTTCACGTTCTCCGGCATCACAGGCATGCGAAACAGACGATAAAACGCCTCCTGAACGGCATCCTCGGCCAGCTCCCGAGAACGAGTGATCGCCAACGCACAGACAAAAAGGCTCCGTCCGTGCCGGCAAAACACCCGTTCCAGTTCGAGACCAAGGGCCCCAGCCGCCATGCGTCCTCCCATCTATCTAACCCTCAACCACGTCTGATGACTTAGACTCCAGCAAGGCTCCTTTTTGTGCAACCGGTGCAAAAAATACTTTTACCCACCCCAGCGACTTCGCTTAGATCGATAAAAAATCAGTATGCTCATTTATGGCACCTGCTCTGTCAACTAAATGACCCTTGTTTCGCAAAATCAACGATCTCAGGCCTCACCAGTGCTGGCATCAGGGTATCAAACATGGTAGCTTGGCACCATCAAAAGAAGGAGTACGTAGTATGTGGAAGTCGCTGTTTATCGTCTTTTGTACGGTCATAAACTGCGGGAGCGCCCGGGCGGCTCTGGTTGAGAACAGCCAGAGCCCGTACACGATTGTTGTCGAACCGACGGCGAGCAATTCGGAGAAACACGCGGCGGAGGAGTTGCAGTCGCATTTTAAGGCTTGCACGGGGGCAGAGTTGCCCATAGCCCAGCAGCCTGCAGCCGGGCCGATGATCGTTCTGGGTTGCGGGCCCGTGGCGCGGTCGCTTGGCGTTGATCCGGGCGCGGTTGAGTTGGGCGAGCAGGGTTACCTGATAAAGGCCGTCCCGCCGCATCTGGTCATTGCAGGCAGCCCCGCCGCCGGCACGCTCTACGGTGTCTACGATTTCCTGGAAAACCAGCTTGGCGTGAGGTGGTTTGCGCCCGGGGTCACGAAAACGCCCGCCGTAAAAGATGTCCCGTTGCCGCAGCTTGACTCGCTCGTGCGTCCGACGTTTGCTTGGCGCAGCACCAGCTACACCCGCCCCGGCGGCGACGCCGACTTCTTCGCCCATCAGCGCGAAAACGCGGGCCGCGGCGGGCCCGACAACCCCCAAGGAACGCAGTACTCGTTTGACGGCACCTGCCACACTTATTTCAGTTACATCAGCCCCGACGAGTTTTTTGAAACGCACCCCGAATATTTCTCGGAGATTGGCGGCGTCCGCCGAAAAAACGAAACGCAACTCTGCCTCACCAATCCCGACGTCCTGGAAATCGTCACGGAACGCATGCTCAAGCGCATGGCCGAGATGCCGGGCGTCCGCCAGCACAATTTCTCGCAGATGGACTGGTATAACTACTGCCAGTGCCGCAAATGTTCCGCCATGAATGAACAGTACGGCACGTTGGGCGGCACCCAGTTCTGGTTTGTCAACCAACTCGCCGAACGTACCTCGAAAGTCTATCCCGAAAAACTCATTGGCACGCTCGCCTACATGTACACGGAAGAGGCCCCCAACGGCCTCAAGATGCACCCCAACGTGGCGGTCTGGCTGTGCCACATGTACCCGTGCTGTGACAGCCACCCCGTCGCCACATGCCCGCTCAACGCCGACTACAAACGCAGAGCCCTCGACTGGTCCAAGCAGTGTTGGCGCCTGTACATCTGGCACTACATCGTCGATTTCGCCCATTATTACAACCCGTTCCCCAACTTCGACTCGATGGCCGCCGACATCCGTTTCTACCGTGACATCGGCGCCGAAGGCATTTACCTCCAGGGGATGAGTCAGGGCGGAGGCGGCGAGTTCAGCCTGCTGCGGCCGTATTACGGCATGAAACTGCTCGCCAATCCCGACTGCGACGCCGGCGCGGTGATCCGCGATTTCCTCGAAGGCTACTACGGCGCCGCGGCCGGCCCCATCTACCAGTACATCCGCCTGCTACACGACAAAGTCCGCGATGAAAACATCCATATGCACCTCTACACCAACCCCGCGCAAGGCTATCTGCCCGACGATATCGTGCGGCAGGCCGCAGCCCTCTTCGATCAGGCCGAATCGGCCGTCAACAACGACGCCGAACTGCTCGAGCGGGTCCGAGTCGCCCGGATGCCGCTGGTCTACGCGCGCCTGTTCCCCCGCAACGGCTACACCATCAACGACGGCGCGATGACGTTCAATGGCGACCTCGCCAGCGTCGACGAAGCCACCGAAATGCTCGAGCGGATGAAGCGCCACGGATTTGAAACGATCCGCGAGCAGGGCGGCGACCCCCAGCAAATCATGATGCTCGGCATGATGTTGAACACGCCCGTCTCCGTCCTTTCCATCAGCAACGATTTCCTGACCGTCGACGTCGTGCCCGTGCTCGGCGGGCGTGCGCTGCGCATCACTGACCGGAAGACCGGCCAGTGCGTCACGGCGAGCAACGTCACGCGGTGTCTGCTGTTCCCGTTCCAGGGCGGCGAAGAAACCAGGCTCGGCAGCATTTTCGACCTCAGCACCATGCTTCTGCCTTACGTCCCAACGAGTCGCTCTGAACGCTCTATCACAATTTCCGCAAAACAAGCCGACGCCACCTTGGAACGCACGCTCACGCTGGCCGATGACAAGCCGGTACTGACAGTACAGGCCAGGATCATCAATAACTCCCAACAGCCCGCCGAACTCCAACTGCGGAGCCACCTCGAACTCGACCTCGGCGAACTCCGCCAGACCCACTTCCAATTCAAGAACCGCGCCGGCCAGTCCGTCCAGAGGCTGATGACGCCCATCATCCAAAACCTCCGCGAAGGCGAATACTTCCGCGACCAGAACGTGCCCGCCGGCGAATGGACGTTCTCCGGCACAAAAGGCCTGCAAGTGACGCAGCGGTTCAACGAAGCCAACGCCGATTTCACCTGGGTTTACTCCTTCCCCGAAGAACTCAACGACCTCGAAGTGGAACTATGGGGGAAGTCCGCCCAGGTGGAGCCGGGTGGTTTTGCCGAACTCACGCACGAACTGGAAGTGGTTCCCACCGGCTCAAACAAGTGAGGATTGACAGCAGATGATCACAGCGTTCATTGCATCGGCATTTGTGGCGGCCCATGCGGCGCTGCCAATGCTGTTTCTCTCGCCTGACGATCTGGTTGACGCGCGCGGCGTCCGCATCGAGGTCCAGCAGCCGATCGAAACCCGCACGCTCGTGCCGAAAGACGATCAGCGGCCCTCGCTTTGGTATTCGCCTTCGGCGGCGTACGCGGAAAATGGCGAGACGTGGGTGTGGTATCAGCGGATCGACAAGTCCGAGCCCGTATATGTCGATCAGCGCACGTTCTGCTTCGGCGTCGTCCGCGACGGCCAATGGCGTCTGCCCGCCGTCAATCCTGAGCCGCCGGCGTGGGGCGGGCCGAACAACGTTGTCCTCACCCGTTCCCCCTGCAAGCCGACCTGGGGCGGGTTCAACGTGTTCCAAATCGTCCGCGACCAGAGCGGCTATACTCTTCTCTATGGGGATCAGCCTTCCGAAACCGGCGAGGCCGGCGCCATGCTTGCCAAGTCGCCCGATGGCAAGCACTGGGTCAAAGACCCTCGCGGCGCCGTATTCATCGAGCACAACGACGCGTATTCGCTGCTCAAAATGGGCAACGAGTACGTGCTGTTCCAAACCGCGCTCGAGGACTGGCCCGACAAGCCTTATCCCGACAACCTTGACAAGTACCGCCGCGTGATCTCCCTGCGAACTTCCCCCGATCTCATCACGTGGTCGCCCCAGCAGCCGCTCATCCGGCCCGACCAACTCGACAAGCCCGAAACCGAGTTCTATCTCATGAAGGCCTTCCCCTATGCGGGCCGGTTCGCCGGCATCCTGTTCAAATACTATGCCGACCCCGCCTTGCCCAATAAGCACAGCGCCATTTACCGCAACGAATTGATTGTCAGCGACGACGCCCACACCTGGAAGCGGCCTTTCCGCGATCACGACCTCCCCTTCTGGACGTACGCCGAGCCGTTCAACGATTCCGGAAAGCTCTGTTTCGTGGCTGCCGACAACGGCGGGATCGTGCTGCACGCCTACAGGCCGTTTGGCCTCACCGCGGTCGTCGCCGATGAGGAAGGTCAATTCATCACGCGCCCGCTGAACATCGCCGCGCGCGGCCTCACCCTGCACGCCGACGTAAGCCACGGCGCACTCGAAGTAACCATCCTTCCTCAGTCGCCTGCGCTGAGCGTGGAGAACTCCGAGGACGAAGCTTTTGCGTTGCGCCCCCCGGAGCCTGCCTCTGATGATGAGAATGTCCGCCTGGCCATCCGCCTCAAGAACGCCAAGCTCTTCTCGATTACGACGGCAGACTGATCCTGCTTCCTCTCAGCCCACAGCCTTCTCCTCACGGCCCCGGCAGATAGATGTACGACACATTGACCGTGGCCGTGCACGTAATCCGGCGGACGTTGTAGTCGGCGGGCGCGGAACCCGTGTTGCTCCATACCAACGTCCCCACGCTCACATTCCCCACCAAAAGGATCCGCGCGCTCATAACGTCCGCGGCCGCTTTTGCAGGCGGATAGGCCTTCTCGACAGCCCGGGCGACCGCCGCCGCCTCGACCTGCTCGGGATCGCTCGCCTCGTACGTCTCCGGATACGTTCGCGCCTTGGCCGCCGCGGCTATCGCCGTAATTTCGTCGTGCAGCGCGGCATATTTTTCGTCGGCATCTTCGCCCACGGCGTACTGGGCCGCCGAAAATCGGAGGTACGCAGAGGCATTGGGACCTAATAGCTCGGGATGCGAATAATTCAAGCCCGAAAACGTGATCTGCGTTGGAGTCAGCCCACGTTTTTGAATCTCCGCCCGCACGGTCTTTTCAAATTCAACCGCTTGCTGCAACAAATCCACCGCCGGCCCGTTTCCCGGCAGCAGTTCAAGCTGGAAAACAACCGTGGCGGGCGCCACATCCACCGTCGCCGTCCCCACCGAGTCAATGGCGTACGCATCTTGCCCGAACGCCACCGGCGCCGACAGCAGAACAGCCAACAAAGCCAAACATAAAACGAACCGCTGATATCTCACCATGCTCGCACCCCTTCAATGTCCGTTCCGAATCTCAGGCCCTGTCAAAAAAGGGAAACAGAACCGCGATTTCTTCCTCGGACGGTTGATGTCCATACTCGCATATCTCAAACGGCTCGACATACCGGGCCGTCTTCACCCGATCCGGGCCGTACCACTTCTCGACCGATTTCCTCGCTATCTGCGCCGGCTGCAAGAAAAACGGGTTCCACGTCCGTTTAAGCCACTCCAGGCGCGCCCCCTCTTCCTTCGGCACGGTCTCGAGCGTCCCGTCCAGCCACGGCAGCCACTCGTACATCTGCGATTCCATCGCATCGAGCATCGACCATTTCACATCCATCACGTCCGTGACGTCCACCGCCACGTCCGCCCGGAACGGCGCCGGCGTCTTGAACGTATCCATCAGGAAAACGAACACCGGGTTCTTCCGCAGCGCCGGCGCGCTCGGGCAGAAATGAGGCACCGTCACCATAAACGCCGCGTCCTGCACGACCGTCGACGTGTACCGGTGGTCGGGATGGTAATCGTTGGGCCGGTGCGTCAACACGATATTCGCCTCGTTCTCGCGGATGATCCGAACCACCCGCTTGCGCAACTCGAGCGTCGGCTCGAGTTCGCCGTCGTGGATGTCCAGCACCAGGCTCAGCGCGCCCGCCCGCTCCGCCGCCAGGCGCGCTTCCGCCGCACGCCGCCGGGCCAACGGCCCCCCCGACATCGCGTGATGCCCCACGTCCCCGTTCGTCAGCGAAACCAAAAGCACACGGTGGCCAAGCCGAGCCCATTTCACGGACACGCCCCCCGCGTACACCTCGCAATCGTCCGGGTGCGCACTGATGCAAACAATGTTCATGGCGTGGCGGCCTGGCCCGTAAAGTTGATGCGCAACGGGTTGCTCACTTTCGAGCCCGTCGTCTCCGGCGTCCCCGTCACCGCCGCAGGGTCAATCGCCGCCACGTCCGTCCCCGCGGGCAGCATGACGATCTCCGCCTGCGCGTACAACAGCATCGACGGCGGCGCAGACGTCAAACCTTTCAGCGCGTCGAACGTGTACGAAGACGGGTTTTTCAGCGCGTCCCCCGCGACCGTCACCGTCTGCGACTCAATCGCCTGCCCGTCCCGCAGAACCGACACACGCACCAGCAGCGGCTGTTCCCCAAACCCTTTGCTCGACTTTACCGTCAACGCCACGTCAAGCTTCTGCGGGTGTGGCGGCGCCACCGTGACCGTCAGCATATTCAGGTCGCCGCGCATATCCCGCAGTTCTTCCACGCCGACGTTTGCAGGAACAGGCTCTGCAATCGTGAGAGTCAGTCGTAACGCCGCTTCCGCATCGCCCACATCCACGGGCTTCTCCGGTGTGGCCGATGCGCCCGGCGTGACTGGCCGGTCAACCGGTTCCGGCGGGGCCGTCCGCACCCGGCATGATCCCCCCAGCAACGACGCCCCGACAATCACGACGAAAGCCATCAAAAACGCTCGTTTCGCAAGCATAAGCCGATCCTTCCTGCATTTGCCGACGTAGTGCGTCTATTCTAGCGGAAAAATAACCAAGATTCACCGTGTTAGTTGCAGTCTTTCCTACCGTGGACGCGGCGTCCCCGCCGCGTCAATTCAGCACACTCGACCCGATTCATAATCAGAACACCCCGTAGGGGTCTGGGTCTACCTTCAGGTCCACTTTCGAGCCAACCCCACTCGCCTCAAAAACCTTCCGCGACTCCCGGACCAGCGCGTTGAGCCGCTTGGCGCTTTTCGATAACACACCCAGGTTCCACCGGTACCGTTTCTTCACCTTGTACACCGACGCCGGGGCGGGCCCGAGCGTCTCCACCCCGCGGAAATCCAGCGCCCGGATCTGGTCCCGCACGATACGGTGCAACGCCGCCGCCGCTTTCTCCGCCTCGAGCACGTCCTCCGACTCGACCGCCAGGTTCGCCATCCGCCGCAGCGGCGGATACGCGGCCGTACGCCGCTCTTCGATCTCCCTGGCGTAAAACGCCGCGTAATCATGATGGGCCGCGGCCTGCACCGCGTAATGGTTCGGCCGGAACGTCTGGACGATCACCTTGCCCGGCCTCACGCCTCTGCCCGCACGGCCCGCCACTTGCGTCAACAACTGGAACGTCTGTTCCGCCGCACGGAAATCCGGAATGCTCAGGCTCGTGTCCGCGTTGATCACGCCCACCAGCGTCACGCCCGGGTAATCGTGCCCTTTCGCGATCATCTGCGTGCCGATCAGGATATCGATCCCGCCCGCCCCGAACCGGCCCAAGATTTTCGCGTGCCCCCCTTTTCCCGCCGTTGTGTCGGCATCCATCCGCTCGACCCGCGCACCCGGAAACGCCCCCATCAGGTACTCCTCGACCTTCTGCGTGCCCGTCCCCAGATACAGCAGCGGGCTGAACCCGCACTCGGCGCACTCCTGGATGATCTCGTGCCGGGCGTTGCAGTAATGGCAGCCCAGGAACGCCCCGCGCGCGTGATACGTCAGGCTCACGTTGCAATCCGCGCACTGCGCCACCCAACCGCACTTCGAACACAGCACAAACGGCGCAAAACCCCGGCGGTTCAGCAGCAGGATCACCTGTTCGCCCGCCGCCACACGCGCCGTCACCTCCTTCTGCAACACGCCCGAAAGGATCACCTGCCCGCTCTGTTCGCGCGCCTCGATCCGCATGTCAACAAGCTGGACTTCCGGCAGCGGCAGCGTTGTCGCGCGCTCCAGCAGTTGTAGACGTCCGAACTTCCCCGTCTCGCAGTTGTAATACGACTCGAGCGACGGCGTCGCGCTGCCCAACACGCACACCGCGCCCGCCAGTTTCGCCCGCATCGTTGCCACATCCCTCGCATGATACCTCGGCGCATCCCCCTGCTTGTACGATCCGTCGTGCTCTTCATCCACGACAATCACGCCCAGATCCGAAAGCGGCGCAAACACCGCCGAACGCGCCCCCACCACGATCCGCACCTCGCCGCGTTGTGCACGCCGCCACTCGTCATACCGCTCACCACGGCCAAGCCCGCTGTGAAGAACCGCCACCGTCGCCTGAAACCGCGCCACAAACCGCCCCACCGTCTGCGGCGTCAACGAAATTTCCGGCACCAAAATGATCGCTGTCCGCCCCCGCGCCAGCGCGTATTCGATCGCCTGCAAATAAACCTCGGTCTTGCCCGACCCCGTCACACCTTGCAGCAAAAATGTCTGGAACTCACCCGACGCCATCGCCCCCACGATCGCCTCGTACGCCGCACGCTGTTCCGGGTTCAACTCGAGTTTCGTCTTCGCCCGCGCGTCCACCGCGAACTCCGGCGATCGGTAACACTCCCGTTCCACCCGCTCAACATAACCCTTCTTCACCAGCGCCGCCACGACCCCCCAGTCCGCCCCGTGCTTCTGGTACAACGCCGCCGCCGGCTGTTCCGGCTCGCCGTGAAGCAAATCCAGAAGCACCCCCGCCTGCCGCGGGGCTGTCCGCTGCAGCCTCGCCAGTTCCTCCACACCAGGAATCGCCTCCTCCACCACCCGCACATACGTCTCGGTCCGCATCGACACCGATCCCGCCGCCGTCTCGGGTTCCCCCACTACAATGCCGCGCGCCATAAGCGAATGCAGCGTGTTGCTCAGAGCCGTGGCGCCAACTGTCTTGGCCAGTTGCGCCTGCGTCAGCGGGCCTTGCGCATGCAACGCCGCAACCACCTTCCGCTGCTTATCCGTGTACCGCCCCGGCCCCAACTGGCCCTCCACCAGCGCATACCGCATCTTTGACCGCATCCGCAACCCCGCCGGAACCGCGCATTGCAGCGCCTCGCCCAGCGAACAGCAGTAGTAATCGGCCATCCACCGGCACAGTTCCAGCATCTGGTCGGAAAAAATGGGAGAGAGGTCTGGAAGATCGATCAGCGGCCGCACCGTCTCAAGCGATGTCGATTCGCTCAGCCCCACGACGTAGCCGGTTTCAGTCCGGTTCTGCACCGGCACAACCGCCCGCATCCCCAACGACGCCCGTTCCACCAGAGATACGGGAACCTCGTATGTGAATGGATGATCGACCGGAAGGGGCAGCACCACGTCCGCGTACAGCCGGGCCGCCATCGGCTATTCCCGCAGCTCGACGTCCCAGTACGCCGTGTCTACGAACCGCTGCCAACTCCCCAACTGGCTCGCCGGGATACGCGCGCCCAACTGCGGCAGCCACGCCGGTTTCAACGGCTTGCGAATCAGCGGCATCCGCGCCTCGTTTGGCGTTCGGTTGCCCTTTCTGACGTTGCAGTCCACGCACGCCAGAACCAGGTTGTCCCACGAGTCAATCCCGCCGCGCGACCTCGGAACCACGTGGTCCACCGTCACCTCCGACCTCGGCATCCGCCGCCCGCAATACTGGCACGTGTTCTTGTCGCGCTCGAAAATGTTGCGCCTCGAAAAACGCACCTCGTGCAGGATGAAATCGTTGAATGCCCTCAGCAGGATGACTTCCGGCACACGTACCCGGAAACTCACCGTGTGAATATACCGCCCGTCGCGCGCCGCCTCAGACAGTTCGCACCAGTCGTTGAAATCGTAAAGGGAATAATCGTCCGGATGCACCGCACGAGCCATACCCTGGTACAGCAGACCGAGTGCCCGTCTTGCGCTGGCGATGTGCACCGCCACCCAAGACCGGTTCAGTACCAGAACTTGGCCATCCAGGGCGTTCATTGAAAACCTCGCAATTTCAAAAGTATAGATCCCGCCGCAGCTCCAGTCAAACCGCTTTCCTCTATCTTACCACTAAAACCCCCAGAACCTGGCAAAAAACTCACCGCCGGGACACTCTGGGACGCCCGCCGGCCGGCCTTCAGTTCCCCGAATCGTCGCGCATTTTTGGCCCTCTGCCATATTTCTTGCCTCCGGTTGCGTTATCAGAAGAAGTGCAACGACCACATCGCGGTGAGAAGGAGTCAGCCAGCTTATGCCGGAGTCGGATCTGGAAAGGTTTTGTAAGGAAGGCGCTTTTTTCAAGTTTCTGTTTGAAAACACGTCCACCGGCGTTCTTGTAAGAATTCTCACCGGAGATCCGCACACCGAAACGTTCGTCATGGCCAACGCGGCCGCCAGCCGGCTCACCGGAATTTCGGAAGAGCAGTTGGTCTGCTTTACGCCAGCCGATTTGTTCGCCAGCCCGAACGTCGTTTTCATGCCCCAAGGCGAATTCGTCAATGCCGAAATCAGGCATTCCAGCGGGAAGTGCGTTCCCGTACAAATCGCCACAGATATCTACCAAGAAGAATGCCGCGCCTACGCGATTTCGCTCCTGCGGCCGGTCGATGCCACCGGCCCCGCCCTCCTTGAGGCCGTCCAAGCCAACCTCCGCGAAAGCCAGGAGAGGCTCGAACTCGCACAGAAAGCCGGAAAAGTCGGCGTCTTTGATCTCGACATTCCTACCGGACGCGCCGTCTGGACGGAACAGCTCGAGGAACTTTTCGGCCTCGAGCCGGGATCCTTCGAAGGCAACTATGAAGGCTGGGCCAGCCGCGTCCACCCTGAAGACCGGCCCGAGATCGAAGGCAGATTCCGCCAATGGATGAGCGACCGCCAGGAACGCGTCGAATTCGAGTACCGAATGATCCGCGCCGACGGCGCCGTCCGCTGGATTTCCGCGGGCACCCGCTTCTTCTACGCCCCCGACGGCGCGCCGCTCCGGATGGTCGGCACCAACGTTGACATCACTGAGCGCAAGATGAGCGAAGAAGCCCTGCAAAGGGCAAACCAGCAGTTCCGCGCCCTGTTCGAAACGTCCCAGGCCGGGCTCGCCCTGTTCGATGCCAAGCCCCCCTACCGCGTCCTCGCGCACAACCGCTGGTACCAGGAAATCTTCCCCGAGCCCTACCGCTCCCAAGGCGTCATGGGAGTACCGGCAGGAGAGTTGTTGACACAGATGGAGGAAACCGGGCTAGCGGGTATCTTCAGGGAAACCGCGCAGGGCGCGGCAGTCGGCAGTTTTACCAACTTCTACTACGAAACCGTCCCCGGCGAACCCCGGTGGTGGAATTGGTCGCTCCAGCCGGTGGTTGAGGGGGGTGAGGTTGCGGCACTGGCACTCGTTGCCGTTGACGTAACCCGTGAAGTCCGCGCCTTGCACGATCTCGAACAGGCCCTGGCGAACCTGCAGGCCAGCGAGGCTCAGTTTCGCACCCTGGCCAACAACATCTCCCAGCTTGCCTGGATGGCCGACGGCACCGGCTGGGTTTTCTGGTACAACCAACGCTGGTTCGACTACACCGGCGCCGCGCCCGGGGAGATGCAGGGCTGGGGCTGGAAGAAGGTTCACCACCCGGAACACGTGGATCGAGTGGTAGCCAAGGTCAGCCGCTGCTTCGAGACGGGCGAGGTCTGGGAAGACACATTCCCGCTGCGCGGCAAAGACGGCAACTACCGCTGGTTCCTGTCCCGGGCCATACCCATTCGCGATCAGGAGGGCAAAGTTGTTCGCTGGTTTGGCACCAACACGGACATCACCCAGCAGCGTGAAACCGAGGAGGCCCTGCGCGAAAGCGAAGCTAACCTGCGAAGCTCGAACAAATCACTCGAACAATTCGCTTACGCGGCATCGCACGACCTGCAGGAGCCGCTGCGGCAAGTCAGCGGGTTTGTCAGCCTGCTCGAAAAAAAGAACGCCGACAAACTCGATGACGAGTCAAAGGAGTATTTGACGTTCGTCAAGGAAGGGGCGCTGCGCATGCATGCCCTGATCAACGACCTGCTCGAGTACTCGAGGGTCGGCCGGATCGGCAAGATGTCACCCAACGTCGATCTCAACACGGCTCTTGAAAACGCCATCCAAAACATTCAGGGGCGCATGGACGAAGCCCACGCCGAGGTCGTTGCCGATCCTCTCCCGGTCGTCCGCGGCAACTTGATGGCCCTCACCCAGGTGTTTCAGAACCTCCTGGGCAATTCGGTCAAATTCAGAGGCCCGGACCCGTTGCGAATCGAGATAGGCGCCCGCCGCAACAACCGCCACTGGCTGATCTGGGTGAAGGACAACGGCATCGGGTTCCCACAGGAATCCGCCGAACAAATCTTCATGCTTTTCCAGCGCCTCCACGGGCGCAAAGACTACGAAGGCACGGGGATTGGACTGACCATATGCCGAAGGGCCGTCGAACACCATGGCGGCCGGATCTGGGCCGAGTCTGAGCCCGGCCGCGGTGCAACCTTCTACTTCACCCTACCCATATAGGCGCCTTCACGCCAGTTGGCTGCCCGTCTTCAGCCCGATGTACGGGAGGCGTGTGGCCCGCCAACTCAAATGAGGTACGAATGATCAAGCGGCCCGTGGCCCTTCCCCAGGTCAAGGCTGTTCCTGATTGCCCCCGTAATGTACTCTTTGGCCTGCCGGACTGCCCCTGCCGTATCCGCCCCTTTCGCCAAAAACGCCGCGATCGCCGCCGAAAACGTGCACCCGGTTCCGTGGGTGTTTTTCGTGTCGATCCGCGGCGCCGTGAACGTCTCGATCCCCTGCCCGTCGTACAGATAATCCACCGCCTGCGCCTGCTCGAGATGCCCCCCTTTGATCAGCACGTACCGGCATCCAAGCCCGTGGATCCGTTTTGCCGCCTCCTCGATGCAACCCGGACACGAAATCTTCATGCCCGCCAGCACCTCGGCTTCCGGCACGTTCGGCGTCACCACCCACGCCAGCGGCAACAACCGCGACTTCATCGCATCCCGCGCCGACGCCTGCAACAGCGTATCCCCGCTCTTCGCAACCATCACCGGGTCGACCACCAGCTTCTCGATCTTGAACCGCCCCACTTCCCCGGCGACCGCCTCGATGATGCCCGCCGACAACAGCATCCCCGTCTTGGCCGCATCCACGCCGATATCGGAGACAACGTCAAAGATCTGTTCGGCCACGAATGCGGCCGGAATCTCGTGGATGCCCGTAACGGCGACGGTGTTTTGCGCGGTGACGGCCGTTATCGCCGCCATCCCGTACACGCCCAGCGCCGCAAACGTCTTCAGGTCGGCTTCGATTCCGGCCCCGCCTCCCGAATCGCTCCCGGCGATCGTAAGTACGCGCGAAATTGGACGCTCACGCATTTACAATAATCCCCGCAACGCACGCCGTCATAAACGCCGCCAGCGTGCCCCCGATGAACGCTTTCAAGCCCAGCGCCGCCACTTCGCCACGTCTCTCCGGCATCAGCGCCGCGGCCGCACCCATCATGATGCCGAGGCTCCCGGGATTGGCGAACCCGCACAACGCATACGTCGCGATCGTGATCGACCTCTGCGAGATCGCACCCTGCTCGATCAGCGGCTTCAGATCCGCGTACGCCAAAAACTCGTTCAGAATCGTCTTTTTCCCCAGCAATTGCGCCACCGTCACTACATCATCCGGCGCTACCCCCATCACCCACGCAAACGGCACGAATATCCAACCCATAATATTCGACAGCGTTACCCCGGTGACCGCAACTATACCCCGGTCGGCCAGATAGACCAGACCGATAAACGCCACCAGCATCGCCCCCACGTTCAGCGCCAACTGCAACCCGTCCGACGCCCCGCGCGCCGCCGCGTCAACCACGTTATGGCTCTCCACCGGCAGAACAACCGGCGTGTTCCCGTTGGTTTCCGGCGTACCGGTCTCGGGAACCATCAGCTTCGAGATCAGGATCGCGGCCGGCGCGCTCATCAGCGACGCCGCAAGCAAATGTCCCGGTTTCGCCCCAAACGACGCATAAACCACCATCACGCTTGCCGCGATTGTCGCCATGAATGTCGTAAGAACCGTGCAAAGTTCCGACCGCGTCATCGTCCGCACATAACCCCGGATGCCCGTCACCGCCTCGATCCCCATGAACACCAGCAGCGACGCCGCAAACGTCTCCGCGCCCGACGTTTTCATTGTTCGACGCATCGTCCACGCCATCCCGCGCACCACAACCTGTATCACGCCCAGATGCTGAAGCACCCCCGCAAGCGCCGATACAAATACAATTACCGGAAGAACCTGAAACGCCATAATAGCGCCAATTTGATAGTCTTCCGTCAGCGTGCCAAATAAAAACCGCGCGCCCTCCCGCGTCGCGTCCGTAAAAAGCAGGAAAGCCGATCTCACCATCTCGAAAAAAACAAGCCCAAACCCCGTCCGCAATACCAACAGGGCGAACGCGAATTGCAGCCCCAGTCCCCACCCAACAACCCGCCAACTCACCCGCCAGCGATCTTCCGACATCGCCCACGCTATCACCATCATCGTTACCAGGCCCAAAACGCTTATTGCCCGCAACACAATAGGATTGAACATGACTGTCGAAACCCCTTACCGCGGCCGGGTCCACAAGTTCGTGCGCATCCGGCTTTCCCCGCCAAACGACACCACGCCGGGACTCGATTTCGCCGGGCCCACCTCGCGGCTCGTGCTCATCATCCCCGATCCGGCCCTGTTCCCGGTGGCACACCCTGCCAAGAATGACACGAAAACCAAAACCAGCAACATCTTAAGTTTCTTCACCATTTCTTCTCCCCGCCAACTCAATATTCCTTGGATGAAGAGTACCAAATTTCCCACTACCCGAACAAAACAACGAGTACCCTATAATCCGCAATCCGCAATCTCTCCAGCCTCCCATCCTCCTGTCATCCTGCCCAATCTCCTGCCCGTTTCCTTGGGAAGAAACCTATCCATGTATAGGTGTATACTTGAGCAGTCGCGATGGCGGGCGTCAAAGCCCCATGGGAGGCGGCCATGCTGCTTAAACGGCTTTTACTGGTACTGCTTCTGGTGGCCCTGGTCGGGATGGTAGCGGGATGCGAGGGTGAAGGCGTATTCTTCAGCACGCCTAAAGCCGTTGACGGAAACGATGTCCCAGACGACGATGATGACGACGACACGCCGCCCCCGCCCGTCCCCGACGACACCGTCAACCTCGGCACTTGGATCACCGCTTACGTCGATGATAACGCCGAGGCCGCCGCATCCAACGGCGAACAGGCGTATTCCGTCGTCCTCAAGCTCGAAAAAACCGGTGCCAACCTCACCGGCACCGGCACCATGTACAGGGTGTTCGAATTCGGTTCAACCGCCGCCGACAAAGTCAGCGTCAAGGCCGCGGGAACCATCACCGGCGACGATGCCACATTCTCCATAACGTCCGCCACAACCGTCCCCCTCAACGACACCCCATCATGGCGGCTCCGGTTCGCCGGCAACTACCTCATCGGCGCTTACAGGTCCGTCAACGGAAGCAACCAGCAAGTCCGAAACGGGCATGCCGTCTGGCGAAAACAATCCTCCCCCAACCTCAACGGCGCATGGGTCAGCGCTTACAGCGACGCCCATGGTACCGCCGCCATGCCCGCCCGCGACCGGACCGCCGCCATGGTCCTCACCCACGACACCTCGACACAGACCCTCTCCGGAACCGGGAATCTGCTCGAACAACTGCCCGGCCCGGCCCCGCTCGATTTGGCTTTCAACATTGCGAGATCCACAGTCCAGATCCCGCAAGTAGGCTTTACCATGGGCGACCTCGACATGGCCAGCAACGAGGTCGACTGGTACGGCCTCGCCACAAACGGCCTCCTTGTCGGCGCCTTTGCCCAATACGACGTTGCGGACCGGCTGATCCGCGCCGGCCACGCCAGATGGTATGCCGCGCCTGATGCCGGGCCAACCGCCGTAAATGCTACCTGGGCAACCTCCTTCTGCGATGCCGGGTTTGCCACAGGCATCAACCCGTCCTGCTACCTGTCCAGCTTGACGCTCCAAGCCGGCGAGGGTAACGTCGTCACCGGCTCCGGCGATTTGATCGATGCCGGTCTCGACATCAGCTCCGTACAGGGATTGACCGTCGAAAGCGCCACCATCGTCGGATCCCACGTCACCCTCCAGGCGCGACAGCCGGTCACCCGCGACGTGTTTATTTGGGACCTCCGCATCGCCTCGAGCGTCATGGTAGGCTCCTACCAGTTGCACGACGCCGCAGGTCAATTCGTCAGTTTCGGAACCGCCGAATGGCGCAAGCAGCGTGTCGCGCCTAGCCCCACCGGAACTTGGGTCACCGCGTTCTACGACCGAATCAGCCCCCAAAACAGCCCGTTGACACAGCACGCACTCGTCAATGTGACCGCACAAGCCGTCGACGGCACACTCAGCGGCAACGGGGCGCTCCGCTATATGAATGGCGAAACCGGCCGCAGGCTCTTCAACCTCGTCTCGTCGTCCACCATCGGCAAGGACATCACCTGGGTGTGGCGCGGAACTGACCTGTTTGGCGACACCACATGGCGCCTCCGCCACACCGGCGATTTCCTCTACGGCGTCTACGAAAACCTCACCTCCGCCGGCAACCTCGAGTCCATGGGCACAGCTATGTGGATCAGAACCAGCGACACCTCCAGCCTCTAGATCTTGACCAGGATCATAGAAGGTCAAGCCAAGGTTGGAGGCTCGAATCCGCCACCCGCTGCACTTCTTCACCGCCGCAGACACCGCAACGTGCCGTACCCTTCGCGCAAGGCACGCTATTGTTGGTGAAAACGATTGTGATATCATCTCGCCTAAAGCGGCTAAGAAGGCGTAATCAGAATCTTTGTTCGCGACATTCAGCCCACATCTACGCAAGGTGCGCAGATGTCGTGAACAAAGATTCTAATAATAGCAAGGGGATGAGAGGAAGGTCTATGGCCCTGGCAGTCACATGCGGCGGTTGTGGACGAACGTTCCGGGTCAAGGAAGAATATCGGGGAAGACACGGAAAGTGTCAGGTCTGTGGTGCGGACCTGGTAGCCGAAGGGGAACATGTCCCGGACCATGATGTTTTCATCAGTCATTCGCACTATGACCAGGCGGTGGCACACGTGATCTGCAACGCCCTCGAAAGCCGTCAAATCCGTTGCTGGATGGCGCCTCGCGACGTGCCCCCGGGCGCGACGTGGTCTGCGGCCATTACCGACGCCATCTCGGAATGCCAAATGATGGTACTCGTCTTCTCATCTCATTCCAATCATTCGGGTGAAGTGCTCCGCGAAGTGACCTGCGCGGTGGACAACGGCACAGTCATCATCCCATTCCGCGTCGAAGATGTTGAAATGTCCAAGGACATGAAATACTTCCTGGCGCCGTTGCACTGGCTGGATGCGCTGACGCCTCCGCTTGCAGAGCATGTGGCTAAGCTGGCGCAACGCGTCGAGTCGCTGCTCTTGGAAAAGGGACGTGTCTCGACCAAGGAACCTTCCTCGGGCACTGAGGATGCTGCCAGTCCTCATGCGGAGGAGGCGCCGCCGCCCCACCCATTCGGCAATTACATAAAGGCATTTCTGGCCGCCGCGCGTTCCATCCTGTCGATGGTTCGTTCATTGGGGAATCTCGTGAGGACTCTTTTGGCCGCCGCGCGTTCCCTCCCGCCGATGGTTCGTTCATTGGGGAATCGCGTGAGGACTCTCCCAAACGCCGCGCGCGCTCTATTCTTCTCGCTGCGTGTCCGCAAAGGGCTTATCTTGACTGTAGCCTTCCTTGTACTGCTTGGGACGGCAAGCTACGTTCGTGGCTGCGGTGCACGGCACGCAGGCGAAGAAAGCATATTCGACGAGATCCCGATGGTGTGGATTCCGCCAGGCGAGTTCATGATGAGCAGCCCGGAGAGCGAACCGGAGCGAGATGGCAACGAACGGCCGCTGCATCGGGTGGCGATCTCGCGCGGTTTTTGGCTTGGGAAGTATGAAGTGACGCAGGCGCAATGGCAGGCGCTGATGGCCAGCGCCCCTTCTAAGTTCAAAGGAGACACTCTGCCGGTCGAGGGCGTGTCGTGGAACGATTGCCAGGAGTTCATATGGCGGTTGAACGCAAAAGGAGAAGGGTTGTTTCGATTACCGACGGAGTCGGAATGGGAATATGCGTGCCGGGCGGGGACGACGACGCCGTTTGCGTTTGGGGAGACGATATCGCCGGAACAGGCCAACTACAATGGCGGTGACACGTACTGGAATGGCCGGAAGGGTGTCTATCGTCAACAGACGACACCGGTGGGTAGTTTCCGGCCCAATGCGTGGGGGCTGTACGACATGCACGGGAACGTGTGCGAATGGTGCCAGGATTGGTGGCACGACACGTATCAGGGTGCGCCGGAGGACGGGAGCGCGTGGGAATCGCCAGCGGGGGAGCGTCGGGTGTTGCGCGGCGGTTCGTGGAACGACACTCTGCGAAACTGTCGCTCGGCGGCTCGCTTCTACTCCTCGCCGGCCTACCGGCTCAACTCCTACGGGTTTCGTGTAGTGCGGACTCCGTAACCCTGTGTTCTGTAGCTCTCTAACCCTTTGCCCTATTTCTCTTTACCCTTCCGTCATCGCGCTGAAGGCGCAATTGCAATTCTTGAGATTCTGCGATGATTACAACTGGCGAATAAGGGAGAAAGGGGAACGTTCGATACTGGGGGCAGTATGGCAGCTCATTATGTGCGCCGCCTGTTGTTTGTAAGCCATCGCATATTCTCGAGTTTCAAGACGAGTCCTTGGGCAGATAGTGTCCTACCGTTCAGGGCGGTGCGGATCGCATCAGCCGTCGAGTAATCCGTAGAAAGAACCGCCAGCGCTCGTGTCTCAGGCGAAGGTCAAGATCAGGCACGGTCGCGGCCCAGACCATGGCGCTGCGTTAACCCTCCTATTCATGCTTCGCCGGCTCGAGCATGACGGCATCCAGGCCGAGGTAATATCCCTTCGACTCCGCGTTCTTCCCGACGTTGCGCACGATCAGCGCATGCGGTCCCGCCTCGAGTTCTACCGGCCCGAACCATTGCTCTTCGGTAACCACCGACGGGTTAAACTGGTCAAGCCCTTGCACCACTATCTTTTCCGGCTGCCCCTGCGCTCCAATAGCTACATCAAACTTTCCATAATCCCACGATTTCGTCAGCACCAGCAGCACACGGTACGTCCCCGGGTCATCAACCGTCAGCGGGACCGTCAACGTCTGGCCCTCTTCCTGTGGCGTCCAAAAAAGCTGGTTGCCCCCGCTGTACCCGCCCCCTTGCGCCTCGAACGCCCCCGACGTCGCCTTCGCCTGCTCGATCAACGACTCGAATTCAATCAGCTTCGAATAATCCACGTACAGCCGATCATACCCAGCCGGCATCGGCTCGTAAGGTTTGTGCGGTTCCGTCTGATACCAGAACGCAACGCTCGAAAAATCGTCCGCGCGCTCTTCAAAACCCGCCCGCACCGCCCCCTTCTCGTCAAACGCTACGCCCTTATGCTCAATCTCCACCCGCAGCGACTTCTGAAAGATCACCGGGTCCGTGATGTGCCAGCGGTAAACGGTCGTCAGGTCGTACGGCTCATATCCCTGCATCACCGGGCAGCCATAATACGGCGTCGCCATCTGACGCAACCCCCACGCATCGCAGAAATAATCTTCGCTGCCCGTTCCCCGCAACGACGGCTCCGACTCCCCATCAACAAAAAAGAAATCGTCCCCCTCGCCCCACCAACTCGCCGTAAGCTGCCGCACGCTCAGTACCGTCCCCACGTAATGGCCCCGTCCCTCGATATCCGCCAGCAGGTAATTGCGTCCCATCTGCGCCGGAAACTCCTGGCGGTACATCGCGTGGAGGTATGCCGTGTCTTTTTTTAGCTTCGGCAGCTTGCGCCAGTCCACGTAGAAATAAAACGCGTGAACCATCTTCTTGCCTTCGTTGGTGACCGTGATGCGCGCCGAGGTCCGGAACGGCATCGGCCAATAACAATTCCTGGCACGCCCCTCCGAAGTCACCGACACCGGCAGCGAAGAAAACGGCACATCCAGCCCGTGGCCAACCGCAAAAAAATCGCCGATCGGGCATGCCACACTCGGCTGTTCCTCCCCGTCCCAGTACATCCGCAACACCAGCAGCCGAGGATAACCCCGATCCTCCGCGCTGATCGTATTCCAGAAATGCGTGATCATCCCCGGCCCTTCCAACTCCGCTACCGTCAGCGTCTTCCCCGGCTGAATCGGACGCGCGTCCCCATTCCCGTTTTGCCAGTTCGCGTCGCTCGACGACGACCGCTGCGACGCCCCATCCTTCAATAACGGCAGTTCCGACAGCGGGTTGGCCGCCGCAACGCCTATCGCTAATATGATTGCTGGTGTGGCCAACAACATACGGTTCTTCATGGCGTTTCTCCTTTCCGTCCCCTCACCAGAATGACAGACAAATCCCTCAGTTGCAACCCACTTCGCCTTTTATAGGTCCTATCGCGCCTATTGGCCCTGTAGGTCCTATTGTTTTAAAATCAGTCAACTCAAAGGGAAACCGGCCACATGCTCGCCTCGTGGGTGTTGACACTCAAGAACGTCCTCCTGCCGATGTTCTGCAAACAATGCGGCGAACGCATCCTCACGGAAGAAAACACGTGTTTCTGCCCGGCTTGCTGGGAGCAAAGCCCCCGCGTCACCCGCCCCTTCTGCACGATCTGCGGACGCCCCCACACCGGCGCCGTCGGCTTCGGCACCACATCCAACTTCCCCTGCGCCGACTGCCGCGCTGCCCCCGCCCCCCCATTTCACAGGACGTATGGCGCGGCCCCCTATCAAGATGCCGTCCAGATGGCCATTAAGCTTTTTAAGTTCAACGACCGCCGCACCTTAGCTAAACCGCTCGGCGCCATTATGGTCGATTTCGCTCAGGCCGAAATCCCCGTAGACCAGTACGACCTTCTCGTTCCCGTGCCCCTCCACCGCGTCCGCCGCCGAGAAAGAGGTTTTAACCAGTCCGAACTCCTCGCCCGCGAGCTGCTCCCCATATTCCCAAACGCACGCCTCGACCTTTCCCTATACCGCATCCGGCCAACGCGCGTGCAAAGTCTTACCGCCACGCCTGCCCAGCGTAAAGCTAACATTGCCGGCGCGTTTGCCGTTCAAGGCGACGGATTGAAGGGGAAAACGGTATTATTAATAGACGACGTGGTAACGACCGGCGTCACCACCGGCGAATGCGCCCGAGCCTTAGCACGGGCCGGAGCCGCCAATGTCGATGTCTTTGCCGCTGCTCTGGTTGCGGCGGGCGATACGCAATGAAAACCGGTGCGTAAGAAACCCGGAGGTACATTTATGGCGGAGTCCAAACCTTGCTTCGGCCACTGCGCGAATCTCTCCATCCGGTACCGTGACCAGACAAAGGAACATTACGTGTTCTTTGACCCGGAGAAAATGAAGGAGTGCACCGGCTGCAACTTATTCGCCTTGTGCATGTTCCAAGCGTACAACGACCTCTTTAGATACTTGGTACGCCTGGTCGATTCAAAGGGCCGAGACTCGCGACCACGGATTGGCTGAAGAACAAGCTTACTTTATATTCGCTGTGAACTGACCCACAAGTCCCATCAGACCCGCTACTTTCTTTATGTGGATCTCATCAAATCGAAGTTGCTTGAGCTTTTTCCGGGCTTCTTCTTCTGTTCGTGCCACCACGGTACCACTTTCCGAGTGTTCTTCCCTCGATGTTTCCGTGGCTACGTATTTGTACAGTGGCACAAGTTTACCCTCCTCTGTACGAGCATGCGAAACATTCACCTGTTGTCAAAAAGGCGGATAAACGGGGAATGAAGAATCTCGCACGCCTATAAACACGAACAAAGTAAGAATTCTGAATAATTCCAAACCCAAGCTAATTTAGCACACATAAAAATGAAAATCAAGTGAATTCTGCTCAGCGCCAGCGCTGACGAGTTGAGGCGATTTTGCCGAAGATGGCGAGGTTGGGCAGTGCAAAGCCGGGAGATATGGCCCGGAAGGACGGAGGGGGGGGTTGTCGTAGGACGGGGAGGGAGGAAAAGGGCGGCAGATACAAGGGGGCACGCGCGGGCGTTAAGGGGGGTGAAAACGGATTTGGATGCGCGTGTCGAGCAGGAGGCGATAGTCGTCGGGGGTAAGCCGGGCGTTTCGGGTGGCTTCGAGCAGGCGGAAGGCGAAGTTCCTGGCCGACCCAAAGCCTTTGTTGAAGACGTGGCGTAGCAGGCTGCCCTTGTCGATTAATTGAGCGAGCATACAGGCAATCTGCAAGAGGACGTAATAGACCTTGATGCCGGTCTCGTCGTTGGTGTATGCGTGTTCGAGGTTGTATCCGCCGTTTTTCTGGATGTTGAAGCCTTCGTTTTCAATCTTCCATCGCAGGCGTCCTCCTTGGTTGCACAGTTCGATGACGTTGTTTTCGGTGACGGGAAAAGACGAGATCCACTTGAAGCGGGTGGTTTGGGTTTGGGGCGGAGCGTCGGCGTGCCTGGGGTGTCGTTGGCGGGTTTCCTGGCACTGGACGACATGCACGGTGTGATGGCGCCGCTGGGTATCGACGTAGTCGATGTCGTCGACCCAACGGAAGGTCTGTGTGATGGCGGCGTCTTTGCCGGTGTGATGGAGGAGGGGACGGGCCGCGCGGCCCAGTTCGTTGAACTCCTCGTTGACGCTGGGCCAGTTGGTCGTCCTTGAGGGTGATGAGGAATTCCCAACGATCCTTGCGGCACAGGGCGAAGACGGTTCCATTGGCGAACAGGCCGTCGAAGACAAGCACGAGGGGGAGACGCGGAAAGCGGGCTTTGAGGCGCTTGGCCAAGCGGTAAAAGGCCTTGAGTTCGCAGTCCTGTTTGGTGACGTTCTCCCCGGGGTTCTCGATGAACTCGCTCAGGATGCTGAAGGCAAACCCGTTGGGGCACACGAGCTTGGCCTCGAGCACGTTATGGTAATAGAGGGTTTTGCCGTTGTGCGTCTTGGTCAGGCAATACGGGCAATGGCGTTGGGAATAGACCAGCGTGCCGGTCCCGTCCACGGCAATGAGGAAATAGCGCCCCAGGAACCGGTAGGCATACAGCACCTTGGAATCGACCAGGATTTCGACCAGGCGGGTCACGCATTCCTGGACTTGCTCCACATCGAGGCGGCGCACTACGTCGTTCATGGCGTCGCCGTGCGGAATGCCGCAATCAAACAACGTATGGAACAGGGCATGGCCCGTTGGACACCGCAACAGCCAATTCACCTGCCGCCGCGCCCCCAGCCGGCACAAGAACATCCAGACGCCCGTCCACACAATAGCGGGCAGCGGATAGTCAATATCGCCGGGGCTGCGGACCCGCCGCGGGTCGGCCACGCCTTTTAGCCATGGGGGAAAAAGCGCCGAAGAAATGGTGAAACGTCTTTAGCGCCACCTTCAGGACCTTTTTGCCGTCTTCTTCTGTTGGAGCAAGAACTCCCGTTGCGCCTGGCTCATCTGACCGATCAAGCGCCGCAGCCGCTTCCAGTTGTTCACCCATGTCCGGACCTCCTCCCGCATTTCGACCGGCACATAAAGCGTGTGCGTCACGGCCTTTTCCTTCCACGTCAACAGGGCCGTTTCGTGAATAGGCCCTTCTTCGGCGCATCGGCATTGCGGCCGCCCGCAGCGTTTGCGTGTCACCGTCAACGACGCCTCGATAAACGGCCCCACCCGCCGGACCTGTTCGAGGATGTTCCTGCCCACGGGGCTGGTCTTAGGCTTCATGGCGGACCCCTCCTTTCTGTATAAAAGTATGTAAGTCAAGGGGAAAATACGCCTTTTTTGCTGTTGCGCGAAAAAAACTTCGCTACGCCCCCTTATCGCCCCTAGAACGCCCCCTTACAGCGCGAAAAATCATGACTCGTCAGCGCTGCAGATGTTAAGCCTTTAGCTGTTCTCCTGGCGTTGTGAAAAGAGCACTCTAAACGAGGTTAAGTGAATGCCATTAGGCTGTAGGTAAAAAACAGACGGGAGGCGGGAGTAGGAAAAGGCGGGAGGGACGTAAAGGTGGGACACCCCCCACAAAAGCCGGGGGCGTCCCGACCATCGCGCTGGCGGGGTTTTCCTAGGGAAGTTGGGATTCAGTACAATAGAGTCATGCAGACGCAATCGGCGGACATATGGACCGTTGGCCAGTTGACGCGGCGTGTGAAGACGCTTTTGGAGCGTGAGATCTCGAGCGTGTGGGTTTCGGGGGAGATATCGAACTGGCGTGTGTCGCCGGCGGGTCATGCGTATTTCACGCTGAAGGATAAGGACAGCCAGATCGATGCGGTGATGTTCCGGGGGCGTCTTTCGGGAGTGCGGTTTGGGCCGGAGAGCGGGCTCGAGGTAGTGGTGTTCGGCCTGGTGACGGTGTACGAGAAGCGGGGCAACTACCAGATTGTCTGCGAGGAGATGCAGCCGCTGGGGATGGGCGCGTTGCAACTGGCGTTCGAGCGGTTGCGGAAGAAACTCGAGGCGGAGGGCTTGTTCGATGAGGCGCATAAGAAGGCGATCCCGGCGTTTCCGCAACGGATCGGGGTGGTGACGTCGCCGACGGGCGCGGCTATCCGGGACATTCTGCACGTGTTGGGGCGGCGGTTTGCGAACGTGCACGTGATCCTGTTTCCGGCGCGGGTGCAGGGGGACGGTGCGGCGTCTGACATTGTGGAGGGGATCCGGACGCTGGATGCGTGGGGCGTGGACGTGATGATCGTGGGGCGGGGCGGGGGATCGCTGGAGGATTTGTGGCCGTTTAACGAGGAGTCTGTGGTTCGAGCGGTATACGAGGCGGAGACGCCGGTGATTTCGGCGGTTGGCCACGAGATTGATTTTACGTTGTGCGATTTTGCGGCGGATTTGCGTGCGCCGACGCCGTCTGCGGCAGCGGAAGTCGTGGTACAGGAGCGGCAGATCCTGTTGAAGCGTATCGTGCAGTTGCACCAGCGGCTGTGCAAGTCGACCCATTTGTGGGTGCAGCAGATGCGCCACCGGCTGGCGATCGCGCGGTCGTCGTACGTTTTGCAGCGTCCGGTCGAGGTGGTGCGGGGGCGGCGTCAGCAGGCGGACGAGTTGCGGATGCGGCTCGAGCACGCGATTTCGGGTGGGCTGCGTGTTTTGCGGCTGCGGATGGACAAGGCGGGTCATTCGCTGGCGCTGTTGTCGCCGGAGAACCAGGTATGGCGTGCGGTGGACCGGTTGGGTGCGTTGCGGATGCGGCTGGCGCAGTCGGGGAGCGTGTTGGGGGAGCGGTACCGGTCTCGGCTTCGTCCTGCGGCGGGGCGGCTATCGGCGCTGAGCCCGGTGGCGATTCTTTCGCGAGGTTATGCGATAGCGTGGAAGCTGCCGGAGAACGAGCTTGTGCGGGAGGCGGGGCAATTGAGTCGGGGGGATGATATTCTGGTGAAGTTTGGCAAGGGCAGAGCGGTCGCGGCTGTCCAACATATCGAGGAAAACACGGATGGCGGAATCCAAGTTTGAAAAGGATCTGGAGCGGCTCGAACAGGTGGTGGAGGCGCTCGAGGCGGGTGGGCTGACGCTGGACGAGTCGTTGAAACGGTTCGAGGAGGGCGTCAAGCTGGCGCGGCGTTGCGAGAAGGCGTTGACGGAAGCCGAGCGCCGGATCGAGATTCTCGTCAAGAACGCCCGCGGCGAAATCACGGCCGAACCGTTTGCCGAAGAAGAGGAAGCTGAGGAGGCGGCCGGCGGGAAGGCAGAGCCGGAACCGAAGCCGTCGCCCGAAGGCGGAGAAGAAGAGGAAGGGGACCTGCTGTTTTGAGCGCCGTTGAGGGTTTTTTGAAGGACAAATCGGCGAAAACGGACCGGGCGCTGTCGGCGTACGTGGATTCGTGGTCGGGTGCGCCGGGGACGCTGGTGGACGCGATCCGGTACAGTCTTTTTGCGGGGGGGAAGCGGGTGCGCCCGGCGTTGGCGCTTGGTGCGGCGGAACTGATCTGCGGTGATGACGCGGTGGCGCTGCCGGCGGCGTGCGCGCTCGAGATGATCCATACGTATTCGCTGATCCACGACGACCTGCCGGCGATGGATGACGACGACCTGCGTCGTGGCAAGCCGACGTTGCACAGGGTATATGGGGAGGCGCTGGCGATCCTGGCGGGGGACGCGCTGTCGACGATGGCATTTGACGTGCTGGCGGAGGCGGGGAACGTGCGGGTGATTCGGGAACTGGCGGTAGCGGCGGGTGTGTCGGGTATGGCGGGCGGGCAGGTGTTGGATTTGGAGAGCGAGGGGAAACAGGTGTCGCTGGAGGATTTGCGGGCGCTTCATGCAAAGAAGACGGGGGCGCTGATCCGTGCGGCGGTGCGTTGCGGTGCGATCCTGGCTGGGGCGGACGAGACGCGGCTCGAGAGCTTGACGCGGTACGGTAAGCACGTTGGGCTGGCATTTCAGATAGCGGACGACGTGCTCGATGTGATAGGCGCCGAGGACGTGATGGGCAAACGGGCGGGGAGCGACGCCGCCAAAAACAAGTCGACGTATCCGGCGCTGCTGGGAGTCGAGGAGTCGCAGCGGCTGGGAAACGAGGCGGCGGACAGGGCGGTGGCGGCGCTCGAGGGGTTCGGGCCGGAAGCGGACATATTCCGGGCGCTCGCGCGTTACATTGTGGAAAGAAGCCGGTAGTCTGGAGGCTGGAGGCCATGCAGACGGATCGGACGGATCAGACGGATCAAGATTTTGACGGGGTGTGGAGGTAAATGTTAAGAGAGGGGGGACTTGTAACGAGCGGAAGGAGGTTGGCGCTTCATGCGTGCTGTGGTGTTTGACGGTGAAGTGCGGGTGGCGGAAGTGCCGATGCCGGTTCCTGGGCCGGGCGAGGCGCTGATCCGCGTGCTGACGGCGGGCATCTGCGCCACGGACCTCGAGCTCATGAAGGGCTACCTGGGTTTCAAGGGCATCCCCGGCCACGAGTTTGTGGGGGTCGTCAAGCAAAGCTCGAATCCCCACCTGCAAGACAAGCGCGTCGTAGGCGAGATCAACTGCGTGTGCCACCGCTGCCAGTATTGCCAACTCGAGATGCCGCATCATTGCATGGCCAGAAGCGTGCTGGGCATCCAAAACCGCAACGGCGCCTTCGCCGAATACATCACGCTGCCCGAGGAAAACCTGCACCTGGTGCCCAACTCGATCCGGGACGACGTGGCCGCATTTACGGAGCCGGTTGCAGCAGCGTTCCGGATCCCGGAGCGGCTGCACATCACCCAGGACGACCGCATCATCGTGCTCGGGGACGGGAAGCTCGGTCAGCTTTGCGCGCAGGTGCTTTGGCTTCACTCAAAACAACTGGTGTGCGTCGGCAAGCACCCGAAGAAACTTGCGCTCTTGAAGGACCTGCACATCAACATCGCCTACAAAGACGACCCGATCGAACGCGGCGCAGATTTCGTCGTCGAGGCCACGGGATCGCCGGACGGGCTGAAGCGGGCGCTCGAGCTGGTGCGGCCCGAAGGCACCGTGGTGCTGAAAACGACGCTGGGCTCGCCCACGCCGATGGACCTCAGCGACCCCGTCATCAACGAGGTCAGAATCATTGGGTCGCGTTGCGGGCCGTTCCGGCCGGCGCTCGATGCGCTGGCCATGGGCAACGTCGAGGTGCGCCCGATGATTTCGGAGGCCTACGAGCTATCGGACGGCGTGCGGGCGCTACAACGGGCGGCGGAAAAAGACGTCATGAAAGTGCTGCTGCACGTGTAGTTGTGCGACGGCATGATGGTGGAAATATGGGCAGCGTCCCTCTATTCCTGCATTCATTTCATCACTCATCACTCTCTTAACCCCTCTATTTATAGATCCGGATTTGTTGCCATTTTCGAACCCCGAAACGGGGAGAAAACAGGCGGAGTTTTGTGGAACAAGGGTGATTTACTTGACAAACCGGCCTGCAAAAAAGCTTAAACTGCTACTAATGTAACCATAAGACTTTTGGCCTAACGCTGAAGAAAAAGCGCGAGCCCCCCGGGACAAGGCCCAGTTCCAGGACGTCCCCGAATCCCCGAACCTCCATGTATCACCGACACCAAGGCGGCACGATCCTGGGCACGGTCGTCCCTTAGTGGGCCACTTCATAAATTCGCTAACGTATTCATGCCGCAAAAAGCGGGGACAGACACGATTTTCAAACTGCCGAAAATCGAGTCAGTCCCCGTTTTTTGCTTTGTGTATTATACGTTGCCGTATTTATGGATCCGTGTACTTAGTCGTCTTGGATTTCGTCGAACAGGTCGCTGCCCGGCGATTGCGCCTTCGGCGGCTTGCGCATATGGTCGGGAACTTCGGGCAGTTCGTCGGCCTGGAAGCACTCGCCAGTGGCGACGGCTTCCAGCAGTTTGGCTTGTTTGGGATAGCCTTCGACGGTCGCTTCCAGCACCCAGAGCAGTTCGAGGAGTTCGGTGGTGAACTGGCTCGTCCAGCGTTCGGGGTGGATGTCGTCGAGAGGCGAGGATTTCTTGCCCGCGCCCTTCTTCATGCGGTACTTGAGCCACGACTGCACGACCTTGAGGCCCGAAACCTCGAACGTGAAGACCTCGCGCGCGACGGGCGAAAACTCGCCGTCGCCGACGCGGAGCGTGCGCGTCGCGTCGTTGTATTCGAAGGACTCGGGGTAGCCGTCGGCGTGTCCGGGAACGGCCTTGGTGCATTTGGCCGCGCCGCGCGGAACGTGGCCGCGCCGCTTGCCCTTGGGGACGAAGCGCTCGCCGTAGGTGTGCAGCCACAGGAGCCGCGCGCCGATGTCGCGGACCTGCTCGAACAGCGTGGCGTCCTTCGTGATCGGCACGCGCAGCTCGCGCGTCTCAAGTTCTTTCGCAAAGCGGGCGGTGAAGACGGGTTGCGCCAGCGCGCCATAGAGGTAAGCCAGAAAATCTTCGGGTGTGAAATGGCCACTGAGGTGGCACGGGCTTTCAGCCCGTGAATCATGGGCAGGATGCCCATGCCACTTCTTGCCATATTCCTTACCGATTAGTTCCAGCAGACCGGGCAGGATGTTCGCCTCCGAGATGTCGGCGGTGCGATAGAGAGGAAAGACGTTTTTCCCTCCGTATGAACCACGAAAGGCGTGCTTATCAGGAATATCTGCAAATGCAGTCAGAGCCGGACCTGATCCGAGAGGATGATTTAGAAGCGATGTTAGGAATATCTGGCTGGCTGAAATACAGGCCCATAAGTCAGGACATGGGCGGTCTATCAATCGACCATCGGACATGAGCAATTGCCTATCCAGACACCTGAATCCAAGAGGCTTAATGCTTGGAGAGGGCGCATTCTTGGGAAGGGAACGTAGATCCGGAAGCCTGTTACGAGGTGGGCGTAAAGCAAGAGCCTTATCTGTGATCTTTCTCCCGGTCGCATTTTCGATGAACAACTTGGCTCTCTCGTCTGCCGACGCACTTACAAGACGACGCCAACGTTCTTCAAGGCACTCATGAGTTGGCGCAATCACCCATGTTCTTCCAGCCATTACACCTGTTGGCTGCCACGGCATGAGGTCGTTCAGGAGCGGCCAATCGAAATAATAGCCTTTGCCCGCAGGACGGAAGGGGGCCTGCCAGTCGTCGGGGCAGTCCTGCCACTTCACAGATGCCAAATCGCCTATGTCGTCGAGCGCGGCGAGCTTGGCCTCGCGATTGCCCCCGATGCGGGCATAATGGACCTTGGCGGGCTTGTCCTTCTTCGCCTTCTTCGAGCGGACGGCGACGGCGATAGCAACAGGCGTCTGGATGGCGAAGACGTTGTCGCTCTTGCGTGTGCCGCGTCCCTCGCCGCCAAGATCGAGAATCCAGACTTCCTCGCAGAGGCGGCGCATGTGCTCGCGCATCCCGCAAAAGGCATCGCCGTCAAGATAACTCGACGCGCTGATAAAACTGACGACGCCCGGACCCTGGGCGGTCTCATGCTCGAAGACCTTCCACAGCGCCCAGCGCCAGAAATAAACGTAGAGATTACAGGCGTTTTTCCAGTCGCCACCATGCCCTGCGTTGATTACTGGTTCCTTAAAGTCCATGAGAATCGCCCTGCGTTCTCGTTCGGTCAGCTTGGATTTGTCAGTCTTGAGTTTCCGGTCCTTCCCTCTTTTGTCCTTGGTCATGTCGCTGGGCAACGGATCGCCGAAGCGAACCCAGCCTCCATATCGTGATAGGTTTTCTTGGTTCTTGGGATCAACCTTCTTGTGCCGGTCGTAGGGCGGATTGCCCAGGCAAACTATGACGGGGACGTTGCTTTTGACCTTGAGCGCCTTGGCGTGCTGCTCGGCGATGGGCCGCAGGAAGAGCGGCAGTTGCGGCGGCACGGCGTGGGGGCTTTCGAGCGTGTCGGTCAAGTAGACGTGCGTGCCGTCCTTGGGAAGTGCCGCGCCGCGGTCGCGCAAAGCGCGGCTCACGCGCAGTTCGGTCACGGCATAGGGGCCAACCATGAATTCGAAGCCGTAGAGATTGTTCGCAAGGGCGGTGGCCTGACCCGCGACGGCGCCCGCACCTTGTTCGGCCTCGACGCGGCCGAGTGCGTGTTCGATGACGCCGAGCAGGTAGGTTCCCGTGCCGGCGGCGGGGTCGAGCGTGACGACGCCGGCATCGGCGAAGCCCATGGGCTTGTTCAGCCGGTTGACGAGCAGGTCGTCGATCAAGCGGACCTGGGCACGGACGACCTTGACGGGGGTGTAGTAGGCCCCGGCGGCCTTGCGCAACTCCGCGTCGTAGGTGGCGAGAAAGTCCTCGTAGAAGTAAAGCCACGGGTCTTCGGGGCCGGTGAGCGTGGCGGGGGGTACCACGGCAATGACGCGTAGGAGCAGATCGAGCGAAGCGGCCATCTCGGCGCGCGCGCCGAGATCGGTCAGGACTTGCAGGGCGCGGGACAGCAGGTTGTGCTCCACAACGAGGGCGGCCTCGGCGCTGTCGAGCGTGAGCGGGTCGGCCCCTTCGCTACGGCCCAGCAGCAGGGCGAAGGCGACGGTCTGGGCGTAGGCGTCGGCGAACTGCACGTCCGAGGCGTCGGGGAAGAGAAGCTGCCGCCAGTCCCTGGCGAGTTGGACGAGGGGCGAGGCCGGGTCCTTGAGCGCGTCGGTTACATCGTCTCGCAGCATCCCGCAAAGCGGCGCGAGCAGCGCGGCGAAGCGCTTGAGGTCGATTTTGCCCTTGCGGTCGGTGGGGATAATGGGTTCCCACAAGAGAAAATCGCGCAAGAGGCGTTCGATGGCGTGCGCGTCTTCGGGTGCGGCCGCCTTCCTGCCGTCCGAGGCGACATCGCCCGAGAGGCCGACGACCTTGTCCACGAGTTCGCCATTGCGATAGAGTGCCCATTCGTTGCCATCGGTGTAGAGGATGTTCGGGATGGCCGAGAAGCGCTTGAACTGGTCGCGGTTGTGGCCCTTGAAGCGGGTGCCGATCACTCCGACCCCGGGCGCCTTGAGTTCGACGTATCCCGCGAGGAGCCTGTTGAGATGAACCGCGTAGTCGGGCCGTCCGAGGCGGTCGGGCAGGGGCGTTTCGCCTGTGCAGACCACGTTCCAGCCCAAAGCGGCAGCCACGCCGGCCATGAAGTTTTCGAACGGGCCGCGCACTTGGTCTTCCGGTTCGCCTGCGGTGAGTTGGGTCATTTTGGTTGTGACCGCGGCGGCGAACGTCTGGAGGACTTTGTGAATCGTCGTTGTCATGTGATTTTCACCTCAAATGCATCCTGCGGCTTCCGCCTCGGCGCAGCGGCACAAAGTAATCATCTGCAATGATCCATATCATGATTCAGCGCGTTTCCAGCACCAGGGACCCGATTTGCGGCATGGCATTGCAGGGCTCTTCCCCGATGACATAAGCTTACTCCGTCGCTAAGTGGACTTCCACTGTCAGGGGAATAGAGGGACGCTGCCCGTATTTCTCCATATTTCTTAAGCGTGTTGTTGCTTGTTGTGTCGGGCGGGCGTGCGGGGGCGAACCGGGCGGCTGCGGATAGACTCGAGCAGATCGAGAAAAGCCTCGCGCCCCAATGGACGGCCGGTGCGCGTGTGGTGGCGCAGGGTGTCGACCTCGCCGGGGTCCTGCTCGTCGTCCAGCCAAGCTGCCCAGCCGCCGATGTTCATCAGGGTCGAGATATCCGACAAGATGGAATCCGAACGCATGCCGCAGTGGGGGCGCGCACTCGAGCATGCGTAGTCCGTGGCGCGGTTGACGATGCCCGCGCGTACGGGGTTGCGCTCGATATACCGGACGGCGCGGCACAAGTGGGCCTCATCGAGCACGCAGGAGAAAAAACACCCCTGCCACCACCGGCCCGGCCCGTCAAGTCCCGGCTCCAGGAAATATGGCAGCTCCCTATATTTCCCCAGGACGTCATCAACGGTTAGAAAAACAGGATGCACCTATTCAGCCAGCCGCCTCAGGGCGTTGCCATAATGGGCATTAGCCGACTCGAGCGCCTCTTGGATCTTTTTGTTTTCTCGACGCTTGCGATGTGGCTTTACAATGAGGATATTGCCGTCGGTGGACACCTCCAACGGCGTTTCCGCATCTATTTTGAGGAGATCCAGTATGGGTCTTTCGATAACAAGCGCCAGACTGTTCCCGTGCCTGGTAAGTTTTTTCATTCTCATAATTCCGTTACTACATTGTATATACGCCGTGTCAGTCAGACGATGCGTTGGCCTGTATCGATGATTTCCTTTATATAAGGGTCGGTGTCGTTGAAGTCGGTCTTGGCAAAAGCCTGCGGCTCGATGCGCAAGTCCAGGTCCCTTCGGAGGCGCATCAGCTCAATATCCTCGCGAAACCCGTCGATATCGTCCTGGTCGAGAAAAACGGCCAAATCGATGTCGCTCTCTTTTGTTGCGGCGCCTCGGGCGTACGAGCCGAAGAGGTAGATGCGCCACACAGGGATTCCGTGTTCCGCGAGACGCTGAACGTACGCTTGGATTGTTCCCGCAATCACTTTGTCAATGGTGTTTATAGCCATTGCCTTAACTCCTTCGTCCTCTCGATGTACCGCATGTTCACGTACAGGCTTATAGCGCGTTTTTACTTGCCGCCTTGAGGAACATGGCTATCTCGCCTTTTTTCATCCTACCTTGCGCTACGGCAAGAACCATGTCGGCGTAAGTATCCTCGTCGACAGTCACCTCAATCCGATTGAGAAACAAGAATACGAGCGCGGCCGCGGCGCCCGTCCGTTTGTTCCCATCGAGAAAGGGGTGATTCATAACAATGTGGAAGAGGTAGGCGGCCGCCATTTCAAACAGGTTCTGATGAAGATAGTTGTTCTCAAAAGTTGCGCAGGGTTGCGCGACAGCCGATTGCAGGAGCAAAGGTTCCGGGATTCCCAACATTCCACCGTAACGGCCGATCTGGTCGGTGTGGATCGCCACGATATCTTCAACCGTTAGGAAAACAGGATGCTGCACCTAGTCAGCCAGTCGTCTCAGCGCATTACCATAATGGGCGTTAGCCCACTCAAGCGCCTTTTGGATCTTCTTGTTTTCTCGGTGCCTGCGGTGCGGCTTCACGATTAGAACGTTCCCGTCGGTGGATACCTCCAACGGCGTTGCTGCATCGATTTTAAGGAGATCCAGTATCGGTCTTTCAATAACAAGAGCCAAACTGTTCCCGTGCTTTGTAAGCTTCTTCATACTCGGTACTCCGTTACTACATTGTATAACCTGATCGGGCGATTGTCAAGTTACCTTACTGCTTGATTTGCCCCTGATTGCCCAGCCTGGTCTGCGCCATAGAACCATGCAGTGATTCCGGCGCCCGTTTCACGATTTCTCGGAACAGGTAGGCCGTTGTTTGGTTGTCATCCAGCGGACCTTCGTATAGTTCAGCCAGGTAGAACGCGGCGCGAACCCAAACCGCGTCCTGATCCTTGAATCGCTGCAGGATTTCGCGGAGCGTATCGGCGGCCTCCGCAAACCGGTTCTCTTCCCGCAGAAGCTTCGCGGCCTGAAACAGGCCCTCCGGGTCGTCCGGCGTTTCCTGAAAACACCGGCGATATTCTTCGACGGCGCCGTCAATGTCATCCTGGTGAAAGAGGGCGCGTGCTTTGCTGAAGTCGCTTCTCAACGGCTGGGCCGTGCGCATGCTGTAGAGCGCTTGGGCTGTTGAAGTCGACGCGGCTTGCATAAACATGAAAGCGAACATGATGGCTGGTCCAAGCCCGCACAGGGCCGTCACGGACAAGTAGAGGAATCTGCCTCCTGGGTCGGACAGGTCGAGGGAACTGGCCAAAGGTATCGAAGCTATGATGTGAACGAGGACGGCGGCACCACATGCCGGCACTGCGAGGGACAGCGGAACGGCACTGCGGTCCCGGTACCGCTCCAGGTTGCCCAAGACGTAACAGGCGAACGTGAGCAAGGCATCCACAATAAATTGGACGCATATGCCTATGAACAGCATCTTTCCCTCCGCGAATGCCATTGGTCATATGCGGCGCAACGCGCCCAAGGGAGTATAGAATATGGGGACGCTGCCTATATTTCCACCGGGCCTCGGGAATATGGCCAGCGTTCCCATATTTCCTAAGGGGCATCGAGTGTTTTTCGGATGTGCTCCTGTATGGCCTGGTGTATCTTGAGGTTTTCGGCGCGGTTGCTGGACACTTCGATAAGGGCGGGAGCGCCGGATTCGATCGCGGTTTTGAGTGCGGCGGTGAATTCGGTGACGGTCGATGGGTTGTTGTAGGGGACGCGGAACATTTCCGCGGCTTTTTTGAAAGTGTATGGGTGGGGCGTACCCCAGAACTTTTCGAAATGTTCGGGAAACGCGGCTATCGGGAGGAACGAGAAAATCGCGCCTCCGAAATTGTTGATCGCGATTACGATCACGGGGGCGTCAACTTTCGAGAGGAGGGCGAGCGAGTTGAGGTCGTGGAGGAGGGCGAGGTCGCCGAGTTCGAAGACGACAGGCTTTCCGGAGCCGTGGGCGTAACCGGCGGCGGTGGCGAGTAGTCCGTCGACGCCGCTGGTCCCGCGGCTTGCGGTAGCGAATACGGGGGCTTCGGTGGGGGCGGCATACATGTCGGTGTCGCGGATGGGCATGCTCGAGGCAAAGAGAAGCGTGGCGCCGGGCGGCACGAGCGAAGGCAGGATGTGAGCCACAGCAGGTTCACAGAGATGTGCAGGCGAGACGCCCGCGCCACAATCTGCAGGCGGGACGCCTGCGGTACAATGTGCAAGAGATTCGGTGATGGCTTTGCGGCAGGTGCTGTTCCGGCGGAACATTTCTTCGCGCCAAGGTGACGTTTCAGTTGGCTGGTATCCGTCTCGCAGGGCTGCGATTAACTTTTGGCAAAACGTGTGGATGTCGGATTCGATACGTACGGTGGCGATGTGGGTGGGGTCGTGGCGGTATGGATGGTTTGCGACGAAGACATAGTGGCGCGGCTTAAAGGCGTGGAGGTGGCGCTGCAACCGTTTGGACACGTACGGCGAGCCGATTTGAATTACCGCATCGGGCCGGCAGAATTCGCGAAACGACTCTGAAATAAGCATCTGGTCGTAGTAGTGGATGAACGGGGCGTGATCGGGCCCGAGGCGCAATCCGGAGGTGACGTCGGGGAACACGGGCCAGTTGAGCGCGCGCGCCAAGTTCAGAACGCTGTCCGCTTCGGCGGGGGACGCCATCTGGCCGGCGATGAGGAGGCCGCGTTGCGCGTTGCGGACCGTTTCGGTGAGGCGCGCCAGCGCCTCAAGGCTGGGCGCGTGCTCCGATCGGTCGTACAGCGTGTAGGGCGCGCCTGAAGCCTCCCATTCCACCAGCGGCGCCGTCATTTCCAAAAGGGGCTCACCCGTCTCGACCGGCGCGAGGGGCTCGCGAAACATCAGGTTGATGTGGACCGGCCCCGCCGGCGGGTTGCACGCCCGGTAAACGGCCTGATCTACAGCGGTAAGAACCGTGCGGCCGGGCATTTGCGGGTTTGGGCACGGGAGGTTGATGAACCACCGCGGGTATTTCCCGAACATATTTATCTGGTCGATGGTCTGGTTTGCGCCGGCATCGCTGAGTTCGGGGGGACGGTCGGCCGTAATGAGGATAAGTGGTATAAAGCTCATGGCGGCCTCGACGACGGCGGGGAAGAAGTTTGCGGCGGCGGTGCCGGAGGTACAAACAACGGCGGCGGGCCGGCCGGAGGATTTTGCGGTGCCGAGGGCACAATAGGCGGCGCCTCGCTCGTCGACGTGTACGATCGACTTTGCCCGCGGATTGTCGGCAACGGCCCAGGTGATCGGCGTGCTGTGCGAGCCGGGTGAAATGAAGAAATTCTCGACGCCGTTGCGGATGAGTTCTTCGACCACCAGCGCGCCCCAGAACAGGTTAAGGTTGGGCGGGTTCCTGAGCAGGTTAGTGGCTTTTTGGGTCATTTTGGGTCAGAACGTCCAGAAACGCAGCGAGTTTGGATTCTGTTTCGTCCCATTCGAGATTTGGAACCGACCCGTCTACGATGCCTGCCCCCGAGTAAAGCATGAGGGTGTCGTCGCAGACGAGGCCGGAGCGGATGGCGATGGCGAATTCGGAAGAGTCGTGGCCGACCCAGCCGACGGGCCCGGCGTACCAGCCGCGGTGGAACGGCTCGTTTTCGCGGAGCCATTTGAGGGCGGGGGCGTCGGGGTGGCCGCCGACGGCGGGCGTGGGATGCAATGCGGCGAGGACGTCGGCGTCGACATAGCCGTTTGCGAGTATGCCTTCGAACCGGCGGACGAGGTGCTGGCAACGGTGGAGGCGGATTAATGAGAGGGAAGGGTCAGTTCTGAGGTCGCGGCAGATTTGGTCGAGTACGTTGCGGACCCTGTCGGCGACGATGGCGTGTTCGCGCAGTTCCTTGGCGTTATGCATGAGGTCCCGGCCGAGTTTGACGTCTGCGGCGGCGGACTCGCCGCGTGGGCGCGTGCCGGCGAGTGCCTCGCTCTTGATGTAACCGCCGAGGTTCTTGTAGAGGCGCTCGGGTGTGGCGCCGAGAAAGGCAATTCCTTCCGCGGGCTGAAATGCGAAGAGGTAGGCGTTTCGGGCGTGTTGGGCAAGCAGGTCCAACAGGGTGGAGACGTTGGGTGAGCCGGCGTAGCGGAGCTTAACCTGCCGCGCCAGAACGACTTTGTCGAATATTTGGCCGTTGATGGCCTCGAGGGCGCTGTTAACCAGCCGTTCCCAGTGTTCGCGGGCTGGGATGTCGTCTCGCGCGACGAGATTGGGCAGGGCCGGTGCGTGGGGGGCGGGGGCTGCGAGTTGGTCGAATTGGCAGCCGATTTGGAGGGTTTCGGCGTCGCACGAGTCGGTGCGTCGGGCGTTGCAGGCAAAGACGGCACACCGGCCTTTGATGGTTAACTCAAACCTTGGGAGGACGAATCTGTACGCGCCGAGTTTCTCCCAGGGTTCGTCAGCGGGTGTGGAATCGAAGGCCCAGCCGCCGTAGTAGCGCATATCGGGGTGGGCGCAGGATAACCTCAGGCGGAGCTGGTCAAAAACGGGCTTGAACGCGTGGCCTTCGGCCGGGTTGGTTCCGGCGACGGTGTCGGCGGCGCCGACGGCGGCTTTTTCGCAGCCGGTATCGCGGTCGCGCCAGTAGGTTTTTACGGGGGCGTCCTGGGCGGCGAGCCATGCGCGGGCGTCAACCGGCGGGACAGGGACTTCGACGCGGATACAGGGCGCCCCGGGAAGCTGATCGAATGCCTGGCGAATCAGGCCGAGGAGTGCAGCCTTGTCGGGCAGGTTTTTGGCGAGGCCGCTGGGCCTGGAAACACGGGGGGACGGCGGCCGGGTCTGTCGGACGGGTTCACCCACAGGACTTCACTCCGATGTAAATGGCTGCGATGCCAAATGTTAGAGACTCGACGGTTATGTGGATAAAGCCGGCGGCGGACAAGAGTGCGCAGAACTGGGGGCCGTAGGGGAAGGCTTCAACGCTGCGGTTGAGATAGTCATAGGCGGCGCGGTTCCGGCCGATCCACCCGCCAATTGCGGGTACGGCGTACCTGAAATAGGCCAGGTACATGGCGCGGACAAGGGGGTTTGCGGGCAGTGAAAACTCGAGGACGAACAGGAGTCCGCCGGGTTTGAGGACCCGGTGTATCTCGCGGAGGGTTTCGGAGACGTTGGGGATGTTTCGGATGCCAAATGCGATGGTAGCGGCGTCGAAGGAGGCGTGGCGGAACGAGGTGATGCCGGCATTGGCCTGGATGGCGGAAAACGTTTGGGGCGCACCGCTTTTGGCGAGTTTTCTTTGGGCGAGAGTGAGCATTTCGGGAGCGAGGTCGATTCCCACGGCCATATGGGCCGCGTTGTTTTCCGCCAAGGCAAGGAGTACGTCGCCGGTGCCGGTGGCGAGGTCGAGCACGCGGTGGCAGTGATGCTGCCCGACGAGCTTTGCCAGCCGGCGCCGCCATGCGATGTCGCGCCGGAATGACAGAAGCCTGTTGAGCAGGTCGTACCGCGGCGCGATGGAGTCGAACATACCGGTCCCGGTCAATCGCGCGGCACGTGTATCCAGTGGCGTAGCCAAAGGCGCCTTAGCCCGTTTCAATAAGAAACAATGTCAGATGCCGGATCGTATGCCAGACGTTGATGGAAGTCAAGGATAAATGGGGAATGCGGTGGGTTCAGCGGCGACATGATGCGCGGAACAGGGCGGCCCAAACGCGCCAGGAGTCTCGGAGCTTTCGGAAATGGGAGGTAGGGTTTCCGGCTTCGTAAATCGTTTGAATTGGAACAGATATGACGGAATAAGCACGTTTAATGGCGAGAGCGAGTATTTGCATTTCGGTTTCGTACCGGCCGCCGGGCAGGGACGACAGGATGTCTTGCAGCAGCTTGCGGGAATGGAGGCGGAATCCGGACTGTGTGTCTGGAAGTCGGCGTTTGAGGAGGAGTCCGGTGACGAGGCTGGTCATCGTATTCCCGAACCAGCTAGCCCACGGTACGTTGGACTGGTCGAAGTCGCGTGCGCCAATGACGAGGTCGGCTTTTTGGGTTGTAAAGGCCTGGTAGAGGCGCGGGATCTCGTTGGGGTTGTGCTGGCCGTCGGCATCGACGACGACGGCGCACTGGATTTGAGGGTCTTCGAGGGCGGCCTTGAACCCGTGTATCATGGCGGCTCCTTTTCCCTGGTTGCGGGGAAGCCGGATGAGGCGGACGGGGAGGTCGATGTTTTCGAGGCAGCCGTCGCTGCTGCCATCGTCGACGATGACGACGCGGTCGACCACTTTGAGGACATTCTCGATGACGGTGCGGACGTTAGGCCCGGCGTTGTAGCATGGGATGACGACGACGGTGTGGGTGCGCAAGGCTTGATTTTCGGTGGAGCCGTTCACGAGACCTGGGTGGGCCGTTCCGGTGCGTTCATTTGGAGTGCCTGCTTGGCTTTTGCACTGGCTTCGGCGACGAGTTTTGCGACGCGGCCGGCGTGGGTGATGATTTCGGAGGTGAGTGCGGCGGCTTCCTGGCTAAGCCCGTGGTTGAGCAGGAGCATGTCGACGGTCGCGTAGAGTGCCTGGAGGGGGTTATTGACCGCGTGCGACAGCCTGGCGAAAGACTGCAGCAACTGTTCAAGATCCTGCTTGTCGGCGCCACTGCAAGAGAGGTTCTGCCGCATCTGGGCGAGACGCTGGGTGGCCTGTAGCCACGCGGTAAGGACGGCGGGCTCGATGGGCCGCCTGATTACGCCATCGGTGTCGGCGCCGGGGTATGCTTCCTGGTCGGCCAGGATGACGAGGGGTGTGCAGGCGCCGGCAGGGTCCTTTCGGATTTCGGCGCACACGGCGGCAACGCCGCTGATGCGGTCGCTGACGCGGTTGCTGACGCGGTCACTGACGAGGATCATGTGAGGCGACTGACTGATGAGCTGTAAGCATTGTGCGGCATCGGCGGCAACAACGAGGTTGCACGTGTCTTTCACCGCGGCCTGGATCGCCACGGCATCTTCATCGCAGTCACTCACGAGCAGGAGAATATCAGACCCCATAATCAAGACTCCCAGTCCCTTAAATCCCGCAAAGATTTCTTACCTTAATAATATAACAGGAATTGCCGGTCAGTCAATTGTTTTTTCAGATTTGTCGACTAGATGGCAGGAGATTATTCGCGTATGGGGTATGGGGTATGGGATTTGGAAAGGATGAAGAATGAAGGACGAAAGACGGAAATGGGTTTCTAACTGATGTTTGGGTAAGGGTTTATAATTCTTTTCGTGTTCTAGCGCTGAGGACTTTGATGTCGTGTATGTGGAAATCGGATACGGACTCGACGGCGATATCTCGTTCGAACCGCCTGGCCAGGTTGTCAAGTAAATCCTTGTTTTCGACTCGAAGTCGTCGTGCGAGGTCGGGGTGGACCTGGAGGATGACGGATTTTTCCTTGGATTTGCAGAAGAGGCTCTGAACAGATCTCAGTGTTTGGGCGACCATGGTTGTGACGGAGCGTACCATGCCGCTTCCTTCGCAGTATGGGCAAGGCTGAGACAGGGCTTTCAGGAGATTATGTTTGACGCGTTTTCGGGTCATTTCGATCATACCGAGTTCGCTGACTTCGGATATGGTGGTTTTTGCGCGGTCGGCTTTGAGCGATTCGCGCAGTTTCCGGAGCAGTTCGCGTTTGTTTTTCTCCAATTCCATGTCGATGAAGTCGATGACGATGATGCCGCCGAGGTCTCGGAGTCGTACTTGGCGTGCGATTTCTTCGGCAGCTTCGAGGTTGGTGCGAAGCACGGTTTCTTCGAGCCGAGTTTTTCCGGTGAACTTGCCGGTATTGACATCGATGGCGACGAGCGCTTCGGTCTGGTCGATGACGATGTATCCGCCGCTTTTGAGGTAGACCTTGTGCCGGAGTGCTTTCTCGATTTCGGGTTCGACTTCGAATTTCTCGAATATGGGCCGGATGCCGGAGTAGTAGCGGCACCGTTTTCGGAGTGTAGGGGCGAAGGTATCGAGGAAATGGAGAATGCGGTTGTATTCATCCTCGTCGTCGATGGTAAGCCGTTCGATTTCGGGGCCGAACGAATCGCGGACGACGCGCAGGATGGGGCCGAGGTCTTCGTGGAGCAGGCATGGGCCCTTCATGGTTTCCATTTTCTGCTTGACCTGCTCCCAGACTTTTGCGAGGTACTTGACGTCGTTTTGGAACTCGGCTTTTTTTCGGCCCTCGCCGGCGGTGCGTGTGATGAGGCCGACGCCTTTTGGCCGGACTTCCTGGAGGACGCGCTTGAGTCGGTCGCGTTCCTTGTCGTCTTCGATTTTCCGGGATACGCCGAGTTGCTTGACGGTTGGCATGAGGACCATGTACCTGCCGGGGAGTGTGATGAAGTTTGTGAGTCGTACGCCTTTGGTGCCGAGCCGGTCTTTGCTGACCTGCACCATAACGTGCTGGTTTTTTTTGAGGAGCTTGTCGATGGTGTATTGAGCGGCGCGTTTGCCGCGGGTTTTTGGCCTTGCGACGCCGTCTTCGAGTACGAAATCGCCGGTGCCTTCGGTTCCGGCGATATCGGAGACGTAGAGGAACCCGTTTTTGTCGAAGCCGATGTCGATAAAGGCGGCCTGTATGCCGGGTACGATGGAGTCGACCCGGCCTTTGTAGATGTTTCCGACGAGGCTGCGGCTTTCCTGCCGCTCGACGGTGAGTTCGGTGAGGCGTTTATCTTCGAGGAGCGCGATTCTCGTCTCGAGCGGTGTGACGTTGATAATGAATTCTTTCATTGTTGCTCCGTTGACTGGCGCGGGGGTCAGTCAAACAGTTGTTTTCGGACCGGTATGTTGAGCAACATTCCCACGGACATCATGGTGGTCAGGTAGAAGTTGCCGCCGTAACTCAGGAACGGCAGCGGTATTCCGGTAACCGGCATGAGCCCGATAGTAATTGCAATATTTACAAACACGTGGAATGCGAGGATCGTGACAGCTCCCACTCCCAGCAGGGTTCCGGCCATATCCTGGCACTCCTTTGTGAATTGTAATCCCCGGAGCAGGAACGCCGCAAACAGTATTATAACGGCGGCGGCGCCGATAAAGCCTTTTTCTTCGGCAAGCAGGGAGAAGATGAAATCGGTGTGGTGCTCGGGGAGGTAGTTGAGCATGGTTTGGGTACCTTTTGTGAACCCTTTTCCATAGAAGCCGCCGCTGCCGACGGTGATCTTGCTCTGTCGGGTCTGCCATCCGATGCCTTGGGGGTCGGCCTTGGGCACTTTTAATCCGACGTATTCGAGCATGTTAACCTGCCAGGGGGTTTCGGCGGCCTCTTCATCCGGCCTTGATGATTTCCAGTCGCTGGGATAGACAAAGGAGAGTAGCCGTGCCTGCTGATAGGGCTCAAGGTGGTCGTAGGCTTTGGGTGTAATCAGTATGCCGGCCACTACAAGGAGAGCCAGATGCCAGCCTTTGCAGCCGGCCGCATAAGTCATGGCGAACGCGAGCGGGATGAGCGCCATGGCGGTGCCGAGACTTGGCTGTTTGAGAATCAGGACGGCGGGCATGCCCACGATGGCAAACGCCAGAAGCAGGTAAGGGAGTTTTTGGATCCGTTCTTTGATCGTCGACAAATACCAGGCAAGCATGTAAATGACGACGATCTTGGTCTGCTCGCTGGGCTGGAGGCGGAACGGCCCGACGGGCAGCCACCTTTGGCCGCCTTTGGCGGACGTGCCGAACAGGATCACGGCCAACAGGAGCATCACGACGGCGGCGTACATGGCGGGGGCGAGGGAGATCAGGAACCGTGAGTCGAGGCACATGATGGCGAGCGCGAGGAAAACGCCGACGAGAAGGAACAGGCCCTGTTTCTGGTAGTAGGGCCAGTTTTCGACGTGAAGGTTGAAGACGGGCGTGACGGACGTGCTGCGGCTGGCGCTGTAGAGGACGGCGAGGCCGACGGCGGCGAGCGCCAGGACCAGCAAGGCCATGATTGGGTCGGTTCTCTTGATGTTTCGGATGTTGAAGAAGGTGGTGTGTACATCGAGCAGGTCGAAATCTTTTAGAGTCCGGCTCAATTTACGTTGCCTTTCTGCGCGACCACGAGGTCTGTTCCGGGTCGCGAGTAGAAGTGGCGGATGATATCGGCGGCGTAGGGTGCGGCGGCACTGCTTCCGTGGAGGCCGTGTTCGATAAGGATGCAGATGGCGAGACGTGGTTCTCGGTCGAGTACGCCTGCGATAAACCATGCATGGTCGCGCAACTGGTAGGGGATGTCTTCTTCGGTTTTGTATTGCTCGTACTGCTCGATGGCGACCATCTGGGCGGAGCCTGTTTTGCCGAGTACGGCGATACCGGGGACTTTGGCGGCGTTTCCGGTGCCGGTTGGTGCGGGGGGATCTTTGTCGACGCACTTGCGCAGCCCCGCCTGGACTATGCGGATTGTATTTTCGCTGATGAATGGATCGGACAGCTTTGCGCCGATGGCGGAGTTGACGTAAGGCCGGACGTGGTGGCCGCCGTTGACGATAGCGGCCATCATGAGGGCATTCTGGAGTGGCGTGGTGCATGCTTCTCCCTGGCCGATGGCGAGGTTGACGGTATAGCCGGGATACCATCGCCATTCCCAGGGGTTGTCGGGGTAGATCTTTTTCATTTGGGCTTCTCGCCATTCGCGCGACGGAACCAGGCCGGAGACTTCCTGGGGGAGGTCGATGCCGGATTTGACGCCGAGGCCGAGTTTGTCGGCCCATTCACTGATCTTGTCGACGCCAAGGCGGAGGCCGACATTGTAGAAAAAGACGTCGCATGAAAAGGCCAGCGCATCCACGATGGAGACCGATCCGTGGCCTTGGCGTTTCCAGCAGTTCCACTTGCGGCTGACGCCGTCGAGCTGGAAATGGCCGGGGCAGTGGAAGGTGGTTTTTTCGTTGATAACGCCTTCTTCGAGCGCGGCGGTCGCCAGGAGTACTTTGAAGACGGACCCGGGCGCGTAGACTTCCTGGAAGCACCTGTTTCGCATGGGATTGGGCTTGGACTCGAGCGCGGCTTCTCGCTCGGCGTTGCGGCCGTGGGTGACAAAGATGCTGGGGTCGTACCCGGGTGAACTGGCGAGCGTGAGTACGGCGCCGGTGTCGGCGTTGAGGACGGCAATAGCGCCGACCTGGCCTTCGAGGAGGGTTTCGCAAAACTGCTGGAGATCGATGTCGAGCGTGGTGAAAACGGGCTCGCCGGGACTGGGTTCTTTTCGATATTCCTGCTCTTCCTCGAGTTTACGGCCGTAGCTGTCGATTTCGATGTAGGCATTGCCATATTCGTCGGTGCGGAGTTGGGGCCGGCGGTCGCTGACGTAGACGTTGACGACGAGTTGTCCGTCGTTGCCGCGCATCTGGCGCTCGTACATCTGTTCGAGTCCGGCGCGACCGATGAGGTCGCCGCCAAGGTAGTATTCGGACTGCTCGTCGGGGAGGATTTCGTTGAGGTAGCCCAGGATTTGGCCGGCGGTCTTGCCGTAGAGGTACCTGCGCTGTGAGGTGACGACGGTAAAGACGCCGGGAAGCGAGTACGAGAATTCTTCGACGCGGGCGAGTTCGCTTTTGGAGACGTCTTTTTTGACAAGTATCTGGCGGTATGGCTGTTTTTTTTCTTTTTCGATTTGTTCGAGCAGTGCCTGGCTGTCGATGTTGATAAGCGTACCGAGCCGCCGGCAGATCTCGTCAAACGGGCTGTCTCGGCATTCGGCGGGGACGACGACGAGGTCGCATGAGGGCCGGTTGTCTGCGAGGCAGACGGAGGTGTCGGGCCCGTAGATGAGGCCTCGGGGCGCTTTGAGCCGTTCGCTGTGCAGCCGGTTTTGCTCGGCCTGCGTGCTGTAGAGAAACCAGTTTGCGATCTGCAACTGCCAAAGGCGCAGGGCCAGGATGGCGAACGCGGAGACGATGGCGATGGCGATGAAGCGTATCCGGCTTTTGACGCCCTCGTGTCGTTTCTTTCCGGCTTCGTTTCGCATCAGCCGGCGCTCCCCTGTGGGAGGGATTCCTGGCGGCGGGCAAACAGCCAGGCGAGGATGCCGAACACGATGGGCGTGACGAGGGCGTTATAGAATGCTCCGGGGACGACGGAGTTTAAGATTCTGTGCAGGACGGGCAATGCGGGCGATTGGACGTATTGGATCGAGAGGTAGAGCGCGCCGTGGAGGAGGCTGGCGGCGCCGACGAGGCCGACTTTCACCACGGGATGGTCGAGCACAAGCCGGCGGGACAGCCTTCCGACGGCGTAGGCGGCGGCGACGTTGCACAGGACGTGGTGCCCGAGGACGGCTTCGCCTGCGACGTCCTGGTAGATGCCTCCGAGGACGCCGGTAAACATGGCGCGCTCTTCACCGTCGGTGACGGCAAAAAAGACCACGAGCAACAGGGTGAGGTCGGGCAGGACGCCCTGTAGGCGAATGGCATCAAGCCATGTGGTCTGGATCAGTACGGCCGTGACTACGGCTACGGCCCAAAGAATGTTCTTCCGCATACTCTCTCACCCAAGAGCATTATGCTCTTTGGCGCTGTTTGCCACCAAAAGCGGCCGCAAGCGCACTAAGAGCGGCCGCACTCTAAAAAATCTAAGGGGCGTACCGCTGCTGGAGTGGCCGGGTGTCGGGCACGGGCGGAGCGACGGACTGGGCGGCGCCGGGTGCGGGAGGGCCGGCCATTTCGTCGGGCGGCGCGACGGCCTGGCGCAGCACGAACACTTCGTCAAGGCGGTACGGGTCGACAGTGGGCTCGACATAGGCCAGTTTCCACAGCGAGCCGGTGTCGTCGATTTCGGCGATCCGGCCGATGGGGAATCCGGTGGGGAACATACTTCCGGGGCTAGCGACGACGAGGTCGTTTCGCCGGACGTCGTCCTTCATGTCGATATAACGCAAGGTGCAGTACCGGCTGAGATCGCTGCTGCTTCCGTGAACGATGCCTCTGACGCGGTTTCGCTCGACCATGGCGCTGATTTTGCATTCGGGGTTGTGGAGGGTGATGAGGTTCGAACTGAGGAGGTCGACCTGCGTGACGATGCCGACGACGCCTTCGTCGGTGACGGCGCACATGGGTTCGACGATCCCGTGAATGGACCCGCGGTCGATGGTGAGGTGGCCTTTGAAAGCTTCGATGACGGCGACAGGCTCGAGGTTGATCCCCTGCTCGTTGCGCACAAACCCCAGCAGGCGGCGCAGCCGCTGGTTTTCGGCGAGGAGTTCGCCGCGCTCGGTGGCGTGCTGCATGACGTTTGCGAGGCGTTCTTGTGCGACGCGGGCTTCTTCGCGCGCGGCGTTGTAGGAGAAGATCAGGCCGCCGGCGTAGTCGACGGCTCGCTCGGCGGCATTCATGACTTTAAGGAACGGATATTTGGTAATGGAGACGACGGAGTGAATGCCGTCGCGGATGAACGACGTCTTTGTGCCCATGGCCAGGGAGGCCAGGGACAGCATGACCAGGACGACAAAAACGAGCGTCGGCCGGTGTTCTCTAAGTCGTCGTGAGGAGATCAACCCTACATTTCGTCTTCGTCTTTGTAGCCTTTAAGCGTTTCAAGATATTTGCCGGTGCCGAGCGCGACGGCCGTCAGGGGGTCTTCGCAGACGGTGACGTGGAGGCCGGTTTCGCGGGAGAGCAACTGGTCGAGTCCGCGCAGCAATGCGCCGCCGCCCGCCAATACGACGCCGCGGTCAACGATATCGGCGGACAGCTCGGGCGGGGTGCGTTCGAGGGTGACGCGGACCGCGTCGACAATGGCGCTGACGGGTTCGCGCAGTGCCTCCCGAATTTCTTCGGAGGTGATGGTGAGTATTTTGGGAAGTCCGAGTACCTGGTCGCGTCCTTTGACCTGAAGTTCGAGCTCTTCCTGAAGTTCGAAGGCGGAACCGATGGCGATTTTGATTTCTTCTGCGGTGCGCTCGCCGACCATCATGTTGTAGGTCCGCTTGAGGTGCTGGATGATGGCCTGGTCCATTTCGTCGCCGGCGATGCGGACGGATTTGGAGAACACGATTCCGCCAAGCGCGATCACGGCGACTTCGGTGGTGCCGCCGCCGATGTCGACGATCATGCATCCCTGGGGTTCGTGGACGGGGAGGCCGGCGCCGATCGCGGCGGCCATGGGCTCTTCGATCAGATAGACTTTTTTTGCTCCGGCGAGTGTTGCGCTTTCGGTGACGGCGCGTTTTTCGACTTCGGTGATGCCGGACGGAATGCCGATGGCGACGCGCGGCCAAACGAGGCGTTTGCGGTTGTGAACTTTCTCGATGAAATAGCGCAGCATGGCTTCGGTGATTTCGAAGTCGGCGATGACGCCGTCTTTCATGGGCCTGATAGCGACGATGTTGCTGGGTGTGCGGCCGATCATGTTTTTGGCCTCATTGCCCACGGCGCGCACCCGTTGCGTGTCGCGATTGATGGCGACCACCGAGGGTTCGCTCAGGACAATGCCCTGGCCGCGCACGTAGACCAGGGTGTTGGCGGTCCCGAGGTCGATGCCCATGTCGTGAGAAAACAGACTCGGCAAGAAACGCAAGATGTTAAACATTCAGGATCCCCACCTTTGAGGTTCAGGCGGCCGCAAAACTTCCTCAGGCGGCTAAGAAGCCGCATTCAGAATGTTTGTTCGCGACCTTCAGCCACCATCTACGGGACGTGCGCAGATGGCGCAAACAGAGATTCTAACAATAATTAAACAAACGACTTATAATATCCCGTCTGCAAACGCCTCATTATATCAGAACACCGCGGCGTTTCAACAAACCAGTGCGGTGGTCGAACTAAATAAGTCCGTTCGGCAGAGGGTACTATACCGGAATTTAGAGAAAAGAAAAAGGGGTTTCAGGAGGTGTGCCGGATGACGGTGGAATGTGTCTTGGCGGAAAGCTGAAAAACTGGCGCAAACTCAGTAGAATAAAGGGTATGTGACGTTTGGGGAGGGTGTTGTGAGATTGATTATGGCCCTGACCCTGCTGGCGAGTTTTCCTGCGGCTGGGTTGGAGGAGGTTTGGCGGTACGACATGGGCTGCGGTCTGCCTCACCTGCCTGTGGTGATGAGTTACGAGGGGGAGTCGGGCAGGTGTGTGTATGTGGCGAGCCGGTTGAGCAACACGATCGAGGTACTGAGTGCGCAAGGGCGGGAGGTTGCGACATTCACGCGGCCGCGGCGAATTGCCGGTGGCATCGCCTGCAATTCCGTGCTGGATCAACTCCTGTTTGAAGAGGGAGATGGCTGTTTTGTTCTGTTCAACCGGCAGCGGCCTGAGAATTTTTTGGCCGAGGGCAACACGCTGGCAGGTGCGGGGGGCGTGGCCCAACTGGCATTTGCCGATCTCGACGGGGACAATTTGCCGGAAGTGTTGATCGCGAGCGGCGAGGGGACGCTGTGCGTGTACGACCGGAAGATGGCGCCGCAATGGCAGTACGACGCGGGGCAACCGTTATCGGGCGGGATCGCGGGGGGACCCGTATTCGAGAATTGGGGCGGCGTGTACATGGTTTGCCGCGACGGGTCGGTCCATGCGGTTGGGGGCACCGGTGAGCCGTTGTGGCGCCGGGCGTTGCCGCCGCGAGGTTTTACGACGGGCAATCACCGGCGCGTCCTGGTGCTGCAGAGGGCCGGGCGGCCTTCGCTCGTAATCGTCACCGACGCGACCGGCTCCGTCTACGCCATGGGCGCGGATGACGGGGAGGTAAAGTGGGAGGCGCGTGTCGGCGGGACCGATGCCGGGACTCCCGCGGTTGTGGAAGGCCGGCTCATTGTGCTTTGTGAGGACGGCGCTTGTGGGACGCTGAACGAGTCGGGCGAGATGGTTTTGCGGGGCGCGCTGCCGAGTGGCTTGTACGTGCCGCGGCCGCTGGCTGCGGACGTGGACGGCGACGGGCGTGAAGAACTGGTGGCGGCGACGATGGATCGGCGCGTGGTCGTGGCGTCGCTGGACGGGGACGTGAAGGAGACGCTAAGCCTTCCGGGAAATGCGTCGCAGGGGCTGATTTTGTCCGACATCGACGAGGACGGCGTGCTCGAACTGATCACGGTGACAGACTGTGGGCGCGTGATCTGCCACAAGACGCGGGCCCGCAGCGGCTGGACTCATCCCGCGGGGAATCCGGCGATGAACGGCTATGTGCCCAAGCGTGGGCCGGCAAACAGTAGGGCGGCGCTGCCGGCGCAGAAGCGGGCGCGGCGGTCGGCGAGGGTCGAGTCAGTCACGATACGAGATTTCGTAAAGGAATCGCCTTTTGGGGCGGCGTTTGTGCGGGCGCGCGTGAACAGAAAGACCGAGACGGCGACCGCGGTGATCCGGTGCAACGGGAAAGTCGTTGGGTCCACGTGCAAGCGGATCGACCGCGACGGGTTTTATGTGCCGTTCGTGCAAACCAGCAGCGAGCCGCTCACGCTGGACCTGAGCCTGTACAACAGCGAGGGGAGAGTTGTCGCCTCGTCTTCGGATATCACGATCGCGTCGGGGCCAGTGCGACTGGTGAACCTGACGCCGATCGACGAATTTCTCCAAGCCGTTGGATCGCGCGCGGATGCGTTTGTTACACCCTCGAGTTGGGACGTGCCGGCTGCGTTGGAATGGATGGGCGGGAACGGGAATTTGGTGAGCATGCCGGCGGGGACCTGGACATATTGCGAGGCGGGTGGATCGTCGCTGTACGCGCCGATGCAGTTTGCGTTTCTCCGGGGGTTGTCGCGCCAACGCGGGGGCAGCCCCTGGGGCGTGAGCATATTGCCGGGGCCGGTGGGAGTAGTGGCGGGGCAGGCGCCGCCCGGGCCCGAATGGGTGCAGCGGATTGGGCCGCCTCCCCAGTTGGGATTGCGCCTGGAGGTTGCGGCGTATTTTAGCGGAGCAACGTTCATCGCCTCGCAGCCGCGCGAGGCTGTAGAGGCGGAGAGGGCGCTTGCGGGCGGGAGAGGGACGCCATACACGCCGGTGGCATTCATGCTGGATTCGCGTAATGGCTGGCGGGCCGATGCCGAACTCGATGGCGTGTGGCCAAAGGGTCGCGGGGAGCGGGCAGTTGACGCGATGCTGCGCCACGCCTACGCCAGCCGGGAGATGGAGGATCTCCAGTTCGGCCATCTCACCAGCGGCCCATACGGCGACATCTTTGATATCATAGTACGCGGCGCGGGTTCGGCAGGTTTTGAACCTTACGGCGTGGTTTGGCCGCTGGGCGATCTCGAGGTCGAGAAGACCGAGGCGAAAGACCTTATAAAGTACGTTGAGGGCGGCGGGATTCTCGTGGTAGACGCGGCGCTTGCGCTGCGCCTGCGCAGTTATGTCCCGGGAATCCAGTTTACCGGCAGGACGGCCATCGGTACGCAGGTGCAGACGGCGCTAGCGGCGACGGGGCCGGTCAGCGCGCCGTACCGCTACCACGTGATGGAAGCTGGCGCCAAGCGGGTGCTGGCGTGGACGGACGCGGGCGACCCGCTGCTGGTGTGGCGCCCGATGGGCTATGGCCTGCTCATCCTCGGGGCGACCGACCACTGGACCGACGAAACCGACCAGTTGCTGCCGGTGGCGGAGGCGCTGTTGAAGACGCTGACGGAAGCGTTCGTGCCGATCCAGATTCCGTCCAACTTTGAGGTGATCCTGAACCGGGTCGCTGATGGGTGGATCGTGGGCGCCCTCAACAACAGCCCGGTGTTCAAATCAGCGGGCGACAGCGCGCCCGCCTTCAGCGCCGACTCGGCGGAGTGCATTATGCGGCTGAAGAAAGGCTCGCTGCTGCGGTTTACGCCACAGATGGGCCAGTTCAAATGGAACAACGCCGCAGGCGGACTCTCGACCACGCTTCCGCCCGGAGAAGCCGCCGTGGTGAGAGTGACACTGCATGAGTAAAAAAGACTAAAGGCAGACTACAATTTTTTGTGCTGTTGACTGTTTGTATTGCGGAAATTGGTAGTCTGTCCCTGGATCTTGGTGGAATCGCTGCAAACTAGCCGGGGATGGTGATTGGGGGCTGTGATCCGAACATGTGGAAAACGGGTAGTCGAAAGATGGTGGTGACGGTGCTGGTACTGTTTGCGGGGATGGGGGCGCTGGTTATTCTGGCGTCCCAATTTCGTTCACAAGCCTGGGACCTGCCGCCCGACCCGGTCGAGAAGCGGGTTGATTTCTTCGTGCCGACAAACTGGGCTGGCAAAGACGGCCGAACCGGCTCAAACGGCGAGTTTGTGCTGGAAAACCTGGCCGCGGGAACCTATCAGGTCAAGGCGCGCCGGCTTGGGGATGGCGCAGGTACGCCGGCGGCCTCGGCGCACGTCAGCCTCGGCGAAAACGAGATTTTGCGGAACGTCCGGTTGCAACCCGAACCGCAGGGACAGTTGTCGATCTCCGGGCGTGTCACGACTTCCGACGGAGGCCAGCTATACGGGGCGACCGTGGAAATACCGGGCGCGCAATCGGCCAGGATAGCGGCCGACGGCCGGTTCACACTTAAAGGCCTGACGGAAGGGGAGCACATGCTTTCGTTTTCCTCGTCCGGCTACTCTCCGGCCGTCATCGACAAAGTTGCCGCAGGCACGAGCAACGTCAACGTCACCCTCTATCCGCCGGCCGTTCTCGCCGGGACGGTAACCGATGCAGCGACAGGCACGCCCGTTACGGCGTTTCAGTTGCACTGCTCGACGCAGGTGACTCTGAACCTGAGCACCGATACGGCGCTGAATTACGTGGACCGGGCGTTCAGCAGCGAGAAAGGCGAGTTTCGAATCGACAACTTGAGCGCACTGCCCGTGCGGCTGGTGGTGAAGGCGGCCGGGTACACGACGTGGGAGCAGCACTTGACGCTGAAAGGCGGCGAGCTAAACGACGTGGTGGTCAAGCTCGAGCCAGGAGTGCCTGTTAAGGGAACAGTGGCAGACGCGGCCGGCAACCCAATACCCGGAGCAGAAATTGCCGTGGGTGGAAGGGACCAAAGCCCCATTACTGAGAATCTCCTCGCCCGAAGCGATGAAAATGGCGAGTTCCAAATCGACACGTTGCCTGAGGGCACAGCGCAGACGCTGTTGGCTACGCATCCGGCGTATGCCATGGCGTGTGTCGAGGTGACGCCCCGCCGCGGGCAGGAGACTTCCCTTGCGTTCGTGCTCGAGCGGCCGGGCACACTTGAGGTTGCCGTGGTAATCGACGGCCAGCCCGCGAGGCCCTGCTACGTCCGATCGAACGACGCGTGTTTCTTGCACAGCTTCTTCTCGCTTGAGCAGGACGTCTGGGTGAACAGAAACCTCCCGCCCGGCGAGATGCAGTTTATCGTCGCCCTCTGCAGCGACAATGAGGGCGCCCCCTCGCCCAGCCAGACTCTGACTGCAACCATCGTTTCCGGCCAGACAACCGTCGTCGAAGCGCAGTTCGATTCTCGCGAACAAGAAGAAACCCCTCCGCCTGCGTGAACAGTGAGATGGCGTTTGTTCCGCGCGTTATCCAACTGAACGCATCGTGCCGGCAGATCCTCAGACTGTTCGAATCTGATAGAATTCGGCGGGCTGCTGTTTTCGTGGATGCGGGTGAGAAGGCTGGCGAACACCGGGAGTCTTGTGGTGAGAACGACAATCTGTCTTTGTTTCGTGGTTGCCGTAAGCTTGAGCGCGGTTGGCGAGCGGATGTGCCTGCCCGCGGACGACTTTCACTGGAACCGAGTGAAGGGGTATGTCGAGGACCCGCCGCAGTCGGGTTACGCGCACGCGTCCGAGGCGGCGCGCGATGCGTTCCGCGACATGAAGTACGGCGTCCGCATCCATTGGGGCGTGTATGCGCTGCAGGAGGTGGAGGCTTCCTGGCCGTTCCTGGACATGTCGGACGCGGAACGGGCCGAGTACCAGGAGCTGTACCGCAGGTTCAACCCGGAAAAGTTTAACGCCGAGCAGTGGATGGGGTTCTTTGACCGGTGCGGTTTCAAGTGCTTCGCGTTCACGGCAAAACATCATGACGGCTTCTCGATGTTCGACACCGGGACGCGGGTCAAGCAGCGGGTAAATTGGGCGGCGCCGGGCGGCCCGCGGGTCGAGCCGTGTGACGTGGCCTATTCCATTATGGAGACGCCGTTCAAACGGGACGTCGTGAAGGAACTCTGCGATGCCGCCCACCGCCACGGCATCAAGATCGACCTGTATTTCTCGCACCCAGACTGGTACGACGCGGATTTCCGGCCCTACAACTACCACCCGCTTCAAACGCCCGATGCCGTGGCTCATCCGGAGAAGTACGGCGACGCGCCCACGAAACGGCCCGTGATGGCGCCCGATCCGACCGCCGAGGAAAAGAGCCGGATGGTGGCACGCCATCGCGCACAACTGGTCGAACTGCTGAGCAACTACGGCAAGGTCGATATGGTCTGCCTGGACCAGTGGATGGGGCCGCCCGTATGGCCGGAAATGCGCGAGACGATCAAGATGCTGCGCAAGATCCAGCCGGACGTGATGTTTCGGGCGCGCGGGATCGGCAATTACGGCGACTACTTCACGCCCGAGGGTTTCGTGCCCGGCGATAAAGAAAACACGGACATGCCGTGGATGGTGATCTACCCGCTGGCGTTCCAATTTGCGTACGAGTCCAACGCAAGCATGTACAAGGGCGCGCCGTGGATCATCAAGAAACTCGTCGACGTCGTATCGAAAGGCGGAAACTTCATGGTCGCCATCGGGCCCGACGCGACGGGCCGGTTTCATCCCAAGGCCGTGAAACAACTCGAGGAAGTCGGGGCCTGGCTCGACGTCAACGGCGAGGCCATCTATGCCACGCGCGAGCGGCCCGGCGAGTTGTGGAAAGAAGTCCGCGCGAGCGCCCACGATGTGCGCTTCACCCAAACCAAAGACCACGGCACGGTCTACGCCATCTGCCTCGAGTGGCCCGGCCGCCGGCTCATGCTGAAATCCGTACAGCCCCGACCCGGCTCCGAGATCCGCCTCCTCGGCTACGCCAAACCGCTTCGCTGGAAACAAACCAGCGACAGCATCGAGATCCAGATCCCCAAAACCTTACAAGACACCCGCAACCGCCCATGCCAATACGCATGGTCTTTCAAGATCGAACAGTGAGACCCAACAACCCGCATCGAGGTGGAAGGCTGTCCCCGGTTTTTCCCTCCCTGTATTTCCCTAACGCATTTGCTGAGATTGGCTACGGTGTCGGACTTGCCGGTCTCGATTTCGATGGTGATGAACTTGCCGTCCTTGCAAAGGACGAGGTTTGCCGCCTTGCGGATGCCAATAAGGTATTGTTCCCAGACAGCAGAACCGTTGGAGCAATCCGAGACTGTGCCCACGGAACCTTGCAACTCGGCTGTAACCGGGAAAAGGGGCACCAGCCTACCGTACTCCCGTCTCTTTAAGGCACCGCTCGGCCTGCTGGGCAGCGAGAAGATACAGCACGCCCTCTTCCTTTCCTCGCGTGGCAAGGTCTATTGCCTGTGTAAGGAGAGCACGGCCCCGATGTGTGTGTCCTTGCTTGCCCAGCAGCCTGCCTTCAAGGATGAGAATGTCGGGGTCCCGCAAGTGATAGCCTGTTTCAATAATGAGGTGCTTGGCCCGTGCGAGAGATTGCTCCGCCATGTCCAGACAGGGCGTGTCTTCATCGAGGTGAAGATGCCCATCGAGTAAGCGGGCGTCGACTTCATCGAGGCGAAGGCCAAGCAGCTTAGATAGCTGGAGGACCTCACCGAGGTCGCGCAATGCCTCATCCCGTTCGCCAATGTCGCACAGGAAGGCCGCGCGGACGAGTAAAGTCCTGGGAAGCTCATCTAAAGACCCCGATCCGCGTATGCAATCGACGGCATCGTCCAGGTGACGGCGAGCAACACTCAGCTTCTTCTGGCTGCGGCCATTGGCTGGGTCAACGCCACTCGCAACGGACAGAAGGTGGAATGTACTACCCAAACCAGCGTGAGCATACCCCATGTCTAGCCGATCGCCGGTCCTTCTTGCATGACGCAAAGCCAGCTGGCTGCGCTCCCGAACACCCGACACCTCGCCGAGGTCAAGAAGAAGAGCACAATATTGGGCACCTTGGAGGCTGCGTAGGTACTGTCCACGCTCGCGTGCATGGGTTTGCTGGAAGCATTCGGCTTCTTCAAATGCGGCCCGAGACTCGGAAAGGCGTCCCTGGCGATGCAAGACTGTTGCACGGTCAGTCCGCGCCGCGACCTGTTCCCACAGGTCATCGCAATGTTGTGAGACTACCATCGATTCCTCGGCGGCTTGTGTAGCGCTGCGAAGATCACCCATTTTGATGAAAACGTCTACGAGAGTGCAGGCTGGATCTATCGCATCATCCCATCGCCCTATTTGTCTATAAAGTTCGAGAGACATGCGGAGGGGCTGCACGGCGTCTCGAAGCCGACCGACACCCTGGAGGTCAAACCCGGCCTCGGACAAGACAAAAGCTCGGTCGGCCTTATCGAGATTGGCCACTGGGCTGGAGTAACGACGGTCATTGAAGTACCCAGAGAGTACAGCCAGCTCAGAGCTGATGGCACCGAGCACAAAAGTGCTAAAGGGTTCTTCCTCGTCGCCATGTTGGATCCGGGCCTTGTAAACCTTGTTAAGCGCCTCCGCATGACGTCCCGCCCTGCATCCGTGACGTACGGCCTGGAACAGATACTCCATGTCTTCAATAGTCGCCGGGAATCGCTCGGTTGTGTCACGCAGATGCTCATAGAGCCTGCCGTGGGCTTCGCGAACGGCGCAAAGAGATTCCCATTCCAGTTTCTGACAGAAATATTCCCGGACAAGGGGGTGCGCGTCAAGGCACAGATCATCGACACCATACGGTTGCGACAGAAGACCCCACTTGCGGAGTCGTCCGACCGCGTACGACCAAGCTTCCTCCGGCAATGCCACCAGCGCATCGGTCACGCCGTGGATGGGAGGTGTGCCGCGGAGCGCGTTGAGACAGCCGGCAGAGGCAGGACGGTCGAACAAGCCGATCAGGCGCAGAATAGCCCGCTCGACCTCCCGGCCATCGCGCCCAAGCGCAGTATCATAGGCCTCCATCACACGGAAGGCTTGGTGGCCTGCAGGTGTTTCTTGTTCTGAAAGGGGCACCCTGTCCCGCATAGCGATGTCGCATCCCAGGAAATCTACCAAGTACTCAGCAAGAAGGGCGAGGGACAACGCATGCCCGCCGTACTCCTCAACGGCCTTGTTCAGATCATCATCGGCACCCGTCACGCCGTAGTCACGCAGCAGCTTGCGGCCTGCGTCAGTGGGAAGTTGTTCAAGATTGATTCGTCGCACAGGGCCTGCGCTGTCAGACCAGTCCAAATCGTTGACATCGACACGGCTCGAGACAATGCAGAGTCCCTTCATGACAAACGACAGTTGGCGAAGCAACGCAACCATGCTTCCAGCACGGTCTTTAAGCTGGCCGTGTTGCGGTCCTGGACCCCACTGGAGTGGCTCAAGACCATCGAGGATGAGAAGAGTGGGTTGCTGTTTAATGAGACTTGCAAGGCGCTCACCTTTGTCCCAAGGGTTTCCCTCTTTAGGATCCGGATCGCCGAAAAAGCGGAGCGCGGAATTCACGAATGGGTTGGCGGACGCGGTATCCTCAGTAGTGCCCTGAGAGTAGAAGGACCAGGCGAACACGCGGCGCGCCCCGCGAAACCGCTCATTTTCAACCTGTCGAAGCCAGTGATGGACTAACTCAGACTTCCCGAGCCCGGCGAACCCAACAATAACCACTATCCGAATGTCGGGATCCGACCAAGCCTTGTCAAGGATTTGAAATCCCCGCTGACGGTCGAAAAACTTCGCCCGCGGACGGGGAAGCCGCGCTATATCGATGTGGATCGGAGCCGGAACGCTCCCCAGATCCCGGTCAATGTCTGTGCTACTGCGATCCCCACAGGGAGGGCATTGCGTCACCCGCTTATAGGCCTTGTAGACTACGCCCAACCCTGGTCCTTTCTCTGCCCATTGGATGAGGTCAAGAGCTCGGGTCGAGAGCGGTGCGTCATCGCCATGTAATGTCCCCGCTGGCGGGCTAGCGTAGCGGACAACCAATCTGAAAATGGCTTCCGATTCCTTGCGCAATCTATCAAGGAGGGCATCACCGTCTACACAAGGGCTGAGAAGCACCTCAGCAGTAAGGGCCACCTTTGTTTCGGCCGACACCGGACTGTTGGCGATGGCTTGCGCGAGTTCCTCAATAGCAGCCTCGTGACCTGAGGTGATGGTGAGGAGATCCACGATCTGGACGCCATGCTGAACAGATTCCTTTTCAAGTGTTTGTACCTTCCCCCCCAGGATTTCCCCAACCTGGAACATTTCGGCCAGGACGTTTCTTACCTGGTCAAAATGCTTCTGCTCGCGGAATCCCATTTCGTGAAGTGCCTCCTGAAGGGTTTTGGTCTCCCGCATAAGTTCACCGCCGCTGATTAACTTGCCCTCACGGCGCTTTGCCCACAATTGCTGTAAACATTGCAATGAAAACGCACCGACGGCAACAGCGGGGAGCACACTCGGTAGGACAGTAGTGCTAAGACCCGCAATGCCCGCAGCGAGTGTGGCGTTTCCCGCAGCAAGGAACACCTCTTTCGCAGTAGTTCTTGTGTCTCGGGCTGACATGAGCGGTTCCCTTTCTGTCAAGATGCCTTTGTTCAAGCGTTCGAGGACAGCCTCCGTCTGCTTCACTCTAGGATCCCAAATGTAGCCATAATAGCACAAGAGTTCTCACAGATCCACAGGAATCACGACGGCGGAAAGCCCGTGTCCCGTGCCGCGCCAGGACCAGAGGATCTCGTGAAGCGGATGGCCTTGGTAGTCAGTGAAGCATGAGGTGGTGTCTGGTAGACGCTGACAATTTGGACCCTGATCCCGCCCTGTTCTGATGGTTCGCGGTTCGTAAAAATGCCCTTTGATCCACTAGTTATAACCGAGCAAGATAGTCTTTAGTTCGTGGAATGGTCAATCTGCGGATAGCCGCGGGAGGAGTTTGATGAAGTTAGATCGGCGCGGGTTCATTGCGTTGGCGGCGGCGGGGTTGGCCTCGTGCAAGTCGTTGAATGAGGCGCGGGGACGTGCGGGGCGGTTTTTCTTCACGTCGGGCGGCAAGACGGGCATGATGCGGGCGGACGGGACCGGGTTGCGTTGGTTTGAGTTTGACGTGCCGGGGCAGGCGACGTGGCAGCCGTGCCAGTTTTTCAGCGACGGGCGTGTCCTTTTCCTGAGCATGGAGCCGCGGCGGGACGGGCCCGGCCGGCCGTTTGGCGAGTATTACCACAAGACGCCGACGCACCTGTGGATTCATGACCTCGATTCGGGGTCGCTTGTCGAAGTGGCCACGCGCGACCGCCTCGCCCCGTTTTACACGCCGCAATTGCTCCTCAATGACGACCGGGTGCTGGTCCAGGTCGTGCGGGACGGCGGCGGCCAGACCTACAGCATGAACATTGACGGCTCGGACGCGCGCGAATTCACGCGCCTGGGCGAAGGCATGCCTTACGGGTTCAGCCTCAGTCCTGACGGCCGTCGCGTGGCCTATCACATCGCCGGGCCGTCTGGCTACCAGATATGGACGTGCGACCCCGAAGGCGGCGGCCGCACGCTCGTGGCAGCCCATCCCGAGCGGCTGTACTTTGCGCCGGCGTGGTCGCCGGACGGGTCGTGGCTGGTGTTCCAGGACTGCCGGTTCGGGCAGGACCCGGGGCACGACTGGTCGGACATTTCCATTGCGCGGCCGGACGGGTCGGGCCTGCGCAGCCTGACCAGCGGCCAGTCGGCGTGGTTCGCCGCGACGTATGGACCGGCGGACAACCGCGGCGGCGGGTCGAATATGCCGACCTGGACGCGCGACGGCCGCATCCTGTTTTCCCGCAGGCGGCCCGGATCGCGGGTGCCGTGGGTGTACCAAACCGGCCGGCCCGACGTGGATCATTTCAACCGCGAGTTCATGCCCGAACAGGCGCGCGGCGGCACCGACATCTGCCGGATCGACCCGTCCAGCGGCGCGGTCGAATTCCTTACGAACTGCGAGCCGCCCGTGTGGGACTTCCGTCAGACCGAGTCACCCGACGGCCGGAGCATCCTGTTTTGCAGGGCCGAGACCGGCGGCAGCCCGGCTATCTGGGTGATGGACGCCGATGGCGGAAACGCACGCTTGCTGACGTGCGGCATCAACGCTCGCGGCGCCGACCACCCGCGCTGGCTGCCAAATACTGCATGATGCCGCGATGGCGAGTACCGTCCCGCCGGCAGTGACCGGGGCGAAGCTTGGAACCGCGAGGCGGCTCAGCCCCAAGCGGCTCCCCTGAAGGCATACGGGCAGACCCACCCGGCAAGTATGTGACACCGTCAATCTCTTTCAGCACTGTCCCCGGTTTTCCCGCGGTTTTCCTCCCGGAAATAGGTGGCTGTGGAGCTGGTGAAAAAGCCAGGCAACTCTATTGAAGGGCCGCGAAAAGCAGGGACAGACACGATTTCAAACAGCCGAAATCGAGTCAGTCCCTGTTTTTCGCTAGATTTTGGTGAAAGCTGCTTAGATTTTACTGTGCAAGATGACTTTTTCACCAACTCCGCTGTCCCCGGTTTTCGCTCGGTTTTCGCTCAACATAAAAAACAACTTCTGCTAGTCACTGAACGCATGTTATGCACGGGCAACGGGGTTTGTGAAATCTCTGAATGTTGGTTTAAGCACGCCGATGCCGATATCCTAGAACCCATTCTGGCGCAAGCGCAAGCGATAAAATCTTCCATCGCGTTAGAGGTATGGTCGGCACTTGCGTGCTTCACAAGAGAGTACATGATTTCATAAATACAGTAACGTAAGAAACAATGATCGTCGCAGTAGGGCGACTATGCCGAAGTCGGCCAATCAACGGTCGGGGGAGCGGTTTTTGGGCGAAGCGTCATGAGTGACGGAGCTTTGATTTTCGGGCAGTATGGTGATCGACGGCTGGAAAGATCGGGTAGCCTTGTGCGGAAAGGGCCGACTTCGGCGAAGTCGGCCTACTGTGACGGGCATCCCATTTCCATACGTCACCGTATTTATGAATATGTGTACTTAGCAACGAAGCAGTCAGAATAACAAAAATGAAAACTGGGGACAGTAACCATTTTTCTCTGGTCTCGGCACCGTCATGAAAGTCTGCATCCCCGCCGACGCACCCCTCAGCCGACCGTGTTGACTTTCAGCAGGATGTCTCGCTGGACGACGTGGCGCGGCTCCAGCGTAAACCCCTCGTAATCCTGGGCCAGGATCGTGTCCACAAAATCGCTCACCTTCCCCGCGTACTTCACCCTCAGCCGCGCCATCTCGCCCGTGTAGAAAATCTCCTGCACGGACCCCGCACCGCCGGCGTTCTCGGCTTGGCGCAGCAATTGGTCGAACCGGCCCCGATCACCCGGCTCTTCTACCGTCACGATCAGCTCGTCCTGCCTGACCGGGGCAACCGCCGCCAGCACCGCGTACAGCGCCGCCTCTTTTCCGAGCTTCGCGCACGCGTCGCCGAGCGCGCCCACGGCCCCTTCCGCCGGATTGGCGCTCTGCACCGTCGCCTCCTGCGACAAGGCGTCAAGAAGCGATCCGTCCGACCCCCGGTATATCCTTATCGTCACCCCGGCGTTTAGCGTGTGAACATTCCCCGCAGCCGACATCGGCCCCTCGTTCACCACCGCCTCCCCCAGGATAACCGCTTGCGCTCCAGTATGCGCCGCCAGTTCCGCCGGCGAACCTAGTGTCCCCTGGATCTTCGCCAGCAGCGCGGCCGTATCAGCGCCTGCCCGAACCACAGCCGGGTCCGAAACCTCCAACTTCGCCGCCCGCAACTCTTTTGACAACGCCGTCTCCGCCGCACCCGCCCTGCTCGAATCAAAAACACCCGCCGATCCAAACTGCTCCGCCATCAGAACCAAAACCGACGGCGGCCGGCTCATTCGCGGAAGAAGCGTAGCCGCCGCCTCTTTCAGCAGGTTTTTCCGATTGACAAGGCATTCCACTTCCACTTTTGTGGTGGCGTCGGTAGTGTCATAGCGGATCAACTGCGTCGAACGGACATATTTCCCCGGCTGCTGGATAAGGGAGTCCAGGGGCGTCAGGTCCTCGAGGGCGAGCGCCGCATCGAGCGTCTGCCTTACGATCTCCTGTTCGGCCTTTTGGACCGCCGCCGCCCTCGAACTGACTCCGATACCCGGCGCCGCCGCCGTCATCCGGACTTTCATCAGTTCCTCGTCCTGCGCCAGCGTCACGCCCGCCAAGAAGAGTGCGGCTGAACAGAAGAGGCAGGGGAGATGGCCGCGAAAAGCAGGGACAGACACGCTTTTTTCAAACTGCCGAAAAAAGCGAGTCAGTCCCCGTTTTTCGCTCATGTTGTTTGAAGTTAAGAGGTTTTGTGATGGGCTCATGGCCATTTCAGGACGCCGCTGCGCTACCGCCGGCGCGATATCATGATCATCCGGAGCAGTTGGAACGCCGCCATCATCGCCGCGGCCACGTACGTCAGCGCCGCCGCACGCAGCACCGCCCGCGCACCTTTCGACTCGTCCGGCTCGAGGTAGCCGCCGTTCGCCAGGGCCGCCATCGCCCGCCGGCTCGCGTTGAACTCCACCGGAAGCGTCAGCAGCGTGAAAAAAACCGCCCCGGAAAACAGCCAGATGCCGATGTTCATCAGCATCTGGTTCCAACTCAAGACAAAGCCCAGGAAAAATAACACCTGGCCCAAGTTGGTGCCGATGCTGGCCACGGGATAAATGACGTTTCGCAGCGCCAGCGGCGCATACGACCGCGAATGCTGCATCGCATGGCCCACTTCATGCGCCGCAACGCCCAGCGCCGCTACGCTCTGCCCGTAATACACCCCCTCCGAAAGCCTCAACGCCCGCCGCCGCGGGTCGTAATGGTCCGTCAAGTTGCCCGGGATCGGCGTCACTTCCGACACTGAAACGCCCGCGTCACGCAATATGGCGTTCGCAACGTCCACGCCACGCATGCCCGAACGGACTCCGATCTTGCTGTATTTGGCGTAGGTGGATTTGACCTTGTACTGGGCGTACATCGTCAAAATCAACGCCGGCACAAGGATGATCATCGAGCTGTACCAGAACAATTCTCTGCCCTCTGGCGCGATCCCGACGGCCGGTTACTTTGCCGGCGCACGCCTCTCGGCCGCCGCCCGCATCATGCACCGCCCGTTGAACTTCGCGCCTTCTTCTATAAAGATCTGTTTCGCCTGTACGTTACCCTCTATTTTACCAGAGTTGACGATACGTACAGCGCCCCCCGTCGTCACAGTCCCATAGATCTGGCCCGCAACCGTTATTTTCCTCCCGGCGGCCGTGTCCGAATTCAGCCGGCCCGTCCGTGTCAGTTCCAGTTCCTGGCTACACTCCATCTTGCCTTCCACCAGCCCCTCGAGCTTACACGACCCCGCCCGAACGTTGCCCGTGACCACCCCCGTCGGCCCTAGGTACAGCCGGCCTTCCACGGTCACGTCGCCGTTCACACGGCCGCAAATCTCCGTCTCGACGCTGCTCGATACCGAACCCGTGATGGTGACGCCTTCAGGAATCACCATCCGCTTCGGCGAGGAGTCCTTGGCCCGGCGCAACGCCAGATCGTCCGCCGCTCCCCGCGTATCATGCTCGAGCGACAGGTCCGCCCCGGACTGTTCGGACCCCCGGCTGGTCTGGACCGCTTCCTGAAGCGACGCGCCCAGACGCCCGAGGAACCCTTTCCGGGCCTTTTGTTCCTTTTCCGGTTCTTCGAGATTGCCGGGCTTACCGGCGGAGATGGGCTTGTTCGGCCCTATGCTGTTGTCTGTCATGGCGTTACAACTTTCCAACCCTGTGTTTTGGACCACACCGCGGTTTACCCCCGCCACATCGGCTTTATCAGAAAAAAACAAACCATTGTCTCGTGCTACTTCTTCAGAATGCCCCCGCGGCTCTGGCTCAAATAGATGCCCTGGAGGTTCATCTTCATTTCTTCCGGGTTATCCGAAGCGTACATGGCTTCTTCGGTGGTTATGAGTTTGCGCTTGATCAGGTCCACCAGGCTCATGTTGAACGACTGCATCCCGTCTTCTTTTCCGCTCACGATTGCCAGGGGGATTTGCTTGATATTGTCTTCGCGAATCAGATTCCTGATAGCCGGGTTGCAGAACATCACCTCGATCGCCGGAACACGCCCTTTGCCATCTGCCGTCGGCAGCAGCCGCTGCGCTATGCACGCCTGCAACTGAAGCGCCAACTGCGACCGAATCTGCGAATGCTGGTTCGACGGGAACAGATCGAGGATGCGGTCAACCGTCATCATCGCGTTGGTCGTATGCAGCGTCGAGAATACCAGATGCCCGGTTTCCGCGGCGGCCATGGCCGCGGCGAACGTGTCCTGGTCGCGCATTTCGCCGATCAGGATCACGTCGGGGTCTTCGCGCATTACGGCGCGGAGCGCCACAGAGAAGTCTTTGGTATCGAGGGACACTTCCCGCTGGGTGATGATGCTGTTTTTGTTGACATGGAGGTATTCGATGGGATCCTCGAGGGTGACGATATGGCACCGCTGCGTCTGGTTGATCTTATCGATGACCGACGCCAGCGTCGTCGATTTGCCGCTGCCCGTCGTGCCCGTCACTAGAACGAGCCCGCGCCGCATCTCGCAGAGTCTGTTGAGCGCCTCGGGCAGGTTCAGCGAGTTGAAATCCAGGATCTTCCCGCGCACATGCCGCAGCACAATCCCAATCGAGCCGCGCTGCCTCAGGCAGTTCACCCGGAACCGGCCAAGACCGCTGATGCTGTGCGCCAGGTCCGCGTCGCCCGTTTTCATGAACCGCTCGCGCTGTTCCGTCGTCATAATGTCTTCAAGAAACGTGAACGTGTCCTTCGGCGTGAGCGGATCTGTCTTCAAAAACCGGATCGAACCGTCGACGCGCACCGCCGGCGGGCTCCCCACCGTCAAGTGCACGTCCGAAGCCCCGTTTTTAACCGCGTAAGTTAGGATCTCTTGTAACGTCACCGTGATAACTCCTCATATAATGGATGGCCACACCTTCCGGCCCGATTATAACACGCGCAAAAATCCAAATCCCCCAACGTTGTTGCAGCCGTCTCACGAGCAGGCATTTGTTTTTCCTCAAGCCTCCCGTCTACAGCCTTTTTTTGCTTATCCACGGCCATGGATACCCGCACAGCGGGCAACGTTTCTCCTTCGCCGGCCGCTCGTACCGGCAATGCGGGCACGTGATTGTCTTCGGCGTTTTCTTCTCCGCCATCAACGCTTCCCCTTGACGCGCGCCGCGCCTTTCCAGCGTTTCGTCGGCAACAGCGTCCCCGCCAGCCGCCGTTTCGCCGCCCCCACCGCCTTCCGGTACTGCGGCAGCCACCGCGCCTGCGCCACCAGCATCTCGTCGGCCATTTGCCAGATCTCCGGCGGGTTGCAGACCGCCGCCGTCAGGGGGTCGTGCAACATGGCCTGCTTGAGCAGATCCACGTCCCCGTGCACGGCTGCCTCGACCGACATCCGCTGCACGCTCACACTGGCGTTGCACGTCGCCGCGCACGCCAGCGGAAGTTCCCCGACCACCGCCATGTTCAGCCCCGTCCCGTCCACGTAACCCGGCGCCTCGATCACGCAATCCGCCGGCAGGTTCGATATGATCCCCCGGTTCACGGTGTTGAAATGGCCCCGATAGACGCGCCCCGTCTCCATCGCTTCGATGATGTAGCTGCCGTGTTCCGACGACCGGTTCTCGGGCGTGTACCGTGGCGCCGGCTCGTCGAGCCACCTCGGGAAATCCGTCTCAAACCAGTTCCGGCTCTCCTGGCAAATCCGCAGGTACCCGCCCGTCTCGCCGTTAATCCAATCCGACAGGTCGACCCACTTCCTTATCTCGCCCGGCCGCTTCCGATACCACGGCACGTACTCCGACACATGCCCGTTGCTCTCCGTGGTGTAATATCCGAACCGCCGGAGCATGTCGATCCGCACTTTTTCCGTCTTGCTGTAGACCGGATGCCGCTCGAACGCCCGCAGCAGTTTGCCCCTCAGTTCCCGCCCGCGGTGTTTCACCGACACATACCACGTCTGGTGGTTGATCCCCGCGCACGTGATATCGAGTTCCGCCCGCGGAATCCCGAGCACCTCCGCTATCTGCAGGCAGCCGCCTTCCACGCCGTGGCACAACCCGATCGTGTTCACGCCCCCGTACGTGTTGCACGCCCACGTCAGCATCGCCATCGGGTTCGCATAGTTCATGAAAATCGCGCCCGGAGCCACCTCCCGGATGTCCCGGCAAATCCCCAGCAGCACCGGTATCCCCCGCTGACCGTACATAATGCCGCCCGGGCAGAGCGTGTCGCCCACGCACTGGTCGATCCCGTACTCGAGCGGGATGTCGATGTCGAGCTGAAACGCCTCGAGCCCCCCCACACGCACCGTGCAAAAAACGTAGTCCGCCCCCTCGAGTGCTTTCCGCCGGTTCGTCGTCGCTGTCAGCCTGGCCGGTTTCCCGTTTGCCCGGATGTCCCGCAGTGTAAGCTGACGAACCATTTCCAGGTTGTTCCGGTTGATGTCCGTGAACGCAAACTCCGCCCCGCAAAGTTCCGGAACCGTCAGGATATCCTGCACCAGTTTCCGCGTAAACCCGATGCTGCCCGCGCCCATCATGGCTATTTTCGGTGGCATTCCGTATCTCCGTCAGGCCGTTTTTCCGCTGCTCCCACGCGCGCGCCTATTTCGCGATGACGGCATCCACCCGCCCCTGCATCTGCTGCTTCCACGCGCGCGCGCCTATTGGCACGTGTAGTGTAATCCGCACCACGGTTTGTTGTCTAACTTTATGTCCAGCCGGGAGTTCCGCAGGAATAAGGCGCTTCGCTCCACGGGTTTCATCTAAGGCGGCTAAGAAGCCGCAGTAGTACGCAACAAAAGGAGGCAAACAAATGAAAGTACTTGCCTTGACTACGCTGATGCTGACGGTTACCTTCGCAGCATGGGGCGCAGTCGCTCAAATGCAACGTCTTCCGATGCACGATTACCGGATCCTCGTCACACAGGGCCGCGTGGTGCAGAAAACCATCCTGCTTGAAGGTAAAACCACCACCGTACCCGCCGTCGAGATCGTGCAGGCGATGAGTGCTGAAGGAAAGATGCTCAATATGTTGCAGAACAGGACGTTCCGCGTTGTCGGACCGCTCGTCAATGAGGTCCTTGCGCTGCGCGGCCATGAAGTCGTGGTGCGCGGCATCGTCCGCGACAATCGATTCCTGCAGGTCACCTGGATCCAGGACAAGAAAGAGGCGTCCCGCAACATCCACGCACCCACCCCCGTGTGGTAGCAAGCCAACAGGCCGCGCGCCTGAAGAATAGCCTGCTTGCCCCAAAGGTGGCTAGGAAGCCAAAGGCGGCTAAGAAGCCGTAGAGGCGGCTAAGAAGCCGTAGAGGCGGCAGGAATTCTCCTTCATAACCATAAACCAAGGGACGCCTCGCCAAACCGGCAGCGCCCCTTGGTCAAACTTAATATGTTTTCTATTGCGTGGGGACGCCCCCCCGCCGCGCTTCTTAGCACCGCGCTTCTTAGCGCCGCGCTTCTTAGCGCGCCGTTGCTGGGGTGTCCTTTTTTTTTCGGCGGCTTCCCGGGCTTCTTGGTTAAACCTTTTCCCACACGCCCGTCTTGGCCGACTTGAGCACGGTGTCGCACACCATTTGCGTCTCGAGCGCGTCACGGAAATTCGGCCTCGCCGGGTTTTTCGTGCCCAGCCCCTCGAGGAAGTCCGCCAGCGCATTGATAAACGTGTGCTCGTACCCGATCACGCAACCGGGCACCCACCAATGCTTCATGTACGGGTGGTCCGAGTCTGTCACCAGGATGGTCCGCCAGCCGACGACGTGCGAGTCGTCTTTATGGTTGTAATACTGAAGCTGGTGGGCGTCCTCGAGGTCAAAATAGATCGAACCCAGTTCGCCGTTCACCTCGAACGTGTTCTGGTTCTTCCGCCCCCTGGCGTACCGCGTCGACTCGAACGTGGCCAGCGCGCCGTTCTTGAACCGCGCCAGAAACGCGCACGCATCGTCGATGCCCACCGGCTTCGTTTTCTTTGGGTCGTCCTGCAGCGGCCGCTCCTTCACGAACGTCTCCGTCATCGCCGTCACCTTATCCACGCCGCCGATCAGCCAGATGGCCGTATCGATCGAGTGCGCCAGCAGGTCGCCCGTCACGCCGCTCCCCGCCACGTCAATGTCCAGCCGCCAAAGCGTAGCGCCGCCCTGAGGCACGTTCGGGTTGATCGTCCAGTCCTGCAGGTACTTGGCGCGGTAATGAAACACCTTCCCGATCCGCCCCTCGTCGATAAGCTGTTTCGCCAGCGCGATTGCCGGCACCCGCCTATAGTTGAACCACACCATGTTCGGCACACCCGCCTTCTCGACGGCTTCCGTCATCGCCCGCCCTTCCTCGGCGTTCATCGCCAGCGGTTTCTCGCACAGCACCATCTTCCCGGCCTGGGCCGCCGCGATCGCGATGTCTTTGTGCGTGTTGTTGGGACTGCAGATGTCGATCACGTCGATGTCTTTCCGATCGATCAGGCGCCGCCAATCCGTCTCCACCGATTCCCAACCCCAGTTCTCCGCGAACGGCTTCACCTTCTCGATTTTGCGGGCGCACGCCGCTTTCAGCACCGGCTGATAGTCGAGGTCGAAAAAGCGGTTTACCTTCAAATAGGCATTAGAATGGGCCCGGCCCATGAACCCGTAGCCGATCAACCCCACATTAAGTTTTTTCTTGGCCATGGCGTTTTTCTCCGCGGTTAAGACCCGTATTTCTTGTTCAGTTGGTCGATAGCCTTCTTGCAGTCGGCCGTCACGGCCCACGCATCCGGCCAGAAGCACAGGTCGATCGTCCACCAATTGTGCGGCACCCCCGACCGGTTCAGTTCCGGCAGCAGTTCGTCGAAATTCAGCACACCCTGGCCAAACGGCGCGTGCGTGCTCGTCTCGTTGTCGTGCAGCGTCCCGTCCGAATCGATCAGATGGAGGTGATTAATCTTTCCGCGCAGTTTTCTCGCCAGTTCGAGGGCGCCGCCCGGCAGCGTCTCTTTCTTCCCCGGCTGCCGCGCCCCCACCGCCGCCACCATGTGCGCGTGGCACGTGTCGAACTGGACGCCGAAATTGTCGTCGCCAACCTCATCCACGATCCGCACGATGTCCGACGGCTTGTTGAACGCGAACCCCGGCTCGAATTCCCACGTCACGTAAATGCCCTTGGCCGCCGCGTCCCGCGCGCAAACTTTCCACGTCTTGACCACCCGCGCTCGAGCCATCGCCTCGTCGACCTCGTCGAAAATCGTCGGCGGCTGCACGCAGTCTACCCGAATGCCCGGGATACCCATGTCCACGCAGAACTCGAGGTTTTTCCTGAACTCGGCGAGATAACTCGAGTTGTCCGCCGTGTTGATCAGCTTCTCGCCCCACAGGTTCGCCGCCAAACCCGAAAAAGAAAGGCCCGCGTCCGCCAACTGCTGTTTCACCCGCGCCCGGTCCTCTTTCGTGGGGAGGTTGTCCGGATTCGGGTGAATGCCGAACCCGCCCAGCTCCACCCCGTCGAACCCGAGATCCGAAAGCTTCCCGACCACCTCGTCCCAAGGCACCGGATTGTTCGCATACGGGCCAATCGAATACGCCCACGAGCCGATCGAGATTCTTTTCATGGCTATCCTTTCTTATACGCACCCACTTTCGGCGCGTTCGGGTTTACATCCGGGCCGAAATACCGCAACAGCACCAGCGGGCATTCCTTCCCCAAATTCTCCACCACCACACCCCCTTTCGCCGCCTTGGCGCTGATGAACACCTCGTCTTCCGTCAGTTCGCCGTACCGGATCATCGCCGGGCACTCGAGCGGCATCTTGCCGACCCGGCCGCGGCCCTGCATCGTGATCACGCCCGACGCTCCCTTGTCTTCGAGCGTCATCTTGACCCCCGGCCGGACCGTCAGTTCTTTCGCCGAGAAATACTGTTTCCCGCCAATCTTCCCGTAAACGACCCACCGGTCCACGTACCCTTCCGACGCCGTGTCGCCGTCCGGGATCGGCTCGAGGAAGTGGTTATCCTTGAAGTGCGTATCGAGGTTCGTCTCCCAGTCAATCAGGTCAACGATATAGTCGAGGTCCCACTTTTTGTCTTCCGGCACGTCCTTCACCAGCAGTTCGCGGGGCACCGGCCGCCCTTCGACAATCGACTGGTACATCCCGAACACGTCGCTGCCCCATTGCGGCTCGTACGTCACCAGCGACCCCGGCGCGTGCAATATGCACGGGCCTACAAGCCAGCCCGTGCCCGCCGCAAGCCGGTACGCCCTCGCGTAATCCAAAATGCCGTTGTCCCCTTCGTTCCACCGCTCGATGCAGCACCGCACGTCTTCCCGCCTCGTCCCCGGCTCGAGCCCAAAAAACGTGTACGGGAAATTATCGCCGATCGCGTTGAGTTGCGGCGGGAAATAATACGCTTCCGGCTTGCCTTCCCGCCCCAGCGGCTTCACCTGCTCGTCTTTCTGGTGGAGATGGTGCGGGATAGGCCCCATATTATCGAAAAACTTGCTGTACACCGGCCACCGCTTGTACTTCTTCCAGATCCCCTCGCCGATCAGGTCCGCGCCGAGCGCCGAAACCGCGTCTCGAAGCGTAAACCGCTTCTTCTTGTCGATTACATAACTCAGCCCCTCGTCGTCCGGCGCGCCCTCGTTGTCCGCGTGCGTCGTCGACGCAAACCAACGCTCGTCGATACCGCCACGATGAGTGCCAAGCGCGTAATAATCGTTCGGGTGCAGCTTCAACCGTTTACCCGGCTGAAGAAACGACCGAGGCACCCAGTTCGGCGCAAGCCGCAAAATGCCGTCCCCTGCCTCAAACGCCTTTTTCGCCGCAGCGACCACGCCGTTCCCGCGTACAGTGTCCATATCCGACTCCTTCAGGTTTGGCTGATAATTTCGCGCCAGAAGCTCTTTTATAGCATTGCGCACCGCCAAGAGCAAGTCTGCCAACCACGGCCCCTTGACACGAAAAACAGGGACTGACTCGGTTTTCGGCAGTTTGAAAACCGTGTCTGTCCCTGCTTTTCGCTGCTTTTCGCTGCTTTTCGCTGCTTTTCGCTGCTTTTCGCGACCCCTCAATTCATTCTTTTCGCTTGACGCGCCCCTGCACCGCCGATATAATAGCCAACTACTGCCCATGGGGCCCGGTTTGGAAACGGCCCCAGCGGAAAACAACGTGGTATTCACTGTCGGGGCTTGTTCTTTTGATTGGGCAGGTGTAAAGTGGTTGTGGGAAGGAGCGGCGACGTGTGATTTTCGTCACAGTATCGGTTGCAGCGGGTTCTTTATCGCGAAGGGCCGGTTTAGTTGAATAACGGTGGTTTCATTTGTTCAAGGGCAAACCTTAGAATCTTTGTTCGCGACATCTGCGCACGGCGCGTAGATGTTGGCTCAAATTCGCGAACAAAGATTCTGAAAGCGGCTTCTTAGCCGTCTTAGGGAGAGGAGAACAGCAACATGCGTAAAAAAGGCTTTACACTCATCGAACTGCTGGTGGTAATTGCAATCATTGGTATTTTGGCGGCCATCCTGCTGCCGGCTCTGGCCCGCGCACGCGAAGCCGCCCGCAGGGCCAGTTGCGCCAACAACCTCAAGCAACTTGGCCTCGTGTTCAAAATGTACTCCAACGAGTCCAAAGGCATGCAGTGGCCCTCGATTTCCATCTGGGGCGCCAACTCAACTTCAGAAACCTGCGACAGGCACTGGAACGGACAGATCTTCCTGGAAGGCATGCAGATCTATCCAGAGTATTTGAGCGATGCGAAAGTGCTGGTGTGCCCGTCGGACGCCGACAGCCAGGACGACCTGGATGGCAAATGGCACGCCCTCGGAGATCCGAACCTGCCGCTGCTGCCCTGCAAGTTCAACTCCGCCTCGTACGTCTACCTCGGCTGGGCCATGAACGATAAGGACATAATCAAGAATGCAGATCCCAATGATCCGTCAATTGCGACTGCCGAAGACGTGGAGGCACTGATTGGCATCGTTATGGGCTTGGGTATGGATCCTACGATACTTATAAAGTTCGTGGCTGTCACCGACGCTATCGACTCGGCGGTCGTGGGGAGTCTTGCCGACTATAACAGCAAGATCAAGCCGGCCTTTGAGGACCTCAAAGAGACGAGCATTGTTGATGGCCATGAGTGTATTGCGTATCGCCTCCGCGAGGGCATCGAGCGGTTCTACATCACCGACATCAACAACCCTGCGGCAAGCGCCACCGCACAAAGTGAAATATGGGTGATGTGGGACATCCTCAGCACCGACGTCGGCAAGTTCAGCCACGTCCCCGGCGGCTCAAACGTCCTCTACATGGACGGGCATGTCGAGTTCGTCAAATTCCCGGGCGAGATGCCCGTATCCCGCCTGATGGCCGTCATCAACGGGTAACAAGCCGGCTGTAACCGCGGATCAACTCTCCGCGCGGCTCAATGCGATGACGCGGCGGCAGGTCGACAAGACCTGCCGCCGTTGCTATTGTAGGCGCCGGCTCTCGGCCGCGTTTTCCAACCCGCGCCGTCCAGACGCTAACGCCCCTCAAAATCCCTGCCGCTGGAAATGCTGAACGTTCCGTAGGCGCGGTTTTCCAACCCGCGCCGTCCAGACGCTAAGCCCCGGGAATGTCTCAAGCCGCCCGCTAGTCAAACGCCAGTTCAAAACTGAAGAAGTCGATAAGCAGGGCCACGATGAAGTGGAACATGTCCTCCAGCAACTCGATCAAGATAAGCATATCCTGTTACCTCCATTGATCGGAACAACATGGAAAAAGCCACCCTTTCCCGCGGGATATGACTCCCGCGGCGGGTGGCAAATGTGGGGAATTGGTTTTGACCGGGTTCTGTTTTAGAAAACGCCGTTTACCAGGTCAATGAAGAAGTTCGCGATTGTGTTCGCAACATCCATAATGAAATCAGCAATCGCGGCGGCCAGATCTCCTACGAACAAGCCCTTCATGATTTTCTCCCTCGCTAGTTTACAGTTGTCCTGTTCCCACTGGGCGTATTATGCCTAATTCGCGTGTTAATATCAAGTGGAAACCCAACCGGGGGCCGCTACCCCTGCCCGGGACTAGGGGCGAGGGGTTTGGCGGCTGCATGGGGAGCCCTGTATGGCTGGTGACATCGACACGTTGCGCGAGATACTCGGTTCGATCGCCGACATCCGATCCGCACTCGCCCTGCTCGAATGGGACCAGGAGACCCATATGCCGCCCCAAGGCGGCGACGCACGGGCAAGCCAGATTGCCACCGTCTCCGCCATCGCCCACCGGGAATTCACAAATCCAGCGCTCGGCGATATCCTCAATAAACTCCACGATAAGGCCGGCGAGATCGACCCCGACGACGCCATCCTCGTCGCCGAAACCCTCTACGATTACAACAGGGCCCGAAAGCTGCCCGAAAGGTTTGTACAGGAACTCGCCCAGGAACAGAGCCGGGCGTTCCAGGCGTGGGTGAAGGCCCGGGCCGAGTCTGCCTGGCCCATGTTCCACCCCCACCTCGAGAAGCTGGTCAACTTGCTCCGGCGGAAAGCCGAGCTCCTCGGGTACCAGGGCTCGCCCTACAACGCCCTCCTCGAGGATTTCGAGCGCGGCATGACGGCCGAACAACTCCGCGAAATCTTCAACGACCTCGGCGCGCGGCAGAGCAAACTCGTCAAGGAAATCGCCGACACCGGCCGGCAGCCCGGCGACGCCTGGCTCGACCAGCACTGGCACGAACAGGCCCAGTGGGAATTTACCATGCTTGTCCTGAAAGACCTCGGGTTCAACCTCGACGCGGGAAGGCAGGACAAGTCGCCACACCCGTTCACCACCCCCATCGACATCGCCGACGTCCGGATCACCACCCGAATCGACGCCCAAAACCCGTTCAAGGCGCTCGCCAGCACCATCCACGAGTTCGGTCATGCCCTCTACGAGCAGAACTTCCTCGAAAAAGACCGCAGAACACCCCTGGCCAACGCCCCGTCGCTCGGGCTTCACGAATCCCAGTCGCGCGGGTGGGAAAACATGATCGGGCGCAGCCTCCCGTTCTGGACCCACTACACGCCGCTCCTCCAGCAGCAGTTTCCCGGCCATCTCAACGACGTGACCGCCCAGCAGGTGTACCGCGTTGTCAACCGGGTCGAGCCCTCGCTGATACGCGTCGACGCCGACGAATGCACCTACAACCTTCATATCATCCTGCGGTTCGAGCTTGAAACCGCCCTTATCGAAGGGAAGATGAACGTGTCGGATGTCCCTGATGCGTGGAATGCAAAAGTAAAGCAATACCTCTCGATCGATGTCCCCGATGACGCCCGCGGCTGCCTCCAGGACGTCCACTGGTCGCACGCCGCCATGGGCTATTTCCCCAGCTACGCCCTCGGAAACCTCTACGCCGCGCAGATGTTCGAAGTCATCCAGCGCAACCTGCCCGACCTCTGGGACAACGTCCGGGAAGCGGAGTTCGGCCCGCTCCGCGAATGGCTGCGCAGCCACGTCCACGTGCACGGCAGGCGGAAAATGGCGCGCCAGATTGTAAAAGAAATCTCAGGTAAGGAACCTTCCTCGGAACCTTACCTGAGTTATCTCGAAACCAAATACAGCAAACTGTACGGGCTTTAAGCCGATTCCCGTGACAGCCCGTGGCCGTGGCGTCTTCGGCGCGCTTCTTTTCGATCCGTCCGATCCGTCCGATCTGTCCGATCAACTTCGCACTCAGCAACTTCGCACTTCGCACTACTCTACAGCGACCAGCCTTCCCGATACGGCCTGCGGACCCATTCGTTGGCCTCGGGGAAGTTTGTCACCACCAAGTTGTCCGCATCCCACCGAAGCGAAAAACGGGGACTGACTCGCTTTTTCCGGCAGTTTGGAAAAAGCGTGTCTGTCCCCGCTTTTCGCGGCCTCGCTACAGCGACCAGCCTTCCCGATACGGCCTGCGGACCCATTCGTTGGCCTCGGGCAAGTTCGTCACGGCCAGGTTGGCCGCATCCCAACGAAGAACTTTGCCCGGGAATCGCCGCGCGAGATTCCCAAGCAGCGCAAACTCCGTCAGCGGCCCCGCGTAAGCGAAATCCGCGCCCGCTTTGGCCTTGTTCCGGATCGCCCGCAGCCAGTCGTCTTCGTGGGTGCCTTCGACGCGCGGGATCGATTTCGGCGGCTGCTTGTAGGCCTGCATGGCCGTTTCCGGCACAATCCGCGGGCTGTCGCCGTACACATCGCACAGGATGGTTCCCGTCTCGCCCCGGAACAGCACGCCGCCTTCCGCGGGCAGTTGGCGGCCTTCTTCGAGATCGGCGGGCCGCGGCGGCTCGATCCCTTCGTACCAGTTGACGGCGATCGGCGGGAAGTTTTCACGCGCGCCGAACCAGAACGTGACCAGCGCCGCGATCGGGTGGGTTTCGGCGTTGCCGCCGAGCACCGACGCCTCGATCGATTCCGGCGCCCCGAGCTTGAGCGCCGTGTACACGCAATCCAGTGTGTGAACGCCCCGGTCGCCCATCATGCCGCAGCCAAAATCCCACCAGCATCTCCACACCACCGGGTGGTACGCCGGATGATAAGGCCGCGCGGGCGCCGGGCCGAGCCAAAGGTCCCAGTCCATCCCTTCGGGCGGGGTTGGCGTATCGGCGGGCCGGTCGCTCCATTTCGAACTCCACGACGCATGGCCGTACGGGTAATACGACAAGCTGCACCAGGCGTCCACAGCCTTGACCTCACCGATCGCCCCGTCCCAGATCCATTCGGAAACCAGCCGCAGACCCTCCATCGAATGCCCCTGGATGCCCATCTGCGTCACAACGCCGGTCTCGGAGGCGATCCGGGCGAGTTGGCGCGCCTCGTACACGTCGTGCGTGAGCGGCTTCTGGCAGTAAACGTGTTTGCCGGCCTTCATGCAGGCGGCGGCAACGACGGCGTGGGTGTGGTCGGGCGTGGCAATGATTATCCCGTCGATGTCTTTCTGCTCGTCGAGCATCTTGCGATAGTCTTTGTAGATTTTGGCGTTGGGATACTTGGCGAACGTTGGTGCCGCATAGTTTGGGTCCACATCGCACAGGGCCACGATGTTGTTTTGTTTCGCGCAGTTCGCGATGTTGCTCCCGCCCATGCCGCCCACGCCGATCCCGGCGATGTTGAGCCGCTCGCTCGGCGCCCTCTGGCCGGATGCGGCAATGATGTAACGGGGAACCAGCGTAAAGACGCTGCCGGCAGCCGCGGCGGCAAGAAACCCTCTGCGTGACGTTGTTGGCTTGTCCATGAATATGCCCTCCGGATTCACGCCAGCTTAACGCGAAAAAGGCACAACAGTCAAAAGCGAAAAACGGGGACTGGCTCGCGACGCTTCCGGCAGTTTGGAAGCGCTTCTTCGGCAGTTTGAAGAAAGCGTGCCTGTCCCTGCTTTTCGCGGATAACTACCAACGTGCGCACGTGGACGCGGCGTCCCCGCCGCATCGCATCTGATTCCAGACTTTTCTTACCGCCGCCGCCGGTTTTTGATCGCTGCCGCGGTTGCTATTGCGCCAGCGAGTATGGCGAGCGCGGCAGTTCCGGCTGCGGGCAGCCCGCCGGGCGTGGCCTCGCCGCTCAACGCAATCGACACGGTCGACGTGTCGTAGTAGTCATTGCTGGAGATTACGAGGTCGCTTTCGAAGGTTCCTGGCGCACTCGGAATGAACCTGACGTCGAACGTGATCGATCCGCCCGGCGCCACGACCGCGGGCAGCGTAGGCACGTTGGCAAGATAAAACGCGCCGGCCAGCGCCTTCACGGGCGGCTCGGCCGGCGCGGGGGCGTCGGTGGCAACGCCAGTATTGAATTTCTCATCGCCCTGAAAATTAATGGACGACACGGTCAAGGGATTGGCGAGGTCGGTGTTTTGTATCACGACGTGTTCGGAATGGGCCGTTCCCTGAACGAGCGTGTCGAAGGGCATCTGATGGTCATCCGCGGGCAGGATCGAGTCGAGCACGTTGATCGAGCCGGAAAGCCCGAACTGGACCTCATCCACCCAGCCGCAGTCGTCGTAATATGACTCACTGACGTCTTTGTAATACTCCCACTTCAGGATGTGGGCGCCCGGACCGATTCCAAAGGTGACGTGCTGCCAGTCCAGATTCCCGCTTATTTCTTCTTGAACGTCATAGTCCACGTAGAACCGGAGGAAATCGTAGCCGTCTTCGGATGAGACCTTCCACCAGAACGAGACCTGCCCCGGCCCGGTAACTTCCGTCTCGATATAGGAAGACTGATTGTCGTCGATATCCGGGCTTTTTGCGGCATCTGCGCCGTCGTGGGTGACCACCGTCTGGGTTTCCCACGGGTCATCCCCGTTATCGTTGGTCCATACGAGGTCGCAGTTGTCGAGGGCCTCGCACAGAGTGCCGCCCGCGCCGACCGTATACGTGCCGGAAGCGGTGGCGCTGGCCGTCATGGCGGTCTTGTAGGCTTTGGCTTTGATGGTGGTGGTTTCGGTAAGCGTGATGGGTGTCGAATAGGTTGGCGAACCTTCTGAAGGCTCGCTTTCATTTAGCGTGTAATGAATAGTCGCGCCGAGCGTCGAGCAGAAGATCGACACCGGCCCGGTGTAGGTGCCCGGGAGCGGGGAGAAGGTCGGCGTGGCAACCGTACCCTCGGGAATGCCCTCCGCCAATCCTTTAATACAAACATTCAAATCGACGTACGGGTCGCCGGTGTAACCGGGCTCCCAGGTCGAGCCGTCGGACGACAAATAGGACTCACCGTCGTGGACCTCGCCGGCCGAGGCATAACCCGAAAGATAACCTTCACAGGCCATGGGCCAGGTGGTGCCCGGAGTGGTCACTCGAACCGCGATGCCGAACTCGTCTCCCTCGGTCAGTGCAATCGACGGGTCCAGGTCCAGCGTAATCGTGTGATAGCCCTCATTCGCGAGGGAACCCGACTTCGAGCCCAGCAGGTCCGAAAACACCGAGCCGTCGAACGTATCGTAGACGTATACGGTGTAGGTGGTGTCGGGCCCAGTCGCGTAAAACGCGACGGCAACGAGGTTTTCACTGGCTTCGGCGGTGAACACATTGGCGCCCCAGTAGGTGCTGGACCCGTCTCCTGCCGTCCCAGACCCAACCGAACTCGTCATACTGATAGATGCGGCCGTAGGCGGATTCCGGTTCCATCGGGCTGAACAAGTAACCGCCGCCTACCGGAACCACGGCGTTCGTGTCGTAGTACGAGAGGTAGAAATAGCCGGACTCGCCAAAGCCCGTGCCCCAACTGTTCTTGATAATCCACGCGCCGGGCAACGGATCGGGTTGCGAGCCGCCGGTGACGACCTTGGCGTCGTTCCAACCCACCAGCGTGACGGCGTGGTTGGACAGCAGAAATCCGTACTCGCTCATGCCTACGGAGTCGGGGCAGTAAAAGGTATAGTCTGCGCCATTGTAGTAACCGTCATCCCACCACATGGAAACGGAGAGGGCGCCTTGGTTCATGAGGGCGTCCTTGATGAGGTCGGAGGTGTGGAACCGAAGCATGGACTTCATCTGCTTCATTTTTGGCCCGCCCGGCGAGGGTCTGTCGTCGTAGGCGTGATAGGGGTCGTGGGCCTCGAGCACGGGCCCGCCGCCGCGCGCCAGATAAGCGCACGACATGTAGTCGTTGCCGCCGTCGCACGGGCCGTTGTCAAATCCGTGATAGTTCTTCAGGTTGTTTTCCGAGAAGTCCCAGGTTTCGGTTAGGTTCTTGACCAGCCAGCTTTCGGCGGACCCGTAGGTGGAATGCGCCCAGCAGGATTCGCAGCCGCCCTGGTTCTTGACGGGCGTGACTTCACCGAGCGAGCGCAGGTCGTAGGACTCCGGGAAGACCTTGGGCCCTTTGGCGCCGGGCTCCTCCTTGAACTGCATCTGTTTCCACGGCACCGGGATGTAGCCGAGCGCGTGGTCGCCCGATTTGGCCTGGGGAATCCGGCCGTCCCGCCAGGCTTCAAAGGCCGGATTGGCTGGGCCAATCTGGAAGGACTGGGCCCAGGCGGCAGGCGCCGCAACGGATACCAACCCTGCCGCAAAGGTTACGACAGCACATAAGCGTCCAATGAAACACCGGGTATTATGACCGCGACTACACATACCTTCCTCTCCCATAGGTTGTTACAGCACAGCATATTACAGCGGTTTCATCTCGAGGTGTGGGAATAGATTCAAGAACTCCTTGAGGCGAGGCTCCTTACCCCGCAGCAGTCTAGCAACGCCTTTCCGTTTATGTCAACAGGGACAGATTTCATCGAACCAGCGTCCATCCCTGCGCGCACAGACAAACTTAGGCGTGCCAAGTGCGAAGTGCGAAGTTTTGCATAACGCAGAGGCCGCCTTCACGGATGGAAGCAGCGGGCAGAGACTGAGGTCCCAACTGGCGGTCAGAGGTCGCTTGGCATTGGTGTTCATTTGTATCCCTCTGTTTTATATAGATCGAGTTGTTGCTCTTTTTGGGCAGGAAAAGGGGGCAATTTGTGGCGAGATTTGCGGAACAAGGGCGAGTCAGTTGACAAAATCCGGTGAAATAGTGTGAGAGATAAGGAAATTACCGGGCGCAAGGCCCGCCGAAGCCACGGAAAGAATATTTTGAGTAAGAGTCGCGAGAGGCGCAGAAGGCGGAACGGGATGGTGGAGTCGCGGAGTTGTAACGAGTAGCGGGGCGGGCTAACTGGCCCGCCCCGCATGACAACCGGCTGCCAGGGGCAACGGCGTGCCAGAGGCACGCTGATCGTTATGGCGCGATCAACGTTATGGTATCGGCCGTTAGAACCCCTGACACCGATAATGTACCGGTTACTTGGACGTTTGCGCCCAGGGTAAGGTCTGCGGGGGTGCCTGGCGTTAAATCGGCGAGCAAGATGTCGGCGGCGGAGAAATTGACGTCGAGCGTGGCGTCGGAATCATCGACGTCGAGCGTCAGCATCGAGGTCGCCGGGTCGACAGCCACGATGGCGCCAGTGGCCTGGGCCTCGGCCGACTGGACCTGAATGGTGGCGCGGAGTTGCGGCGTCAGGACATATTTGCCGCTGTTGCCGGCCTGGACCAGGTGGAAGCTCTCGAAGTCGAGCAGCACCAGGGAACTATCGCCTTCGGGGAGTTCAAACCCGCCGGTGGCGGGGCTCGATCCGTCGACGTGGCCGAGCGTGGCGCGGCCGCCTGATTGCGGGTTATGCGTGTAGGTGCGGACGAGCGCGCCTGCGCCGTCTTCCTCGTTGATGACGTTCCAGCCCATATCCCAGTTGTACCGCGCCGTGACGCCGCCGGTCGTCATACGCCCCGCCGTTGGCGGCGTCGCCGTTTCTGGTCGCCGCCATACTCGAACGCGACGTCCGCCTCGCCGAACAGCGCGCTCGTGACCGAGGCGAGTTTCGACCCATACTTGTAAGAATACGTCGCCGACCGCGCTCCCACCGTCTGCGACACCGTCCGCCCCCAGGCATCATACATGAACGCCACGGTAGTCCCCTGCGTGCTGTTCGTCATCTGCGTCAACTCGTTAACATCTCGCATGTACTAGTGTACACGGGCCAGTGATTCAGGTCAATCCTCATCCTAGCAGCGGTGTGCCTAGGGCCTTCGGCATTAAATAGGTGGACTTCCCCAATTTTCCCCCAATCACGATCCCATGTGTCAATATAAACGGTGACTGTCCCCATTTACCATTTACCCAACCAATTTACCAAAGCGTAGGTAAAGACATAGGTACGGCCCTGGCGAAGCGAGAAACCGTGCAACAGAAGCGTCTGATTGAACTCCGTTGACCACACAGGCCCATCCAGACCGGTAGAATAGGCCAAGCACTCGACGATTTGCCCAGGCGGCGACAGGAAATCGACTTTTCCGGTTTGCGTATCGGCCAGCATAACCGAGTGTTTTCTCCCAACGTATGCGACGCGGTGCTCGTCGAGCCATACTGGGCAGATGCCGACTTCGCGGGGTGTGGCACGGCGGGTGAGCCGGATGGTTCTTGCGCTGTCGCTGGAAAGCGGCTGTATGACCAACGTGACCCCGTCTCTTGCAAAGACCGCAACCCGTTCGACCGAAGGGGAAACCGCCAATCCGTCCCCTAAGACGTCTTCAGCAATCATGTGCCGGCGAACAACTTTTTGTTCCGGCTCGACCAGCAGCAGTTCCTGGGTTTGAAAATCGTACATTGCGGCAATCGCCCGGCCGCGCACCCAGTGAACAAACCGGACTGAGTCGACGGCTACATTTGAAACCTCAAGCAGCGTACGGTCTTCAATCTTGACAAACTGGCCCCTCTGCAGCGCGAGCCACTTTCCATCGTCCGACATGGCATTCGTCAGTTCGCCGGGAACACTTTCGCGCGGGAGTGCAAACCGCGCCAGAATCTTATCGCTACCCATCTGCTGGAGCAACAGCTCTCGCTCCCCGCTCTCCAATAGGTTATCTCCGGCAATCAGCGGGGGCAATTCGGGTGGACCGCCGAAACCAAGGATGCGTTCAGACGCAACGAGCGCATACGCCGTCTCAGCACCCGCCAAATCCAACAAGGCCACCTTCCTGCGCGTGCCGTACGCAAGAACCTTACCCGGGTACCCGCCGGATACCATGACAAAATCAAAACTACCATCTGCCGAAGAAAGAACGGGGGCCTTCAACGGTTCCCCTAGGATAACCGGCAGTCCAACGAGATTCACCAGAAAAGGCACAATAAAAGCCGAGATAGGACAAGCTACACGTGCCCCAGTCAATACGCGCTGATACGTTGACCGAATCATCAAGACCACCAAAACCACCAGCAATTGCAGCACTACCATCACAAGCCATTCGTTGGGACTATAAGAGCGGGCAAAAGTCTCCGTTAGGCCGCGATACGTTAAGGCGAGTAAGCCTGCTCCCAAGGCGATGAAAACGCCTGATGGCCGTTTCTCGAATACCGATGTGGTGCCAAGTGCGCCAGCAAGAAAAGCGCCCGTGAAAGCCAAGACATAATAGGGATCGAATAAACCCACCGCGTAAGAGCCAACTGCAGCAAGCAGAACTGCGGTATAAGCCAGGGCGAGTATCGGCTTAACGCCCCAAGGTATTTTCACCTTGGCTCTCCTTTTAGCATCCAGAGAAATGACGTCAGAAAAAGTCTCTTTACCATTCCGTCAGATGTACTTCGGATTCTCGAGATAGATTGTACGCTTGCGACTAATAGCGAACACGACTAATACGATAAAGAGTAAAAGCAAGTCTGTAGGACCCGAGCCGCCCGAAGAAGTAGGCCCTGTACTAAAACAACCCGTTCCATATTTGAGGAACTCCTGATCAGTGACGTCATCATCTCCGTCCGTGGGCTTCGGATTCTGCCCCGCTCTTCTTTGGCCTATTTTAATACAGTTCCGTATGCCCTTATCACATCCCTTTTTGGCGCCAATACAAAGGAGCAAAAACCCGGCACCAATGACAATTAGCCGCCACCACCGTCCATCAGGATCTACCAACCTTGTCCGTCTGTTAACAGTATATGCGTAGATATTTGGCCCATCGACCATGCCAAGCGGGTCTCTCGTCAGCCAGCGCGCCGTTTGGGGGTTGTAGTAGCGATATGGGGCGAAGTAGAGGTTCGAGGCGGGGTTCCAGTCGTGGCCGGTGAAGAGGTGGGTGGTGGTGTTGGGGTTGTTGGAGGAGAGGATGTCGCCGTAGGGGGTGTACTGGTATGTGGCGAGGAGGTCGATCTCGTCGTTTACGACGAACCGGGTCGAGCCGAGGTGGTCGTGCACGTAATACCGGTACGCGCCGGTGGCGGGGTTGGTCCCGTCGACGTGGCCAAGCGTGACGCGGCCGGGCTCCTGCGGGTTGTGCGTGTAGGTGCGCACGAGCGCGCCCGCGTTGTCTTCCTCGTTGATGACGTTCCAGCCCATGTCCCAGTTGTACTGTCTCGTCACGCCGCCGGTCGTCACACCGCGCCGTTTCTGGTCGCCGCCGTACTCGAACGCGACGTTCGCCTCGCCAAACAGCGTGCTCGTCACCGAGGCCAGTTTCGACCCATACTTGTAAGAATACGTCGCCGACCGCGCTCCCACCGTCCGCCCCCAGGCATCATACATGAACGCCACGGTAGTCCCCTGCGTGCTGTTCGTCATCTGCGTCAACTCGTTAACATCTCGCATGTACTAGTGTACACGGGCCAGTGATTCAGGTCAATCCTCATCCTAGCAGCGGTGTGCCTAGGGCCTTCGGCATTAAATAGGTGGACTTCCCCAATTTTCCCCCAATCACGATCCCATGTGTCAATATAAACGGTGACTGTCCCCATTTACCATTTACCTTGCCGAGGGTCAAGCGGCTGGAGCGGTTGCGTGGAAGCGGCGTCCCCGCCGCTTAAAGCCTTGGGTACTACATGAAGCGGCGGGGACGCCGCTTCCTTCCTGAAGTTTGGCCTTTTCTGTCGAGGGAGGCGAGTTTGCGTTTGCGTCGGAACTCCCTGTTTCACCGACTAGACTGAAGTTCCTTGGCTATAAACGGTGGAAGTCGTTCTTGCCGGACACATTATCT
>Ga0315285_10000028_pt1 | contig 142495 bp, 122 predicted proteins | sample YL17G09_36_MG_FD_203698 | JGI IMG/M metagenome (GOLD analysis project Ga0315285, IMG submission 203698) | Sediment microbial communities from Yellowstone Lake, YNP, Wyoming, USA - YL17G09_36 | ecosystem: Environmental > Aquatic > Freshwater > Lake > Sediment | place: USA: Wyoming | collected... | reverse complement strand
TGGAGGTGTGCATGCCGCCTGAGAAGACCATCGGTAAGCCGTATGCGGGGAATTCGCAGGTACGGTTTGAACGGGGACCTCAGGAAACGGAGCCGGCGCGCCACCGCGCCTGAGGTCTACCAATGCCCGTAGCGCAGAAAGGAGTCTTCCCAGCACGCCGCAGTGATGCGGGGCGACAGGAACTGCTGCTGGCGCTGGTTTTTCTGGTCGCGCTCGGGATGCGCGGGCTGCACGTGTGGGGGCAGGCGCGGAACAACCCGTTCTGCTATGCCCCGACGATGGACGAAGAGGTTCATCACCAGTGGGCGCAGCAGATCGCGTCCGGCGAGGGTCTCGGGCCGCACCCGTTCTTCCGGGCGCCACTCTACTATTACTTGCTGGGTGGTCTGTATGCGCTCTTCGGCCCCAGTCTAACATTGGCACGTGTGGCCGGGGGCGTACTAGGAGCAGCCACGTGCTATATCATCGCCCGGCTGGGCCTTGCGCTGGGCGGCTGGAAGACCGGGCTGCTGGCGGGCTTGATCACGGCCGTCTATTGGCCGTTCATTCATTTCGACAGTCTGCTGCTCACGGTCGGGCTGGAGACGTTCCTGAATGTGCTCTTGTTGCTGCTGCTCTGGAGCGCGGCCGAGCGCGATTCGCGCGTGTTGTTCGTGCTGAGCGGCATCGTTTGGGGGCTTTCGGCCCTGACGCGGCCAACCATCCTGGCGCTGGCGCCCGTCATCGTCGCATGGCTGTGGGTTGCGCGACGGAGGCTCTTCGCCCCCGACGTCGGCCACGGGGGGCCGACGCTACAACGGCCGGGACGGAGCCCGGCCGCTACAGCTCTGCGGGGCGCAGCTCTGGTGTTCGCCGGGGCCGCGGTCGCGATTCTCCCTGTCACTATCCGCAACCGCGTCGTCGGCGGAGAATGGGTACTCATTGCCTCGTATGGGGGTGTGAATTTCTACATCGGCAACAATCCCCAGGCCGACGGCGTAGCGGCTATCGTGCCCGGCACGCGGGCCGACTGGCAGGGCGGCTACGAGGACACGCACCGCATCCCCGAGCTCGAGCTGGGCCGCAAGCTCAGCGAGGGCGAGGTGTCCGGCTACTGGTTCCGCAAAGGACTCGATTGGATCGGGGCCAACCCCCGCACCTGGCTCCGGCTGACACTCCAGAAGTTCCGCCTGTTCTGGAGTCCGGTCGAGATTCCGAACAACCAGCCGGACTGGTTCTTCGCACGCTTGTCCGAGATGTCCGTGGTGTACTGGATCGGCTTCCCGGTCGTGGCGTGCCTGGGGCTGGCGAGCCTGGGGGTACTGGCGCGCGACTGGCGGCGCTGGTCACTGTTGCTGCTCTACGGGCTGGTGGTGATGGCGACGGTGGTCGCGTTCTTTTGTCCGGGGCGCTACCGCCTGCCCTTCGTGCCCGTTCTCATTCTGCTGACGGCGGTGGGCTTGACGCGTCTGCCCGGCTCATGGCGGGCCCGCCGCTTCGCCCCGCTGACGGCCTACGCGGTCTGCGGCGGGCTGGCAGCGGTCTTTCTGGCCACCAATCCGCCGAATCGTGCGATGCACTGGCGGGAAACCGAAGGACGCGGGCACTACGACCTGGCGACATCCTACATGCGCGAAAGCCAGGAGCGGCCGGCCCTCCGCGAGAAGGTTCTCGCGCATCTGCTCGAAGCAGTGCGCTTGCGGCCCAAAGACCCCTACGTGCATACGACCCTGGGGTACGTGTTCGCGAAGCTCGGCCGAACTGCGGAAGCTTGCACGCAACTGGAAGTCGCGCTCCAGCTCCGCCCCGACCAGATCGATGCGCGGTACCAGCTCGGGCTGCTGTTGTCGCAACAGGGCCAATACGCCGCGGCCAGCGAGCAATTCGAGCAGGTCCTGAAGCGTGAGCCGGCCAACGCCGCGGCCCTGCTCGACCTGGGGACGGCCCTGGCGTCGCTGGGGCGCTATGACGAGGCGGCGGCGCGCTACCGGGAACTGCTGCGCCAGGAGCCGGGCGACGCGGCCGCGGCACAGGGTTTGGCCTTTGCCCTGCAAAAGACCGGCCGCGTCGGCGAGGCGATCACCGTCCTGCGCGACGCGCTGCAGCATTCCCCCGACGACGAGCGTTTGCTACGCGGACTGGCGTGGCTGCTCGCGACGGCCGCCGATCCAAACCTGCGCGACGGTCCGCAGGCGGTGGCGTTGGCCGAGCGTGCGGTGCAGCTCACCTCACAACCGAGTATTGGTGCGCTCAATGCGCTGGCGGCCGCGCTGGCCGAGACCGGGCAGTTTGAGCGCGCGATCGCGGCGGCTCGGCAGGCATTGGAGAAAGCCCAATCGGCGGGGCAGGCCGCGTTGATCCAGCAACTCCAAGCACGCCTCGAGCTCTACGAGCGGGGCGAGCCATGTCGCGAAGGCGGCTGACGTGGCGCGAGCTTGCACTTCTCTCGCGCGTCGGGCACACTGCGCAGGAGTGAGCGTTGGGGCCTCACTGCCAGTCGGTGGCCGGTCATGGAGGGAGTGCCGTGCCGTTCATCCGCTGTCCGGCGTGCAACGCCAGGTACAAGGTTCCCGTTGCGGCCGGCGGCAAGTCCGCTAAGTGCCAGAAATGCGGGCAGGGCTTCAAGATCCCCGCATTGAAACAGCCTGAACCGCCCGCCGATGAGTTGCGCCTGACCGATCTCAGCGCCCTGGCCGGCGGGGAGGCCATTGAGTTGGAGCGTCCGCCGCAGCCGGCGACCGTCCCGGTCGCAACCGGACCGATGGCGGAAGCTGTGCCGGTGTCCGATGCGCTAGCCTATGCGCCGGGCAGGACGGGCGAGGAAGCCGCGCTGGCCCACGGCGCGTACGGGGCCTACTTCTGGTCGTTGGGTCGTTCACTGGCCTTTCCGGTCCGCGGCGGCGACCTGATCACGTTTGCCATCGTGTGGGTCATCGTGGTCGCTGGCGAACTGGTCCGCCACGCCGGCGCGTGTCTGGGTCTGATTGGCTGGCTCATTGTCACCGGTTGGTACATGTCGTTTCAGCTCAACGTCGTGCTCGGAGCAGCGAATGGGGAGGAGGACCTCCCGACGCTGACTCTCACGGAAGGATTCTGGGACGACGTGGTCATGCCCTTTTTCAAGATGCTGGTCACGCGCATCGTGATTTACCTGCCCGCCGGAGTTTTCGTGGCACTGATGGCGGGCGCGAATTGGAGCGCGAGCGTGACCGGAAGCGGACCGCTGGCCCTGGTTCAAGGGTTGGGGGTGGACGGGGTGGTAGTCGCCGGCCTGCTCCTGCTGGGGGGTTACTTTCTGTGGCCGATGCTGATCCTCATTGTCGCGGTGGGCAGCATGGCCGGCCTCGTCCGCCTGGACCTCATCGTCCGCACGGTGGCGCGTTCGTTTCCGGCCTATCTCCTGACGGTGCTCGCCGTCTACGTGAGCATCGGATTGGCGTTCGGCGCTTCCCTGCTCTGGGGGCTGGGACAGGCGAGGGCGCCGGGTGGAACGGCGTCGATCCTGGTGTGGGCCCTGCCACTGAAGATCGTGGAGTTCTACTTTACGGTGATCGCCATGCGGGCGATTGGGCTGTACTATCACCACTTCAAGCACAAATTCGCTTGGTCGTGGGGATAGGCGGGGCACGAGCACCGGCGCGGGGTCATGGGGCCCGTCGCTTGCGCTTCGGGCTCGGATTCGTCAGTCGCCCACCCGCGGTTATTTCCTTCTTCGCCAGCACAGGGCCATCAGCGTCAGCGGGAGCAGCGTCAGGCTCTGCGCACCGCACAACCCTGGCGCTGTCGGAGCGGCGGTGGGCGTGACGTCGCCGCCATCGCCGTCCGCGGCCGGGGTCGTCAAATCATCGGGTGGGCCAAAATCGGGCTCGCTGCTGTACGTGGGATTCCCGCTGGCCGTGGTGCCCGCCGTCACACCGCCGGTCTGATCGCCCTGGGCCTCTTCCAGCACGCGCGGGTCGACCATGATGGGGTTCAGCAGGAAGCCGCGCGTGCGGGCGCCGTCCGAGCCCTTGATCTCGCCCCAGCCGACGATCACGCCGTCGTCGTTGATGTCGCGGGCCTCGGTGAGCACGATGCTGGGCGTGGTGATCGAGCCGTCTTCGTTGAGCAGGTAGAGCTGGGTGTTGAGGTCGGTCATCTGGCCATCTTCGTAGATGAACGCCCGCCGCTCGCGCTGCTCGTTTTCGGCCCAGCCTACGACGACGCCGGAGTCATTGATGGCGGACGCGGCGCTGAAGCCCTCGAGTGGGTCGTCGCGCAGCGTGCCGAGGTCGGTCAGCGTGTCGTTCTGCCAGTGGAAGGCGTGGGTGTAGTGGGCCCCCGAGGAGGCTTCAAAGTCGGATTCGCCGACCACCTCGCCCGGATTGTTGATATCACGTCCCCAGCTATTCGAGCCGCCCAGCGTCCCCAGGTCCGCCATCAGCGTGTTGACGCCGCCGGGATTGGGGGACCACTGGTCCGGCAAGCCGTCGTCGTCGGTGTCTCGCGGGGTCAGCAGGAAGGCGTGGTAGCTGGCCGTCCCGTCGGGGTCGACGGTGTACGAGTAGCCGGTCACCTGGCCGGCGTCGTTGACGGCGGTGGCGCTGCTGACCGGGTCGGATGCCGCCAGTGTTCCCAGGTCGATGAGGTTCGTGTTAGCTCCATTCGCGTCGGGCAGGACCCAGTTTTCGTTCACGGGGTGCACCAAGAAGGCGTGCATGATCTGGCCGTCCAGATCGGCCCAGCCGACCACGTGGTTGCTGTTGCTGATGCCGACGGCGGTGCTGTCATACACCGCGCATAGGTCCCCGAAGGTGCGCAGGTTGGTGAGCGCGTCGCCGGGGTAAGGCGTCGCCGGGTCGGTCAAGACGGCCGGCCGCAGGATGAACGCGTTCGTGACCGGGACTGCGATTGTGCAGGGCGGCGAGGGCGTCAACGTGCGGGCCGTGCCCACCACCTGGCCCGCGTCGGAGATGTCATAGGCTTCCGCATGTCCCGCGGTGTAGTACGGGTAGGGGTGCAGCAACTCGAAGTGCACGGTCCCGTGGAGGTCGGTGGTGACGCGGTTGTGCCACTGGGCCGAGTGCCGATTGCCGCTCGCCTCGACCCAGCCCACGATCTGCCCGATGCTGTTGACGGCATAGGCGCGGCTCTGGGCGTCTGCCTCCTCGGCACGCAGCTCGATCAGCTCGTACATGCGGGTGAGCTGAGTGCCGTTCTGGGCCGCGGCCAGGGCGGAGGCCACCAGGGCGTACCCGAGGCCCAGGCCGAACGGGTGAGCGAATGCACGGCGCGGTCGAAAGATCAGATTCATGGCACTCTGCCTGTCTTGGGTGTCTAGGGAATCAACTCGTTGCGGATCCAGCTCACGCGATCGGCGTTGGCGTCTTGCCCCGAGACCACCGCCACCAGATCGGCGTCGCCGTCCCCGTCGAGATCGCCATAGCCCAGCCGCCCCACGTCGCCCGGCGGGTCGAAGTCGACGATAATGTGACCCTCCCACGGATCGATCGGCGACAGCGCGGGCTCGAAATAGCGCAGCGCCCCGTTGGTGCCGCCCACGACCAGCTCGAGCGTCCCGTCATTGTCCACGTCGATGGCCTTCACGACGCGCGGCTCGAACGACTCGAAATTAACGATCGGCGTCGTGTACCAGTCGTAGCCGCGGTCAGCGACGCTTTCCGGCTGCACAAAGAGCACCATCTGCATCTGCGTGGGACTGGTCGCGATCACGTCCGCGCGGCCGTCGCCGGTGACATCGGCGAAGTCGAGGGTAAACGCGCCGCGCACACTGCCGATGCGGTGCTGCAACCAGGGTACGCCGGGATCGAGCGGCCCGCGTCCGCCGGGATTCTCGAACCATGCGACCTGCACATTCTGGTCGTCGGTCGCAGTGGAAATCAGGTCGAGGTCGCCGTCGCCGTCCACATCGTAGGCCCGCAGGTCGCGGGCCCCCTCACGGTCCAGCGTTTCGTGCCGCTCATGATCGCCGACGAGGATGGCGGTCCAGCCCTCGCCTGTCGTGGCGCCGCCCGGATTCAGCAGGAGCTGAATCGAGCCGGCCACGATCAACAGCGGCTCGACCGGGATGTCCGGCTTGGGTTCCAGGCTGACGCGCAGCCGGCGCGAGGCGGCGACATCGTTGGCGCGGTTATTGTCGAAGTCGGCGATGGCCAGGCTCGTGTAGCCTTGCTCGACGGTGACCACGTAGTTGTCCAGGTTGGCGCCCGGGCCGAGGGCCTGGGCCAGAAGCGCCGTCAGTTCGTCGTCGGTGATCGTCTCGGTTGTGCCGGCGATGAGCTCCAGGTCGCCTTCGGGCTGGCCCCACTCACTGAGCACGTGCGTGCGCTCCGGGTTCGAAGGATGGTGCATGTAGACCACGCCGTCCCGCGTGGCGGCAACGATGTCCAGGTTGCCGTCGCCGTCGATGTCGCCGGCGGCTACGTCGAGCAGGTTCGTCCAAGGGTTCTCGCCGCCGTCCAGCGTCAGGCTGGTGTACTGGACCGTGCCGAGCTCGCCGTAGCTGAGCAGGATCTGGATGACCCCATTCTTCTCTTGTTGATAGCCCACCACCGGGTCGACCTTTCCATCGCGGTTGAGGTCGATCAGCACGGGATCGCGGGTCATATCGTCCACGCGGTAGGTGACGGTGGTGACCACCTGTCCCTGAATGAACGTCCGGTCCTGGATCAATACTTCGGTAAAGGCCTGGCCCGGCTCGGCCGTGAACACGTTGCCCGCCATGCTCGTCGTACCGGGCAGGCCGCCGAGCCACCACGGGCGGTATTCTGGCGCACAGCCCCAATCGACGCCGGCAACCAGCACCAGCCCCGTGATCATCCAGCGCGAGAGGTGGTTGCAGCTTCGCATCAATGCGGCTCCTGAGGGCCGGCGGTAGCGTGTCAGGGCCACGCAGCGGCAGCGCAAGTCTCGCCGCACGGCGCTCGCTACATTGCCACTTATCGGGTCGGCACTTTGCGGGCAGAGCTTGATATGAGTGCGCGATGCGCAAATCCGAGCCGGCCACGGTAGCGGCCTGCGCTTCGCCGGCCGTCGGCCGACGAGCCGTCGGCCGCTACGGATGCGCTTGCAATTCTCGGACGTTGCGCAACACTGTAGCAACGTCGAGCTGCTGCATGCAGTTGTGATGCCCGAGCGGGCACTGGCGCTGGAGGCAGGGCACACACGGCCGGGGGAGTGCCACCACCCGCGCCGACCGGCAATAGGGCCCGGTCCGCGCCGGACTGGTCGGGCCAAAGATCGCGACCAGCGGCTTGCCCAACGCCGCCGCTATGTGCATCGGGCCGGAATCGTGACACACGACGAGGTCGGCGAGCGCAAGCGCCGCGCTCAGCTCGCGCAGCGACGTACGGCCCACCAGATCGATGACCGGCGTCGCGCAAGCCGCCAGGATGGCGTCCGCGAACGTCCGATCATCCGGGGCACCGAGCACAACGCAGGGCGGAAACCCGGCGGCGTGGAGACGATCGACCAGCTCCGCGAAGCGGTCGGCCCGCCAGCGTTTCGTCTCCCAGCGTGCGCCGGGCACGAGCGCGATGAAGTGGGCCATCGACCGGCTGGCCGCGCGGGTCAGTCGTTCGCGGACCGCGGCGAGCTCTTCGTCGCGCAGGCCAAGCGGGAACGCGGGCGGGTCTACGTGCAGGCCGATCATCCGCGCGAGGTGCAGGTTCTTGTCGACGGCGTGCGCCTCCCGCGCCGGGCAGCGCACGCGCTGCGTGTAAAACGCCCAGCCAAACTCGCGCGCCGCGGCAAAGCCGACCCGCCATCCGGCGCCGCTTGCCCAGGAGAGGATTCCGCTCCGCAGCAGACCCTGGAGGTCGACGACGAGATCGAAGCGGCGCTGCCGCAACTGGCGGACGAAGTGCAGAAACTCGGCTGCGACGGTCCAGCTCTCCAGCATCCGGCCATAGCGCCGGCGGTCGAACGGGATCACTTCATCCAGCAGAGGGTGACCCGCGAGCAGGGGCGCGAAGGCCTTTCCCACCAGCCAGGCGATGTGCGCCTGTGGATACACAGCACGCAGCCCGGCCAGCACCGGCAGCGCATGCACGATGTCGCCCAACGAGCTGGGCTTGATGATCAGAATTCGGCGGGGTTGCCGGACCGTGCAGGCGGCCATTGGCGGAAGTATAGCGGATTCGTGTTATTTCCGGCGGCGGGCTCGGCGGCGCCGTACAGGATGCAGGCTTGTCCGCCCATGAGCAGGGCGCGGACGCGATGGCGGCGGAACATAGAAAGGACTCTGTGAATCGGGCTCCGGGTCAAGTGAGCCTCCCAGCGCAAGATACAGGTGCAGGAGCATTTCGCTGCGGCGCAGGCGCTGTGCCGGCGTCAGCCGCGACCAGGCCACGACATCCGGATCAACTCCCTCGACGTCCATGCCCATCATCCTACCCGCAGTTCCCGATTTGTCATGCGCGCGGGTACGGCAGAGCACCGCCGGAGTCGCGGCGCCACTGCCACCAGACGTGCAGAAAGTGTTGCGATGGCGCTAAGGTTTTCGCGGTAACGGCCGATACGAGTAATTGCGCCTCCTGCGGGGGTATTTCCGGCTCCCCGGTGGCGAGGGCGAAGGTTCGCACAGCATGCGCGTGGCGATGGCAGAGAGTATCTGGCGTTGGGGCTACGCCCGAAACGTTTTCGCCTGTTCCCTCGCGGAACGGTCCTTCCGCACGGTTCTGCTCCTGACCGTCATCGCGGTCTTCAACTTCTTCGATTTGGCCTTCACGCATTCCCAGCTTTCGCGCGGGAACTTCGCGGAAGCAAATGCGCTGGCGGCCGCGGTCGCGCCGGGCGCGGCCGAGATGATCGCGTACAAAACGGTGCTCTTCGGAGTGGGGGCGTCCCTCCTCTATCGCCTCCGGCGGCGCTGGGAGTCGGAGGCGGGGCTGTGGCTGCTCGCCACGTTCTACGCGGGCCTGATGGTCTGGTGGCTGGCGTACCTCGATGTCGCCGAGCTCTGTATCGGGGACCCGGCGGTATGCGCCCCGTTGGTCACATATTAGCGCGGTCCCACGTGGAGCGTCGCGCGTGTCGAACGGGGCCTGGGCCCGTCGCTTGCGCTCCGGGCTCTGATTGCCACGCCGCATCCCCTAGGCGACCGTGATCTCCTTGCTCAGGTACACGTCCTGGATCGCGTTGAGCAGCTTAATGCCCTCGGCCATCGGCTTCTGGAACGCTTTGCGGCCCGAGATCACGCCTTGGCCGCCCGCCCGCTTGTTCACGACGGAGGTGATGACCGCGTCCTGCAGGTCACTCGCGCCTTTGCTCTCGCCGCCGGAGTTGACCAGGCCCACGCGGCCCATGTAGCAGCCGGCGACCTGGTAGCGGCACAGGTCGATGGGGTGGTCGCTGGTGAGCTTCTCATAGACCAGCTTGCTCGTCTTGCCGAACTTGAGGGCGTTGTAGCCGCCGTTGTTGGTGGCCTGCTTCTGCTTGATGAGGTCGGCCTGGAGCGTCACGCCCAGGTGGTTGGCCTGGTTGGTCAGGTCGGCCGCGGTCGAGTAATCCACGCCGCCCTGCTTGAACGCGTCGTTGCGGAGATAGCACCAGAGCACGGTGAACATGCCCAGCTCGTGTGCGGTCTGGAAGGCCTGGGCGACCTCCTCGATCTGGTGGGCCGATTCCTCGGAGCCGAAGTAGATCGTGGCCCCGACCGCGACGGCGCCCATGTCCCAGGCCTGCTCGACCAGGCCGAACATGCGCTGGTCGTAGCGGTTGGGGTAGGTGAGCAGGTCGTTGTGGTTGATCTTGACGAGCATGGGGATCTTGTGGGCGTACTTGCGCGACACGATGCCGAGCACGCCGAACGTGCTGGCGACGGCGTTGCAGCCGCCTTCGAGCGCGAGCTTGACGATGTTCTCGGGGTCGAAGTAGGCGGGGTTCGGGGCGAAGGACGCGCCGGCACTGTGCTCGATGCCCTGGTCGACGGGCAGGATCGAAAGATAGCCGGTGCCCGAGAGCCGGCCGTGCTTGTACATCCAGGCCAGGCGGTTGAGCACGCGGTTGTTCCGGTCGGACAGGGCGAACACGCGGTCGAGAAAGTCCGGCCCGGGCAGGGTCAGGCTTTCCTGCGGGATGGTCGCACAACGGTGGTCCAGCAGAGACTTCGCCTTGTCGCCGAGATTCTTCAGAACGTTTTCGTACATGACCTTTCCTCCAGGTTTTCCGGATCAGCCTGCGCGGGCCTCGGCCGATGCCGCGGCCCGGCCGGCGTGCGGCGCGTCCGCGCGCGGCGTTGACGCCGTGTGGGTATTCTAAGCAGCGTGCCGGGCCGTTGCCATTGTCTCTATCGGCGGCCGGGCCGGCGCCGCTCAAACCGAGCCCGAAGCGCGAGCGACGGGCCCCGTCCGCCGCGGCGGACATACCCGCTGGTGCGAGACGCCGCAGGCGAAGCGCAGCGCTAATCCCTTCTCGCACCCGATCCGGCGGGAATCCCTTCCCGCGTATAACTGGATTGGAATCCGGCCGTCCCAGGCGCGAGATGGGCACCTTGCACGAGCGATCAGTGGCCTGACCGAGCCGCGCTGCCCCGAATGCGGTCAGCCGTTCACGCAACCCGCCGTAGCGGCCGACCCCAGCCTGCCCGCCTTGGCGGGTGTCGGCCGTTGAAGGCCACGGCGCGTTCTACGGCCGGGACGGAGCCCGGCCGCTACGTTGGGGTGGGTAGCGCCCAGCCTACGCGGCGTCGATCAGGGCCAGCTTCAGGCCGAGCATCTTCTTGAGGGCGGGGATGCGTGGCTGGCCGTAGTGGTCAGGGGAGAGACAGGGAATACGTTCTCCCCTTTTTGGTGCGAACTATCGCGCCATGGTCGTCAGCGAAATACATCGCGTACTGAACGGCCTCTCTCTGGAAGCTGCCCAGCACCTTGTACAGCTCAGTTTGAAGGATGCCGGGCTGTTCTTTGATCTTCGCGATCGCGGCGTCCCGGATCGCCTGGTAGAGCGGGTCGGTTCTTACGAAATCGCTCTGCTCCCGCCTGGCATCCTCCAGCTCGCGCTCCAGTTGTCCGGCCGTGTTAATATTTTGTTGCCTGACAGATTCGACCCATTTGAAATACGATAATCGCGCGCCGTCGTAGTCCCCGTGTGCCCGGTACCGGCGGGCTGCCTCACGGTGGAACTCGATTACTGCTGTTCTGTCTGGGAACTGCATCGACGGTTTCCTCAAGGACAAAAACCCGTCTCACACTTCCCGATTTCGTAATCCGGCGCTGTCCGGAACAGGACGCACGACAAAAGTCCTATCCCCGACGCCCACGTGCGTACGAGTGGCAGCGGTCGTTCAGATACGTTCCTCTTCGACCTTCACAAAAACCTCGCCTGATTCGCTATACGGAATGGAGATCACCACTCGTTTGCCGTCGCCCGTGCGCGCCTCGATCACCATTGAACGAGGCGGGACTCCCCAATCGTCCGTCACCATCCCGTGGATCAACTGCTTGCCAGTCTCGTACCCAGGATCGTACTCGCCGCCGTCGACGAGCGGGAAATAAATCCTCAGGTTCTTCATGTGCTCTCCAGTCGGAAATGGCACCTGATGCGCGCGGCCAACGGCCGGGGACCGGCCATCGGCAGCGCCCGGTTCGCTGCACTGCGCGGTTGGCCGAGCGCGGCCTGGGGTCGGCTCATGGCGGGCTTTCGAGCTGCGCCGCTAGGGGCAGATTGGATTGGTTAATCGAGTAACAGAGCCGGATAGCGTATACTTGGAGTCTCGTGGCCTCGGTCGTCAGCTCCTCGAAGTCTGCCGGTCGCAACGCCCTCTCGCGGACGGTACGACCCTTGTCGCGTTCTCGGTTAAAGCTCAAGGCGTACGCGATGCGCTCAATTCCTCCCTGGTCGTTTTGAATACCCAGGGTCCAAGCTGCGTGGAGCAACGCGTTGCGCTCGCCGCGTAGATTGTCGACCCGTACCAGGATGGGTTTGAGCGCTGCTATGCCATCGAGATCGGAAGGGCGGAACTCTGCGTACATCGCCCCGACGAGTTCTATCAACTGCCTTGCGCTCGTCCGGGCGAGCACAACATCAGCGAGGGACTGGTTCTTGAGGCCGCTCCGCTCCAACATCAGTCGACACGCGTTCCGCAGTTCGCCGAAGACGAGCTCGAATGCCACAGCGAAGCGGCCGATCGCCTCGTGAAGGGCGCGCCTCGTCTCCACCTCCTCGGGACTACGGAACGGTGACTCTTCCATCCTCTAACGACTTGCCCAACGTTGTGTGAGCTGAAGCGCCCTCGGGGCTACGAACGCCGGCTCCTGCACTGCCGGGACCCATTCCGGCTGAACAGCGTTTTCGACCGACTTGGTCAGGACACAGGCAGGATAAGGTGAACCGCGTGCACCGACAAGGGTGCGTTGGGTCGGCGCGCGGGCCTGCGCGTTCGTCACGCCGCGTCGATCAGTGCCAGCTTCTGGCCAAACATCTTCTTGAGGGCGGGGATGAGCGGCTGGTGCTCGGACTGCGTGAGCGTCGGGTCTTTGGCGACGATGTCGAACGCGTCCTGCCGGGCCTTTTCCAGCAGCGCGAAATCATCGACGATGCTGGCCACGTGCAGCTCCGGCAGGCCGTGCTGCCGCGTGCCGAAAAGCTGGCCGGGGCCGCGCTGCCGCAAGTCCGCTTCGGCGATCTGGAAGCCGTCGGTCGTCTGAGCCATGACCTCCAGCCGCTCGGCGGCTTTCTCGCCGCGGCCATGCGCGATCAAGACGCATAGGCTGTCCTTGCTGCCGCGCCCGACCCGGCCGCGGAGCTGGTGCAACTGCGAAAGCCCGTACCGCTCGGCGTGCTCCACGATCATGATCGTGGCGTTCGGGACATCGACGCCGACTTCGACCACGGTCGTCGCAACGACGGCGTGTGATCGGCCGGCGGCAAACGCCTCGATCGCAGCCAGCTTTTCAGCCGACCTGAGCGAACCGTGGAGCAGCCCCATATTCAGTCCGCGCCAGGGGCCGTCGGACAGGCGCCGGTACGCTTCGGTGACCGCGGTGAGGCCGGCGGCACCGGGCCCCTCGCTTGCGCTCAGGGCTCGGACGGGCGCCTCTGGCTTCTGCGTGGCTTCTTCCCGGCCGATCAGTGGGCAGACCACGTACGCCTGCTCGCCTTTCTCCAGCCGCTGCCGCACGTAGCCCATCACCGTTTCCCACTGCTTGCCCGTCACGACCTTGGTGATGATCCGGCCGCGGCCGGGCGGCGGCTGCTTGATGAGCGATACGTCCAGATCACCGAACACCGTCATCGCCAGCGTGCGCGGGATCGGCGTCGCGGTCATGACCAGGTAATGCGGCATCGGGCCCTTCGTGCGAAACTCGTGCCGTTGCAATACGCCGAACTTGTGCTGCTCATCGACGATCACGACGGCCAGATGATTGAACGCCACGTCCTTCTGGATCAGGGCCTGCGTGCCGACGACCAGGTCGATCTCGCCGCGCTCGATCGCCGCCAGCGTCTCCGTCCGCTCCTTCTTGCCGAGCTTGCCGCGCAAGAGCACGTACCGGACACGGCTGTCGCGCAGGTAATGGTCGATGTTGGTGAAATGCTGGTGGGCGAGAATCTCCGTCGGGGCCATGATCGCGGCCTGCTTACCGTTGGCGACGGCGATCAGGCAGGCGTACAGGGCGACCACCGTCTTGCCGCTGCCGACGTCGCCATGCAAGAGCCGGGTCATCGGCCGGCCACCCTGCAAATCGCGGGCGATTTCGGCCACTGCCTGGTCCTGCGACGGCGTCAACGTGAACGGGAAGCGGGCCCGGATGCGGGCTTCGATCTCCGGCGTGACGTGCAGCTTCTGGCCGGCTTGCAACGCCAGCCGCTTCCGCCGCCGCAGGGCCATCGCGAGCTCCATCAGCAGGAACTCCTCGTACGCCAGGCGCGTGCGGGCCCGCGTCAGCTCCGCGTCGCTGGTCGGGCAGTGCATGTGGCGGATCGCCTGCTCGCGGGAGGGCAGCTTGTGCTTCGCCAGCAGCCGCGGCGGCAGCGCCTCGTCGGCCGGCAGGTGGGACTGCGCGAGGACCGTGAGGACCGCCCGGCGGATCAGCGGGGACTTGATGGTCTCATTGCCCCGATAGACGCCGAGGCGTTTGGGCCCGGCCGGCTGCGACAACAACACCGCGCCGGGCTCGAACACCTGGACGCGGGGATGGACCAGCTCGGGGAGCCCGTCAAAGAGCTGCACGCGGCCGGTGGCGACGACCGTTGCGCCGCGAAACAGGCCGCGGCCGCCAAAGCGCTGGTCGAACCAGCGCAGCACGCAGGTGCCGGTGCCGTCGTCGATTTCGCAGCGCAGGGCCGGCCGGCGCCCGCCGATCTCCACGACCTCCCCGCGGACCGTGACATTGGCCCCGGGTACGAGGTCCTCGATGGCGACGTCGCCGCGGTCGGATTCGTGGCGGAACGGGAAGTACTCGAGCAGGTCGCCGACCGTGCGGATGCCGAGCGTCGCGAACCACTCGGCCCGCGTGGGCCCGATCCCTTTAACGTACTGGATCGGGCTGTCGCTGCGCAGGGCAACCATGGTTAGGTGCTCACACAGCCGGGGGCGGCTGTGCCACCGTGGAGCGCGACCGGGCCGCCGCCGGCTACGGGATCGTTAGCTCCGCGCCGGTCGGAATCTTGTTCTTGTCCGGGTAGCGGTCCTTGTTGGCTTCGTAGATCTTCTTCCACTTGCTCTGGTCGCCGTAGTACTTGCGCGCCAGGGCAAAGTAGGTGTCGCCCTTCTGGACCGTGTGCTTGCGCCCTCCGGCCGACGCCTTGTTGGAGATCAGTTTCGTTTCTTTCCCGCCCACGCCGGTGCCGGTGTCCTGCGGCTTGCCGACGGCGCCGGACGCGAACGGATCAGTCGCGTACGGGTCGGTGCCGGCGGGCGGCGTGTCCATTTGCGTCAGCGATTTGTCCGGCGGGGGCTGCGCCGTGACCTCGGCCGGCTTCTGCTGACAGGCGGTTGCGAACAATACAGCGGCGCTCATGATTCCCAGATGCCAGAGCTTCATCAAGTGCCTCCTTGCGAACGACTGGCGGTTAATCGACTAGTGCGCATCAAACCCGAAGCGTCCGGCTTTGTAAAGCAGCGTGCCCGCCGGTTCGTTCCGCGCCGCCGGGGGATGTAGCGGCCGGGCTCCGTCCCGGCCGTGAATGGACCAGTGGCCTTCCACGGCCGGGACGGAGCCCAGCCGCTACAGCGGCGACGTTGTCCGCGGTGGCCCCGTCCGTCTATAATCGCCGTCATGCGGCGGTAGGAGCGAGCGGGACGCTGACGCGGTCATGTCGGCGTGCGTCCCGCGCAGGACCACGGATGGCGACTCGAACGGTACACCCCTGTGCGCACCGGGCGGCCATCGAGGCGTTGGCCCAGGACGAGCTCAGCGGCGCCGAGCGGGACCAGGCCGAACGGCACCTGGAGCGCTGCGAGCCGTGCCGGACCCACTTCCGGCAGCAAACCGTCTATCGTTTCCCACGGATTCGGAACTACACGATCGTGGCGGAGCTGGGCCGCGGCGGGTTCGGCGTCGTCTACAAGGCGTTGCACCACAGCAAGGAGCGGTGGGAGGCGCTGAAGCTGTTATTCGGAAAGACCGCGCAGCGCACGGCCTACTTCGAGAACGAGGTGCGGCTCATCGCCAAGCTGCGGCACCCCAACATCGCCACGCTCTACGAGGCCAACCTGCACACTACCCCGCTGTGCTACGCGATGGAATTCGTGCAGGGGCAGCAACTCGATGATTACTTCCGTTGTCACGAGGTCTCGCTGGAGCAGCGGATCGAGCTGGTCAAGGCGGTGGCCGCCGCGGTGGGCTATGCGCACCACCAGGGTGTCATCCATCGGGACCTGAAGCCGCAGAACATCCTCATTGATCCACAGGGGCAGCCGCGCATCGTGGACTTCGGGATCGCCAAACGCCTGGTTGTCGAGACCGCAGAGGACGAGCCCGCGGACGCCGCGCCGCATTCGCCGGAAGGCGCCTTGGGCACTTACGGGTATATCGCGCCGGAGCAACTGGCTGGTCAAAGCGTGGACTCGCGGGCGGATGTTTACAGTCTCGGGGCGCTGCTCTTTCACCTGATCACCGGACAGCGGGCCCGCTTCGCGCCGCAGGCCGACCGCCTGCGCGAGGTGCTCCACGAGCGTAAGGTGAGCCGGGCCGACGACCTGGCGGCGATCATCGCCTGCTGCGTGCGGCCAGCGCCGGAACAGCGCTACCCGACGTGCGAGGCCCTGGTCCAGGACCTGGACAACTACCTCGCCGGAGAGGCGATCCTGGCCCGCGGCCCCTCTACGCCGGGGTACCGTGTCGCGCGGGTCGCGGCACTTGTGCTGCGTAATCACCCGCTGCCCGTGCAGGTGGTGGCGGTGCTGCTGGTCGCGTGCCTGATGGTCCTCATCTTCTGGCTCAACGGGGCCCAATGGCTGTCTGTCGGCAGCGGCCGCGGCGACGTGGCGCTGGTGGCGGTTACGTCAGATACCCTCGGGGCACTGCGCGCGGGGCGGATCGGAAGCGACTGCCCCGGGCTGGATGCGGCCAATCCCAAGAGCTATCGCCTGCTGTATGGCCGGCTGATGGAGAAGTTGGCGGATGCGCAGCCCAGCGTCGTCGTCTGGGACTATTACTTTCCCGATTGCCAGCCGGCCTTCGATGCGGGATTCCTGCGCGGCGTTCAGGCCGTGCAAGCCCCGGTCATCGTCGGGAACCACACTCCGGACCTGAACGCCGAGCCGGTCCTCTGTCCGGACTACCGCGCCGCCATCCATGGTTGGGGCACTATTTCCGGCACGCAGCCGGGCAGGCTGGAGCAGGACGTGTATGTCCCGTTGGCGGTGCAGCGGGCGCTCAATCCGCCGGTTCCGTCGCTGGCGCTCGCCGCCTATGCGGCCGCCCGGCACCCCGACTGCGACGTGGAAATCCGCGTACACGCGGGGCGGCTCGACCTGCACTACCGGAAACGTCAGGTGGCGGGCGAATCGCGGTGGCCATACCCCGCGGAGCCCATTCCGATCCTCAAGGCGGAGGTGGCCGGCACCCACCCGCCGGGATTGGAGCCCAACGACCGGTGCTCGTTTGCGCGGTTCTCCGTCGAGACGGTGCCGGACTGGGTCAAGAACGCGATCCCCTTCGAGGCGGTCCTGGCGGCGGACGGGGCGCAGCTCCGCCACTGGTTCGCTGGCCGCGCCGTCCTGATCGGGCAGATGGTCGCGGGGCAGGATCAGCACCAGTTGACCTCAGGAGAATTGGTTTTCGGTTGCCAGGTGCAGGCGATGGTGTTGAAAGACCTGTTCAGCGGGACCCAGTTCTACCCGTTCACCGGGCCAAAGCTGGTGCTGCTGGTGGGGATTTGTTGCGTGTCGGCAGCGCTCCTGGTACACCTGCCGAAGGTACGGAAAACGTGGCCGATCGGCGCCCTGAACGTCGCCGCGGTCACGGTCTTCTTCGCAACGCTGGCGGCGGCCTTGGTGGTGTCACCGGTGGTGGAGCAACAGTGGGCGGTCGGGATCGCCGTGGCGGTCTGTGCCCTTCTGGCGAGCGGCGCGATCAGCCTACTCATACGCTTGTCGCACCAACGTCAGTTGCACTTGGTGCCGGAGCAGGTCTGGTCGGCGGACGGCACCACGGCCTCGACGACGGTGTTGGCCGGGTCGGCGCGCGAGTAGCTCGTTTGGGGGATACCATTCCCGGCGGGGCGGCCGGCGAGTGCCGGGTGCCGGTCTGTGCTGCGATGCTTTGTCCGCCAGCGGCGCTGCGAGGTTCGGCGTGGAGCGCCGTCGCGGATGGACGAATTGAGGGCTCAGCCCCAGCAGACGGGGCTGGCGTCGTCTACGCGGTCCAGTTGGGTTCCATAGACCAGACCGCCAAGACGGCAAACAGGGTGCCAGCGAGAACCCACAGGCCGTCGGCGATGTAGGTACTCCACTGGAGTTCCGCGCGGGTGAATGACTCGGGTGATGCCCAAGGTGGCATCGCTAGCCCTCAACGCCAAGCGGAATCAGATAGGAGATCAGCGATACGAGTTGGAAGAACCACATGAACATGGCAGGCACCTCGGGCGTCGCCAAATGGCCCGAAACCGCTCACGCATGCCTGGTTCGCACCGAACGGGGCATGCCACGTCGGGCCTTGCCCAGTCCCCCGAGACCGGTTACGCATGCCGCCTTCCCACCCCGGAGCCCAGATCTGCTCGCGCCACTCACTTGGAGTAACGCCGGTCTGACGCATTGGTAGGATCGGCAAGTTGAGAACTGATCTTTAAGTGAAGTTGGGTAATATCTCATGGTAGCGCAATTCATGCGCCAGCCATGTTTGTTCGCGTAACACCTGTAAAGTACGAAGCTTATGACGCGACGCCGCGCAGCACGCTACTGAGATCCCGGCGTCGAAGCAAGCCGCAGCGCACGTTTGAGAATTTTTCCCGTCGGGCCGCGTGGCAACTCCAGGGCAACGTGGATTTGTCGCGGAACCTTGTACGCCGCCAGCCGTTCGCGACAGAAGGTGCGCAGCTCGGCCTCGGTCGGCACCGGCGCACCCGGAGCCGGAATCACGAACGCGACCGGCAGTTCCCCGCGGATGTCGTCGCGCACGCCGATGACGGCGGCCTCGGCGATGGCGGGGTGATCGACCAGGACGCTCTCGATCTCGAACGGGAAGACGTTTTCGCCGCCCACGATCATCATCTCTTTCGCGCGCCCGGTGATGTGGACAAAGCCGTCGGCATCCACGTGCCCGATGTCGCCGGTGAACAGGGCGCCGGCGCGGACCGTGGCCGCGGTCTGCTCCGGCTTGTTCAAATAACCCTGCATCACGCAGTGCCCGCGGACAACGAGCTCGCCGTCGTCCCCGGCCGGCAGCGCGCGGCCCTCATAATCCACGGCGGCCACCGAGATCCCCGGCAGCGGCCGGCCGACCGAGCCCAGCCGATGCGCCCGCGGCGTGTTCAGGCTCACGACCGGCGAAGCCTCGGTCATGCCGTAGCCCTCGTAAACGCGCTTGCCGTACCGTTGCTCAAAGGCCTGCGCGACTTTCATGGAGAGCGGCTCGCCGCCGCTGACGGGGTGGGTGATGGACGCGAACTGCTCGGGCCGGGCGTCCTTCATGGCGAGCAGCGCGCCGAACATGCTCGCAATGGTGATGAACACGGAGACCCGCTTCTCGGCGATCGTGCTGACGACGGCGACGGGACTGAAGCGCGGCAAGTAATAGACGGTGGCGCCCATCAGGAGCGGGATGACCGTGTTGGCCGTCAGACCGAAGGCATGGAACTGCGGCAGCAGGCTCAGGAAGACCTGGTCCGGGCTGAGGTCGGCCGCTTCGATGCAGGCGCGCACGTTCTGCACGAGGTTGTCGAACGTCAGGCAGACGCCTTTCGGATCGCCGGAGGTGCCGGACGTGTAGATCACCGTGGCGACGTCCTGGGCGGCCGCCGCGGGCGCCGTGCCCGCCGCTGGGGATAGTGTCTCGCCATTGAGCGGCAACAGCTTGAGACCCGCGGCTGCGACGGCGGGGGCAAAACGGTCGATCGCGGCGATCAGGTCGAGCCCGGCGTCGTTGACAATCTTGCCGAGCTCGCCGGGTGCAAGCATGAAGTTCAGCGGGACCGGCACCTTGCCGGCATACCAGCAGGCGTAGACCGCCGCGGCACAGGCGGTGGACGTGGGCGCCAGGATTCCGACGCGCGGGCCGCGGGCCTGCCCGGCGATGCGGGCCCCCAGCCCGCACGCGACGGCCCGGAAGCCGCGGTAGTCGAGTGACAGGGTCTGGTCGCAGGCCGCCAGGTGCTGAGCGCGGTCGGCGGAGTTCTTGTCGAGCAAGTCGAGCAGCGGGTGCATCGTCGGTCTTCTCCTTGGTGACTGGTGCGACCGCGCGGCCATTGTCGCCGGAGCCTGCCGGCGCGCCGAGCGCGGCGCGCACCGATTCCGCAATCTCGCTGGCGGGCGGTACAATGTCTCCGGAGCCTGACGGAGTGCCAGCCATGAATCGTAGAAGCGCGGGGCAATGGTGTCTGCTCGCCAGCATCGTCGCGGGGATTCTTGCCGGTGCGCCGGCGGCCGGGCAGGAAAGCTCAAAAGTCCGCCCGGCCTATTGTGCCGGCAGTTGGTACCCGGCCGAACCCGCCGCGCTGAGCAAGGATGTTGACGACCTGCTCGCGAAGGCAACGCCGCCAACAGTGTCCGGCAAGCCGGTCGCGCTCATCTGCCCGCACGCGGGGTACCGCTACAGCGCGCCAGTGGCGGCGGCAGCGTATGCGAGCCTGCGCGGGCAGACATACAGGCGGGTGATCGTGCTCGCGTTCACGCACCGCAGCGGTGGGTATCGCGGCGTCGACGTGCCGAAGGAGCTGACCGCGTACGCGACGCCGTTGGGCGAGGTGCCGCTGGACCGGAAGGTCTGCGATCAGCTTCTGAACAACCCGGTATTCGCCTCCCACCCGGGCATAGACGGGGGCGAGCATTCGCTGGAGTTGCAGCTTCCGTTCTTGCAGCGCGTGCTGAAGGACTTCGCACTGGTGCCGCTGCTGGTGGGCCAGATGTCGGATCGCGACTACACGGCCGCCGCCCAGGCACTGCTGCCGTACCTTGACGACGACACGCTGCTGGTGGCCAGCAGCGATTGCACGCACTACGGGCCGAACTTCGATTACGTGCCGTTCAAGGACGACGTGGAGAACAAGCTGCGCGACCTGGCTGAGAAGGCGGCGGCCACGCTGCTGCGCTGCGACTATGACGGCTTTGTGGATCACCTAGCCAAGACCGGGGACACGATCTGCGGCCGTGGGCCGATCTCGCTCCTGCTGCGCACGCTGGCCATGAAGGGCGGGGCCCAGGCCGTGCGGGCGGCGTTCGATACTTCGGGCCACATTACCGGGGATTGGAGCAGCAGCGTGACGTATCAGTCGTTCATATTCACCCGGCGGTCCGGAACGCTCGGCGAGGCCGAGCGCAGCGCGCTGTTGCGACTGGCGCGCCAGACCGTGGCCGCTTTCCTGAAGCGTGAGCCCGCGCCGCAGGTGGAGGCCGACAAGCTGCCGGCGGCCGTGCGCAACGACGGGGCGTGCTTTGTGACGCTGGAGAACCACGGCCAGCTTCGCGGGTGCATCGGCAACATGGTGGCCCGCGGGCCGCTCTACCAGGCCGTGATCGACAACGCCACTGCCGCGTGCCAGGACCATCGGTTCGTGGACAATCCGGTCACCGCCAAGGAGTTGGACCAGCTCCATATTGAGATCAGCTACTTGACGCCGATGAAGCGGATCAACAGCCCAGACGAGATTGTCGTCGGCCGGCACGGGCTACTGATCACGCTCGACGGGCAGCGCGGCGTGCTGCTGCCGCAGGTGGCGTACGAGCGGGGCTGGACCCGCCTGGAGTTTCTCGGCGAAGTGTGCCGCAAGGCCGGTCTGCCGATGGACGCCTGGAAACGACCTGAGGCGCAGATAGACTCCTTTGAGGCAGAGGTTTTTGGCGAGCCGGAAAAGTAGCGGCCGACCTCCGCGTTGGCCGTCGAAGCCAAGAGAATCCTCATGTTGCAACCCACCACGCGTCGTCAGTTTCTTACCCGTCTGGGCGGTGTGGCCGCGGGGGCGGCCCTGGGCGTGGACCGCTTGCTGGCCGTCGTCGACGACCCTGAGCGGGCCCGGCCGCGCGTCGTCATCGCGCGGGACGAGGCGCTGACCCGCGGGACGCCCGATGAACATGGCGCGCTGCTGCAAAAGCTGCTCGCCGCCGCCGTGCAGAAGCTGACCGATACGCCGGACGCGGCCGCGGCGTGGCGGCAGCTTTTCAAGCCGAAGGACCGCGTCGGCATCAAGGTCAACACGCTGGGGCTGACGACCCAGCCGGTGGTGGTCGATGCGATTGTCGCCGGTCTGCGGCTGGCGGGCATGCCGGCCGAGAACATCATCATCTGGGACCGTTTCGACGTGGAGCTGAGCAAGGCCGGCTTCAAGCTCAACAAGTCCGGCAGCGGCGTGCAGTGCCGCGGGACGGACGCGGAGCGCATCGGCAGCGGGTACCAGGACAAGGTCGAGACGAGCGGCCAGATCGGGTCGTCGTTCTCCAAGATCGTCGCTGAGGACGTCGATGTGCTGATTTCCGTGCCCGTGCTCAAAGACCACAACTTGGCCGGCGTGACGCTGGGGATGAAGAACTTCTACGGTGCGATCCACAATCCCAACAAGTACCATGACCAGAACTGCGACCCGTATATTGTAGACGTGGTGTCGCACCGCTACGTTGCGAAGAAGTGGCGGCTGACGATCTGCGATGGTGTACGGGCCCAGTACAACGCCGGCCCGGCGGCCCATCCGGGCTTTGCCTGGCCGTTCGGCGGGCTGCTCGTGGGACGGGACTTTGTGGCGGTGGACGCGGTGGCGGCGGACCTGCTCGACGCGCGGCGACAGGAGGCCGGGCTGAAGTCCCTGGCAGACGAGGACCGGCCGCCCAAGTACATCGCCACCGCCGCGGCCCGCGGGCTCGGCGAGGCGGACCTGCGCAAGATCGAGCGGATCGAGGTGTAGTGTGGACAACCTCGCCAATGTCTTCGCGTGTCCGTCGCGGCGCGACGTGATGCGGTGGGGATTGGCTTGCGGAGCCTGTGCGCTCGGCGCGGGGCGCGTGCTGCGGGCCCAGGACGCCGCCGGCGCGATCGAATTGCCCGGCCCGAAGCTCACCGGTCTGGCCCGGCATGCGGCCCTGTTCTGGGACGAGCGGCCGGACCGTAGAGTCAAGTGCCGGCTGTGCCCGCGCGAGTGCGAGGTGGCGGACGTCGAGCGCGGGTACTGTGGTGTACGCGAGAACCAGGGCGGGAAATACCAGACTCTGGTGTACGGGGCGCTATGCTCGGCCAACGTAGACCCCATCGAGAAGAAGCCGCTGTTCCATTATCTGCCGGGTACGCAGGCATTCTCCGTCGCGACCGCGGGCTGCAACATCGAGTGCAAGTTCTGCCAGAACTGGCAGATCAGCCAGTATCGCCCGGAACAAGTAGAGAGCACGCTCGTGCCCCCGGCGCAGCTTGTCGCCGCGTGCAAGTCGCGCCAGTGTCCGACGATCGCCTACACGTACTCCGAGCCCGTCATCTTCTACGAGTACATGCACGATACGGCCGCCCTGGGCCGTGCGCAGGGCGTCGGCAGCGTGATGATCTCCAACGGCTATATCCAGGAGAAGCCGCTGCGCCAGCTTTGCCGGCAGCTCACGGGCGTCAAGATCGATTTTAAGGCGTTTACCGAGAAGTTCTACCAGGAGATGTGCGCGGCGCGGCTCAAGCCGGTCATGTCTACACTAGAGACGCTCAAGGACATTGGTATATGGTTTGAGCTCGTGGTGTTGATTGTCCCGACGCTCAACGACTCGCTGGATGAAATCAAGCACATGGGTGAATGGGTCGTCAAGACTCTCGGCCCGGATGTGCCGATGCACTTTACTCGTTTTCATCCGACTTATAGGGTCACGAACCTTCCGCAAACGCCGGTCGCGACGCTGGAACGCTGCCGGCAGATCGCGCTGGACGCGGGGGTGCACTACGTATATGCCGGTAACGTGCCGATGCACCCTGGTGAGAATACGTATTGTCACAACTGCAAGACCGAGCTGATTCGCCGGATCGGCTTCCAGGTGGCCTCGAACCAGCTCAAGGACGGCAAGTGCCCGAAGTGCAATACGGCGATTGCGGGCGTATGGTCGCAGGAGCAGGCCCTGGGGTTCAAGCCGCGCGCGTAGGGTGTGGTCTTTGCATGTGCCCGGACCGTTAGGCGCCGCGGTGGATCCGAATCGCCTCGGGGGTGATAACCACGATGGCGCCAGCGACCGACTCCAGGTCTACACCGGCGAGGAACCGTTGCGTCAGACGGATGTAGCCGGCGCGACTCTCCCGCGGCAGGCGCAGCAGGACGACGCCGGCATGAGTGCCGGGTGGATGGAGACGTGCGTCGGCGAAACCCTTGTCCGCGGTGAACAGGCAGTATCCCTCGTGCTGAACTGCCGCCCACAGGAGTTCGTCGGACGCGCCTCCGAATCCCTGCTGGACGACGGTCCGGGCCTTGTATCCGGCACCGGAGAGGGTGGCTGCGACTTCCGTCGGCAAGTCCTCGTCCACCTTGATCCGAATGGGCATGCGGCGAGCCTATTTCGGGATCGGCACGAAGTCAAAGCGGTTGACGGCTTCGGCGGCGTACCAAAGGGCCGCCTGAATGTCCTCGTGCTTAAGTTGCGGATAGCTAGCCAGGATCTGCGCGAAAGTATCGCCTTCGGCGATGCTCCCGACGATGACGCTCACCGGCACGCGCGTGCCCGCGATGCATGGGTCGCCGTGGTGAATGGCCGGATCGATGGTGATGCGTTTACGCCAATCAGCGGCGGCTACCATAAGACACCTCCAGGCCAAGGCCTATTCTGTAGTGTAGCATGCCTTTCCCGATGCGACTGCGCCCTGAGCCGTCAGTGGGCCGGCGAAAACCGGCGGCCGAGGGCAAGCAGCCCTGCCGAGCAGACTTTCATGCCGGCTAGCAGCAAGGCCGCGGTCGCGGTGCCGAAGACCGGGACGAGCAGCAGGCCACACAGCAGGGCGCCCAGACAGGCGCCGGCGTGGTCGGCGCTGACCACGCTGCCCGCGGCAGCGGCGGCCTGGCCGGTAAGCTGACGTTGCAACTCGCCGGCCAGCGGAAATGCCGCTCCGCCGAGCACGCCGGTGAGGACCACCATGAGCGAGATGCACCATTCCACGAGGGTGAACGCGGCGGGGCTGCTCTGGAGTGAACCGAGCGCTGTGAGGACGAAGGGGACCGATAGGGCGAGCGCGGCGAGCAGCACATCGACGGCAACCAGGCGTTGCCAGGAACGCCGGACACCGAGGTCCGGCGCTACAGGGCGGCTGGCCAGCAGACACCCGAGCACCAAGCCGGCCATGAACAGGGCGATGATCCAGCCGATGCGCTGGTACACGTAGCCGTACAGGTTCTGAAAGGCGAAGAGCCACACGATGCTTAACGCCATCGTGACGAAACCCGTGGTCCCCACCGACAGGGTGATCGCACCTGCGGCCCAGCCGTCTCGCGAGCGACGCCGAATCCGGCATGCGAGCAGGGTGACTGCGCCGACCACGACGAGAAGCGACACGAGCGGCACGAGGCGGATCGACCGGAGCCACGCGATCAACCGGCTCTTGCCGGTCATGGCCTCCCACAGCGCCAGGCGCTGCAGGTAGAGCGTCGGCCGGAGGTCAGTGCTGACGACCGGGGCTTTTTCCGCAGCGAGATTGGCTGCCCGGCGGGCCAGCTTGTCCGGGGCCAGCCAGTCGGTGGCCCCCGCGAACCACGCTGGGTCGAAGAGCGCGGACTTTACGCCTCGCCGCAGGTAGCGCGCGGTCAACTCCGTGGGATCGGTCGACAGCAGTCTCGGCTGCGTGGCGACCAGCACCTGGGCGGGGTCGCCCCAGCCCACGATCACCTGCGGGAAGTGGCGTTGCAGCGTCGCGCGAAGCGACGCGAGATACTCCCGCGACAGTGGCGACAACTCGGCCGGTGCCGCGGCGGCGGTAAGGCACAGGACTGCGGGCGGAGTCATGGCCCGTCGCAGCTCGCCGTAGAACTCGGCGGTATAGAAGCGTGCCCGAAGTGCAGAAGTGGGCTCCGGCAGGCGGGCGATGACCAAGTCAAAGCAGTCCCGTTGCATCTTGAGGTAGTACCGGGCGTCGGCGTAGTGCACGGTCACGCGTGGATCGGCGAGCGCCCGCCGGTCCACCTCGGCCAGGTAGGGTTGCACGAGCCCGATCTGACGGGCATCGGGCTCGACGTAATCGACGTGCTCAACCGGGTGCAGGAGAATCTCCGCGATCAGCCCCTCGGCCCCGCCGCCGAGCACGAGCACGCGCCGCGGCTGCGGGTGCTCACACAACCAGAAGTGGGCCAGCGGCACGAACGTGTACGGGTCGGGGAAGTCGGCGGTCACCTGCCCATCGCAATACAGCGAGAATTGCCCGGCGCGCGAGCCGACGGCCAGGTTCTGGTACTTCGATTCGGCCTCGGCGACCAGCTCATAACCCGGCGCGACGTTTCGCCAACGACGTTCGATCAGGCGGCGATTCATGGCTTGGCCGCCGAAAATCGCGAGCAAGACAGCGCCGCAGGTGAGCAGCACCAACCAGCCGCCAGTCGGTACATGTCTCGGCGGTGTGGCCAGCAGCAGGCCCGTGGCGGCGGCACAGGTCAGCGCGCCGCAGAGGAGAGCGGTCTGGATCGGCGCCAGGTACTCGACCGCCCAGAAGGTGAACGCGGCCCCGCCGATCAGGCTGCCAAGCGATTCCAGGGCGTAGATCTGGCCAAACGTCAGGCAGGGCGTGCGGTCCGGACGGCCGGCGGCGCCGATGCAACACGCCAGGGGAAATGCCAGGCCGATCAGAGCGCTCGCGGGGGAGACGAAGAGGATTGCGGCCAGGGCAGTCTTGGGCAGCGGCAGAAGCTCGCCGGGGCCGATCCCCAGCCAGGCCCGCGCGCCGCGGAATACCCATAGCTCCACGCACGCAGCCAGGCTCAGCACGACGAGCACCATGACCAGCGGCAGCTCGGCCCGAGCGCGGACGAAAGCCGACCTGGCCGCGCGTCCGCCAACGGCTGCCCCGACGGCGACGCCCAGGAGCCAGGCAAAAAGGACCACTCCCCAGGCGAACTCGCTGCCATGCATGAGCACGGTCGCTTCGCGGAGGAGCAGCGACTGCGTCACGATGGCCTGGGCGCCCCACGCGAGGACGAGCGCACCGAGCGACGCCCGTCGCCGGTCAAAGCGGTGGGGCACTTGGGGTGAATCAGCAACGGACATCACGCGGTTCCTCGTCCAGGCCAGATACGCCGGTATGATAGTAAGCTGCGAGTCAGCGGAGATGTCGGATGCCCACGTTTTTGGGGCGGAGATACGCCCGGCCACCAGAAGCGGTTGGCTGCACAGAGAAAGCCGTGGGGGCGTTCATTCTCCTGCTCATGGCGGGCATCGTGGTAGCATTGGGCATCCATGTAGCGACGAATCGGGATTACCTGTTCGCCGTCGATGAGCGCGGCGAAGCTCGCCCCGAGGAACCGGCGTCCGTATTCCCCGAGCCCGGACTCGAAGGCTGGCTTCCGCCAGCGCGGGGCGAGCACTTCAGCGCAGACGACCTATACGTGAAAATCGATGGCCGGGCGGACGCGTACCTGGGGTTTCACGTCGTGGGGCTGACCTTCGGCACGTATGCCCACGCGAGCGACCCCGGTCGGACAGTGGATGTGTACTGGTACGACATGGGCACGCCGGCCAATGCGGAGGCCGTCTATCGCTCGGAGGAAGCGCCGGGTGCGACGGCCGTGCCGCTCGGCGCCGCCGGCTATCAGGTCGGCGGGGCCCTGTTTTTCTGGAAGGGTTCGAGCTACGTGCAGGTATTGCCGGCTCGACCGGGCGATGCGGATGCAGACGTCGTGCTGAGGATCGCGCAGCGCCTGGCGGAGCGTATTCCGTAGCGGCCGGGCTCCGTCCCGGCCGTAGCATGGCGATTGGTTCCCGTATGTCGGACAACATTCAACTGACTCGTCGCGAATGCTTGGTCCGTGGCGCGGGCGCGGTCGTGGCCACGGTGGCGGCAGCGGCGGGGGGATACCTGCTGTACGACTCAAGCGGCAGGCGTGGTCTTGTTGGCGACGCTGGCAAGACGCCGGTGCCACACACACTCAAGGACTTCTTTGCGGGCATAGATTTCCCCGCCGCCAGTCCGCGGATCAGCGTCGCGATGGGTGAAGAACCGCGCATCGAGTCAATGCTGCGGGCCGCCATCGGCGGACTCGATCCGTCCCTGGGAATGCGGCGGTTCATCCGCCCCGGCGACGTGGTGCTCATCAAGCCGAACGCGGGCTTTGACCGCCCGCCGTATCTCGGGGCGACCACGCACCCGGAAGTGTTGCGGGCTGTGATCCGGCTGTGCCGGGAGGCCGGGGCGCGCGAAGTGCTGGTCACGGACCATCCGATCGAATCGCCGGCGGCGTGTTTCGCGAAGTCGGGGATCGGGCCGGTGGTGGAGGCGGAAGGGGCCCGACTGATTGTGCCGCGCGAGGATCAGTTTGGACCGGTGCATTCCGGCGCCGGTCCGTTGGACCGCTGGCCGGTCTTCTATGAGCCCCTGGAGCGGGCGACGAAGCTTGTCGGCATTGCCCCGGTCAAAGACCACAACCTATGCAGCGCGTCGATGAATCTGAAGAACTGGTACGGCCTGCTCGGCGGCCGGCGAAACCAGCTTCACCAGGCCATCCACGAGGTGATCAGCGACCTCGCGCTGCTCTTTAGCCCGACGCTGGTCATCGCCGATGCGACGCGCGTCATGATGCGCAGCGGGCCCACCGGCGGCCGGCTCAGCGACGTCCGGCCCGGCGGTGAGCTAGGCCGGCCCGCGGTGGTCGCGGCAGTCGACCCAGTCGCCTGCGACGCCTGGTGTTACGAGAACCTGCTCGGCCGCGACGCGGCGCAGCTCGCTTATCTCGGCCGGGCGGTGGAGAAGATCCGCGCGGATGTGGCCAGTGGAGCGCAACGCTTTGGGAGCAGCGATTGGCACGCCTATGAGCACGAAGGGAAGATCATCCGAGCGAACGTATAGCCGCTCGCTGGTGCGAGAATTCGCTGGTGCGAGAATCCCTTCTCGCACCCACTGCAGCGGGAATCCTTTCCCGCGAGAGCTGATGAAGGATAAGGTGGCCGTATGGCCCGTTATCGCGCAAGTGAGTACCTCCCGTACTTCTGCACGATCACGGTCCTGGATTGGCTGCCGATCCTCGTCGAGGCACGGTACATCGACCCGGTCATCGACAGCTTGCGCTTTTCCCGCGAGCAAAAAGGGCTAGAGGTGTTCGCGTTTGTCGTCATGCCGAACCACGTGCACCTCATCGCGGCGGCTCGCGAGGACTTGCACGCGGTCATGCGGGACTTCAAGCGGTTCAGCTCGCGTACGATCCACGACCGCCTCAGGGAGGATGGCCGAGGCACTGTCCTCGGATGGCTCGCTGCGGCAACGCAGCGCGCGCGACGGGAGCAAGACGAGCTGGGCCTGTGGCAGGACGGTTTTCATCCCCAGGAGCTTGTCTCGCGCGGGCTGTTCGAGCAGAAGCTGAACTACCTGCACGCGAACCCGGTCCGCAAGGGCCTGGTGCGGTGCCCCGAGGACTGGTGGTATAGCTTGGCGGCGTGCTACGCCGGGCGGAAGGACGTGTGCATGGAGGTTGATTACCTTGACTTGTGAGCAGCCGCGCACACCCGGAGACGCACGAACGCCCGCCGGGGGTGCCGGAAAGGATTCCGGCGGGAGTGGGTGCGAGAAAGGATTCTCGCACCAGCGAATGAACCGCTTTCGCGATTCCTGGCGGAACTGGACGCGGATCACGACGGCCCGGGTCGTCGTGCAAGCCGTGACGTTCGGGCTGTTCCTGGCCTTCGTGCTCTTGACCACGTTCGCGAACCTGGACCGCTGGCCCGGGCTGCGCTTCTGGGTCAGCAAGGTCCTGGAGATCGACCCGCTTATCGCGCTCGCCACCGCGATCACGACGCACACGGTCTACAAAGGCCTTTTGTGGTCGCTGGTTATCCTGATTCCGACGCTGTTCCTGGGGCGGTTCTTCTGCAACTGGATTTGCCCATATGGAACGCTGCACCAGGTCGTCGGGTGGCTTTTCCCCGGTCGTAGCGTCGGCCCTCCCGGCGCGCCGGGACCAACGTCGAATGCCAAACAATCTTCGACGGCCGGCGAGCCGCCGGCCGCTACGGAGGCGCGGCTGCATGTCAATCGTTATCGCAACAGTCAGCGCGTCAAGTACTACATTCTTGTCGCCATGCTCGTCGCCGCGGCCTTTGGCACGCTGCAAATCGGGCTGCTTGATCCAATCTGCCTTGTCTACCGCTCTTTCACCGGCGCGGTGCTGCCGGCGGTGAGCATGTCGGCGCCGGGTTGGCTCGGCGAACAGCGCCTGCATCAGGGTGCGTGGCTGATCGGCTTGCTGCTGTTCGGCCTGGTGGCGGCGAACCTGGTCTACCCGCGGTTCTTCTGCCGGGTGCTTTGCCCGCTCGGGGCACTGCTCGGGTTGCTCAGCCGCTGGGCATGGTGGCAGATCGAGCGCGATCCGGGGAAATGCAATGGCTGCGATCAGTGCCGGCTGCACTGCGAAGGGGCCTGCGACCCGCACACGCGGCTCCGCAAGGCCGAGTGCGTGCTGTGCTTCAATTGCATCGAGGATTGCCCGGAAGGTGCGCTACGCTTTGCCCGCTTCCCGTCGAAACAGCACGAGGTAGCCGGGCCGGACCTTTCGCGGCGTCATGTCGTCTTCGCCGGCCTGACCGGGTTGCTGTTCTATCCGCTGGTGCGAACCACGGGCCGCGTTACCCGCGACTTTTCCAGCCGGCTCATTCGCCCGCCGGGCGCGGTCGAGGAACTCGAGTTTTTAGAGCGCTGCCTCAAGTGCGATCAGTGTGCTCGCGTGTGCCCGACGAACGTCATCCAGCCGGCGTGGTTCGAGGGCGGGCTGGAAGGTCTGTGGACGCCGGTGCTGAATTTCCGCATTGGGCACTGCCAGTTGCACTGTACGGCGTGCGGGCAGGTGTGCCCGACCGGGGCGATTCAGCGGGTCTCGGTGGCCGAAAAGCTGGGTTTGGCGGAGTTTGCGCAGCGCGGCCCGCTCCGGTTGGGGACGGCGCACGTGGACGTGGGGCGGTGTCTGCCGTACAGCGCCGGCATTGCCTGCCAGGTGTGCGAGGAAGTTTGCCCGACGAGCCCGAAGGCGATCCACACTGGCTGGCAAGCACGCCGGGGCTGGCGGGGCGGGCGAAGGGCAGCGCCCGGCGCCGCTGACGTGCCGCTGCCCGTCGTTGACATCGACTTGTGCATTGGCTGCGGCATTTGCGAGCGGGAGTGCCCGGTCGTCGGCGACCGGCGGGCGATCTACGTGACGGCGGAGGGGGAGACCCGGTCGCAGGCGCACCCCGAGCGCGACCGCAACCGGTCGGTGCGATTGCCGGTGTAGCGGCCGGCGGCTCGCCGGCCGTGGGAACACAGCCGAGGGCGGCTGTGCTACAAGCAAGGCGACCGGTTGGAAACCGGTCCCACAGACAAACTGGTCACCCAGACTTGTCGCGACGCGAGCCGGCCAGTAGCCTTACGCCCGCGTTCGGCGCGGTGGTTTTCACCGTAGCGAAGGCCGGTAGCGTAGGGTGATGTGATGGCGCCGGCCGCCTCGCCCCGGACCCCCTGATGAAAGGAACGTCCCGCCCATGAGTACCAAGTCGAACACTGCCGCCGAGCGGAAGAGTCCCCTGCGTGAGATTTCTCAGCCGTTCATCGACCTGGTGCATGCCCCACGGGCGCTCTGGGGCATCAACATCGCCTACCTGATCGAAGGGTTCTGCTATTTCGGCATCCTGCTGTATCTTGGGATGTACTTCCGGCAGTACGCCGGCCTGGATGACGTGTGGTCCCAGCGTTCCAAGGGCATCATGACGGCGGGGATCACCATCGCGATGTTCTTCTTCGGCGGGCGGGCCGACAAATGGGGCGTGCGCTTTGCCCTGCTGGCGGCATTCGTCCTGCTGATTTTCGGGCGCGGCTTGCTGGCCTTCGCCCCGCTGGCCGGCGGAACCGGATTCAACTCCCCGATGTACCTGTTCGCCGTGGGCGGCATCCTACTGGTGGTCCTCGGGTACGGCATGTATCAGCCCGCCGCATACGCCGCCGTCCGGAAGTTCACGACGCCGGCGACGGCCGGCATGGGCTTCGCGATGCTGTACGCCCTGATGAACCTGGGCGGCTGGCTGCCGACCTTCATGACCCCGCTCCGCAATCGGTTCGGCATGGCCGGCACGTACTGGTTCTACGCCGGACTGACGGTCCTCTCGTTGGTGCTGACCTGGCTGATTCTGTCCCGGCGGACGGTGGAGCGGGCGATTGCGGAGGCGCGCGCGAAGGCCGGCAAGAGCGAGACGCCCCCGCCGCCCGCCGCGCCGCCCGCGGGCGGTCCCGTTGTCGTGGCGGCGGAAAAGTCGTTCCTGGACCGAGTCAGCCACTGGCTGGTGAACCACCCGCTGGCGAATGGGAAGTTCGCGTTCTTTATCTTCTGCCTCATTCCGGTGCAGACGCTGTTCGCCTACAACTTTGGAACCTACCAGGCGTACGTCGACCGGGCGTACACCGCGCCGGCCGTGCTGTCCGCGGCGGGCATCGCGCTGCCGGCTGCCGCGCCGGCCGAGGGGGCCGGGACGAAGCGGATCACGTACGAGGAACTGCCCCAGGACATCAAGACGCGGTTGACGTTGAGGCAGCGGCTGACGATCTGGGCGGGCGAGCATTTCGAAGCGGCCACGAGTCTCAATGCCTTGCTCATCTTCGTGCTGGTGCCGATCATCACGGCCCTTACGCAGAAGCGGAAAGTCTACAACATGATGATCATCGGCACGCTGGTGATGGCGGCGCCGACGTTCCTGCTGGCCCTGGGTCCGGGCGTTCTCACACTGGGCGGCTTCATACTCATCATGACCTTGGGTGAGGCGATGTGGCAGCCCCGGTTTCTCCAGTACGCCGCCGAGATCGCCCCTGAAGGCCGCACGGGAGCATACATGGGGGTGGCGCAGTTCCCGTGGTTCCTCACCAAGATGATCGTGCCGACCTACGAGGGCTGGTTCCTGCAGAAGTACTGCCCGCTAAGCGGAGCCCTGGACACGCAGAGGATGTGGCTGATTTTCGGCTGCATCACCATCTGCACGCCGCTCCTGCTGCTCCTGGCCAGGGGCTGGATCGGCAAGAGCTTCAAGGCCAAGGCGGCGTAAAGGCGGCCGCTTCATTCCTGGTCGGGGCCACAAAGCCCCGGCGCCCTTCCATCCCCCCGGGGAACATGGTAGGTTCACACGCTCCGATCAGCGTTCGGCGGCGCGCGAACGGCGGATCGGCCGCCCTGAACGACGCTCAGAAGCGAAAGGGAACTCCATGTCCGAACCGCAGGTCATGACCAGGCTGCCCGACAACGCCTACCGCGAGCTCAAGCCCGGCGAGACGTATGTTCCGATGGTCCCGCCGAACGTAACCGTCCCCGAGGTCACCACGCGGTCGATCCTCTTCGGCATCGTGATGAACATCATTTTCTCGGTGGCCGCGACGTTCCTGGCGCTCAAGGCCGGTTCGGGTATCGAGACGGCGATCCCCATCTCGATCCTGGCGGTCGGGCTCTCCGGCGTCCTGCTGCGGATGGGCTACCGCCGTAGCTCGCTGCTCGAAAACATCAACATTCTGGCGACGAGCACGACCTCCGGCATCGTGGCCGGCGGGACGTGCTTCACCATGCCGGCGATCTACGTGCTGAAGCTCGACCAGAAGCTGGGGCTGGGAAACCTCCAGCTTTTTCTGCTGATTTTCCTGGTGCCGCTGCTGGGCGCGATTCTGGGCGTGCTGTTCCTGGTCCCGTTCCGGCGCTACTTCGTCAAGGAGATGCACGGCAAGTTCCCGTTCCCCGAAGGGACGGCCACGAATGAGATTCTGGCCACCGGAGCGGCCGGCGGCGGCGGGCAGGCCTGGGTGCTGATCTACTCCTTCCTGCTGGCGGTGGTCTACAACTTCCTCTCTGGGGCGCTCAAGCTGTTCACCGGCGTCTTCACGACGGGCGAGGTCGCGATCAAGGCCGGCCAGGAGACGGTCACCACGCTCGCGTTCAACACGCCGTTCTTCGAAACCGTGACCCACAAGATCAAAGCGGTTTTCGCGCTGGGGACCGGGGCCTACTATGTCGGCCTGGGCTTCATCATCGGCCTGCGCTGGGCCGCCATCATCTGCGCCGGGTCGTTCTTATCCTGGTTCGTGATCGTTCCCCTGCTCGCGCCGCTGGGGCTGGATCAGTTGAAGCTGCTCAATCCCCATCCGGGATTCACCGACACCTCCGCCTGGAGCCTCTGGTTTTATGGACCCCGGATCATCGGGATCGGCGGGATCTTCGTGGCCGGCATCATGACCATCCTCAAAATGAGCAAAGTCATCGTGACGGCCTTACGCCAAGCCCTCGGCGGTCTTTTCCAGTCCGGCCGGGCGGAGACGGCACGCGACCGCACCGATGACGACATGAGCTACTCGTTCATCCTGATCGTCGGTGTGATCACGACGGTTGCTCTCGCGCTGTACTTTCGGTTCTTCGTCATGCAGGGTATGCCCAACCCGACCCGGCTGACCATCATCTCGGTGGTGCTGGCCCTGGCGGTGTCGTTCATCTTTACCACGGTCTCCGCCTGGGCGATCGCGGTGATTTCGACCACGCCCATCTCGGGCATGACGGTCACCACGATCATCATCACCGCCGTGGCGCTGCTCTCGGCCGGCCTGCAGCGGGGCGAAGGCGGCATGCTCACCACGCTGCTGGTGGGCGGCGTGGTCTGCACGGCGCTCTCCATGGCGGGCACCTTGGTGACCGAGTTCAAGCTGGGCTATTGGCTCGGCGCCAGCCCGAGAAAGATCCAATGGAGCGCGATCATCGCGTCTGTCCTGGCTTCCGCGGTCGTGACCGCGACGATCATGTTCCTGGCCTTTCGTCCCGGCTATATCAAGACGCCGGACACGCCCGAGCCCTTGCCGGCGCCGCAGGCCAACATGATCGCCAGCGCCCTGGATGCGTTCGTCGGCAAGGAGGGGCAGGTGCCGTGGCTGCTGTATGGCACCGGCGCGGTCATCGCCGTCGTGCTCCAGATGGTCAAGGTCAACCCACTGCCGTTCGCGCTGGGCATGTACCTGCCCCTGGAGATCAACACGTCGGTCCTGGTGGGCGCTTTCATCGCCTGGCTGGTGGGCAAGAGTACCCGCGACGAACGGACCCAGAAGGCCCGCAATGACAAAGGCATTCTGGTGGCCTCCGGCCTCATCGCCGGGGGGGCCATCATCGAGGTGCTGATCGTCGCGCTCACCGTCTGCGACGAAACGTACAACCAGAACCGGATCATGCAATGGCTGGACTTCGGCCCGCGGCGCATCGCCGCCGGCGTGAGTCCGGAGCTGGTCGCCCAGACGACGAACTGGCTGGGCGCGGCGGCCTTCGTCCTCTTGTGCCTGTTCGTGTACTGGGATTGCCGGCGGGCCAAGCCCGAACGGACCACGATGTAGCGGCCGGGCTCTGTCCCGGCCGTGGAAGGCCAGGCGATTATCTACGGCCGGGACAGAGCCCGGCCGCTACGGGCCCGCCGATTCTGTCACGCATCCCCGGATAGCGGCTAGCCCGCGCGCCCTTCCATCCGTTTGGCCCGCATGGTAGGTTCATGCGACTGGTCCCCGCTTGACGGCGCGCGAGCGGCGACGCAGCCGCCCTGGACTTAGAAGCGAAAGGGAGCCCCATGTCTGAACAGCCGAACATCACCAAGTTCCCCGAAAACGCGTATCGCGAGCTCAAGCCCGGCGAGACCTATGTGCCGATGGTCCCGCCACGCGTGACCGTGCCGGAACTGACGCCCCGCATGTTCATCTTCGGCCTGATCATGAACGTCATATTCTCGGTCGCGGCGACATTCCTGGCCCTGAAGGCCGGGCAGGGGATCGAGACGGCCATCCCGATCTCGATTCTCGCGGTCGGGTTGTCGGGCTTCCTGGCCAAGGCGGGCGGCCGGGCCAGCTCGATCCTCGAGAACATGTATGCGCTCTCGATCAGCACGACGTCGGGCTACGTCGCTGGCGGCACGTGCTTCACCATGCCGGCGATCTACATCCTGGGACTGAACAAGCCCGACCATCTGAACATCAGCAATCTCGCCCTGTTCCTCCAGATTGCCCTGGTGCCCTTCCTGGGCTCGATCCTCGGGGCGCTTTTCCTGATCCCGTTTCGGCGGTACTTCGTCAAGGAGATGCACGGCAAGCTGCCGTTCCCCGAGGCGACGGCGACGAACGAAATCCTGGTGACCGGCGCGTCCGGGAGCACCGCCCAGGCCTGGATTCTGATCTACTCGTTCGTGCTCTCGGCGGTGTATACCTTCGTGGCCACCGGGCTCAAGCTGTTTAGCGACAAGTTCACGACCGGCCTGGCCAAGCTCGAGCCCGCCGGCCGGGAAGCCGTCACCTCGCTGGCTTTCGGCAGCACCGGACTGTTCGCCGACCTGACGACCAAGATCAAGGCCGTCATCTCGATGGGCGCGGGCCCCTACTACCTGGGCCTGGGCTTCATCATCGGGTTCCGCTACGCTTCGATCATCTGCGCCGGCTCGCTCCTGTCGTGCCTGGTGATCATGCCGCTGCTGGGGCAGTTCAGTCTCGAGCAGTTGCGCGTCCTCAACCCGGCCCTCAAAGACACGACGGCCGAGGCCATCTTCGGCGCCATCCCGAAGAACATCGGCATCGGCGCGATCTTCACCGCGGGCGTCCTGTCAATCCTGAAGATGTCGGGCGTCATCGTGACGGCCTTGCGGCAGGCCCTGGGGAGCCTGACCCGCAAACGTGGGGCCGGCACCGCCGATCGCACCGACGAGGACCTCGGCTACGGCACGGTGTTCCTGCTCGGCATCGTGGTCGTGATCCTGACGACGATCTTCTTCCGCTTCGTCGTGCTGAACACCATGTCGAACGCGGGCGCGCTCTCGCTCATCTCCATCCTCCTGGTGCTGGTCATCACGTTCCTGTTCACGACCGTTTCCGCCTGGGCCATCGCGATGATCTCCGTCACGCCGATCTCGGGCATGACCGTCACCACGATCATCATCACCGCCGTGCTGCTGGCGGCGGCCGGCCTGCCGCGGGGCGATGCGGCGATGCTGGCCGTGCTGCTGGTGGGCGGCGTGGTATGCACCGGGCTGTCGATGGCGGGCGGGCTGATCACGAACTTCAAGATGGCCTACTGGCTGGGGGCCAGCCCGAAGCGCATCACCTGGAACGCCCTGTTCGGCTCGCTGGTGTCGGCCGTCTTTGTCTGCGCCACGATCATGGTCCTGGCCTACAAGCCCGGCTACACGACCGGCCGGCTGGATGCGCCCCAGGCGAACATGATGGCCAGCGCGCTGCAGAGTTTCCTGGGCACCGGGCAGGTGCCGTGGCTGCTGTACGCCGTCGGGGTGATGGTCGCGTTGACGATGCAGCTTCTGGGCATCAATCCGCTGGCCTTCGGCTTAGGCATGTACCTGCCCATGTACATCAACGTCCCCATCCTGATCGGGGCGTTTGTGGCGGCACTGGTCAAGAAGAGCACGCGCGACGAAAAGCTATCCAAGGCCCGCACGAACAAAGGCATCCTCATTGCCTCCGGGTTGATCGCCGGCGGCGCCATCATGGAAGTGCTGGTCAACTTCACCGGCGCCCTCGACGACCTCCTCTGGGGCACGAGGGTCATGCCGTTCATCGACCTGGGCGGCCGAATGCTGGATTCCGGCGTCAATCCGCAAGCCCTGGTCCGAACGGAGAATTGGCTCGGCCTGGTGCTTTTCCTCTTGCTGTGCATCTTCGTCTATGTCGACTGCCGGCGGGCCAAGCCCGAGCTGGCCGTGGGTGAGCTTGGGTAGGCGTGCCGCGGCCGGAGTTCTTGAGGAGAAGACGCCGCAATGGCGAGCGAGACGGCGGCGCCCGCGCCGCAACTCACTTGGCGCTTCCCGCGGACGTTCTGGTTCGCCAATGCGGCGGAGCTGTGTGAGCGCGCCGCTTACTACGGCATGTTCATCACGCTCGTCCGCTATCTCAACATCGACATCGGGTTCAGCGACGTGGAGGCCGGGTGGCTCACCGGAGCTTTCGCCTCCATCCTCTACTTCCTGCCCACGTTCATGGGCATCCTGGCGGACAAAGTCGGCTTTCGCCGGGCGCTGGTCCTCGCGTTCGCGCTGCTCACCGTCGGCTATGCTCTGCTCGGCACCTTCCAGCTCAAGTTCACCGCGGTCCTGGCGCTCGCGGTGATCATGGTCGGCGGCGCGATTGTCAAGCCGGTGATCTCGGGCACGGCGGCCAAGTGCAGCGATTCCGCCCACCGCGCCCGGGCCATGTCGATCTTCTACGCGATCGTCAACATCGGCTCGTTCTCGGGCAAGGGCCTGGCCGGCGTGCTCAACGAGCGGCTGGGCCTGGAGCAGATCAACTACTACGCCGCCGGCATGTCGCTGGTGGCGCTGCTGGTCACCGCCTTCTTCTACCGCAATGTCGACGCCGCCGGCACGGGTAAGACGCTCGCCCAGGCGGCGCGCGGCCTGCTGCGGGTGCTCGCGAACATCCGCTTCCTGAGCCTGATCGTGATCGTGGCCGGCTTCTGGGCCATCCAGGGGCAGCTTTACGCCTCGATGCCCACGTACGTCGAGCGGATGCTCGGCAAGGGCTACAAGCCGGAATGGCTGGCCAACATCAACCCGCTCATCGTGGTCCTGCTGGTGGTGCCGATCACGCACCTGGTTCGGCGCCTGCGGCCGGAAAGCTCCATCGGCATCGCCTTGCTGATCATCCCGTTCACGGCGCTGGTCATCGCGCTGAATCCCGTGCTGGCGGCGTTGACCGGCGGGCCGCTCCACGTCGGCCGCGTCGTGCTGCACCCGCTGATCCTCACGTTCATCGTCGGCATCGCTCTGCAGGGCCTGGCGGAGTGCTTCCTGTCGCCGAAGTTCTACGAATTCACGTCCAAGCAGGCTCCGCCGGGCGAGGTCGGCCTGTACATGGGCTACCAAAGCCTGACGCAGTTTTTCGCCCAGCTCTTCGCGTTCGTGCTGTCGGGCTATCTGCTGCGGGGCTATTGCCCGGACCCGCAGAAGCTACCGGAGGCGGTCCGGCAGCAGTGGCAGGCGGCCCTGGCGGGACAGGGGCCGATGCCCGCGGCCTATGCCCACGCGCACTACCTGTGGTACGCCTTCGCCGGCGTGGGCGTCGCGGCCTTTCTGGCGCTGCTCGCGTTCAAGTATGTCACGTGGTCCATCGACCGCCGGCGAGCGGCTCGCAGCGCGGCCCCATAGAGGCCCGTCGGGCGGTAACCGGGGGGCGGCAGCACTTGTCAATACCCACGTTCTCACTGTCTACCGCACGGCGCGCCGGCGTGATACCATGAGCGCCTGAACCCGGACGCGCACGGTCCCCAACGAGGAGGCTTCGGATGAGGCGACATCGAGAGGCGGTGAAGCGCCACGGCGTCATCAGCCGGCGACAATTCTGCCAGAGCGCGGCACTCGGGCTTGGCGGGCTCGCCGTCGGCGGGTGTCTCAATCCGCTGACCGGCCAAGGCCAGGCCGCCGGGCCGCTTTTGCCGCCGAGGGCCACGGGGAATTCCGTCGAGCTGTGCCTGAACAGCCGGGTGTCGAATCACCTCGTCGTGGGCGGCGCGGCCAGCGCGCAACAGATCGCGAATGTGCTGTGGGCCGCGGGCAAAGCGCCTGTCACGGGGAGTCACCGCACGATCTATGCCAAGACGCCCGACGGGAGCTACATCTATCACCCCGAGGAGCACGCGCTGGAGTTCTACTCGCGCGAGATCGTCCCCCACGCGCTGCGGATCAACTATGACCGCGAGCGCGACTTTGACGCCGGGGTCTCATACATGTGTGCCCTCTCCGCCGCGGCGGCGCTGTGGACCGGCAGTGAGTCACAACTGGCGAGCTGTCCGCAGATAGCCGACCTGAACTTCGGGATCGCCGACGTGCCCGGCCTGACGAGCCAGCTCGTAGCCGTGTCCTCCGATGACTCGCTTCCGGCGCCGGCAACCGAAGGTTCGGGCAACCTGGAGGACGTGCTCGGCGCGCTGCGCTTGGACTCGGTCCTGCTGGCCGACGTGGAGCTCACGCCGCCGGAAGTGTCGCAATTGCTCTGGGCAGGCTACGGCTGCACGCCGCACACGACCTTCAGCGGCCGGGGCGGGCTGACCGTGCCGTCCTGGGTGGCCCAGTATTTCCTGACCAATCGCGTCTATGTGGTCGCTGCGCAGGTGGCGCGGTTCTGCAACCGCCAGGGTACCGACTTCGCCACGCGCGATCATCGGCTGGAGCTGGTGGCCGACGCGGATGTACGGGCCGGCGTGCGCCAGGCGCTGCCCGATCTGCCGGCCGCCCCGTGCTACCTCCTGTTGTGTCTGTCATCGTCCGGCCTGAACACCTGGTATCAGCGGCTGGAAACCGGGTTTGCCGCCGGCGGCATGCTGTTGCAGGCCGGTGCGCTCGGACTCGGCTGTGCCTTCCAGGCGGACCTCTCGGCCGAGGAGCAAACCGCCCTGCAGCAAGTCACGCAGATCCCGCCCAACGAGTATCCGCACGCCGTCGTGGCCATCGGGCACCGGACGGAGGATGCGGAGAATACCAGTCAACGTCTTCGACGCGCAGAGTCTTAAAGGTCGCCGCGTGCCGGACAGTCAGGCACCCAGTGGTCCGCTCTCTCGCTGGCGCGCGGCTTGCCGGCGCCGGCCGTGCGCCACACAATGCCGTGGGCGGCCAGCGGGCCCGTAACCAGCAGGAGGTATGTCATGGCTCACTTGCGCAGACGTGTGTTCCTCGCGGTCATTGCCCTAGTCGCCTCGACAAGCTGGGCACAAGATGCCCAGCGGACGCACGACATCACCGTCGACGACTATCTCACGGTCAACCTGATCACCGACTGTGCGGCCGCGCCTGACGGACGGTACGTCGCCTACACCGAGCTCCGCTGGGCCGAGCACGATGAAGCCCGCGCGACGCACCTCTGGATCGTCGACACCGCGACGCAGCGGCCGCAGCGGCTGACGTTCGAGCAGGTCAACCACGAATCGCCGCAATGGGGGCCCGACAACGAGCACCTGTACTTCATCACGAAGCGCAAACAGGCCGACAGCAAGAAGCCGCCCTACGACAACACCCGGCAGGTGTGGGTGATGACGCCGCAGTCGCAGGAGCCGTTTGCGGTCACGCGCGTCAAGGGCGGCATCGAGGCGTACGAGCTTTCCAAGGACGGCCGCACGCTTTACTACGCCAAGGAAGGCGAGGAGGCCGAGCAGGACTGGAAGGACCTGCGGAAGAAGTTCGGGGACATCAAGTTCGGCTACGGCCCGGTCAAGTACACCGAGCTCTGGAAGCTCGACCTGGAGTCCTGGCGCGAAGAGAAGCTTGTCGCCCCCAAGCGCGTGATCCTGGAGTTCCAGGTCGCGCCCGACGAGAGCCGCATCGCCATGATTACGACGCCCGACGACCGGCTCATCACGAAAGAAGGCCAGTCGCGCGTGGATGTCTACGACTTGAAAACGCAGCAGGTGGCCACCCTGCCGGACAAGCTCTATCGGGCGGACGCGCCTTCCCCCTACGGTTGGGTCGAGAACCTGGCTTGGTCCTCGGACAGCCGGGCGTTGGCCTGGCGCGTGGATTACGACGGGTACCCGGCCGAAGTCCTGGTCGCCGAATGGGCGGGCGAGACGCCGAACGTGTGGATGCCCACGCGGCCGGACCAGGTCCACGTCGCCGGTCGGCTGCGCTGGATGCCAGGGACGGCGGACCTGTGCTTCCTGGGCGAGCAGCGCGCCCGCGAGCGGATTTACTCCATCGCCGACGTGCGCGGTGGCCAGCAGGGCCTGTCGCGTGTGCTGACGCCGGGCGATGTCGTCGTGCAAATCTACAGTTTTTCGGCCGATGGCAAGCGGCTGGCGTTCCTGATGGCCGATCCGCAGAACATCGGCGACTTGTACGCCATTGATCCGCGCGCCCCGGGCAGCCCGCGCACGCGACTGACCACGGCGAACCCGCAGGTCGATTCGTGGAAGCTGCCGCAACTCTCGCTGGTCAACTGGAAAGCGCCGGACGGCGTCGACGTCGAGGGTGTGCTGGAGCTGCCGCCCGACTACACGCCGGACAAGGGGCCGCTGCCCATGGTGATCGAGCTGCACGGCGGGCCGACCGACGCGACGCGCTTCTACCTGCAATACTGGATTTACGGCCGCACGCTCTTTCCCGCCAAGGGCTACGCGCTGCTCAGTCCGAACTACCGCGGCTCGACCGGCTATGGCGACAAGTTCCTGACCGACCTGGCCGGCCATGAAAACGACATCGAGGTCAAGGACATCCTGGCCGGCGTCGATGCGATGGTGGAGCGCGGCATCGCCGATCCGGAGCGCCTGGGGGTCATGGGTTGGAGCAACGGCGGCTTCCTGGTGAACTGCGTGATCACGACGACGCAGCGTTTCAAGGCGGCCAGCACGGGGGCGGGCGTATTCGACCAGTTGATGCAATGGGGGCTGGAAGACACGCCGGGCCACGTCATCAATTACATGCGCGGCCTGCCGTGGGCGCGCGAAGAGGCGTACATCAAGGCGTCGCCGGCGTACAAGCTCGGGTCCGTGACGACGCCGACGCTGATCCACGTGGGGGACAAGGACGATCGCGTGCCGGCGGCGAACTCGCGGGCGCTGTATCGGGGGCTGAAGGAGTACACGAACGTACCGACGGTGCTGCTGGTGTACCCCGGTGCCGGGCATGGGCTGAGCATCTCCGACCACCGCAAGGGGAAGATGGAATGGGACTTGGCGTGGTTTGACCGGTACGTGCTGGGCAAGGCGGAGAAGGAGGCGGAGAAGAAGGCGGAAGAGAAGTAGGCACCCGCGTTTTCCGTAGCGCCGGCTGAAGGTGATCAACGTGATCCAGCGCGCGCACCCCCCTGTTGATCATCTTTGTTATTCGGACGTGAGAGGCGGCAGCCATCGATGTAGTATTCACCGCCCTGGTGCGGCGGGCACGGTGGGTGCGGAGATTGGCAGGATTGTGTTGTGAGTTGTTGGGGAGTGGCGGGGAATGACGAGGAGCGCCGGAGCCACGAAGCGACGAAGCCACGAAGCCACGGAGGGACCAATCGGGGACGGCGGTTACGCGGCGCGGGTCGGGCGGGTCAGGGTTGGATGCAATCGTCGGTGACGAGGGCCTGCGGGTCCGGGTAGGTCGGGGGAACGCCGGGGGCGGTGACCGGTTGGCCGCAGTCGAGGCGGGCGCCGACGGCGAGATTCAGGTCCAGCAGTTGTTGCAGCAAGTCAGCGGCGGGGTCGAAGCCGTAGGCGTCGAGAACGGCGGCGTCGAGGGCGGCGTGGGCGTCCTTGAGGGGGTTCTTGCCGGGAAGTTCGAGGGTGCGGTAGAGGGCCCGGAGGCCGCCGGTGAGCTTGGGAAGCGTTTCCGCGCGGATACGGCGGATTTCGCGGCCGGCCGCGGCGACGGCGTTGATCTGCTTCTTGGTCGGCGATTGCGGCCAGGGGAATGTGTCCCACACGCTCTTCCGTGTATACCTGAACCGCTCGGTGAGCTTGGAGCAGTTATTGATGAACCATCGCCAGTGGGCCTTCGATTGCACCACACCGAAGCTGTAGTCATCGTGGAGCGTGAAGACCTGCAGGGTTGCGTCGGGGCAGATTGCGGTCGAGACGAAATTGAAGATCGGACGTTTCGTTACCTGTGAACATGCGATGTACCGCGTGAGTCGAGCCAAAAGCGCGCGCATTTCCTTCCGGACATTCCAGGGCTGCCACCATCGTTGCAGGTGCTCTCTGCGCGCTTGTGCCATATCGCTACTGTCCCGTTCGCTCTTATCAGCCGTGGCCCTGACTTTCGGGAGAACGGACGCCTCCAGACGGCGAAACGCTTTCGCATAGTGCCGAGCGGTAAGCATATCCATATCGGCGAAGTCAATCACGGCACGGGTGGGTCGACCATCACCGGTGACTAGGTCGCGTCCAATCAGAAACGGCCTCACTACTTCTGCCATCGATGGTTCGACCGCCGCCCAGCGTTCACGATCCGCTAGCGACAGGATGAAGCCAGAGTAACCGAGCTTCACTCCTTGAAAGCTCGTCTGTGGATTAGTGTTGCATTGGAGGGCCGTGGCCGATTGTAGTGAAACTCCATCGGACAGGGCGGCGTTGATCCGGCTACACTCGCGGTACGCCAGGTCGTACGTTTTGTCCTTGCGTTTCGTTCGGCCGTTGCTGTCGTCGCCGTAGGCATCGCGCGGCTGTGGGTCGAATAGCGGCGTGTTTGGCTTTGGCGGGACGCGGTACCAGAGGCGTTTTTTCGCGGGGATCAGGAGCGACTGTGGAGTAGGGATAACCGATTGCGGAGCGGCATCGGGGGCAGATTGTCGAGTTCTACGTCGGCCACCCGCCACGGCGGGCAGGCTCGGGGCCGACGCTACCTCGGCCGGCGAGCCGCCGGCCGCTACACCGTGCTTGACCCAGTTGACAATCGAGACGTGGACGTTGGCTTCGCCGGACCAAGGTTGGTTGTCTACCGCTTCGACGATCGTGCCGGACTTGACGATGTGATCGAGGCCACCGACACGGGACTGGTTGTTGCGGATGTTCTGCGTGCCCACGAGGCCGGCGCGGCCAGTGACGGGGTCCTCTGGCGTGCAGACGGGCAGGTGATCGTGGGCCTTGCGCAGCCAATAGACGCAATAATCGGCCATGCCGGGCACCGCCGGATAGACCTTGCGGACAGCGTTGACGTAGTCGGCGCCACGCTGGGGCTTGAGAAGCTTGGCGCCGCCGAACGGCGGGTTGCCGATGATCACGTCGGCCGGGGGCCATTTGGTCGGGATGACCTGGGCGGACGCGTAGGGGTTTTCGAGCTCGGTGAAGAGCGTGACGCGGACCGGGCGGCCGTTGTGCGTGACGGGTTCAATCAGGGCATCGCCGGCGATGAAGTTGTCGTCGAGGTTGTCGAGCGGCAGCGGGCGCTCGTCTTCCTTCTTCAGTTCATCGATCGCGAGCTTGCGGGCAATCATCATGGTGACCTTCGCGATCTCGATGGCGAAGGGGTTAATGTCAATCCCATAGAACTGGCGTGTAGTTACGAAACCCATCTGGCGCTGGCCCTTCGTGCCCTTCTGGAGTTCCGTGAATCGTTCGTGGAGGCGGGTTTCAAGGCGCTTGAGCTCGCGGTAGGCGATGTACAGGAAATTGCCAGCGCCGCAGGCCGGATCGAGGACCGTATAGCGCTGCATGCGCCCGTGGAGTTGGCCGAGCTGCTGAAGCGTTGTGGCGTTCTCGATCAGCTCGGTCCAGGGACGGACGATGGTCGGCCCGACGATCTTCATGATGTCCGTCGGGTGCGTGAAGTGGCAGCCGAAGGCGCGGCGTTCGTCGCGCTCGCTTTCTTTGCCCGCAAGCGTATGCTCGAAGATCGTGCCGAAGATTTCAGGTCGGACCTTAGACCAGTCATAGTCGGCGGCGGTCTTGAGCTGGTTGACCTCGTCGGGCAGCAATTCGAGACGGGCCGGCTGGGCGAAGAGACCCCCGTTGAAGTAATCGACGCCCTTGAAACGGCCGCCGGCGACGCCGCCGGGGGTGTTCATGGCTTCGAAGAGGCTGCCGAGGAGGTCGTACGTGTCCTCGGGCTTGTGGCAGTCGTCGAGAAGTTGGGCGACTAGGGAGTGGGGAAGGAGCTTGATGTCCTCGGCGAAGAGGGCCACGAGCAATTGCAGGATGAAACGCTGGGCCTCGGTGCGGTCCACATGGCGGACCATCAGCTTGTTGAAGCAGGTGGCGAGGCGGTCAGCCGCTTCGCGGGTGACCTTTTCGTGATGGTTACCGAACCTGGGCGGCTCGTGGTTGGGGAACAGAAACGTGAGCGGATCGTAGCGCGTCGGCAGGTCGGTCAGCGCGACCATGTCGACGGGGACATCCATCTGGGTTTGGAAGTCGTAGACCCAGAATTCGTCGAAATTGCAGAGGATGACGTAGCGCGGGCGGTTGGGGACGAGGTGCGTCCAGTAGTCGAAGGCCTGGCGATAGTGGCGGGTGAGGTCTTCGCCCCTCTTCTTCATTTCGATGAGGACGTAGGGCTTCCAGACCAGATCGGCGAACGCGGTGCCCTTGCGGTCGCGGCTGCGCACGCGCATTTCGAGCTTGGCGCCGGCCTCCTTCGCGCCGGCGTGCCCGAACGCTTGCAGGAGGCGGTCGAGGAAAATCTGGGCCTCGCCCTTTTCGTCGCCGGTGATGTTCTGGCGCACCCAGTCGCAGAAAGATGTCAGCTTCGCGACGCGTGGATCGGTCATTGTGGGCATGATACGCTCGGGGTACACGGGATTGGAAGCGCGGGTGGCGAGCGGGGACGCGGGCGCCGCCCCGGGCTCCGCACGGCTTCGGGCCACAACCGTTGATCGGGGCTTGAACGACATCGGCGGCACGCCGATGCCCCCCGTCGGCCGCGGCGGAGCCCGGCCGCTGCTGGCGGGCGAGACGCCCACCCCACCCGGCGGGACGCCCACCCCACCCGGCGGGACGCCCACCCCACCCTACACGTTCAACCCACTCGAACACTGCTCAAGAGCAGTGACACGCTGTCCGCTCCGCCGCAACACTGCTGAAGAGCAGTGGCACACAGCCGCTTCACACACCCGGCGCACGGTCCAAGGTTCCGCTGGCGTGGCGAAGGGGGCATAGCACGCGTATCATCATGCAGTTGTGTATCGGTCTTGGAGAGGCGCTGCGCATCGAGCTTCTGTCTGCCGCCGCTAGTTATCCGACCGGGAGACACGCGGCCGGCTTAGGATCGATCGCGCTCCGGTGAGGCCTGTGATAGCGGGCTGTGTCCGGCGCGATCACCCGGATGTGGACAGTACCTTTACAGTAGTCTGGCAACCAGTCGGTAAGCCCGAAACGGCGGACAATGGACCGGCACGAGGTACTCAGTTGGCTGCGCGAGCCTGACGAGCCGCAGTTGGAGCGGCTCTGGTCTTGCGCTGATCTGGCCCGTCGCCAACAGGTGGGCGACGCGGTCCACCTGCGCGGCTTGGTCGAAATCTCCAACTACTGCGTGCGCCACTGCGCCTATTGCGGCTTGCGCGCTCCCAACGACAAGGTGGGGCGCTACCGCATGACCGCGGACGAGATCATGGCCTGCGTCCGGCTGGCGGTGACGCTGGGCTACGGGACGGTCGTGCTTCAATCCGGCGAAGACCCGCAGATCACCAAGGCCGGTATGGCGGAGCTGGTCCGCCGTATCAAGGACGAAACGCCGCTGGCGGTCACGCTCAGCCTGGGCGAGCGCCGGGTGGGCGAGCTGGAGGCGTGGCGCGCGGCGGGCGCCGACCGCTACCTGCTGCGCTTCGAGACCTCGAACCCCGCGCTGTTTGAGCGAATTCATCCGCCGCGCCGCGCGGGTGGGCCGGACCGCCTGGTTCTGCTGTCGGCGTTGCGGCAACTGGGCTACGAGGTCGGCAGCGGCGTGATGGTCGGCCTGCCCGGTCAAACGTATGAGGACCTGGCCACCGACCTGGAGCTGTTCCGCGACCTGGACCTGGACATGATTGGCGTCGGGCCGTACCTGCCGCACCCGGACACGCCGCTGGGGCAAGTGCCCCGGCCGGCCGGCAACGACCAGCAAGTCCCGAATTCGGAGCTGATGACCTACAAGGTGGTGGCCCTGACGCGGCTGCTGTGTCCGCGGGCAAACATCCCCACTACGACCGCGCTGGTGACGTTGAACCGCGAGCGTGGCCGCGAGTTGGGCCTGATGCGCGGCGCGAACGTCGTCATGCCCAACCTGACCCCCGCGCCATATCGCCGCCACTATGAGATCTACCCCGCCAAAGCCTGCCTGTACGAGACCGTCGAGCAGTGCCATGCGGGCCTGACCCGGCGCATCCGCGCGCTGGGGCGCACGATCGGCACCGGGCGCGGCGATTCGCTCAACTGGCGGGTGCGGCCGGATGCGGCGGCCCCAAGGAATCATGATGTCTAGTCTGAGTACGTTGAGCCTGAGCTCGGGGGCGGTGGATTTCGTTGACGACGGCCGGCTGGAGGAGCTGTTGCGCGCGGCACGGCCCGACGCGGCCCGCGTGCGCGACGTGATCGCCAAGAGCTTGTCGAAGACCGCTTTGAGCGTCGAGGAGACCGCGACCCTGATCAACGCCGGCGATCCGGACCTGCGCGAAGAGATTCTTGCCGCCGCCCGGCGGCTCAAGCGCGACGTGTACGGCAACCGCATCGTGCTGTTTGCACCGCTATACGTCGGCAACGACTGCGTGAACGATTGTCTGTACTGTGCGTTTCGGCGGTCTAACCGCGACGAAGTCCGCCGCACGCTCAGCCACGCCGAGATTCGCACGCAGGTTGAAGCGCTGGAAAACCGCGGCCATAAGCGGCTGATCCTGGTGTTCGGCGAGCACCCGCGTTACAGCGCCGACTTCATCTGCGACTGCATCCAGACCGTGTACAGCGTGAAGGTCGGCCACGGCGAGATTCGCCGCGTGAACATCAACGCCGCCCCGCAGGACATCGCGGGTTATGGCCGGATCAAGCAGGCCCGCATCGGCACGTACCAGGTTTTCCAGGAGACCTACCACCACGCGACGTACGCCGCGATGCATCCGCACCACACGCGGAAGGGGCATTACCTGTACCGCCTCGATGCGCTGAGCCGGGCCCAGGAGGCGGGGATCGACGACGTCGGCATCGGGGCCCTGTTCGGACTCTACGATTGGCGGTTCGAGACCCTCGGACTGGTCGCGCACGCGCTGCATCTCCAGGAGCGCTATGGCGCCGGACCGCACACGGTCAGCTTCCCGCGCGTCCGGCCGGCGGCGGGGGTGCATCTCTCGGATCGGTACTTTGTCAGCGACGACGATTTCAAGCGCCTGGTCGCAATCCTGCGGCTGGCGGTGCCCTACACCGGACTGATCCTCACCGCACGCGAGCCGCCCGCCGTACGCCGCGAGTTGCTGGCCTTCGGCGTGTCGCAGATCGACGCGGGCACGCGGATCGAGCTGGGCGGCTACACCGAGGCGGGCGATGCCCAGTGCATGGAGCGCGAGCAGTTCGAGCTCGGCGACATCCGCTCGCTCGACGAGGTCCTGCGCGAGCTGATTGTGGACGGGTACATCCCGAGCTTCTGCACGGCGTGCTACCGGCTCGGCCGCACCGGCGAGCATTTCATGGAGTTTGCGATTCCCGGCTTCATCAAGCGTTTCTGCACGCCGAACGCGCTGAGCACGGCGCTCGAATACCTCGTGGATTACGCGTCGCCGGAAACGCGTGCCGCCGGCGAGAAGCTGATCGCCGCGGAAGTGGCGAAGCTGGAGGACAGGCCGCTCAAGCAGGAGCTGCTCGACCGTCTGCGGCGGATTCGGGAGACGGAGGAGCGGGACCTGTATTTCTGACGCCTGATCGCCGGTAGAATCATGGTATGCCGACGGTATTGCGAGTCAAGGGTTATCGCTTCTTCTTCTTCAGCCTGGACCGGGGCGAAGCCCCGCACATCCACGTCGCAAAGAACGACGGCTACGCCAAGTTCTGGCTCGAGCCAATGGCCCTTGCCCGCTCCCGCGGATTTGCGAGTCATGAGCTGACTGAGATCGCGGTCCTCGTCGTGAAACACCGTAGGTTGTTTCAGGAGAAATGGGATGAGCACTTCTCCGGTTAGAGTCGAGCCCTTGGCAGTTGGTGTGAGCTTCACGAAGGACGCTCTGCGCGTTCGGCTGGCAGACGGTCGCGAAGTTTCAGCCCCGCTCGTCTGGTTCCCCCGTCTCAACACCGCGACCGCCCGGCAACGGAAGAACTGGCAACTGATCGGCGGTGGCGTGGGGATTCATTGGCCGGAGGTGGACGAGGATATCTCCGTGGAAGGCTTGCTCGCGACGAAGTAGCAGGTGCGCCGATGAACATCTACGAAAGCCTGGGCCGGGCGCTTCTGGAACGGTGCGATGGCTTCGTGGACCTGCCATTAGACCGGGCGGTAGACATCACCGCTCCGGCAGGCACGGACCCCGTCTGGGTGCGCTGGCCGCCGGAGTCGGATGACCTTACGTCGGGCTGGTTCCTCGTGCTGGGTCCTCTCTCCGTCGCTGGCTTCCGGCTCAGGTACGTCCCACCCCCGGCCGCGTGGGAGGAAGATGAGGATCCTCCCATACCCGGTGTCGCCATCAGCGTACTCGTGCTGCCGGGAACGAAAGACGCGGATGGAAAGATCGAGCTGCGTGAGGTGCCACCGAGTAAGGGTGTTTCCTTGTTCTTCTCCCAGGAGGAGGCGCAGATCGCGCAGTGGTTCGCGAAGGTCTATCACGAAGTGGCCCGCGCACGCGCGAACACCAAGGCCAAAGCGCCCCCCGAGAGCTCGGGTTCTGGAGCTGGTTAGCACTTTGCTCTGTCACCGCCTGAGGGCGGAGGTTCCGTGGTCACAATTCGCGGACTGCCAGGTCGAGTCGCGCCCTTTGGCCCCGGTAAAGTGCGGTTGGGCCCACGCAACCTCGGGGCCAGACTTGCAGGCGCTGCGAAGGTTTACCGCGCCCGTCGCCGAAGTTCCTGCTAAACTGTAGGGAGTAGAATCGGGAGTGACAAGATGACGATCGGAAACGAGTTGGCCGTAGTCGTCGAGAATGGCGTATTACGGCCCGAGCAAAAACTCAACTTCCCCGAGCACACGCGATTGGTCATCCGCATTCAGCGCGTCGAGACGACCGCGGAAGGCACCGCAGAAGCGAAGCGTTTGTTCGCCGAGATTCGTGCCTCGGGCCGGGTACGCCTCGGCGGTTGGCACCCTACGCGGGACGAAATGCATGAACGCCGTTGACACCAATGTGCTGGTGTACGCCCTGACCCCGGACGAACCGGCCCGCAGCGCGGTGGCGGCGAAGCTCGTCCAAGAGCTTTCGGAAAACGAAACCGTCGTTCTGTGGCAGGTCGCGTGTGAATTCGGAGCAGTCATCAGCGGCCTGGTCGCCCGAGGGAAAGCCGATCCGAGCGTCCTTGACGCGATGACGGGATTGCGTGCTCGTTTTCCGATCATCCTGCCGACCCAGGGAATTCTCGAAAACGGTTTGCGCATTCATCGGGACCACCGGGTGTCGTATTGGGACGCGATGCTGCTGGCGGCTTGTGCGGACGCCGGGGTGACCCGCCTGTACTCGGAGGACATCCCCGGTCAGCCCGTGATCGAGAGCGTGGCCGTCGTGAATCCGTTTGCGTGATGTACCTCGGAACTGCGGCCGGATGCCTGAAGAGCGCATGGAACATGACCTCCTCGGCGAGCGGCAGGTGCCGGCGGACGCGCTTTACGGCATCTACACGGTCCGCGCGCTGGAGAACTTCCCGCTCACGCGGCGGGCGGTGCATCCGGCGCTGATTCATGCGTATGGGGCCGTGAAGCTGGCCTGTGCGCGGACCAACCGCGAGTTGCCTATCCGAACCCCGGCGGCCACGCCGGGGCCCGGGCCCGCCACTGGCGTGGCGGGTTCGGATCAGAAATGGGACAGCGCCAAGGCCGACGCCATCGAGCGCGCCTGCCGGGAGATGCACGAGGGCCTGCTCGACGAGCATATTGTCGTCGATGCGCTCCAGGGTGGGGCCGGTACTTCGACCAACATGAATGTCAACGAGGTGCTCGCGAACCGGGCGCTGGAAATCCTCGGACGGCCACTGGGGGACTACGCCACCGTTAGCCCGCTCGACGACCTCAACCGCCATCAATCGACCAACGACACTTATCCGACCGCGCTACGGGTCGCGGCGATCACGCTGCTCCATGGCCTGGAGCGCGAAGTCGTCGCGCTCCAGGAGGCGTTTCAGCAGAAAGAGAAGCAGTTCGCCCATGTCGTGAAGGTCGGCCGCACACAGCTCCAAGATGCGGTTCTGACCACGCTCGGACGCGAAATGGGCGCCTACGCCGAAGCGTTCAGTCGTGACCGCTGGCGGATTTACAAGTGCGAGGAGCGCCTGCGGGTCGTGAATCTCGGCGGGACGGCGATCGGCACGGGCCTCGGCGCGCCGCGGCAGTACATCTTCCGCGTCGCCGAGCACCTGCGCGAGATCACCGGCTTTGGCCTGGCTCGCGCGGAGAACCTCGTCGAGGCGACCCAGAATGCCGACGTGTTCGTCGAGGTCAGCGGGATCCTGAAGGCGTGCGCCAGTAATCTGCTCAAGGTGGCGACGGACCTGCGGCTGCTGGCGTCCGGACCGGAGGGCGGGCTGGGCGAAATCCGGCTGCCGCCGCGACAGGCCGGCTCGTCGATCATGCCCGGCAAAGTCAACCCGGTGATCCCCGAGGCCGTCTCGCAGGCCGCGCTTGCCGTCATGGCCCACGACCAGGCGATCACCGCCGCGTGCTCGCTCGGTAACCTGGAGCTCAACGCGTTCCTGCCGCTCGTTGCAGACGCCCTGCTGACCAGCCTCGATCTGCTTACGAATGCCTGCTCGATCTTCCGTCGGCTGTGCGTCGAGGGCATCGAAGCGGACGAGGCCCGCTGTCGGGCCCACGTGGAAAGCTCGACGGCGACGGTGACGGCGCTGGTGGGCCGGATCGGATATGCGGCCGCCCAGGAAGTGGCGATGGCCGCGCAGCGCGACGGCAAGACGATCCGCGAGATCGTACTTGCGCGCGGCTTGCTGACCACTGACGAATATGATCAGTTGATCTCGCCGGAGACCGTGATGCGGCTGGGATCGCCGGCCTCAAAGCCAACCACAGAGGCACAGAGGCCCAGAGACGAATGAACGGAAGCAGACCGGCCACGATGTCTGATCGACCGGAGGTATGCGAGATCCACCATCCATGGCATAAGTCACTCTTTTCTCTGTGCCTCGGTGCCTCTGTGGTTTCCCGCGCGGAGGCAAGATGAGCACGGCTCCCCGCGGCCTGCGGCTCCATATCGGCCTCTTCGGCCGGCGAAACGTGGGCAAGTCGTCGCTGCTCAACGCGCTGACCCGCCAGGACGTGTCGATCGTCTCGGCGACCGCCGGCACGACGACCGATCCGGTTGAGAAGCCGATGGAACTGCTGCCGATCGGGCCGGTGCTGTTCATCGACACGGCGGGGATCGATGACGTCGGCGCGCTGGGCGAGCGACGCGTCGAGCGCACACGCCGCGCGTTCGACCGGACGGACGTTGCTCTCATCGTCACCGAGGCCGGCCAGTGGGGCGCGTTCGAGGACGAGCTGCTCGCGGAGTTCGTGGAGCGCAAGGTCCCCACCATCGCGGTGTTCAACAAGAACAACCTCGGCGAGCCGCCGCCGGCCGTGCTGGGCCGACTGGATGAGCAGAAAGTGCGGCACGTGCGGACGGTCGCCAGTCGCGGCGAGGGCGTGTTGGACCTGCGCGAGGCCCTAACTCAGTCTGCGCCGGAGGACTTCATCAACACGCCGGCGATCGTCGGCGACCTTGTAGCGCCCGGCGAGTTGGTCGTGCTAGTTGTGCCGCTCGACAAGGAAGCCCCCAAGGGCCGGCTCATTCTGCCGCAGGTGCAGACTATCCGCGACCTGCTGGACAACGACGCGTACTGCCTCGTCGTGAAGGAGCGCGAGCTGCGTGACGCGCTGGGCCGGCTGAACCGGCCGCCGGCGCTGGTTGTGACCGATTCGCAGGCGTTTCTCAAGGTCGCCGCTGACACGCCGCCGGGCGTGCCGCTGACCTCGTTCTCGATCCTGTTCGCGCGGTTCAAGGGCGATCTGTGCGAGCTGGTCCGCGGTGCCCTGGCGATCGAGAAGCTACGCCCCGGCGACCGCGTGCTCATCGCCGAGGCGTGCTCGCATCACCCCATCGGCGAGGACATCGGCCGGGTGAAGATTCCGCGCTGGCTGACGCAATACGTTGGCGGCAAGCTCGAAATCAGCGTCACGCAGGGCCACGACTTTCCGCCGGACTTGGCGACGTACAAGCTCGTGGTCCATTGCGGGGCGTGCGTTCAGAACCGGAGGGAGATGCTGTCGCGCATCCTGAAATGCCGCCAGGCCGGCGTGCCGATCACGAACTACGGGCTGACGATTGCGTATTCGCTGGGGATTTTCGAGCGGGCCCTGGGGCCATTCCCTGCGGCGCTGGAGATCTATCGCAGCGCTCGCTCGACCCCGTAGCGCCGGACCTCTGTGTCCGGCGGCGGCCTATGCCTCGTGCGGCGGCGTCGGCGGGCGTGGCGTGCGTCGCCGGTCGACAACCTTCTCGGGGTGCTGGGCCTCTAGCTGGCGGATGGCCTTGAACAGCTTATCCAGATCGTTCCCGTAGGATTGGAGCAACTCACGTCGTCGGGCGCGCACCTCATCGATGAGCGGGTCCGACAACGGGAATCGGTGCATCGGTTCGCTCATGGTTCGTCCTCCAGCCAGAGCATCTCGGGCGTAACAAGAACCTGCGCATCGGGCATCGCGATACGAGCATCGCTGGTTCCACTCCCATTCTACGCTTGCGAGGTGGCCCGTGGGGGGACTCGCACGACCGCGGGTGCCCTGATCTTATAGGGCGCGCGAATGCCGATGGGCAGAGCCTTTCCCTGCGGGCACGCCACGGAGTATAATTAACAGACGGAGGAACCAATGCCTAAGGAACTAACGGTCATTTTCGAGCACGGCGACGACGGCTGGTGGATTGCCACTATCCCGGAGTTTCCCGGGGCGTTCTCCCAAGGCCGCACGAAAGACGAAGCCCGTGAAAACGTCCTGGATGCGCTGCCGGAGCTAATGGCTGCCCGCCGCGACCTGGCACTGCGCGAACGTGCTGCATCGTCCGAGGTCGAGACCGTGCCCATCGTCGGTTAGCGCTCCGCGGGGGGCTCAACTCCCAACTCCTTGCAGATCAGTAGCACCGACCATGAGTCAATGTCCGTGTGCCCGGGTACCGGCACTGTTTGCTGGTTTGCGGGGTTGATGAAGACCGAGTGCCTGGGCACCCGACTCACCCAGGCGCCAGCCGCTGCAGCGGAACCAAGATCACGTCCCGAATGCTCGCTGAGCGGCTCAGGAGTACCATCGGCCACTCGCCGCCAAGGGTCGGACGCCGTTCAGCCTGTTGGCTGGGTTCCGCCATGTTGCTCGGGTTGACGCTGGCTCACGCGCCCGATCGAGGGGACATGCGCTTATCGCAGCAGCAGCAATGACGAGAGCGGAAGAGAAACGATACGCGGATCGTCCATGGCGACCTCGTCATGCAAGGTCACCAGTACTCCGAAGGGAGCAGCATAGTGCGGCTTCTCGATGAAGGAGCGCAGGCCCACGGTATCGTGGTAGTCGATTCGTCGGCGGTACTTGACCTCCACGGGAATCCGCTGCTCTCCGACGGTCAAGACGAAGTCAACCTCCGGCTCGGCCCCGCGTTCCGGGAAGTGGGCGACGTCGAGGCCGATGATCGAGCGGAAGAAGTACCCCACGGTGCTCTCGGCAATCCGGCCCGCCAGGTCCGCCAGGTGCGGGTGCTGTTCCAGAGCCTCGGGCGCCAGAGGAACGATCTCCTGAAGCCACGCAGCGCGCAGCGCGTGATCGCAAAGACACAACTTGGACGGCCCCCGTTTGCGTTTCAGCCGCAGCTCCAGGGGCTCGATGAGACGGACCAGCAGCGTGCCGTCGAGAAACCGCAGATATGCGAGGACGCGCTGCCAGCCGATGTTGGCGTGCATCGCCTGCCGCAATTCCTCCAAGTACAGCGCCTGTTTGGGCGATTGACCCACGTAGCGGCAGGCGAGCCGGAAGACCTCGGTGAGCAGGATTTCGTCGCGTTTTTGTCCCGACGGCCCCATGCGCAGATCATGCTGAATGGCGCGCCGGATCACGGTCTCGTTCAGGAAGTCAGCGACGCGCTCCCAGGGCAAGTCCGCACGGGCCTGCGCGACCGGATAGGTGCCGCGCGCCGAGAAAGCTTCGAACGCCTGCCGGCGCAGCGCCCGGTGTTGCTCGCCGTAGGCGCGCAGGTCCACCCAGAACGATCTGTTTCGCAGCGGCGAAAGGCCATTCTCGGGCAGGAAGGCCGCGAGATGTCCGAACGAACGAATCTCAGCGACCTCACGGAGCAAGAGGGGGCCCATCTCGATCGAGGTGATCCGGCCCGCGAGGCTGTCGCGCCCCGCCTCTATCCGCAGCGCCGAACTGCCGGTCACCAGCGCCCGGACGGGGTTCAAATCGACGAGGTTCTTGAGTTGCGGCGCCCAGTCCGGGAGATTCTGAACCTCGTCGAGGAAGACAAATGCGCGCTGGCCAGTGCGAGCGGCCTTGTGAAAGGACATTCCTAGTATGCTCTCCGCGTACCACTCGCACATGTCCACGATCGGCATCGACAGGCGGCGCAAGTCCGGGAGGTCGTCAAATTGCACGCGGAGTATCCGAGTCGGATCGACCCCGTCGTCCAACAGTTTGTCGATGACCTGGTTCAGGAGTGTCGTCTTCCCGACCTGCCGCGGACCCCGCAGAACGACGGCCTTCGTCAGCCCCTTTGTCAGACCCTCCAGCACAGGACCAAATGCCCACCGACGAACAGGTGGCAAGTCCACCAGGCGTTCGCCCTGCCACCACGGATTGGCGGCACGCACGGTCGCTTCGAGCCCGCGCGAAACGAGCAAGTCGCGAAACGACAGTTGCCGTCCACGTGTCTGGGCCATACGCGCTTCCTAGCCGGTGGCCGCTGCAGCGGAAACAGGATCACGTCCCGAATGCTCGGCGAGCCGGTCAGCAGCATCACTAGCCGGTCGATGCCGATGCCCAGGCCGCCGCCACGTCAATTCACGCCTGCGCGGCGGGCGAACGGCGCTGCCGGCGCGGCGCCACCACCTTTTCCGGATGCTCAGCCTGGCGGCGCTGAATCGCCTTACCCAACTCGCGCAGACTGTTGCCGCAGGAAACCAAGAGCTGACGGCGCCGTTCGCGCACCTCGTCAATGAGGGGATCGGTATGTGAGCATGCGGCGTCAGGCATTGCTATTCCTCCAGCCACAGCATCTCCGGCGTGACAATCTGGGGCGTCAGCAAGCCCATACGGCGGTTGACCACGGTCAGGTGCCTGAGCTTGTTAGGGTTGGCCAGGTGGCGGATGTTCCAGGTGAGCAGGAAGTCCATCTCATGCACGCACGCAGCGGCCAAATGGACTGCGTCGCCGGCGAGTTCGGCCGGCACGAGGCGCTCTGTTACGTAACGTTCCGCGACCCCCACTACGTCGGCATCGACCGGCAGGCGTTGTAGCGGCTCGACGAGCGCAATGGCCTCCTGTTGCCCTGGCCAGTTCCCCTGCTCCAGCTCCAGGACGACCGCGTCGGAAATCCATGCCTCATACCGGCCGAGTTGCTCGCGCCACCACTCCCGCGTGACCTCGCGCCGATGCAGACTCGCTGGGTCCGTCCGCGTGGTGACGAACGCGCTGGGCACAGAGGTCTCAATGTAAGCGCTGGCGGCCATGCGACTTACATCCTACTCCCCTGACCAGGTGCAAACAACGGCCCGACAGCGGGATCAAAGCGCCTCCTGCGGCCGCTGCAGCAGAAACAGGATCACGTCCCGGATGCTGGGCGAACCGGTCAGCAGCATGACGAGCCGGTCGATGCCGATGCCCAGGCCGCCGGCGGGCGGCATGCCGCATTCCAGCGCCTCGACGAAGTCCCCGTCCATGACCGCCATCGTCTCGCCCTCCTCGCCGCGGAGCTGCTGGCTGAGGGTTTGCCGCTGCACGTCCGGGTCGTTCAGTTCGCTGTAGGCGTTGCCGAGCTCCATGCCGTTGATGAACACCTCGAACCGCAGCGCGAGGCTTGGGTCGGCGGGGTGGCGCTTGGTGAGGGGGCACAAAGGCGCCGGGTAATCAAGCACGAAAGTCGGATTTAGCAATCTCGGCTCGCAGAAATGCTCGAACAGATCGCTTACCAAAAGGACATGCTCTCGGCTCTCTAACCACGCTTGCTGCTCCTGCAGAACCTCCCCCGGACTGGCGGTGTATCCGTGCGCTTTGCGCGCGAGCACATTCACGAGCGCACGGACCGGCGCCAGCAGCCTCGCTTTTGCCCGGACCGCCTGCTCGTCGTCCATTTCTATGCCGACGAATTCCCGAAACAACTCGGTGTACCGTCTGCGTGGCCAAGGCGGCGTGTAGTCGATGATCGGCTCGGCGGGAGCCTCGCCCTCCCGTGCGGCCTCGCCCTCCCGGGGAGCCTCGCCCTCCCGGCCGGCCTGGCCCTCCCCCTTCGTGGCTTCGTGGCTTCGTGGCTTCGTGGCTATCTTGTATGTGCCGATCACCTCCCGCGCCGCGCCGGCAATGATTTCCTCTGTGATCTCCATCATGTCGTGGTAATCGCCGTACGCCTGGTACAGCTCCAGCATCGTGAACTCGGGGTTGTGCCGTGGGCTGATGCCCTCGTTGCGGAAGCAGCGGGCGAACTCGAACACCCGCTCCAGCCCGCCGACCAGGCAGCGCTTCAAATACAGCTCCGGCGAAATCCGCAAGTACAGGTCCAGGTCGAGCGTGTTGTGGTGCGTCGTGAACGGCCGCGCCGCCGCCCCGCCGTAGATCGGCTGAAGCACCGGCGTCTCGACCTCGACGAACCCCCGGCGATGGAGCACTTCGCGGGCATAGTCGATGATTCGGGCCCGCTGGACGAACACGCGCTGCGACTCCGGGTTGCTGTACAGGTCGACGTGCCGCCGGCGATAGCGGGCCTCGACGTCGGTGAGGCCGTGCCATTTCTCCGGCGGCGGCCGGAGGGCCTTGCTGAGCAGGGTGAGCCGGCTGGCCCACAGCGTCAGCTCGCCGGTCTTGGTCCGCCCGAGCTGCCCGTCGACGCCGACGATGTCGCCGAGGTCAAGGAGCTTGGCGATTCTCCACGCCCGTTCGGCGTGATCGCTTGCGGGCGAGACGCCCGCACTACCCTGGAGCATCTTCTTGCTCAGCCCGAACTGCAGGTCGCCGGTCCAGTCGCGGACGGTCAGGAAGATCAGGCTGCCGATGTCGCGGTAGAGCACGACGCGGCCGGCGGCGCGAAAGCGGGCCGCTTCGGATTCGCACACCTGCCCCGGCGGGAGGTCCAGCTTCTCAGACGCGGCACGAATCTCCGCGTTCGGCGTAACGCCGGTAAAGCGTCCGCCAAACGGCTCGACGCCAAGTGCGCGGAGCTTTTCGAGCTTGTTTTTTCGATCGGTAATCTGGTCGCTCATAGGTACGGGACTATAGCCCATCGGGGCCACGAGCGCAAGCGCGGGGCCAATCAGAGCCCGAAGCGCGCGCGAGGAATTCCAGGCCGATTTGCCGAGGCCGCGCTACCCTCACTCGTGCTTCGGGCCCTGATTCGCACGCAGCGCCGGCGTGCGTCATTTGACCGACCGGGCCAGCTCTTCGATCCTCTGCGACAATCGCGTGAGCGCCGGCGGCACGTCGGGCGTAAGGCTCGTCCAAGTCACGGTCTTGCCGGCGTACGTGATGGAGAGCTGGAAGTAATCCGCCGCGCCGCGCGGCGGCTGCCCGCGCACCTCTATCCGGGGCCAGTTTTGCAGCAGGCCGGCGAGCTCAGCAAGCTGCGCCGCCGACAGTTGGCCGACGTGCTGTCCGAGCATCCGGCCGGTGGCATCCAGGCGGCCATCGGGCTGCACGGCGACGCGGTCACTCGTCCCCACGAACCCGCCGGTGCGCGTGTATACTAACTCGCTGCGCAGCCCTTCGGCGCGGGTCGTCGCCGGCCGCGACGCTGGTGGACCGGCCGTCTCCCGGCCGGCATCCCGCGCGCAGCCGGCGCCAATGCCGGCCAACAGGATTGCCGGCAGGCGACTGCTCATCCGTCGCAGATTCATCGTCACACCGCCCTTCTGCGTCTCGCGCTGACCAGCTATCCTACGGAGGTAGGGCACGTCGAGTCCGCCGCGGCGGACGAGACCTGCCGTAGTCTAACAGGCGAGATCCGTCCACGCTTAACCAGGAAACCGCCATGCTCCAGACGCCGCTCAACGCCTTTCATCGTGAATGCAACGCCCGGCTGGTCGAGTTCGCCGGCTGGGAGATGCCGGTCATGTACACCAGCATTATCGACGAGCACAACTACACCCGCCAGCACGGCTCGGTGTTCGACGTGTCGCACATGGGCCGCGTCGAGTTCCGCGGGCCCGATGCGGGCCGGTTCATGGAGCACCTGAACACGCGGAACATCGGGGCGGCGACGCCCGGCATGTGCCGCTACAGCCACATGTGCAAGGACGACGGCGGCATCCTCGATGACGTGATCGTGTCGAAGTTCGAGGACCACTTCCTGGTCGTGTGCAACGCGTCCAACCGCGAGAAGCTGCTGGCCTGGTGGGATCAGCAGCGCCGCGGCTTCAACGTCGAGATTAAGGACCGCACGCGGGAGACCGCGATGGTGGCGATCCAGGGCCCGGAGGCGCTGGAGACGATGGGCCGGCTGCTGCCCATCCCGCTGAACGACCTCAAGCGCTACCGCTTCAAGACCGGCAACGTGATGGACGCTGAGTACTTCGTCGCCCGCAGCGGCTACACCGGCGAGGACGGCGTCGAGATCGTCCTGCCCGCGAGCATGGCGCTGCTCGCGGTGCGCATGCTGATCAACCGGTCCAACGAGCTCGGCCGGCCGATCAAGCCCGCGGGGCTGGGGGCCCGCGACACGTTGCGGCTGGAGGCCGCCATGCCGCTGTACGGTCACGAGCTGACGGAGGAATGGGATTCGATCACCGCCGGCCAGGAATGGGCCGTCGATCTGGCCAAGGACTTCATCGGCAGCGCGGTGCTCAAGCGTGTCAAGGTGGAGGGTCCGCGGCAGAAGGTCACGGGCTTTGAGGTCGCGGGCAAGCGCATCGCCCGCCAGGGGGCAATGATTCTCCACGCCGGTCAGCAGGTCGGCGTGATCACCAGCGGCACGCAGAGCCCGACGCTGGGCAAGAACATCGCGATGGGACTGCTCAAGTCCGAGCTGTCCCAACCCGGTCAAAAGGTCGAAATCGACGTCCGCGGCAACCAGTGCGCTGCGACCGTGGTCCCGTTGCCGTTCTACAAGGTGAAAAAGTAATCGGGGCTCGGGACCTCGGTTGATACCGGCGGGACGCCGATGCTCCCCGCGTGGCTTGCTACGTCGTCAGCGGGTTGATCACCAGCCCGCTGGCCAGCTTCGGGTAAAAGTACGTGCTCTTCTGCGGCATCAGGTCGCCGGCGCTGCACACGGCCCGCAATTCTTCCATCGTGGTCGGCTGCATCAGGAATGCGGTGCCATGCGTCGCACGGGCGTCGCTAACCGCGTCCTCATCGGCCTTAATGTAGCGAATCTCCGCTCCCGGCGCGCCGGGACCGCCGCACAGCTTGGGTGTCACGACGCGATCGAGCACATACGCATGCAAGAACGCGAGGCCGAGCCGCCGCCAAGCCGACGTCCGGTCGGGCTCCAGGCTGTCGAGGATATCCGGCCGGGCTGGCCGCAGCACGTAGTACTTCTGCGACGCGCCGGCGTACACACCGACCGCTTGCGGTCCGAAACTCCGCAGCGCGGCAATCGCCTGGCTGGGACCGGAGACCTCCAGTGGCTTGAGTTCGGCGCGCGGGTCGTCGGCGAACGTGTCCGGGCCGACGTTCACGCCGGGCAGAATGCGGTGCGTCGGCAAGATCAGCAGCCCCGGGTCCTCCATCGCGCAGAACACGCACAGCACGAAGTTCGCCGGATGTTCCGCCGGCAGCGGCCCTTGCTGCGCGATGAGCCAGTCCCGATAGAGTATGGCCGTGCCACAGCGATGATGTCCGTCGGCGATGTAGGTGGCCTTCGGCTCCATCAGGCGGGTCACGTCGGCGATCGTGGCGGCGTCGGTCACGGCCCAGAGGCGGTTCTCGACTCCGTCCAGCGTTCCAAACGCGAGCGGCTGCGGGGCCAGGGCCTGCTCGAGCCGTTTGGCCACCACGTTCTGCGCGTCCTCGTACAGGCCGAAGATCGGGCTCAGGTTCGCCTGCGTGGCTTTCGTCAGCGCGAGACGGTCCGCCTTGGGTCCGCCGAAGGTTCGCTCGTGCGGAAAGATGCTGCCCGCGCCGAAGGGTTCGAGCCGCAGCCGGGCGAAGAACATCTTACGGACGTACGCCGTCGCCCCGTGCCGGTACGCCTGGTGGTACGCGTAGAGGGCCGGTTGCCGGTCGCGGACCATCTGGCCGTCGCGGAGCCATTGGTCGAGCGTGGCCCGGCTGGCCTGATACAGGTGGGCGGGTCCGGCGGCTTTGGGCGGCATGTAGGGCAGGTCGATCTTGACGAAGTTATTGGGATGCCGCGCGAGCAGTTGGGCCTTGGCGGCGTCATCGATGATGTCGTACGGCGGCGACAACCAGGCCGAGAGGTCGCGGGATTTGTCGGTTGCGTAACGGACCGCGGGGAAAGGACGGATCATGCTCATCGTGGGGTTCCTGGGCGATTTTCGGACCTATGCGGCACGCGGGTCCGACCGGGCTATCCCGGCGCGCCGTGCCGCACTGCGCCAGCCGGTCTGTCTGTAACTATTTCCCATAAACTGAGCTACGGCAAGCGGATCGCGGAACGGATCTGCGGGGCGGAGGGATCCTTATCGTTGACTAGCCACCTGTAAGTCGATAGATTTCATCGGCGATGGCGCCGTTTCGCGGATGCTTCCGCTGCGCGATCGCATCCCGATAAAGTAGGTTGCCCACACCGCAGAGGTACCAGTTCATGTTGCCAGGACGCGTCGTCGTTGCACCCGTGCTCGCGCTGGGAGCCGTTTGCCTTATGGGTATCATCTTGCCGGGTGGTTGTCCACGGCAGCAGATGCCCGGCACGCCCACCGTGGAAGAGCCCAACACGCCCGTCCAGCCGAACGAAACGGGCCAGGGCACCACGGATCGCCCGATCCCCGGCCCACCCACCGAACCTAATGAGCCCAACACGGCCCCGGCCAGTGGCGGGGATACTTCGGGGAATGGCACCAGCGATACCGGCGGCGGCGGGGCGGCCACTTTCTCGGTGCGCTGGAATGCTCCCCTGACTCCGCTGGCCGTGCGCCCCGGCACGTCCATCGCGCTCACCTTCAAGCTGAGCGACACCCAGGGCATCGTCAACAGCGCTGAGCTGGCGGTCGCGCGCGACAATAACCAGGATGGCGAGCCGGATAGCACGAATCCGGTCGCGCTCAAGGCCATCAGTGTCTCTCCCGGAACCAACATGATCACCTACGACACCAACCAGGCGCGCCCCCTGCTGAGCAATGGGTTTGGCCGCTTCCTTTTGGGGCTGCGGCTGCACTCGAGCCTCGGCGAGGTGCAGACGACCTATGCCCCGGGCCGGGTGACCATTGACGGGGAGGCGCCCACGGTGACCTGGCTCTTCCCCACGGCCGAGGCCCTGGTGAACCCGCAGGATTGGCAGGTCAAGCTGGAGACGACCGATAACTCCGAGCACACCGTGCGCGTCGTGCTCGACGACAATATGAGCCCGGCTGACGGGTATGCGGGCATTCTGATCGGCGACACTTCCTTCGGCCCGGGCACGTCCACCTTGAACCGCACGGTGCCCTTGTCCATCGCGCCGGGGACGTACTACTACTACGTGATCGTGAGCGACGGCATCGACCCGCCGACGACATTGTACGCGAAGGCGGGCGACGGGACCACCGATCTGCGCCTGATGCTCACCAACCGCCTGATCGGCACGTTCGACCTGAACCGGCTGGCGCAGGGGCGCGCTTCCGGTGCCAGCGAAGGGGCCATCTTCCAGGGCTTCAACTTCAACGACCTGGCGGGCAGCTCGATGGCCGGCGTACCCGATCTCACCGAGGACGGCAGGAGCGAGCTGCTGATCGCCTCCCGCTTCGGCAAGCCCAAACTCGTCAGCACCGACGGCATCGGCTGGGGCGAAGCGTACATGATCTACGGCAGCGACAGCCGCCTCAGCGGCACCTGGCAATTGAACTCCGTCGGCCGGGGAGCCGTCCCGGGGCTGGTGTTCCCGGGCATTCGCGCCCCGGTGGGCACGACCTGGACCGAGGGGTTGTCCGATGTGACCGTGATTCCGGACATGGACGGCGACGACAAGCCCGAGCTGGTCTTCAGCTTCCCGCGGGTCGAATCGGTCAGCCTCCGCAACCGGAGCCCCGGCATCCAGCACCCGGAGCTGTTCCCCGATTTGCCGGGCATGGGCGAGCTGGAGTACGACGCCTACGAGCATTACGACCCCCAGACGGGGGACAGCTATTACTGGGAGACGAACACGGCCCAGTTCACGCGCGGTGGCATCGTCATCGTTTCCAGCCACAGCCCGATGCTCCAGAATCCGCAGCGGCTGAACCGAAAGGGCGACCGCATCGTCGATCTGACTGAAGTGGGGCAGATGTTCGACGACATGGGTATGCCGCGCTGGTTCAACTTTCTCTGGAGTGGGGGCAGCGAGAGCCTGAGCACGGTTTGCCTGGATCCCAATGACCCCAACGCCGCGCCCAAGGACCAGACCTACGCGTCCTGGACCTTCATTCACGACATCGCCTTCGAAGACCAGGGCCCCGGCGGGTTCGACAACTACTTCTCCGCGCCGCAGCTCTTCGGCATTCCGCTCGACGACCCGCAGGCCCCGGCCGGGGTGCGCTGGGAGCCGGACCCGTTCGAGCCGCCGCTGGCCAACATCCGCCCGTTCGATGCTTTCCCGATGCCCGAAGACCCGAACGGCTTCCCGCTCACCTTCGGGGACCCGTGTACGGCGCCCAACTGTGTCTGGACCAACCTCTGGCGGCGCTGGTGGGCCTTCCCGGTCGACAACGTGGATACCTCCAGCCTGCCCGATCCGCGCATGTACGGCGCGCGAAGCTGGCATGGAAGCTGGATCGGTGAGCAGAGCGGGCTGATGGTCTGGACTGGGTTCTGCGGCTGGGGGAGCGCGCGGGTCGTCCCGCTCTCCGGCGGCAACGAGTGCGGCGCGCGTGTGCTGGGGCAGCGCCGCGAGGACCGCTTCGGTACGGCGGTCGGAGCCGACGGCAACTACCTGTACATCAGCGCGCCGCAGCGCGACGCCCTGAAAGCGGGTGACAACGTCCCCGAACTGGACGCCGACCGCCTGGGTTCGGGCGTCGTCTATCAGCTCCGTACGAACGCCCACCCCAACGGCGCCACCTACACTGTGACCCAACTGTGGATCGAGCCCGACGTCCAGGTTCTCATGGACCCGAACGATCCGAATTACCCCACCGATCCCAATGACCCGAACACGCCGGTGCCGCTGGTCGACGCCGCGTTCCCGCACATCGATGCGGAAAACGGCGAGCGCACCGACCCGAGCATGCCCACGCCGCACCAGTACATCATCGAGACCGTCGGATCCACCCGCAGCGACGACCGGTACTGGGAGGAGCTGGCCCTCTTCGACCCGCCGCGCATGCAGCAGCCGCCGGCGGGCTATCCGGAGCGGGAGTGGCTGGTCGATTACTCGTTCGGCGCCGCGGGGTGCGCAGGTGCGCAGCAGGAGTACGTGGACTGGACCCTCGGCGTGCCCGCCAACACCGTGAACGGTTCCCCGTACTGGCCACACCCCAACGCTCAGCAGTCCGACTACTACGTCGACCGCACCAACCAGATCGTCGGCCCGCACCGCTTCGCCTACCTGTCGGCCGTGCGCGGGCTGGGCGATGTGAACGGCGACGGCAATCCCGACTTCGCAGTGGGCTCGAAGAACGTCAGCGAGAGCTTCGACAATCCACAGAATCCCACCGGCCCCACCGTCGGCGCCGTGTTCATCGTCTTCGGCCGCCAGACCGGCCTCGAAGGCGATTACCTGCTCGACCGCATGGCGCTGGCGACCAACGCGACCGGCCGCGTTCACGGCGTGCTGCTGCGCGGCACCACCGCCGACGAGCAGATGGGCCGCGTGTTCGACGACGCAGGCGATTTTGACGGCGACGGCGTCAGCGACGTGGTGGTCGGCGCCGCGGGCTACGACGCCAACCGTGGCCAGGCCGTCGTGATTCTCGGCTCGGCGACGTTAGAGAGCCCGGCCGGCGGCTGGACCGTCGATGACATCCTCGTGGCCGGGCGCGGTGTCCGCTTCACCGGTGGGGCGGCCGGCGATCTGGCCGGCGCCAACGTGGCCGGCGCGGGCGACGTGGACGGCGACGGCCGCGGCGACATCCTGATCGCCGCCCCCGGGGCCGCAGGCGGCCAGGGTGCCGTATACCTGATTTACGGCGCGCCCGGCCTGGGTGGGCAGGAGCTGAGCTTGTCGCAGGTGGGCACGCTCGCTCTGCCGGGTGTGAAGTTCCTCGGGCGCGGTGCCACCGACCAGCTCGGCGGCGGGCAGGTCGAGTACCCCGGTAGCGCGGGTATCTACCTCAACCCCAATAGCAACCCGAGCACGATCTACTCCCGCGGCGTGGTCAGCCTGGGCGACATCGATGGCGACGGCTACGCCGACTTCGCGATCAGCGCCATGCTGGCCAATCCCAACGGACGTGTGCGTGCCGGCGAGGTGTACATCCTTTACGGGCGCGGCGACCGCTAGGGTCGGCGGCGCGAAATGCCTGTAGCGCCGGACCTCCGCGTCCGGCGTCGATCCGTTTGACACAAAGCCGCGGCCAGCCTCGACCGCGGCTTTTCTTTGCGCCGTGGCCCTATCGCGCGAGATCGACCCCCTTCGTGCGTGCGACTTCCAGCGCTGTCTCGTACCCCGCGTCGGCGTGCCGGATGATCCCGGTCGCCGGGTCGGCCGTCAGGACGCGCTCCAGGCGGCGCTCGGCCTCCGGGGTGCCGTCGGCGACGATCACCATGCCGGCGTGCAGCGAGTACCCGATGCCGACGCCGCCGCCGTGGTGGATCGAAACCCAAGTCGCGCCGCACGCGGTGTTCGCCAGTGCGTTCAGCATGGGCCAGTCGGCGATCGCGTCGGAGCCATCGCGCATGCCCTCCGTCTCGCGATTGGGCGAGGCGACCGAGCCGCAGTCGAGGTGATCGCGGCCGATGACAATCGGCGCGGAGACCTTCTTCGTCCGCACGAGGTCGTTGAATACGTGGCCCATCTTTGCCCGCTGGCCGTACTTGAGCCAGCAAATCCGGGCCGGCAGGCCCTGGAAGGCGACCTTCTCGCCCGCCAGGCGAATCCAGCGGCACAGGGTCTCTTCCTGCGGAAACGTGTCGAGCACGGCCTGGTCGGTCGCGCGGATGTCCGCCGGCTCGCCGGAAAGCGCCGCCCAGCGGAACGGCCCGGAGCCCTCGCAGAATAGCGGGCGGATGTACTCGGGCACAAAGCCGGGCACGTCGAAGGCGTTGGTGACGCCGGCCTGCTGGGCGTGGCCGCGGAGGTTGTTGCCGTAGTCGAACGTGACGGCGCCGCGGCGCTGGAGTTCCAGCAGGCAGCGCATGTGGTCGGCCATCGTCCGGAACGCGGTCTTCGTGTACTGCTCGGGATTGCTCTGGCGCAGCGCGAGCGCCGCCTCGTAGGTCATCCCGTTCGGCACATAGCCGTTCAGCGGATCGTGGGCCGAGGTCTGGTCGGTCAGGACGTCCGGCGTGATGTTGCGGTCGATGAGGACTTGGAGCACGTCGGCGACATTGCCCACCAGCCCGACCGACAGCGGGTGACCCGCAGCTTTCGCCTTGAGCACCCAGTCGATGGCCTCGTCCACGCCAGCCGTCAGCTTGTCGCAGTAGCGGGTCTTGAGACGGCGCTCGATGCGGGCGCGGTCCACCTCTACGCACAACGCCGCGGCGCCGTTGAAGGTCGCCGCCAGCGGCTGCGCCCCGCCCATCCCGCCCAGCCCGCCGGTGACGAGCAGCTTGCCGCGCAACGAGGCGCTCGCGGGCGAGACGCCCGCACCACCCCCGAAGTGCTTGCGGGCACAGGCGGCGAACGTCTCGTAGGTGCCCTGGAGGATGCCCTGCGTGCCGATGTAAATCCAGCTCCCCGCGGTCATCTGCCCGTACATGGTCAGGCCGAGTGCTTCGAGCCGGCGAAACTCGTCCCAGGTGGCCCACTTTGGCACAAGCATGGCGTTGCTGATGAGCACGCGCGGCGCGTCCGGGTGGGTCTTGAGCACGCCGACCGCCCGGCCGGACTGCACGAGCAGCGTCTCGTCATTTCCGAGCCGCTTGAGCGCCGCGACGATGCGGTCGAAGTCCGCCCAACTGCGGGCCGCCTTTCCCGAACCGCCGTACACGATCAACTCGTCGGGCTTCTCGGCGACGTCGGGGTCGAGGTTGTTCATAAGCATCCGCAGGGCGGCTTCCTGCTGCCAGCCCTTGCAGGAAATCTGCGTGCCGCGCGGGGCATGGACGGTACGCGAGGATGAGGTCATGATGGGATCTCCGAAGTCGATGTCCGATCGAACCGCCATTTTACGATCCGCCGATCGGAGAGCCAGCGGAGAGTCGAGTCAAGATCGCTTTACGCGGACGACGTCATTAATGCGCACCTTGCCCGTTTCTGACACCAGGCGTCCACCCTTCAGGAGCGACTCAATTCGCCCCCGGATGTCCTTTCGGTAGTACCGGCAGAATGCCTCGCGGATGACTCGAAGAATCAGCTCCCCGCGAGGAACCCAGTCCGGCGCCAGGTTGAGGACCATCTGGTCGACGTCGTCTTCAGCGAACAGATCGATCTGGAAGTCGGAGGCACCCCTCGCCTTCACCATCGCATCGTTCATCAACTCGAGGGCGTCGGGGTGCCGGCTGCCGAAGAACATGTGATATTTCGGCACATTGTCGTTCCGACGTCCTTTGATGGGTACCCAGCAGACTTCCGCGTAACGCTCGCGGAGGGCCGCACCAATCCGCGTCGCAACGTCCTCGACCACCTGACCGAATGGCCGGTTCGCGCCGATCACATCGCGCCACCAGTCTCCCCCGACCACGCGGGTCAATCCCTCATGGTCCGGGGGTTCGATCGAAATGTCAGTTTCCCCGGTCTCCTCGACATGATCACCCATCGGCACCTGCCGCTTCAGCGCCGACAGGCCCCAACGCACGAAGTTGAACGTGTTGAAATTCATGAGGAGTTCAACGCTCATCTTCGCCAGTCGGATCTGCTGTGAGACGCCGTCTATAGCGGCCCAGTCAATCTCGGCCGCGGTATAGGGGTCAACGTAGAGAAAAACCGTGCCTGTCTGAGCGAATTGACGAATTTCGTCGACGTAGTCCAGGAACTTGCCTTTCCTGGACTCAGCGAACGGGAAGGCGACATTGTGCTGCAGCTTCTCGAACAACTCGGGCTCGGGCTCAATGCACAAAACGCGCACCGGTGGCCCAGGTTTCTCGTTCGCTGCCTGCGCTTTCGCACAGATGATTGTCGGAGAGCCCGGCTCGCCATCATCGAACTGGCCGGGACCGGCGAAGCCGTCAACCAGCAGGACCGGACGATTTAGACGCCTCACTTTCGGTAGGTATGCCTCCAAGTAGTATTCAAGAATGGTGTCCTTCCGTTTGGACCACGCGCGTTTCTTTTCAAAGAACGACTTGTCGGCTCTGTGCCCCATCGTGGGCGTCCTCGTCCTGCGTGGGCATCTCCGGCAGCGCGTCCCACGTACGCCCGTCGAGCGTTCTGCCGGTCGCCTTCTTATTGGCGCCCCCCCACTGTTTGAAGAAGAACGGCACGCCCCGCACCACGCAGCGATCGCGGATTCGCCGCACCCAGTCTGCCCGCATCGGCCGTGCACTGGGGCCCGATTCGCCGCCGACAATCACCCAGTGGAGGCCATCCAGCGGCAGGCGTGGAATCGGACCGAGAAGTGGCTCCGCGGAGAGAAACTTGATGCGCGCGCCGGTGCAGCGCAGATCGCGAATGCGCTGGAGGACGGCGGCGTTCTCGACGCTTGTGCCCAGCCAGATGTTCGGTGTCCAGCGCAGGCGCGGAGACATCGCTGCCGCCACGTGGGGACGCTTGGTCAGCACCTGGAACGTGTGCTGCGGGCAGCGATTCATCACATCGAAGACGCGCTCCACGAAATCGAACGGGATCTCCTCGTGGAAAAGATCGCTCATCGAATTGACGAAGATCGTGCGCGGCAGCCGCCAGGAGACGGGATCTTCGAGCGCCGAGTAATCCAGGAATACGCGGCCGTTCCACTGACCCCGGTCATTCAAGACGTTGAGGTAGTTGGCGGTACGGCCAGGATTCGCTCCCCGCTCCCGCGCGGCCCGCGCCATACCCGCCAGGCGCTTCGCCATCCGCTCGGCGTAACAGTGAGCGCACCCCGAGCTGACCTTGCGACAACCCACGACGGGGTTCCAGGTCGCCTGCGTCCACTCGATTGACGACGACTGAGCCATAGTCGTTCCGGAACGACAATCATACCGAACTTATTACGAACGTCAAGCGTTTCCTCAGAAAACCCGCGACGCGGCTTCCCCGATGATTTGCACCCAATGGGTCAGGACAACGCGCAGGTCCTCGTCGGCATCGAAGTCAGCTCGCGTCTTGGCGCCGAGCCGGCCGACAGCCTTGCGGGCCGTGTCGAGCATGTGGCCGAGATAGATGGAATCGTCATGCTGCATCGGCTGACTCGTACAGAACCACGGCCGCGCCGAGGGCCCGGCGTTTCAGGCGCTGGTTGAGGTAACGGGGGTTGACCATGTCCACGCGCTGCCCACCGAACACGCTCGATAGCTCATCCTCGATGTCGACGATTTCCCAGCCTGGGGTGTGGCCCGGCTCGAATTCGACCAGCACGTCTACGTCGCTGTCGGGCCGGAAATCATCGCGCAGCACGGATCCGAACAGCGCGAGTCGGCGGATATGGTGCCGCCGGCAGACCTCTGCGAGCGCCTGACGGGGCACGTGTATGGCGAGTTCGTGGTCCATAAATCAACCAGCTCCCAGGCTACGGGTGTCCATCGAAGTGATGATACGAGTCGCGGACCTTGGGCGTCAACGCGACCAAGCCGTAGGGTCGCCCTGGTGCGTGTACGCCAGGATGAAGCTGAGAATGTTTCGATCCGGGCGTGCATCGGCAACAGTAGCCTGGCGCGATCAGGCCCGATCCCTCACTCCGACCCGATTCCGGCGCGCTGCCCCCGGCTGGACCGTTTACTTCAGCCCTCGGGCGACCATGAACGCCGCCAGCGCGAATATGACAACGGTCAGCGTAGTCCAGGTTGCTGCCCATGCGCCGAAGAAGTACTTTCCGGCGCCGGGCGGGTTGTCGTCGAAGATCTTCCTATCCTTATAGTGGCTGTGCTCTATCTGCCACACAAAGCCGATCCAGATCGGTGGCAGCGCGCACACCACTACCTGCAGCCACGTAAGCGCCCACTTCAGATCTTCTGGATCCTTGATAGTTGTCGACGCGTCAACTGCGCCCTTCATCAACAATAAGAACACAGCAATTAAGGCCATGAACGCCTTCAGTTGCAGCGCGCGGCGGTCCTTCATATGTTCGTAAGCGCGGTCTCGATCCAGTCCGTTCATGAGGCTTCCTCCATCGCTACAGCTCAGCCCGCCTGCCGGCGGCCCACCGCGCGGCTAAAGGGCAAGCAGATTCTATCGTCTGCGGGTCCGGACGCAGTTATAACCCGGCGCCAATCCTATATTCCCCATGCAGAAGACGGACCTTTAGACAACTGGGGGCGGCCCAGTTGTCAGGCACTACGGCGTCGCCTGCACAACCGCCACGCTGGCGGACATACCCAGGCGGTCGGCGCCGGCTTCGAGCATCGCCAGGGCGGTGGGCAGGTCGCGGAGGCCACCGGCGGCTTTGACCCGCAAGGGGGCGGCGTGCTTCTTTAGCAGCGCGACGTGCTCGACCGTCGCGCCGCCGGCCGGGTGAAAGCCGGTCGAGGTCTTTACGAAGTCGGCCTGTGCTTCAACGGCACAGCGGCAGCCGAGGAGGATCTGCTCGTCCGTGAGAGCGCGGGTTTCGAGGATGACCTTCACGAGACCTTGCGGGTCGGCCCGCTTCACGGTCTCCACGACACCGGCGATGTCGCGCGTGACCGTCAGCCGGTCGCCGGCGAGCAGCGCGCCAAGGTTCACCACCATGTCCACTTCGCGGGCACCGTGCTCGATCGCCGTCAGTGCCTCGTACGCCTTGACCGCGGGCGTGGTCGCCCCGAGCGGGAAGCCGGCCACGCCCGCTACCACGGTGTCGCTGCCCGCCAGCCGCGCCGCGCCATGCGCGACCCAGACGGGATTCACGCAGGCAGCGAAAAAGCGGTACTCCAAACATTCGTCGCACAGGCGGTCAATCTGGGCCTGTGTCGCCTCGGGCTTGAGCAGCGTATGGTCAATCAGGCGAGCCAACTCTGCGCGCGACTTCGGCGTGGCGCTCACGTGTTCTTCCCTTCGTGGCTCTGTGGCTTCGTGGCTTCGTCGCTCGTGACAATGCACGCATCCTGGACCGACCCGCCCAGCTCGCGGGCCAGTGGCACGGCACGCCCCATGCGGCCGGGCATCGCCGAGTGCAGGACCACGAGACGATCGCGGTTTTCGTTCAGGCCGACCAGGGCATCGTCGCTGGCCCACACCCGCCGGAGCGGCGTCGGCGAGTCCATCAGGCGGGCCACGACGCCGGCTTCCTCGTACACGGCGCACACGCCCTCGCGGCCGGCCGGGATGACCAGCTCGACCAGGCCGCCCCAACTGCGGGCGATGATGGATTCGAGCGCCGTGCCGGCGCGGTGTACGACGCGCCACGTGTCCGCGTCCGCCAGCCCAGGGTGCCCCGCCGGGCTTTGGCTCCATACCCGGCCGTCCGCGGTGCCGACGTAGATCTCGTCCCCGAGAACTGCCAGGCAGGTGATCGGCGCCGTCACCGGGCTGGTCGTGCGCAATTCCGCGCTGCCGGCACTCGCGATGTACACGCAATCGTCGGCAGCGAAGAGGACCTGACCGCGCGCGTCGACCGCGACGGCCCGGATCGTCTTGGGCTTCCCGTCGACGGGACGCAGAAGCGCGACACCCTTCTCTGGCTGCTCCAGGGGCCAACTCCAGCAGCCCAATTGCGAGTGCGTCGCGATGAGCCGCTCGCCGGTGATCGCCGCTGCGTTGAAACCGGTCCGCGGTTGCCCCGCGTCCGGCACCTCATAACGCCCGACCAGGGTCCCGTCGGTGGCGCTGAGCACCCAGACGCCGCGCGCCGCACCCACCAGGAGCCACTCCCGTTCGCGGCTAAAGGAGACCGAACGCAATCCGCCCAGCGACTCATCCACCGTGATCCGCTGCTGGACCTGATCGGCGCTGGCCGGATCGAGCCAAACGCACGTGTACCCTGCGATCGCCACGATGGCCCGGGCGATGTGCTGGTCCGGCGTCAGCCGCCAGAGGTTCTCAAGCAGCCGGCCGCGTTCCGCCGGCGTCAGGGCCGGCAGCAGCTCGCCCCAGCGGCCCGTGTCATCGCCGGCAACCTGCTTGAGCTTTTCGAACAGCCCGGATACCTCATCCAGGCGGTGGCGCGTCGCGACGAGGGCCGCCTGCTCTACCATATCGCGCGACCGGATCTCCTCGATTCGGCGGGCAGCCGCCCGCTGCAAGGCGTCCTGTTGCGCGAGGCTCTGGCTGGTGAATTCCGCCTGGCCGATGCGCTCGAGCACGAGACCGGAGGAAAACAGGAAACGCTTCAGCGCGCCGCGCAAGTGGTCCAACAGGGCCGCGCGCTGGTCCTCGTGTACGAGCTGGCCGGCCGACCGACTGCGGACGAATTGTTTAAGTGCGGCTGCGGCCCCGGCCTGGCCGATCGCCTCGGCCAGGCCGCCGAGCGTCAGCTCGTCACTACTGAGCAGTGTCTTATGCAGCGCCGCCAACTCGTCGTCACGGGCGGGACAGCGGAGCAGCACTTCCACCGCCGCACTGACCGGATGATCGGCGGCTGGGATGTCGGTGACTTGGAGCGGAACGGTGATCGCCCGGTTGCGCACCAGCACGAGCGTGTCTTCTCGCTCAGGGCGTGGATCCTCGCCGGCCGGGGCGAACCGCCGTCGGCCGTCGGCCGTCACGACGAGCCCCATCCACGCGTCGGGAATGGGCGTCTGCGCCAGCAAGCTCCGCGGCCAGGCATCCCCCTTGCAGCGCAAGGCCACGACCTGCGGATCGGCCAGGCGCTTGACGGTATCGCGGCTCATCGCCTCGCCCTCATGCTTTCGCTCAGGACATCTATCAGAACCCCGCCCGCAAGGGCGGGGCCGCTGGCCCGGTCCGCCGCGGCGGACGTGCCGGGTTCGGTTGGGACTTCTTACGGCAGTTGCCAACTGCCGATCGCCGCCAGCGCGCGGTTCTTCCGCTCGATCATGCCGGGGATCAGGAACAAGTCGATGAAGAGGCCGATTCCAGCAAGGCCCCAGGTGAATAGCCAGATCGTCCCGGTGACGTACTTGCCGGCGTAGAAGCGATGAACGCCGGCGACGCCGACCAGGCACAACGCCCACAAGCCATATGCCAGCCCAACGGATCGCATGCACTACCCCTGCTCCGTGGCCCACTGCTCGAACTTCGCGACATCTTTGCGGTTTACCGACGGCGGCAGCTCCTGAAGCACCGCCTGAACGTCCGCCATCGTGATATTACGTGGGGGCGCGCCTTCGACCGATTCCAAGAACGGACGAGTTGCGGAACGCTCGGCGAGGGCCTTGATGTCGGCGCCGCTGTAACCCTCCGTCAGCTCGACGAGCTGGGCGAAATTGATGTCGTCCGCCAGCGGCCGCTTGCTCAGGTAGATCTCAAAGAGCTTGAACCGCGCGGGGCCGTCGGGCAGCGGCACGTAGATCTTCGCATCCAGCCGGCCCGGCCGCAGCATCGCCGGATCGAGGCCCCACGGCTCGTTCGTGGCCCCCAGGAACATAAGCGCCCGGTCGGCCTTGCGGTCGAAGCCCTCGATTTCCTGGAGGATTTGCGGCACGACCCGCTGCATGACCGTCGATTGCTGGTCCCGCCGCCGCGGCACCAGCGCCTCCACCTCATCCATGAAGATGACCGACTTCTTCTCGCCCTTGGCGGCGTCGAAGAGCTTCTTGACGTTCTGCTCCGCCTCGCCGACCCACTTGCTCATGATCTGGGCCGGGCTGATCACGAACATGGTCGCGTCGAGCTCGCAGGCAATCGCCTTGGCGAACATGGTTTTGCCCGTGCCCGGCGGACCAAAGAGCAGCATCCCGCCGCCCACGCTGATCCCGTAGCGCTGGGCCAGCTCGGGGTGCTGAAACGGATAGAGCATCTTCAGGTTGATCTCTTCTTTGACCTCGTCGAGGCCGGCGATGTCGGTGAAATGGACGTTCGGCTTTTCGCGGACGATCCAGTCCTCAGCCTTGGCGCCGGAGTCGCTGTCCTCGCGGGCCCGCTCGCCACGCGGCCCGGTGGCGGCACCGCCACCCCGCGCGATCCGCCGATCACAGTCCTTGGCCAGCTCGATCAGTTCTTTGGCGTAGGCCTCCTGCTCGGCCCGCTGCTTGAGGTCCTTGTTCTCCTCGGCGATCTCGACCATGCACTCGGCGGCTTGGATCAAGTACGGCCTCGCCGCGACATAATCCCCCTGCCGCAGGGCCGCGAGGCCTTTATCTTTCAAACGCTGGAACGTATTGAAGGTGGCCATATCGTTATCAGCTTCTCGCAAGGCAGCCGCCGCACGCCCGGTTTGAAATCACAAATTGTGATCTCAAAGCGACCATTTCGACCTCCCGCCGGGACATCGCGGCCACGATGATGGTTATTGTCATCTCGCACCCTGTGCCGGCAACGCGGCTATCTTCACATTCGCAAACATGGTGGCTGCGTCATCGGACCACTCGCCGTTCCAGCTTATCTCAAGCACGCAGCTCTCCCGCTGAGGATAGCCATCCACTTCGGCGACGAGATGCACCCGGGCAACTTGGCCCCGCTGAATCGCGCCCGTCACATTGTTCGGACGCACTGCGAGCGCCAGCACAAAGGCGCTGGCGCCTTCGTCGATAAACCCGAGGTCGCAGATGGCTTCTGCCCCTACCGTCCTCTGCACTCCGTAGACTTCAGAGTACGCCCACAACAGCGGTAGGGGACCGGGAAAGACCTCCGGGACAAATACGCCTCGTTCGTTGCAGTACTCAAGTTTCGTAACGGTAACCGTTGCAACACCGGTACTGTATCGCCGTCTGTTCCGCACGCGCAAGTGAAAAAACCACACCCGGCGACCGCTTCCGCGTGGGACAAGAACGCCGGCGGGGTTGTTGACGCAGACAGCGAGGCGGGCGCCTGCCCAGCGCCTACGAAGTAGGTCTCCCCAAACCGCCGCGACAAAAAGCAGGAGCGTGATTACGGCATAGGCGACTTGCACCCAAACGCCAGCCCACTCTGCGGTCATTGTGACCCCCTTGAGCGCGTCCGGTGCCTGTTGGCTCGATCGCGGGAATCCATCTCACGGTCGCAGCGGTCTTCCTCTAGCCGGTGTTCGCAACAATCAGCGTACAATGGGCGCACCGACGGCACGAGCTGCTCCGCGAATGATGGGGACAGATCGAGTTCCCGGATCAACTCAACGACATCGCCCCAGTCCTTGAATCGCCACAGCGCCAGCTTCAACTCAATCAGACGGGCGAGCGATGGAACCGGGATGCCAGCATGGGGTTCCGCTTCCGCCGAATCGGGGAATGTAATGGTGCGCTGTTCTGGACGGGGACCGACGGCCTTCCCGGAGACGATAAAGTCAACGGTGACGCCGGTTTGAGGATCGAGGAATCGGCCATAACGGCCGGAAATGGGGACGCATCCAATGCTCACTAGAGCCTGCCGGCATCGCGGCAAGTCGGCGCCGCGCACACATACATCCAGGTCGTCCGTCATGCGCGCGTGTCCGTACGCGTTGGCCGCTACGCGGCCAACGAAAATGTGCGGAATGTGCGACGAGGTCAGGGTCGATTCAAGTCGCCGAAGCGCGTCCGACACCGGACCACCGCCGGAAAACAGCGGACCTCGCGAGTTGCGGAATCCTGGCGAGCTGAACCATGACGCGCCGACGTCGGTCACTACTTCGTCTCCTTCTGCCCCTCGCCCTTCAGTTTGGCCAGCTCCGCCCGCAGGACGCTCATCTGCTGGACTTCGCGGGCCTGGTCGACCTGCTCCTCGGCGGCGATCATGCGGTCGATCTCCTCGTCGGTGATCGCCTCCGCCGGCGCCTGGGAGACATCCGCCGCCGCGCCGCTTTCGATGCTCTCGAGGAACATCGTCACCCGCTCTTCCATCGACTGCGACTGCAGCATCGCCCGTTCCCAGTCCATCTGCGTCTTGGCCAGGTCGGTGTCGCCGTAGAGGCGGCTCACTTCGGCGGCCATGGTCTTCATCGCGCCGGAGAAGTCGGCCGCGGCCTCGGCCTGCCGCTTGATGAGCAGGGCGTTCTTCACCGCCAGAAGCTGCCGTTCCAGCATTCTCTTGATCGTCGCGGTCTTCTTGAGCGAGTTGCGGACGAACTGGTAGCTCGCCACATCGCCGATCTGCTTGGCCTGCCGGGCGTTCTTGACGAACTCGTCGGTGAACTTGTTCTGCTCGGCGATGGACTTCTCGATCCGGCGGATGCCCTGGCGGATCTTGATGTCGCGTTCGATGCGGCGTTCTTCCTTGGACTTAAATAGCGCCATGGGTCACCCTCTGGCGTGAAAACGTGAAAACGTGAAAACGTGAAAACGCGGGAGCCGGTCGGCCTCATTCACCGGGTGTGGGTAACGCATCATCCTCTGCCTCCCCGCCAAACTTGGGGCCGGGATACGCCTGCCGCGTGGCCCGTAAGTGGCGGATGTAAAGCTGCAGTTGTCGAGAACACTTCTCGCACCTGTCGTGCAACCATGAGAACGCCTCCTGGTCAAGTAGCCCGGTGTCGTGTGCGACGATGATCTGTGCTCGCAGCTCTCCCGCGGAGCCCTTGGCCAGATAGCAGGCCTCGATCTGCTGCTTGCGCGTTCCGCGCTCAAAACCTTCGGCGACGTTGCTAACGATGCTGACCGCTGCTCTTTTCATCTGGTTCTGCAACGCGTAATCGGTGGCCAACTTCTGCGCGGTCGAGGCCCGATACACCCCGCGCACGAGCTCGCGCGCAGTCTGCCACACCTTCAGGTCCTCAAATCGCCGGACGCGTGCGCGGGCGCCATCCGTTTTCACGTTTTCACCTTTTCACGTTTTCACGCTTCGGTCGCTCCCCGCTCCCGCACCCGCCGCTCCGCCTCATCAAAGGCCGCCTGCGTGTCCTTGATCAGCCCCGCGTCCAGGTCGTTCCAGATCTTCATCAGCTCCTGACCCGCGGGCGACAGCCCGGCGGCGCCCTGGTCGGCTTCGTGGCCGAGGGCCAGAATCTCGTCCAGCCGCTCCTGGTACATTTCGCTGGTGATCTGGTCGTTCTCGATCAGCCGGGCGATCACGGCCAGGTCGGAGTCGCGGATGGTCACGTGCCCGCCGGCGAGGACGGTGCTGGGGGCGTGCTCGCGGAGCATCCGCAGCCGCGAGGTGGTGAGCCGCTCCTTGGTCCGGATGTTGAGCTGCCGCGAGACCATCATCTGCTCGGTGTGCAGCAGGTCGAAGTGCTGGGCATACGTCCGCCGCATCTCCGGCGTCTTCTCTTTGGCCCCCTGCTCGACCAGCTTCTGCTTGTCGCCGGCGAGCTTCCGCACCTTGGCCTGCATGCGGTTGCAGTCGTTCTCCAGCAGCATCTCCTGGGCGCGCAGCTCGGAGGCACTCATCGTCGCCAGCGTTTTCCGCCGGGTTGTCAGCCACTCAAAGAAGTTCATCGGAAGCTCTCAGCGTTTTGTAGCGTCGGACCTCCGTGTCCGACGGTCTACCAACTCTCAGCCAGCCGCGGAGCGGCGAAAGAGGTTAGCCGGGGGCGTCAGCCCCCGGAACCCGGGGCTCATCTTCCTCAAAGCCCCGGAGGGGCGACAGAGGCATCCGCGACCGGCCACATCTCTTTCGCCCCTCCGGGGCTTCGGTCGCTTTGCTCTGCTGACCGGGGGCTTGCGCCCCCGGCTAACCTCTGCCGGCCCGCCGGGCCTCAACGCGCCGCCACGCGCGGCGCGAACCATCATGCTCGCTCCGCACCCACCGCTACGTCATCTCCGGACGAGCTTTGCTCTTCTCTGTCGCCGGCGGCGCGGTCTTCTCGCCGACGGCCGGCGTGGGCGCCTTTTGCGCGGTCGGCGATGCGGACTGCGCCGCTGCCTGCTTGAACTCCTCCATAATCGCGGCCTCTTCCTCGGCCATCAGCGGCGACTGGGCGCCGACCTCGATGCCCGCCGCCAGGTCGGCGTTCGCCGCCAGCTCCGCCATCATCTGCTCGGCCTCCGCCGCCTCACGCGTCAGCTCCTCCGCCCGCGGCAGCTCGATCCGTTTGCCCTGCTCGGCCAGCGTCAGGTGGTGGATATGCGTCCCCAGGATGTCGATCTGCTGCGTGTAGACGTTGGCCTGCGCCCGCACCCGCCGCAGGTCACGCCGCGTTCGCATCAGCTTGCCGGCGAGCTGCTTCCGCTCGGCATCGCTCTTGGCGGCGGCCCCACGTTCGACCGCGTCCCGCTCCTCACCCTCGAGCGCGGTCAGCCGTTGATCCACTTCGTGCCGCTGCTGCTCGAGCCGTACCCGTTCGGCGGTCAAGGCCCGCACTTGCTCACCGACCGTCGGCTTGAGCCGCAGCAGTTTCCGAATCCAGCTTCGCAGACTCATCGTGTTGCTCTCTTCTGCCAGGGGGCTGCGACACAGGTGAATCGTGCCCTCATGCACGACTGTCAGCAAGCGCGAATCCTGGCGGCACGCCCGCCGGACCAGCTCTTCCGTCTCCTCCCGCGACAGGCCGAGTTGCTCCGCCAGCTCGGGCACCGAAAGGCCGCGCGATTCGAGCTGGCTGAGGTTCTTGTCGAGATGATACAGCAACCGCTTGAGGCGTTCGTCCTGGGATTCCAGCTCGAAGAGCTTGGCCCAGGGGCTCTGCTTCAGCACCGCGGGCAGCTCGACGTCCCAGCCGCCGTCCAGGCGACCGCCCATTAGGATCAGCGTGGGCTTACCGCCACCGTGGACCAGGGCCTTGGCCTCCGCCGTGAAGCCGGTCGCGCTGGCGAACACGGCCGCCATCGGGCGTTCGCGCTGCGGCAGTAGCTCGTAGCGGGCCAGAGCATCGAGGACCTGTTCGCGCCCCACCGGCTGCGTGGGCGTGTTCGCGACCAGTTCCTCGATCGGCGACAAAGTCTGGGCGCGCAGCCGCGACACGGTCTTGTAGAACGGTCCGAAGACTCGCCGCTGAAACCGCAGTTGCACGGCGCGCGTGCCCGGAAGCTGTTCGAGCAGATTGCGGTCGTACTTCTCGAGCCGGGTGAGCGTCGCGCGCACGCCGTCGATGCCGTCGGGCAACGTCTCAAGCTGAAACTGATCCGCCGGAATGCCGCGGCGGAGCAGCGCCTGGGCCCGGGCGCGCAACTGCCGCAGGAACTGGTCCTCAAACTGGCGCTGGCGGCTGCGCTCATCCATAACGTTCAACTTTCGTCAGCGGTGCCCAGAGCGGTCCCGCACCGGGCACAATACCGGGCGTCGCCGCGGTTGACGTGCCCGCACCGCGGAAGCGGGCACACGCGGTCGCGGCCGATGACCATCGGCCGCTCCAGTTCGCGCGGGCCACAACGCAGGCCGAAGCACAGCCGCAGCACAAACATCGCACCACGGGCGAGCGTCCTGAACACCCAGACGATCGCCGCGCCGACGAGGAACACCACGGCGACCAGGACGAAAGTAATGCCGCCGTCGGCCAGCAACACGGCGATCTACTCCCCGGACGACGCCAGGGCCGTCCCGCAGAAGATACAAAAGTTGTCGTGCGGTCCGGGGTAGCCCCCGCACGACGCACACCGCCGCACGCTCTTGGCCAGTTGCGCGCCGCAGTGCGTGCAGAACTGGTCGTCCACCTGCGCGCGTGTGTTGCACCCCGGGCAGACGCGGCCCGGGAGGCCCTCGGACGGCTGGCGTGGGTCACCGGGGGACGGCCCCGGACCTCCGTCCGGGCTCTCGTCGAGCCAGGTCGGTGCGTACTCGTGCCGCTCCAACTGCGCCATTGCTTCGGCACGATCCACCGCGCGAATCTCACCCCGGACTTTCCGCCCACTCGTATCGAGCGCCTCATAGAAGAACAGCCGGCGCGGCCGCGGCGGCGGCGGCGGCCGACGCGGACGCAACGTCTGCAGGGCCTCAAGACGGGCGTCCAAGTCCTGCAGCACGGCGGTGGCAGTCTCGTACCGGTTCTCAAAGCGGGTGTACAGCCGGCGGAAAAGATCATCGAGCGGCACCGGCACTTCCGGCCGCACCGCGCTGGGCAATTCGGCACCCGCCGGCCGCGCACCGGTCAGCATCTCGAACAGGACCACGCCGATGGAGTACAGGTCGCTGCGTGGGCCCGGCGGCTGCGCGCCGTCGCGGACTTCCGGGGCCATGTAGGCCAGCGTGCCCGACAGGGTGGCGCTCTGCGCGTCGCGCTCGATCGAGACGGATTGCTCGACCAGGGAGCGGAGGGTTTCCGCATTCGCGACCCCCAGGCCGAAGTCCCCGATCTTGACGTCGTCCACCGTAAGTGCGGCGAGCGGCCGGCCGGCCAGGTTGAGCAACACGTTCCCCGGCTTGAGATCGCGATGGATGACATGGGCCTCGTGGGCCGCGACCATCGCCCGCAACAAGCCGCGCAGCACGACCGTCGCCGTCGCGATGGGGAGTCCGGTCGGGTGCTCGGTGATCACGTCGCGCAGCGACGGCCCTTGGACCAGCTCCATGATGAGATAGGGCGTGTCCGCGTAGGGGTCCAGCCCCAGGACGCGGATGATGTTCGGATGGCGCAGCCCGTGGACGACGACCCCCTCGCGCTGCAGATAGCGCACGTATTCCGGCTCGGTCGGCAGCTTGATCGCGACGCGGTCGGACTCCCAGATGTGGTGCCGACCCTGCCAGACCTCGCCAAATGTCCCTGCGCCGAGACACTGTTCGAGCACGTACTCGCTCACGCGTACGCCGGGCTGGTATTGGGTCGCCATGGTCACATCGTCCAAACAGGAGCCGCCGAGGGATAAGGGATAAAGGATAAGAGATAAGGGATACGGGCGAGCCTCGCGCGCGTGATGCTCAATCCCTTATCTTTCATCCCTTATCCTTTATCCCTCAGCCGCCGGCCTGCTGCGACAGATACTCCGCCACCAGGTAATTATACAGACCGGCCACTGCGAGGGCCGCGACGGCCGCCGTCCAGCCCCAGCCGCCGCTCGGCCAGCCTTTCATGAGCACGACGCCGGCGACTGCGTCGACGAGGACCAGTACCACCAACAGCCCGACGCCGGCCCAATTCGAGCCGATCTCCAGGATTCGCGCCACGAACAGCCGCGTGATCCACGGCAGGGCGGCGGCGATCACGACCCACACGACGGTCCGCCAGATTCCTGCCCAGATCGCCTGCCGCGTCTGCGGCTCCATGCGGTACAGGGCGACGGCGCACAGGACGACCAGGGCCAGTGCGATCAGGCTAAGGACTCTTTCGGCTAGCCTGCCCAGGATGCCGCCGCCGGGCTTCTCCATTATCTGTAAGTGTAATGCATGCAACGGCTAGTGGCATTACAAAAACACGCGTTCTCCCGAATGCGGCTGCACGGGCCGTGGCCGGCGTCACACGCCGCACCTGCCAGAGGAATTCGCTGGGCGGCGTGCTTCATTCGCACGCACCCTGCCAGCCGGCAGATAGGCGCCCATTCCGAGCCGCGAGCGGAAGCGAGCGGCCCGCGCTCTTGCAGCCCCGGTCAATCGGGCTTATCAGACGATCATGGGCAAGCATGGCGCGCACGGTTTCGAGACCTTCCCGAACCCCAGCCCAAAGCGGGACTACGTGATCCGGCACGTCGCCCCGGAGTTCACCAGCCGCTGCCCGATGACGGGTCAGCCCGATTTCGGCACGGTCACGATCGAGTATGTGCCCGACCGCCTGTGCGTCGAGCTCAAGAGCCTCAAGCTGCATCTCCAGGCGTTTCGCGATGAAGGCATCTTCTACGAGACGCTCACCAACCGCATCCTCGATGAGCTGGTCGCCACCCTGCGGCCGCGCTGGATGAAGGTCGAGACCCGCTGGAATCCTCGCGGGGGAATGCACTCGGTCATCACGGCCGAGCAGGCCAAGCCACGCGCCCGCCGCAGCCGATAGGATCATGCATGCGAGGCTCCCCTGCACGGCCACCAGCAAGCAAGGCAACGCGCTCCCCGCGGGAGCAGCGCGCCCAACCCCAGCCCAGCGACCCAGCCGCCTCGCCGTGGCTCGGCCGGCGCTGGTGGCTGGGCTTGGCGGGCCTCGTGCTCTTCGGGCTGCTGAGCCAGGCTCTGATCTTGTCGCAGGCCTGGCGCAACAGCCCGCTGGCCCACACGCCGCTCGTGGACGCCGAGGAGTACTGGGCCTGGGCCGGCCGGATTGCCGATGGCCATTGGCTGGGCAACAGCCCATTTACATCCGCCCCGTTGTACCCGTATTTGCTGGGGATCGTCCGCGCGGCGGGCGGGGGATTGCCGGCGGTCTACGCCCTTCAGGCGGGGCTCCATCTGCTCACAGTCGTGCTGCTCAGCCATGCGGCTGCGAAGCGCTTCGGCGCCGTGGGCGGTCTGCTGGCCGGTGCCTTGTACGTGGCCGCGACCGAGCCCGCTTACTACACCGGCCGGGTGCTTAACTGCACGTTGCAGCTCACCCTGGTCGCCGGACTCTGGCACCTGCTGCTCCGCGCCCAGGCGCGCCAATCGCTCAGCGCCTGGGCCTTGGTGGGCGTGCTGGGCGGCCTCAACACGCTCGCCAACCCGCCGGTGGCGATGATGCTCGGGTTCCTGGCCGTCTGGACCTGGTGGCAAAGCAGCGGGCGGCGGCGCGGGCTGCTGAATGCGGCGGTCATGGCCGGCGCTGCCGCGGTCGTGATCTCGCCCGCCCCACTGCACAATTACCTGGCCAGCAAAGAGTTCATTCCCCTCACCGGCCATGCGGGGCTCTCATTTGCCGTGGGCAACGCACCCGGCGCCACCGGAACGTACACGCGGATCCCCGGCGTTTCCCTCACGCGGCAGGAGCAAAACCGCGACGCGTTTCGGCTCTATGAGCGGACCACGGGCCAGCCCGCGACCTGGAACGCCGTCAACCGCTTCTTCTTCCAGCGCGGGCTCGACTACTGGCGCTCGAATCCGGGCGCCGCGCTGGTTCTCTTCGGCCGCAAGTTCTACTGGTTCCTCACCGCCCATTACGCAGGCGACACCTACTGGCCCGACCTCGAGATCGAGCAGGGCAACGTCGGCTGGCTGCGCAGCGTGCCCCTGCCGACAGCGTGGCTCACGATCCCGGGGCTCTTGGCCATCGCCGTGCTCGCCGGCTCTCCGCGCCGCTACGGCGCCGAGCTGATTCTCGTCGGCGTGCCGCTGCTGACGGTCTTGTTGTTTCTATATACGCCACGGTATCGCTTACCCGCGGTCCCGCTCCTGGCGGCGACGTGTGCGTGGGCCCTGCACCAGGCGGCCCAATGGCGCCAATCCCCGCGCTGGTCGGCGGGCGTCCTGGCGGCGGTCGCCCTGGGGCCGATACTGGGCGCCGTGAACCAGGCCGCCGGCTTCGACCTGCCTCAACGCGCGGTCTACCAGGACCGGCTAGGCAGCGCGTTGTTCCGGCAGCGTCAGTTTGAGACCGCCCGGGAACGCTTTCAAAGCGCGGTACAGCTCATGCCGAAACACGCCCTCCTGCAATCGAACCTGGCTTCCGCCTTGCTGCGCTGTGGCGACACGCAAGCCGCCCTGCGCCACTTTCAGCGCGCCGTGGAGCTGGACCCCACGCTGCTCGACGCCCACAAGCAGGTGTCCCAAATCCTGTGCGCCCGCGGCGACTGTGCCGACGGCATCGCTGCCTTGCGCCGCGCCCACGAGCTTGCCCCGGACGACGTCGACGTGACCAACAACCTGGCCTGGTACCTGGCCACGACGCCCGACCTGACCGCCGCCGACCGGGCCAGCGCGCTGCGGCTCGCCGAGCAGGCCACCGCGGCCACCCGCCGCGCGGACTCCGGCGTGCTGGACACTCTCGCCGCCGCCCTCGCCGCCAACGGTGACTTCTCGAAGGCCGCTGCCACGCTGGAGGAAGCACTCGCTCTGGAGCAGCGGCACGGCCAGAGCGCACAGGTGCCGGAGCTGCGTCAACGGCTGGAGCTCTATCGGGCCGGGCAGCCCTACGTCGCTCCAGTGCCCGCATCGCAGCCGCCACGGTAGCCCCGCGCCGCGCGCTCCGCGCGGTCTCGCAATCGCCGCCGATGAGCATCGAGGGGGCGTGTACCGCTACTTCTTTTTCAGCACCGCGCGCCAGCCGGTGCGTTCGCCGACCTGCGCGTGGGCCGACGAAACCAGCCGGATGTCATCCACCATGTAGAAGCACTTCGGGTCCAGGACCCGGGCCTGCTCGATGACGTTCGCCGCGTGCCGCCGGCCGATCTCAATGAACAGCTCCTGCACCGGGCCGTCGCGGCCGTAGCCGTCGAACTGCGTCACCCGCAGGCCCGCTTCGCGCATCGCCGAGGCCATCTCCGGTCCCTGCCGGCTGAAGATGCGCACGAGCTGCCGGCCCAGCGCCAGCCGTGCTTCGATCGTCATGCCCACGTAATTGCCGAGCGCGAAGCCGAGGGCGTACGCGATCGCATAAGCGGGCTGGCTGATCTCGTTGATGACCCGCGAAACGATCAGCAGCCAGATCAGCACCTCGAAGAAGCCGAGCACCAGGGCCAGCGTCCGCCGACCCTGCACGACGTTAATGGTGCGGATCGTCCCCAGCGAAACGTCCGTAATCCGCGCCGCCACGATGAGCAGGCACGTCAACAAGACCGAAATCATGGTGGGTCCTCGCAGACACTCGGCACAGCACCCCGGCGTCCGGCCGGTCATTCCGAGTGCAGCGACGAATCTAGCCTCGTCGGCCCCCGTGGCAAGGTCTATTCTCGCCGTTATAATGGTCTGAGCACACCGGCCATCGGAGAGCAGGTCATGAACATCCCCCTCAAGCGCGGCATGCTGATCCGCCACCAGGGCCACGTTTACTCCGTCGCCGACTTTCAGGAACGACACACGGGCAAGCAGCGCCCCACGGTACACGTGTCGCTGCGCGACGTGCGCGACGGCCACCCGGTGGACCGCACGCTGGCCGACCTGGAGCCGATCGAGGAAGTCACCCACGCCCTGCGGCCGATGCAGTACCTGTATCCCAAGGGCGGCGCGCACGTCTTCATGGACAGCCAGACGTTCGAGGAATGCCCGCTTACGGCGGCCCAACTGCACGGCTGCGAGCCGTTCCTCAAGGAGGGCGAGGAGTACCGCGTCATGTTCGTGGACGAGCGTCCGCTGGCGCTCGAAATGCCGGAGATCATTCGCCTGCAAGTGACCCAGACCGCCGCGCCGTCCCATTCCGTCGGTGCCGCCGGCAGCGTCATGAAAGAGGCCACGCTCGAGAACGGGCTGATGGTGCGGGTGCCCCTGTTCATCAAGATCGGCGACACGCTCCGCGTCGACACGCGGACGAAGACGTACGTCGGGAAGGAAACGTAGCGGCCGGGCTCTGTCCCGGCCGACGTAGCGGCCCGCGCCTCGCCGGCCGTGGACCACGGACCCGCTTTCCCCGGCCGGCGAGATGCCGGCCGCTGCCCTATCCCCCGCCGATGAGCAACTCGACAAACGGGTTGATGTCGCCGAACGACTCCTGGCCATATGTGCCGTCGCCGTTGATGTCGCCGTTGAGCGGGCTGCAGCCGGAATACGTTGCCTGCCAGAGCGCGTAGTTGGACAGGAATAGGACAAACGGGTTGATGTCGCCGAAGCCGACGCTGCCGTCGCAGTTCATATCGCCGGTGAAGGCCTTCAATCCCAGACTGCGGTCCCCGCCCACTGCAACCGCCACGAAGCCCGTGTTCGGCGCCGGCACGTCGCACTGGCCGTACCAGTTTTGTCCCCACGCCACGATCGAGCCATCGGCCTTCAGGCCTAGACTATCCCAGTAGCCCCCGCCGACCGCCACGAAGCCCGTGTTCGGCGCCGGCACGTTGCATTGGCCGTAGTTATTGTACCCCCACGCCACGATCGAGCCGTCGGCCTTCAGGCCTAGACTGTGGTACTCGCCCCCCGCGATGCCGATGAAATCGACATTCGGCGCCGGCACGTTGCATTGGCCATCGTAATTGTCTCCCCACGCCACGATCGAGCTGTCGACCTTCAGGCCCAGACTATGGCCATGGCCCCCCGCGACCGCCACGAAGCCCGCGTTCGGCGCCGGAACGTTGCATTGGCCGTCGTCATTCCATCCCCACGCCATGACGGAGCCGTCGCCCTTCAGGCCAAGACTGTGGTGCTCGCCCGCCGCGACGGCCACGAAGCCCGTGTTCGGCCACGGCACGTAGCATTGGCCGTGGCCGTTATAGCCCCACGCCACAATCGAGCCGTCGGCCTTCAGGCTCAGGCTGTGCAGTCGCCCCGCCGCGACCGCCACGAAGTCGGTGTTCGGCGCCGGCACGTTGCATTGCCCGTAGTCGTTCTCCCCCCACGCCACAATCGAGCCGTCGGCCCTCAGGCCCATATTGTGGACGTAACCCCCTGCGACGGCCACGAAGCCGGTGTTCGGCGCTGGCCCGTTGCACTGGCTGTCGCCGTTGTCTCCCCACGCCACAAGCGTGCCGTCGGCCTTCAAGCCGAGACTGTGCCACGCGCCCGCCACGACTGCCACAAAGCCCGTGTTGGGCGGCGGCAGGTTGCATTGGCCGACGTAGTTGTCTCCCCACGGCACGATCGAGCCGTCTCCCTTCAGGCCGAGACTGTGCCACCCACCCGCCGCGACTGCCACGAAGCCCGCGTTCGGCGCCGGCAGGTCGCATTGGCCGTAGTAGTTGTCTCCCCACGCCACGATCGATCCGTCGGCCTTCAGGCCCAGGCTATGCCCATGGCCCGCCGCGACTGCCACGAAGCCCGTGTTCGGCGCCGGCACGTTGCATTGGCCGTAGGTGTTGTCTCCCCACGCCACGATCGATCCGTCGGCCTTCAGGCCTAGACTGTGCCAAAAGCCCCCGGCGACTGCCACGAAGCCCGTGTTCGGCGCCGGCACGTTGCATTGGCCGTAGTAGTTGTATCCCCACGCCACAATTAAGCCGTCGGCCTTCAGGCCCAGACTGTGGTTCCTGCCCCCCGCGACGGCCACGAAGCCCGTGTTCGGCGCCGGCACGTTGCATTGGCCCTCGTGGTTGTATCCCCACGCCACCACCGAGCCGTCAGCCTTCAGGCCCAGATTGTGGAACCCGCCCCCCGCGATGCCGACGAAACCGGTATTCGGCGCCGGCGGGTCGCATTCGCCGTTGTCGTTGTATCCCCACGCCACGGTCGAGCCGTCGGCCTTCAGACCCAGACTGTGGCCGAAGCCTCCCGCAACCGCCACCAGGTCGCTCAGCGCACTGGGTGGCACAACGACCCGGCTACCCCACTCCACAATCGCCCCCGCGTCCTGCCCGTTGGCAACGACGCTGAACAGTAACCCAACGCCAACGGCACAACCCGCTATTCGCTTCGCGTTTCTCATGGGTTTCAATTCTCCGCCCGAGATGAACGGCCGTCGGCGGGCCGATGCGCCACCGCCCCGCCCGCCGGAACCAGACCTTACCCGCAAGTGCAGCATACCGCCGTCCGGAGGGTAGTGAAAGCGATTTTGTGCGATTGGCACGCGGGGTCGCACAACCCGGGGAGTTGAATCCGCTCCCTCACGGTCACGCCTAGGCCGCGGTGCGAGGCGGCATAACTAATCTGCGTCCATCGACGTAACCTGTGGATCATTCCACCGTCCCCGCGCTTCTACCTGCCAACTTCTGACTCTCGGCTTTGTTTTTCCGCCAGTTTCCGTCACTCCCTGCATCGCCCCGTCACTCTGTCTCTGCGTCGCTTACACTGATCACTGATGATGGACAACTGACGACTTGACGTCCGAATAACCAACATGACCAACCTTGTCGGGCAACGTCGGATAAAAACCACCGCAGCACGCAACCCGCGGAAGATGCTCAATAGGGGGGTGTCAAAATCTGAGCACCTTGATCACCTTCAGCCCAGACGCGCCGAACCGCTCACGGAACCCCCCCGCAGCCCCACCGGTGCGAGAACCCGCGGGTATCACCGTCAGAGACGGCTCCTACACTTGCAGATCAAGCCCCCCGCCCGCCTCGTCGGGCGCAGACTCCTCAGCCGCGGCGTCCTGCTCGTCCGGCGATTCCTCGAACGGCCGCCCTTTGCTTCCCGTGCCCTCCGCGTCCGCGTAGACCTGGCTGTCGCGGTCGGTCTCTTCGATCACATCCTGGAGCTTGTCCGCGAACGCACCCTCCACCCGTTCGCTCTCGCTGACGTTCTCGCGCTGCTTGTCACCCGCCGCGCGGGCTTGCGCCCCCTGCGTCTGGATGATCGAGCCCAGCCAACCTGGCGGAATGGCGGACATGGCCGCGCCCTCGGGCACATTACGCTGGTGCGAGAATCCTTTCTCGCACCCACTCTGGCGGGAATCCCTTCCCGCATTCTACGTCGGTCCCGGCGCGCCGGGAGGGCCGACGCTACGTCGGCCGGGACGGAGCCCGGCCGCTACACGCTCGCCTCGGGGACCAGCTCGCGCTGCCTGGCCTGCAACTGCGACCGCAACTGGGCCAGGATCGCCGAGTGCATCTGGCTGACGCGCGACTCCGACAGGTCCAGCGTCTGGCCGATCTGCTTCATCGTCATCTGCTCGTAATAGTACAAGACGACGATCAGCCGTTCGGCCCGGCTCAGCCCGCGCGTCACCAGCTCCTTCACGTCCTGCTTCTGGGCCTCCAGCACCGGGTCGCAACTGCGGTCGTCCGGCAGCACGTCGATCTCGAACACGTCCCGCTGCGAATCGGGATCGGTGTACTTACGCGACAGCGAGATGAGCGAGATTGCGTTCGCGTCGCGCAGCAGCTTCTGGAATTGCGGCTTGCTCATCTTGAGCTGCCGCGCGATCTCCTCATCGTGCGGAATGCGCCCCAGCTCGGCCTCCAGCGTGCGGGTGGCGTGCGCCAGCTTGTGGGCCCGATGGCGTACCAGCCGCGGCACCCAGTCCATGTTGCGCAGCTCGTCCAGGATCGCCCCGCGGATGCGCGCCGCACAATAGGTCTCGAACTTGACGCCGCGGTCCAGATCGAACGCATCAATGGCGTCGACCAGCCCGAAAATCCCCGCGCTCATCAGATCGTCGACGTCCACTTCGTCGGGCAGCTTCGCTCCAATACGCTCGGCATTGTAGCGCACCAGGTACAGGTAGTGTTCGATCAGGCGGTTGCGGGTATCGTCGTCGCCCGTGGCCCGGAACTTGCGCCACCCGGCGACCAGGCTCTCCGCGTCGGGGAAGGACTGCGTGTGGTGCTCGCGGCTGACGCGGCGAATCCTGGTCGTGGAACGCTTGCCTCGACTCATGTTTTAGCTCGCCTGGCCCGGCCCGGACTGAGGTTCGGCGACCTCCGGCACCTCTTCGGCGGCGCCGGTCAGGGCGCGGATGGCCTGGAAGTGCTGCCGGTCAATGTGCAGCTTCTTGCGCTGGAGGTGGTCGCGCAAGACGGCCTTGGCGGTCCAGCCCGCGATCTGGCCGATCACCGTCCCCACCAGCATGGCCAGCATGGCCCGGAGCAGGATGACCGTGGCGGGATTCCCCGCGTAGATCCCCGCCAGGCCGGCAACGGCGAACGCCAGCAGGCCGATTTGTACGCTCGTGGTGCGGACCATATTCGCTTTCCGTGTACCCTATCGGTGGGATTCTGCGCGGCCTTGTACGAAGCCCGAACCGGGCCTCATGAATCCAGCCGTTTGCAGCGGGCCCGATAACATCATCGGCGCAGTCTGATTGGGGCAAAGCTCCAGCTTTGCCTGGCCCGCAGTGCAAAGCCGGAGCTTCGCCCCGCCTCGTGCTGGCCGGCGGCAAAGCTGGAGCTTTGCCCTACTTCTCGTTCACGGGCGGCAAAGCTGGAGCTTTGCCCTACTCGCCGCCGGTCAATCCGAGCAATTCCGCGACGCGCCGGCCGCCGGCCTCTTCGATGTCCCGCGGCACATTCTGGCCGGTCGTGACGTACGACACGTTCAGGTTCAGCCGCTGGGCGATGTTCAGAATCACGCCCAGGCCGATCGCCTCGTCCAGCCGCGTCAGCACCGCGCGCGAAATCCCCAGCGGCGCGAAGCTCTGCGCGACCCGGATCTGCACGGCCGGCGTCAGCGAGACGGGCAGCACCAGGTGCGTCTCATCCGGCCGCGCGGCCCGCAGCAGCAGCACGAGCCGGGCAAAGCGGCCTTGCTCGCGGAGGCCCACGCCGGGCGTGTCGATCAGGATCACGTCGGCCGCCCCGATGTCCTTCAGACATTGCTTGACTTCGGCGACCGTCTGCGCCGTGTGCAGCGGCAGGCCGAGGACTTCGGTATAACGCCGCAGTTGCTCCGTCGCGCCCGGACGATGCGTGTCGAGAGACAGGACGGCCACCGACCGGCCTTCGCGGAGCTTGAAGTAGGCCGCTAGCTTTGCGACCGTGGTGGTTTTGCCCGCCCCGGAGGGTCCAACGAACGCCACGCGGCGCGGCCCCGCGGCCTTGAGGTCGACCCCGCCGGCCTCAGGCAGCAGCCGCGCGATGCAGTCGTGAACCGCCCCCCGCAAGACCGCGGCATCACCCTGGCGTCCATCCGGCACCAGCGCGGCCGCGCGCTGCACGAGTTGCGCCGCCAGGTCCTCCGCCACCTCGCTCTGCACCAACTGCACGTAGTACGGGTACAGGTGCTGCGGCAGTTGTGGCTTGGGCGCCGGTGGCGCGCCGCTCGACCCTCCCCCTGCCCCCTCCCTAGGAGGGAGGGGAATCGGCGCTCGTAGGCGCGGCGCGGGCGTGTACAGGCCGGGCGGGGCCGCGGTGATCTCCACCCGCTCGCGTCCGGCCAGCCCGCCCAGGCCCCGCGCGGGGAGCGTCCGCGTCCCGAGGATGACGGCATCCGGACCCAGGTCGCGTTTCACCTGCTCCAGCGCTTCACGCATGGACCGGGCTTGGAATGTTCGCACGTTGTAACTCAAGGCTCACTACTCCGTGTGCCTGCACGTCGATGCCCCGCACGATCTCGTTGAGAGCCAGGACCGGCGTCTGCGGCAGGACCGGCTCAACAATGCGGCGGGTCCACAGGCGCACCTGCGGCGAACACAGCACAGCGATCGGTGCCCCGCCGCCGGCGGTGGCCGCCGTCTCGACTTGCTTCTTGGTCTTCAGGGCCAGCTCCGCCTGCCGGTCCGGCGGGATCGCCAGAGAGGACCCGTGCTCCAGCCGCTGGATGTTTCCCTGGATGTAGTCCTCGGTGGCCGGGTCGAGCGTGACGACGTGAATGACGCCGGCCGGGTCTTTGTATTGCGCGCAAATCGTTCGCGCCAGGCTGTTGCGGACGTACTCGGTCAGAATCTCGGTGTCCTTGGTTTTGGGGGCCCAGTCGCCGAGGGTCTCGAGAATCGTTTCGAGGTCGCGGATCGGGACGCGTTCGCGCAGCAGGTTCTGCAACACCTTCTGCACTTCCCCGGTCTTGAGCAAGTTCGGGACGACCTCCTCGATCAGGCCGGCGTTCCGTTGCTTGAGGTTGTCCAGGAGGTTCTGCGTATCGGCCCGCGACAGCAGCTCGGCCGCGTAGCGCTTGATGATCTCGGTCAAATGCGTCGCGAGCACGCCGGACGGCTCCACCACCGTGTAGTTCTGCCGCTCGGCCTGTTCGCGCTGGGCCGGCGGCACCCACCAGGCGCGCAGCCCGAACGCCGGCTCGCGCACTTCGCTCCCGCGCAGCGGCTGGCTGCCCAGGCCGGAGTCAATCGCGAGCAGTTGATCGGGGTAGATCTCGCTGCGGGCGATTTCCTGCCCGCGCAGCAGCAGACGGTATTGGTTCGGCTTGAGCTCGGCGTGGTCGCGGATGCGCACCGGCGGGACGACGAGCCCGAGGTCCAGCGCCATCTGTTTGCGGAGCGACACGATGCGGTCCAGCATGTCGCCGCCGCGGGCCCGGTCGATCAGCCGCACGAGCCCGATCCCGACCTGCAACTCCAGCGGATCGACGGCCAGGTGCGTCTCCACCTTGTCAGGTTTGGCCCGCTCCTTGGTCCGTTGCTCGGCCACCTTCCGGACGGCGGCCGAGGTCTGCGAGCGCTTCAGGAAAAACGCCATCAGGCCACAGCCGGCGGCCATCGTCAGCAGCGGGACTTTCGGCAGGGGCGTGAGCGTGAGCACCAGCAGGAAACCGGTGGCGACGCTCAGTGCGATCGGCTTGGCCAGAAGCTGCCCCAGCACTTCTTCGCCCATGTTGGTCTGGCCCGTGCTGCGGGTGACCAGCATGGCCGCCGCGACCGAGACGATGAACGCGGGAATCTGGCTGGCCAGGCCGTCGCCGATGGTGAGCTTGGTGTAGATATCGAGCGAGTCCCGCAGCGTCAGGCCGTGCTCGACCAGGCCGACGTACAGCCCGCCGATGATGTTCACAAAGGTGATGATGATGCCCGCGACGGCGTCGCCGCGGACGAACTTGCTGGCCCCGTCCATCGCGCCGTAGAAGTCCGACTCGCGGCCGATCTCGGTGCGTCGGTGGCGGGCCTCGGCCTCATCGATGATGCCCGCGTTCAGGTCGGCGTCGATCGCCATTTGCTTGCCGGGCATGCCGTCCAACGTGAAGCGGGCCGCGACCTCGGCAATGCGCGTGGCGCCCTTGGTGATCACCACGAACTGGATCACGGTGATGATCAGGAAGATGATCACGCCGACCGCCAGCGAGTTCGCCGACACGAACAGCCCGAAGGCCTCGACGACGTGGCCGGCGGCGGAGGTGCCCTGGGCGCCGTTGGACAGGATCAACCGCGTGGTGGCGGTGTTCAGCACCAGGCGAAACAGGGTCAGGGCCAGCAGCAGGGAGGGGAAGCTGGAGAACTCCAGCGGTGCGCGCAGGTACATGACGGTCATCAGCACGACCGTCGAAAGGAGCAAGTTGATGAGCAGCAGGCAGTCCATCGCCGGCGTCGGCAGCGGGATCAGAATGACAAAAATCAGCGCCGCCGCACAAATCGGGAACAGCAAGCCGCGGTGCTTGGCGAGGAACCGCAGGACCGGGTTGTTGTCGAGCGCGAGGGCCATAAGCAAACTGCTGAGTTGTGAATTATGAGTTATGAGTTAAGAAGCGGACCCGCCACGAATGACTTGGCGGCCGGCGATTCATCACTCATCACTCGTCACTCATGACTCCTGTCTTATCCGGCCTTCCTGCCACTCAGCCGGTAGACGTAGGCCAGGATTTCCGCCACCGCGCGGTAAAACGCCGGCGGAACCTCCTGTCCCACTTCGACGGTCAAGTACAACGCGCGGGCCAGCGGCGGGCGCTGCACGAGCGGGACGCCGTGCTGCTGCGCAAGCTGCCGGATGTGCTCCGCCAGCAGGTCCTTGCCCTTGGCGACCACGCGCGGGGCCGTCATGGCGGCCTCGTCGTAGCGCAGCGCGACCGCGTAGTGCGTCGGGTTAGTGACCACCACGTCCGCCCGCGGTACTTCGGCGTGAATCCGCTGCATCGCCAGACGGGCCTGAATCTGCCGCCGCCGGTGCTTGACCAGCGGATCACCCTCCATCCGCTTCAGCTCGTCGCGGACTTCCTGCTTGGTCATGCGGAGCTGCCGTTCCAGCCGCCAGCGCTGGATCAGGTAATCGACCAGGCCCAGCACGAGCAGCACCGCCGCCAGCCGCAGCGCCAGGTCATAGAGCAGGTTGGCGCTGAGGCCAAGCACGCCGGCGGCGTGCAGGCCGCCTGTGGAGAGCACCGTCCCCAGCCGCCCCGCCATCGTCAGGTATGCGACCCCGGCCACACACGCGACCTTAAGCAGTCCCAGTCCCAGCCGCGTAAGGGCATCCGCCGAAAACAGCCGCTTGAAGCCCGACACCGGGCTGACCCGTTCCGGCTTGGGCGTGAGTCGCTTCCATGTCAGCAGCAGACCCGACTGCGCCGCCGTGCCGGCGACGGTGATCACCAGGAGGAGCGCGAGGAAGGGCAGCATCATCTCGGCCGTCGCGCGCCCGACCGTCTCGATCCACGGCAGCAGGTCGGACGAGGCGACGCCGGGCGGCCGACCGAGGGCTTGTGTCAAGCCGAGCAGGGTCCCGACCATGTCCCGGCCGAAAGTCTTGATCAGGAGCAGTCCGGCCAGCAGCGCGAGCGCGGCGGTCAGGTCCGCGCTGCGGGCGATCTGCCCTTCTTCGCGGGCCTCCTCGCGCCGTCGCGCGGTTGGTTGTTCGGTCTTGTCGCCGGCCTCATCCTGCGCCATGGGTCGCCTCGCGTGCCTCGGTTATGCCGTAGCGGCCGAGCTCCGCCTCGGCCGTAGACGCCCTGGACATTCCACGGCCGGGACAGAGCCCGGCCGCTACCTGATCAATTCGTTCACCCATGCGAACACGCACCCCAGCGTGCTAATGAAGGCCGCCGCGGCCGAGGGCAGCGAGGCCGCCATCAGCGCGAAGACCAGCAGCCCTTTGATCGAGAAGCCCACCGCCAGGATGTTGAGCTGGGGCATCGTGCGCGACACGAAGCCCAGCGAGACGTTCACCAGGAGCAGCGCCAGCAACGTGGGGCCGGCGACGCGGAACGCCACCTGGCCGCTCATCGCCAGCGCCTGGCAGAGCAGGTCGGCATCGGCGACGGCGGCGGGGCGGCACGACAGCAGGGGAATCGTCTCGAACGTATCGAGGCAGGCCGACAGGAAGGCCCGGTGCCCGCCGATGACCAGGAACACCACGATCGCGAACTGCAGGTAAAACACGCCGACAATGGTTTCCTCTTCTTCGCTGGTCGGGTCGACGATCTGTCCGAAGGCCAGGCCGGATTCCTGGGCAATCAGCAGTCCGCCCATTTGCAGCCCGACAAAGCACAACGCTGTCAGCAGGCCCAGCAGCAGGCCCAGCAGCAGCTCGGCGCCCATGGCGAAAGCCATTTCGAGCGGGCGGTCCGGGGCCGCGGCGGGCAGGCTCACGAGCGGCGTCATCAGGCCCGCCAGGGCCAGCACGAGCATCACCCGCAGGTGCGTCGGGATGGACAGCGCGCCGAGCACCGGCTGAAACATCAGCAGCCCGCCCAGGCGCGACGCCACCAGGGCGAATACCGGCAGCTTCAGGTATTGGGCCAGCAACTCGAACGGCATGCGACCTCTGCGTGATTCCGGCCATCAGCCGTCAGCCATCAGCCGCCTATCAGAACCCCGCCCGCGAGGGCGGGGCCACCCGGGCCCGGCACTCGCGTGCCGGGTTCGGTCATACAGACTCAATGCCCGGCGAACATCTGTTGCGAATACTCCAGTACCCGCTGGGCCAGCCAGGGGACAAAGAAGATCGCGGCGGCGACCATCGCGACGATCTTGGGGACGATGCTGAGCGTTTGATCTTGAATCTGCGTCACCGTCTGCACCAGGCTGATGACCAGGCCGACGACCAGGCCGATTCCCAGCACCGGAGCCGCGATGATCAACGCGGTGAGCAGCGCCTCGCGCCCGAGATCCAACGCCAGTGTCGTTTCCATGGTCGCACCTTTCGAGCATTCCGCCTTCAGCTCACACTCGCCATCAGCGATCCCACTACCAGGTGCCAGCCGTCGGCCAGCACGAACAGCAGGAGCTTGAAGGGCAGCGAAATGAGCACCGGCGGCAACATCATCATGCCCATCGACACCAGCACGGTCGCGATGACCATGTCGATGACCAGGAACGGCAGGTAGATGCGGAAACCCAGAATGAACGCCACTTTGAGCTCGCTGAGGATGTAGGCAGGCACCAGCGCCGTCATCGGCACCTCCTGCTCATCCAGCACCTGCTCGGCCGCCACCGGCTTCTTGGCCGCATATTCGTACATCAGGTACACGTCCTGCTCGTTGCCGGCGCTCGTGATCTGGCCGAACATGAAGTTGCGCAGCTCGCCGCCCACGACCGCGATGGCGTCGAGCTGCCCCAGGCTCTCGTGCAGGTAGGGCTGGACGGCCTGCTCGTTGATCCGCGCCCAGGTGGGGGCCATGACGAGGATCGTCAGGAACAGGGCCAGACCGACGAGGACCTGCGACGGCGGCAACTGCTGCGTCCCCAGCGCCTGCCGCAACAGCACGAGCACCACCAGCATCCGCAGGAAACAGGTCATCATCAGCAGAATGCTGGGCGCCACGGTCAGCAGCGTCATCAGCACCAGGATTTGCAGCGAGTTGCTGAGGGCCTCGCGGCTAGCCGCTTTCGGCAGCCAGCGGCTCAGGTCCGGCACGAAAAGCGGATCGTCCCCATGGCCCGCGCCAACATCGCCCGCCGCAGGCAACGCTTCCGCAGCACCCGGGCTTTCGCCTGGCGTCGTCTGTGCCACGGCCCCCGGCGCTGCGGCCCCCAGCGCGATTGCCATCAGCAGTACGGCAGTCCGCCGGGACACCATCGCCCTATCCCCTCACGGCCGTGGCGCGCAGCCGCGCGATAGTGCCGGCCAGCTTGTGCTTGAGATCGCGCAACGGCTCGTCGGCCGGCGCCGCGGTCTCGTCCAGCCCGTCGCCGGTCGCCGGATAAGCCCGCGCCTCGCGTTCCAGGCAACGGGCGAATTCAGCGGTGCTGCTGTCGGCGTGGTGCTGCGCTGCCTGTCCCACCAGTTGGGCCGTCAGGTCGGGGTCATGAATGACGTCCAGCGGACGCACGGCGTCGGCGCTCACGCCGAGCAGCACCAGCCGCGGCCCGATGCGCACCAGGCACAGCGTTTGCCGCGGCGAGAGCGGCGTCCGGCTGAGCACCTCGATCAGCGCGGGGCGCTTGCTGCGGAGCGACAGCGGCAGTCGTCCACTCCCGCCGGCGACGGCCCGGTAGCCCCAAGCGAGCAGCAGAATCAGACCCACGACGCCGCCGAGCGCTGCGGCGGTGCGGAGCGCGGAGTTCGCGCTCCGCGCCGCCGAGTTCGGAGATGACGCCGATTGCTTCTCAGGGCCGCGCCGCAATGGCCGCGCGTCCAAGCGCGGGGCCACGAGGTCCGGCGAAGACCACGGATCGTTCGGCGGAAGCTGAATAGTCTGCGTGTCGTCAAGCCCGTCTTCTGGAATGCTGTCGGAGGAGGAGTTAGCGGTCGCCGGGGGTCGCGACGCCACGGGCTGAGCGGCCGACTGGGCCATAGCGCCGCCAGGGCCGATCGCCCACACCAGGCCCAGCGCTGCCATCCTTGGCATTCTGCGTTCCATGGCTCGCCGCTAACGGGTCTCGAGTTCGGGAACCGGGCTGTGAATATCGTTAATGCGTACGCAGAAGTTGTCGTTGAGGACCAGGACCTCGCCGCGCGCGATCAGCCGCCCGCTGACGTAGATATCCACTGGATCGCCGGCCAGCTTGTCCAGCTCAACGACCGAGCCCACCCCGAGCTTGAGCACGTCCTCGATGTACATATTCGTCCGCCCCAGCTCGATCTTCACATCCAGGCGCACGTCGTTGAGCAGGTCGATGCTAGTCACCGCCGCGGGACCGGCGGCCGTAAATTCCGGTTCGGTGAAAGGTGCGGCGTCCGCGACCGACACCGGGACTGCGGTCGCCCCGATGACCGCCGGCTCGCCCGATCCGAAGACCTGGCTGGCGAGTGTGTCGAGCTCCTCCTGGCCAATGGTGTTGCTCGGCGCGGCCGGCGGCGCGGCGTCCGCGGGCAGGTCGGCCGGCGGAACCTCGGCGACCGCCTCGACCGGCGGCGATTCTCCGGGGCTCACCGCTTGGGGCGTGTCCGGCCCCGCATTCGGACCGGGCTCCGGCGCTGGCGCGGCAGCCAGCGGCTCAGCCGGCACAGCGTCGCCCGCCGGGGGGCCGCCTGCGCCAGGATCAGGTTGGATTGTCTCGTCGGCCATCGGTGTGGAACATCCTTGTCGCCCTGGCGTCCAACCGTGGACGCCACGCCCGCGAATCGCTAATCGGAACGCATCGGCACAAACCGCGGGATGAGGACGCGCTGGATCAAGCTCTCGTCCTCAACAATCTCGCGCAGGGTCTCCAGCATCTGCTGGCGTAGGGCGCGGAGGTCGTCCTCTTTGAGCACCCGGTCGGTCGCGCTACGCATAATGCGGGCAATGCGGTCGCCGATCTCGCCGCTGCGCTGCTTGACCAGGCCCTCCATGTGCTCCTTCTGATCGAGCGGTACCACGACGCTGAGGTCCAGATCGTAGAGGTACATCCGGCCCAGCTTGTCGTTCGGCACCCGGAAGCTCTTCAGGACCGGGACCTCCGCTACGCCGGCCGGCTGCGTGGCCGGTTCGACCGCGTGGCTGGCTTCCGCGTGGGCGGCCTGCGGGCCGCCGCCGGCGAACTTGAAGACGATGAAGAAGACCGCGGCCTCGGCGAGCGCTACGCCGAGCACGATGCCCACGGTCATCGGGAGACGCTTCTTGGGTTTGGCCGACGCTTCCTCTTTGGCCGTCATCTCTGCCATCTAGATTCTTCCCGCTGTTGCGACAATCTGCCTGCTGGGCCACCTCCTCTATCGACGCCGCCCCGGTCGCGATTCACCGCCGCGCAGGGCGCCGCGCGCGGTCGCAGGTCTTATCAGACTTCCCCGCAGTCCCTGGGCACAATGTGCGCCGCTGCGCAAAGATGTCTGCGCCGCTTGCCTTTAGCGCAGCGTCATCAGCAGTTGATTGAGCATCTCGTTGGCCACGCTGATCACGCGGCTGGCGGCCTGGAAGCCGGTACTCGCAGTAATCAACCCAATGAACTCGCGTGACAGGTCAACGTTGGACATCTCCAGCGCCCCGCCGCGAATTGCGCCCGCCCCCAGCGTACCCGGCGCCACGACCTGCGCCGGCCCCGAGTTCGGCCCGGCCGAGAACAGGTTGTCGCTCTCCGCCATCAGGCCCGCCTCGTTCGAGAACGTCGCCAGGGCGACCTGCCCCAGCGTGCGCGACAGGCCGTTGCTGAACACGCCGGTGATTGTGCCGTCCTCGCCGACCGCGAAGCTGTTCAGGGTGCCCGGCGGATAACCGTCCTGGTCGGCCAGGATGACGTTGGAGACGCTGGTCGACTGCCCATTCACGCCGGAGAAATCCAGGGTGAGCGTGACCGGCGTCGCCGCTCCGGTGCCCGTCCGGTCGATGGTCAATTGATTGCCGGTGGCCGCGACAAAGTTGCCCGCCGTGTCGAACGACGCGGTGCCCGTCGCGTACGAGGCCGGCGTGGTCGCATCGCCCGGCGCTTCCAGGAGGTAGCGCCAGACCGGGCCGGTAGCCGGCGTGCTGTCCAGCGTGAAGGTCGCGTTGACCTGGATCGGATTTCCCAGCGAGTCGTACACGGTGAACGACGTGAACACGCCTGAGCCCACCGGATCGGCGGTCTGGGTGAGCTCGAGCGGCAAGGGGGTCGCCGCATTGCTGCTGGTCACATTGTTGGTGGCGATTTCGATAGCGTTGGGCTCGCCCGCATTGCTGCGAATGGTGAGCGCCCCGCCTTCGATGGTCACGCCCGGACTGCCGACCAGCGCCGCGTCCGTCTGGACGCCGAGCGCACCCTGGAGCCAGGTGGCGAAGTCACCCAGCGTGTTCCCGGTCGTGCCCACCGTGAACTGCTGGGCCGGCACGTCACGCCCGCCGCGGGTCGCCCCCGACACCGTGATCACGTCTCCCGCGGCAAAGAGGGCCGTATCCGGGGCGGCCGCGGAACGCACATCGGCGAGCGCCGTGTTGGCCGCGGCGTCCGCGCCGCCTCCGTCGACCAGGGCCTGCGAAGCCTGTTGCGAGCCCTGCGTGGCGATCGTCTCGGCGGCGCTGAGGTCGCCGTCCATGACGACGTTCTGCGTGGCCCGCGCGATGCTGAGCTCACCGATCGGAACCTGGAGGTTCTGCAGAGTGCCCGGCACGATGGCGGAATTCTGGTCTACCCCGAAGCCCTGGACCCGGTTGCCGTCCGCGCTGACGAGCTCGTTCTGGCCGTTGAGCGAGAAGGACCCATCCCGCGTGTAGTAGCTGCGTCCGCCGGGGTCCCGCACGATGAAATAGCCGCCCCCTTCGATGGCCATGTCGCTGGGGATGCCGGTGGTCTCCACGGAGCCCGGGCCCACGTCGCGCTGGGTGCTGCCGACCAGGGTTCCCAGGCCGATCTGGAGCGGGTTGGTGCCGCCGCTGGTGTCGCTGGGGGGCGTCCCCATTGACAGCGTCTGGGCAAACTGGGTTTGGAAAAGGGTCCTGGAACCCTTAAACGCCGTGGTGTTGACGTTCGCGATGTTGTGGCCGATGGTCTCGATGCGCGTCTGATTGGCATCGAGCCCGCTCAGGCCCGTATACATGGCCGAGGTCAGGCCCATGCTCAGCCCTCCTTACGGCTACAGATGAAACTCGCCATCCAGGGACACGAACGGCAGCAGTCGCGGGCGCAGTGTCTCGGCGGTCTGGGCGGTCTTGGCCGTCGCGGTCGTCGCCTTCGTGGTCGAAGTCGTGGCGCCCGTCGTGCTGCCCGTCGTGGCGTTGGCCGTGGTCCCGTTGGCCGTGGAGTTCGCGGCATTCTCGGCCGACGTAATGCGGGTCACGCTGTCCGCCGGGACCGTCTGGCCCGTGTCGAGCTCGAGCACGGCTGAGCCATCGGCATCGAAGCGCACGCTGGTCACCACGCCGGAGACCTCTTGCGTCGTGCCGTCCGTGCCCTCGACCGTGGCCGTCACGTACTTGCCGATCAGCTCGCTGGCGCCCGCGACGCGCTGATTGCGGGTGACCTGGGTCAGCGCGTCAGTCAGGTTTTTCGACAGCTCGATGCTGCGGATCTGTGAGACCTGCCCGATCAAGTCGCTGGTCTTCGAGGGTTGCAGCGGATCCTGCTGCTGCAACTCGGTCACGAGGATCTTGAAAAAGTCCTCGCTTTGCAGGCTGTTCATGCCGCTACCCGTGGAGGTCGCGCATGACGGACAAGCGGTGCTTACGGCGGAAGTTTGCATGACAAGCGCCTTACGCCAGGTTCCGGCCAACGGCCGGGACCGATCGCGTGACCGACGCTCCGCGCCGGACTACGCCAGAACGTTGACCAGCGACTCCGCCACTGGTTCCGGGAACACGGCCCCGCCCGGCAATTCGGACGGCTCCATGCTTGGGAACTCCGTTTCCCCGGACAGGCCGCCTCCGGCGGACTCGGCGTCCGAACGGCCGCTACTTTCCTCGGCGCCCGTCCACGCCCCAGCTTGCGGCGAGTTGTCGGCGTCCGACGCATCCGTGCTGGCCGCCGGAGCCCGGATTTCGACGCGCTCGAGGTGAATGCCCGAGGCTTCCAGGCTGCGCCGCAGCGATTCCACGTGCTCGGTAAGCAACTGCCGTGCCGCGACGGTCTGCGTCTCGATTTGCAGCGACAACTGCTCGTTGCGCAAGTCCATTCGCAGCCGGATCGTACCGAGTTCCGGCGGCTCAAGGCGCAGCGCTGCCACGGAGCGCTCTTTACCGACACGGGTGTGGATAAAGCGCAGAATCCGCTCGAGGTTCGCATCGGAGCTGCGCGGCTCCGGTTCGGCTGGGGCGGTCGGCCGCGCCGCCGTTTTCCCGCCGGCCGCGCCAGCGCGGGCGGTCGCGGCTGCGACCGGAGTGCCACTCGGCGCGCGGGCTCCGCTCGAATTCGTCGCACCAGGTCGGGCGCTTGCCGCCGCGTTGGCCATGGCCAGCCCGCGGTTAGCGGTCTGACTAGCGCCGGCGAGATGGTTCGCGGGCAGTGGGCTGCTGGCGGCCGGCCTCACCGCTGGCAGGCGCGGGCCGCCCGACGGCATGGGTGGACCGGCCCCAGCGCCGGGCCGCGCCGGGCTTGCGCCCGGCGAGCTGGCCCCCGGCTCGGCGGGCTGGGCCGACTTGCCGTTTTCCGCACCTCCCGGCGCGGCGGTCTTTGGTTCGCCACCGGGTGCGCCGGCCGCGCGTGTCCGCGCAGTCGCGGGCGGACGCTCGCCGGCGCTGCGGCTGGCGGCGTCCGTGAGCGCCTGCCGGAAACCGGGCGGTCTCTGGCTCACCTGCTCCTGAAGTTGGCTGTGCGATTGCTGCGCGCGCGCCGCGTGGCTGCCCGGGGCCATCTCGCGTTCGGCCTTCAGCATCAACTCCGATGGCCGGGGCGCAAGCGACGCACTCGCGGCCACCTGCTGATGTTCCGACTCCTTGCGGCGACGCTTTTCCGCGCAGCGCTCCAGGTCCTGCTCGTGCCGGACCTGGGCGGCTGAACTGGGTTCGAGAAGCTGGAAGAGGTCGGGCAGCGGCGCTGTACGGCCATTGTCGGCGGGCCGGCTTACGCCGGCGGCGGTAGCCAGGTTGACCTGCATCGCGGCACCTAGGGTGCGGCGGCGCCGTTGGTCTTCCCTGACGCGCTGGCGTGGCCTTCTGACCCCTGCAGACGGATCTGCTCCAGCAGATCGGTTTGAACCTGCAATTCGTCCGGTGTCTTGAACTGCTCCAGGATGCGTTTGGCGCGACTCTCGTCCATGGCGGTCAGGAGGCGGACCGCGTCCGCCGGCTGCTTCTGCCATAGGCGAAAAACGTGCTCCTTGGCCTGGCGCGGCTGAAGCCCGGAGACGAGGTCGAGCTCCTTTTGGAAACCTTCGTCCCGCGCTGCTTCCTTGACCTTCTCGCGTTGGCGCGCGAACTCGGCCTTCTCCAGGGCGAGCCGCTCTTGCTCCTGTACGACGTGCTGGAGCACTTGGTCAAGCAGCCGCCGCTGGGCTTCCAGGTCGCGCACCGCCCGCTCGGTGGCCAGCATTTCGAGCCGCTGGCGCTTGCGCAAGTTCCTCACCTCGGCCTCGGTGCCGACCGGCGGCTCTGCGGCAGCGGGCGCCGAAGTCATATTCACGCGTTCAGGTTCGCTCGCTTTCACTTCCGGCAGCTCGCCGCGCAGCACGCCGGCCATGGCTTCCAGCCGGCTCGCGTTCAGCCGTCCCGTGCCAAACAGGAAACCAACGAAACCGCCGGCTGCCAACAGGGTGGCCAGCGCGATGGCGGCGACGGCATTGAAGAGCCTGGGCAGCACGGGGCTCCTGACTTCCTGTAGCGGCCGGCCTCCGTGCCGGCCGTAGAGGGCCACAACGCCCGACACGGCCGGGACGGAGCCCGGCCGCTACGTGGTGTCGTAGCTGTGCAACTGCTGTGCCAGCTCGTCGGACGCGGCCTGTTCCTTTCGCGCACGCTCGTGCACGTACTGCTCCCAGCGGCGCTCGCGGAGTTTCTCGATGACGCGCGCTTGCGTCCGGACCGCGTGCCAGGCCGCCTGTAATTGCTGCAATTGCGCCACCAGTTCCGTCCGCTGCACTTGGCGCAACGCGATCGTCCGGCGCAGGTGCCCGATCCACGCCCGCCCACGCTGCAACGTCAGCGGGTCCACGCGGCCCGCCCGCTGATCCTCCAGCAGCTCCGCCTGCTGGCGCGAAATCTCTTCGGCGGTCTGGCGGTTCAGGCGGTCGAGCCGCGCAATTTCCGCCCGCTGGGCGGCAACCTTGCGCTTCGCCTCGCGCTCGCGCAACTGCCGCACACGCAGCAGCGTTTCCAGCCGGAATTCAAATCGCCTCGCCATTCGTCGTCCCTGTATGCCACGGCGATGTAGCGGCCGGGCTCCGTCCCGGCCGTAGGAGCGCACGCGGCCTTCCACGGCCGGGACAGAGCCCGGCCGCTACTTACTCGGCTTCCTGGTCGTGACCGCCTGTCGGGTTTTCTCCAACAGCGCGCCGAGCTGGCACACGCTGCTCGCCGCCTCGTCAAACGTACAGCGGGCGTTTTGCGCCTGGGTCAAAAACGCGTTCACCGCCTCGCGGGTCTGGACCGCAACGTCATAGTCCGCGTTGGCCCCCGCCACGTACGCCCCGATGCTCACCAGGTCTTCGATATCGTTCCACGTCGCGAGCACCCGCCGCACGGCGACCGCCGCCTGCTGCTGAGCCGGGCTCGTGACGTCGGGGGCCACACGGCTGATGCTGTTGAGCACGTCGACGGCCGGGTAGTGCCCGCGATTGGCCAGGGCACGCGACAGCCAGATGTGGCCGTCGAGAATGCCGCGCACCGCGTCCGACAGCGGCTCGTCGATGTCGTCACCTTCGACCAGAACCGTGTAGATGCCAGTAATGCTGCCCGCCGGCGTGCGGCCGGCGCGCTCCAGCAGCCGCGGCAGGAGCGCGTAGACGCTCGGAGGATAGCCCTTCGCGGTCGGCGGCTCACCGGCCGCCAGACCGATCTGCCGCTGGGCCATCGCCATGCGCGTCAACGAGTCCATCATCAGGAGCACATCGCGGCCCTGATCGCGGAAGTACTCGGCGATCGCGGTGGCGTGGAGGCAAGTGCGGACGCGCAGGGCCGGGGCCTCATCGGACGTACACACGACGACCACGCTCCGGGTCAGGCCGTCCGGGCCGAGTTGCCCGCGGATGAAATCGCCGACCTCCCGGCCCCGCTCGCCGACCAGCACCACGACGTTGACGTCGGCCTGCGTGTGCCGGCAGATCATGCCCATGAGCACGCTCTTGCCGACGCCCGTGCCGGCAAAGATGCCCAGCCGCTGCCCACGTCCCGCGGTCAGCAGCCCGTCGATGGCCCGGATTCCCAGCCCCAGCGGCTGGTCGATGCGCCGCCGCTGCATGGCCGCCGGGGCCGCGCTGTACAGTGGATAGCGCACGTTCAGGTGCGGGGCCGGCCGGCCGTCGAGTGGCCGACCTTGGGCATCGATGATTCGCCCCAGGAGATCAAAGCCGACCGGCACGCGCGGCGGCCCGGACAGGCACAGCACCTCGTCGTCCGGCGCAATTCCGGTCGCTTCGCCGAAGACCGTCAACACCGCCTCGCCGGCGCGCAGGGCAACGACCTCGGCCTGCACGGGCCCGTCGTGCCGCGTGTGGATGACGCACCGGGCACCAATGGGGACTGGAAGCCCGACTACGCTCACCATCAGCCCCCGTACGCCGCTCACCCGCCCCTGCATCTGTTCGCTGATGAGGCCCGCGACTTCGGCGGCGACGGTGGAGAACACGCTGGCCGGTGTCGCCTGCTCGCCTGGCGGGCAGGCTGCCCACCCCACCCCGCTCATCGGCCGGCCTCGGCGGCGCCGGAGCCCCGGCGCGCGGCGGCGACGGTGGCACCGAGGGCAGCGGCGATGCGGTCCAGTTGGACATCGACGGACGCGTCAATGACCCCCTCGGCGGTCTGTAGAACACAGCCCCCGCGCGCGACGGCGGGGTCGGACGTGAGCGTCACATGCGCGCAGCCCGCGATGTGCTGCGCAAGCCCGGGGATCACGTCCGCGAGCAGCCCGCATTCCGCCGGGTTGACGTGCAGCTCGATGTCGCCGTGGTGCGTGACCATTTCGAGCAGGGCGCGGATATTCGCACGCACCGGTTCGGCCGAGCCGTCCACACCGACCTTGCACGCCCGGCGGGCAATCGCGACCGCCAGCTCAATCAAGCCGGATTCGGCCTGCGCGATCAGGCTATGCCGTTGGCGCTCGTACTCGGCCAAACCGGCCGCCAGCGTGTTTTTCAGTCCAGTCAGCTCGGCTTGCGCGGCCTGCAGCGCCCCTTGCCGCCCTTCCTGCTTGATCTGCTCCAGGCCCCGTTGCCGGCCCTCGGTTAAGCCGCGCTGATAACCCTCGGCTTGGCGCGTTTGCGCCACCCGCCGGGCCCGAACTTCGGCCTCGGCCAGCAGGCGGTCGGCCGCTGCGCGGGCCCGGACCAGAATGTCACGCGCCTGGCGCTCCAGGTCCGCGAACGAGAACATCGCCGCCGCGGAGACACTTTCTCGCCGAATCACAGTGCCCATAGGCCCATCCGCCCGCCGCGGCGGGTTATACGATGAGTTCCTTCTCGCCGCCGCGGCCGGCAATGATGACTTCGCCGGCGTCCTCGAGCCGGCGGACGACATCCACGATCCGCTGCTGGGCGGACTCGACGTCGCTGATGCGGACCGGCCCCATGAACTCCATCTCTTCCTTGATGAGCTGGGCGGCGCGCTCCGACATGTTCTTGAAGACCTTGGCCTTCAGCTCCTCGCTGGCGGTCTTGAGCGCCAGGGCCAGCTCGTCGTTCTCGATCTCTTTCAGCACGGCCTGGATGCCCTTGTCGTTCACCCGGACGATGTCCTCAAAGACGAACATCAGGCGGCGGATTTCTTCCACGAGCTGGGAATTGTCCCGGGCCAGCCCTTCGAGAATGGCCTTCTCCGTCGACCGCCCCGCCATGTTGAGAATCTCGGCCACCGCGGCGATGCCGCCGACGCGCTCGAACCGTTCCGAGACGAGTCCGGCCAGCCGCTTCTCCAGGCCGCGCTCGACTTCCTTGATGACATCCGGGCTGGTCTGGTCCATGTTCGCGATGCGCGAGATGACCTCGATCTGCCGCTCGGTCGACAGGGCCGACAGAATGTCCGTGGCCATGCCCGGCGGCACGTGCGACAGCACCAGCGCGATGGTCTGCGGATGCTCCTCCTGCAGAAACGTGACCAGGTTTTCCTTCTCCGTTTTCTGGAGGAAGCTGAACGGCGTCTCGTGCACCTGGTGCTCGATGATGGCAATAACGCGGCGGGCCTCGTCGGCTGGCAGGGTCTTTTGCAGGAGCGTCCGTGCCGAGGACATGCCGCCCGCGTCGACGTACTGGCGCGCCATCAGCAGGTTGTAAAACTCGCGGATCACGTGCTCGCGGACCGGCGGCGCAATCGCCTCGATCGCCGCAATCTCACGCGAGATCTCCTCCACGCGTTCGCGGTCCAGGCCGCGCATGATGTGGGCCGCCGTGTCCTGCCGCAGCGCCACCAGCAGCACCGCGGCCTTACGCACGCCGGACAGGTCCTCCACGCTGTTGATCTCGCCGCGAAAGGTCGTGCGGGTCATGGGTCAGGATGCCTCTTCCCGATACTGCTCGCTGCGCTGGACCCACTGCTCGACCAGCGCCGCGACCACGTCCGGATCGGAGTCCACCATCTGGGTCACTTGCTCGATCATCTTGCGTGTCTGCACGGTCCCGGGGTCCACCTCCTGGGCCACCAGCATGCCCTCCGACGACGCCACGTTCTCGACCGGCGCGGTCAACTCGGCGTCCAGGCCGCGGGCCACGTCCACGCTGCCGCTCTGGCCCGGACCGCCCGGGCTGACGCCGCGCCGCGCGGCGGCCGGGTAGCGCCCCGGGCGACTGGCGAACGCCGAGACATCCGCGGCCGCGGCCTTGGCTGCCTCGATGGCCTCCTTCGGCAGGCCCAGCTCGAGCCCGAACATGTCGCCCGCGTCGGACTTGCGGGCCAGCCGCAGCATCAGCCCCAGCGACAGCACCGCCAGCAACGCCAGACCGGATTGCGGTCCGTAGCTTTTCATCAGGTCGAACGCCTCGTTGAGCGGTCCGGGCCCGCTGGCCGCCGCCGTCTCCACCGCGTTGTCGTAGTACCGCGAGATGGCCACGTTCTCCTCGACCTGCGGTTTGACGAGCTGGAGCACCTGGCTCAGTAGCCGCGTGCGCTCCCGCTGGAAGGTCTCCTCGATTTGGGGATCGGCCGGAGCATCGGCCGTCGGATTCGCGTGGCGGAAGACGCCCTCGAGATAGCTGTGTGACAGGCTGATCGCCGCGGTGACCTTTTCGATTTCCCCCGATGGCGTGGCTTCGACCTTCTTCGCCAGACCGACCTCGTTTTCGGTCTCGGAGGTCTCCTGCGAGTTCGTCTCGCCCGTGCCGGCCGACCCGGCGGCGAGTCCGACGTTCGGCTGGACGCCGGGCAGCTCGCCCGGGCGGCCGCGGGTGGTTTCCTGGCGGGTGGTGCGTTCGGTCTTGGTCGCGCCCTTCAGCGGCTGCTCGGTCTGAATGCTGCTGCTGGTCTGATTCAGCTCGACCTGGACGCTCACCAGGGCCTTGGGATCTGGGATCTGCTGGCGGATCTTCTGCGCGTAGCGCAGCTCCTCCTTGGCCAGCTTACGTTCGAGCTGGCTGGATACGTCCTGTTCGGCATCCCAGTCCAGCGCGACACGGCCGGTCGCAGCGTCGACGACCTCCACGTTGTGCGGCGGCAGGCCGGCCACGGCGCCGGACACCAGGCGCGCGGCCGCCAGGGCCAGCGTGCGGGGCACCTCCGCGCTTTGCTTCATGGCCAGGGTGACGCTGGCCGAGCTGGGCGGCGGCGTGCGCGTGAACGTCTTGTTTTGGGCCCCCAGGTTGAGGAAGACGTTGGCGCTCTTGACCCCGCTGAACTGGCGCAGCACCTGCTCCAGAGTCTGCTGCAACGCGAAGGTCCAACGCCGGCTGCTCTCCTCCATCGAGATCCACGGGTCGGATTGCTTGATCAGGTTCGCGAACGCCGTGCTGGTGTTGGCGGGCAGCTTTTCCTGCTGCTGGAGCTGGGCGATCAGGGCCTGGCGATGAGAAGAAGCCCGGACCAAGACCTTGTTGCCGCGCACCTCGCAGGGCTCGCCCATCATTTCCAGCCCGTTGCGAATCTGGGCGATCTCGTCCGGCTGGAAATCCTGGTCGAGCAGCGCGACCATCTCCGGGCGGGCCGCCCACTGGCCCAGCCACAGCAGCGATGCGGCCACCAGGGTGCCGCCGAGCAGCAATGCAATCCGCTGCGACGTGTTGATGTCGCGCAGCCGCCGCACGACCTGCGCCGGTATGCGTTGCAGCACTCCCATCCGTGGGACTCCGGTCCAACACTCCCCTCCCTCCTAGGGAGGGGTCGGGGGAGGGTCTAGACTCTGAGCTGCTTCAGCTCGGTGTACGCGTCCACCAGCTTGTTGCGAATCTCCATCAGCAGGCTGAACGCTACCTCGGCCTTGCGTGTCGCCGTGAGCACTTCCGTGACGTTGTCGCTCCGCCCGGTGAGCAGGTTCTGAACGCCGGCGTCCGCCTCGGCCTGCATCTGACTGACTTGCTCCAACTGCCGGCGGAGCTCGGCCGCAAAACCGCCTTCGCCCGGGATCCCGTCCTTGGGGCGCGCCGCTGCCGCCGGGCGGGCCGGCCCGATCGGCAGCAGTTGCTCAGACGACACCGCGTCCACCATCCGTGACTCCGTCTAACGCTGATCGCTCTTCTTTCGGCCCGCCGGCGGCTACGCCAGCAGCCGCAAGGCCTGCTGAATCATGCTGCGCGACACATTGAGCATGGCCGCATTGGCCTCGTAGGCCCGGCTCGCGGCCAGCGCATCCACATACTCCATCGTGATGCTCACATTCGGCAGTTGAACGTACCCCTGCGCGTCGGCATCCTTGTGCCCGGGGTCGTACTTCTGCCGAAATGGCGACGGGTCCGCAAGAACCGCGTCCACGTGCACGCCCGCGCCGCCCTGGCCGTCCCCCGTCATGAACGTCACGAAACGCCGGCGGTACGGGATCGGCGTGCCGTCTTCCTGGTGCGTGGCTTCGGCATTGGCGATGTTGCCCGCAATCACGTCTATCCGCACGCGTTGCGCGGTCAGGGCCGAGCTGCTGATGTCCAGGGCGCGAATCATGTGACCCTACCGCGAATGGCCCGCAGGAGATTCTCGTACCGCCCCCTCAGCAACGACGTCGCGACTTCGTAGGACAGCGAGTTCTTGGCCACGTCCGCCAGGAGTTCCTCCAGCCGGGCGTTGGTTCCGTCGTGAAACAGCACGTTGGGCGCCGGTTCGCGCACCGGGCGGGCCTGGATCTGCCCGTCCGGACCGGTCGAGAATTGCGCGTTGTCGCGCAGAATCAGCCGCCGCGTACCCGTCTGCTGCGCTTCTTCCAGTGCCTCGCGCAACGACGCCTGAAACGTCGTCGGGTCGAGCCGCTGGCTGTGGTAATTGGGCGTGTCGAGGTTGGCCAGGTTCTCGGCCAGCACCTTTTGGCGCTGCTCGGCAAACTGGGCCGCGAGCTCGGTCGCGTGCGTGGTGGGCGAGGCGGTGACGCGGTTAATCCACATCGGGATCATCCAACGCGGGTCAGCTTCCGCAGGTCAGTAGCAAGTTCCGTGCCGCGTTCAGCGGCGGCGTTACACCAGTGCCGCGGCATGCCGGCGGCGCTCTTCGTGGAACGTGCCCTCCTCACGCCACTTCTTGAGCTTCAGGCCCAGCGTGCGCAGCCCGATGCCCAGGGCCCGCGCCGTCTTCTCGCGGTGCCCGCCGAAACGCTCGAGCGTCCGCACAATCAGATCGCGCTCGGCGTCATTGAGGATCTGTCCGTCGCGATACTGCAAGCCTTGCGCGGCGGCCGTGGCGGTCTTGAGCGGGCCGTTAAGGAACGGGGCCACGGCGGCGGCGCTGACCTCGCGGCCGGCCTCGAGCACGCAGACGCGCTCGCACAGGTTCTCGAGCTCCCGCACGTTGCCCGGCCAACTGTAATCCTGGAGCACTTGCAGCGCCTCCGCCGAGAACTTCGGCCGCTCCCGCCCCTCGCGCGCCGCGATGCGCCCCACGAAGCAGTCCATCAGGAGCGCAATGTCCTCGCGGCGCTCGCGCAGCGGCGGCACCTCGACGGGCAGCACGCTCAGGCGGTAGTACAGGTCTTCGCGAAAGCGGGCCTTGGCCGCCCAGTCGCGGAGATCGCGGTTCGTCGTCGCGATGACGCGCACGTCCACGCGCCGCGTCACCGAGCTGCCCACCCGCTCGAACTCGTGCTCCTGCAGCACGCGCAGCAGCTTGGCCTGGAGCGCCGGCGCGAGTTCCGATACCTCGTCCAGCAGCAGCGTCCCGCCGTCCGCCAGCTCGAAGCGCCCCTTGCGCAGCCGGTCCGCCCCGGTGAACGCGCCCCTTTCGTGGCCGAACAGCTCGCTCTCCAGCAGCGTCGGCGAAAGGGCCGCACAATTCACGCACAGCATGGGCTGGTCCGCCCGCGGCGAGGCCGTGTAGATGGCCCGGGCAATCAGCTCTTTGCCGGTCCCGCTCTCGCCGGTGATCAGCACCGTCGCCGAGCTCTGCGCCACACGCTGCACCTTCTCCAGCACCGGCCGCATCGCCGCTGACTGGCCGATGAGCTCGCGGTCCCGACCGAGATCCTCAATCGTCCGCCGCATGATCTCGTTATCGCGCACCAAATTGCGCTCGCGCAGGGCCCGCTCGATGAGGATCTCGATCTCCTGCCCATCGAACGGCTTCTGGATGTAGTCGAAGGCGCCCAGCTTCATGGCCTCGACGGCGTTGGGTACGGACCCGTGGGCGGTCATCATGACCACCGGCACGTCGATGCCCATCCGCCGCATCTCGCGCAGCAGACCGATGCCGTCCAGGCCGGGCATGCGCAGATCGGTCAGCACGACGTCAAAGGACTGCTGTTTGATCATCGTGAGCGCCTCCTGGCCGTTCTCGAACAGGGATACTTTGTGATCATGCGCGGCCAGAGTCGCCTGCAGGGAATCGCGCATCATCGCCTGGTCGTCAATTACACAGATGCAAGCCATGGGGCCTCCTTGACCTACGCGGCACTGGATTCTCGTTGTTCCGCCTCGGATCCTTCCGAGGTTTCTGATGCTTCCACGCGCGGCAGCGTGACCACGAATTCCGCCCCGCCGGCGGGCCGGTTTCCGGCGGTCAGCCGGCCGCCGTACGCTTCGATGAGCCGGTGGGCAATGGTTAAGCCCAGACCGGTTCCCTGTTGCTTGGTGGTGAAGAACGGATCAAAGATCCGGTCCCGAATCTCCTCGGGTATCCCCGGGCCCTCGTCGCGCACGCGGATCTCCACCTGGTCCCCGGCGGCCGTGCTGACGTCCACGCGGACGGTTCGCCCAGGCGGCGACGCCTCGGCGGCGTTCACGACGAGGTTGATGAGCACGCGCTGCAAGCCGTCCTCGTCGGCCCGCACGCACAGACCCGTGTCGCTCAGGCCGGCCTGCAGTATCACGCGACATACGGTCTGCGTCTTGAGGGTGGCGTCCTGGACGCGCTGGACGATGTCCCGGAGCCGGCACGGGGCAAGCTTGCGATCGCGGGGAACCAGGGCCAGCGTGTCTTGCACGACCGCCTCGATGGCCTGGATGCCGGCGTCGATCTTCTCGATCAGTTGCAGGGCCGGTCCGAGCTGGTGGGCATGACACTGCTTCCGCAGCAGGCCGCTATAGAGCTGAATCGCCCCCAGCGGGTTGCGCACTTCATGGGCCACGCCTGCCGCCAGCTCACCCAGGGCGGCGAGCCGCCGCCGCAGCTCCAGCTCGCGGTCCTTGCCGGCCAGTTCCTGGCGCAAACGCACGACCTCCTGCTGGAGGGCCTGGTGCGTGTGCTGCAGACGCGTGGTCACTTCCGTGTACTCGCGCAGCACGTCCGACAGGTCGTCGCGGGCCGGCGTCGTCAAGGTTTCACGGGTCGCGGACACGCCCGTCCTCTCCAGCGCGCTGTGGTCGTTCCAATCCGTCGCCATCAGCCCGTCATGTCGGCGGCCGCGGGACCGAACGGCGTGCCCGCCTGCCGGGCGTACGCCGCATTGGCCGTTTTGCCGCCGGTCGTCGCGGCCAAGTCGGCGGCGACCGCCTGCTTGCGGGCCGCCAGCAGCGCCCCGTCTTCCTGGTCGGTCTGCAGGATGCCCCGCAGCAGCCCGTTGATTTCGTGCAAGAGCGCCGACGCTTGCTGACGGCGCTGCTCGGGCAACGCGGCATGGGTGGCATCCCAATGCCGCCGAAACGGGGCCAGTTGCTCGTTCAGCCGGGCCAGCGACGCCACCAGGTCCTGGCGCTCGCGCAGGATCTCCAGCAGCAGCGCGGGCCGATCGCCGGCAATCATGGAGCGCTGTTTGTCGCTGAGCACGCGCAGCTTCAAGTACAGGTCGCGCTGCTTCTCTAACAGGGCGATCAGTTCGTTGGGGTCAAGCGGGCCAGTGCCGGTGTCCATGCTAGGGCTCCTCTTGCGAAGTTCGTGGCGGCCAGGATGTGCTGGTCAGCCCGACCTGGAACAAATCCGATGCGGCGACGTGCGCCAGGAACTGCTCCCACGCACCGCGGTCGCGCTCGTGTCCCGGCGCGAAGTTCTCGGCCGGGATGGCCCGCAGCAGCCACCGGGCACGCTCCACGGCGCGGGCCGCTTCCGGCACCTCGCCAAGTCGTAAGCACACGTTCGCAATCTGCACTTGGGCCGTCAGGGCCGCGGGATGGGCCTCGTAGCGCGCGGCGGCCGTGCGGTAGATCGCCAGGGCCGCGCGCAGCGCCTCCGGCTCATTGAGCTCGAACCAGCAGTCCGCCTCGTTGAACAGGGCCAGCCGCGCGTACAACTGCGACTCGGCGTCTGCGCGGGCCGCCGCATCCAGGGTCGCCAGCAGCTTGTCGTACAAGTCCGCGGCCTGGCGAAAGCGCTGCCGGCTTTCCGTGGCCGCAGGCGTGGCGGTCTCTTCCGGGGACGCAGCACGCAGCGCGTACGCGCTGCGCCGGTAGGCGTCCGCCAATGTGAACTGCCCGCGGACCTGTTCCGCGTCGTCGGGGTATAGGCCAATGAAGTCCTGCAGCCGACCGATCGCCTCGCCGTAACGGCCCTGGTGATACAGCAGCTCGCACAGGTCCAGCAGCGCATCGCGGTAAACAGAGGCGTCCGGCGCGATCGACCCGTCGGTCAGCAGCTCGCCAAGCAGGCGCTCGGCGTCGGCATAGCGTTCGGGCCCCTGGGACACCAGCACGCCGGCGGTAGCCTCTCTGGCGCGGGCCGCTTCTTCGAGCCGCGGATACTCGCTGCGCACGCGGGTGTACCAGTCGAGCGCCTCCTCCGCGTTGCCAACGGCTTCGCAGGTCTGCCCCAGTCGCAGCAAGGCTTGCGGCATGGCCGGATGGGACGACCGTCCCGCGACGAACTGCCGGAGCATTCGTTGGGCATCGGCGATTCGGCCGGCCTGGTCGTACTCGTCCACCGCAGACCATAAGAGCGCCGCGCGGCGCGACTCGTCGAACTTGGCCAGCGCCGCAGCACGTTCCAGGTTGCGTCCGGCCTGCTCGTGATAGCTGCGACGTGACTCGGCGGCCGACGCGACCTGGGCCGCAGCCCGATACAGGCGGCTGAGGTGCGCGCACAAATCCAGTAGCTGGTCCGGGGCCTCGTCGGAGGTGATCTCCGTCGCCAGCGTCAAGTACCGCAGCGCGCCGTCATACTCCCCCGCGGCTTCCTGCCGCTCCGCCAGATCCTTCAAATCGCTGCGGAGCTCCGCGAGCGTGGTGTCGCGGCGGCCCGGCGGCAAAGCCCTCCCGTCGGCGACCGCGGCCTGGAATGCTTCGAGCGCCGCCGCGGGCCGTTCCAGCGTCCCCAACGCGGCGCCCCGGCCGAGGTTGACCACCACGCGCAGCTCCGGCCCCGGCTGGTACGCCAGCGCCTCGTCGAACTGGGCCAGGGCTTCCTCCGGACGATGACTGGCCAGGTGGACTTTCCCCGCGAGCCAGCGATTCAGGCTGGGCAGGTGGCCGAAGTCGTCCAATTCCCGAGTGGAGCGGGTCTTACTGGTGAGCCACTCGTCGACCCAGCGTACCAGCGGGGCGGCTTCTTCGGGTCGCCCCTCGTGCAGCATGACGCACGCCCACAGGTAATCGAGATAGCCTTTCAGATCAGAGGTCTTTAGCCGGTCGCCATATTGCGTCAGCAGCTCGCGCGCCCGGCCGGCGTCGTTTTCGTCCAGCGCCGCACGGACGGCGCGGTGCAGGCTCCACCAGAAATAGGCCGGCGACACGCTCTCATCGTTCAGAAGCTCCACCTCGGCTTGGCGGCACTCTTCCCTCGCCTCCGGGCGGCCCTCCAGCAGCTCGACCAGCGCCCGCAGCGCGACGCGCCGGTCCTCCAAACCGAGCTCGGTACCGAGCGCTGAGCGAAAACCCGCCAGCGCCGCCTCGCCGTCCCCGAGCCACCGCGCGGCCAGCGCGTCGCGGAAGGTCGCCCGCGACGACGGAGCCAGACCCAGGTCCCGCGCGCGCCGGTCGTGTTCCAACAGGTTGCGGGCGTTGCCGGGATTGTGAGCCGTTTGCGCGCGTTCAAAGCGAAACAGCAGGTCCGCCATGCGCTCGTGTAACGCGGCCCGCTGCGCCGGGACCAGGCGCGGGTCCTTCAGAAGCTGATCGGCCAACACCTTCGCCGCCGCCGCCGGGCCCTCCGCCTGTTCGAGTGCCGTCAAACCGGTCATGAGCGCGTTGAAGTCGAGGGGTGTGGCGGGCGGGATCAGCCGGTACAGCGTCAGGCCCGCCACGATGGCGGCGGTCAGAGCCAGCGGGATCTGCCAGCGACCGGCGAGCAACGCGGAGGCCTGCTTGCGGATTGTCTCGGCGCTCATCCTTGGGCCTTGTGATTGCATCCTGCGCTTCGCGCGGTGGCGCGGTTCGGCCGCCCCGCCGCGACTTCCCTATCGGAAGGTTCCGGCTAACCGGTGCATCGAAATTGCGCCCGACCCCTGCGTCCGCCGCGCAGGTGGACTAACGTTATGTATGAATACTCCCGATAAAGCATAGTGTCCTGGTTGGCCCTGAAGCGGGACGAAAATGTCTGAAAAAGTCGCCGACGTTCTGCTGGTGACCGACGATGCCCACCTGCGTGAGGCGGTCGTCCGACAGCGGCGCGTAGGCGCTCGGCTCCAACTCCTTGGTTCCAATGACCTTGCGTCCGGGTCCGCCCCGCGTGCGCGCCAAGTGTGGATTGACTTGGATTCGGCCTCCGGGGCCATGGTCGGCGGCGACCAACGGCGGGTCTATTTCCACTCTCAGCAGCCGCCCGCGACGCAAAAACTTCCGCCGGGCCTGTTCATTCGCAAGCCGTGCAATTCGTCGGTACTGGAAGTGCTTTGGGCCGGCGTGGAGGTCAAACCGGGAAGAAGTTCGAAGAGCCCGCCCCGTCCGTCCGGCCGCCTGTTGCCGGCTTGGCTCCTCGATTACCACGAGTTGGACCTGAAGGCACTGTGCCGCAAGTGCGTGACGGGCCTGGGGCCGCGACTGGGTTACCAGGACGGGTCGCTCTACCTGTTCGACGCCGAGCACGGGCTGCTGACATTGGCGGAAACCACCCATACGCGTCCCATCGATCTGGCGGTGCGGTTCGACGCCGAGGATCCGCATCTGATGACCGCGGTGGCGCGCAGTGGGGAGATGTTGCGGACCGAGCGCGTCAGCACCGAGCTTGCCGTCCGGCACATCGCGCGCCACGATGAGCGGCCCTACTCGGACGAGGGCTGCCTGGTGGTGCCGCTGGTCAGCGAGGGGCAGTTGTGGGGCCTGCTGAGCTTCAGCGGTCACGCGCGCACCACGCACGCCGAGGTCGGGCTGCCCCTCGACGAGATCTTCGCGTTCATCGCCCGTTCGCTGGCCCACGCGTGCACCTACGAGCGAGCGCGGCTCGAGGCCCGCGTCGACGGCCTCACCGGGCTTTACAACCAGCGCTGGATGACGGAGACCCTGGCAAAGGAGATTCGCCGCGCCAGGCGCTTTGGTACGCCCCTGTCCGTGCTCATGCTCGACCTGGATGGGTTAAAGGCCGTTAACGATCGCGCGGGGCACGCCGCGGGCGATTGCCTGCTGCGGCACATCGCCAGCCGGATCAGTGCCGTGCTGCGGCAGTTTGACGGCGCGGCGCGCGTCGGCGGCGACGAGTTCGTCGTGATGCTGCCCGCGACCCCTCTCGACGGGGCGCAGCACGTGGCACAGCGGTTGCTCCAGTCCATCCGCGAGGACGTCGCGCACTTTGAGGGCTGCCCGCTGCCAATTACCGCGAGCGTGGGTGCGGCGGAATGGCGCACGGACTGGGACGCGAAACAGTTGATCGATGCCGCCGACCGGGCCATGTACGCCGCCAAGGGGCACGGCCGCGACGCCTTGGCTTGTCAGCCCGCGGACCCACTCCCCACGGTGCGGCTTGGGGCGAGCGCACCCTACGAGCAGCGCGCCGCGCCAACGACCCGGTTTACGCCGGAACCGTCGCCAACGTCACTTCCGATTTCCTCGCCCACGGAGCTCACCGCCTCTCCGCCGCGGGCTGAACCGGCGACGCCGAGTTGGCGCGCCGGCGACGAGGCGAAGGGCGCGCACTGACTCGCACCCGGCCTGCCAGCACGGCGGCGTGCGAGCCCGCCATCCAGGAGCGCGAAGTGCCCACGCAGTACGAGATCGGGGTCATTGGCGCCGGCAATGCAGCCGAAGGGATCGTGCACGGAATCCTGCGCAACAGTGTGTTGCTCGAGGACCGGATTATTGCCGCCGATCCCAATCCCGAGCGGCGACGGTTGTTCGAGCAGCGGTTCCGTATCACGACCACCGACGACAATCGCCACGTGGTGCGGGAAAGCTACATCCTGTTGCTGGCGATCAAACCCCAGCAGTATCGCGAAGCGGTCCGCGAGCTGGCCAACCTGGTCCGCGAAGACCATCTGATCGTGTCCATCATGGCCGGCGTCTCGACGCGGGCCCTGGAGGGATGTTTCCCCCACATCAAGGCCCGCGTGGTCCGTGCCATGCCCAACCTCGCCTCGCACGTCGGGGCCGGGATGGCCGGGGTGTGCCCGGGCCGCTATGCGAGCGAAGCTGATCTGCTGCGGGCACAGCGGATCTTCGACGCCGGCGGCAAGAGCGTGCATATCGACGACGAGGCCCTCATGGACGCCGTCACCGCCGTCTCCGGCACCGGGCCGGCTTACTACTACTTCTTCACGGAAGCGCTCGTGGAGGCGGCCAAGCGCGTCGGCCTCTCGCCGCACTATGCCGACCTGCTGGCCAAGCAAACCGCGCTCGGCGCGGCCCGCATGCTGCTCGAGTCCGGCGAGAAGCCGGAGCTGCTCCGGGAGAAGGTGACTTCCCCCGGCGGCACCACGGCGGCCGCTATGACTTCCATGCGCGACAACAAGGTGTTCGACCACATCGTGGAAGGCATCCTGGCGGCCTTCAATCGCAGCCGGGAGCTGGGGGCGTAGCAGTCCGTCGAGAAACTGTAGCGCCGGACCGCAGCCTGCCCGCCGTGGCGGGTGTCCAACGCACGCTCGAAAACGCCCTAAAATCGTCGGGCGCGGAAGTCCGACGCTACGGATTTCGCCTTCCCCTACGGCCCAACTTGGGTTAGGATACAAGTGGTCGGTCGTATCGGGCTCGTTGCACCAGGGCAGGACGAGGTGGGGGAGCCTGGGCTCCAGGTGACGGGCCGGGCCACACCGGTCAAGGCAAAGGGGCAAATCATGTCGCATCGCACGGGACAGATCCTGACGGGTCGGGACTGGAAATGGTCTACTTTCTTGGCAGCCTTCGGAGTGGCACTGTTCGCTACCGCGGCGACGGCGCAGGAGTACGACTGGCTACCGGGTGAGGGCATTCCCGGCCTGGATGGCCCCGTCGGCGCGATGACGACTTGGGACCCGGACGGGCCGGGCGGCCAGCCCGAGCTGCTAGTGGTGAGCGGCGATTTCACGATCGCGGGGAATGTCTTGACCAACCATATGGCCGCCTGGGACGGCACAACCTGGCAGCCGCTGGGCAGCGGGATAGACGGCGACGTGCATGCCCTGACGGTCTACAACGGCGAGCTGATCGCCGCCGGCAACTTCGAAACCGCCGGGGGCAATCCGGCGAGCCACATCGCTCGCTGGAACGGCGCGACCTGGCAGCCCTTGGGCAGTGGGATGGGAGGGACGTATCACGTGGTGTGGGCCCTGACCGTCTACAACGGCGAACTGATCGCCGGGGGCCTCTTCAGCACCGCCGGCGGCAATCCGGCGAGCGACATCGCCCGCTGGGACGGCTCGACCTGGCAGCCGCTGGGCAGCGGGATGAACGACGTGGTGGAGGCCCTGACGGTCTACAACGGCGAACTGATCGCCGGGGGCCGGTTCACCACCGCCGCCGGCAACCCGGCGAACTGCATGGCCCGCTGGAACGGCGCGACCTGGCAGCCGCTGGGCAGCGGAATGGGAGGATTCTACCCGTCCGTGAGCGCCCTGACGGTCTACCCGCCGCAGGCGGGCGAGCTGATCGCCGGGGGCGACTTCACCACCGCCGGCGACAACCCGGCAAGCACCATCGCCCGCTGGGACGGCGCGACCTGGCGGCCGCTGGGAAGCGGAATGACCGGCATCGTCCACTCCGACCCAGCCGAGTCAGTCGACCCATCCGTTCGCGCCCTGACGGCCTACAACGGCGAGCTGATAGCCGGAGGCGCGTTCGCCACCGCCGGCGGCAACCCGGCGAGCTACATAGCCCGCTGGGACGGCGCGACCTGGCAATCGCTGGGCAGCGGAATTGAAGGATGCTGCCCGTATGTGTCTGCCCTGACTGTCTACAACGGCGAACTGATCGCCGGGGGCGACTTCGGCACCGTCGGCGGCAATCCGGTGCGCCATGTCGCCCGTTGGAACGGCGCGACCTGGCGGTCGCTGGGCAGCGGCATCGGCGGCTCAGAACTTCATGCCCTGACGGTCTACAACGGTGAGCTGATCGCCGGGGGCAACCTCCACACCGCCGGCGGCAACCCAGCGAGCCACATCGCCCGCTGGGACGGCGCGATCTGGCAGCCGCTGGGCAGCGGAATTGAAGGATCCTACCCGTACGTGTCGGCCCTGACGGCCTACAACGGCGAGCTGATCGCCGGGGGCAACCTCCACACCGCCGGCGGCAACCCAGCGAGCCACATCGCCCGCTGGGACGGCGCGACCTGGCAGCCGCTGGGCAGCGGAATTGAAGGATCCTCCCCGTACGCGTCTGCCCTGACGGTCTACAACGGCGAGTTGATCGCCGGGGGCTACTTCGGCACCGCCGGCGGCAACCCGGCGAGCAGCATCGCCCGCTGGGACGGCGCAACCTGGCAGTCGCTGGGCAGCGGAATTGGAGGATCCTCCCCGTACGCGTCTGCCCTGACGGTCTACAACGACGAGCTGATCGCCGGGGGCTGGTTCTTCACCGCCGGCGGCGTGACCTGCAACCACATCGCCCGCTGGAACGGCTCGACCTGGCAGCCGCTGGGCAGCGGAATGGGAGGATTTTACCCGCACGTGTATGCCTTGACGGTCTACCACGGCGAGCTGATCGCCGGGGGCGACTTCGAAACCGCCGGCGACAACCCGGCGAGCTCCACCGCCCGCTGGAACGGCGCGACGTGGCAGCCGCTGGGCAGCGGGATGGACAGCACGGTGTACGCCCTGACGGTCTACAACGGCGAGCTGATCGCCGGGGGTGTCTTCACCACCGCTGGGGGCAACCCGGCGAGCTACATCGCCCGCTGGAACGGCGCGACCTGGCAGCCGTTGGGCAGCGGGATGAATAGCCCCGTGTATGCCCTGACGGTCTACAACGGCGATCTGATCGCCGGGGGCAAATTCACCACTGCGGGCGAGCACGTTTCCGCGTTCTGGGCCCGCTGGGGTCCGATTTCGGGCGCCTGCTGCTTCGCCGACGGGCATTGCGAGCTGTTGACGCAGGCAAACTGCACAACCGCGGGCGGCACGTACGAAGGCGACGGCACGGCATGCGACCCGAATCCGTGCGAGCAGCCGCAGGAGACCGGCGCCTGCTGCTTCGCCGACGAGCATTGCGAGCAGTTGACGCAGGCAAGCTGTGCGACCGCGAGCGGCACGTACGCGGGCGACGGCACGGTATGCGACCCGAATCCGTGCGAGCAGCTTCCGTTCTCCGGGTCCTCCCGGGGGATCTGCCCGGCGGCCAGCGCCGGGATGATCGGCTTGACGTTGGCTGGGCTGCTGCGGGGTCGCTCCGCGCCACGCCGGGCCAGGACACGGTTACGATGAACAACCAACAGGCGGGCATGGCACGTTCGTGACAACAGTTTGATCGTGCCAGGGCCGCCGGCCGCGCCGAACACTGGCAGTTGCCAGGCTCTTCATATTAGACCGGATTCAGTTTCCCTGTAGCGGCCGGGCTCTGTCCCGGCCGTAGAATTCTCCGGGCGCCCACGGCCGAGACGGAGCTCGGCCGCTACACCCAAACCGAAACGGCCCTGGCCGTTCAAGCGATGCCGATGCCTTTGCCCAGCCAAGAGTGCGGCGAGGGACTTGCTTCCGCCGCTAGAATAACAGAAACGAAACCAAGCTTCCGGGTGGTAAGCTCGGCGGTGAGGAGTTGGTTGTGCGCCCGCAGGTATTGCTGAAAGTCGTCGGCACGCTGATCTGCTTTCCACTCTTCGCCGGTTGCCTGGTCAGCGGTCCCAGCGCTCCGATCGTGGCGGGCCCCACGGGATCAGCCGACAGCACCAATGTCAACAGGTCCATCCCCGTCGCCGGCGTGGAACGGACCTATCGGCTGCACGTGCCCGGTTCGTACGATGGCAGCGCACCGGTCCCGCTGGTGCTGGCTTTCCACGGCAGCGGCGGCTCCGGCGCAAACATCGAGCGCTGGTCGGGGTTTGATGACCTGGCGGACCAGGCCGGCTTCATCGTCTGCTGCCCCGACGGCATCGATCACCGCTGGAACATCGTGGACGGCACGAGCAGCGCCGCTGTGGACGACGTCGGCTTCGTGCGCGCCCTGATCGAGAATCTCGCGGGCACGTACCAGATCGACCCCCGGCAGGTCTACGCCGCCGGAATGTCGATGGGCGGCGCATTCTGCCAGCGCCTGGGTCTGGAGCTTTCCGACCAGATCGCCGCGGTTGGACCGGTCGCCGGCCCGCTGGCCGAAGCCCTGGCCGCGGAGGTGCCGGCGCAACCGCCGGTCTCCGTCATCGCGTTTCAGGGGACCGCGGACACCACGGTGCCGTTCGACGGCGGCGTGGTTCAGCAGTACGGGGTGTCCGTACTCAGTGCGGAAGCGATGGCCCAGCGCTGGGCGGAGCTTGACGGCTGTCCGCCCGACCCCGCCACGGAAGTTCTGCCGGATACCGATCCCAGCGACGGCACGCGTGTCCGGCGTGAGACCTACGGGACCGGAACGGCGGGGGCCGAAGTCGTGCTCTACGTGATTGAAGGCGGGGGCCACACCTGGCCGGGCATTGACGAAAGCCAGTTCCCGCAGCGCGGCAAGGCCGTGACGCACGACATCAGCGCGGCCGAGCTGATCTGGGACTTTTTCCAGAAGCACCCCAAGCCATGAACTCTCTCTCCCTCTTGGGGAGAGGGTCAGAGAGAGGGTGAGCAGCCGCAGGCTTCGTGCCTTCGTGCCTCGGTGCCTTGCGAGCTACGCAAAGACTCCGTGTACATACCACCGCCCATCGGTCGCCGCATGGAAGATCCAGAATTGTTCGCCGCTTTGGGCGGTGACGCGGAAGTAATCGCGGCGGACGTCGGGGCCGCGCCACCAGGCCGTCTCCAAGCGTTCCGGACCGTCGGCCCGGGCCACAACATATTCCCGTCCGCAATACCAGAACCACGTCGGCGGCCCGTCCGGCACCAGGGCGATGACCCGAGTCGGCACCGGCCGCGCCAGTAATCGCACCGGCCGCGTAAAATAGGGACAGTCACCTATTTTTGCTGTCGAAAATAGGTGACTGTCCCCTATTATGAGCTCGCAGCCGGCTTCGACCACCGATACGTAGCGAAACGCCATCTCCGGCTGATAGTCGTCCACCAGCCGTGGACGCACGACGGCCTCATACCCGAGCCGCCCGGCCAGCCGATCCACCAGACAGCCCAGCGCCTCGTCGTCGCCCGGCTCGCGCGGCTCGAAGAGCGCGCCCTGGCCGCCGTGCCAGCGCGAGGTCTCCCGCGCGACCAGCAGCAAGCCCGTGACGCCCGGCGTGAGGTCGACGCGCTCCAGCCGCTGAGCCAGCAGTTCCAGCGCATGTCGGCGTTCGCGTGACGCCCGCGCCAGCCCGATCGAAATGACCAGCGGCGCGGCGCTTTCGTAGTAGAAAGTACACTCCAACCGCCGCAACGCGTCCTCACGCCGCCGCAGTTGCGCCAGCATGCTCGTCAGGAGCTGCTCCACGACCCGTGAAATGGCCTGAAAATCGGCCAGCGGCGTCTCAAAGGGCTGGTAAGCCCGGGGCATCTCCTCCGGCTGATACGGCGTAACGCCCTCAAACACCTCGCCCAGGGCTTGCTGCAAGCGCAGGACCAGTTGCGGGCCGAAGCGGGCCGGCAACGACGCGCGCGGCAGCATCAACAGATCGCCGATCGTGCGCAGGCCGAGGCTCTCCAGTCGTTCACTGACGGGCGGGTCGACGCGGAGGGCCGCAGGAGGCAGCGGTGCCAGGCGAGCACTGGTTTGCTGGACCGGTGCAATGGTGAGTGGTTCGTCGCCGGCGACCGCTAAGGCGTAGGCAGCGCCGAGCGTGTCGGCAATGGCCGCTTGAGCATGGAAGCCTTGCCGCGCCAGACCGGCGGCCGCCTGGCGGGCGATGTTGTTCTCACCGCCGAAGAGCCGCTGACAGCCGGTGATGTCAATGAAAAGCGTGTCCGGCGTGACCGGCTCCACCAGAGGGCTGAAACGCAGGGCCCAGCGTGCGAGCTGCTCCAGAGCGGCCTGGTCGCGCTGCGGGTCGTACGCCAGCACTAGCAGCTCGGGTGCGAGCGCTTGGGCCTGCGCGAGAGACAGCCCCGGCCACAGGCCGAGCTGTCGGGCGCGCGGACACACCTGCTCGACCACCAGCGACGAGCCAACGGGCCGTGTCAGGGCCAGCGGGCGCTCGCGCTCAACCACCCGCGCAGCGTCGCGCCGGGCCCGCTCGGTCGACAGATACGGCAGGTGCAGACACAAAATCCGCCGCATCGGACCACTCCACTACAAACGGCTCGCGCGGCCGGCCTTCCCGCAGCTTGAGCACGGCGACCAGCATTCGGCGAACACCGCTCTCGCGGGCGAATGAGTCGGGGATCACTTCCGGTTCGTGTAGCGGCCTGCGGCTCGCAGGCCGCCGGCCGACGAGCCGTCGGCCGCTACCTCCGCTGGCCGACTCTTCTACGGGAAGCGGCTCGATCCGCAACCGACTGGCGGCGAAGGTGTGCCCGCCGTGCTGGTCCTGGCAAATCAGCAGCCCCAGGCTCCCGCCGGCTTCGGCGGCCAGTTGGAGCCGGCGCGAGGCATACGCGTCGATGCTGCGCAGCGGCAGCACGACAGCGGCCACCGCCTGGCAACGCAGGGCCTGCTCGCAGACCCACAACGCATCCGCCGATCGCACTGTACGGACGACCATCAGTCGCCCGAGCGGCACGCCGAGCTGCGCCACGCCGGGCGGATAAAGCTCCTGCTGGGTGTCGATATAGAAAATCCACTTGTGGCGGCCGGCGGCCTGGGCGGCCATCCGTAAGGCCATTGAATGAGCCGGTGCACCCTCGTTCGCCGCTACCAACTCGTGGACTGCGGCCATGACGAACCCGCCGCCCAGGGCGGCGTCGAGTGCGGGCAGTCCGCTGGGACAGCGTGGCGGGGGTGTGCGGCCGCGATAGTGAAGTTGGCGAATCTGTTCGGCCAGTTCCGCCAGCCGCGGGTTTTTCGGCGTCCAGGCCACCGAGTTGTCCGTAGCGGCCGGCGCCTCGCCGGCCGTGGGTAGCGCGGGCGTCCCGCCCGCGAAGCACGCCCGGCCTGGCTGGGTCGGACCGTGCCCCCCACCACGCGCCCGCGGATCGCCGGAAAGGTGGGACGCCCGGCGTGTGGAAGTTGGCGCGCGCACGCCGGGCGCAGTCGGCAGGATGTCTTCTCCGAGCGAGAGCATCTTCCGTTCCCACAGATGCGGGCGAGTCGAGCCTCGCCCATACCTAATATTAACCTAACATTGATGAGCAGTCAAGCGAACTTTTGAGAATTGCCAACGACGCCTCGCACCGCCCGAATGTGGGCCGCTGTTGTGCCGCAGCAGCCGCCGAGGATCGTCGCCCCCAGGTCCAGCCATTGACGGACGTACTGCGCATATTCCGCCGGCGTAACGTCTTGCGCGAACCTCCATCCGCGAATCGGCGTCGGATTGCCGATGTGCGCGTACGCCGCCAGCGGGCACGCCGTAGCCCGGCGCAGCCGCGGAAGAAGCGCAGTCAGCCCCCGTGGCGGGATGCAATTCAGGCCCAGCGCCAGCGGTTCCAGCGGCTCGATCGCGGCAATCGCGTCTTCCAATCGCTCGCCGCTCAGCAAATCACCGTCTTCCCGGACCACGAACGATACGGCGAAGGGCAGTCCCCGGCTGTGCGCAACCTCCGCCGCCACGCGGGCTTCGCGGAGCGTGTTCATCGTTTCGATCCAGACGAGGTCCGGCCGTGCCGCCACGAGCCAGATCATCATCTCTTCGTGCTCCGCACGCAGCACGCTTTCCGCTGGCACGCGCTCCGGGTGATAACAGTTTTCGACCGGAGCGACGCTGGCGGCGACGAGCACTTCGCGTCCGCCGGCCGCCCGGCGAGCCAGATCGACCGCCAGCCGGTTCAGCGACTCACCGTCCGGGAAGCACCCCGCCGCCCGTAGCGTGCGCGGATTCGTGCGGAACGTGTTGGCGACGAGGATGTCCGCGCCGGCCTCCACGTACTCGCGGTGGATCGCTTCGACCACCTCCGGCGCGGAAAGCAGGGCTCCGGCCGACCACAGCGGCAGCGGATGGCCCGCGCCACGCCGCTCCAGCTCCGTCCCCATGGCTCCGTCCAGGACCAGGGGTCCGCTCTGAAAACGACGCCGCAACTCTTCGATGGTGCCTGGCACCCGGGGTTCTCCGACTGGCCACACGGCTGTGCCGGCCGTCCCGACCGCAGTATCATACCGCTGATCCTTGGCCTAGCCGGCCGGGCCGGCGGTACAGAGCGAGCGGCCAGTACCATGAGCACGATTCTGATTCGCGGCGGGCGGGTCGTTGATCCCGCGCAGGAGATTGACCAGGTAACCGACCTGGCGATCAAGGACGGCAAGATCGCCGCCCTCGGCAAGTCCGCGCCGAAATCGGCCGACGAGGTGGTCGAGGCCGGCGGCCTGATCGTCGCCCCCGGCCTCATCGACATGCACGTGCATCTCCGCGAACCGGGCAACGAGGAAAGTGAGACCATCGCGACCGGCACCGCGGCGGCGGCGGCGGGCGGCTTCACCGCGGTCGCCTGCATGCCGAACACCGATCCGCCCCTCGACAACGACTCGGCCATCGAGTTTGTCCTGCGGCAGGCCGCGCTGACGGCCCATACGCGCGTCTATCCGATCGGAGCGCTGACGCAGGGTCGCCAGGGCAAGGAGCTCGCCGAGATCGGGCTCATGGTGCGGTCCGGGGCCATCGCGTTCAGCGACGACGGGGCCGGCATCGCCGACACGGGCGTCTGCCTCCGCGCGATGCGTTACGTCAGCATGTTCGACCGCCTGTTCATCCAGCACTGCGAGGATCCGGCCCTGGCCGGTCGGGGGTGCATGAACGCGGGGCCCACCGCGACCCGGCTGGGCCTGCCGGCGATACCTCCCATCGCGGAGGTCGTGATGGTGCAGCGCGACATCACGCTCGCGGTACAGGCCGGCGTACGCTATCACGTGGCCCACGTCTCCACGGCGGGTGCGGTGCAGGCCGTGCGGGACGCCAAGCGCGCCGGCCAGCGCGTCACGACCGAGGTTTGCCCGCATCACCTGCTGCTGACTGACGAGGCCTGCGCGAACTACGATACGAATCTCAAGGTGAATCCGCCCTTGCGGACGCAGGCCGACGTGGACGCCTGCCGCGCCGGCGTGCAGGACGGCACGATTGACTGCCTGGTCACCGACCATGCGCCCCACGGCCGCGAGAGCAAGGAGCACGAGTTTCCCTACGCGCCGTTCGGCATCATCGGCCTCGAGACGGCCTTGCCGTTGTTGATCGAGGCGCTGCTCACGCCGCGCCTGATCGGCTGGCCGCAATTGATCGCCGCGCTGTCCTGGCGTCCGGCCCAGCTCCTGGGCGTGACCGGCGGCAACCTGCGTGTCGGGCAACCGGCGGACGTGGTGCTGATCGATCCGGCCCTCGAATGGACCATCGACGCGGAGCAAATGCGTTCCAAGAGCCGCAACACGCCCTTCGACGGCCGCCAGGTCCGCGGCCGCGCAGTCGGAACTCTGGTCGACGGCGACTGGCGCTACCGAGCAACAGCCACTTCCGCGTAGCGCGACGCGCTCCGAATTCAGGTCAGCGACAGCCAAATGCGCCGCACGATCTCGCGCACCACGTTGATCGCGCCGGCGCCCCCGAAGAAGATCAGCAGCGAGAATACGAACGCATGCTGCGTGAGCAGCCACGCGCATACGCCGGGCAGCGGGTGCAGCCGCAGGAAGGCCCGGCGGATCGCCGGCAAGGTGCCGGTCGGCTGGACCGCCAGCCGCTTCATCCACTGCGCCCAATGCTGGTTAATGGCCACCAGCAGGCCGATCAGCAAGCCCCAGATGGCCACTTGCAGCACCAGCTTGTGCCAGATGCCGCACAGGAAGAACGTCACACAGAGGTTGAAGACAGTGCGGCGACGGTTGCCCCCCAGCGGAATGTACACGTAGTCGCGCAGAATCTCCGACAGGCTGATGTGCCAGCGCCGCCACAAGTCACGCATGCTCGTCGCCAGCCAGGGCCAACGGAAGTTCTCGATCTGGCGATAACCCAAGAGGCGGGCAATGCCGGCCGCCACGTCACAGTAGCCGCTGAACTCGAGGTACAGCCCGAAGATCTGGAAGAACACGCCGAAGTACAGCAGCCGGAAGCTCTCGATCCGCTCCGGATGGTCGTAGTACGTGTTGACATGGCCGATGCCGTAGGTGTCCCACAGCAGCGGCTGGAAGTACCCGGTGAAGATCAGGCTCTTCAGCAGGCCCCAGCCGATACGCCCCAGTGCCGGCGGGACGTTCCGCCAGGTGCGGCGCGCGTGGCAGCCGTCCATCTCGTCCTGGAACTTCGCGAAGCGCTCGATCGGCCCCTGGATGAGCGTCGGCGCGTAACAGGTATAGGCCAGGAAGTTAAGCAGCGTCCGTCTTTCGCGCGGCAACGTGTCGCGCTTGATTTCGGAGAAATAGTGCAACATCCGCACCGTCAGATAAGCCGTCCCGATGTTGTGCACGCTGAAAAACAGGGCGAGAAACAGCGGCGCCGGGTCGCCGTCCACTGGCACCACGTGGAGCCGCGGAAAGTACGGCTCCCAGGCCAGGCCACGTGCCCCCAGGGGGAACACCCAGCGCGCCTGCTCCAGGAGCCAGCCGTCCCACCCGGCCGGCAGCCTCACGCTCTTCAACGCCATCGTCAGCGCGTACCAGCCGCCGATGATGGCGATCGCGGCCAGCGGCGGCCCGATCTTCAGCACGTCGGTCCGTTTGCACTCGAGGGCAAAGCGTTCGCCGAAGCGGTGGAAGAGGACGCACGTGAGCAGCCAAAGCCCGGCGTACAGCACGCCGAAGACGTAGACCATGAAGGCCAGCCCGGTGAGGACGATCCCCAGGCGGAGCTTCTGGCGGGAAACGAGCAGCAGGATCAGGGTGAGCGGCAGGAAGTAAACGACGACGAACCGGTCGTCGAAGATCTTGGCCAGCCAGAAGTTATGCCAGTCGGTCCAAGGGGTGTGTGCGATCGGCTCGAGCAGGTACTGGCCACATAGCCGGGCGGTGTCCATGAACGTAGCGAGGCTGGGCGCGTTCATTCCTGTGCTCGAGCCACGCGTGCCGCCCGCCCGCCGACCGACACGTAGCAGGAACCTTAGCGATTACCGCCGTCCGCGTGAAGTGAGCCGATGCAGGGCCGCAGAACCCCCTCCGTACCCTCCCCCTAGGAGGAGGAAGGGTCAGGGTGGCGGCTCCGAAAAAGACTCCCGACCGCTTTTTCGACCCGTCCTTTACAGAAGCCCTGGCGGCAGAACGTGCTCGAAGGGTTCGCCGCCGTCCACACGGACGGTGACGATTCCCTCGGTCGGCGTGCGCGTCGTGAACTGCACTTCGACCGCATGCGCGCCGTCGGATGCCTCCACGGTGAATGTCGCCGTCCCCTGGTCCGGCAGGAAATTCCCGTACAAGGCGGGAGAAACACGGACCGTCGTGAGTGTTGCCGCTTGCTCGTCGCTGTCACTGGTGAACGTGAGGTCGGCCTGCGGATACGTCTGCGTGTAGTTTCGGCCGAACTCGACCGCGAGGTCGCCCGCCGTACCGCCGACCCCGTCGACCGCGAAGTCGCACGTGCCCTCGAGCCGCAGTCCCGCATCGTGCAGCGTAAACGTGCCCACCATGATCGCGTTGTCGTCCGAGGCGTCGTCCGGATACGGCACCTGGTTCACGACCTCGCGGCCGTCGATCGTCAGATAGGCGAAGATCACGGCCGGCGGCTCGCCCTCCACGTAGTTCAGTCCGCCTCCAGCCCCGACCACGACTTCGCCCGCGGTTGATGGGGCCGAGCAGCCGTCGCCGAAGTCCAGGGAGATCAGCGTGCCGATGGCCTCCTCACCGACGGCGACGCGGGCGACCGGGCAGGTGCCCCACTCGTAGGTTTGGTACGGATCAAGGTTCAGGTTCGGGCTGCCGAGCTCGCCCAGCGTGCCGAAAACTTCCGCCGCGGTGACGAATTGCGTCATGACGAAGTCGACCGCAGCCTCGACGACTCCGCGATCATCCGGCGTGTTCGGCTCGGGCAGTGGCTCCTCGTCGGAAGTACCCGTATCACCGGTGCTGTCCCGGCCGCCCACATCAGTCGTCTCCTGGGGCAGTGGGCCGAGGGGCGGGAGTGTTCCCGGCACCCCAAACTGCCCCGAAGGTGCTGTTTCGTCCCCTGCTGCCACGTCCGCGGCGGATTCCTCCGGCGCGGCCGCGCCGCCGCTCTGGACCGTGGCACCGGCCGTATCTGCAGAATCGCCGCTTGCAGCACGCAGCCACGCTTCGTCTGGAGCGTGCGTAGGAGCAGGACACCCGCCCAGGCACACGAGCAGCATCCCCGCAATCCACCCGATCTGCGTCGTTAGTCTCATGGCCACTACCCTCGGCAGGTGAAAAGAGCCGACCCATCCTACCGCTAGTTCATCTTACACAGGGGTCGGGAAACCCAGGTGTCCCTCTCGCGAGCAGGTTGGGTCCCACCCGACACCGGGCGGAGCTCGCCCTGCCTGACCTTCTCTCGGCGCCAAGAGCCGCATATACTGCCCACGTTCTCAGGGGATGTCAGGTCTGCGGCCCCGACGAGTGGAGGTCGTGCTCATGGATCGGCGAACATTTCTGGCGACCGGTTTGACGGCGGGAGCAGCCGCCGCGCTCAAGCTCGCGTCGGCGGCAGACGCCCAGGCGGCCGCGCCGAAAGGCGGCCCGGGCCGGCACGCGTTCAAGCTGAAGTACGCGCCCCACTTCGGCCAGTTCAAGCAGCACGCCGGCGACGACCTGCTCGACCAGCTCAAGTTCATCGCCGACCAGGGCTTCAGGGCCCTCGAAGACAACGGCATGGCGGGCCGGCCGGCCGAGGAACAGGAGAAGATCGGCCGCGAAATGGCTCGCCTGGGGCTCACGATGGGCGCGTTCGTCGCCTACGCCGAGTTCAGCGAGCCCACGCTGGTCCACGACGACCCGGACGCCCGCGCCAAGCTGCTCGCGGGCGTGAAGAACGCGATCGAGGTCGCCCAGCGCGTCAACGGCAAATGGTGCATCGTGGTGCCCGGCTGCATCGAGCCGCGTCTGGGCTGGGACTATCAGACGGCCAACCTGGTCGAGCATCTCAAGGCGGCGGCGGGCGTCTGTGCCCCGGCCGGCCTGACGATCGTCGTCGAGCCGCTGAATCCGCGCGACCATCCGCGGCTGTTCGTCAGCAAGATCGGGCAGGCGTACCAGATCTGCCGCGCGGTCAATAGCCCGGCGTGCAAGATCCTCGACGACATCTATCACCAGCAGATCACCGAGGGCGACCTGATCCCCAACATCGACAAGGCCTGGAGCGAGATCGCCTATTTTCACCTGGGCGACACGCCCGGCCGCAAGGAGCCCGGCACCGGCGAGATCAACTTCCGCAACGTCTTCCGGCACATACACGCCAAGGGCTACCAGGGCGTCCTGGGTATGGAGCACGGGCAGTCGAAGGAGGGCAAGGCCGGCGAGCAGGCGGTGATCGACGTGTATGTCGCCTGCGATGAGTTCTGACCCGGTGCTGCTTCAGAATGCTGCGTCGGCCGCCCGCGCGCTGAGACTGTCAAAACTCCGCATGACTCTGAGCCTCTCCTGTTACATGCCCGTGTGTGCCAAGCCAGCAGACTACCCCCGCGCAACGCGGTCGTCACCATTGGAGAACAGAAGATCGCGCAGCTCACCGGCGAAGCCTTGGTGGAGCTGTCCCCGACGCTCGGCGGGCCGGGCCCGCGCTCCCGGCTGAAATCCACGCGTCATCAGGCGCCAAAAACGCGCAATTCCAGGCAGGATTTGCTGGGGCAGGTTGTTTTTGCGCAGCCGCTTCCGCCACGATCACGATAGGGGAGGTGGTAGGGACGACGATCCGGGCCTTCAGGGAGACAAACCAATGCGTCAGCTCAGCATTCGCAGCCCACAGAGTCTCGGCAGGTTTATGGGCGCTTTTCTGAGTCGGGGAATGTTGCTGACCATCGCCGGCTGCGGAGCGGCCGGCGTCGTCACCACCGTGGCCGCAAGCTTGGTTATCGGAATGTGGGTCGGCCGGCTTGTCGTGTCGTTTCCCGAGAATTCCACCGCAAATAATCTCTCCGGCAACAGCGGGGAGGCCCGGGTGAAAATCCAGGAGGACGCCGACAAGAACCCCGAGATCGGCACCTATGGGGGCGTGTTGCCGGGCTTTGTGGAGACGGGGGCCACGAACGCGAATGTCGATCTCAACACCGGCGCGGTCACCGGCACGGTCACGGAACCGTCAGGTGCGACGCACACGCTGGCGGAGCTGCTGCCCGGCCTGCAGGCGTCGCGTGACACGAAGGACAGCGACACCGGTCAGTACAACAACGGGAGCGTGGTCGGCTTTACGGTGACGTACCTCAGCGGGGACACCAGCTACAGCTACCTGCTGACTTGCGCGATACAGACCGACGCCTCGGGCACGACCCTGACGGGCGACGTAACGGTGCGACGCCGGACGATTCAGAACGGCGTTGTGATCCTGAACGAGATCGGCACGGGCTCGCTGACCGCGAATCCGGTCACGGAGCCCGAGTTCAATCAGGAATTGCCGCCCGCTCCGCCGCCGATCCTCGTGGATGCGGGGCAGAATCTCACCACCGACGCCGGAGCCTCCGTGCAACTGCAGGCCAGTGCAACGGGCGGGTCAGGAGCCCTGACCTATGCCTGGACCCCGACGACCGGTTTGGACGATCCGTCCGTCCTTCAGCCGACCGCCTCACCGAGTGTCACGACGGTTTACAGCTTGGTGGTCACAGATGCCGAAGGACAGCAAGCCCACGACGAGGCCACCGTGACCGTATCGGATACCCCGCCGGGGACGTCCGCGATCGTGGTGGAGGCCGGCGAGGACCAGTCCGTCGTTTTGGGCGCGTCGGTCAAGCTCGAGGCCGAAGCGAGCGGCGGGGTGGGCGCTTTGAGCTATTCCTGGGATCCCACGACCGGCCTGGACGATCCGACCCTGCTTCAGCCGACCGCGTCACCGGCCGCCACGACGACGTACCGACTCACCGTGACGGACTCCGAAGGACGGCAAGCCCACGACGAGGTCGCCGTGGCGGTGATGGCCCCGCCCAGTAACGACGTGCTGAGTATTGAAGCCTATTACAATGGCAGCTTGTACCGCACGCTGGACTTGACCTCGGATTTCATTGATGTGTTCATATATGCCGGCAACGTGGACACATCGGACGATATGTTTGGCGTTGTCGTCGGTACGGGCCCCGATGCGTCGGGCACGGCGATCAACCTGGAGCTCCTATTCGACAGCCCGAGTTATGCCACCGGGTCCATGTCGGCGACGGATGTTCAGGGGTACATCGGGATGGGTTACATGGAGCAGCACTCGGCCAACCCGCACAACCTCAGTGGGGTATATGATAACAGCGATATTTACGTTCCTATGGGGCCCACGCCGCTGTTCACGCCCGTCGGAACGGTCGACCTGCGCGACACCAACGGGAGAATCGTCGGCACGTTCGACGTAACGGTGACGCAACAGCTCACTGATTCGTCCCCCGTGAATACGATGCGCTGGGTGGGCAGCATCGACTTGCCGGATACCTGGAAGCTTATCGGCGGTCTTGTTACTACCGGATTATGACTCGCACGCGCGGTCACCCCGCGGACGCTTCGCCTGGCCCGGGCCGAAGCGGGCGCGGCCGAGGTCAGCGCTAACAATACTTGTGGCACAGGCGTCCCGCCTGTGTCTGTCACCGGCGAGACGCCGGTGCCACAGGGGTTATGTTAGGCGCTCCTATTCGAGTTGCGCGAGCGGCTCGCCGCGCGCGGCACCTGACTTCAAAACTGCTTGGCCCCGGCGCTCGCCTCCTCCAGCGCCTGGCGCAACACGGCTTCGACCTGGTCGGGCTTGTTCGACGACGTGCCCTGAACCTGAACCGACCGGATGTCGGTGAAGCCCATGAAGCCGAAGATGCAGCGCAGATAGCTCTCCTGGAAGTCATAGGTTTCAGCGGGGTTGCCGGGCCCATACTTGCCCCCGCGGGCCAGGACCAGCATCAGCGGCTTACCCACCACCAACCCCGCATAGCCCTTCTCGGGGGAGTACGCGAACGTCAGCCCCGGCTGGACGATCACATCCACGTACTGCTTCAGCCGGTAGGGAATGCCAAAGTTCCACATGCCGCTCGAAAGGACGTACTTGTCAAACTTCTTGAAATGGTCGATGACGTGGATCACCTCCCGCCAGGCGACCTCGGCGTCGCTCCGCGGGGTCTGCCCGGCCATTACGGCGTACTTGGCCTTGGCCTGCGGGGCCGTGAACGGCGGGATCTCGGCCTTGAACAAATCCAGCGTCTCGACCGTGTCCTGTGGGTGCGCCCTGCGATACGCGCCCAGGAACGCATTAGCCACACGCGTGGAGTAGGACTCCGGCCGCGGGCTTGCCAGAATGTGAAGGATATTGGCCATGTTTCGCTCCTTGGGTACGCCGGACATTCACAACCACCTCGGTTGGCAGCGCAGCCATCGGGCAGCCTTTCGCCGGCCGAGCGCAACTCCACCAAGGCACCACTGCTCGTCGCACACCACGCGGCCCGCGTGGCCACGAACACCGTGCGTAGGATAGTATCCGCCTACACCCCCTTCGGCCAGTTACCGCAAACCTGGCGCGCCCAACTCTCGGTCCGCGAATCCATACGCTATTGTGCCCACGCGAACCAGGCGCGAGAATCGCCGCTCCGCGGCTGCGACCGCACGAGAGATCGAGGCCATGAGCATCCCGCCCGCCTTGCCCGCCGGTCCGACCGGGCCGACCGGAACGACGCTTGACGCCGATGGCCGCGTCGCCGTCGACGCCATGTGTGTGAACTGTGGCTATAACCTGCGCACCCTGCACCGTGATTCGGTTTGTCCAGAATGCGCCCACCCGGTAATCCACTCGATCCAACAGTACTTCCTGCGCTTCGCGCCACCGGCGTGGGTCAAGGGGCTGGCCCGCGGCCTGCTGCTGGTCCTGATCGCGCTCGCCGGAATGATCGTCGCCGGGCCGCTTGTGGCGCTCGGGATCGGCGGGTCATTTCTGGTGAGCAGCCCGACGGCGATGTTGGCGCAGCCGACCTCCTTGCTCCATACGATGGCGGTGGTGCAGTTCGCCGTAAACGGCGTTCTGACCAGTCTGGTGATTTGCGGCCTGGTGCTGCTCACGCGCCGCGAGCCCGCACCCGCGACGCGCTCCGACCACGGCGCCGCGCGGCGCGTCCTTCGCATCGCGTGCTGGTGGCTGCCCATCCCGATCGTTGCGAACCTGGCCGCAGCGCTGCTCATGCTCCCGCTGCCGGGAATGGCCCCCGGCGCGGCTCCGCCCGCACCGTCCGCATTCTTCGGCCCAGCCTTCACCACCTTCGTGACGCTGGGTTTCGCCAGCGGGGCCCTGAGCATGGTCATCTACATGGCCGCGGCCCTGGCGCTGCTGCGGTACCTGTCGGGGCTCGTGCGGCGGATTCCACGGCCAGGCCTGGTGCGTTTTGCGCAGGTCGAGTTCTGGGGCCTGCTGCCCTCGACGGTGCTGCTCCTCTGCGGTTATGCCGTCATCGCGGCCACGGTCCTGCCGATGATGGGCCCGCTCATGGCGGCCGCGGCGGCGACGACGACCGCCCCGACAACGACGGCCCCCATCGTTACCACCACGATAGGCCCTGGCGGTACGGTGAGCACGTTAGTTGAAGTACGTTCAACCTCGGCGCCGCCGACCGCGGCAACCACGCCACCCGGCAGCCAGCCGGCGGGACTCACGTTGCAGTCGCTCGGCTACGCGACGACCGGACCTTCAGCCAGCATGCCCGCCACCGCTCCGACCACGCTGCCCATTCCGCCGCCCAGAGTCAGTTTCTTCGCCGGCATGATCATCGGCGGCGTCGGCTCGGGGCTGGGTGGCTGCGGCACGGCCGGTTTCGGCGTCGCTGGCATCGTCCTCCTCATCATGAGCTGCATCGCGTTCTTCCGCGCGGCCCGCGAAGCGGAGCAGAACGCCGCCCTCAGCGCCGCCCCACCGCCGGCCGCCACGGTCGGCCCGCCGCCGCCGGCGTTGTTTGGCTCATCATGACGTGCAAGGCGCTCTCCCGTCGCGAACACGAGGTGCCAGAAAAAGGTTCCTGACACCTTAACCCAGTTGATCGTGTTTGTCTGCCGCCGCATGTGGGCTTTCCAGGGATCCGAGCCCGCCTCGCGGCCGCCGCCGGTCTCTTTTTCGCCGCCGAACGCCCCGCCGATCTCGGCCCCGCTGGTGCCGATGTTCACGTTCGCGAAACATGACCGACGCAGAGCCCGACTGCTTCAGTGGCAGGCAGTCCAAAGGCCCAGCGTCATTGAAGGTTTTTTGGATTGCAGAAGCAGGACGGCAATGCGCGTCGCACAGCATCCAGCCAAGACTGGCGTTTCCCGTCCGGGTCGATCCCCGCCGTGCTGGAGACCGCCGCCCATTCTACGTACCACATGGCCGCTACGAAGTTCATATCGCACGGATCGACGTCCTCGAGCAAACGCTCGGCTCCGCGGTCGCACTTTCGCAATACTTCGGCCGCCCCCTCGACAAGGTTGTTGGCGAACGCCTCATCGTCAGCAAGTGGATGCTCCCACTTCCAAAGCATCAGTTGGGCGAGAAGTTCAGCCTCGAACAGGCCCGTAAAGCGGTGCGATTCCTTCGCGATTGAGATTGCCTTCCTTCTCATGGGTCGGCCTCAAGTACCACCGGCGCGACGCCCAGTCCGCACATAGACCACGTTGAACAGTGGCCGGCGGGAGTGAATGAGTTCGCACTCCATGGCTTTGCGGGTTCGTGTCTGCGTCGTCGGTTCGAGCACTTGCCACTCAACGTACAGGGCTCCGCCGCCGTGCTCCCAGAGCCATCGCGCCAGTCCCCGGTTGTCTGAATGGTCCAGGTGTTTCTTCAGGCGGCTGCGCAGGCTCTGCGCCTCGCCGACGTAGAGGCACTCGGAACCCGCAAAGAAGATGTACAATCCTTGCGTCATCGGTACATCAGCCAAGTTCATCTGCTCCGCGCGCACCTGCACGACTGATATGGGCTGGACAGCCCTCCCGATCGGCTCGGGCTGCAAGCGCCGGCTCTTGCGCAGCGATAGCGCGGCCCAGCGATACTGAAGCGGCGCGTATCCGGGAGCAATCCGGGCGGCAAGCTCATCAAACTCGGCAGCGCGCACCGGGTCGCAGATTACATCGTCGAGCGTGACGCCGTCGCGCCGCTCAAGAAATCGAATCGCCATCTCGCTGGCAAACTCGTAATCGTCCTGATCCGGAAAAGACGTTCTCTTGGATCGAAGGCCGGACAGGTAGCTTGACCTGCGCAGATTCAGCAAAATGCGATTGCACTCTCCTGCGCGAGCCTCGAAGCCGCGTCTCCGACATTCTGCCTCGAAGCGGCGATTCAGATCAGGATCAGCTACCACTCGGTCCGGGGACCACCCGTCGCGCACTTGGTGAAAAGCACGCGTTACGATCTCCCGAGAGCGCCGATCAACGCGTGGATTCATTCGACGATCATGCTGCCCGTTCCGGGTTCTCGATGTTCCCGAGGGGGTGCAGGTCCTTAACGAGCCGTGTTCGTCGCGCACCGCGGACCTGCGTCGACTGTCGGTCGCCCGGATCGAACAACTGGTATTTGAGACGTACGTTTCTAGCTGAAAAGTTCTGAACCCCGAGGTGCTCTGCCGCAACTTCGATACGCGCCGGTTCGAAAAACAGGCAGTTCGCGAGATCAGCGGCGAACCCGACATACAACCGTGTCTCCCCGACCGATATCACATAGTGCGCGCGCGCCGTGGGGAACGACGCGCGCGCTTCGAGCGCAAACTCTTGATGAACGAGACGAGCCCGCACTTGATCAAGGATAGTGTTGCCCTTGGCCACGGCTTTCCGAAGTGCCAAGGCGCCCCATCGGTATTCAAAGGGCGACCTGCCAGGCGCAATGCGGCTTGCTACGTGATCGAATTGCTTCGCGAGACCGGGATCGCAGAGTATTTCGTCGAGCGATCGACCCCCCTCGTTCTCCAGTAGCCTCCAGGAGATCTCGCTCGCGTACACATACTGTGCGATCTGGTCGAACGGAATCCGCGTTCGCCGAGATGTGTCGATAGCCTCGATTCCGCCGCGTTTCCTCAGATTCAACAGCCACCGGTTCCAATCGGCGGGGTTCCCCGGAATCGACAACCGCTCGCAGTTCTCCAAGAACTGCTCGTTCAGCGCCGGATCGGCAATCACACGATCGGCGGAATACCCCTGATGCGAGGCAATGAAGGCTTCGGCGATAGCCGTCGCATACTCACGGTTGGCGACCGCGACCTGTCCGAGCGTCGCATTCGCCCGGACCACGACCGGGCTCGCGCAAACAGGTTGAGTACGCGGGCGTCGGCGTGCCGGGGTGGCGCGCCCAACTTTCGTGCTAGGAGCGCTACGCTCCGGACTTTCCGGGCCGACGAGTGAGTCACCGGGCTTGATGTTCCTGAGTCGCTCCTCGATCTTCTTCGCGTACGCTGTCGAAAGTTCGAAGCCGACGAACTGGCGCCGCAGTTTCTTGGCGACTGCCAGCGTCGTTCCGCTTCCTCCGAATGGGTCGAGAACGACATCTCCTTCATTAGAGCAGGCGCGGACGATGCGACCAAGGAGCTGCTCGGGCATCTGGCACCCGTGCCAGCCGCGACGCTCCCCGAATGTGCCTGCGACGCGCGAGAAATACCAAGTGTCGCTATGCGCCGGGAATCGGTCAGGAATGTCCTGCGGGCGCAGGACGAAACCGTCCCACATCGGTGTACTCGGTGGTAGTTCGGCCGTCGTCATCCAAGTGTCATCGGGGACCCGCCCATCCGGATCGGCCCGCTTGTCGGCGTACACGAGCTGACGCGCCGATGGCACGCGGATCGCGAGCGAGTTAAACGTGAAGTTTCTTGGGTCTCTTACGAAGTAAAACAAGTGCGCATGACTGCGCGTGAATTTCTGCGTGCAGTGGACGCCAAATGTGTAGAACCAGACCACCCAACTTCGGCAGGCCAGCCCCAGATCGCGCGTGCAGAGGACTTTCAACTCGGCGGCAAACTCGTCACCGATTGCGAGCCAAAACGTGCCGTTGGGCTTGAGTACGCGGATCACGCCCTCGATCCATGCGTGCGACCACCGAAGATAATCCTCCGGCCCGCGGCAGTCTTCGTAAACATCGTAGTCGTAGCCGATGTTGAACGGCGGGTCAGCGAAAACAAGGTCGATCGAGCGTTCAGGCAGGGCGGCCAGCCCCTTCACGCAATCGACATTATGAATGCGACCCAGCTCGATTCCCATGTGGCACCACTACGAATAGTAGCTTGACGCGGCAGGAACCGCAAGATATTGAACGACCCGTGAATGTTAGCATACTGTTCGGTATAAGTCAAGCGTCAGTCGCCGAACTTGATCCCCTGCGCCAGCGGCAGCTCCGTGCTCCAGTTGATCGTGTTCGTCTGCCGGCGCATGTAGGCTTTCCAGGAATCGGAGCCGGACTCGCGGCCGCCGCCGGTTTCTTTTTCGCCGCCGAAGGCGCCGCCGATCTCGGCCCCGCTGGTGCCGATGTTCACGTTCGCGATGCCGCAGTCGCTGCCGGTGTGGGCCAGGAAGCGCTCGGTCTCCATCAGGTTCGTGCTGAAGATCGCCGAGGACAGGCCCTGCGGGACGGCGTTGTGCAGGGCGATTGCCTCGTCCACGTCGTTCACGGCCGACACGGCCGTGGCACCCGCTTTCCCATAGCCGATGATGTACAGGATCGGGGCAAAGGTCTCTTCCTGGACGATCTTGTACTCGTTCCTGGCCGCCGCGATGCACGGCCGGACGTAGTGCCCGCCGGGGTAGTTCGGCCCATCGAGCTTCTCGCCGCCGTACAGAATCTCGCCGCCCTCCTGCTTAATCCGCTGGATCGCACGCTGCATGTCCTCGACCGCTTGGTGCGTGACCAGCGGGCCCATCAGGGTGCCCTCCTTCCGCGGATCGCCGATCGGCACCGACTGGTAACCCTTCACCAGCCGCTTGACCAGCTCGTCGCGGACGGCGTTGTGGACGATGATCCGCCGCGTGCTGGTGCAGCGCTGGCCGGCGGTGCCGACCGCGCCGAACAGAATGGCTCGGATCGCGAGGTCCAGGTTCGCGCTGGGCGTGACGATGATCGCGTTGTTGCCGCCCAGCTCGAGGATCGTGTGGCCGAGGCGCTTGCCGACCACTTCGCCGACGCGGTACCCCATCTGGCAACTGCCCGTCGCCGAGACCAGCGGGACACGCGGGTCGCGCAACAGCTTCTCCCCGACGGTCGCGCCCTTGCCGATCACCAGCGAGAAGATCGCCGGATCAACATTGTTCGCCTTGCACACCTCAGCGGCGATCTTCGTGCACGCAATCGCCGTCAGCGGCGTCTTGCTCGCCGGCTTCCACAGCACGCTGTCGCCGCACACGGCCGCGAGGGCCGCGTTCCAGCTCCAGACGGCGACGGGGAAGTTGAAGGCGCTGATGACGCCGACGACGCCGAGCGGGTGCCATTGCTCGTACATGCGGTGACGGGGCCGCTCGGAGTGCATGGTCAGGCCGTAAAGCTGCCGCGCCAGGCCGCAGGCGAAGTCGCAGATGTCGATCATCTCCTGCACTTCGCCCGCGCCCTCGGCGGCGATCTTGCCCATTTCGAGCGTGACCAGGGCGCCGAGCGGCTCTTTGACCTCGCGCAGGCGATTGCCGAGCTGGCGGATGACCTCGCCGCGCTTCGGGGCCGGCACCATGCGCCAGTTCAGGTATGCCTGGTGGGCCCGCTCGACGATCTTGTCGTACTCGGCCTCGGTGACCTGGGTGACCGAGCCAATCCTGCTGCCGTCGATCGGGGTGATGACCTCGAGCTTCGGGCCGGAGCCGAGCCACTCGCCGTGAAAGCCGCCGAGGTTGTTCTGGTCGATGCCGAGGGTCTTGAGGAAGTCGCTCATGGGTACACCTGTTGGAGAAGGTGGGCTCTAACCCTGTGAATCCGCCAACGCCTGGGTTAGCCACCAGGTCTGAACACGAATCCCCAGTGTAGCGTGTCGGCGTCGCAGAACCAAGGGCCGCCCGCGCGCCGGGGCCTTCCGCCGGAAGGCTAGCGGCTGAACGCTGACCGCTCCGGTTCCAGAACCTTCGCCCGGAACAAAGTCCCGCCGACGATCCCGGCCACGCTCGGCACCACCAGGAACAGCCATACTTGTTGGAGGGCCTTTCCGCCGACCAGCAGGGCTGGCCCCAGGCTGCGGGCCGGGTTCACCGACACGCCCGTGACGTTGATCCCAAAGATGTGGATAACGACCAGCGTGATGCCGATTGCCAGACCCGCCATCTGCGTCGGCGCCCCTTTGCCAGTCGAGCCCAGGATCACGATCAGGAAGATCAGCGTCGCCACGAACTCGAAGATCATGGCCGAGCCCATGCGGTACTCCCCAAGGTACCCCGGTCCCCAGCCGTTTTGACCGAGCCCCTTCGCGACGATGTCATACCCCGTGCCGAGCCCGCCCATGATGGCCGCCAGCACGGCGGCGCCTGCGATCCCGCCGAGTACCTGAGCGATGATATACCCCACCAGGTCATTGACCTTCATCCGCCCGGCCACAAACACGCCGAGGCTGACGGCCGGGTTGATGTGACAGCCCGAGATCGGGCCGATGCCGTACGCCATGCCGATCAGCGCGAAGCCGAACGCGAACGCGATGCCGAGGATGCCGATGCCCTCCGGCTTGCCGATCTTGCCCGCGACGATCGCGGCTCCACAGCCGAAGAGCACGAGCGTGAACGTGCCGACGAACTCCGCAATGTACCTTCTCATGAGATGCTCCTCTTTTTCGCGGCGGCGTAGGTCACCGCGCACCGCCGCCCAGTGCTGTTCGAGTGTCCTGGACTTCCGTTGTTAACTCACAGCCATCAACATGTGACAGGCTGCCGCAGGCTGCGCTATCCGCGGCGGGTCCCGAGCAATGTCCGATATTGTACGGCCCGAAGTCGGTACCGCCAGCGTTTGTTGGGGGAACTATGTGCGCTTCCTGGAGGGTAGGCGTTGCCATCGGCCCGGCCGCCCGCTCGCTGGTGCGATCCGCCACGGCGGACCATCTCGTACCCACCCCTGCCGGGAATCCCTTGCCGCGCCTCGCGCGCTGTAGCCTCCGGGCTCTGTATCCGTCGCCCGCGCAGCGCGACGCGCCAGCCCCGGCGCAGCGGTGGCAGGTACCCGGCGGCGTGGCCCCGGACGCGGCGGCTTAAAGCGGCCCAGGGCTGGCTCCCTTGGCTGCTCGCAAACACTCCTTGGGGGTCTGGGCCGACCATGGCGCTAAACCCTCTTGCACCCCCTGACCGCATGGCCTCCTCGATGGTCTTGATTCGCCCGTCGGTCAGGCCGTAGACCCGTAGCGTCCGACCTCCGTGTCGGACGTCCTTCGGTCGATCTGGCGGTCGGTGGCCTCCATGTGGCGCTGGAGGGCGGTCCTCGCGTCCGGCGTCTTCGCCGCGGCGAGCTCTTTGTGCAGGTGGAGCATTTGTTGGGCGAGGCCGATGCCCACTTTTCGGCAGGGGAAGTTAGCCCCGTCAGAGCTTGTGAACTTTCTGCCGCCGGGACACGTTGGAGTGGAGATTGGGGGTCGGCGGTCGAATAGGAGCGCGGGGGCATAAGTGGCGGACGCCCGAACGGCCCCCGGGCGGCGGCCGGAGGCTGGC